>JAEAMF010000016.1_pt1 | contig 394394 bp, 362 predicted proteins | sample 8958721 | NCBI WGS metagenome assembly JAEAMF01 (sample SAMN16933255, study PRJNA681124) | bioreactor sludge metagenome | isolation source: anaerobic bioreactor treating anionic surfactant - SDBS | place: India: Bengaluru | collected 2019-02-28 | reverse complement strand
ACAGCGCAACACCCCCAGCTCTCGCAAGAGGCTGGGGGTTTTGTTTTTGGCGGTGCAGAAATGCATGTGGCCCAGCCAAGGCCTCTCCATTATTCAATCCACCGTCTTTTATCTGCAGACAGACAACCCCATAAAAAAGAGCACGCTGCGCGTGCTCTTTTTTATTGATGGGGCTGAGGAATGGCTGGAGGCTCCGATGGAGAGTGCAGTGGCCACCTCTTGGGCAACGTGGGTGGCCGCAGGCATCCTGGCCAGTCCCTGGGCACAGGTCCCCAGGACGGAACGCGGCGACTTTCTGCTCAGTTGCGCGGTGCCGTGGCCGTGGTCGTGGTCGCCGGGGCTCTCCCCGGGAACTGCCCGGCGGCGCAACGCGGGCACAGGCAGGACTGGCGGCGCTGGGCTTCGGGAATGGCGGCCAGCGCGTCGGGAGCGATATCGGCGCCCATGCACCAGCAGCTTTCCGGGGCCAGGCCGGCGGTGATGGCGCACTGGTTGCTCTGGCCGCACAGGGGGCAGCGCAGCGGGTCCACGCTGGTGGAAGCGACAGGGGAAGGTGCAGAGAACGCCATGCTGTGCAGTGTAGGGCGGCCAGCCACGGACAGGGTGCGCAGGGGTATGGCGTGTGCGGGTAGCCAGCACCTCCGCAGTACCTGAGGCCCGCCCAAGCAGATTCTTGCGTCACTGCTCGCTGCCGGAGTGATGTGCTGGCATGGCGTTGCAGCTTGCCCCTTTCAGCCGCCGTGGGGCGGTACCCGGAAATTCTCGGTGATGCGCTTTTCGGCACGCCGCAGTGCATCCAGGGCATGGACCGCTGCAGTGCGGGCGCAGCGCTGCAGACAGACCACCATGTGGCGGTAGACCTGGGGTGGGTTCGCAACCGGCTCCGGGAGGGGAGGACAGACTGCTGCGGTGGGCGAAGGTTCGTGGGGCATGGACGCGATGTTCCATTCCGCACTACCATCCGTAAAGTTGAATTCCATGAAGCATTGCTGCAGAAATTCTGATGCGTAACCTCAACCTCGACCAGTTGCAGACCCTGATCGCCATTGCCGATCTGGGCACTTTCGCCGCCGCCGCACAGGCACTGCATCTGGCGCCGCCGACGGTGAGCCTGCACATCAAGGAGCTGGAGTCCCGGCTGGATGCCGTGCTGTTGCTGCGCGGGCGCCGGCAGGCCGAGCTGACGCCGGCTGGTGCGGCGCTGGTGGAGCAAGGCCGCAAGCTGTTGGCGGCGAGTGACGATCTGATTGACCTGGTGCAGCGCCGTGCCAGCGGGCGCGAAGGGTTGGTGCGTGTGGGCGTGTCGGCCGGCGTCAGCACCCGGCTGCTGCCCTTGATGCTGGAAGCCCTGGGCCAGCGCAGCCCGGGCGTGGAAGTGCGGCTGGAGGCCGTGGGTTCCACCGATGCCATGCAGCGCCTGCAGGCCGGGACATTGGATATCGCCGTGGTAGCCAGCCCCCAGCCTGCGGCGGCAGACATTGTGCTCAGGCCCTGGCGCACCGATCCCATGGTGGCTTTGCTGCCTTCGGCCTGGAATGCACCGGCGCAGATCACGCCGGATTGGCTGGCCGAGCGCCGCTGGGCCTCGTTTGCGCCTGCCACCCAGATGCATGGGCTGATTTCTGCCTGGTTTGGCCAGGCCGGCCACCATCCACGTCCGTTTCTGACGCTGACCTACCCCGGTGCCCTCAAAAGCCTGGCCGCCGCCAGCCAGAGTGCGGCCCTGCTCCCGCTGGAAGAGGTGGAGGACCAGCGCCATGCGCCGGGTGTGGACATTCGCCCGCTGCACCCGCCGCTGCTGCGGCCCATGGCGGTGGCCCACCGTCGGCTGCTCGTGCCCAACCCGGCGGTGGAGGCGGTGCTGCAGGTACTGGCGGCATTTGCCAGCTGAGGCGGGCTCTTCTCTATAGCCGCTGGTGCCAAGCGTGCCCGTCGTGTGCGCCGGTGCGATGCTCACCCGCCGTCATGGCTGTTTCGCGGCGGGCCGGTTTGCGCCTGGGGCCCCGTCTTTCCACTGCGCGCGCAGTGCGGCGCAATGGTCTTCGGCGGGGATGGCCGGGGTGTGAACCAGCCAGTCGCGGTCGCTGACCCGCGTGGGCTCGGCGCCTTGGGCCTGGGCCACGGCCACACCGGTGGTGATGTGGGCCGGCAACCAGGTGGGGATCCCCACCTCCCGCAGCACATGGCCGCGCCCGGCCACGATCAGCACGGTCTTGCCGGGCTGGAGCAGCGCCTTGGCGGTCTGGGCCATGCGCTCGTCCTTGGCCAGCTGGATGCGGGCCATGGGCGTGAGCTGGGTCTCAGGCAGCAGGCCGCAGTGGCCGATGCGGATGGCATCGCGCTGGCGTTCCCAGGCTTCAGAGGGCAGGTGCTGGTCCCAGTGGGCTTGCTGCATCACGCTGCGCATGGCGCTGCGCGGCAGATTGCCGCCATAGACCGGCACGCCGGCCTGCACGGCAGCCATCACCACGGAGGCGTAGCGTTCCCAGGGCCAGCCGGCGGCATTCCACTGCAGCGCGGCCTGGACATCGTTTTCGCTGGGGTTGCGGTCCAGCGCACGGCTGTCCGTGCCGGCATGCGCCATCTCCAGCACCACGGCCGCCAGGCGGCCGTCACGCGCCAGGGTCTGGATGGTGTCGCGTTCCCATTGTTGGTGGGCAGGGGCATCGTGCTGTTCGCCCAGCAGTAGGATGGCGGGCAGGGGCTGGGCACGGTCGAAACGTTCCAGATGCTGCAGCCAGGCCGGGGCATCCAGGGCGTCTGCGGCCAGGGAGGATGGAGGGGGCGAGCGCAGTGCGCCACAGCCGGCCAGTGCCAGCACCGCTGCTGCCAAGGTGGCGTGTGCAAGCTTGTTAATGAGAATGGTTTTCAACTGCATGGGCGCATGGTAGCGGAAGCCACGGGCATTCCCCTGCCTACTCCCCAGAAAAAAAGGCCCCGCAGGGCCTGGCAGTGGATGGCGCCATATGGCACCCGGAAAGCACGGCGGTCGCCTGGCTTCCCGGAGGCAAGGCCCTCATTCGGGTGTGATGCCCGCGGCCTTGATCACCTGGCCCCATTTCTGGGTTTCTGCCGCCTGGAACTGTGCCAGCTCTTGCGGGGTGGTGGTCCAGGGCTCGGAACCCGACATCTCGAAGAACGATTTGGCCGCAGCGCTGCCCACGGCGGTGGTCAGCAACTGGTTGAGTCTGGCCACCACGGGGGCCGGCGTATGGGCGGGGGCGTAGGCGGCAAACCAGTAGCCCATGTCGTAGCCTTTGACGCCGGCTTCGGCAATGGTGGGCACATCGGGCAGCTGGGTGCTGCGCTTGGGGGTGGAGTAGCCCAGGGCGCGCAGCTTGCCGGCCTTGATCTGCGGCACGCCGGTGGAGACGTCGGTGATCATCAGATTGATCTGTCCACCCAGCAGGTCGGTGATGGCCAGCGGGTTGCTCTTGTAGGGCACATGCAGGATGTCCACGCCCGCCAGTTGCTTGAGCATCTCCCCCGCGATGCGGCTGGACGAGCTGCCGCTGCCAAAGCTCAGCTTGCCGGGGTTGGCCTTGGCAAAGGCCACCAGCTCGCCCACGCTCTTGTAGGGTGCATTGGCGGGCACCACCAGCACCTGCCCGCCTTTGCCCAAGCCGCCCAGCGGGGCAAAGTCCTTGACGGGGTCGTAGGACAGCTTTTTGTACAGGTGTTCATTGGCCGCATGCGTGGTGTTGGTGGTGATCAGCACGGTGTAACCGTCCGGAGCGGCCTTGGCGGCAGCCTGCGCGGCAATCATGCCGCTGGCCCCTCCCTTGTTTTCCACCACCACGGGCTGCTTGGTCTGGTCGGTGATGGACTGCCCCAGGGCGCGGGCCAGCTGGTCGGTGGCACTGCCGGCGGCAAACGGCACCAGCAGGGTGATGGGCTTGTTGGGGTAGGCGCCTTGGGCAAAGGCGCTGGGGGCCAGGGCCAGAGCGATACTGGCCAGCAGGGTGCGGCGAGCGAGGCGGGCCAGGTGGGCGGGATGGGGCAGTGTCGGCATGGTGTGTCTCCTTGGTATGGTTATGAAAGCAGTACGTTGGCGGTCTGCTGCCGCCTAGGCGTCTGTAGGGGGGCCGGCCAGATGCGGCTGCAACTGGGGCAGCAGCGCGGTGGGCACGGCAATGGGCATTTGCAGCACGCGAAAGCACAGGGTCTTGCCGTGGCTGTCGAGGTTGAGGGCATCGTTCACGCCCCCGTCCAGCACATCGTCCAGCACCAGGTTCATGGCCTGCAGCCGGGGCAGCACATGGCGGGTGACCTGGCCCGGCTGGCGGTCGGCAAACAAGCTACGCACGGCGTCTGCCGTGACCTGGGTGTGGACCAGTTCCCACAGCGCGGGGTGGTAGGCGATCACACTGATGTTGGAGCGGTTGCCTTTGTCGCCCGTGCGGCCATGGGCCAGCCGGTACAGCGGCAGGGTGGTGGTGGGCTCAGGCATGCGACAGCTCCGTGGTGGTCAAAGGGGCGGCCCAGGTAAAGCCGGTGGGAATGTGCTGCTGGGCGATGTAGCACGAGGTCAGCCCCAGCCGCTGGCGCATATGGGTGCGCACGCCACCGCCGCCGGCCGGGCCGCAGCAGTACAGGGCATTCACTTCGCGCGGCAGGCACAGGGCGGCAGCGTGGTCGGCATGCTGCCAGGCCATGCGCAGGCGCACATCCTGGCTGGCCTGCTGCAGGTCGGCGCCTTCCAGCCAGCGGCTGCGGTCGTCCCCCCACACGCTGGTCACGCCAATCAGGTCGGTGCGCAGGGGGGCGATATGGCCCAGGCGCTGCTGGATGGTCTGTCCTGCCAGGCGCGCACGCTCCGCGGCGCGGGGGCCGGCGTAGGAGATTTCGGCCTCGGCAAACCAGCCGGTGGCGTAGCAGACATTGACCTTGAGCGTCTCGGGGCGGGCATGGCCTTGCACCCCCTGCAGGCGCACCCGATCCGGGCCGACGGCAATGACTTCAGCGGCGCTGATGTCGGCCACCACATCGGGGGTCAGGTACTGTGCCGGGTCGTGGATTTCGTACAGCAGCTGTTCCTTGACGGTGGCGGTGGTGATGCAGCCGCCGGTGCCCTGCGGCTTGAAGAGTGTGCAGTGTCCCTCGGCATCCACCTCGGCAATCGGGTAGCCCAGGCGGTCCATGCCCGGAACGTCCTTGTAGCCGGGGTCGGCAAAGTAGCCGCCGGTCACTTGCGTGCCGCATTCCAGCAGGTGGCCCACCATGGTGGCGCGGCCCAGGCGGTCCCAGTCGTCCCAGGCCCAGCCGTAGTGGGCCATGACGGGGCCCACTACCAGGGAGGGGTCGGACACCCGCCCGCAGACCACGATCTCGGCCCCGGCCTGCAGCGCTGCCGCAATGGGCTGTGCGCCGATGTAGGCATTGGCGCTGACCAGCTCGTGTGCGGGCATGCGCTCGGCCAGGGCGGCGGTCAACAGCGGGCGGTGTGCGGTCGCGCTCAGGTCATCGCCGTGCACCACCGCAATGCGCGGCGCGCGGATGCCAAGCTCCTGCGCCAGGCGCTGGATGGCACGGGCCGCGGCGGGCGGGTTGGCCGCGCCGAAGTTGCTGACGATGCGGATGCCGTGCTGCAGGCAGTCGGCCAGCACGGGGCGCAGGAATTCGGGCATCAGCGGCTCAAAGCCGGCTTCCGGGTTGCTGCGGCGGGCCAGTTGGGCCAGTGCCAGCGTGCGCTCGGCCAGGGTCTCAAAAATCAGCACCGCCGGTTGCTGCTGGCGGATCAGCTCTTGCACCACGGGGCCGGCGGCATCGATGCGATCGCCCGAGAAGCCGGCGGCGCAGCCAATCAGCAGGGGGGCGGGAGGGGGCGTAGCGGGTGTCATGGAATCTCCTGTAGACCACTATAGGAAGCGGCATCTAAGCTGTGAAATAGATAGTTGAGATGAATTGATTTGGAATACAGATGAATCTTTCGGCGCGGGACATCCAGGCCTTTCTGGCGCTGGCCGAGGTGAAGAACTTCACCCGCGCCGCCGCGCGCTGCCACCTGTCGCAGCCTGCGTTCAGCGCCCTGATCAAGGCGCTGGAGGACAGCGTGGGCCTGCGCCTGTTCGACCGCAGCACGCGCCACGTGCTGCTGACGCAGGAGGGTGAGCGCTTTTTGTTGTCGGCCCAGCGCATCGCGGCCGAGCTGGACGACTGCGCCCGCGCCATGCGCGACACCGCCCAGCTGGCGCGCGGCCATGTGGCAGTGGCGCTGCTGCCGTCGCTGGCAGCGGGGTGGCTGCCGCAGGTGCTGGCGCAGTTCATGGCCCGGCACCCGGGGGTGGAGCTGGCGGTGCACGATGTGCTGTCCGAGCCCTGCATTGCCGCCGTGGCCCAGGGCGATGCCGACTTTGCCCTGGCCGCCATCCGCGTCGATACGCCCGAGCTGCAGGCCGAGCCGTTTTGCCGCGACGACTTTCATTTGGTGTGCCGTACCGACCACCCGCTGGCCGCCCAGGCGCAGATCCGTGTGGGCGATCTGCAGCCCTGGCCTTTTGTGCACCTGGCCCGGCACAGCAGCGTGCGCCAGTACCTGGATGCCGCGCTGTTTCCGCAAACCCTGCGCACCCTGGTGGAGGTGGAGCAACTGGCCACGGTGATGGGGCTGGTGCAGGCGGGTCTGGGCATCAGCGTGGTGCCGGCGCTGTCGCTGTTCCACTTTGACAAACCGGGCCTGTGCACCCGGCCCTTGCCGCTGCCCGGGATGGAGCGCCAGATCTACCTGGTGCGCCGGCGCGAACGCAGCCTGTCGGTGGCGGCCCAGGCCCTGTACCGCCTGATGCTGGCAATGCGGCCGATGTGGGGGCCGGCCTAGGGCTGGTGCTCAGCACGCGCGCCGGTCGGGTTGGCCGCGAGGATAGGGCAGACCAGCGGCCCCGCGTGCGCAAGGCATGCCAGTCGGGCAGCCATGAAAAAAGGCCCCGAAGGGCCTTGGCTTTGCGCTGCGCGGGTTCAGTTTTTGCCGTACTGCGGTGAGCGCGGGCCGTACAGCAGACCGTTGGGTGTACCCACCGCGAGCAGGCGATTGGTGGCCACTCCCGCCATGGGGTGGGCCGCATCGGTGGCGGAGTTGATGATCTGGTTGACCAGGGCCGTCACCAGCATGCCGATCAGGCCGCCACCGGAGTTGTTGCCTCCCTCTTGGTTGGAGGCGGATGCACGACCGTCCCACAGTTGCTCGCCGGTGCGCAGGTCGACGAGGCGGGCCTCGACGCTGACCACCGTGGCACTCTGGATTACCTGGTAGGTGGTGCCGTACTTGGTCACGCGGATGTACAGCGCGGCATCGGCGCCGAAGATCTCCTTGAGCTTGGGCGTCGGCACTTCGTGGATGTCACCGGCAATTTCCAGACCGTTTTGGCGGAAGGTTTCACTCACCAGCGTGACGGGCATCACGTAGTAGCCGGCCTCGGCCAAAGGCAGGGTGGCCTGTGACAGCACGCTGGCGCTGGCCTGGACTTCGGGGGCATCGTTGACCGGTGGGAGCACCAGAATGGAGGCAGGCTTGGCGGCGCGGTAGGCGCTGTAGTCCTTGGTGGGTGCTGTGACACAGCCGGCCAGCCAGGCGCTGGTGGCCAGCAGGGCACCCCATTGGAGGGCGCGGGAAATCCGGGGGAAGCGCATATCAGTTGCCGTTCTTCTTCAGGTTGCTGACCAGGTAGTTGATGTAGGGAGCCGACTCGGGAAACTGCTGTTTCTCCTGTTCCCAGGCGGCCAGGGCCTGGTCGGTGCGGCCGGTGTTCAGGTACAGCAGACCAAGGTGGGCCTGGTAGCCGGGGGGCAGGTGTGCATCCTTGCCGGCGGTTTGCTGCACGCCTTTTTCCAGCTCCAGGATCTGCTCTTCCTGTGCCGGCCCATCGCTCTTGAGGTAGCTGTAAACCTGTGTCTGGTAGCCGTTCCAGCTGTAGAGTGGCTTGGGAGCGGACACGCAGCCTACCAACAATGCAGTCAGGGCCAGGGCGCTGCCGGTACGGATGGCCGAAGAGATCTTCATGGCGTGCTCCTTCAACGCTGCGCCGAGAGGGCGGGCAGTGCGCCGCCATCCACGGCTTCGCCCAGACGGTCCACGGCTTCGCGGATGGCCAGATCCAGCACCTTGCCGTTGAGGGTGGAGTCATAGCTGGCGGTACCGCCGAAGCCGATGATTTCGCGGTTGGAGAGCTGGTATTCGCCCGCGCCTTGCACGGAGCGCACCACTTCCGAGGTGCGGATGTTGACAATGTTCAGTGTGACCTTGGCGTAGGCCGTCTGGGTCTTGCCGCGGCCCAGCACACCGAACAGTTGTTTGTCGCCGACTTCCTTGCGGCCAAATTCGGAGATGTCACCGGTGACCACATAGTCTGCGCCCTTGAGTTGCTGGGTAGCGCCCTGGATGGCAGCTTCCTGCTTGATCTCGGCCATGTTGTCCCGGTCCAGCACATTGAAGCGGTTGGTTTGCTGCAGATGGGCCATCAGAATGGTTTTGGCCTGGCTGCCCAGCCGGTCCGCACCGTCAGAAAACGCACCACGCAGGTAGCTGGAGCGGTTGTCGAACTTGCCCACGGCAATCGGGCTGCGCGGGCCGTGGTAGCTGCGGGTGGCGCTCTGGGTCTGGGTGGCGGCCACGGCCTGGGAGGTTTCGGTTGCGCAGCCGGTCAGCACCAGCGGCGTGGCCACGACAGCGGCCAGGAAAGTCAGTTGGAAAGAGCGCATGTGATCGTGCAGGAATGAAAGAAATGAATTCTGCGCGTATGTAACAGCAAGATACTTCTAACTGGCTGACAAGATGTACGCAGAACGCAAAAAAGCGGCACCCGAAGGTGCCGCTTTTGCGCCATGTCATACGGCAGTGGCGAATGCGCGCTGCCGCCGGGGGAAGTCCTTATGCGCCGGCCTTGACCTTCAGACGCCAGGCGTGCAGCAGGGGTTCGGTGTAGCCGGAAGGCTGTTGCACGCCCTTGAACACCAGGTCCAGGGCCGCCTGGAAAGCGGCGCCGCCGGGGTTGGCGGCCAGGCTCTTGTAGCTGGCGTCGCCGGCGTTCTGGCCGTCCACCACCTTGGCCATGCGGGCAAAGGTGTCACGCACCTGCTGCTCGGTCACCACGCCGTGCAGCAGCCAGTTGGCGATGTGCTGGCTGGAGATGCGCAGCGTGGCGCGGTCTTCCATCAGGCCCACGTTGTGGATGTCGGGCACCTTGGAGCAGCCCACGCCGGCGTCGACCCAGCGCACCACATAGCCCAGGATGCCTTGCACGTTGTTGTCCAGCTCCTGCTGCTTTTCGGCGTCGGTCCACTTGGGGTTCTTGGCCACGGGGATTTGCAGCAGATCGGCCAGGATGTTGTCGCGCTCGGTGTCGGCGCTGGTCTTTTCCAGTTCCTTCTGCACGTCGGCCACGCTCACCTGGTGGTAGTGCAGGGCGTGCAGCGTGGCGCCGGTGGGCGACGGCACCCAGGCGGTGTTGGCGCCGGCCTTGGGATGACCGATCTTCTGCTCCAGCATGGCCTTCATCAGGTCGGGCATGGCCCACATGCCCTTGCCGATCTGGGCGCGGCCACGCAGACCCATGGTCAGGCCCACCAGCACGTTGTTGCGCTCATAGGCGGCCAGCCAAGCGGAGGACTTCATGTCGCCCTTGCGCACCATGGGGCCGGCTTGCATGGCGGTGTGCATCTCGTCGCCGGTGCGGTCCAGGAAGCCGGTGTTGATGAAGGCCACGCGGGCGGGGGCGGCGGCGATGGACGCCTTCAGGTTGACGGAGGTGCGGCGCTCCTCGTCCATGATGCCCAGCTTCACGGTGTTGGCCTTCAGGCCCAGCAGCTGTTCGACGCGGCCGAACAGCTCGTTGGCAAAGCCCACTTCCACGGGGCCGTGCATCTTGGGCTTGACGATGTAGACACTGCCGGTGCGGCTGTTGCGGATGCCGTTGGCACCGTGGCCCTGCAGGTCGTGCATGGCGATGGCGGTGGTCACCACCGCGTCCAGAATGCCTTCGGGGATTTCCTTGCCTTCGGCGCCCCACAGGATGGCCGGGTTGGTCATCAGGTGGCCCACATTGCGCAGGAACATCAGCGAGCGGCCATGCAGCGTGACTGGCTGGCCGTTGGCGCCGGTGTAGCTGCGGTCGCCGTTCAGACCGCGGGTCAGCGTCTTGCCGCCCTTTTCGAACGATTCGGTCAGCGTGCCCTTCAGAATGCCCAGCCAGTTGCTGTAGCCCAGCACCTTGTCTTCGGCGTCCACGGCCGCCACGGAGTCTTCCAGATCCAGGATGGTGGACACGGCGGCTTCCACGACCACGTCGGACACGCCCGCGGCGTCGGAGCTGCCGATGGGGGTGGACTTGTTGACGATGATGTCGATGTGCAGGCCGTGGTTCTTCAGCAGCACCGAGGAGGGGGTTGCGGCATCACCCTGGAAGCCGATGAACTTGTCCGCGTCCTTCAGGCCGGTCTTGCTGCCGTCCTTGAGGGTGACGACCAGCTTGCCGCCTTCGACGGCATAGGCCGTGGAGTCGGCATGCGAGCCAGCGGCCAGCGGCACGGACTGGTCCAGGAAGTTGCGGGCAAAGGCGATGACCTTGGCGCCGCGCACGGGGTTGTAGCCCTTGCCCTTTTCTGCGCCGCCTTCTTCGCTGATGGCATCGGTGCCGTACAGCGCGTCATACAGGCTGCCCCAGCGGGCGTTGGCGGCGTTCAGTGCGTAGCGGGCGTTCAGAATGGGTACCACCAGCTGGGGGCCGGCGATCTGGGCCAGCTCGGCGTCCACGTTTTCGGTGGTGGCCTTGGCGTCCTTGGGGGACTCGACCAGGTAGCCGATCTGCGTCAGGAACTGCTTGTAGGCCGCCATGTCGGCGATGGGGCCGGGGTTGGCCTTGTGCCAGGTGTCCAGCTCGGTCTGCAGGCGGTCACGCTCGACCAGCAGAGCGGCGTTCTTGGGGGCCAGGTCACCCACCAGGGTGCTGAAACCCTTCCAGAAGGCGTCCTGTTCCACACCGGTGCCGGGCAGCACTTGTGTGTTCACAAAGTTGTACAGCTCGTTGGCCACTTGCAGGCCGTGGGCGTTGGTGCGTTGGGTCATGGAAACCTCGTGGGCAGAAAACAAAACAAAGCGGGCCGGAAACAGACCACCAGGATAGGTGCTGGGTACACTGTATTAGAAATAATTCGGTTAATAAACCGACCGAATATGTCAAAACCAATGACTTTTTTGCAAAAGTGACGCATGCTGCGCACCAGCGTGGGGCTACGGGCCTTTCTGCCACGGTGGCAGCGCTGTAGCAATATCTGTTTTGATCGCTGTGCGTGCAAGGACAGCAGGCGCAAGCGGCCGATTCCATGGCAAGGCGTGGAGGGGCCGTCACGCTGTGGGCTTGCAGCAGGCACTGTGACTGCACCGGGGTGTATGGACAAACTCAAAGCCTTCGAATCCTTTGTTTCCGTTGCCACCAAGGGCAGCCTGACGGCTGCGGCCAAGGCGGAAGGGGTGGCGCCCGCCATCATGGGGCGGCGCCTGGACGCGCTGGAAGAGCACCTGGGCGTGAAGCTGCTGGTGCGTACCACGCGGCGCATCAGCCTCACGCACGAGGGCAGCGCTTTTCTGGAGGATTGCCAGCGCCTGCTGTCCGATGTGGCCAACGCCGAGGCCAGCGTGTCGGCCGGTGGCGTCAAGGCCACCGGGCATTTGCGCGTCACGGCGCCGGCCGGCTTTGGCCGCCGCCACGTGGCGCCGCTGGTGCCGCGCTTTCACGATCTGCATCCCGAGGTGACGATTTCGCTGAACCTCAGCGACCGCGTGGTGGACCTGGCCGGGGAAGGCTATGACTGCGCGGTGCGGGTGGGCGATCTGCCCGACTCTTCCCTGGTCAGCGTGCGCATGGCCGACAACCGGCGCCTGTGCGTGGCCACGCCGGCCTACCTGGCGCGCTACGGCACGCCGCGCCACCCGGGCGAGCTGGCGCAGCACCGCTGCCTGACGCTGTCCAGCGATGCCTCGCAGACGCGGGGCTGGGCGTTTCGCATGCCGCAGGACAGCGGCGGCAGCGAAGTGGTGCACATCAAACCCGGCGGGCCGCTGGATTGCTCCGACGGCCAGGTGCTGCACGACTGGTGCCTGGGCGGCTGGGGCATGGCCTGGCGCAGCACCTGGGAGGTGGAGACCGAGATCGCTGCTGGCCGGCTGGTGGCGGTGCTGGAGGAGTTTGCCGCCCCCCCGAATGGCATTTACGTTGTGTTTCCTCAACGCAAACACATGCCACTGCGCGTCCGGCTGTGGATCGATTACCTCAAAATGCACTATGAGCGCCCGGAGTTCTGGCGCGAGGGAGTGAATCCATGACCCTGGAAGCTGTACTGGCCGCCATTCACATTGTGGCCATCCTGACCCTGGTGGTGTTCCTGAGCAGCGAGGCGGCCCTGTGCCGTCCCGAATGGATGAATGCCGCCGTGGTGCGGCGCCTGGCGCGGCTGGACCTGATCTACGGCATTGCCGCCGTGGTGCTGCTGCTGTCCGGCGTGGCGCGGGTGCTGTGGGGTGCCAAAGGCATGGGCTGGTATGTCAGCCAGCCGCTGTTCCACCTGAAGATGACGCTGTTTGTGCTGGCGGCGCTGATGTCCATCAAGCCTTCCATCGACTTCCGCCGCTGGGCCAAGGCCTTGCAGGCCGAGGGCAGCCTGCCGCCGGAAGATGCCGTGCGCCGCACACGCCGCTGGATCATGTGGCAGTCGCACCTGATTCCGGTGATCGCCGTCATCGCTGTGTTCTGGGCGCGCGGCTGGTGAAAGCGCGGCACTGCTGAAAAAGGCCGCTTTAGAGCGGCCTTTTCACAGCCGGGATGGGCTGGTGCAGGTGGTGCGTGCTGGCGCTGGTCAGAAATTGCCGCGCAGGGTCAGCATCACATTGCGGGGATCGCCGTAGTGGCTGCTGTTGACCAGGTTGCCGATCGATGTGTAGTAGCGCTTGTCGAACATGTTGTTGAAGTTCAGCGAAGCTTGCCACTGCTTGTTGATCTGGTAGCGCACATAGCTGCTCCACACCGCGCGGCCCGGGGCCTGGATGCTCACGGTGCCCACCTTGCGGTAGGAGGCGCTTTGCGCATTCACACCGCCGCCGAGGGTGAAGGCGCTCCATGCACCGGGCAGCTGGTAGGTGGTCCAGGCACGCAGCATGTGCTTGGGCGTGTAGGTGTTGAAGTCCTGTCCCTGGTTGTTGATGTCGCGTTCGTAGGTGTTGCGGTTGAAGGTATACCCGGCAAACAGGTTCCAGCCGCGTGCCAGCTCGCCGCTGATTTCGGCGTCAAAACCCTGGCTGCGCACCCGGCCGCTGTCGGTGTAGCAGTAATAGCCGTCGCGGCAGTTCGCACCCGAGGCCAGGTCTTCGGTGGCACGGTTTTTCTGGTCCACGCGGTACAGGGCGAAGGACGTGTTGGCGCGGCCGCCGAAGAGTTCACCCTTCAACCCAATTTCATAGGTGGCACCCTGGATGGGCTTGAGGTTCTGGCCTGCCGCATCCAGTGACCACTGGGGGTTGAAGATGTCGGCATAGCTGGCGTAGGCCGACCAGCTGGGGTTGACCGCGTAGATCAGGCCCGCAAACGGCATGAAGCGGTTGTTGTCCTGCAGGGTGGACGAGGGGGTGGCGACGCCCAGCGTGGTGACGGTGGTGTCCCAGATGGTCCGGTAGGAGGCCGCACGGCCTCCTACCACCAGCTTGAGCGGGTCGCTCAGCTGCAGGCGCAGCGCACCATAGGCGCCCAGCTGGCGGGACGTGGCCAGGCGGTTTTCGGTGTTGGCGTAGCGGATCTCGGCATCGGTGGGTTCGGTCCGGTAGGGATTGGGCGCAAACACATCGATGGGAGTGAACGGGGTCTTGGAGCTGTAGTCCGTGTCTGCCCGGGTGTGGTTGTAGCTGGCGCCCAGCACCAGCTCGTGCTGGCGGCCGAAAGCCGTGAAATCGCCGGTCAGGTTGGCGTCGATGCCCCAGGCGGTCTGGCTGGCATCGGTGATGTTGGCCACTGTGCCGCCCAGGCCGGTGGCGGGGTTGACGGTGCGCTGGGAGGAAGCGTACTTGAGGTAGACGTCTTCCTGCACATGGATGGCCGAGACCTTGGCGCGCCACTGGTCGTTGAACTGGTGCGACAGGTCGGCGTAAATGGTCTGGGTGCTGTTGTCCTGGCGGTTCCAGCTGGCACCCAGGTAGGTGGAGCGCGGCAGGCGGATGTCGCTGCCGTCGCTGTAGCGCGGCAGGCCCGAGATGAAGGGCCGTCCCTTGAAGGTTTCGTAGCTGGCGCCGATGCTGACCTGGGTCTGGGCCGAGAGGTCGTATTCCAGCGTGCCGTACAAGGTGGTGTTGCGGCGGTTGACTAAGTCGATGAAGGAGTGTTCGTCTTCCACGTCCAGCACGGCCCGGCCGCGCAGCGTACCTTCGGCATTCAGCGCGCTGCTGCCATCGATCTGGGTGGCATAGCGGTCCCAGGAGCCGGCCTTGGCCGTGACGCTGACGCCGCCTTCCTTCAGCGGGCGCTTGCGCGACAGGTTGACGGCGCCGCTGGGGTCGCCACCGCCCTGCAGCAGGCCGGCCGAACCGCGCAGGATCTCGGCGCGGTCGTAGATGGCGGTGCTGCCGTTGTAGTTGTTGGAGCGGCCGTACAGGCGCTGCACATTGACCCCGTCGTACTGCAGAGTGGCAATGTCAAAACCGCGCGAATAGATGTATTTGCCGCCCTGCGGGCTTTGCAGCAGGGTGATGCCGGTGGTGCTGGCCAGGGCGTCGTAGACCGAGGTGGCGTTCTGCTCGTCCATCAGCTGGCGCGTCACCACGCTGACCGACTGGGGAATGTCCTTGAGGGGCTGCTCGCTCTTGCCGATGGTGACGGCGCGGGCGGTGTAGCTGCCCGTGTGGTCGGTGGTGGCGCTGCGTGTGGCCTCGGCGCTCACGCGCACTTCCCCCAGGCTGGGGGCTTCGCCTGCCGCCCGTGGGGCGGGCGTGGGCTGCGTGCGCAGCGACCAGTTGCCGGCGCCGGTGCGCACCAGCTCCAGTCCGCTGCCCGCCAGCGCGGCGCGCACGGCCTGCTCGGCGGTGTAGCTGCCGCTCACGGCCGGTGCGGTGCGTCCGCGCACCAGTTCGGCATCCAGGCTGATCTGCTGGCCGCTGTCGGCGGCAATGCGGGCCAGGGCGCTGCCCAGGGGCTGTGCCGGCAGGTCATAGCTGCGGACGGCGGTGGAAGTGGCAGCGGCGGGGCCCGCGGTGGTGGCGGTCTGGGCGTGGGCGCTCAAGGCGCAGGCCAGGGTCGCGGCGGCCAGGGCGCGCAACGGCAGGGGGCAGGGGTGCAGCATGCAAAGGCTTTCGACAAAGGTGGACAAAGGACAGAACCCGAAGGCGTCCATGGCTTGTCGAACAGCCCGCGCAAAGTGTTCATTTTTTTGCACGGGCAGGGTGCGGGAAGCCGGTTGGGGGGCATGGCAGTGCCGCGGGTGCGGACAGGGGAGCCCATCCGGGGCCTGCGGGTTGCCTGGTTTCTGTCCCGTGTGGCCTTACTCGATCGTCACCAGCCAGCCGCCCAGCGCACGGTGCACGGTGATGGGCAGGGTCTCGGCCAGCGCGGTGAGGGCGCGGTCGGTGTCGTCCAGCGCATAGGTGCCATAGACCCGCAGGGCCGCCGCACGTGGCGCGATGCGCAGCACGCCCGGGCGGTAGGCGCGCAGCGCCTGCACCACGTCGGCCAGCGGCTGGTCGTGCACCTGCAGCATGCCGTGCCGCCAGGCGGCCGTGCCTTCGGGGCTGAGCGTGTTGGCATCCTCGATGTCCGTGGCATTGAAGCAGGCGCTGTGCCCTTCGTGCAGCTGGCGCTGCTGGCCGCTGGCGGTGGTGATTTCCACGCTGTGCTCCAGCATGCCCACCAGGCTGGAGCTGTCCTGCAGGCGCACGGTAAAGCGGGTGCCCAGGGCCTGGACCTGGCCATGCACGGTGTGCACGGTGAAGGCGGGGCCGAGGTCGGCCTGGGGCGTGGCCTCGGCCAGCAGGGCGCCCTGGCGCAGCCGGACGCGGCGGTGGCCGGGACGGAAGTCCAGGTCCACGGCCGAGCGCGCATCCAGCGTGAGGTGGCTGCCATCGGGGAGCAGAAATTCGCGCCGCTCGCCGGTGCCGGTGCGCAGGTCGGCGCTCCATTGCGCCACGGGCTGGTGGCGGTCGGCCAGCCAGGTGGCGCCCACGGCCACGCCGCCCAGGCCCAAGGCCCCGCGCAGCACCTGGCGGCGTTTGCGGGTGCGGGATTCGGCGCGGGCCAGGGTGTCGCTCAGCAGGCGCCCGGCGGCGGGCTGCGGCACGCGCAGCCGCTGGAGCGGGGCCTGCAGCTGTTCCCAGGCGGTGCGGTGCTGCGGGTCTGCGTCCAGCCACTGCGCCAGGCGGTCGCGCTCGGGTGCGCCCATGTCGCCGGAATGCAGCTGCACCAGCCAGCCGATCGCGGCTTCGGTGGCGCTGTCCAGCGGGGTGCTGGCGTGGCTAGCCATGGCGGGACGCCCGGGGGACGCCAGCCTGCTGCTGTAGCTGGGCGATGGCAATGCGGCGAAATGCTTCGGTCATGTGGCGGCGCACCGTGCTGTGCGAAATGCCCAGCTCCTCGGCAATGGCATGGTAGGTCAGTCCGTCGAGCTGGCTGAGCAGAAAGGTCTGCCGGGCCTTGAGCGGCAAGCCCTCCAGGGCCTGGGCAATGGTTTCCAGGGTTTCCAGCAGCAGCGCACGCTCTTCGGGGGAGGGTACCAGTTCGTCCTGGCGCTGGGCCAGGGCTTCCAGGTAGGCGCGCTCCAGCTCGCGCCGCCGCCACAAGGTGAACAGCAGGCGCTGGGCAATGGTGGTCAGAAACGCACGCGGTTCGTCGATCCGCATCGGCTGCGGCGCAGCGACCACCCGCAAAAAGGTTTCGGACGCCACGTCCTGCGCCTCGGCCGTGTTGCGCAGCCGGGCCTTCAGCCGGGACAGCAGCCAGGGGTGGTGCCCCGCGAACAGTTGCTGGGCCTGCTGCATGGGGTCGAACGGCGGATGCGGCGGGGACATGCCGGCGATTCTATTCTTGAATGAGAATGATTGTTATTTGTTTGGCGTGGTGTAGTGGCATCGCCACGGTGTGCGGGGGAATGGCACGCTGGCGGCACCCCGTGGCGGTCAGCGAAGTTTTGTGAAAATGTAAAAAGAGGAGCTGTTTGTGTATGTCGCGCAAGGGCGGATGCCGCTTTTCGGGGCGCTCCAGCGGGCCCCGGCTCCCTTTGCCCGGCCCCTGGCTGGCAGCACGGGCTCAAGGGTGTGGCCACGGGCCGCCGGCAAGATATGGGCAGCCACGTAAAATCCCCCGATGCTTTCCGTCAAACAGGATTTGCTCGCAGCCCTGGCTGCCGAGCTCGAAACACTTTCGCCCGGCGCCGGCGCCCGCGCCGCATTTGAAAACCCCAAGGTGGCAGCCCATGGCGACTTCGCCTGCACGGCGGCCATGCAGCTGGCCAAGCCTCTGAAGGCCAATCCCCGCGCACTGGGCGAACAGCTCAAGGCCGCGCTGGAAGCCACGCCCGCGTTCCAGCAGTGGGTGGATGCGATCGAGATCGCCGGTCCTGGCTTTCTGAACATCCGCCTCAAGCCTGCTGCCAAGCAGGAGATCGTGCGCGAAGTGCTGGCGCAGGGGGCCCGCTTCGGCTTCCAGGCCGACCGTGGCGAGAACGTCCTGGTCGAGTTTGTCTCCGCCAACCCCACCGGCCCGCTGCACGTGGGCCATGGCCGCCAGGCGGCGATTGGCGATGCCATCAGCAATCTGTATTCCACCCAGGGCTGGAATGTGCACCGCGAGTTCTATTACAACGACGCGGGCGTGCAGATCGACACCCTGACCAAGTCCACCCAGCTGCGCGCCAAGGGCTTCAAGCCTGGTGACGAATGCTGGCCGACCGACAGCGAGAACCCGCTGGCCAAGAATTTCTACAACGGTGACTACATTGCCGACATTGCCCAGGCGTTCCTGAACAAGGAAACCGTCAAGGCCGATGACCGTGAGTTCACCGCCAACGGCGATGTCGAGGACTACGACAACATCCGCAACTTTGCCGTGGCCTATCTGCGCAACGAGCAGGACAAGGATCTGCAGGCCTTCAACCTCAAGTTCGACGAGTACTACCTCGAATCGAGCCTGTACCAGAACGGCCATGTGGAAGACACGGTCAAGCGCCTGATCGAAAGCGGTCACACCTACGAGCAGGACGGGGCACTGTGGCTCAGGTCCACCGACTACGGTGACGACAAAGACCGCGTGATGCGCAAGACCGACGGGACCTACACCTACTTCCTGCCGGATGTGGCCTACCACATCCAGAAGTTCAAGCGCGGTTACGGCAAGGTCGTCAACATCCAGGGCACCGACCACCATGGCACGATCGCCCGCGTGCGCGCCGGTCTGCAGGCGGCCAATGTCGGCATTCCCCAGGGCTACCCCGACTATGTGCTGCACACCATGGTGCGCGTGGTGCGCAATGGCGAGGAAGTGAAGATCAGCAAGCGTGCCGGCTCGTATGTGACGCTGCGCGATCTGATCGAGTGGACCAGCAAGGATGCGGTGCGCTTCTTCCTGCTCTCGCGCAAGCCCGACACCGAATACACCTTCGACGTTGATCTGGCCGTGGCCCAGAACAACGACAACCCGGTGTACTACGTGCAGTACGCCCATGCCCGCATCCAGTCCGTGCTGCGCGCCTGGCAGGAAGCCGGCGGCGCGGGCGTGCCTGCGCTCGAGAAGGTGGACCTGTCCGCGCTTGAAGGTCCGCAGGCCCAGGCGCTGATGCTGCTGCTGGCCAAGTACCCCGAGATGCTGAGCGCCGCCGCGGCGGGCAATGCTCCGCACGACGTGACCTTCTACCTGCGCGACCTGGCCTCCAGCTACCACAGCTACTACGACGCCGAGCGCATCCTGGTGGACGATGAAGCGGTCAAGCTGGCGCGTCTGGCCCTGGTCGCCGCCACGGCACAAGTGCTGCACAATGGTCTGGCGGTGTTGGGCGTGTCCGCGCCCGAGCGTATGTAAGCATTGACTCGCAAAACTATGAAGACCAAGCAACGTGGCGGAACCCTGATCGGACTGATCCTGGGCATCATCATCGGCCTGGGGGCCGCTCTGGCAGTGGCGGTCTATGTGACCAAGGTGCCGGTGCCCTTCCTGACCAAGACCCCCAAGGACACCGAGGCCAAGGAAGCCGAACGCAACAAGAACTGGGACCCGAACTCGCCGCTGTACGGCAAGAACCCGGCCAACCAGACGCAGACGCAGCCGGTTACCCAGCAGCCCGTGGCGCCCACCGCGCCGCCGGTGGCTACGCCCACCACGCCACCGACCAGTGGCCCGGCCACGGGTGTCAGCACCCCGCCGGCCACACCACCGGTGCAGGATGCCAAGAAACCTGACGGCAAGGCCTCCTCGGCGGACCCGCTGGGGGACCTGGCCAACCAGAAGCTCAAGCAGTCGGAGGCCAAGGCCGCCGCCGCTTCGGGTTCGGACGGTTTCGACTACTTTGTGCAGGCGGGTGCCTTCCGCACCCAGGCCGACGCCGATGCACAGCGCGCCAAGCTGGCCATGCTGGGCTGGGAAGCCCGCGTGAGCGAGCGCGAGCAGAACGGCCGCACCGTGTTCCGGGTGCGGGTGGGTCCGTTCGGCAAGCGTGACGACGCCGAGCAGCTCAAGGGCAAGCTCGACGGCGCCGGGGTGGATTCGGCCCTGGTGCGCGTGCAGCGCTGACCGGCAGAACTTTTTGCCACGGCCCGGCTCTGACTGGGCAGTGAATATCCCCTAACAGGAGTAGCTTTGATGAAACGCCGTGAGTTTTCCTTGGCCGTCACCTCGGTCGCATCTGCCATGGCCCTGGGCGCCACTGCGACCGCCCATGCCCAGGCCGCCGCCCCCAAGGAAGGCAAGGACTATGTGAAACTGTCCAAGCCCGCCACCACCGAGGCACCTGCCGGCAAGGTGGAAGTGGTCGAGTTCTTCTGGTACAGCTGCCCGCATTGCAACGCTTTCGAGCCGGCATTCGCCGCCTGGAAGCAGAAGGCTCCCGCCCATGTGGTGGTGCGCCGTGTGCCCGTGGCCTTCAACGCCAGCTTCGTGCCCCAGCAAAAGCTGTATTTCACGCTGCAGGCCATGGACAACTTCGACGCCATGCACGTCAAGGTGTTCCACGCCATCCACGTGGAGCGCAACAAGCTGGCCACCGATGACGCCATCTTCGAATGGGTGGGCAAGCAGGGCGCGAACGTGGCCAAGTTCAAGGAGATCTACAACTCCTTCACCGTGGCCAACCAGGTGCGCAAGGCTTCGGCGCTGCAGCAGGAATACGATGTGGAGGGCGTGCCTTCCATGGGCGTGGCCGGCAAGTTCTACACCGACGGCCCCCGCGCCGGCAGCATGCAGAACGTGCTGAATGTGGTGGATTACCTGGCCAACCAGAGCCGCAAGGCCTGAGCGGTCCCGCTTTCGCCCGGCAGGGCCTGACCGCCCTGCACACAGCCCGCTTTCCAGCGGGCTTTTTTGTGTCGATTTCCCTGCGAGTCGCCCACAGGGCAGCCCTGGGGAAAACCAGTGCCCTACAATGGCTGCAAGATTCATGCCTTCTCACATGACACGCAAACTCCTCCCGATACTCGCGCTGACGGTCCTGGCAGCTGCCATGGGCACGGCACAGGCCGAAAAGGCCGATCGCAACAAGCCCATGAACATCGAAGCCGATGCGCTGCACCATGACGAGCTGCAGCAGGTCAGCACGTTCACGGGCAATGTGGTGCTGACCAAGGGCACCATCGTGCTGCGCGGCGCCAAGCTGGAAGTGCGCCAGGACGCCGAGGGTTACCAGTTCGGCAAGGTCTGGGCGGCCCCCGGCAAGCGCGCGTTCTTCCGCCAGAAGCGCGACACCCAGCCCGGTGCACCCGAAGAGTACGTGGAAGGCGAAGGCGAAATCATCGAGTACGACGGCAAGAAGGACGATGTGCGCCTGATCCAGCGGGGCCAGCTGCGCCGCTACACCGGCGCCACGCTGAGTGACGACATCACCGGCAACATCATCACCTACAACAACCTGACCGATGTGTTCACCGTGGACGGCAACCGCCGCGCCACGCCGGGCAGCGAGGAAGCTGCGGCCGGCTCCGGTGGCCGCGTGCGCGCCGTGCTGGCGCCCAAGACCCAGCCCCCGCAGGCCCCGGTGGCGCCGAGTGCGCAGCCGCTCAAGCCTTCGGACACCATGAAATTGCGCAACCCGTGACCCGCTCTTCCGACACCCCGACCGCCCCAGGCGCCAGCAGCCGCCTGGAAGTGCACCATCTGGCCAAGTCCTATGGCAGCCGCAAGGTGGTCAAGGACGTGTCCCTGGCCGTGCAGAAAGGCGAAGTGGTGGGCTTGCTCGGCCCCAATGGCGCGGGCAAGACCACCTCGTTCTACATGATCGTGGGCCTGGTGCGCAGCGATGCCGGCGATATCTACATCGACGGCCACTCGGTGGCGAACATGCCCATCCACCAGCGTTCGCGCCTGGGCCTGTCCTATCTGCCGCAGGAAGCCTCCATCTTCCGCAAGCTCAGCGTGGAAGACAATGTCCGCGCCGTGCTGGAGCTGCAGCAGGACGAACAGGGCAAGCCCCTGAACAAGGCCGAGGTGGAGCGGCGCCTAACCGATCTGCTCAAGGAACTGCGTGTGGACCACCTGCGCTCCTCGCCGGCGATTGCGCTGTCGGGTGGCGAGCGCCGCCGCGTGGAAATCGCCCGGGCCCTGGCCACGCAGCCGCGCTTCATCCTGCTGGACGAGCCGTTTGCGGGTATCGACCCCATCGCGGTGATCGAGATCCAGCGCATCATCGGCTTCCTCAAGGAGCGCGGTATCGGGGTGCTGATCACCGACCACAACGTGCGCGAGACGCTGGGCATCTGCGACCACGCCTTCATCATCAGCGACGGCCATGTGCTGGCGCAGGGCACACCGGAAGAGATTGTGGAGAACGCCGACGTCCGGCGGGTCTACCTGGGCGAACATTTCAGGATGTAGCCCGCCACTTCCGCCGCCACGACACACACACAAGATCACAGAGAGGGAGCGTCGCGTTGAAGCCTGGTTTGTCACTGCGGGTGTCGCAGCATTTGGCGCTGACGCCGCAATTGCAGCAGTCGATCCGCTTGCTGCAGCTGTCCACGCTGGAGCTGGCGCAGGAAGTCGAGCAGATGCTCGATGACAACCCGTTTCTGGAAGTCGACAGCGACGACGCCCCCCGCGAAGACTTCGGCCTGACCCAGTCGGACACGCCGGCGCAGGGCGATGACTATGCCGCCGATGGCGCGCTGACGGCAGGGGCTGCGGAGGCGCCCGCCGACAGTGCGGAAGGCCCCGGCAGCACGGAATACGATGCCCCCGACTGGGAGGGCGACGGCACCAGCGAACTGCGCCCCGATGACAGCGAATGGGGCGGCGATGCCCCGGCGCGCAACGCCCAGGGCGGCGATGGCGACGAGGTCAGCGCCCTGGATCTGGCCCGTGCACATGAATCGCTGACCGACCACCTGCTGCGCCAGTCGCTGTCGCTGCACCTGTCCGAGCTGGACCGCTATGTGCTGCGTTTCCTGATCGAGAACCTGAATGACGACGGCTACCTCGAAGAGTCGCTGCAGTCCCTGGCCGAGGGCCTGGCCGGCACGGACGATCCAGAGCAGCTCGACGAGCTGGTGCACCGCTTCACCGTGGCACTGCGGCTGCTGCACAGCCTGGAGCCGGTGGGCGTGGGCGCCCAGGGGCTGGCCGAATGCCTGCAGTTGCAGCTGAACCATCTGCTGCAGCGCGGTGAGGCCGAGGCCAGTGTGGTGGAGACGGCGCTGACCATCTGTGCCCAGCCGCTGGACCTGCTGGCACGGCGCGATGTGCGCCGCCTGATGCAGGCCACGGGCAGCAGCGAAGAGCGCACCCGTACGGCCATGGCACTGATCGCCCGGCTGGAGCCCCGGCCCGGCCGGCGCTTTGTCAATGTGGAGCGCAACATCATTGTGCCGGACGTGATCGTCACCCGCGCCGGCCGCCGCGCCAGCGAAGGCACACCCCAGTTCAACGTGCAGCTCAACCCCGACGTGCTGCCGCGTCTGCGCGTGCACGATGTGTATGCCGGTGCGCTGCGCGGCCACAAGGGCAGCGAAGGCCATGCCGGCCTGCAGCAGCGCCTGCAGGAGGCGCGCTGGTTCATCAAGAACGTGCAGCAGCGTTTCGACACCATCTTGCGGGTGTCGCGCGCCATCGTGGAGCGGCAGAAGAATTTCTTCGTGCACGGCGAGCTGGCCATGCGCCCGCTGGTGCTGCGCGACATCGCCGACGAGCTGGGCCTGCACGAATCCACCATCAGCCGGGTGACCACCGCCAAGTACATGGCCACGCCGCACGGCACCTTCGAGCTCAAGTATTTCTTCGGCTCCGGGCTGGGCACGGAAACCGGTGGCAATGCCTCCAGCACGGCGGTGCGGGCGCTGATCAAGCAGTTTGTCTCGGCCGAGAACGCCAAGAAGCCGCTGTCGGACAGCCAGATCGCCGAAATGCTCAAGGAGCAGGGCATCGAGTGCGCCCGCCGCACCGTGGCCAAGTACCGCGAGGCGCTGAAGATCGCGCCGGCCAATCTGCGCAAGACGCTGTAAGCGCAAGGAGTGCCGCAGAGGGCTGCGGGACGCCCGGTGAGGCCACGGCCCGCGGTGGCGGAACCCCTGCGTGCATGCTGCGCTGCCGCAATCCCCCAGACCCGTGCAAACCGGCTGGGCAGCACCGGCAGTTGGAGGTATCGTGCAGCCATCCTTGGTTCATTCCGCACATGCCACGGCCGTTGGCAGCAAAGGAGACACCCCATGGTTGCACCGCTTTCTTCTTCCGCGCTGCCCCGCAAGCTGCTGTCGGCGCAGCCCGAACCCGATCACCCGCACAGCGTGGCCCGCATCGCCGTGGTGGGCAGCCTGCACATGGATGCGGTGCTGCACCTGGAACGTGTGCCCCGGGCCGGGGAAACCGTGATGGCCCACAGCCTGCGCTATCTGCCTGGCGGCAAAGGCGGCAACCAGGCCGTGGCCTGCGCACGCCACGGCGCCCAGGTCACGCTGTTTGGTTGCGTGGGTCGTGACCACCATGGCAACAGCCTGCGGCTGGCGCTGCACGATGCCGGCGTGGACATGGACCATGTGCAGGTGCTGGACGGGGTCTCCACCGGAGCGGCCATGGTGCTGGTGGAGGGCAATGGCCAGAACCGGATCTGCGTGGTGCCCGGCGCCAATGTGCTGCTGGAGCTGCCGGACGAGGCGCTGCTGAACGTGCTGGCCCAGGCCGATTTCGTGCTGCTGCAGCGCGAGACCTCGGACAGCGTGCTGGAGCAGGTGCTGGAGGCCGCACGCAGCGCTGGCTGCCGCGTGGTCTTCAACCCTTCACCGGTGCGCGAGCTGCCTGAAGCCTGGTGGCCCCTGGTCCACACCCTGGTGGTCAACGAGGTCGAAGCCGCCGCCTACAGCGATCAGGCGGTGGACAGCCCGGCCACGGCGGCCGACGCCGCCCAGCGCCTGCTGGCGCGGGGCGTGTCCCAGGTGGTGGTCACGCTGGGCGCCCAGGGGGCGGTGGCCGTCTGCGGTGGGCGTGTCAGCACCCATCCCGCGCTGGCGCTGCCGGTGCTGGACACCACGGGGGCAGGCGACAGCTTTCTGGGGGCGCTGGTCACCCGGCTGGCCGAAGGCCATGCCCTGGGCGATGCCGTGCAATGGGGCATACGTGCCGCCAGCCTGTGCATGGGCCAGGTGGGCGCCCAGCCTTCCATACCGCAGCGGGCCCAGGTTGAAGCCCTGGCCGGTGGCGTGGCCAGCCCGCTGCATATGCAGTAGGCGACGGGGCGAGCGCGCCAGCCGCCGTGCCGTGCTCAGCGGGTGCTGCCGTCGCAGTAGGCGTGCCAGCCCGCCGGGGTGTTTTCAAAGCCGCGCTGCAGGGCCAGCTCCCAGGGGCGTTCGCAGCTCTTGGTGCGTTCGCACCAGGCATGGCCGGTGGAAGGCTTGCAGCCATGGCTGTCGGTGCGCTTGCCCAGAATCGGCGGCTCCGGGGTTTCGTCCAGCGGCTGGGGTTCGGCCACAGCAGGTGCGGCGGTTGCGGCGGGCATGGCCTGGCCGGCGGTGGCAGGCGCTGCCGGCCGGGTGGGCGCGGACTGGCAAGCGCTGAGCAGGGCCAGGGCCGAAGCAGTCAGCAGCAGACGGACACGGGCCAGTGCCGGGACAGAGGTCAGGAAATGCGTAGACATGCCCGCATCGTACGCAAATCCCGGCGGTGCGGAGTGTCCGGGAGGCCAGCAGGGGAGCCTGGACGCTCCGGACAGGGGGGCGCAGAAACTCCACCGCGCGCCGTGGCCGGGGTGTCTCGCGTATCCTTGGCGGCTTGCTATGAACCAATTGCACCTGTTTTTGCCCTGCGCCGCCGGCGTCGAGGGCTTTTTGGCCGACGAGGTCCACGCCATCACCGGCGCCACCGGGCAAGACCTGCTGGTGGGCCGGGGCGGCGTGATGCTGCGCGGCATGTGGCGCGACGCCCTGCTGCTCAACCTGCACAGCCGGCTGGCACAGCGCGTGCTGATCGAGCTGTCGCACAGCATGTACCGCAACGAGAACGATCTGTACCGCGCGGCCAGCGAGGTGGCCTGGGAGATCTGGTTTTCGCCCCAGGAGACCTTCAAGATCGAGGTCACTGCCCAGCACAGTCCGCTGACCAGCCTGAACTTTGCCGCCTTGCGCGTGAAGGACGCCATTGCCGACCGCTTCCGCGCCAAGCGCCATGGCGTGCGCCCCAGCGTGGAGACGCACCACCCCGATGTGCGCGTGCACCTGCACCTGACCACCGACGGCGCCACCATCTACATCGACACCTCGGGCGAAGCGCTGTTCAAGCGCGGCTGGCGCGAGGACAAGGGTGACGCCCCGCTGAAGGAAACCCTGGCCGCCGCCATGCTGGCCGCCAGCGGCTGGGACCCGCATGGCGACAACCCCCAACCGCTGTACGACCCCTGCTGCGGCAGCGGCACCGTGGTGATCGAGGCCGCGCAGATTGCGCGCAAGATTCCCGCCGGCATCCTGCGCCGCTTTGCGTTCGAGAAGCTGGTGCCGTTCCAGCGCCATGTCTGGGAAGCCATGCTGGATGAGGCGGAAAGCGCCATCCTGCCCGAGTCGCCCGTGGGCATTTACGGTTCCGACATCGCTTTCCGGATGGTGGACTTTGCCCAGCGCAATGCCGAACGCGCCGGGGTGGCAGACACCATCCAGCTGCGCGGCGGTGATGCGCTGCAGCGCATGCCGCCCTGCGAGCAGCCGGGCATGCTGATTCTGAACCCGCCTTATGGCGAGCGGATCGCCGCGGCCGGTTCCGCCGGCCGCAACGCCGCCGAGCGCATGGGGCAGGTGGAGCGCGCAGGCCGTGAAACCGCGCAGACCGAAGACGGCGGTGAGTTCTTCAGCCAGCTGGCCAGCCACTGGAAGAAGAACTACAGCGGCTGGAGTGCGTGGATGCTGACGCCCGACCTCAAGCTGCCCGGCAAGATGCGCCTCAAGGAATCGCGCCGCACGCCGATGTGGAATGGCCCGATCGAATGCCGTCTGTTCTGCTTCGATATGGTCAAGGGCTCGACCAAGCCCCGCAAGCAGGACAGTGCCTCGGGCGCACCGCAAGGCCCTGGGGCCGAAGGGCACGGGGCATGAAAATCGCTCCGTTGCGCTGGCCGTCCTGCAACGACGGCTATGCCGGTCCGCTGCCGCGTCCCATGGTGCTGGACACCAATGTGGTGCTGGACATGCTGATCTTCGACGATCCGCACATTCCCTCCATCCGGGAACTGGTCGCCCGGGGTGAGGTGCGCTGGATTGCCGACCAGGCCCAGCGCATCGAGTTGGAGCGCGTGCTCCACTACAGCCAGATCGCGCCGCGCGTCAGCTACTACGGCAAGACGCCGCAAGGCGTGATGGCGGACTTTGACGCGGCCGTCGAATACGTCGCCGAGGCGCCCAAGATCCGCTTCACCTGTACCGATCCGGACGACCAGCATTTCCTGGATCTGGCCAGCCTGCACCAGGCGGTGCTGGTCAGCAAGGACCGCGCCGTGCTCAAGCAGCGCAAGCGCGTGGCCACGCACTACGGTGCGACGGTGGGCAATGTGGTGGTGCTGGACGCCGCCGAGCCGGCCGCCGGGACGGCGCTGGCACCGGCCGACGCAGCGGCCTGATCAGTCAAAGAACTGCATGCCCGCATAAGGCTGCAGCCGGCACTGTGCCAGCCTGCTCTCCAGCGTGCCCACATGGGCTTCCAGCGCATGGCCGTCGGGGTCCAGAAAGTAGAAGGAATCGCCTTCGCTGCGGTTGGTCTTCCATTCGCGCACGCCCAGGGCACGGGCGTGCGCAACAAAAGGCGCAAAGTCGGCCTGCGACAGGCTGAAGGCGTAGTGGGTGTAGTCCGGCGGGCTGCTGACGGACACGCGCTGCGCATCCGGTGACAGGCAGATCCACAGACTGCCCAGCGTCAGATACGCGCCCCCATCCCAGCGCGCATGCAGACGGCAGCCCAGCACCTGGGTGTAGAAGTCCAGGCTGCGCGGCAGATCGGTCACGGCCAGGGTCAGGTGGTTCAGGGCGGTCAGCATGGGGTGGCGTGAGGATGGCTGGGGCGTGCGCAAATACCTTTTCATCCTAGGGCAGTGGGCGCCGGCCGCTCACCTTTTTGCGGACGACTGTGGCGTGCCAACCACCCATGCGCGGCCGGGCCATGCGGACGGTCTGTGCCCACGGCCGCCGCTGCGGCTAGGATGACCATGTTTTCGGTGTGCAGGGACGGCCCTGCACCGCTGGCCCCTGCGGGGCAGCCGCCGCTTGCTGGGACGACCCGGCCATGCAACCGTTTCAGGAGTGGTTTATGGCATGGGTGTATCTGTTGATCGCAGGCGTTCTGGAAGTGGTGTGGGCCTTCACCATGAAGCAGTCCCACGGGTTTACCAACCTCAAATACAGCGCCATCACCCTGGTGGCAATGATCGCCAGCTTTGGTCTGCTGTCGGTGGCCATGCGCACGCTGCCGCTGGGCACGGCCTACACCATCTGGACCGGCATCGGCGCCGTGGGCGCCTTTGTGGTGGGCATCACCGTACTGGGGGAGCAGCTCAGCGCCCTGCGCATGCTGGCGGCCGTGCTGATCGTCAGCGGTCTGGTGCTGATGAAGCTGTCTGCGGAGTGAGTGCCGGGGCGGCGTCCTGCTCCTGCGCCGTGGTGGTATCGGGCAGGGCGCTGGTGTCCAGTGCCACGAGGCAGCGCTGCAGCCACAACGCCAGTTGCTGCTGGTAGAGGGCGGGGTCCATGGCATCGCTGTGACGGGGCAGGTGGTAGGCCTTGCCCTGGGCCGCCAGCGCGGCCGTGGCCAGGCAATAGAAGTCGGGGGTGGCCTGCAGGCGCACGATGTCCGCCCATGCGGTACGGGCCTGCCGGGGAGGGGGGCGTCCGGCATGCACTAGGGTGAAGCCCTGTGCATCCAGCAGCAGGCGCCAGCGGCCTTCTTCACGCCGCAATGCGGTCTGCAGCATGCTGCGTGTCAGCCGCTGGTGCAGGCCTTGCAGGGGCGGCTGGCGGTCGGTTTGGCGGGCGCTCACGCCGCCCAGCAGGCGCGGGGCGTAGCGCCGCCACAGCAGGGTGAACAGCAGCACCCACACCAGCATGGCGATGTACGACTCCGCCAGCAGGCCTGCGCCCAGGCACAGCCAGTAGAGCAAGGGGCTGAGCCAGCGGCTCTGCCAGTGCGCCACGTGGGCGACGGCGCGGCGTTGCTGCCCGTGCAACCGCGCGATCTCGCGCTGCAGCGCGGCCTCCAGGCGGATGGCGGTGTGGGCAGGGGTGCAGTTCCATGGGGTGGTGTTCAACGGGGCAAGCGGGGGGCAGTGCGGCCAGAGTCGGAGCGCAGTCTAGCGGGGACGGGGTCGACAGCCAGCGGGTGGCCGCACGCTAGGTCATCGCCAAGGGGAAAGCGCATGGCGCGACAATAGCGGGATGACTTCCTCCACGACGCCCCTGCCTCCCACTGCTGCAACGGTCCGCAAGGCCGTGCCCGCCTCTCCCAAGCTGACCACGCTGGACAAGACCCGTGTGGACGATACACGCATCAAGATCGTGCGTCCGCTGCTGACGCCGGCGCTGCTGGAAGAGTGGCTGCCGATCACCGAGCAGGCGTATGCGCTGGTGGAGTCCAGCCGTGCCGCCATCTCGCGCGTGCTGCACGGGCAGGACGACCGCCTGGTGGTGGTGGTGGGGCCGTGCTCCATCCACGACCACGACCAGGCCATGGACTATGCCCGCCAGCTCAAGGTGCAGGCCGATGCACTGCAGGACGATCTGCTGATCGTGATGCGCGTGTACTTTGAAAAGCCGCGCACCACGGTGGGCTGGAAGGGCTATATCAACGACCCGCACCGCGATGGCAGCTTTGCCGTGAACGAAGGGCTGGAGATGGCGCGCCGCCTGCTGCTGGATGTGCTGGAGCTGGGCTTGCCGGCGGGCACGGAGTTTCTGGATCTGCTGTCGCCCCAGTTCATCAGCGATCTGGTCAGCTGGGGCGCCATCGGTGCCCGCACGACCGAAAGCCAAAGCCACCGCCAGCTGGCCAGCGGGCTGTCCTGCCCCGTCGGTTTCAAGAACGGCACAGATGGCGGCGTCAAGGTGGCCAGTGACGCCATGCTGGCCGCAGCGTCCAGCCATGCCTTCATGGGCATCACCAAGATGGGCCAGAGCGCCATCTTTGAAACACGTGGCAACCAGGATTGCCACATCATTCTGCGCGGTGGCAAGGCCCCCAATTACGACGCTGCCCATGTGCAGGCCGCGTGCGAGCTGCTGGAAAAAAGCGGCCTGCGCCCGCAGGTGATGGTTGATCTGTCGCATGCCAACAGCAGCAAGCAGCACCGTCGCCAGATCGATGTGGCCGCCAATGTGGCGGAACAGGTGGCGGGTGGCGATGCCCGCATCACCGGCGTGATGATCGAAAGCCATATCCACGAAGGCCGCCAGGACATCGTGGACGGCGCCGAGCTGGCCTATGGAGTGTCGCTGACGGACGCCTGCATCAGCATGGAGCAGACCGTGCCCGTGCTGCAGCAGCTGGCAGCCGCGGTGCGCGCACGCCGGGCACACCAGGCCTGAGCGGGTGGGCGCTGCCATGCACCGCCGTGACGCAGCGGCAGTGCCGCGGCCATGGCCGTAGCGTGGGCGCCTGCATGCCGTGCATTCGCTGATGCCGCTCACTCCGCGGGCGCCAGGTCCTGGTCCGCTTCCACGGCGGACGTGCTCGTGGTGCTCTGGGCTGGGTCGGGCGGCGCGGGCTGCAGCCAGATGCCGCTGAACAGTGCCAGGGCCGCGATGACGGCGGCCGCCACCAGCAACTGGCTGTGGTAGCGCAGGTGCAAAGGGGGCACCGAGGCCTGCGGGTGGGAGCGCGCATGGAGCCGGAAGTGCAGGCGGTCATGCGCCCGGTGGGCGTGGAGGGTGTGGCGCATGGCAGGGCTCTCCGTAGCGACGTGCTGCAGTTATGCGCCGTTTATCCCCTGCTGTGGCGTGGGAGCCTGTGAGGCTGCTGTGTAGGAAAAGCATGTGCCCGTGCCGCGCCTGCCAGTGCCCAGGCCCACCGGGCGCCCGCCGCGCTGGCCGAGCCCGCATCCGGGGGCGGACACGGGCGCTGCCGGGTTTTCTCAGTACTTGTTGGAGAAGTTGGCGCTGATGCGCTGCTTCAGGTACTCGGCGGCGGTGATATCGGGGTATTTGCCGCTCTTGCTGTGGATGAGCACGTCCTCGTCGGCCTGGCAGAAGAAGGCCAGGCTGTAGCGGTCGCCCTGGTATTCATGCGCAGCGGGGTTCTTCACACGATGGAAGTTGGAGGGCAGCTGGTCATCGCTCCAGCGCATCAGCATGTCGCCGATATTGCAGGTGATCACGCCTTCCATGGGCTCCACCGGGGTCCAGGCACGGCCTTCCATTTCCTTGCCGGGCAGCACCTGCAGCCCCCCTTGGCCGGGGCGCTGGAAAAGCAGGGTCAGGCAGTCGAAGTCGGTGTGCGCACCGGCGCGCCAGGCGCCGGGTTCCTGGCCGGGTTGGGGCGCAAAGTAGCGCAGCATGCGCAGCGTGCTCTGGTAGTGCGGGCTGGCCGGGTTGTGGGCGCGGGTGAAAAAGTCGCGCTCCATGCCCAGCTTGTCGGCAAAGCAGGACAGCACGCGCATGCCCACGGCCCAGCATTGCGCCTCGAAGCCCAGGGTGTCGACCTGAAATCCGGGCAGTTCGGCCTCGGTCGGCCACAGGCCGGCCATGCGCGGGCGGGTGACCTGGTAGCTTTCCTTCAGGTCAGCCTTGCCGGTGGAGGGGCGGATCTGCGCACGGCTTTCCCAGCCGGCGTTGCGCGCCAGCGGCCACTGGGCCTTGGTGGTTTCGGCCTGCGCAAAGAAGGCGGCAGAGCGGGCGAATGCCGCATCGATGTCGGCCTGGGCAATGCCGTGGTGGCTGACCTGGAAGAAGCCGATTTCCACCGCAGCGCTCCACAGCTGCTCGGTGATTTCGGCGCGGCGGGCCTCGAAGTCGCTCAGATCGATCACGCGCACTTCGCGCGCCACGGTCGTGCCTTCGGTGCCCATGGTGGATTCCTTGCGCAGTTCTTCCAGCGCGAAGTCGGAGGGGGCGGGGGGAGTGGTGGTGACAGGGGTCAGCATGGCTGGCTTTCCAAAACAGGGAGCAGGTGAGTGCTCCGGTGTGGTGAATGCCCCAGGCTGGGTGGCCGTGCACGCTGCTGGTGCAGCGGTCTTGCAGGTGGCGTCCAGCCCTCAGGCGCGGCGCATGGTGCGGGGGCTTCCCGCCACCGTGCGGCCTGAGCAATTTCCTGCCCGCCCCCTGTGGTACAGGGGACGGTGCTGAACGCTTCTACTCGTGCGCTGCACATGCATGCACAAGCTGTGCCAGCGTGCCGGACCGGGTGCCGGGGCGTGCCGTGCACCGATGGCATGGCGGCCCGATTCCGTGGCGGCGGTCCGGCGCAAAGTTGCGGAAGTTTTTGCGCTGCATCAAACATCTGGCACGGCAAATGCATGCAGCGCCGAACGAGTAGAAGCGTTCAGCGCAAGGCGGCTGTATCCAGCCGCCAACGCCCGGAAATTGCTCAACCTGCCTTGCCACCACCGTTGCAAGGGAGCGGGTTGTGGCATGGGCGCGGGCCCGGTTGCTTTCTGCTTTCCGGCGGCGGCGTGGCACCCACGATCCCAGGAGATTTGTCATGCAACGCCGCCACTTCCTCTCCAGCGCCTGTGCGCTGACCGCTGCTTCCGCTCTGCCGCTGGCCGTGCACGCCCAGGCCAAGGCCCTGCAGCCGCTCAAACTCACGCTGGATTTCAAGTTCAGCAGCCAGACCGCGCCCTTTGTGCTGGCCGCCGCCAAAGGCTATTACGCGGCCGAAGGCCTGGATGTGCAGATCGATTCCGGCTCCGGCTCGGTGGCTTCCATCACCCGTGTGGCTTCCGGTGCCTACGACTTGGGCCTGGGCGACATCAGTGCACTGATCGAGGCCCATGCCAAGGCCGAGACCGCGTTGCCGGTGCAGGCCGTCTACCAGTACTACAACCGCGCGCCGTTTGTCATCATCGGTCGCAAGGACCGGGGCGTGGGCACCAGTTTTGCCAGCCTGCAGGGCAAGAAGGTAGCGGCGGCGGCAGTGGAGTCCACCCGCCGCAGCTGGCCCATGGTGGCCAAGCAGCAGAAGCTGGGCGCCGATCTGTTCCAGTGGGTGACCACCGATTTCTCCGCCCGCGACAACGTGGTGGTGCGCGGTGATGTAGATGCCGCCACCTATTTCCACGATTCCGCGGTCTCGCTGTTCCAGCGCATGCCGCCGGCCCAGCTGAGCGTGCTGTCCTATGCCGATGCCGGCGTGCACCTGTATGGCAATGCGGTGCTGGCTTCCACCAAGCTGATGCAGGAGCGCCCCGAAGCGCTGAAAGGCTTTTTGCGTGCCACGCAGCGTGCCCTGGTGGAAATGCTGGCCAACCCCCAGGCCGGCCTGGATGCCGTACGCCAGCGTGACCCGCTGCTGCGCGCCGATCTGGAAGCCGCGCGCTGGGCCATCACCCGCGGCTACCTGGCTACCGCCGAGACGCAGGCTGCCGGCCTGGGCCGCATCGTGCCTGCGGTGCTGAAGCAGCAGATCGCCGAGGTGGGCGAGACCTTTGCGCTGGGCCAGCTGCCGGCGCCCGAGAAACTGTGGAACACCGCCTTCCTGCCGACCGCCGTCAAGCAAGGGAGCGCTGCATGAACGTCGTTGAAAACATTTTTGCAGGCCCGCCAGCCGGACAGGCGGTGCTGGCCGCCGAGCAGGCTGTGGACGAACGGGACGGCCGCTATCTGCGCCAGGCCATCGCGCTGTCGCGCATCGCGCGCGAGCGGGGCAACCGGCCTTTCGGTTCGGTCATCATCGGTGCCGATGGGACGGTACTGGGCCAGGGCTGGAACAGCAATGGCGAAACCGGTGATTGCACGGCCCATGCCGAGGTGCAGGCCATCCGCGACGCCTGCCAGCGCCACGACCGCGCCACGCTGGAGACGGCCACCATCTATGCGTCCGGCGAGCCCTGTGTGATGTGCGCCGGCGCCATCTTCTGGGCCAATATCCGCCGCGTGGTCTATGGCATCGACGACCGCCGCCTGCGCGTGTTCCGCGGCGAGCGCCTGGACCAGCGCGACGTGGAGCTTTCCTGCCGCGATGTGTTCCGTGCGGCGCCGTTTGCCATGGAGTGCACCGGCCCGTCCCTGATCGACGAAGCCACGGCCCCGCATGTGGGGGCGTGGAAGGCGTAAGCGGAGCGCGCGGGGTGGATGGCTGTTTGAGGGGATGTGCCGCGCCGGTTGAAAAATCCTTTTCAGCCGGCCGGGCGCACCACTTTGCGCACCCGCGTCACTGCACCACCACGGCCGTGCCGCTGGCGCTGACCATCAGCATGCCGTTGCCCTGGCCCAGCACCTCGTAGTCCAGGTCCACGCCGACCACGGCGTTCGCGCCCAGGGCGGCTGCGCGCTCCTGCAGTTCGCGCAGCGCAATCTCGCGTGCCTTCTGCAGCTCGCGTTCATAGGTGGCGCTGCGCCCGCCCACCAGATCGCGGATGCCAGCAAACATGTCCTTGAACATATTGGCGCCCAGGATGGCTTCGCCGGCCACCACCCCGCAATACCGGGTGATGGATTGGCCTTCGATGCTGGGGGTGGTGGTCACGATCATGGCGGCAGCTCCTGGCAGGGTTGAACAAGACCGGGACCATGGGCCCCGGATGCCGGCAGCTTAGCAGCCGGGGCATGGAACCCGTGCCACTGGATGCGGCCTTGCGCCGTTCCGGTGCACGCCACTGCGGCTTTATTGCCCGTGGCCAGGCTGCAGATCCACGGCGCGCTGTGCGGCGGTGTGCACGCGCAGCTGGAAGACATCGGGCCGCGCGTAGTGGCCCACCGGGTCGAAGTCCATCTGCATGCGCGGAATCTCGTCCAGATCGATCTCGGCGGTCAGCAGGGCGTCCTCGCCATACACCGGTCCGGCCAGGATGCGCCCGGCCGGGCTGATGATCACGCTGCCGCCGCGCATCAGCACCGTGTCGTCGGCGGCCGGCAGGCGGTTGTGCATGGCATCCATGGGGAACTGGCTGCGGCGCAGGTGCTGGCAGGCCGACAGCACAAAGCAGCGTCCTTCCATGGCGACGTGCTGCATGCTGCTGACCCAGGTGTCGCGGTCGTCCGCGGTGGGCGCGCAGTACAGGGCCACACGCTGCTGGTACATGGCCATGCGCAGCGCGGGCATGTAGTTTTCCCAGCAGATCACCGCACCCAGCTTGCCGTGGGGCGTGTCGATGGCCTGCAGCGTGGAGCCGTCGCCATAGCCCCAGACCAGGCGTTCCAGCGCCGTGGGCATCAGCTTTCGGTGGTGGCCCAGCACCGTGCCATGGCCATCCGCGCCGCGGCCCAGGTAGGCGGCGGTGCAGTACAGCGTGCCGCCGTCGCGCTCGATGATGCCCACGCACACGGTCAGGTCCAGTTCGCCCGCGGTCTGGGCCAGGGCCGCCAGCTCGGGGCCGTCCAGCGTGACTGCGGCTTCGTAGTACTTCTGGTAGTCGGCCCGGCCCTCGGGCGTGCGGGCGCCGATGAAGATGTGGAAGTCCGCCCCCTTGGGGTAGCCGCCGATATAGGCCTCGGGAAACACCAGCACCCGGGCACCCTGGCGGGCGGCCTCGTGCATCAGGCGCTGGGCCTGGGCCACGGTGGCGGCGGTATCGAACAACACGGTGGCGGTCTGTGCCACGGCGACGGTCACATTGCGGGTCATTGCGGTCCTCCTGAACAGATGCCTGCCAGTGTGGACAGTCGCGGCGCTGCAACACAGTCACCTGGGCGGCGTTGTGCGGGTTCTCCCCCGGGGACCGACGGCATGGTGGCCGCTGCGTGATGCTGCTATGCACAAATTTGGATTGTGGTTTATACTTAGATCTACGGGTTAACACTTATCGGGTTTGGCCCTAGGAGTGGCCGTCGAGATGCAGCCATTCCCACCCTCAGTGGAAGTGCATCTCTCCGTAGCATTACGAAAGAAGGTCTGTCATGCGCCAAGCTATCAACTCTCTGATCAACTTCATCCACGAAGCCCGCGAGGCCCACCTGGAAGTCGCCAGCCAGTAAGCCCCTGCGGCTTGCCGCGCCCGTAGCGCGGTCACTTCCCGGCGGACAGGGTGCCCTGGCGGCACCCCAGCAATATGCCCTTCAGCACCGGCTGCAGGGCATTTTTGTTGCCTGCTGCCGTTCGGCGGCAGGCCGAAGGGGCACAACCATGCGGTCTGCTCCAGAACTCTGAATGTCAGTGATGGGGCTGGGTGGCGGCGGATCGTGCGGCGCGCGCTGCCCGGGATGGTTTTTTGTGCTGCGTCGTCGTCGCTGCCGCTGGGCATGGCAGACTTGCCCTCCATGTCCGCCCCCACGCTTCTCGTCGCCGACGACCACCCGCTGTTTCGCGCCGCCGTGATGCATGTGCTGCGCGAACGCCTGCCGCAGTACGCCATTGTGGAAGCCGCCAGTGCCGCCACCCTGGGCGCCGCGCTGCAGGCCCACCCCGAGGTGGAACTGGTGCTGCTGGACCTGGCCATGCCCGGTGCGCGCGGCTTTTCGGTGCTGCTGCATGTGCGTGGCGAGTACCCGGAGATCCCGGTGGTCATCATCTCCTCCAATGACCACCCCCGTGTCATCCGCCGTGCCCAGCAATTCGGGGCGGCGGGCTTCATCCCCAAATCCACACCGGCCGACACCATGGGTGCGGCACTGGACGCGGTGCTGGCCGGAGACAACTGGTTTCCCCCCATGGTGGCCGAACGCTCCGAGGCCGATGCCGCACTGGCCGCCCGCCTGGCACAGCTCACGCCCCAGCAGTTCCGTGTGCTGCTGTGCCTGGCCGACGGCTTGCTGAACAAGCAGATCGCCCATGAACTGGGCCTGGCCGAGAACACCGTCAAAGTGCATGTGACGGCCATTCTGAAAAAACTGGAATGCTATTCACGCACCCAGGCAGCGGTGCTGGTCAAGAGCCTGGAAAACGACCAGGATATGTGAGGCCGCTGTGGTGGCAGGTCGGCTGCCACCGGTCCGGTCTCCGCGTCCACACCCGTCGGGGGCCGGCGTTGCGTCCGTGCGGGATCCGCTACAGTCCGGATGCCCCTGTGCGGGCAAAACGCGCCATGGCCGCCATTCGGCGTTATCGTGTGGTGATGTTGCAAATGAAAAAAGCCATCTCCCTGGGTGCGGCCTGCGCTGCGGTCGCTTTGTTCATGCCTCTGGGCGCACAGGCCCTGTCGCTGGGTCCGTTGAACCAGTCGGTGCTGCTGCACATCCCTGCCCGGGACGTGCCGGATTTCCGTGCCTTCATCGGCAAGGCCTTGAATGAAGGCCAGGCCGGCGTGGCCCAGGAATGGAACAGCAGCGCCCGCAGCAGCAAGCAGCCCGTGAAGGTGCAATTGACGCCGGGTGCCACCGTCGCCACGCAGTCGGCCGGCCAGTGCCGTCTGCTGTCGGCCAAGGTCAGCCAGCGCCAGCAGACCGAGAGCTGGAACGTCTGGTTCTGCCTGCAGGCCGACGGCGCCTGGAAGATCAGCGGTCTGGAATAAACGCCGAACACGGCGGCGCGGTGGACGCGCCCACGTGCCAAACGGGTGTGGGCCACGGCGTGGCCCGCTTGTGGTTTTCCCTCCCGCGCCACCGTGTGCGGGGCAGATTTTCCTGTCTGCAGCAAAGGATGGTGCATATGACGTTTCCCGCCGGTTCCGCCTCTTCTTTGCCCTGGCGCCTGGGCCCCATCCGCGCCTTGGCCTGCCCCTGCAGCAGTGCCATGTGCCAGCGTCTGCACCACCGGGTGAGTGAAGATCTGTCGCGCCGCCGCTTTCTGGGCGGCATGGCGGCCATGCTGGCACCGTTTGCCCTGCCGGGCACGGCTGCGTCTGCCAGCGATGACCGCCCGCTGCTGTTGACGAATCTGCGCCTGTTCGATGGCACGGGCAAGCCGGTGCGCCATGGCGTGCAGGTGCTGGGCCAAGCCACGGGGACCAATGGCGCACTGCTGGCGCTGTCGGGTGAACGCAATCCCTACCCCGGCATGCTGGGCCGCATTGCCCAAGGCGCCTGGGCCGACCTGCTGGTGGCCGATGGCGACCCGGCGGTGAACCTAGACTTTCTGGCCGATCCCGGGCAGCACCTGCGTGTGATCATGAAAGGCGGCCAGATCCACAAGAACACGCTGTAAACGCTGCGGCGCGGCCGGTTCCGCGCGCCCCGCGCGCTCCGAGCGCCTGGTGGTCGGGGCCAGACGCACAGCCCACTGCCACAGGGACGGCGGCCCCACCGCCAGCAGGGGTGTCAGCCCAAAATATCACAATAGGAAACATTAATCCCCGCCATTGCCCTGCCCGTGCTTTGACTATGACCCCGCCCGATTCTCCTGCGAACACGACGGACAGCCGCCTGCTGTGGGGGCCGGAAGCGGCGGGCGACACCGACTATGCGGCGCGGTGGCGGCGGCGCACCTGGCAGCTGCATGGCTCCGTCGTGCTCAGCCATCTCTATGCGCTGCTGCTGTTCGTCGGCCATGCCTGGGCGGGCTATGCACCCTGGCAGGCGCTGGGCTGGTATGCGCTGTGGATTGGGGCCGGCATGGGCTTCATCACTTGGGCCTACGCCAGTGGCTGGAGCCAGACCCGGCGCGATCCCGGCATGTTTCTGGCGCACCAGCTGATTGCCATCAGCGGCACCCTGGGCCTGTGGATGGCCGCGCCCCAGGTGGCCTTCCAGGCCATGGTCATGCTGCTGGCCTTCAGCGCCGACGGCTTTCTGGCGCGGCGGCGCACCAGCTTCTGGATGACCTGGGGCTGCACCCTGGTGGCCGTGGCCGCCATCGTCTACGTCCTGGGCCCGCAGATGCGCATGACCACCGACACCCCCGCCGGCCAGCTGCTGGCTGTGGCAGTGATGGTGGGGGGGGTGTTCCGCTGCAGCCTGCTGGTCACCTATTTTCGCGGCATGCAGTACCGGCTGCGCGGTGCCCATGACCAGCTGGCCGGCGCACTGGCCCGGATCGAAAGCCTGGCCCGCAGCGACGAACTCACCGGCGTGGCCAACCGCCGCGGCGTGATGGAGCGGCTGCAGCAGGCCCAGCAGGCCGTGGAACGCCAGGGCACGCCGCTGTGTGTGGCGCTGCTGGACATCGACCACTTCAAGCAGATCAACGACCGCTACGGCCACGACGGTGGTGACACCGTGCTGCGCGCTTTCGGCCAGTTGCTGGCCGCCCAGGTACGTGCCATCGACTGCGTGGGCCGCTACGGCGGAGAAGAATTTCTGCTGGTGCTGCCCGGCACCACGCCCAGCCAGGCCCAGGTGCTGCTGGAGCGCGTGCGCCAGCACATTGCCGAGCTGCCCTGGGCCCAGCTGGTGCATGCCGACCTGCAGGTGCACTGCACTGTGGGCCTGAGTGCCTACCGCCTCGGCGAACCGACGGAAGCCGTCATCTCCCGGGCCGACGCGGCGATGTATGCCGGCAAGGCAGCCGGGCGCAACCGCATCGTGCTGGAGGATGCACCGGCGCTGGCCCCCGCGGGGTTGCCTCCAGCCGGCGTGCCGGAAGGGACTGCGGCGCAGAGGGACGCAGCTTCAGCGAAAGTGGAGTGAGTGCGTTGGAGCACTGCAGTACCACGCGCGGGTGCGCGAACCGCTGTGTGCCGGGGCTGGTAACCGACCGGCTGCAGGGTTCGCCCTCGGCCGCATGCGGCCGAGGGGCCCGCGTCAGACCGTGATCGTGCCGCTCAGATAGCGGGCACAGTGGCCCGACACCTGCACCGTGGTGTCGCCCACCTCGCAGAACAGCGTGCCCGTGCGCTGCGAGACCTGGTGGCCCACCAGGCTGTTTTTGCCCAGTTGTCCGGCCCAGTAGGGGGCCAGTGCCGCGTGGATGGAGCCGGTGACTGGATCTTCAACCCCGCCATTGGCCGGCCAGAAATAGCGGCTGACAAAGTCATAGGGTGCGCCGGCTGGTGCCGGGGCGGTGACCACCACATCCAGCGGTCCCAGCATGGTGAGCTTGTCCAGATCCGGCTGCACCTGGCGCACATCGGCTTCCGAGACATAGACCGCCACATAGGCCTGCTGATTGACCAGGTAGGCCAGCGGGCGCGGGGTGAGTCCGTCGACCAGCGCGGCCGGCGGGGCCTCCACGGGCCGGGCATCCCGGCGGGGGAAGGTCATCTGGATGCGTCCTTCGGCCTCCTGTGTGGCCGTGACGTTGCCGACGGCCGCCGCCCAGAACGTGATGCTGCGCAGGGCGGCATCGGCCGCGAACAGCACGAATGCACTGGCCAGCGTGGCATGGCCGCAGAAGTCGATTTCCTTGAGCGGGGAGAACCAGCGGATCTCAAAGGCGGAGCGTTCGGCGCTCCAGACCAGGAAGGCGGTTTCCGACAAATTGTTCTCGGTGGCGATGGCCTGCAGTGTGGCGGCAGGCAGCCAGGCCTCCAGCGGCACAACGGCCGCCTGGTTGCCCTTGAAACGCTCGGGGGTGAAGGCGTCGACGATGTGGATGGGAAGTTGCATGGACACGGAACCGGATAAGGGGTTTTTCTATGCGCCGCAGCGGGGAGGCCACAGGCGCGCGCACGACGGATATCCAGTCCGGCATTCTAGGATGCGCCTTCGCTGCAGCTTTTCGGCACCCATGCGCGGTGCGTTCCGCTCCGCGGCCTTACCTGCCTTATCCGCCTTCCCGCCCCCGGACCAGGGTCTGGCTCATCAATGCCCGCAGCGCCGGCGGCCGGACCGGCTTGGCCAGAAATCCCCAGCCGCGCTCGGCGGCCTGGCGGCGCAAGGTGGCGTCGCGCTCGGCGGTGAGCAGGATAACGGGGGGCGCACTGCCCCAGCGTTCGCACAGCTGGGTGTAGACATCCGGGCCGTAGAACGCGCCCAGGTGCACGTCCAGCAGCACCAGCTGGGGGGCATTGCCGGGGGCGGCCTCGGCCAGCGCTTCGGGGGCACCGCCGGCAAAAGGCAGCTGGCAGCCCCAGCGTTGCAGCAGGGCGCAGGTGGCGGTGCGGGTGGACGGGTCGTCTTCCACATACCAGGCGCAGGCACCGTGCAGCGGGCCGGTGTCCGGTTGCTGCACATGGCTGGGCACGGGCTGCGGGGCCAGCGCGGTGGCGTCCCCTAGCGGCACGGTGACCCAGAAAACGCTGCCCTTGCCCAGCTGGGAGCGCAGGCCGATCTCGTGGCCCAGCAGGCGGCCCAGGCGCTCGACGATGGCCAGGCCCAGGCCGGTGCCGCGGTCGTCGGCGTGGCCTTCGTCCAGGCGGCGGAATTCCTCGAACACCTCCTGCTGCAGGCTCTCGGGAATGCCGGGCCCCTGGTCGTGCACCTCGATGCGCAGCTGCTGGCCGACGCGGCGGCAGCCGACGACGATGCGGCCCTTGCGCGTGTAGCGGATGGCGTTGGAGACAAAGTTCTGCAGGATGCGGCGCAGCAGCGCCTCGTCGCTGTGCACCACATAGTGCGTGGGCAGGCAGCGCAGGGTCAGGCCTTCGCTTTCGGCCTGCATGCCGAAGTTGTTCTGCACCACTTCCAGCAGGGCGTTCAGCGCGAAGTCACGCACATGGACTTCCAGCTGGCCGGACTCCATGCGCGCAATGTCCAGCAGGCTGGTGAGGATGGCGTCCTGCGAGGCCAGGGCCTGGTCGATGCTGTGCGCCACCTGGCGGCCGGCTGCGTCGTGCAGGTGGCCGGGCAGCAGGCTGGTGTACATGCGCGCGGCATTCAGCGGCTGCAGCAGGTCGTGCACGGCGGCATTCACAAAACGGGTCTTGTAGCGGTTGGCGCGCTCGGCCTCCTGCTTGGCGGCATCCAGATCGCGGGTGCGCTCGGCAATGCGTTTTTCCAGCGTGTCCGCCAGGGAGCGCAGTTCGCGCGCCGCGTTCTTGTAGCTGGTGATGTCGGCGTAGCTGGTGACAAAGCCGCCGCCGGGCAGTGGATTGCCGCGAATCTCCAGCACCGTGCCATCGCCCTTGGCGCTTTCGTGCAGATGGGGCTTGCCGCTGCGCAGATGCTGCAGGCGGCGCTGGATGGCACCTTCCACCGGGCCGCTGCCCAGCAGACCGCGTCGGGCGTTGTGGCGCAGCAGGTCTTCGATGGGATGGCCCACGCGCATCAGCTCGGCCGGATAGCGGAACAGTTCCACGTAGCGGGAGTTCCAGGCCACCAGGTTCAGGTCGGCATCGATGATGACCACGCCCTGGGGCAGGTGCTCCAGGCTGGGGGAGAGGCCGGTGTCGGTGGTGCGGGCGGCCTGCTGGGCGGCCTGCAGAATGCCGTCCTGGGCGGTGCGCAGTTCCTGGGCATGCTGGTGCAGCACGGTTTCCAGCTCCTGGCGGCTGCGCAGGCGCAGGCGGGTGATGCGCTGGCGCTGGCGCACAAACAGCCACAGCAGGCACAGCGCCAGCCAGGCGCCGCCGGCGGCGGCGGCGGCCCAGCGGCTGGTGGTGCGACTGGCATCGGTGTTGTGCAGCAGGTGCAGCTGCCAGCGGCTGGCGGGCAGAAGCTGGCTGTGCCACAGGGTGCGGCCGGGCAGTGCCGGCTCCTGCAGCCGGGCCAGGGTGCCGCCATGGTCCAGCTGCTCCTCCACCTTGTAGCGCAGCGGGCGCAGCGGCTGGTTGGCGTACTGGCGGGTGGCGGCCAGCTCGGCCTCGTCGGCCGCGCTCAGCGGCTGCAGCAGGCGGTAGCGCCAGTCATCGCCGCTGGCCAGAAAGACCACGCCGTGCGCATCCGATGCCAGCACCGTGTCGGGCACCTGCAGCCATTCGCTCTCCAGCTCGTGCAGCAGGATCTTGATGGCCACCAGGCCGGTGATGCGGCCGTGCTCGTCTTCGATCGCTCGCGACAGAAAGTAGCCGGCCAGGCCGGTGGTCATGCCGATGCCGTAAAAGCGCCCGCTGCCCTGGGCCAGGGCCTGCTGCACATAGGGCCGGAAGCTGTAGTCCTCGCCCACATTGCTGCGCGCATCGCGCCAGTTGCTGGCGGCCAGAGCCTTGCCGTGCAGATCGATCAGGGTCAGCGTGGAGGCCTGGCTGACGCCGTTGGCCAGCTCCAGCTTGCGGTTCAGATGGTCCACCTGGGACGGGCTGAGCGGCTGGTCCAACGCCTGGTGCAGGGCGCTGCGCAGTTCGGGGTCCAGCGAGAGCACTTCGGGCAGGGTGCGGTAGCGGTCGATGCGCTGTGCCAGTGCCTGGGCGTACAGGCCCAGCTGGCGCTGCACGTTTTCACTTTCACCGCGCAGTGCATGCTGCCAGGCCAGCTGGTAGGCCAGGGTCATGCACAGGCACATGCCGCCCAGCAGGATCAGCAGGGTCCAGGCCGGGTGGCGGCGGGGCGAGAACAGGTTGAAGGAGCTCACGGGGTGGTGCGATGCAGTGGCGCCGGTGGGCGCGAGAAGGGCGGAACGGTAGGCCTGACCCCAGCCCGGCGTGGCCTGGGGGTGACATGGTGTATTAGGTGTTTACCCTTGGTTGTCTGCATTTTGCCTAGGGAAGCCTCTGCGTCTAATACCAATAGGTTATCGGCACGGAAAACGGACCGCAGTCCAATGCGGGCAGTGGTGCACCGAGGTGGTGCATTTTTTGCGTTTTCAGGAGCCTGCGTCATGCACGCCATTCCCACCGAAACCATCCAGACGCTGCGCAAGCCGTTCTACCGCCAACTGTACTTCCAGGTGGTGTTCGCCATCATCATCGGCGTGCTGCTGGGCTATTTCGAGCCCGCCTACGGCGAGGCCATGAAGCCGTTTGGCGATGCCTTCATCAAGCTGATCAAGATGATCATCGCGCCGGTGATCTTCTTGACCATCGTCACCGGCATCGCCAGCATGACGCACCTGAGCGCTGTGGGCCGCGTGTTCGGCAAGGCCATGGCCTATTTCCTGACCTTCTCCACGCTGGCGCTGGTGGTGGGCCTGATCGTGGCCAATGTCATGCAGCCCGGTGGCGGCATGCACATCAACGTGGCCGATCTGGACCAGACCGCCGTCAAGGGCTATGTGGCCAAGACCCACGACATGACGGTGACCGGCTTTGTGATGGATATCATCCCCAAGACCCTGGTCAGTCCCTTCGTCGGTGACAACATCCTGCAGGTGCTGCTGGTGGCCGTGCTGTTTGGCGTGTCCCTGGCCCTGGCCGGCGAAGGCGGCAAGCCGGTGCTGAACTTCCTGGAATCGCTGACCAAGCCCATCTTCAAGCTGGTGAACATTGTGATGAAGGCCGCCCCCATCGGTGCCTTCGGCGCCATGGCCTTCACCATCGGTAAGTTCGGTCTGGGTTCGCTGGTCAACCTGGCCGAGCTGGTGCTGACGTTCTACATCACCTCTGCCCTGTTCGTGCTGGTGATATTGGGTGCCGTGGCCCGCTTCTGCGGTTTCTCCGTGGTCAAGCTGATCAAGTACCTGAAGGACGAGCTGCTGCTGGTGCTGGGTACCTCGTCTTCCGAATCGGCCCTGCCTTCGCTGATGCACAAGATGGAGAAGGCCGGCTGCAGCAAGTCCGTCGTTGGTCTGGTGGTGCCCACCGGTTACTCCTTCAACCTGGACGGCACGAACATCTACATGACGCTGGCGGCGCTGTTCATTGCCCAGGCCACCGACACCCACCTGACGCTGGGCCACCAGATCGCGCTGCTGCTGGTTGCCATGCTGTCGTCCAAGGGCGCGGCCGGTGTGACCGGCGCCGGCTTCATCACCCTGGCCGCCACCTTGGCCGTGGTGCCCGAAGTGCCCGTGGCCGGTATGGCCCTGATCCTGGGCGTGGACCGCTTCATGTCGGAATGTCGTTCGCTGACCAACTTCATCGGCAATGCCGTGGCCACCGTGGTGGTGTCCAAGTGGGAAAATGCCCTGGACCACGACAAGCTGGACGCTGCACTGTCGGGCAACCCGGTGGAGCTCGAGGAACCCGGGCACCGCGCCCATGCCTGAGCACGGTCGGTAGCCTGCGGGCTGCTGCGCTCGGCCACTGCGTAGCAGTGCCATCCAAAAAAACCGCCCTGGCTGGGAAGCCGGGGCGGTTTTTTTATGGGGTGGTGCTTCTGGTTGCAAGCTCCCGGGCGCTGTGGCCGCGACCCGGGTTACCCGGGGCTCACCCCTGCGGGTAGGCCACCGCCGGTGCCACGGTGCTGCACAGCTCCCCGAAGCCGATGCGGATGCCGCCCTGGTGGGCCTGGGCGCTGAAGCGCAGCGTGTCGCCGTCTTCCAGAAAGCGGCGTGCTTCGCCGGTGAGCAGGTGCAGCGGTTCCTGGCCGTTGCGCGTCATCTCCAGCATGCAGCCCAGGGCATCGTGGTCGGTGCCGCTGATGGTGCCGGTGCCCAGCAGGTCGCCCACACGCAGATTGCAGCCGCTGCCGGTGTGGTGGGCGATCAGCTGCTCGAAGCTCCAGTACAGGTGCTGCAGATTGCTGCAGCTGATGGGTGTGGCACGGTCGGCGGTGCCGGGCTGCAGGCTCACGGACAGCTGCACGTCGTAGGAATGGCGCTGGGCTTGCTGCAGATAGGGCAGCACGGTGGGCTGCTGCGGCGGCAGTGCCACGCGGAAGGGCTGCAGCGCGTCCAGCGGGACCACCCAGGGCGAGATCGATGTGTGGAAGGCCTTGGCCTGGAACGGGCCCAGCGGGGCATATTCCCAGCGCTGCACCTCGCGCGCGCTCCAGTCGTTGAGCAGCACCACGCCAAAGATGGCGTCCTGTGCCTGGGCAACGGGCAGAGGCTGGCCCAGCTCCGTGTCACGGCCGATGAAGACGCCAATCTCCAGTTCGAAGTCCAGCGACTGCGTGGGCCCCCAGCTGGGCCCCTCCTTGCCGGGCAGCTGGCCGTTGGGGCGCACCACCGGCGCACCGCCCAGCATGACGCTGCTGGCGCGGCCGTTATAGCCGATGGGGATGTGCTTCCAGTTGGGCGGCAGGGCGTTGGCCGGGTCGCGGAACAGGCAGCCGCAGTTGTAGGCGTGGTTTTCCGAGGCATAGAAGTCGGTGAAGCCGCCGATGGCGAACGGCAGGTGCATCCGGGCTTCGGCCTGGGGAACCAGCAGCTGCGTGGCCTGCGGGTAGGTGGCCAGTGGCGAGCCTTCCTGCAGCAGCGCGGCCAGCTCGGCCCGCAGGGCGGTCCAGCGCGCGCGGCCCAGGGCGGCCAGCGCGTTCAGTGTGGGCTGCAGCAGGGCGTCTGCCGACACGCTGACCAGCAGACCGGCCTGGGCGGCAGCGGCCAGGTCCAGGATCTGGTCACCAATGGCCACGCCCACGCGGGGCCGGGGCGCCCGGGCGGTGTTGAAGATGCCGTAAGGCAGGTTCTGGAGCGGAAATTCCGAGTCCTGGGCGCCAGGCACAAAGGCGCGCAAAGCAAAGTCGATGGTGTGCATGGGGGATGCAAAAGAAGAGGGGGCGGGGTGGACTGGCGCGGAGGGCACCGCGCAGTCCCGCGCGGAGTAGGGAAAGCGGCGGGTGCTGCGGTGGCGGTGCAGCACCTGCAGGGGGCTCAGCGCACCGGGCGGGGACCATCGACGTAATGGCTCAAACGCTCCATCACGCGGTAGAGGTGGCGGTCGCGTTCGTTCTGCAGCTCCAGCATGGTCTGGGTGCCGTAGTCGAAGAAGCCCTGGCCGGTGGCCACGCCCAGGTGGCCGTCGTTGACGCGGTCCAGCAGGTGCTTGGGCACCTCCTCGAACGGCGGGTCCTGGAAGTCGGGGTCGCGGAAATTGCGCACGCTCAGGCCCAGACCGGTGAAGTCGTAGCGCTGCACCACGCCCAGCACCTGCATGCGCGGGGCAATGCTGGCGCGCACGGCGATGTCCATGTCTTCCGGGCTGATGACGCCGCTTTCCAGCAGGTGGAAGATTTCGCGGCCCAGCAGGCGCTGCAGGCGGTTGATGACAAAGCCGTTGACCATCTTGTTCAGGCGCACCGGTGTCTTGCCCACGGCGCGGAGCACTTCGCAGGTCTGCTGCATCAGCGTGTCGGTGTGGGGGGCCGAACCCACCACTTCCACCAGCGGAATGATCTGGGCCGGCGCAAACCAGTGCGCCACCACCAGGCGGCCGCGCATGCTGGCGTCGCTGAGGGCGAACACATCCAGCGACGAGGTGTTGCTCCAGGTGATGACCGTGGGCTTGCCGATGCGGGCGATGGTGTCGAAGACCTGGCGCTTGACCTCCTTGTTCTCGGACACGGCCTCGATCACCAGGTCCGCGCGGGCGATGGCCACGTCACTGCCCACATGGCCTTGCACGCGGGCCAGGGCAGCGTCGGCGGCCTCCTGCGTCAGCAACTGTTCGCTGACTTTCAGCGCCAGGCCGTCGCGCAGCGATTGCATGCCTTTGGCAAGGCCGGTCTCGTGGATTTCGCACAGATCCACCTGGTAGCCGTGTTCGGCAAACACCAGGGCAATGCCGGGGCCCATGACGCCGGCACCCAGCACAGTGACGCGGCTGGTGCCGGGCGTGAAGGGCTGGCTGCCCAGTTGCAGATCAGAGGTGGCGGGAGCGAGAGGGGGGAGAGATGTCATGGCGTTGTCAGCAGATCACAGGGTTATTGGCCCGCCAGGCGGGTGATGATGGTTTTTTCTTTGGCGTAGGTGTCGGCGGCCCAGGCCGTGTAGGCCTTGCTGCCGCGGTAGTTCAGCTCGACGCCCAGCATGCGGGCCTGCTGGATGAAGTCGGGGTCCTGCATGACCTCGCGCACCGTGCTGTCGAGCTTGTCGACGATGTCCCTGGGCAGGCCGGCTGGGCCGGCAATGCCCAGCGGCGAAGCCATTTCCACGGGATAGCCGGCCTCCTTGAGCGTGGGGACTCCGGGGAAATCCGGCGAGCGCTCGGCACCGGCCACGGCCAGCACGCGCGCTTTCTTGGATTCGACGAACGGCAGGATGGTGCTGGTGGCGCTGATGATGTCCACATGCCCGCCCAGCAGGGCGTTGATGGCCTCGGCATCGCCCTTGTAGGGCACAAAGGTCCATTGCAGCTGGGCGGCACGCGCCAGCTCGGTCATGGCCAGATGGTTGGAGCTGTACTGGGCCGAGCCGGCATAGGAGTATTTGTCGGGCGACTTCCTGGCGTCGGCCACCAGTTCCTGGATGCTCTTCCACGGCGCGCTGTAGGGCACGGCAATGGCGTAGGTGTAGTTCATCACCGTGGCGATGTACGACAGGTCCTTGAGCGGGTCGTACTGCACCTTGGTCAGGTAGGGCTGGCGGAAGACCGACAGCGGCACCAAGGTCAGGCTGTAGCCGTCTGGCCGGGTGCGCACCATCTGCGTCACGCCCAGGGTGCCGGCCGCCCCCGGCTTGCTCTCCACAATGAAGGGCTGACCCAGCTTCTTGCCCATGCGGTCGGTCAGCGCGCGGGCCAGGGCGTCGGTGCTGCCCCCGGCGCCATAGGGCACGATCAGCGAGATCGGCTTGCTGGGGTAGGGGGATGCAGTCTGGGCCGCCGTACTGGCGGTCAGACCCAGTCCCAGGGCGGCGGCGGCGGCCAGGCGCACAGGCAAGAGGGCACGGAACGTGAATGGCATAAGGTCTCCTTTGATGTATTTATTAATGCCGGAGAATGATTTACTTCACTAAATCAAAATCCAGTCGTATATATCGGCTGTCATAATGCACACAGGCCCAATAAATCAATTTATTCTCCGTGTCATAAATGCTGCGGGTAATTTCTGCCACCGGTGAACCCACCGGAATATGCAGATGGGCGGCCGTGTCATCCCCGGCGGAAATGATGGTGATGCTCTGCTTGCCGGACTGGATGTGTGTCTGGCGGTCATTGCCCAGCACGGTGAGGACGGCCTGCTGGCGGATTTCAGTTTTCAGCCGCCGATAAATGCTGGCTTCCAGAAAAACCCGGCTGTAGCACACGCGAATACCTTGTCGTGAATACACGCGCTCCAGCAGATAATATTTCTGGTTCTGGCCCGCCTGCGTGCCGCACCAGGCCGGCAGCGGCCAGGCTGCTTCTCTGGCGGTGTTGAGCGACACCGTCAAGGCATTCAGATTGCCGCGCGCCACCAGTTCTTCCCAGGTGGTGCCCACGACGAATTTCTGCGCCGCATTGGCGGGCAGGTCCTGGATGAACGTGCCCTTGCCGCGGGAGCGCACCAGCAGGCCTTCGCTTTCGAGCTCCGCCAGCGCACTGCGCACGGTGACGCGGCCCACACCGAATTCGCGCATCAGCATTTCCAGCGTCGGCGTCTGTTCGCCACGCGGCCACAGGCCGGTTTCCACGCGGCGGCGGAAGATGGTGGCCAGCTGCAGGTACAGGGGCTGCTTGCCGATCGACCAGTCCGGCGTGAGTTTCTTTGGTTTCATAGTTCTATTGTTAGAACTATAGGAAAGTATGGAGATTGGGGTTAACCCTTGGGTGTTGGCGCGTCTGCGTCGGGCTGGGGTGGTGTATCACCTGTGCCGGCGCGGTCTGCCACCGCGCTCACTGCACATCCTGTGGCACGGTCCGGCTTGTTGCTGAGCCGCCACCTGCGGTGCGCACGGCCGCGCGTGCGGCTAGCGCGGGCCGTGCCGCTGCCGGGAGCGCGGCAGATCGCGCAGCAGCGGAGGCACGGCCAGGGCCAGCAGCAAGGCCGCCAGCGGCACCACGCAGACAAAGCCCAGGTGCTGAAAACCCAGTGCCCCGGCCATGCCGCCCAGCACAAACATCGCCAGCAGCCCCGCAGAGGCTTTCATTCGCGGCCAGTGGTGGGGCACGGGCTGCGCGCTGGCGCTGGCCCTGCGCTGCCACAGCAGCAGCTTGCCCAGTTCCATGCCCAGGTCGGTGATGTTGCCGGTCATGTGCGTGGTGCGCATGCTGCCGCCGGAGGTCTTCGAGCCGACGGCGTTCTGCAGTCCCATCATGAAGGACAGCAGCAGCACCGTCAGCGGTACGGCGAACGGGGTGTTCCAGCGCAGGGTGGCGGCGCCCATCAGGCCGAAGGGGAACAGCAGCAGCGCCTCCAGCATCAGCGGCAGGGCATAGACGCTGTGCAGATGGCGCTGGCGGCTCCAGTTCACCAGCACGGCGCAGGTGGCGGCCCCGGCCATGAAGGCCAGGATGGCGCCCAGCGCGTTCAGCAGCAGCCGGTGGTTGTCCAGTACCAGGGCATCGGCCAGCTGGGAGGCAAAGCCCGTCATGTGCGAGGTGTACATGTGCAGCACCAGAAAGCCGCCCGCGTTGATGGCGCCGGCCGTGAACGCCAGCACCAGGCCGAGGGTGAGGTTGGTGCCGGGGGTGCGGTGGCGGTTGGTGAGGTGGATCAGGTTGCGCATGGTGCTCCGGCACCCAGTATCGCGCAGCCCATGCGCCCCGACATCCCTCTGTGCGGCGGGCGCAACGCGGGTGTTAGGGCCGCAGCAGTTCCCAGGCCATGCGGATGCGCTGTGCGTCGCGACCCCATTTGCGGCTTTCGGGGAAGCGGCCGGCCCAGGCCATGCGGGCCACGCTGTCGCGCAGGGCCTGCTGGGCGGCGGGAGTCAGCGTCTGCACCCAGGCCTGCCACTGGGTGCGGGCGGCGGGCAGGGCGTCGGCAGCGTGCAGGATCCAGGCCGTGGAATGGGCAAAGCACAGCGCATCCCGCGCATGGCACAGCGGCAGCGGCAGGGCGGTGGCGGGGTCGTCTTCAAAGTCGATGTAGCCGATCACGCCATCCGGGCAGCGCACCAGGTTGCGGGCAAAGGCCTGGCTCAGGCAGGTGCCGGCCCGGTGGACCTTGGTGAGCGATTGCAGCCCCTGCTTCCACAGTGCCAGCACGGTGGCGCTGCCACGCGGCACGGCCTGTTCCATCTCGTTGCCCAGGCTGGGTGTGTTCTCGCCGGGGGCGCCCAGGTGGCGCATCAGAAAGCCGTCTTCGCAGGCGGCCAGCACCTCGGGCACGCGCAGGCCGCGGGCCGCCAGATCGCGCAGGCGGGCCACCTCGGTGGCAATCGCCACGCGCCCGCCCGGGTTGGGAACGGGGGTGAGCACCGGCACGTGCAGGCCGCGCGCCACTGCCCCCAGGAAGCGGTAGCGCCAGGCGGCATTACTACGGCCCACGCGCTTGAGCCACAGCGTTTCCGTGGGCTGCACATAGCGCACCACGCTGTGCGGCTGGAGGAGCACATGCTGCTGCAGAAAGGCGGCGTAATCCAGGGTGGGGACGGGCAGGTCGGTAGCGGGCACGGGCAGCGATCGAAAGGGAAACAAGGGCACAGGGCCCACCGGGGTCAGGCCGGTGTGCGGACAGCGGATTGTGCCGTTTTTGCGGCGCCTTACGTCGCCCTGGCCGGCCGGAGCCGTGGCGGCGCTCAGGCCTGGGGCACGTTCTGCGGGCGCTCGGCCGAAGGCGTCATCGGCGGCGGGGCGATGTGAAAGCTCTCCGCACAGGCGCGCGGCCAGTAGATCTGGAACACATTGTGCTGTCCATCCAGCGGCCCCAGCAGGGCGCCGGGCTGCACATGCAGCACCACATTCGACAGCAGGTGCACCTGGCTGTCGCCGGTGCGGCGCACGATGTGGTGGGGCGTGAAATCGCGCGGATGCTGCAGACCGGCGGCCTGCACCAGCTCCATCAGCGCGTGCAGGGTCTGGCGGTGGTAGTTGGCCACGCGCGTGGCCTTGTCGGGTACCACCAGGGCCTGCTGGCGCCGGGCGTCCTGGGTGGTGACGCCGGTGGGGCAGCGGCCGGTATGGCAGGTCTGGGCCTGGATGCAGCCCAGGGCCATCATGAAGCCGCGCCCGCAGTTGCACCAGTCGGCACCCAGCGACATCATGCGCGCGATGTCGAAGGCGGTGATCACCTTGCCGGCGGCACCCAGCCGGATGCGGTGGCGCAGGTTCACGCCGACCAGGGTGTTGTGCACCAGCAGCAGGCCTTCCTGCAGCGGCACGCCCACATGGTCGGTGAATTCCACCGGCGCTGCGCCGGTGCCCCCTTCGGCACCGTCCACCACGATGAAGTCGGGCGTGATGTCGGTCTGCTGCATGGCCTTGACGATGGCAAACCATTCCCAGGGATGGCCCACGCAGAACTTGAAGCCCACGGGCTTGCCGCCGGAGAGCTGGCGCAGCCTGGCGATGAACTGCAGCATCTCGAGCGGGGTGGTGAAGGCGCTGTGGCTGGACGGCGAAATGCAGTCTTCTCCCTCCGGCACGCCCCGGGCAGCCGCAATTTCCGCCGTGACCTTGGCGCCCAGCAGCATGCCGCCATGGCCGGGCTTGGCGCCCTGGCTGAGCTTGAGCTCGATCATCTTGACCTGCGGATCCAGCGCATTGGCGGTAAAGCGTTCCGCGCTGAAGCTGCCGTCGGCGTTGCGGCAGCCGAAGTAGCCGGAGCCGATTTCCCAGATCAGATCGCCGCCATGCACGCGGTGGTGCTGGCTGATGGAGCCTTCGCCGGTGTCGTGGGCGAAGCCGCCGGTGCGGGCGCCCTGGTTCAGCGCCAGGATGGCATTGGCCGACAGCGCACCAAAGCTCATGGCCGAGATGTTGAACACGCTGGCCTGGTAGGGCTGGGTGCAGGGCGCCACGCCCTCGTGTGGCTGGCCGGGGACGCCGCCGATCCAGGTGCGGAAGTCGTGCGAGGCTAGCGTGCTGGGCTGCAGCGAATGGTTCACCCATTCGTAGCCGTTGGCGCTGACATCCAGCTGGGTGCCAAAGGGGCGGCTGTCGGGCTGGCCCTTGCTGCGCTGGTAGACCAGGGAGCGCTGGGCGCGGGAGAAGGGCAGGTTCTCGTTGTCCGACTCGATGAAGTACTGCCGCATCTCGGGCCGGATCGACTCGAACAGAAAGCGCAGGTGGCCGATGATGGGATAGTTGCGCAGGATGGCGTGGCGGGTCTGGCGCAGGTCGAACCAGCCCACCAGGGCCAGGGCCAGCAGCAGGGCGGCGGCCAGCCACCACCACCAGCGCTGCCACAGCAGCGCAGCCGCCAGGCACAGCGCGCCGCCCAGGGCGCACAGCACCAGCGCTGCCACAGCAGCGCAGCCGCCAGGCACAGCGCGCCGCCCAGGGCGCACAGCACCAGCGCGGTGTAACGGATGGGAAACAGCCCGCCGGAGCGGGTGGCGGCAGCAACCATGGGCAACTCCTGTGTACGGTGCACGGACATGGGGGGCGGGCTACACTGCCGCCCATTGGCTGGCGCGGCATGCGCCAACGGCCCCGCCCGGCGCAGCCCCGCACCTCTGCGGCAACTGGCTGCCGGGCCATCATAGAAGCCTTTGACGCGCAGGATCGCACCATGGAAAACACCACACCCGCCGAAGCTACGGCACAACCCGCTCTGAGCAACGAAGACCTGCAGGAACTGGACGAGCTGCTGGACAGCCTGCGCGAGCGTTCGGAAGAAGTGCCGCAGTGGGAGTTCTGCGACGGCTTCCTGACCGCCGTGGTCTGCACGCGCCGCCCCATCTCCGTGGGCGAATGGCTGCCCATGCTGCTGGGCGACGGTGAAGACCTGCAAGTGCCCGATGGCCAGCCCCTGCCCCAGCTGGAGGTGTTTGCCAGTGCCGAGCAGCAGGCCCGCTTTCTGGAACTGGCCCAGCGCCGCATCGACGAAATCCGTGTCCAGCTGGACACCGAAGTGAAGTCCCTGGCCGATGACGAAGCCTTCCAGCCCGAAGTGCTGGACACGCGCGGCGCCATCCTGGTGCTGCCCGAAGCCGAGCGCGCCGAGATCGAAGACGAGGAAGTGCCGTCCTTCGCCCAGGTGTGGGCCCTGGGCTTCATGTTCGTGGTGGAGAACTGGGCCGAGGAATGGGCCGCTCCCCGCGACAAGGAAGCCGCCCAGTGGCTGGATGCGGCCATGGAATTCATCGTCAACCTGACCGAAGACGACACCGACGAGCCGGCACTGAACCTGTACGAGGAAACCGGCCCGGTATCGACCAGCCAGGAGCGCGTCGACGCCTTCGGCGAAGCCGTCTGGGCTGTGTACGACCTGCGCCAGCTGTGGCGCAGCATGGGCCCGCGCGTGACCGCCGTGGTCAAGGGCGACGAGCCCGGCCGCAACGACCCTTGCAGCTGCGGCAGTGGCAAGAAGTTCAAGAAGTGCTGCGGCGCCTGAGCCGGCACGGACACTGCGGCGGCCGCAAGGCCATCGCACCAGAAAAAGGAACCTGCAGGACGCGGGTTCCTTTTTTTCTGGGCAGCGTGCAGGGGCATGTGGTGGCGATGTACGTGTTATTACGTAGCTTGGCGCGCCGGATAATCGGCAGATTCCTGTCCGGTCCCCAGGGCCGCGCGCTTTGCCGCCCGCATCGGGGTGAATCGAGGCGGTCTGCATGATCTGCGGGCGCGCCACCGCGCCGTCCGGGTCCATCTGCCTACCTGCCTAGATGACCGTTGCGACTTCCGTGCCCGCGCAGACCTTGCCCTGGCAAGGGCTGCTGCCCTCCGAACAGCCCCATGGCGCTGCCCCCACCCTGCTGGCCTCCCGCACCCTGTGTACCGTGCTGGTGCTGGGCGCACACGGGCGTCTGGGTTATGCCTGTGTCCAGGCATTTGCCCAGGCGGGCTGGCGCGTGCTGGCCCATGTGTGTCCCGGCAGCGGGTTGGTGCAGCACCCGTGCGAAGCGCCGCCGGTGGCTGGCGAGGTGCGCTGGGTCGACACCCCGCTGACCGACACGGCCGGCTGGGACCAGCTGCTGGCCAGCCATGGTGGAGTGCACGTGGTGGTGCATGCCATGGCCACGGGGTTTTCCTCCTGGGCCTGGGCCCGCGAGCTGGAGCAGCTCACCCGCTCCAGCATTGCCGTCGCCCGGCGCTGCAACGCCCTGCTGCTGGTGCCGCTGTCCATCCTGGCCTACGGGCGCCAGCTGCCCGAGGTGCTGCGCGAGGACGATGCCCTGCCGCATGCGGCGATGCTGGGCTCCTACCTGGCCGAGGTGCGTGCCCAGACCGAGCTGCAGCTGCGCATGGCGGCGGAAACCGGCCTGTCGGTCTGCACCCTGCGTGCCGGGGCCTACTACGGCCATGCGGGCGATGGCTGGATCCGTGATTCGGTGACCGGCCAGCTGCCGCGCGGGCGCATGGCCTGGCTGGGGCCGTATGACGTGGCCACGCCCTGGGTCTATGTGCACGACCTGGCCCAGACCCTGGAGCGTGTGGCCAGCCAACGCCACCGGCTGGGCAGCTGGGTCCGGCTGCACTTTGCCGGCCAGCAGTGCCAAGGCCAGGACTGGTGGCAGGCCCTGGGACAGATCGCCCAGCAGCGGGGCTGGGTGACCGGCGCCGCCGATCTGCGCTCCGGCCATGTGCAGTGGCCGCTGTGGAAACTGCTGGGCTGTTTTTCCCCCCGTATGCGCGCGCTGGGCTCGATGGAATATGTCTGGCGTACCCCGCACCGCCTGGACAACCGCCGCCTGCTGGCGCTGATCGGCCAGGAGCCGCGCACCGACTGGCAGCAGAGCGTGGCGCAGACGGTGGAGCTGCTGTTCCCCGCGCCGGTCGCCTCGCCCATGCTGGCGCCGGCACCGATGGAGTTGGAGTTGCCCGCAGCACGCCCGCAACAGCGGGTGGATGCGGAGTAAAAAGGTTCGGGTGCGCCCTGGCGGCGCACACGGTGCACAGCCCGGCGGCTGCAGACTTGCCCCAGGCTGCGTACCATCGCGCACCAGAGCCCGCAGATGCCGGGTGTTTTGTGCTCTCCATGAACCCTTCCACCTTGATGCGCTGGCGTGCCGAATGGGCCCCCAGCATTCCCCGTGAACTGCTGGCCGGTGCCGTCGCCACGTTCGCACTGATTCCGGAGGTGATTGCCTTCTCCTTTGTGGCGGGGGTGGATCCGTCGGTGGGGCTGTTTGCGTCCTTCGTCATCAGCATCGTCATCGCCTTTTTCGGCGGGCGGCCGGCCATGGTGTCGGCGGCGGCGGGCTCGGTGGCGCTGGTGGTGGCGCCGCTGGTGGCGTCGCACGGCCTGCAGTACCTGCTGGCCGCCGGCCTGCTGGCGGGGCTGATGCAGGTCGCATTCGGTCTGTGCCGCATGGGCATGCTGATGCGCTTTGTCAGCAGCTCGGTGCGCACCGGCTTTGTGAATGCGCTGGCGATCATGATTTTTGCGGCCCAGCTGCCCCATCTGAAGGGGGCCAACCTGCCCACCTGGGCCATGCTGGGCCTGGGGCTGGCCCTGATCTACGGCCTGCCGTGGATCGCGCAGCGCACCGGGCTGAAGCTGCTGGTGGCCATTCCACCGCCGCTGGTGTGCGTGGTGCTGTCCACGGTGATCGCCAGCGCCATGGGGCTGCCGTTGCACACCGTGGCCGACTTGGGCCAGCTGCCGCAGGCCTTGCCGGCGTTCGGCCTGCCCGCCGTTCCGTTCGATCTGCAGACGCTGCGCATCATCGCCCTGCCGGCGCTGGCGATTGCCATGGTGGGTCTGCTGGAGTCGGTGCTGACGGCGGCCGTGGTCGACGAGCTGACCGGCACCCCCAGCGACAAGAACCGGGAATGCACCGGGCTGGGCCTGGCCAATATGGCGTCCAGCGTGTTCGGCGGCATTGCCGGCTGCGGCATGATCGGTCAGGCCGTGGGCAATGTGAAATACGGCGGCCGGGGCCGACTGTCCACGCTGTTTGCCGGGGTGTTTCTGCTGATCCTGATGGTGACCCTCAAGGATTGGGTGTCGCGCGTGCCGGTGGTGGCCCTGGTGGCCATCATGGTCATGGTGTCGGCGTCGACGTTCGACTGGGGCTCGCTGCGCAATCTGCTGCGCTACCCGCGCCTGTCCAGCGGCGTGATGGTGGCCACCGTGGCCATCACCGTCGCCACCCACAACCTGGCGGCCGGCGTGCTGGCCGGGGTGCTGCTGTCGGGCGTGTTCTTTGCGTTCAAGGTCTCGCACATGATGCAGGTGACGCTGCGCGAGGCGGTCGATGGTGCGCTGGAATGGACGGTGCGCGGTCAGGTGTTCTTTGCCTCGGCCGATGCGCTGGTGGAAGCGTTCGATGTGCGTGCCGCCGCCGGCCGGGTGGTGCGCATCGACGTCAGCGGGGCGCATTTCTGGGACATCACCGCCGTGGGGGCGCTGGACAAGGTGGTCGAGCGCCTGCGCCAGCACGGGTGCACGGTACAGGTACAGGGGCTGGATGCCGCCAGCCAGCGGCTGATGGACCGGGTGCAGGGCTGAAGGCATCACCCTACGCGGGGCGGGCGCCGCCGCGCTGGTCAAGCGGCACAGGCGTAGCAGAAAGGGGGAGACGAGGTACCCATTTTTATAGGGTGGTCTTGTTTGTAGGACTGCTCTGACTGCGGCGTGCGTCGCAGGAGATAGATGGCGTCAGCGTGGTGGTGGTAATCAATGGACTGCCGCCGTCACATCTGCAAATCCTTGAAGTTAGATGAAGCTTGGCCTGTGTAAATCATTGTGAAAAGTTTGGCTGACTTGTTTCCCCGTTCACCGCTCGCCGCGATCCGACAGTGGGTCGGACGGACGGGGATTCTCCAGGTATGGCGTCATTAGACTTTCCTCATGGCGGGCATGTCAGCCTGCTGAGAGGAGAGTTGCCATGCAAAAAGCTCTGCTGCGCTTCTGGCGCGATGAAGAAGGTGCCACCGCCATTGAATATGGCCTGATCGCTGGCCTGATTGCGGTGGTCATCGTCGCTGCCCTGACGGCCCTGGGCACCGACATCAGAGGCGTGTTTCAAAGCATCAGCACGGCCATTACGACCGCCTCCGCGCCTGCTACCCCCTGAGGCAGACCATGCTCGGCGCCATCGCGCTGCAGGGGCTGGCGGCCGCCGTGCTGGCGCATGTGGCGTGGTGCGATGTGCGCTGGCGCCGCATTGCCAACCGGGATGTGCTGCTGCTGGCGGCGTTGGGTGCTGCGGCGGCCGTGCTGGAAGTGTCGCCCTTTGGCCTGGACCTGGGGCAGGCCCTGCTGGGCATGGCACTGGCCTTGCTGGCGCTGCTGCCGTTCTATCTGCTGCGCTGGATGGGGGCCGGGGATGTGAAGCTGGCCGCGGCCATTGGCATGTGGCTGGGCGCTGCCCACGCCGGCGAAGCCTGGTTGATCAGCGTGCTGCTGGCGGTGGTCTGGGGCCTGGGCCTGGTGTGGGTGCGGTCCGGCGCGGCACAGCTTGCCGCTCCCCGTACCGGGCCCCGTATGCCGCCCCTGCGGCAGGTGCCCTACGGCATGGCGCTGAGCCTGGCCGCAGTGGCCATCTGGTGGCTGCGCCGCTGAACTGCACAAGGAGCCAACACCCGATGCCCCAGTTGCCCGCCTCCCACCGGAACCCGAACAGGCAACGCGGGGTGGCTGCGCTGGAGCTGGCATTGGTGTTTCCCGTGCTGTTTCTGATGATGTATGGCCTGCTGTCCTATGGGCTGATCTTTGCTGCGCAGCATTCGCTGGCCCAGTCTGCGGCAGAAGGCGCGCGCGCGGCCTTGCGCTTTGACAGCCTGAACGATGCCGAAGCCTCCCGCACGACCGCGGCCTGCACCATGGCCAAGCAGGGCGTGCGCTGGCTGGAACAGGTCAGCGGACGTGCCATTGCCTGCCAGACGCAGCTGGTGACCGCCGTGCAGTGCCAGATTCCGGCGGCATTGGCCAGCCGGGTGCGCTGTCTGTCGGTGTCGCTGAACTATGACTATGCGGCCACCCCCATCCTGCCGCGCCTGCCGCTGCTGCCCACACCCCAGCGTCTCACCGGGATGGCGGTGACGCAGATTGCGCTCAGCTACTGAACGGGAGGCACATGCACAAAGGCTTCAAATTCGTCGCGCTGGCCCTGGTGGTCCTGGGAGGCGGGCTGGCGGGGATGGCCTTTCTGGTCTCGGGTCCGGCCAGGGCGCCGGTTGCTCCAACGCCGGGCACGGTCGCTCCCACGGTCAGCATGGTGGTGGCCAGCAAGGCCTTGCCTGCCGGCCATCTGCTGCAGGCCGAGGATGTGCGCCTGCAGCCGGTGGCCATGCTGCCGCCCGGCGCGGTGGCGCTGGAGGCCAGCGTCCTGGGGCGCACCCTGGCGCAGCCTGCGGCAGAAGGCGATCCGGTGATCGCTTCCCGGCTGCTGGGGGGTATCGCCGCCGGGCTGCAAGCCGGCGAGCGCGCCGTGGCCATCAAGGTGGATGAGTCCTCCGCCGTGGGGCACAAGCTGGCCCCGGGCGACTGGGTGGATGTACTGGTGGTGCTGCGCAAGGACAGCCAGGAAGTGGACGCCACCCAGGCCCGGCAGCTGTTGGCCCGCAAGCGGGTGCTGGCCTATGGCAGCCAGATGGAGGGCGCTGCCGGCAAGGACGGCGCCGATGAGGCCGCACGCACCGGCCAGCCGCCGCGTACCGCCGTGCTGGCGGTGCAGGCGCAGGAAGTGAATGCCTTGCTGCTGGCGGAGCGCCAGGGGCAGGTGCTGCTGGCCTTGCGCAATCCGCTGGACAGGGAGGATGCGCCATCCCGCGCGGCCGTACCGAGCCCCGAAGTGGTGGTACTGGAGCAACTGGCCCGCACCGCGCCCGGGCGCGCACTGCCGCCGTCGCAGACCGCGTCACTGTTGACCGCACACCATGGCCTGCCGCCAGCGGCGCGCAGGCCCGGGGGGGAGGGATCGCCACCGCGCGCAACGGGTCTGGCGGTCGAAGTCTTACGGGGGAACCGGTCCGAAACCGTGCATTACTGAGTGAGGTGCCATGAGTTCATATCGCGCAACACCCGCCAATCCGTCCTGGTGGTGGCGCCGGGCAGTGGGGGGGCTGGTGACGGTGGCGTGTGGTGCAGTGCCGTTGGCGGTGGCGCAGTCCCAGGGGCAGGCAGCGCCGTCGGTGCTGGAAAAAAGCCTGCAGGTGGGGGTGCAGCAGCTGCTGGAGGTGCCCGAGGGGGTGCGCCGCCTGGCGGTGGGCGATGACACCGTGCTGGGCGTGCAGGTGCAGAGGGCGCGGCCCACCGGCGGGGCCGCCCAGTTGGTGCTGACCCCGCTGAAGCCGGGCGTGAGCTCGCTGATGGTGTGGCCGCAAGGTACCGGCGCGGCGCGCCACTATGTGCTGACGGTGCGCCAGCGCTCCGGGCAGGAGGGGCAGCGTTCCACCAGCCTGGAAGCCCATGCGCTGCGCATGGCGGGGGACAAGGCCGCGCAGGGGGACGCTGGCGTGGTGCTGCTCAAAAGCCATGTGGTGCAGGTGGACGTGAAGGTGGTGGAGATCAACAAGAACCGCATGCAGCAGGCCGGCATCAATCTGTTCAGCACCCGCAGCAACAGCCAGGGGTTCCGCTTTGGCGTGCTGTCGGCGGGCGCCACGGGCAGTACCGCCTTTGGCTCCCCCGGCTTGCTGGCGCCGGATGCCAGCTCGCCTTTTGCCCAGGCCTTTGGCCTGCTGCTGGATTTCGGCAAGGCTGGCGTGGGGGTGAACCTGGGCATGCTCGAAGGCAGTGGCATGGCGCGGGTGCTGGCCGAGCCGTCGCTGGTGACGTTGTCCGGGCAGAGCGCTAATTTTCTGGCCGGCGGTGAAATCCCGATTCCGCTGTCCCAGGGCAATGGCTCCGTCAGCATCGAATACAAGCCCTACGGCGTGGGCCTGACCGTCTCTCCCACGGTGCTGGACGACCAGCGCATCGTGCTGAAAGTGGCGCCCGAATCGAGCGAGCTTGACTATGCCAATGCGGTGACGCTGCAAAGCGTGGCGGTGCCCGCCATCACCACGCGGCGTGCGGACACGACGGTGGAGCTGGGCGACGGCGAGAGCTTTGTCATCGGCGGGCTGGTCAGCCAGGCCACGGTGTCGTCCGTCAACCGGGTGCCGCTGCTCAGCCAGATTCCGGTGCTGGGCACCCTGTTCAAGCGCCAGGAATTCAGCCGCAAGGAGCGGGAACTGGTGATCGTCGTCACCCCGCGCCTGGTGCGGCCGTTTGCCCAGGGGCAGTTGCAGGAGGGGCAACTGCCGGGGGCCGGCAGCGATGGCCCCGGGGGCCGCCGCTTCTGGGGCAGCTATGTCGGCCCCAGCGGCAGCAGCGACGCCCTGCCGGGCTTTTCGGAATAGGGAGGGGCCATGAATTTTGCAGATGTCACGACCCCTTCTCTGCTGGAGCCACCGCCCGTCCAGGATGCGCCGGTGTGTGTGCTGCAGGTGGGGGATTCGGCGGAGGATGCGGCCTGGCTGCAGGCGCGCATCGGCAATGCCATGCAGGTGCTGCACTGCGCGCCCCATCCCGAGGCGATGAAGGCCGCACTGAGCCCCCAGGTGGTGATGGTGGTGGTGCAGTTCGATGCCCGCCAGGACCTGGAGGGGCCGGTCAAGCTGGCCCAGTGGCTGCGGGAACACCAGCCCAAGCTGTCCGTGCTGGGCATGGGCTATGCCAACACCCCCAAGGTGCCCTTGGCGGCACTGCGGGGCGGGGCGCAGGACTTCCTGGACATGGCGGGGGCCGTGGAGGAGCAGCTCAAGCCCTTCTGGTCCTTGAGCATGCGCGGCAGCGCGCATGTGCTGGGCAGTAAGGCGGCCGCAGGGCAGCAGCTGGGAAAAACCGTTGCGCTGCTGGGGGCCCGGCCCGGGATGGGGGTCAGCACCCTGGCGGCACACCTGTCGGCGGCCCTGGCGCAGACCATGGGGGCGGGTGGTCCGGCGACAGCAAAAAGCAGTGCGCTGGTGGGCTTGCTGGACCTGGGCTTTCCGCTGCGCGACGGGCTGATGCACCTGGGCCTGCAAAGCAGCTTTCACATGGTCGATGCGATTCAAAGCATGCACCGGCTGGACCCGGCCCTGTTGGCGGCCGCCTTGCCGCGCCACCGTTGCGGCCCGATGGTGCTGCCGTGGCCGGCCCAGGCCCAGATCATGCGGGATGTGGAGCCGCGCTCCATGTCGGCGATGGTGCAGCGTCTGCGTGCCTTTTTCGCCTGGCAGGTGATTGACCTGGGGGGCTTGCCCGCCCACGAGATGGTGCAGGCCGTGGCCCGCGAGGCCGACCATGTCTGGGCGGTGTGCGACCAGTCGGTGGGGGGGATTGTGTCCCTGACGGAAATGCTCAGCACCCTGCCGTCCAAGCCGGAGGGGGCGCCGATGTGCGATGGCGTGGTGATCAACCGCGCGCTGCGCGGTGCCGGCATGGCGCCCGAGGAAATTGCCCGGCGGGTGGCACACCCCTTGCGCCATGTGCTGCCGCAGCGCGACCTGGCCATGCTGCAGGCCAGCAGCCAGGGGCAGTTGCTGTCGGAAGCCGATGCGGCCGACCCCTATTGCGTGCAGGTGCGGCAGATGGCTGCATCGTTGCAGGCCGACGGCGTGGCCGCCGCGCCCCGGCCGCAGGGGCTGCTGCAGCGCTGTCAGACATGGCTGCAGCGGGCAGGAGGGCGCACACCATGATGCAGATGATTTACAGCGATGCGGCCGGCGGGTTTGCGGCGTCGCGCGAATACCTGGCCATTCGCCTGCAGGCCCATGAACACCTGCTGGCGCGGATAGAGGAAGTCGGATCGGAGTTCTCGCACTGGGACGAGGCGCGGGTGCAGAAATTCGTGGCGCGGGAGATCGACCGCTTTGTGCAACTGCGGCGCGTTCCCATCAATACCAGCGAAGCCCAGCAGATTGCGCGCGACCTGCTCAAGGAAATCAATGGCCTGGGTCCGCTGGACGATCTGATGCAGGATCAGGATGTCGAAGACATCCTGATCAACGGCTACCAGAACGTGTTCATATCGCGCCGGGGGGTGCTGCACAAACAGGCCCTGGCCTTCAGTGACGACCAGCATCTGCTGCGCATTGTGCAGCGCGTGCTGGCCCCCCTGGGGCGGCGTCTGGACGAATCGTCGCCCATGGTGGATGCCCGCCTGCCGGGCGGCGGGCGCCTGAATGCCGTCATTCCGCCGCTGGCGCTGGATGGCCCGCTGGTCTCCATCCGCAAGTTCCGGCAGGAGGCCTGGGGCATGGACGATCTGGTGCGCATGGGCAGCCTGGATGCGGCCATGTCCAGCCTGCTGCACCACGCCGTGCGCGAGCGCTGCAACATCCTGATCAGCGGTGGCACCAGCTCCGGCAAGACCTCGTTGCTCAACGCCATGGCGGTGTTCATCCCGGAGAGCGAGCGGGTGGTGACCATCGAGGATGCGGCCGAGCTGTCGCTGCACCATCCGCATGTGGTACGCATGGAGAGCCGGCCTGCCGGACTGGACGGGCAGGGGACCGTGTCCACGCGCGATCTGCTGCGCAACAGCCTGCGCATGCGGCCCGACCGCATCATCGTCGGTGAAGTGCGCGGCGCCGAGGTGCTGGAGATGCTGCAGGCCATGAACACCGGCCATGACGGCTCCATGGCCACCATCCATGCCAGCTCGCCGCGCGAATGCCTGTACCGGCTGGAGATGCTGGCGGGGTTTGCCGGCTTTGCCGGCAGCGAGCTGAGCCTGCGCAGGCAGATGGTGTCGGCCCTGGATTTCATCGTGCAGATCGGCCGCCTGCCCAACGGCAAGCGCCGGCTGCTGTCCATCACGGAGGTGGTGGGCATGGTGGACGACACGGTGGCGCTGCAGGAGCTGTACCGCCACGAGTCCCAGGGCGGGCAGGTCGACAGCTGGCACAGCCTGGGAGTGCCGCCGCAGACACCGAAGCTGGCCGCCTGGAAGGCCGGCAACGCCGCACGGGGCATGGCCGATGGCGGGGGGTGGCCGCTGTGAGCGGCTGGGCCATTCTGAGTGTGGCCTGCCTGCTGGCCGGGCTGGGCGTGGCATTGTGGGGCTATGAAGCGCACCAGCGCCTGCAGCAGCAGATGGCCCGGCACCTGCAGACCGTGCTGGAGCAGCGCGAAGGGACGGCGGTGCTGCTGGGCCCGGTGGGCGGTGAGGAGGTGGCGACAGGGCTGTCCTGGGGGCCACCCTGGCTGCGGCATGCGGTCGGCTGGCGCTGGCTGTGGGGCGGCTTGTCGGTGCCGGTGGTGTTGGCGCTGCCGCTGGCGGTGCTGGGCTGGGAGCGCGCGGCGTTGCTGCTCTGGTGCCTGCTGATGGGCGTGGCCCTGCTGCTGGCCTGGCGGCGCTGGCAGCGGCTGCGCCAGCAGGTGCAGCAGCAGTTGCCGGCGTTCATCGACGGCATGGTGCGCATGGTGGTGCTGGGGCATGCCACCCCGTCGGCCTTTTTGCTGGCCTCGGCAGCGGCCAAGCCGCCTTTGCTGGCCACCTTGAACCAGGCTGCGGCCTTTGCCAAGGCCGGCATGCCGGTGGACCAGGCACTGGCCACCGCCAGCCGCCATTGGGGGCTGGAAGCCTTCTCGCTGCTGGCGGCCATCCTGCAGGTCGGCGGCCGGTTCGGCGGGCGGGTCGACAGCCTGCTGGAGCGGGTGGCGCATTTCTTGCGCGACCAGCAGCAGGCCCGGCAGGAACTGTTCGCCCTGTCGGCCGAGGTGCGCCTGTCTGCCTGGGTGCTGAGCCTGCTGCCTCTGCTGGTGGGGGGCGCCATCATCATCACCAATGCGGATTACTTCATGCAGCTGTGGAACGACACGGGAGGCCGCCAGCTGCTGTATGCGGCCGCCGGTCTGCAGGTGGTCGGGGTGTGCATGCTGTACCGCCTGGCCCAGCTGGAATGAGGAGGGCGCATGGACCGCTATCTGCCTGGGGAAGGAAGTGTGCTGGCAGCGCTGGCGTTTTTGCCGCTGCTGGTGCTCGGGTGGTGGCTGTGGCGGCTGGCCCGGCAGCGGGCGCAGCGGCACCGCCATGTGGACGCGGTGCTGCAGCGGCGCCAGCCGGTGGGGCCCACACCCCGCAGCCGCACAGCCTTGCGCCCGCGCCAGTGGCTCCAGCGCCAAAGCCAGCGCCTGAGGGCATGGCTGGCCTCGCCCGCCGGGCAGCAGGTGGTGGCGCAGGAAGATCGGACCTTGCTGGCGCAATGCGGCTTTGGCAACAGCCTGGGTGTGGTTTACCTGGTGCTGGCACGCCTGGCCCTGATGGCTTTTCTGCCACTGCTGCTGGCCTTGTGGGCGCCAGCCTTCATGGCCCGGCTGTCCTTGCTGTACCTGTTTGCCGCGCTGGCCCTGGGCTATCTGCTGCCCAAGTGGGTGCTGCGCCGTTATGCCCAGCGGCGGCGGCGCAGCGTGGAGGCGGAGTTGCCGGTGCTGGTCGATCTGCTGTCCCTGCTGCAGGGCAGCGGACAGGGCATCGACCAGAGTCTGCAGCTGATTGCGCAGGATTTTGGCCAGGTGCTGCCGGTGCTGTCGCGTGAGCTGCAGCTGGCCAACCGGCTGTATGCCGGCGGGCGTTCCCGCGACCAGGATTTTTCCCGGCTGTCCGAGATGTTCCACAGCGACAGCCTGGCCGATCTGACGGCGTTGCTGGTGCAGATCGACCAGCACGGTGGGGCGGTGCAGGAACCCTTGCGCCAGTTCGGCCAGCGCCTGCGTGAGCAGCGGCGCATGCGTATGAAGGAGGCCATCGGCAAGGTCACGGTCAAGATGACGGCGGTGATGGTCCTGACCCTGTTGCCGGCGTTGATGGTGATCACCGCCGGCCCCGGCTTTCTGGCCGTGATGCGAACTTTGGGGAGTGTCAAATGAAGCAGCTAGGCAGTGCAAAGGGATGGGGGTGGCGCCGGTGTCTGCTGGCCGCCGCGCTGGCAGGCAGCATGGGGCTGTACGGCTGCAGCACCCAGGTGCTGGGCAGCATGGCGGCCGCGGCCATGGCTTCGTCGCAGGCGGCGGACAGCCAGGCTCGGGCGGAGCAGCAGGCGGATGCCGAGCGCGCCGGTGACGCCACGCCGATGCTGGGACAAGAGACGCAGGCCAGCTACCTGCAGGTGGTGGCGGAGCTGCAGCGCAAATCGCTGTGGTATGCCGCGCTGGCGCATCTGGACGCGCTGGAGCAGCGCTGGGGTGTTTCGGACACCAGCCGTTTGCTGCGTGCCGATGCGCTGCGCCAGACGGGCCAGTTCCAGGACAGTGAACGCCTGTACCGTACCTTGCAGAGCGGCAGCCAGGCCGCGCGTGCAGCGCATGGCCTGGGCCTGCTGGCCGCCGCGCAAGGGCAGTACCGGGAGGCCGTGGCGCAGCTGCAGGCGGCACGCCGGCTGTCGCCGACCGATGCCTTGCTGCTGAACGATCTGGGCTACGCCTTGCTGCACACGCCGCAGGCCCGCGACGCACGCCTTCCGCTGATGCAGGCGGTACAGCTGCAGCCTGCACAGCGCCGCATCCTCAGCAATGTGGCCGTGTACCTGTTGCTGTTTGGCAAAGACCAGGAAGCGGCCCAGTGGATGCAGCAGCACCAGATGGGGGCCCCGTTGCGCCAGCAGGTGTTTCAGCAGGCCCAGCAGCTGGAAGTGCTGCAGCGCGCTCCCGAACCGGATTTGCCGCTGCCGCTTCCCGCGGCCGCATCCATCCCCGGCACCACGGCCGTGGCACAGCAAGGAGCACCCTCATGATCTGCAAACCGATGTGGTGGACCCTGGTTCTGGTGGGGGCGGGCAGCGTGTCCGCGCAGACCCCGCCACCAGCGCTTTCAACGCCGCCGCAAGCTGCGCACGCGGCTCCGGTGGCTGCGTGTGCGGCACCGCCCTGCCAACCCCTGCCAGGGACCACCCCCACGGCCATGCCCGTGGGGCAGGCGACACGCGCCCTGTTGCAGCAGCAGGCCACCACCGAGCCCTCCCGTCCCCCGCAGCCCATGGCCGGCGTGGTGGCGCAGAAAGTCTATGCACGCTATGTGGAGAGCTTTGCCCACCCGATCCCCGAGCGCGCGGCATCGCCCATGGCGAAGAAGTAGCGCACCGAAGGCCTCCGTGACCCCTTCCCTGCACCGCTCCCAGAAAGGCGCTGTGGCGCTGGTGGCGGCGCTGTGGATGGGCGTTGCGCTGTCGTGCCTGATGGCGCTCGATATCGGCAACCTGTTCTGGCAGCAGCGCGAGCTGCAGAAGATGGCCGACCTGGCTGCGGTGGCGGGTGCCGCGGATCCCGTGAACACCTGTGCTTCCCTGGCGGCGGCCAGGGCCGCCAGCAACGGACGGGCAGCGACCGACCAGCTGCAGGTGCAGTCCGGGCACTGGCAGCCCAATGCATCCGGACAGCGCGCCAGCTATTTCGTGGCCGGTGCTGCCTCGGTGGTGAACGCCTGTCGGGTCACGGTGCAGCGCACGGTGCCGTATTTCTTTGTGTGGCCGGCGGCCGACGGCGGGCGCCGCAGCCTGCAGGCCACGGCCACCGCCGTCCAGCGGCCGCAGCTGGCCCGGCTGTCCGTGCGCTCCAAGCTGGCCGCCATCCAGAACAACAACGATGCGCTGTTGCTCAATGCGCTGGTGGGCGGTCTGCTGGGCGGCAAGGTGGATATCTCGGTGCTGGGCTGGAATGGCCTGCTGGGCACCCAGATCGACCTGCTGGCGTTTCTGGACGCCCTGGCATTGAAGGTCGGCATTGATGCCGGGGACTACGACCGCTTGCTGAGCACCCAGGTCAGCGTGAACAAGGTGCTGGAGGCCATGCTGGACGTGGTGCAGCGTGGCGCGACCACGGCGGATGCGAATGTGCAGGCCCTGCAGAGCCTGGCGGGCGTGGCGGCCACCGTGCCGGGTGTGCGGCTGCAGCTGAACCAGTTGCTGAAGCTGCAAAGCGGGCTGACCGGCTCGGCGCTGTCGACCTCGCTGAATGTGCTGGAGCTGGCGCAGGCCGTGATCCAGGTGGGCAATGGCAACAATGCGGCGGCCGCGGCGGTGGACATCCCGCTGGGGATTGCGAATACGAGCTTGCGTCTGAAGGTGCTGCAACCCCCGCAGCTGACCGCGATCGGCGACCCCGCGCTGGCCAAGGCCGATCCCCTGGGGGCCGACCGGCTGTTCGTGCGCACGGCCCAGGTGCGGGCCCTGATCTCGGTGGACCTGCCGCAGGTGGGTGCCACCATCACAGCGCTGAATGCCTTGTTGAAGCTGATTTCGCCGGCCGTGGCCCTGGTCAATTTTCTGACAGGAGGCGGCAGCGGCTATGCTGACCTGGAGCTGCTGCCGGCCCCCAGCCGGGTGGATGTGGTCGTAGAGGCGGGCGGCGGTCAGGTCTATCTGACGGACTATGTCTGTACCCCGACCGGCAAGGCGCTGGTGCAGACGGTACGGACCTCGGCCGCCGAAATCCGGGTGGGACGGCTGGGCCTGACGGCCAACGAGGCGGCACAGAAAGCCTTTGCCTCCAATGCCCCGGTGGTCATGCAGCCGCTGCCGGTGCTGGATATTGGCTGCTGGGGCTGCGACGGCGTGGGCAAGCGCACGGCGCAGTACTTTGGCGGCCTGGGCCTGAAGCTGGACACCCCGGTCGCCAGCAAACAGGTGGCGGGGTTTCAGCTGCTGCAACCCCCGCGCCTGGACCAGGCCGCGGTGTGGGGTGGCATCCAGACGGACAACGTGGTCCAGAGCCTGGACAACACCTTGGGCAGCCTGAGCGGGCTGACGACACTGCCCGCCGATCCGCGTGCCTCGCAGGCCGGCATCCAGGGCATTCTGAAGCTGGTGGACGATATTCTGGCGGGGCTGCTGTCCTTGATCGGCGGCCTGGTGGCCGGGGTGCTGGCGCCGGTGCTGGACCCGCTGGTCAACACCTTGCTGCGCCTGCTGGGCGTTGACCTGGCCCTCACTGAAGTGGGCGGTCAGCTCAACTGCGGCGGCGCGGCCGAGCTGGTCTATTGAGCGGCATCGCTACCCGCCTGGCTAGGGTGCGGATGCTGCGACCAGGGCCAGCAACTGCTGCAGCGCGTGGTCGCGTGTCTGCTGGCGCACGGCCGCGCGGTCGCCTGCGAAGCGCAGGCAGGCCGTGTGCAGCTCGCCTTGCACCGACCAGCCAAACCACACCGTGCCCACCGGCTTGTCGGCGCTGCCGCCGTCCGGGCCGGCCACGCCGGTGACGGCCACGCAGGCCTGTACCGGTGCGTGCCGGGCGGCGCCCGCCGCCATGGCGCGGGCCACCGGCTCGCTGACGGCGCCGTGCTGTGCAATCAGCTCCGCAGGCACCCCCAGCAGCTCGGTCTTGGCGGCATTGGAATAGGTGACAAAGCCCCGCTCCAGCCAGCGGCTGGAACCGGGCAGGTCGGTGCAGGCGGCGGCAATCAGGCCGCCGGTGCAGCTTTCCGCGGTGGCCATCATCCAGCCGCGTGCCACCAGGGCCTGGGCCAGGGCGGAGAGGGTGTCGTGCAAAGGGGTGGGCATGTCGGCTGTCTTTCGGGCGGGGTCAGCGGCGCTCGCGCAAGCGCATGTCCTGCGGCCAGGAGATGCGGTGCTCGGCGCTGATCTGCTGGGTGGTTCCGGGCGGCAGGGCCAGTTCCCAGAGCACGCTGCCGGGCTGTCCGTTCCAGCGGGTGCTGGCCGGCTGTGGGCTGTAGCGCGATTCCACGCGGATGTCCTGCTGTTCTGCCACCGGGGCGGCATCCAGCAGCTGCAAGGTGACCGGCGTGCGGTGCAGGTTGCGCACCTCCCAGCGGCGGCTTTCCACCCGCTGCTGGCGACTGCCGGTGAAGCCCGTGCTGCCCTGTGTCTGCTCGGTGGGCAGGGCGCGCAGCTGCACCCGTTCGTCGCGGCCAAAGCCCAGGCCGGTCTGGGCCACCTGGGCGGCATCCAGGCGGCTGGCGCCTACATAGGCACCGTCGCGGTACAGGCGGATGGGGCCGCTGGGCCAGACGCCTGTTTCAGGCAGGGCAAAGCTGGCGATCAGGTAGGCATGTGCATCCAGCGCCGGCGTGCTGCGCACCAGCACCTGGGCGTCCAGCTGCTGCTCGCCCAAGGTCAGGCTCAGCTGCTCGCCGTTGGAGGGGACGTTGACGCGCTGCGGCAGCACGAACTGGGTGGCGTGGCTGCCTTCGAAGACGCTGGCGTCGAAACTGGCCGGTTCCGGCGCGGGGGCCAGACTGGCCATTTCTGCCGAAGATGCCATGCGGGCCATGGGCGCGGCGACCGGAGCGGGCATGGGCGGGGCCGGTGGCGCAGGCTGGGCTTCGCTGATGCGCCAGGGGCGCGGCAGCGGACCGCTGGCGGCGGCATTGGGCTGCCCGGTGGACAGGGTCAGCGGCACATCGCGCCAGTCCTCGCCGCTGTTCTGGCTGACCTGGGCGGTGCGCTCCAGCCGCACACGCTGGCGTTCCACATCCAGGCTGGCGCGGTAGCCGGGTTGCCAGCCGGTGCCCCGCACCTGGTAGCTCAGCGGCAGTGTTCCGCCCTGCGGGGCCGACAGTGTGACCAGCACCGTGCTGGCCAGGCCCTGGGCGCCGCCGGTGCGCTGTGCATCGGCCTGCAGCGGCTTGAGCTGCTCTTCCAGCGCCTGCCGCTCGCGTGCCAGCTGGTGCTGGCGCTGGGCCACGCTCTGGCCGGTGCGGCGCAGTGCATCGGCCGTGGCGGCAATCTGGGCGGTGCCTGCGGGCTGGGTATAGCGGTTCAGCCAGCCGCCCGCCTGCTCCAGCCCCTGGGCCTCGGCCTGCAGCGCGGCGATCTGGTCCTCCAGCGCGCGGATGCGGGCCTGCTGCGGGTGGGCACAGCCGGGAATCAGCGCCCGTGGCTGCTGGCGTACCGACAGCTCGCCCACGGTCATGCCGGCGGGTGCGCTGACCTGCAGGGTCTGTGCATCCAGCCCGGCGGGCAGGCAGGCCAGCACGGCCTGGCGTGCACCGACGGGCACCTGCAGCGTGCGCTGCACGGTGGCGCTGCCGGGGTAGACCGTGACCTGTGTGATGCGGGAGTCCTGGGCCTGCACCGCAGTGGCCAGGGATGTCAGGCAGACCAGCGAAAGTGCGGGCAGGGCAGGGTGCATGGGGGCTCCGTGGGTCAGCGGGTCAGGTGGCGCCAGACGGCCATGACCAGCAGGGTGCAGAAGGCGGCGACCAGGTCATCGAACATGATGCCCCAGCCCCCTTTCCAGCCAAAGCCCTTGAACAGCCGGTCGGCCCATTTCACGGGCTGGGGCTTGGCAGCATCAAAGAAACGGAACAAGACAAAGGCCGCCAGCTGGCCCCAGAAGCTCATGGGCATGGTCAGCCACAGGATGATCCACATGGCCAGCACCTCGTCCCAGACGATGTGGCCGGGGTCGGCCACGCGCAGGTGGCGGGCGGTGACGGTGCAGGCCCACCAGCCCACGCACAGCGAGGCCAGCAGCAGCCAGCCGATCTGTGCCGGCGTCAGCCACAGCTGCAGCACCAGAAACGACAGCCAGCCCCACAGCGTGCCCACGGTGCCAGGTGCGATGCGGCCCAGGCCGCTGCCAAAGCCCAGGGCAATCAGGTGGGCCGGGTGGGCCATCATGAAAGACACCGTCGGGCGCGGTGGCTTGGCCGGTGTGGCGGTGAAGGTGCGGGAGGCAGCGGAGCCCGCAGGCGTGTCGTGTTCGACGATGCGCTTGGGCTCGGCGTCGGAAATCGGTTGGTCCATGGACATGATTGTAGAAATGCCTGCGGTGCTGCCCGGCCGGGGGGCACGTGTTTCAGTCCGGCGCAGCGCAGCCGAGGGGGTCAGTCCGCGAAATGGTCGAACGAGGCAAAGTGCGCTGCCACCGGCTCGCCCGCAGCGTCCACCAGACGCAGACCGGCGTGGGCCTCGATGCAGCCGATGCGAGTGACGGGTGTGGCGCTGGCGGCACCGGCCTGCAGCACCGCGTCGCGGGCCTGCGGCGGGGCGGTGAAGCACAGCTCGTAATCGTCGCCACCGGCCAGGGTGCACTGGCGCAGATAGTCGCGGTCAAAAATGGCTTCGGAGCGCAGCATGTCGGCATAGGCGGCGATCAGCGGCGTCGTCAGGCTGGTGTCGATGCAGGCGCCGACGCCGCTGGCATCCAGAATGTGCTGCAGATCGCCCAGCAGGCCGTCGCTCACATCCAGCGCGCTGGTGGCCACACCGCGCAACGCCTGGCCCAGGGCCACGCGGGGCGTGGGCGCTTCCAGCCGGGTGCGGGCGGTGGTCAGCAGGGCGGGGGGCAGCGGGTGGCGTCCCAGCAATGCATCCAGCGCCAGGCGGGCATCGCCCAGGTTGCCGCTGACCCAGATATCGTCGCCCGCGCGGGCGCCGCTGCGCAGCAGGGCCTGGCCGGCGGGCACTTCGCCCAGGACGGTGATGCAGATGTTCAGCGGCCCGGCCGTGGTGTCGCCACCGATCAGCTCGCAGTCGTGCTGGGCCGCCAGCGCGAACATGCCTTCGGAAAATGCGGCACACCAGGCTTCGTCGGCCAGTGGCAGCGACAGCGCCAGCGTGAAGGCCAGCGGTGTGGCACCGCTGGCCGCCAGATCGCTCAGGTTGACGGCCAGGGCCTTGTGGCCCAGCAGGTGCGGGTCTACGTCGGGAAAGAAGTGGCGACCCTGCACCAGCATGTCGCAGGACACGGCCAGCTGCATGCCGGGTCCGGGGGCCAGCAGCGCGCAGTCGTCCCCCACACCCAGGGCGGCGCGGCGCACGGGGCGCTGGAAGAAGCGGCGGATCAGATCAAATTCACCCACGGTGTGCGGCCCTCGTCATCAAGGTTGCGATTGTCGCGCCTGTGCTGCCGCTTGTGTGGCGTCGGGCGCCACAAAAACCACCGCCGCCTGCGCGCCCACAGCACCGCTTTGCGCAGCCTTTGCCCGGGAGTGCAGGCCAGGGACGCCCACCGCGAAACTGGGCTCCCACAGGTGAGGGAGCGCCGCAGTCCGCAGGCGACGCAGCGGGGTCATGCGGCACCGCGAAAGCGCAACCCGGCCTGGCGCACCACTTCGGCCAGCAGCTGTTCGTCCTGCTGGCGCTCGCGCAGCCAGCGGGCATCGTTGTGCTGGCGCTGGACCTCGCTGCGCAGCATCTGCAGCGCAGGTGCGGCGCCCAGGCGCTCGGCCTGCGGCGCAATCTGGTCCATGGTGCGCAGAATGTGCTCGGCCAGCGGCAGGTGGCTGCCGTCGGCCGGGTCCACATAGACGGCGTCCAGCCCGAAGCGGCACGCCTGGAAGCGGTTGTAGGTGTAGACGAGGTAGTCGTCTTCCTGCGGCGTGAAGGGCTGGGTGTCGATGAACCAGGCCGCCAGTGCCTGCACATAGCCGGCCAGCGCGGCGGCGCGCTCGATGGTCAAGGGTGTGTCGAACACGCGGATTTCGATGGTGCCGAACTCGGGCTTGGGACGGATGTCCCAGTAGAAATCCTTCATGCTTTTGACCACACCGGTGGCGGTCATCTTGTCGAAATACTGCTCGAACTCCTTCCAGGTCAGCACGCAGGGTGCACGTCCCGACAGCGGAAAGGCAAAGACCGAGTTCAGCCGTGCCGAGTCGAACGCCGTGTCCTGGGCCTGCACGAACGGGCTGCTGGCCGACAGCGCAATGCAGTGCGGGATGTAGCGGCTCATGCGGTGCAGCATCAGCAGCGCCTCGTCCGGCCCGGGGCAGCCGATGTGCACATGCTGGCCGAAGATGGTGAACTGCTTGGACAGGTAGCCATACAGGGCCGACAGCTCCTGAAAGCGCGGCTTGTCATAGATGCGCTGCTGGTGCCAGAGCTGGAACGGGTGGGTGCCGCCGCCAATCACGGCGATGTTCAGCTTGTCGGCATTCCTGACCAGGGCATCGCGGATGGGCGTGAGCTGGTGCAGCACCTCGGCGGCGCTGTGGCAGATGTCGGTGGAGATCTCGATCATGCTGCTGGTCATCTCCGGCACCACCGAGCCGGGGAGCGGCGTCTTGTGCATCAGCCGGATCATGTCCTCGGCATAGGGTGCCAGGTCATAGTCGTGGGTGTTGACCAGTTGCAGCTCCAGCTCCACGCCCAGGGTCAGCGGGGCGGAGGTGTGAAAAGTCTCAAGCGGCATCGCGGTCTCCTGCAGCAGTGGGGGCCGGGGTGGGTTCGGGTGCGGCGGCGGGCGCCGGGGCAGGGGCGTTGGGCGCCGCCACCTGGTTGCGCCGTGCGCCACGCCAGCCCGTGCCTTCGCCGGCGCGGTACAGCGCCATGGTGGCCAGCACGGCGCCGGCCAGCTCCATCAGCACGATGGCGGGCAGGGCAATGCTGGCAATCAGTTGCCCGGCTTCGGGGGCGGCCTGGGCAAACTGCGATGCCAGCAGCAGCGCCACGGCCGACATCGGCGCCATGGCGCAGGCCACCCACGCCGACTGGCGCCAGCTACTGCCCGAGCCGATATTGCCGACCGCCACGCCCACCGACTTGGCCAGCAGGCGCACCACAATCAGTGCCAGAGTGGCCAGTCCCAGCGCCCAGCCACCGGAGGCACTGGTGGCGACGCTGGAGACCAGCACGAACATCAGCATGGTCAACAGGCTGGAGGCCGTGCCCAGCTGGCGCGGCCAGGCCCAGGGGCGCGGGTGCATGTGCTTGAGCACCATGCCCGCCAGCAGCGCGGCCAGTGGGGCCGATCCGCCCAGGTGGGCCGCTACGGCGCTGGCGGCGGCAATCAGCGCCAGAATGAGGATGGAGGTGTTTTCGCTGGTGGGGCTCATGAAGCGCAGCGCCAGGCGCATCAGCAGGGCCAGGAGCGCGGCCATCAGCACCGAGATGCCCAGCACCACCAGCACCGGCGAGATATCGTCCAGCAGCGAGGTGGTGGGACGGGCAAAGATCTCCGCCTTGGCGCTGCCGATGGTCAGTGCATACAGGGTGGACAGCGTGGCCAGTACCATGGCGCGGTCTGTGACCGGGCCGCTGGCATGGGTGTCGTCGCTGACGCGGCGCAGCAACACCGGCGATGAGGCCATGGCAATCATGGCCAGCGGGCTGGCGATGTGGGGCGGTAGGTCCAGCCAGCGCAGCGTGAAGAACACGGCGGCATAGGTCAGCGCGGATTCGAGCACGCTTTGCACCAGCACCATGGGGTTGTGGCGGAACCAGCGCAGCGCAATGCGCCCGCCGCATTCGAACAGCACCACGGCCACTCCCAGCTCCACCAGGAACAGCACCGGGCCGTGCAGCGGCCATTCCGACCCAGAAAACCCCAGCAAGCCAGCAAGCGCGCCGACCATGGCATAGCCCACCACTTTGGGAATACCGGTCTGGCGCTGGCACAGCGAACCGACCACGGCGGCTACCGCCAGCAGCACGGCCCAGTGCACGGCAGGAAGGCCGGCGGAGGGGCGCAGCCATTGGGACCAAAAGCTCAACATGTCAGGCATGGCATGTCCTTTCAGCAGCGTGCCGGCGCAGTGGCCCGCACGGGTGGAGGCGCGACCGCGGCCGTGGTGGCCGGGGCGCCTGGCATCACGCAGCAGCGTGCCCTGGGTGGCTGGGGTTCAACGTGTGCCGGATGGCAGGAAGAAGCTCAGCGGGCGGACGCGTAGCCGGTGGCGAATGCCGGCGTAGATGCGCGAACGCTCCACGCCGCTGACGTTGTGCGCACGCAAGGCGGTGCGAAACGCCAGAAGAAAACTGACCAGCACATTCAGTGCGCCGTTGAAGGGCAACATGGCCGCGGCCCACCAGAAGGCAGGCAGGTGCAGGACCTGCAGGCCCAGCGTAGCACTGGCAACGCCGATCTGACCAGAGGACAGTGTCACATGACGTACTTCCAGCCCCAGTCCGAAAAAGCCCGCAATGGCCGGGGTCAGCCCCAGCATGAAGCCCAGGGCGATGTTGGAGGTTAAGCCCGAGATGTTCTGGCGCAGAAAGCCGGACCAGCGCAGGGCCCGCTTTTCGCCCAGCAGCCGGGTGATGCGGGGGTTGTAGCGGATGGCGGAATCCATGCGCCGCAGCACAAACCAGTTCTCCACCCAGCCGCCCAGGATGCTGCTGGCATACAGCAGCACGCCGGTGAAGGCGGCAATCAGCAGCGACGGGCCCAGCAGGCTCAGCGAATCCAGGGTCTGCAGTGCATGGATGGGGTCCAGCGGCGGGGAGCCCCACAGGCGTGCCACCAGCAGCGACAGGCCCAGGGCGGCAGGGAACACCACCAGCACATTGCCCAGGACGGCCGCCACCTGCGAACGGGTGAGGTTGGCCACTTCGTCGACGAATTCCTCGACGGCGTTGCCGCGCTCCAGATCCTTGAGCTTGGCGGCAATGGCCGGCGCCGTCATCGCCGGCTGCTTGGTGGCCACGGTAAAGTGCAGCAGCTGGATCAGCACAAAGCTGATGGCGTAGTTGATGCCGGCCAGAAAACCGCCCCAGAAGGCCGACAGCGCCAGGACATGCAGGGCCAGCTTGAGCAGGGTGGTGAAGGACATCACCAGGCCACCACCGGCGGCGCGTCGCACCATGTCCAGGTATTCGCGCGGGGTGCGGGTGATGTAGTGCTCACCGGTTTCGGCGCTGCGTTCCGTGATCTTGGCGGCCAGCAGCGAGGAATTGGCGTCATACAGCGCACGCAGGCTGCGGCGGTCGCGGCCCACGCTGACAAAGCCTGCCAGCAGGCGGGCCGCATCCAGTTCGGGGCGCGTGGACAGCAGGCAGTCCAGCAACTGGCGCACGCGCACGATGCGGGTGCGCAGCTGGCGCAGGCGGAACACCAGACCGACCGAGATGCCTTCGGCCGCAAAATGCGTATACACCGTGCCGACCGCCGCGCGGCAGGCGTCCAGTCGCTCGCGCAGGCGGGCCTCGGCCTGCTCCAGCCGGTCGGTGGTGCGCAGGCCATGGAGCACTTCCACGCGCAGGCTTTCCACATCGTGGATTAGCGCGTGGAAAGGCTTTTCATCGCGGATTTCCTCGCTCATGCGCAGGCGCAGCTCGGGGGCAAAGCCGGTCGACAGGATCTGGCCCGCGCAGTAGGTGATGGCGCCCAGCAGCGCGTGCTGCCAGAAGCTGGCGCCCGGGCTGCCCGCGGGGCTGAGGGCCAGGGCCAGGCGCTGCAGCAGAGGTTCGTCCAGCGCCTGGAGCCAGCGCACATCGAACTCTTCGTTCAGCGCGATGGAGAATAGTTCGGAGGCGTCGATCGTCTCGGGCGTGCTGGGCAGCAGCTTGTAGCGCAGGCGTTCCGTCAGCTCGCTGAAGAAGGCGGTGCGGGGGGCAAAACCAAAATCGGCCAGCAAGGTGGTGATGTCCACCTGGTCGATGAACTGCAGCCACCACAGTTGCAGGCGTGCGGCGGCATCGGGGTCGGCGTCCAGGGCATCCAGAAACAGGCGCACGCGCTCCACCGCGCCTTCGGTGGACGGATGGGCGGCGCGCACCCATTCGATCAGGTGAATCAGCCAGAGGTGGCGCTGGGCCAGTTCGGCATGGGGGTTGAGCTCCGCCAGCAGGCGGGGCAGGTCATAGGCATTTCGCTTCATGCGTCCTTCAGTGGAGGATGCGGGTGGCCGGCATGGCGGCGGGCATGCCGTCATCCGGATCTTCGACATCAAGCACAAACAGGGGGATGGGCGTGTGGAACACCTCGGCGTCTTCGGCGACGCACAGATAGCTGCCGTGCATGGTACCGGTGGACGTGGTCAGCTCGCAGCCGCTGGTGTAGCGGTGGGCCTCGCCGGGCTGCAGCAGGGGCTGGCGCCCGACCACCCCCAGGCCGCGTACCAGTTGTTCGCGGCCGTGGGCGTCATGGATATGCCATTCTCGGGCCACCAGCTGGGCAGCCACCGTGCCGGTGTTGGTGATGGTGATGGTGTAGGCAAAGCGAAACATTCCCTCCTGCGGCGCGGACTGCGCGGGCAGGTACTGGGTTTCGACTTCCACCTGAAACTCGTAGGTCGGCATGGTGCAATGGTAACTGCGACAATTCAAAGCCATGAGCCCCACCTACCGCATTGCCCCTTCCATCCTGTCTGCCGACTTTGCCCGCCTGGGCGAAGAAGTGCGCAACGTCATTGCTGCCGGCGCTGACTGGATCCACTTCGATGTGATGGACAACCATTACGTGCCCAACCTGACATTTGGCCCCATGATCTGTCAGGCTTTGAAGCCCCATGCCGTGACCCCCACCGGCCAGCCTGTGCCCATCGACGTGCACCTGATGGTGCAGCCCGTGGACGATCTGGCCACGGCCTTTGCCAAGGCGGGCGCGGACTACATCAGCTTCCACCCCGATGCCTCGGGCCATGTGCACCGCAGCATCCAGAACATCAAGGGACATGGCTGCAAGGCCGGCCTGGTGTTCAACCCCGCCACGTCGCTGGACGTGCTGGACTGGGTGATCGAGGACATCGACCTGATCCTTCTGATGAGCGTGAACCCCGGTTTCGGTGGCCAAAGCTTCATCGACAGCACGCTGCGCAAGGTGGAAGCCGCACGCAAGCGTATCGAAGCCTCCGGCAAGGACATCCGCCTGGAGGTGGATGGCGGCATCAAGGAAGCCAACATCCGCGCCGTGGCCGATGCGGGTGCCGACACCTTTGTGGCCGGCAGCGCCATCTTCGGCAAGCCCGACTACCGGGCCGTGATCGACACCATGCGCGCCAACCTGGCGGCCTGATGCGGCCTGTATGCCGGGACGCCTTCCCGAGGAGGGCTCGCATCAGTGTTTTTGGCCGCCGACGCTAGCGCGCAATGTGCAGAGTACGTTATGAACCATCTGCGCGCAGGATCCGCCGTGGCGGGAAAAGCCTTCCAGCCTATTGCTGGAAGGCTTTTTTCATGGCGCCGCGGGCAGCAGGCACATGCGCAGGAGTGCGGGGATAATTTGCGGCTCTGGCTTCGGACCTGCGCTGTGCCGGCAGGGGGCCATGAAGATGGGTTGTTTCTGGTGGCTTGTGCCGCCTGGGTGCGCACAGGCGGCCCACTTTGGGATATCTATGCAAGTGCAATTTCCAGCGGGCCATACCCGCAAGACCGTGGATGTGGATGCCGCCATCGTGGACCTGGACGGGACCATGGTGGACACCATCGGCGACTTTGCCGAGGCCATCACCCGCATGCTGGCCGATCTGCAACTGCCCGCGCTGCCGGCCTCTGCGGTCGAACACATGGTGGGCAAGGGCACAGAGCACCTGCTGCGCAGCGTGCTGGCCCATGTGCTGCAGCATGCCGGCCATCCGCAGGCAGAGCGGGATGCGGCTGTGCAGGCGCTGTTTCCGCAGGCGCTGGCACGGTATGAGCACCACTACATCGCCATCAACGGCCAGTATTCGGCCGTGTACGACGGGGTGGCGCAAGGGCTGCAGGCGCTCAAGGATGCAGGCCTGCGCCTGGCGTGCGTGACCAACAAGCCCATGGCTTTCACCGTGCCGCTGCTGGCGGCCAAGGGGCTGGAGGGCCTGTTCGAGCAGGTGTTCGGGGGCGATTCCTTCCCCCGGAAAAAGCCGGATCCCATGCCCTTGCTCAAGACCTGCGAGGCGCTGGGCACCCCGCCCGCGCGCACGCTGATGCTGGGAGACTCCAGCAACGACGCCCAGGCGGCACGGGCAGCCGGCTGCCCGGTGGTGCTGGTGAGCTATGGCTACAACCACGGCCAGCCGATCCACGGCGTGGATGCCGACGGCTTTGTGGACAGCCTGGTGCAGCTGCAGGCGGTGTTGGCGCTGGCCTGAGCCGGGTCCGGGCGGTTGCAGCTTGGCCGCACGGCTTTCTGAGGGCGCTGTGATGGCGGGATGCCGGTGCCATGCGGCGGCCGTGTCGGGGCCGTAACGGAAGACCACACGCGGTGGCAATGCTCTGCGCCAGGGCATGGGCGGGCGCGATGGTCGGGATTGCAGGACAAGATGCATCCCATCCGCCGGTCCGTGCGCAGGTTTGCTACACTTTGGCGCTATGTTCATTCACTACGTGTTCATCACAGGTTGCGCGGACCGGGGAGCCTGGCCCTGGCGCAAGCCATCCGTCATGACCGTTTAACACGCACGCGGGTGCATTGCCGCGCGTGCACCCGTAGCCCCTGCCGTTGCGCACGGGGCGCAAAGAATGAACCCGCGGCGCCCGTGGGCCTGCCTGGCCCCCACAAGACCGGAGCGCCGCCCGCGATGGGAATCTGCTCCTGTGATCACGGAACTCGAATTCAAAAGCCTGGCCAGCGAAGGCTATAACCGCATCCCCCTGGTGACCGAGGCGTTTGCCGACCTCGAAACGCCGCTGTCCCTCTATCTCAAGCTGGCGCATGCCAACGGCGACGGCAAATACAGCTTTCTGCTGGAGTCCGTCGTCGGCGGAGAGCGCTTCGGGCGCTACAGTTTTATTGGACTGCCCAGCCACACCCATCTGCGTGCCAGCGGCTTTGGCGCGGCGGCCAAGACCGAGGTGGTGACCAGCGGCGCCGTGGTGGAAACGCATGTCGGCAATCCGCTTGACTTCATTGCCGACTACCAGAAGCGCTTCAAGGTGGCCCTGGTGCCCGGCCTGCCGCGCTTCTGCGGCGGTCTGGCCGGCTACTTTGGCTATGACGCGGTGCGCTATATCGAGAAGAAGCTCGAAGCCAGCTGCCCTCGCGACACGCTGGGCACGCCCGATATCATGCTGCTGCAGTGCGAGGAGGTGGCCGTCATCGACAATCTGTCGGGGCGCCTGTACTTCATCGTCTATGCCAATCCGGCCGAGGCCGAGGCGTATTCCAAGGCCAAGCGCCGCATGCGCCAGCTGAAGGACCAGCTGCGCTACTCGGTCAGTGCGCCCCAGATTAAGGGCGGTGACAGCCACCCGGCCGAGCGCAGCTTTGCCAAGGCGGACTACCTGAAGGCAGTGGGCGAGGCCAAGGAGCTGATTGCAGCCGGTGACTTCATGCAGGTGCAGGTCGGTCAGCGCATCCACAAGCGCTACACCGAATCGCCGCTGGCGCTGTACCGCGCGCTGCGCTCGCTCAATCCCAGCCCCTATATGTACTACTACCACTTCGGCGACTTCCAGGTGGTGGGGGCCAGCCCCGAGATCCTGGTACGCCAGGAGAAAGTGGAGGAGGGAGAGAAGATCACCATCCGCCCCCTGGCCGGCACACGCCCGCGTGGCGCCACCCCCGAGAAGGACAAGGCTGCCGAGCTTGAACTGGTGAACGATCCCAAGGAACGTGCCGAGCATGTGATGCTGATCGATCTGGCGCGCAACGACATTGGTCGCATTGCCAAGACCGGCAGTGTGAAGGTGACCGAGGCCTTTGTGGTGGAACGCTACAGCCATGTGATGCACATCGTCAGCAACGTCGAGGGCATTCTGCAGGACGGCATGACCAGCATGGACGTGCTCAAGGCCACGTTCCCGGCAGGCACGCTGTCGGGGGCCCCCAAGGTGCACGCCATGGAGATCATCGACCGGCTGGAACCCACCAAGCGCGGCATTTACGGCGGTGCCGTGGGGTATCTGAGCTTTGCCGGTCACATGGACATGGCGATTGCCATTCGCACCGGCGTCATCAAGGACGGCATGCTGTATGTGCAGGCTGCGGCCGGTGTGGTGGCCGACTCCGTTCCCGAGATGGAGTGGAAAGAAACTGAACACAAGGCGCGCGCCATGCTGCGCGCGGCAGAGCTGGTAGAAGAAGGACTCGAGTAATGACGCGCGCGATCGACAAAGTGAAAACCTGCAGCACCATGGCAGAAGTGCGTGCCGGCGTGAATGCGCTGGACGACATCCTGGTGCCACTGCTGGTGGAGCGCAGCGGCTACATGACCCAGGCCGCCACGGTGAAGAACGACGAAGCCCTGGTGCGCGATGAAGCCCGCATCCAGACCATCATCGACAGGGTGCGGCCCCAGGCGATGGCCCAGGGCGGCAATCCCGACCTGATCGAACGCCTGTACCGCGCCATGATGGAGTGCTACATCGATTACGAACACCAGGAGCTGGCCCGTCTGCGCGCTGCCGGCCTGCAGCCCAAGGGGGAGCAGCCATGAAGCTCCTGATGATCGACAACTACGACAGCTTCACCTACAACATCGTCCAGTATCTGGGCGAGCTGGGGGCGGATGTGACTGTGGTGCGCAACGACGAAACCACGCTGGACGCGGTGATTCAGCTGGTGGCGGAGCAGGGCATCGAGCGCATTGTGATCTCGCCCGGTCCCTGCTCGCCGGCGGAGGCGGGCATTTCGGTGGCCGCCATCCAGCACTTTGCCGGCAAGCTGCCGGTGCTGGGTGTGTGCCTGGGCCACCAGGGTATTGGCGCGGCGTTCGGTGGTGACATCGTTCGTGCGGGCCAGCAGATGCATGGTAAGACCAGTGTCATCACCACCGACCAGCGCGGCGTGTTCGCCGATCTGCCGAAGCAGTTCACCGTCAACCGCTACCACTCGCTGGTCATTGACCGGGCCACGATGCCGGACTGCCTGGAAATCACCGCCACCAGCGAGGACGGCGAGATCCAGGGCGTGCGACACAAGACGCTGGCCGTGGAGGGTGTGCAGTTCCACCCGGAAAGCATCCTCACGGAGCACGGGCATGCCATGCTGAAGAACTTTCTGGAACAGAAATAAAACCCGGGCCGCGCTGCCACCAGCAGCCGGCCCTTTCATTTTGCACCGCTGCTGTGTGCAGGCCGCTTCGGTTTCCAAGCAAAAACAACCTGAAACCCGGCGCCTCGCGCATACCAGGCAGCACCAGCCACCGCAAAGGAATACGGACCATGGCCACCATCAACGCCATCACCCCCCAGGAAGCGCTGCAGCGCACCATCGAACACCGCGAAATCTTCCACGATGAAATGCTGCACCTGATGCGCATGATCATGCGCGGGGAGCTCTCGCCCGTGATGACCGCCGCCATCGTCACCGGTCTGCGCGTGAAGAAGGAAACCATTGGCGAAATCTCCGCGGCCGCCGAGGTGATGCGGGAGTTCTCCAATAAGGTGCAGGTGCACGACAAGTCCCACCTAGTGGACATTGTGGGGACCGGCGGCGATGGTGCCAATACCTTCAACATCTCGACCTGCTCGACCTTTGTGATCGCGGCGGCCGGCGGCAAGGTCAGCAAGCACGGTGGACGCAGCGTCAGCAGCAAAAGCGGCAGTGCCGATGCCATGGAAGCGCTGGGCATCAACATCACCCTGCAGCCCACGCAGATTGCGGACTGCATCCGCGATGTGGGCATCGGCTTCATGTTCGCGCCCAACCACCACCCGGCCATGAAGAATGTGGCCCCGGTGCGCAAGGAACTGGGCGTGCGTACCATCTTCAACATCCTGGGGCCGCTGACCAACCCGGCTGGTGCGCCCAACATCCTGATGGGTGTGTTCCATGAGGATCTGGTCGGCATCCAGGTGCGTGCGCTGCAGCGCCTGGGTGCTGAACACGCACTGGTGGTCTATGGCCGTGATGGCCTGGACGAAATCAGCCTGGGTGCCGGGACGCTGGTAGGTGAGCTCAAGGACGGCGTGGTGCGCGAGTATGAGGTTCACCCCGAAGACTTCGGCCTGCGCATGGCGGGCACGCGTGCACTGAAGGTGGAGAATCCTGAGGAATCCAAAGCCATGCTGCTGGGTGTGTTGCAGGGTGACCAAGGCCCGGCGCGTGACATCGTCTGCCTGAACGCTGGTGCTGCCTTGTACGCGGCCAATGTGGCCCACAGCATTGAAGACGGCCTGCTGCGTGCCCAGCAGGCGCTGGACAGCGGCGCAGCGCTGCAGAAACTGCAGCAACTGGTTGCCTACACCGGGAAACTGTCTGCATGAGCCTGCTCGACGCCCCGATCTGGGACGATGCAGGCACGTGGATCGTGCTGGGCATTTCGCTGCTGTTCCTGGTGGTTGGGGTGGTGATGCACCGCATCATCCTGCAGATCGCCCGCACGCCGGCGCCTGACAAGCCAGCGCCGCCCACGGACTGAAGCATGCAGGCCCCGGCGGTGTGGGTGCTGCATAGCATGCGTCACGCGGCAGCCTGGAGGGCTTACCGATGGAGTGATGTGGCTGGCGGCAGGCAAGGCGCGACAATCGAATGCATAGAAAGCCCCGTCAGGGGCTGCGACGAACAAGGGAATCCATATGTCCGACATTCTGAAAAAAATCTGCGACGTCAAGGTGCAGGAAGTGGCGGAAGCCAAGCAGCGTACGCCGTTCGAGGCCATGCGCCGCGATGCCGAAAGCCGTGTCAGCACACGCGACTTCGTGGGTGCGCTGCGCGCCAAGATCGCAGCCGGCCAGGCCGGTGTGATTGCAGAGATCAAGAAGGCCAGCCCCAGCAAGGGTGTGATCCGTCCGGACTTCGATCCGGCCGACATTGCCCAGAGCTACATGGTGGGCAACAGCAACACCAAGGCCAAGATCCATGGCAACGCCACGGCCGCCTGCCTGTCGGTGCTGACCGACCGCCAGTTCTTCCAGGGCGAGCCTGATTTCCTCAAGCAGGCCCGTGCCAGCACGCTGCTGCCGGTGCTGCGCAAGGACTTCATGGTGGATCCCTACCAGATCTACGAATCGCGGGCCATGGGTGCCGACTGCATTTTGCTGATCGCTGCCTGCCTGGAAGACAGCCAGATGGCGGAGATGGAGCAGATCGCCCACAGCCTGGACATGGCGGTGCTGGTGGAGGTGCACGATGGCGTGGAGCTGGAGCGGGCGCTCAAGCTCAAGACCGAACTGGTGGGCATCAACAACCGCAATCTGCGCACCTTCGAAGTCAATATCCAGACCACACTGGACCTGCAAAAGCAGGTGCCGGCCGACCGTCTGCTGGTGACCGAGTCCGGCATCATGACCCGTGACGATGTGAAGACCATGCGCGATGCGGGCATCAACGCCTTTCTGGTGGGTGAAGCCTTCATGCGTGCGGATGAACCGGGCGAAGCGCTGGCCGCCTTGTTTGCCCATCCCAAGAAATGAGGCCATTGCACGGCACAGCGTCTCTGCCCGCAGCGGCACGGATGGTGTGCAGGGGATGGCTGGTGCACGCGGCCAAGCTGGCAAGTGCGGGGAGCGCGCCAGAATCAGTGCACTGCGCTCGCTGGCCATTCGTGTTTTTGAGTAGGAAAGTGGTCTGAAATGTCCGATGCAAGCGCTGGAACAGCAACGCAACTGGAAAGCGCCAATCCCAGCGACTGGGCCGTGGCGCCTGGCTGGCAGGCGGCGGTGGATGCGTTCTTCTTCTCGCCCTCCGGCCAGCAGTTGCTGGACTATCTGCAGCAGCGCCTGGATGCGGGTGCGGTGGTGTTTCCACCGCAGCCGCTGCGTGCACTGGAGTTGACCGCGCCCGAGGATGTGCGGGTGGTCATTCTGGGGCAGGACCCCTACCATGGGAGAGGACAGGCCGAAGGGTTGGCGTTTTCCGTGGCCAGCGGCGTGCGGCTGCCGCCTTCGCTGCAGAACATCTTCAAGGAAATCCAGCGCGACCTGGGTGCGCCATTTCCCCCATTCCCGCAACCCGGTGGCAGCCTGGTGAAGTGGGCACAGAACGGTGTGCTGCTGCTCAACACCTGCCTGACCGTGGAAGAAGGCCAGGCCGCCAGCCACAGCAAGCGCGGCTGGGAGCTGCTGACCGATGCCATCATCCGTCAGGTGGCCGAACAGGGCAGGCCCACGGTCTTCATGCTCTGGGGCAGCCATGCCCAGTCCAAGCGCCTCTTGATCCCGCAGGACCGCGGTCACCTGGTGCTGATGAGCAACCACCCCTCACCGCTGTCCGCATTGCGTCCGCCTGTGCCCTTCATCGGCAATGGGCACTTTGGGCAAGCCAAGCGGTTTCGGGAAACGCACGGATATTGAGATCCGGATGTGCTGTGGCTCCTGGCATGAAGTGCCAGCTGTTTTGACGTTCGCACCATAAAAAAGGCATGCGCTAAGCATGCCTTGGAGGAGTTTGGTCGTCGGGTGTTTATGGTTTCAGGCCAAGTGCTGCACGTAGGCGCGCGACTTTTCCCGCTTGCGCGGGATTCTGGTTGGCCCCGTGCAAGGCATGACGGATCAGAACGAACAGCAGTAGCAACATGCCGCCAGCGGCGGTGCAGCCGAGCACAATCAGCGACTTCTGGGGCTTGGCGGGCAGCTCTGTCAGAGTGGGTTGCTGGGCCAAATTCTCTTCAGTCAGGCCTTCCATCTGGGACTCCAGCTTGGAAATGAGCTCTTGCCTTTTGCTGTTCGACGCCTGCAGCTCGCCATACAAACGGGAAAGTCCTTCGCTGCTGGTGCCGCTTTGCAACTGTTTGAGGGTCGCGGCTTCCAGCATTTCTGCCGAGGCCAAGCGTGCGCTTTCTGCCTCCAGTTGCTGTTGCAGACGTTCCTGCTCTTTCCCGCGTGGAGCGGTGTGGGGCAAAAGTTTTTTCCAGATGGTGGCGTTGAGTGTCTGGGCCTTTTCAGGGGTGGGGCCTTGGGTTGTCAGCGTAACCAAGGGGGCTTCCTGTTTGCCCACAGCGACCTGAATCAGCGCCTCCATTTTCTTCAGCCGTTGGGCGCTGCTTACATCCTGCTCAAACTGCAGATCTTTGGCGACCTGCTCCAGAATATCGGCAGATTTGATATAGCTTGCGACCACTTGGCCGGAAACATCCAATCCATTTTTGCTGGGCGACAGTATCGAGGTACTTTCGTAAGTTTTGGGCAGCGAAAAAGCAATCGCCAACCCCAAAAGGCCGGCCAGTATGGTCCCTGCTACAAGCAGCCGAAGATTTTCGGCAATTACCACGAGCAGATCCAGAAGATCAATCTCATTATCGGGAGGCGTATATGTTTCTGGAGACTGCATTACATCTGTAGCATGGCTATGGATAGCCTTTGAATCTAGCATGTTTGTCACAGACTCTGCACTTTGGTTCGTCCGATACGTCGCGTATGTGTGTCATTTTGTCGAGTGCTCGGTAAAAGCCGCCTCAGGCGGATCAAGGAAGCGTTTGCAATGCCCTCGTTTGGGAGTGGTAGCAATTCTTTCGGAACTTTTACTGAGAATGATTCTCATAAAATGGATTCGATGGGCTTTTGGCCCTCTTGAAGGCATCGCAAAGGAATGGATATGCAAGGTTTGTGGACGCGCCGCCAGACGTTGGCGGGCTTGGGTGTGGTGTTGGCCCTGTCGTGGTCGGCGGCGCAGGCGGCAAATGTCAAGGTGCAGGACAACACCGGTGAGGTGTCTATGCCGCTGCAGCCCAAGACTGTGCTGGTCTATGACCTGGGCGCGCTGGACATCATCCAAACCTTGGGCGGGGCGGTGCACGGGGTCCCCAACCAGGCGCTGCCGCCGTTGCTGGCGGGCTACAAGGATGCCGCCAAGTACCCACAGATCGGCAGCCTGTTCGAGCCCGATTACGAAAAGATCAAGGCCCTCAAGCCCGACCTGATCATTGCCGGCAACCGCACGCTGCCCAAGATCGATGAACTCAAGAAGTTCGCACCCGTGCTGGATGTGACGATCGGCGACGGTGACCAGCTGACGCAGATCTACCGCAACATCCGCGCCATCTCGGCCGTGTACGGCGTGCCGCAGAAGGGGGCGGCCGAGATCAAGCAGATCGAGTCCGAAATCGCCGATGTGAAGTCCAAGGCACAGAAGCAGGGTTCGGCCCTGATGCTGATGACCAATGGCGGCAAGATGAGCGTGTACGGCCCGGGCTCGCGCTTTGACATGCTGTACACAGTGTTTGGCGTGCAGCCCATCAAGGACAAGATCGAGGTCTCCAAGCATGGCCAGGCCGTGTCCTTCGAGTACCTGCTCAAGACCAACCCCGACTGGATGCTGGTGCTGGACCGCGATGCGGCCATCAGCCGCGAAGGCGCTTCGGCCCAGAAGCTGCTGGACAACAAGCTGGTGCATGCCACCAAGGCCTGGCGCAACCAGCATATCGTCTACCTGAATGCGGCGAACTGGTATCTGCTGTCCAACGCCGGTCCGGGCGCGCTCAGGGAGAACCTGAAGCAGCTGTCCGATGCTTTCGGCAAGTAAGGCGCCCCGCACCCATCCATCCCCGCCACCCGCGCCCAGATGGGCCGGGGGCAGTGCCAAGGTCATCGCCGCCGCCGTTGCCCTGCTGGCGCTGGCCATGGCCAGCCTGGCCGTGGGTGTCAGCGATGTGTCGTGGAACACGCTGTGGAGCCGCAGCGAGGACGATCTGGTGGCCCAGGTGCTGATGTACTCGCGTGTACCGCGCACGCTGGCCCTGGTGCTGGCCGGTTCGGCCATGGCGGTGGCCGGTTTGCTGATGCAGATGCTGGCACGCAACCATTTCGTGGAGCCATCCACCGTGGGCACGGTGGAGTCGGCCACGCTGGGCATGCTGGTATGCATTCTGTGGGCGCCGGACTGGCCGGTGATGGCCAAGATGGGTGTGGCGGCGCTGTTCGCGCTGGCGGGCACCGGCCTGTTCATTGCTGCGCTGTCGCGCATCCGCCTGCGCACGGCGTGGATCGTTCCATTGGTCGGGCTGATTCTGGCGGGTGTGATCGAGGCGGGCACCACCTTCCTGGCCTACCAGCACGACATGATCCAATCGTTGCGTGCCTGGTCGAACGGCGATTTTTCGGCCGTCGTCGAAGGCCGCTACGAGATGCTCTACCTGTCACTGGCGGTCACCGTGGTGGCCTGTCTGGCGGCGGACCGCTTCACAGTGGCGGGCCTGGGCGAATCCTTCGCCACCAACCTGGGACTGAACTACAAGGCGCTGGTCTGGCAAGGGCTGATCGTGGTGGCGCTGGTCACGGCCTGCATCGTGGTCACGGTGGGCAGCATTCCCTTTGTGGGGCTGATCGTGCCGAATGTGGTGCGCCTGCTGGTGGGGGACAACGTGCGCCGCAGTGTGCTGTGGGTGGCGGCAGCGGGCGCCGGGCTGACGCTGGCCTGCGATCTGGTGGGGCGCCTGGTGATTGCACCCTATGAAATCCCGGTGGGCACGGTGATGGGCGTGGTGGGCAGTGCGCTGTTCCTGGCCATCCTGCTGCGCCAGCGAAAGCGGGAGGGCTGAAGCATGCCGACCTTGAATCCCGCCGCCGTGGCGGATGCCAAGCCCGCGCGTGTGGCGCCGGTGCGCTGGCAGCGCCCGGGTGCGCGGCTGGGGCTGCTGGCCGTGCTGGCGCTGCTGGCCATGACCGCGTTCATGACCGTGGGTGTGGAGGCCGACTGGGCCTTTGTGCTGCAGCACCGCGGCACCAAGCTGGCGGCCATGGTGGTGGTGGCCTGTGCGCTGGGCATGTCCACCGTGGTGTTCCAGACCGTGACGCACAACACCATCCTGACGCCGGCAGTGATGGGCCTGGATGCGCTCTACCAGTTGCTGCAGGCGGTGCTGGTGCTGGTGCTGGGATCCGTGGGCCTGGTGGCGCTGGGCATGGTGCCCAAGTTCGGGCTGGAGATTGTCTGCATGGTGGTGCTCAGCGTGCTGCTGGTGCGCTGGCTGTTTGCCGGCCAGGCCAGCAGCCTGTACCTGATGCTGCTGGTGGGCATGGTGGCGGGCATCCTGTTTCGCAGCCTCACCAGCTTTGCCATGCGCATGATCGATCCCAACGAGTTCGCCTCGCTGCAGGACCGCATGTTCGCGAATTTCAACACCATCCAGACGCCGTTGCTGCTGCCTGCCGGCATCCTGCTGCTGCTGGGCGGTGGCTTCTTCTGGCGCCGCCGCCATGTGCTGGACGTGCTGGCGCTGGGGCGGGATGCGGCCATCAACCTGGGGCTGGACTATCGCCGCCAGGTGCTACAACTGCTGCTGGTGGTCTGCATCATGGTGGCGGTATCGACCGCGCTGGTGGGGCCGGTGACCTTCTTCGGTCTGCTGGTGGCCAATATGGCCTACCAGTGGATGGGGACACGCCGCCACGCCTGGGTGCTGCCGGCCGTGCTGCTGTGGGGAACCGTCCTGCTGCTGGGCGGCCAGGTGGTGCTGGAGCGGGTGCTGGGCTTCAATTCTGCGCTGTCGGTGGTGGTGGAATTCGTCGGGGGCCTGGTGTTTATTGCGCTGCTGATGCGCAGGGGAAAGCAATGATCGAGACGCGCGACATCGTCAAGCGCCATGGCAGCACCACCGTGCTGCACGGTGTGACGGTGCAGATTCCGGAGCGGCAGTTCACGGCCATCATCGGGCCCAACGGGGCAGGCAAGAGCACGCTGCTGTCGCTGGTCAGCCGCCTGATGCCGATCAGCAGCGGCAGCGCCAGTGTGGCCGGGCTGGATGTGGCCACCACGGCCAGCGATGCGCTGGCCCGTGTGATGGCCATCCTGCGCCAGGACAACCAGAGCACACTGCGCCTGACGGTGCGCGACCTGGTGGGTTTTGGCCGCTTTCCGCACAGCAAGGGCCGCATGACGCCCGACGACCTGCACCATGTGGACGAAGCACTGGAATACCTGCACCTGCAGGACCTGGCCGAGCGCTTTCTGGACGAGCTGTCTGGCGGCCAGCGCCAGCGCGCCTACATCGCCATGGTGCTGTGCCAGGACACCCCCTACATCCTGCTGGACGAGCCGCTGAACAACCTGGACATGGCCCATGCCGTGACCATGATGAAGCTGCTGCGCCGCATGGTGGACGAGCGTGGAAAGACCGTGGTCGTGGTGCTGCACGACATCAACTTTGCCAGTTGCTATGCCGACCACATCGTGGCCATGAAGGACGGGCAGCTGGCCTATATCGGCACGCCTGCCACCGTGGTGCGCAACGAGGTGCTGAGCGCGCTCTACGGCATCCCCGTCTCGGTGCACGAGATCCAGGGCCAGCGCTTGTGCCACTACTTTGCGTGATGGCCGTCCCCATGGGGGGAGGGCGCACCGCCGTGCCTGTGTAGCCAGTGTGTCTGCGCTTGGTAGCGGTGCTGGCACGGTGGCTGCCGCCGGCAGTCACGCCGGTGCTTGTTTTTTGGTAGCAGGCACGGCCGGTTTCAGGCCGCTCCCCACCGGCAGGAATGCACGGCGGGGAATGCGCTGCCCGATGGGAGAGGCGGCGCAAGACTGCGTGCGCCTCTCAAGTTTGGGCCAGGATGTACGCACCGATACAAAACGTGAGTGATAATAATTCTCATTAAAAATCACTCCATGGCCCATGCGGGCCTTTTTTGTTCATGTCTCCCTCGCATCGCACCCTGTTCCCCGCTGCGCGCAGCGGCCTGCTGTCTCCCCATGTTCTGGCCTTGGCCGGTGTGCTGGGCCTGAGTGCCACTGTCGCACGGGCCCAGGAAGAATCCACCACCACGCTCAAGGAAGTCACCGTGCGTTCGGCGCAGGATGTGCAGACGCTGCCGGCCCCGGCGGCTGGGGGCCAGGTGGCCAAGGGCGCCGGTCTGGGTCTGCTGGGCAACCGCGATGTGATGGATGCGCCTTTCAATATCACCAGCTACACCCAGCAGGTGATGGCCGACCAGCAAAGCGCCACGGTGGCGGCGGTGCTGGAAAACGACCCCTCGGTGCGCTTCACCACCAATGCCGGTCACGCCTACGAAAACTACACCATCCGCGGGCTGGAGGTGAATTCCAGCGATGTCTCTCTCAACGGCCTGTACGGCATGGCGCCCGACGGGCACATTCCCACCGAAATGCTGGAGCGTGTCGAAGTCCTCAAGGGCCCGGGCGCGCTGCTCAACGGCATGGCGCCGGGCGGCGCCGTGGGCGGTGTCGTGAATGTGGTGACCAAGCGTCCCACGGCCGATGACCGCACGCAGCTGACCACCTCGTTCGCCACGGGCTCGCAGTTCGGCGTGCACGCCGATGTGTCCAGACGCTTTGGGGAAGAGCGCCGGCTGGGTATCCGTGTCAACGGCAGCATGGCCAGCGGTGAAACCGATGTCGACGACCAGAAGCGCCGCAAGCGCCTGGGTGCGCTGGCGATGGACTACCAGGGCGATCGCTGGACGCTGGGGCTGGACGCCTACAGCTACCGCTCCACCATCGCCAATGGCAGCCCGCTGATGGTGGGCTTTGCCACGGTGGGCCATATGGTGGCCGCGCCGGATGCCTCGCTGAACCAGTTCCGCGGCATGCAGGCGGAGCAGCAAAGTGACGGCGTGATGCTGCGCGGCACGGCCGAGCTGAACGACGCCTGGAGCGTGTACGGCAGCCTGGGCTGGGCCGAGCACGAGTACACCGGCATGCTCAACGGCACGCGCGGCATTCTGCAAAAAGACGGCCACACGCTGAACACCCAGACCTACAACCAGTATGGCTACACCAAGAACCTCACCGGGGATGTGGGGGTGCGCGGCAAGTTCCGCACCGGCGCGGTGGCACATGAACTGGTGCTGTCCATGAACCAGCTGCGCCAGGAAGGCGGGCGTGGTCTGAATGCCAAGGGCGGCGTGCCATCGGCCAGCTATGTGAGCGATCTGTACGCGCCCAGCGACAAGGTGGTGTTCAGCAGCGAAGCGACGGCCTACAAGCAGGAAAAGGACAACGTCATCACCAGCTATGCCGTGGCCGACACGCTGAGCATGCTCGATGGCAAGCTCGCCGTCACCGCCGGTCTGCGCCTGCAGCAGGTGGAGCAGAAGATGGCCGGTTATGACGCTCAGGCCACCACGCCCATGGTGGGCATTGTGGCCAAGCCCTGGGGAGAGCAGCTGTCGCTGTACGCCAACTACATCGAAGGTCTGAGTGCAGGCACCACCGTGGCCGCCGGGTACGCGAATGCCGGCGAGACCCTGAGGCCCTACCAGACCAAACAAATGGAGGCCGGGGTCAAGTGGCAGAACGCCGGGCTGACGCACACTTTCTCGCTGTTCCAGATCAGCAAGCCCTCTGCCATTTCGGTAACCCGCGCGGGGGATACCCTGCCCACACTGGTGGATGACGGCGAGCAGCGCAACCGCGGGGCGGAGTGGACCGTGTCGGGCAAGCTCGCATCCGCCTGGACGCTGCTGGGCGGCGTGGCCTACACCCAGGCCAAGCAGACCAAGACCCAGGGCGGTAGCAAGGACGGGCTGGACATGTATGGCGTGCCGCGCTGGACGGCGAATCTGGGGGCCGACTACGCCGTGGCCGCCGTGCCGGGGCTGGCGGTCAGCGGCCGCATGGTCTACACCGGTACGCAGTGGGTCAATTCCAGCAACACCATCCAGGCCCCCAGCTGGACGCGTTTTGACGCCGGGGTGCGCTATGCCACCCGCATGGGCGGCAAGCCCGTCACCCTGCGCGCCAATCTGCAGAATCTGTTTGACCGCCAATACTGGGCGGGTGCATTCGCCGACAACTTCATGACCGTGGGCGCACCGCGCACGCTGCGTCTGTCGGCCACGGTGGACTTCTGAGCCGTATGCTGCGCCGGGTGAATTCGTCCGGCGCATTGCCATGGCCGCCGCCCCGGTGTGCATGCCCTGCGCCGGGGCTGTGGTGCAGGAGAGGGCCACGCCGAGGGCACCGAAACAGACATGACCTTGAAAAGAATTTTGCAGAAATCCACCCCCTTCGCCATGGCCGGGGTCCTGTGCGTGGTGCTCGCTGGCGCGGCAGGAGCACAGGACAACGCCCCGGAGCCGATGCTGGAAATAACGGTGCAGACCACCGTCGCCGCCGCAGGGCAGCGGCTGCCTATGGAAGTGCCCGCCGGCCAGGTGGTGCAGCTGCGCATCACCGGGGAGAACGTGCATGTCGATCTGCGCGATGCCCAGGGGCGGCATCTGCGCCGCCTGGCCGAGAACGGACGGGGCGTGCAGACGGCCATGTGGCGCACCCAGGGCGCACAGCACGAACAGCTGTGGGCCACGCCCGCGCAGGCCGGCCTGCCGGCTACGGCGGGCCTGCAGGTGCTGCAGACCTGGACCAGCGAAGGGCCCGCACCCCTGTCTGCCGCGGATACGCCGATGGGCCCGCGGCTGCAGGCGCTGCAGCAGGCGGTGGCCGGCGGCGCTGGCACCGAGGCGTTCTGGCAGACCGTGCAGCAGCAGGGCGCGCCGCTGGTGGAGCCGTGGCAGGACGGGCAGCTGCTGGTGACCTTTGTGTGGCGCGACCGGGGCAACACCAATGTGCGCCTGTTCGGCAGCCCCAGCGGCGACCACAACCCGCTGCAGAAGCTGGCCGGCAGCGATGTCTGGTGGACCAGCGTGGTGATGGATCCGCGCGCGCGCCTGAGCTATGGGCTGGCGCCGGATGTGCCGCAGATTGCCGATGCGCGGCAGCAGCGGCGCATGATCCTGGCCACGCTGCAGCGCGATCCGCTGAACCCGGCGGTCTTTCCCACCGCACCGTGGGGCGGGCTGGACGACATCCACCAGGGGCGCTCGGTGCTGAGCCTGCCGCAGGCGCCTGCCCAGCCCTGGGTGGCCGCACGCGCCGGGGTGCCGCGTGGCACGCTGACACGCCATGTGGTGCACAGCGCCATCCTGGGCAATGAGCGCGATGTGTGGACCTATGTGCCTGCAGGCGCGGGCGCTCAGGGTGCGCAGGGGCTGCTGGTGCTGTTCGACGCCCATGCCTATGTGCACGACGTGGCCACGCCGCGCATCTTGGACAACCTGGTGGCCGATGGCCTGCTGCCGCCGGTGGCGGCGGTGATCGTGGGCAATGCCAGTCCCGAGGCCCGGGGAGACGAGCTGCCTCCCAACCCGCAATTCGCCCGCTTCATGGCCGAGGAGCTGATGCCCTGGGTGCAGGCCCAGGGCCTGGGGCAGATGGCGCGCCGCACCGTGGTGGCGGGCAGCAGCTATGGGGGGCTGGTGTCCAGCTACCTGGGGCTGACGCACCCCGAGCTGTTCGGCAACGTGCTGAGCATGTCAGGCTCCTACTGGTGGGCACCAGAGGGCGAAGCGCCGGGCTGGATGCAGCGGGCCTGGCAGACGCTGCCCGCGCCCATGCCGAACGTGCGCTTTTACATCGATGCAGGCAAGTTCGAAAGCGGCCGGGGCGCGCGCGACGGCATTCTGGAAACCACGGCCGCGCTGGGCGACGTGCTGCGCGCACGCGGGCTGTGGGTGATGCAGCGCAGCTTCGTCAGCGGCCACGACTATGTGCAGTGGCAGGCGTCGCTGGGCTGCGGCCTGGTGGCGCTGCTGGCACCGCAGCATATGCAGCTGTCGCGCGTGCGGGGCTGCAAGGGCGTGCCGCAGTAGGCGTGCTGGCTTCTTCGGGAGCCCCGCTCTGGAGCGGGGGGATGCAGGGCGGCAAGGGGGACTTGGCGCCCTGGGCCGATCGGCAAACGCCGCGGTGGCTCAGCGCTTGCGCTCCAGCAGCATCGAATCGCCGTAGCTGAAGAAACGGTACTCGTTCTGCACCGCATGCTGGTACAGCTCCATCACGTGCTTGTAGCCGGCCAGGGCGCTGACCAGCATCATCAGCGTGCTCTTGGGCAGGTGGAAGTTGGTGATCAGGCAGTCCACCACGCGGAACTCGAAGCCCGGGGTGATGAAGATGTTGGTGTCGCCGCTGATCTGGCCGGTACGGGCCCAGGATTCCAGCGTGCGCACGCTGGTGGTGCCCACGGCGATGATGCGGCCACGGCGTTGGCGGCAGCGCTCCAGTGCCGCCAGCGTGCCCAGCGGAATGTTGTACCACTCGCTGTGCATCTGGTGTTCGGCGATGTTCTCCACCTTCACCGGCTGGAAGGTGCCGGCCCCCACGTGCAGCGTGACCGAGGCGGTCTCCACGCCACGCTCCTTCAGCGCGTCCAGCACGCCCTGGTCGAAGTGCAGGGCCGCCGTGGGCGCTGCGACGGCGCCGGGGTGGCTGGCGAACACGGTCTGGTAGCGTTCGGTGTCTTCGGCTTCGTCCGGGTCTTCGTCGCTGTTCTGGTTGCGGGCGATGTAGGGTGGCAGCGGCAGGTGGCCGAACTGCTCCATCAGATCCCAGGGGGTGGCGTTGTGGGCGCCCTGCAGCGCAAAGCGGAACAGCGGGCCGCTTTCATCGGGCCAGCGGCCCAGCAGCGTGGCATCGAAGCCGCCCTTGCCCAGACCGCCATGCAGATGGATCTTGGCGCCAGGCAGCGGCTTCTTGCTGACCTTCATATGGGCCACGACCTCGTTGCCTTCCAGCACGCGTTCGATCAGCAGCTCCAGCTTGCCGCCACTGGCTTTTTCGCCGAACACACGGGCCTTGACCACCTTGGTGTCGTTGAAGACCAGCAGATCGCCTTCGTGCAGCAGATCGGGCAGCTCTTTGAACACGCGGTCCACCGGAGGGCTCTGGCGGCCGTCCAGCAGGCGCGAGGCGCTGCGTTCGGCGGCAGGGTGTTGGGCAATCAGATGCTCGGGCAGAGCAAAGTCGAAATCACTGAGGGTGTGCGGGCGGGGACTGAAAGACATGCGTGTTCTTGAGGGCCTGACAAGCCCGTTCCAAGGTCGAAACCGAAAAACGAATTGTCGCAAATACCGGCGACGGGGCGCAAAAGCATACGGGTAATTCCCCTGATCGCTCCGCATATGTCCCCGGGGTGCATGGGAATGTTTGCGCCGTATCAGTACACGTACAAAGCGCACGGCCTAGACTGGCTAGTTACTTACTGCAACAAGTGGTGTGGGCATGGACACGACATTTGTCTGGGACGACAACTTCATTACCGATCTGGAAGGCGTGGATGGGCAACACCATGCGCTGGTGGATCTGTTCAACGAATTGAGCGGTGCGCTGTTTCGCCAGGGGCAGGGCCAGGACAACGACGCCCTGCTGGAAGACATCTACCGCCGTCTGCTGGCCTATACCGAATACCACTTTGCCGAAGAAGAAGAGCTGATGCAGCAGCACGGCCTGGACGAACGCCACATGCAGCCGCACCGCCATCTGCACCAGCAGTTTGTGGAGCAGGTGGCACTGCTGTGGCGCCAGCGCAAGAGCATGGCCGACCCGGGCACCACGCTGGTGGGCTTTCTGACCTCGTGGCTGGGCCTGCACATCCTGGGCGTGGACCAGTCGATGGCACGGCAGATCTGCTCCATCCGCAGCGGCCTGTCGCCGGCCCAGGCCTTCGACCAGGAGCGCCGCAACAACGACAACGGCACCCAGGCGCTGCTGAAGATGATTGGCAAGCTCTACACCGCACTGTCGCTGCAGAACATGCAGCTGGCCGAGTCCAATCTGCTGCTGGAAGAACGCGTGGCCGAACGCACCCAGGAGCTGGCCCAAGCCAATGTGCGGCTGGAAGCCATGTCGCGCACCGATGGCCTGCTGCAGATTGCCAACCGCGCCTACTTTGAGGAGCGCCTGGTGCAGGCCTGTGCCCAGGCCGGCCGCAGCGGCCGGCCCGTGGGGCTGGTGATGGTCGATGTGGACCATTTCAAGCGCTACAACGACCACCACGGCCACCAGCAGGGCGACCGCTGCCTGCAGGCCGTCGCCCAGGCGCTGCGCACCAGCGTGCACCGCGTCAGCGATGTGGTGGCGCGCTACGGCGGCGAAGAGTTTGCCGTGATCCTGCCGGACACCGACGCCGAAGGCGCGCTGGCCGTGGCCAGGCAGATCGTGCGCAATGTGCGCCTGCTGGAGCTGGCGCACGGCAACTCGCCGGTCTGGCCTTGCGTCACCGTCAGCGCGGGTGCGGCCAGCATGGTGCCACCCGCCAGCAAGGACGGTCGCTATGGCCGCACCCAGCTGGTGGACATGGCCGATGCGGCGCTTTACGCCGCGAAATCGTTGGGGCGCAACGGCTGCCAGCTGGCCGCTGCGCCGCAGGTGCCGGTGGAAGACGCCACCCAGCAGCCGGCCTGAAGCCCGCACGCGCCTTGCAGCCTGGAGGCGGGCGCTTGCCTACCGCGCCGTGCCGCCTTCAGGCAGTGGCAGCCGCCCCCTTGCGCCACAGCGTTTCCAGGTGGGTGAACGGCCATTCGCCCGGGTCTTCCTGGCAGACGATGCGGTCCTGGCCTGGCTGGGACAGATCGACCAGCTGGGGGCTGAGATTGCGCTGGCTTTGTGTGCAGTAGAACACCACCACGCGGGGGGCGGTCAGGCTTTTGACCGAGGGCTCGCTGACCACGGCCAGCCGCTCGGATTGAAGGCGCACCAGCGATCCCACCGGGTAGATGCCCACGGTTTTGACGAAGGTTTCGAACAGGCGCTTGTCCAGGTGGGTGCCCGTCCATTCGGCCATGCGGCGCAGCGATTCGGACGGGGGCCAGCCTTTCTTGTAGGGACGGTCGGAGGTGATGGCGTCGTACACATCGCAGATGGCGGTCATGCGCGCCAGCAGGCTGATTTCATCGCCCCCCAGTCCGTCGGGGTAGCCACCGCCATCCAGCCGCTCGTGGTGGTGCAGGCAGGCGTCCAGCACGGTGGCATCCATGTCGCTGCTGCCGCACAGCAGGTCATAGGCGGCGCGAGGGTGGCCCTTGATGTGCGCAAACTCTGCGTCTGTCAGCCGCCCGGGTTTGTTCAGAATGGCCGGGTCCATGTGGGCCTTGCCCAGGTCGTGCAGCAGGCCGGCCATGCCGGCGCGGCGGACCGCGGCCTCGTCATGGCCCAGCTTGCGCGCCAGCGCCACCATCAGGCCGCTGACCGCCACCGAGTGCATATAGGTGTAGTTGTCGGCCGTCTTCAGGCGCGCCACGCTCAGCAGCGCATCCGGGCTGCGCAGCACGGAGCCGGTGATTTCGTTGACCAGGTTTTCGGCCATGTCCATGCCGATGGCGCGCCCCATGCGGGCTTCGCTGAACATGTCCAGCATGGCATCGCGCGACTGCTCGCACAGCGCCATGGCCGTGTGCAGTTCCTTGCCCAGGGAGGTCGGCGCCGTGTCGATGGCCGCCAGCGGGCGCGCCTGCGGTTTGGCCGTGGGCGGTGTGCGGTCCGGGGCGGATGTCTGCTGGGGATCCCAGACCACGCAGGGCACGCCGGGGGCAATGTCCTTGCCGCGGGCCGGATCGATCCAGACCTCCGTGACCTTGCTTTTGCGCAGCCGCTGCAGGTCGGACGCATCGGTCAGCAGGAAGGCGCTGCGCCAGAAAGGGTGGGAGATCCAGGGGCCGCACATCTCGTAGATGTACATGCCGGTGGTCAGGTGCTGAACGGAGATGCGCTTGAACATGCGATAGGGGTGGCACTTTGGCGCTGGTCAGGAGTGGACCATGGTAGCCTGTCCCCCGCTGCTTGTCGCCATCGCCTGCCTGCTGTTTGATTCTGCTCATGCCTGCTTCTGTTCCCGCCAAAAAACCTGCCGCCAGTGCTGCCCAACAGGCCATGCACAAGCTGGGCCTGGTGCGTGACATCGATCTGGCCCTGCACCTGCCGCTGCGCTACGAGGACGAAACCCGCATCATCCCGCTGAAGAACGCGCGCGATGGCGAGACGGTGCAGATCGAAGCCACGGTCACCCAGAGCGAAGTCCAGCTGCGCCCCCGCCGCATGCTCAAGGTCACGGTGGACGACGGCACCGGCACCTGCGTGCTCACCTTCTTCAGCTTCTACCCCTCGCACCAGAAAACCCTGTCGCCGGGGGCGGTGCTGCGCATCCGGGGCGAAGTCAAAGGGGGGTTCTGGGGGCGGCAGATGCTGCACCCGGCCTTCAAGCTGGCCGGTGGCGAGCTGCCCCAGGCGCTGACCCCCATCTACCCGACCACCGCCGGCCTGCCGCAGCCCTATTTGCGCCGCGCCATTGCCAGTGCGCTGCAGCGTGTGCAACTGCCCGAGACACTGCCGCCGGGCACGCCGCCGCCGGTGCTGCCGTACTGGAGCGAAGCGGGGCTGCATGGCCTGCTGGGCTTGCGGGAAGCACTTTATTTTTTGCACAACCCCACGCCCGATGTGGCGCTGGCCACGCTGGAAGACCATTCCCACCCGGCCTGGCAGCGCCTGAAGGCCGAAGAGCTGCTGGCCCAGCAGCTGTCGCAGTACCAGGCCAAGCGCGAGCGCGCGCGGCTCAGGGCGCCGGCCTTGCGCGTGCCGCCGCCTGCCGCCGGGGAGCAGACCTTGGTGGAGCAGTTCCTGGCGGTCCTGCCTTTCGGCCTGACCGGGGCCCAGCAGCGCGTCTGCCGCGAAATCGCCGATGACATGGCGCGCACCATGCCCATGCACCGCCTGCTGCAGGGCGATGTGGGCTCGGGCAAGACCGTGGTGGCCGCCTTGTCGGCCATGGTCTGCATTGCCGCCGGCTGGCAGTGCGCGCTGATGGCACCCACCGAAATCCTGGCCGAACAGCACTTTGGCAAGCTGGTGGGCTGGCTGGAGCCCATCCTGGAGCCGCTGGGCAAAAAAGTGGCCTGGCTGTCCGGGGCGCAGAAAAAGAAGGAGCGTGCCGCCATGCTGGCACTGGTGGCCAGCGGCGAAGCCGCGCTGGTGGTGGGCACGCATGCGGTGATCCAGGAGCAGGTGCAGTTCCACAACCTGGCGCTGGCCGTGATCGACGAACAGCACCGCTTTGGTGTGGCCCAGCGCCTGGCATTGCGGCAGAAGCTGGCCCATGCCGGCCTGGAGCCGCACCTGCTGATGATGAGTGCCACGCCCATTCCCCGCACCCTGGCGATGAGTTATTACGCGGATCTGGATGTGTCCGTCATCGACGAGCTGCCACCGGGGCGCACGCCCATCGTGACCAAGGTCATCTCGGACAGCCGCAAGGACGAGGTCATCGCCCGCATCGGTGCCCAGGTGGCCGCCGGGCGGCAGGTCTACTGGGTGTGCCCGCTGATCGAGGAAAGCGAGGCGCTGGACCTGTCCAATGCCACGGCCACGCACACCGATCTGAGCGAAGCCCTGCCCGGCGTGATGGTGGGCCTGCTGCACTCGCGCATGCCCACGGCCGAGAAGAAGGCCGTGATGGAGCTGTTCACGGCCGGCATCATGGGTGTGCTGGTGTCCACCACGGTGATCGAAGTGGGGGTGGACGTGCCCAACGCCAGCCTGATGGTGATCGAGCATGCCGAGCGGTTTGGCCTGAGCCAGCTGCACCAGCTGCGCGGCCGCGTGGGGCGGGGCGCCGCGGCTTCGGCCTGCGTGCTGCTGTATGCGGTCAACGACAATGGGCGCCTGTCCGATACCGGCAAGGAGCGGCTGCGCGCCATGGCCGAGACCAACGATGGCTTCGAGATTGCGCGGCGCGACCTGGAAATCCGCGGCCCGGGCGAATTCCTGGGCGCACGCCAGTCGGGTGCGGCCATGCTGCGCTTTGCCGATCTGGAACAGGACATTGCGCTGCTGGAATGGGCGCGTGAGCTGGCACCATCCATGCTGGAGCAGCATCCGCTGCTGGCGGAGATGCATATTTCACGCTGGCTGGGCGGCAAGGCCGAATACCTCAAGGCGTGAACTTCCGGATCAGCGCACGATATGCGGTCGATATCTGGTGTTCAGCTGACATTTTTCTGAAAAAATCACTGCACCCTGACTGCGAAACAAGCGAGGGCATGCAAAATGTTGAGTCCTCTCCCTGCATAGAAAAGATCCACACACGCCATGACGCTCACAGAACTGAAGTACATCGTTGCGGTTGCCCGAGAAAAGCACTTTGGCCGCGCGGCCGATGCCTGCTATGTGTCGCAGCCCACGCTGTCTGTGGCGATCAAGAAGCTCGAGGACGAACTGGACGTCAAGCTGTTCGAGCGCAGCGCGGGGGAAGTGACGGTGACGCCGCTGGGTGAGGAAATCGTGCGCCAGGCGCAGAGCGTGCTGGAACAGGCGGCGGCGATCAAGGAGATCGCCAAGCGCGGCAAGGACCCGCTGTCCGGCGTGCTGACGCTGGGCGTGATCTACACCATTGGCCCCTATCTGCTGCCCGATCTGGTGCGCAACTCCATCGAGCGCACACCGCAGATGCCGCTGATGCTGCAGGAGAACTTCACCGTCAAGCTGCTGGAAATGCTGCGCACCGGCGAGATCGACTGCGCCATCGTGGCCGAGCCTTTCCCCGACACCGGCCTGGCCATCGCGCCGCTGTACGACGAGCCCTTCATGGCCGCCGTGCCCAGCAGCCACCCGCTGGCACAGAAGTCCACCGTGTCCACCATGGACCTGAAGAACGAGACCATGCTGCTGCTGGGCGCGGGGCACTGCTTCCGCGACCATGTGCTCGAGGTCTGTCCCGAGTTCGCCCGCTACGCCAGCAATGCCGAAGGCATCCGCCGCACCTTCGAAGGCTCGTCGCTGGAAACCATCAAGCACATGGTGGCCGCCGGCATGGGCGTGACCCTGGTGCCACGCCTGTCCGTGCCCAAGGATGCGCTGGACACGCCGCGCCGTCGCAAGTCGGACGAGCCGCACATCCGCTACCTGCCCATCGTCGAAGAAGACGGTGTGCCACCTCCCAGCCGCCGCGTGGTGCTGGTCTGGCGCCGCAGCTTCACCCGCTACGAAGCCATTGCCGCGCTGCGCAACGCCGTCTACGCCTGTGCGCTGCCGGGCGTCACGCGCCTATCTTGAGCTTGGTCACAGCCGCGCGCATGACAGCGCGCGCGTTGTGCGCTACAGTTTTCAGAACGCCCCACGGGGCTTGCATGAAAGGAGTCCAGATCCATGGCCAAAGATTCGAGCAAGACAAGCGTTAAGAAAGACAGCAAGACCGAGGCTGTACCGGCAGTGCCTGCTATCAATATCGGTATCAGCGACAAGGACCGCGAAGCGATTGCCAAAGGCCTGTCGCGCCTGCTGGCCGACACCTACACGCTGTACCTGACCACGCACAACTTCCACTGGAATGTGACGGGTCCGATGTTCAACACCCTGCACACCATGTTCATGGGCCAGTACACCGAGCTGTGGAATGCGGTGGACCCGATTGCCGAGCGCATCCGCTCGCTGGGCCACTTTGCCCCCGGCTCCTACGCCCAGTTCGGCAAGCTGACCAGCCTGCCCGATGTGCCGGTCACCCCGCCCAAGGCCGTGGAGATGATCCGCATCCTGGTGCAGGGCAACGAAGCCGTGGCCCGTACCGCGCGCGAGCTGTTCCCCCTGGCGGACAAGGCCAGCGATGAGCCCACGGCCGACCTGCTGACCCAGCGCCTGACGGTGCACGAGCAGACCGCCTGGATGCTGCGCTCGCTGCTGGAAGACTGACCGCTTCCCGCACCAGACTGCTCAGTCGCAACGCCCGCTGCCAGCGGGCGTTGTGCATTTGGCGCGACAATTCCCGGCTATGACCTCCCCTGTTGCTTCCCCTGCTGCACCGGCGCGCAGCAAACTGTCGCTGTATCTGGACCTGATCCGCTGGAACCGCCCCGCGGGCTGGCTGGTGCTGGTCTGGCCCACGCTGGCAGCGCTGTGGGTGGCGGCAGACGGGTTTCCGGGCTGGCATCTGCTGCTCGTCTTTGTGCTGGGCACGGTGCTGATGCGCAGCGCCGGCTGCACCATCAACGACATTGCCGATCGCGACTTCGACAAGCATGTGAAGCGCACCACGCAGCGGCCCATCACCAGCGGCCAGGTCTCGGTGCCAGAGGCGGTCATGGTCGGCGTGGTGCTCACCCTGGTGGCATTCGGTCTGGTGCTGTCGACGCGCTGGGAGGCGGTGGCCTGGTCGGTGCCGGCCGTGCTGTTCACCATCCTCTACCCGTTCACCAAGCGCTTCTTTGCCATGCCCCAGGCCTTTCTGGGCATTGCCTTCAACTTCGGCATCGTGATTGCCTTTGCCGCGGTGACGGGGGACGTGCCGCTGGCTGCCTGGGTGCTGTGGCTGGCCAATATGTTCCTGGTGCTGGCCTACGACACCGAGTACGCCATGGTGGACCGTGACGACGATCTGAAGATCGGCATGAAGACGTCGGCCATCACGCTGGGCCGTTTCGATGTGGCCGGCATCATGGCCTTCTTCGTGCTGTGCTGGGGCCTGACGGCCTGGGTGCTGGCGCCATACCAGCTGGGCTGGCCGTTCTGGCTGGGCATGGGCGCGGCGGCGGCGCAGATCGTGTGGCACTACACGCTGATCCGGCACCGCACGCGCGAAGGCTGTTTTGTGGCCTTCAGCAAAAGCCATTGGATCGGTGCCTGCATGTTTGCCGGTGTGGCGCTGGGATTCGCGCTGCGCTGAGCGGAACTTGCCGGGGTCGGCCTGGCTCTCACCTTCCAGCCAGGGTGCCCGTGGGCACCCTTTTTTCATGCCCGCGGTGCTGCGGGCACCGTGCGAAAGTGGGAAGATGCAACGCAGACAGTGGCTGGGAGCTGCCGCGGGTGCGGCGGCGCTGGCCGCAGCAGGAGTGCGCATGACCAGTGCCCATGATGTAGCGCAGGCCGCCGTGCAGGCGGGCATTGCCGAGCTCAAGCCGTCGCCCCGCATGCCGGTGCTGTTCCTGGGGCATGGCAGCCCGATGAACGCCATCGAAGACAACGCCTACCGCCGCAGCTGGCAGCAGCTGGGGCAGGAGCTGCTGGCGCAGGTGGAGCGGCCACAGCTGGTGCTGTGCATCTCGGCGCACTGGCTCACGCAGGGCGGATCGTTTCTGACCGGCATGGCCCTGCCCAGGACCATCCATGACTTCGGCGGATTTCCGCCGGAGCTGTTTGCCCAGCAGTACCCGGCGCCGGGAGCCCCCCAGGTGGCCACCCAGCTGGCGGCCCGGCTGCAGATGCCGCACACCCGGCAGCCCCTGGGCGTGGACCCGCAGGCATGGGGACTGGACCACGGAGCCTGGAGCGTGCTCCAACCCATGTTTCCCGATGCCTCCATTCCGGTGGTGCAGCTGAGCATGGACTACAGCCGCCCGCCGGCCGAGCATTACGCGCTGGGCCAGCAGCTGCGGGCCTTGCGCGAGCGGGGCGTGCTCATTGTTGGCAGCGGCAACGTGGTGCACAACCTGCGCGCGCTGCAGCGCACCTCGTCACCCCAGCAGGCCTATGACTGGGCCGTGGACTTTGACCAGATGGTGGCCCGCCATGTGGACCAGGGGGATCTGGCGGGTCTGGTGGACTTCCAGCAGCTGGGGCCGGTGGCGCAGATGGCCCACCCCAGCCATGACCATTACCTGCCGCTGCTGTATGCGGCCGGTGCGGTGGAGGGCGGAGAGGCGGTGCGCAGCTTCAACACCGACTACCAGATGGCAGCCATCTCCATGCGCTCCATGGTCTGGGGCGCATAGCGCCGTTCACGCCAGCGGCGCTGCACGGTAACTGCGGCCACCGCACAACGCAGACCACCGGCTCAACGGCCGAATTCGGCTGCCAGTTCCTGGGCGCGGGCTTCGGCCTTGCGCATGGCCTGCACAAAGTGCGCAGCCACCTGCGTGTCCTGCATGTGGGTGATGGCAGCGAAGGTGGTGCCGCCCTTGCTGGTCACACGCTCGCGCAGCACGGCGGCGGGTTCGTCGGAGCGGGCGGCCAGCTCGGAGGCGCCCTGGAAGGTGGCCACGGCCATCTGGTAGGCCTGGGCTTCGCTCAGTCCCATGTCCTGGCCGGCACGGGTCATGGCTTCCAGGAAGAAGAACACATAGGCCGGGCCGGAGCCGGACAGTGCGGTCACGGCGTCCAGGTGGCTTTCCTGCTCCACCCACATGAACTGGCCGGTGGTGCCGATCACGGCTTCCACCTGCGCGCAGCCGGCGGCATCGACATCGGCGCGGGCGAACAGGCCGGTCATGCCCTTGCCCACCAGGGCGGGCGTGTTGGGCATGGCGCGCACGATGCGGCCGGTGCCCAGCCATTGGGCAATGCTGTCGGTGGTGATGCCGGCGGCCACGCTCAGGTGCAGGGCGTGACGGGTGTAGGGGCTGGCCGCAGCGGCCGCGTCCTTGAAGGTCTGGGGCTTGACGGCCCAGACCACCAGTTCGGCGGATTGCAGCGCTGCGGTCGCGGCCGGCAGCGCGTCGATACCGAATTTGGCCTTCAGCGCATCGCGGGCTGCCTCGAACGGCTCGACCACGGTGATGCTGGCAGCGGGCAGGCCCTGGGCAAGCAGGCCGCCGATGAAGGCACTGGCCATGTTGCCGCCGCCGATGAAGGCGATGGAAGAGGGATGGGTTGCGGGGGATGTCATGAAAGGCTCCGGAAAGCGAGGGGCAGCGCCCCGACCAAGGGCTTGCCCTAATCCGCTATTGTCGCGCGGTGCGTGTGGCAAAAACAGGCGCTATTCACGCAATGGCTTTAATGGCTTGGTCGTGCCATCCCTTGCGGACGCCTGTGACAGGCGGCAGGCAGCGCCTGGCGGAGGCGTGAATCAGGCCGGATGGGGCAGTGCCGTCTGTGCCACGGCGTGCTCCCAGCGTGCCATCAGCTCCTGGGCGCGGTCATGCTCCAGGGTGGGCACAAAGCGGCGCTCGGCCTTCCACAGTGCCGACAGCTCTTCGGTGCTCTGGTACACGCCGGTGGACAGACCGGCCAGGTAGGCCGCTCCCAGCGCGGTGGTTTCCACGCAGGCGGGGCGCACCACGGGAATGCCCAGCAGGTCGGCCTGGAACTGCATCAGCAGGTTGTTCACACAGGCCCCGCCGTCCACGCGCAGCTCGCTCACTGCCGCACCGCCATTGGCCACCGCGTCGCGGCTCATGGCCTGCAGCAGGGCCGCGCTCTGGTAGGCAATGGATTCCAGCGCCGCGCGGGCGATGTGGGCGATGGTGCTGCCGCGCGTCAGACCGGTGATGGTGCCGCGGGCGTCGGGCTTCCAGTACGGGGCACCCAGGCCGGTGAAGGCGGGCACCATCATCACGCCGCCGCTGTCGGGCACGCTTTCGGCCAGCTGCTGCACCTGGCCGCTGTGCTCGATGGCGCGCAGGCCGTCGCGCAGCCACTGCACTACCGCGCCGCCCACGAAGACGCTGCCTTCCAGCGCAAACTGGGGCTGGGTGCCGGCCTGTGCGGCCGAGGTGGTCAGCAGGCCGTTGGCCGAGGTCTGGAACTGGCTGCCGGTGTGCATCAGCATGAAGCAGCCGGTGCCATAGGTGTTCTTGGCCATGCCGGCCGTGAAGCAGGCCTGGCCGAAGAGGGCGCTTTGCTGGTCGCCGGCCACGCCGCCGATGGCAATCTCGCCGCCCAGGATGTCGGAGGCCGTGTGGCCGAAGTCGGCTGCGGAGGGCAGCACTTCGGGCAGCAGGCTGCGGGGAATGCGCAGCGCGGCCAGCAGATCGGTGTCCCACTGGTTGGTGTGGACGTTGAACAGCATGGTGCGGCTGGCGTTGCTGACATCGGTCACATGGCGCCGGCCGCCGGTGAGCTGCCAGATCAGCCAGCTGTCCACGGTGCCGAAGGCCAGGTCGCCGGCGTCGGCCGCCGCGCGGGCGCCGGGCACATTGTCCAGCAGCCATTGCAGCTTGCTGCCGGAGAAGTAGGCATCGATCAGCAGGCCGGTCTTTTGCTGGATGGTGTCGGCCATGCCGGCTTCGCGCAGCGCGGCACAGATGGGCTCGGCACGGCGGTCCTGCCAGACGATGGCATGGTGGATGGGGGCGCCGGTCTTGCGGTTCCACACCACGGTGGTTTCACGCTGGTTGGTGATGCCCACGGCGCGGATGTCGCGGGCCGTGAGGCCGGCCTTGATCAGTGCTTCCCGGGCGGTGAAAAGCTGGGTGCGCCAGATTTCGCGCGGGTCGTGCTCCACCCAGCCCGGACGCGGGTAGATCTGGGGCAGCTCCAGCTGGGCCGAAGCCACGATGCGGCCTTGCGCATCGAACACGATGGAGCGGGAACTGGAGGTGCCCTGGTCCAAGGCAAGCAGATAGGTCGTCATGGGGGAAGGATAGGTCAGAAACTGCGGCCGGCGGATAGGTGCCGCCCGCAGGAATGCCGCTGGCGCGCAAGGCGCTGCCAGGGCGGGGTGCCGAACATGTTCAGGCCTGGTCGGCGACGGTGTATTCCACCTCGGCCTGCTCCAGCAGCGGAATGAAGTGCCGGGGCGGCGGTGCGTCCGTGAACAGGCGGTCCACCTGCTGCAGCGTGGCCATCTGCACCATGGCCTGACGGTCGAACTTGCTGTGGTCGGCCGCCAGCCACAGTTCGCGCGATTGCTGGATGATGGTCTGCGCCACCTTCACCTCGCGCAGGTCGAAGTCGCGCAGCGAGCCGTCGGCCTCGATGGCGGAGATGCCGATCACCGCAATGTCCACCTTGAACTGGCGGATGAAATCCACCGCCGCCTCGCCCACGATGCCGCGGTCGCGCGTGCGCACCACGCCGCCGGCGACGATGACTTCACAGTCCGCGTTGCTGCTGAGGATGGCCGCCACGTTCAGGTTGTTGGTGATGACGCGCAGGCCCTGGTGGCGCAGCAGGGCCTTGGCCACGGCCTCCGTCGTGGTGCCGATGTTCAGGATCAGCGAGCAGCCATTGGGAATGGCCTGGGCAATGGCCTGGGCGATGCGGGCCTTGCCTTCGGCATGCATGGTCTGGCGCTGCGGGTGGGCAATGTTCTCCACCGTGGCGCTGGGCATGCGCACGCCGCCGTGAAAGCGCACCAGCAGGCCCATGTCGGCCATCTTCTGCACATCCCGGCGCACGGTCTGCAGCGTGACCCCCAGGATGTCGGCCAGTTGCTCCACCGTGGCGGATTGGCGTTGTCGGACTTCTTCGAGCAGCTGCAGTTGGCGGGGGTTGGAGTTCACGGCGCAAAAGGGCAAAGGTTGGGAAACGGGCAGATGCAGCACTTTATAGCGCAGACAGCAGGGTGTTGCGGCTTGTTTCGTTATGGTCATCGAAGTCAAACGAACCATGCCTAGGGTATTTTTCTATGGGTTCGGCAGACAAAAGAACAAAAATGCATCCATCCGAAAGCAAGCAAGGGCTTTCAATCACACGGAAGTACACATTTGCTCCGCAGCCGGAGCAGAGAGGTGGCGATGCAGCTGGAGCTGGAGAACGTGGCGCAACGTGTCGGGGGGCAGACGTGGCTCTACCCGCTGAACCTGACATTGCAAAGCGCTGCCGTGACCGTGCTGCTGGGAGCCACCCAGGCCGGCAAGACCAGCCTGATGCGCATCATGGCCGGGCTGGATGCGCCGACCAGCGGTCGCGTGCGGGTGGATGGCCGGGATGTGACCGGCATGCCGGTGCGCCAGCGCAATGTGGCCATGGTCTACCAGCAGTTCATCAACTACCCGTCGATGACGGTGGCGGACAACATCGCCTCTCCACTGAAGCTGCGCGGAGACCAGGATATTGACCGCAAGGTGCGCGCGCTGGCCCAGCGCCTGCACATCGACCTGTTCCTGGACCGGCTGCCGGCCGAATTGTCGGGCGGCCAGCAGCAGCGTGTGGCGCTGGCCCGTGCCCTGGCCAAGGATGCGCCGCTGATGCTGCTGGACGAGCCCCTGGTGAACCTGGACTACAAGCTGCGCGAAGGCCTGCGCGACGAGCTGACCCAGCTGTTTGACGCGGGCCGGTCCACCGTGGTCTATGCCACCACCGAACCGGGAGAAGCCCTGCTGCTGGGGGGCTATACCGCGGTGCTGGATGCCGGCGAGCTGCTGCAGTACGGGCCCACGGCCCAGGTCTTCCATGCGCCGCAGTCGCTGCGGGTGGCGCGGGCCTTCAGCGATCCGCCGATGAATCTGGTGGCCGTGGAGGTGGAAGGCGGCGGGCAACAGATCGCCTTGCCGGACGGTACCCGGCTGGCGCTGCCCCAGCCGCTGCGCCAGCCCGCAGGGCCGGCCATGCTGGGAGTGCGTGCCAGTGCCCTGGCACTGCAGGCGAGGCCCGGCGATGTGGCGCTGCAGGGGCTGGTGCACCTGGCGGAGATTTCGGGCTCCGACACCTTTGTGCACGTACAACTGCCCTGGGGGGACTGGGTGGCGCAGCTGACCGGGGTGCACAAGGTCGGACTCAATCAGCCTGTCAGCGTCTATCTGTCGCCGCTGGACTGCTATATCTTCGAGCGTGAATTGCCGGGCGGCCAAGGCGGTGCCCTGCTGCAGCTGCCGGTGTCCGAGGCGGGAGGCTGAACCATGGCACGCATTACCCTGGATCTGGCCCATGCCTACCGGCCCCGTCCGCAGCAGGACAGCGACTACGCCCTGCTGCCGCTGCAGATGGAGTTCGCCGATGGCGGGGCCTACGCGTTGCTGGGCCCGTCGGGCTGCGGCAAGACCACGTTGCTGAACATCATGTCGGGCTTGCTGACGCCGTCGCATGGCAAGGTGCTGTTTGATGGTCGCGACGTCACGCAGGACAGCCCGCAGCAGCGCAACATCGCCCAGGTGTTCCAGTTTCCGGTGATCTACGACACCATGACGGTGGCCGAGAACCTGGCGTTCCCGCTGCGCAACCGCAAGGTGCCCGAGGTCGAGATCCGCCAGCGCGTGGGCGTCATCGCGGAGATGCTGGAGATGAGCGGCCAGCTGAACCAGCGTGCTGCCAATCTGTCGGCCGATGCCAAGCAGAAGATCTCGCTGGGCCGGGGTCTGGTGCGCGCCGATGTGGCCGCCGTGCTGTTTGACGAGCCGCTGACGGTGATCGATCCGCACCTCAAATGGCAGCTGCGGCGCAAGCTCAAGCAGATCCACCAGGAGCTCAAGCTCACGCTGATCTATGTGACCCACGACCAGGTCGAGGCGCTGACCTTTGCCGAACAGGTGGTGGTGATGTCGCGCGGCCGGGTGATGCAGGTGGGGGCTCCCGACGCGCTGTTCGAACACCCGCGCCATGCCTTTGTGGGGCACTTCATCGGTTCGCCGGGCATGAATTTTCTGCCCGTGCAGTGCCGGGAGGGCGGGCTGTGGGTGGGAGCGCGCCGCATGCCGGTGGCGCCTGCGCTGCAGGCGCAGCTGGCTGACGGTGCGCCGCTGCAGCTGGGCGTGCGGCCGGAATACCTGCGCCTGGCCCTGCCGGACGCGGCCGGTGCGGTACCGGCACAGGTCCAGAGGGTGCAGGACGTGGGCACCCATTTGATGCTGACCGCCGGCATCGACGGCCACACGCTGAAAGCCCGTTTTGCCATAGGCACGCCGCTGCCGGCCGTGGGGCAGGGGGTCTGGCTGCAGCTGGTGGGGCCGCACACCTGCTACTACCGCAATGAGGAGCTGCTGGCATGAGCGCATCCAACAAACCGGTCAACCAGCGGGCCTGGTTGCTGATCCTGCCGGTGATCCTCTGCGTGGCGTTTTCGGCCGTGCTGCCGTTGATGACCGTGGTGAACTATTCGGTGCAGGACATCATCGATCCCGAGCGCCGCGTGTTCGTGGGTACGGAGTGGTTTGCCGCCGTGCTGCGCGACGAAGAGCTGCACGCCGCGCTGTGGCGGCAGATCACATTCTCGCTGGCCGTGCTGCTGGTGGAGATTCCGCTGGGCATTGCGCTGGCGCTGTCCATGCCGGCCCAGGGCTGGAAGGCTTCGGCAGTGCTGGTGGTGGTGGCGCTGTCGCTGCTGATTCCCTGGAACGTGGTGGGCACCATCTGGCAGATCTATGGCCGTGCCGACATCGGACTGCTGGGCGCCACACTCAACGGCCTGGGCATCGATTACAGCTACACCGGCAATGCGCTGGACGCCTGGCTGACCGTGCTGGTGATGGATGTGTGGCACTGGACGCCGCTGGTGGCGCTGCTGTGCTATGCCGGCCTGCGCTCCATTCCCGATGCCTACTACCAGGCGGCGCGCATTGACGGGGCCAGCAAATGGGCGGTGTTCCGCTTCATCCAGCTGCCCAAGATGCGCGGGGTACTGATGATTGCCGTGCTGCTGCGCTTCATGGACAGCTTCATGATCTACACCGAACCCTTTGTGCTGACCGGCGGCGGGCCGGGCAATGCCACCACGTTCCTGAGCCAGTACCTGACGCAGAAGGCCGTGGGCCAGTTCGACCTGGGGCCGGCGGCTGCGTTCTCGCTGATTTACTTTCTGATCATCCTGCTGCTGTGCTTCGTCCTCTACAACTGGATGCAGCGCGTGGGCACCGGCAATGCGGAGGTGGGCCATGAATGAACGCCGTTTCCACAAGCGCAGCATCTTTCTGGTCCTGTACCTGGTGTTTGCGGTGCTGCCCATCTACTGGATGGTCAACATGAGCTTCAAGACCAATGAAGAGATCGTGGCCAGCTTCACGCTGTGGCCGCAGCACTTCACCTGGGGCAATTACCGCACCATCTTCACCGACCCGTCCTGGTATTCGGGCTACATCAACAGCATGATCTACGTGGCGATCAACACGGTGATCGCGCTGACGGTGGCGCTGCCGGCGGCCTACGCCTTCTCGCGCTACCGCTTCCTGGGCGACAAGCATGTGTTCTTCTGGCTGCTGACCAACCGCATGACGCCGCCTGCCGTGTTCCTGCTGCCGTTCTTCCAGCTCTACACCACCATGGGGCTGATGGACACGCACATCGCGGTGGCGCTGGCGCACCTGCTGTTCAACGTGCCGCTGGCGGTGTGGATTCTGGAAGGTTTCATGAGCGGCATTCCGCGCGAAATCGACGAGACGGCCTATATCGACGGCTACAGCTTTCCGCGCTTTTTCCTCACCATCTTTCTGCCGCTGATCAAGGCCGGGGTGGGGGTGGCGGCGTTCTTCTGCTTCATGTTCAGCTGGGTGGAGCTGCTGCTGGCACGCACGTTGACCAGCGTGAATGCCAAGCCCATCGTGGCCACGATGACGCGCACCGTGAGCGCCTCGGGCATGGACTGGGCCACGCTGGCGGCGGCAGGGGTGCTCACCATCCTGCCGGGGGCGGTGGTCATCTGGTTCGTGCGCCACTACATCGCCAAAGGCTTTGCCATGGGCCGCGTGTAACGCGGCGGGAGACCCCTATGTTCAGTTGGATGGTCTGGACCACCCCGGTGGCCGTATTTTTTAGCTGCATCGCGCTGATGCTGGTGGGCATGACGGTGTGGGAAATCCGCAGCCCCACGGTGCAGCGCAAAGGCTGGCTGCCGATCGAAACCACGCGCGGGGACCGCCTCTTCATCGGCCTGCTGCTGGCGGCCTACATCAACCTGGCATGGGTGGGGCTGGGCGAGAAGATGGTGCAGTGGTTCGGGCTGGAGCAGGAGCCTTCGGTGTGGATCAGCTTTGTGCTGTCCATGCTGGTGCTGGCGCTGGTGATGCGCAAAGGCTGACGGGATGGTGGCAGAGGCGCCGCAGGTGCGGCGCCTCTGCCCAGCGAACAGGTCTGGCCCGATCCTCCCCCGTGGCCGGGATCCATGTGACGGCGGGGAGCGCTTGCAAACACACCAACAGGAGACAGCTATGAACGTGCAATTTCGGGCCATTGCCTTTGCCGCTGCGGCACTGGTAGCAGGCCATTCCGCCTGGGCCGGTGAAGCCGAGGCCAAGAAATGGGTGGACAGCGAATTCCAGCCCAGCACCTTGAGCAAGGACCAGCAGATGGCCGAGATGAAATGGTTCATCGAGGCGGCCAAGAAGCTGCAGGCCAAAGGGGTGAAAGAGATCGCCGTGGTGTCCGAAACCATCACCACGCACGAATACGAAAGCAAGACGCTGGCCAAGGCCTTCACCGAAATCACCGGCATCAAGGTGACGCACGACCTGATCCAGGAAGGCGATGTGGTGGAGAAGCTGCAGACCTCCATGCAGTCGGGCAAGAGCATCTACGACGGCTGGATCTCGGATTCCGACCTGATCGGTACGCACTACCGCTACGGCAAGATCATGAACCTGACCGACTACATGGGCGGGGCCGGCAAGGAGTGGACCAATCCCGGCCTGGACCTGAAGGACTTCATCGGCATCAGCTTCACCACCGCCCCGGACGGCAAGGTCTACCAGCTGCCCGACCAGCAGTTCGCCAATCTGTACTGGTTCCGCGCCGATCTGTTCGAGCGCAAGGACCTGAAGGACAAGTTCAAGGCCAAGTACGGCTACGACCTGGGCGTGCCGCTGAACTGGAGTGCCTATGAAGACATTGCCGAGTTCTTCACCAACGATGTGAAGACCATCGATGGCAAGCCCATCTATGGCCACATGGACTACGGCAAGAAGGACCCGTCGCTGGGCTGGCGCTTCACCGATGCCTGGCTGTCCATGGCCGGCGCGGCCGACAAGGGCATTCCCAACGGCATGCCGGTGGACGAGTGGGGCATCCGCGTGGCGGATGACAAGTGCACGCCGGTGGGCGCCTCGGTCTCGCGTGGTGGGGCCACCAATTCGCCGGCTGCGGTCTATGCGCTGACCAAGTACGTGGACTGGATGAAGAAGTACGCGCCCAAGGAGGCCATGGGCATGACCTTTGGCGAATCCGGCCCCGTGCCGGCCCAGGGCCATATTGCGCAGCAGATCTTCTGGTACACCGGCTTCACTGCCGACATGACCAAGCCGGGCCTGCCGGTGGTGAACGCCGATGGCTCGCCCAAGTGGCGCATGGCCCCCGGCCCCAACGGCCCGTACTGGAAGCAGGGCATGCAGAACGGCTACCAGGACGTGGGCAGCTGGACCTTCTTCAAGAACCATGACGCCAACCGCACGGCTGCGGCCTGGCTGTATGCACAGTTTGTGACGGCCAAGACCACGAGCCTGAAGAAGACCATCGTGGGGCTGACGCCGATCCGGGAATCCGACATCCGCTCCAAGGCCATGACCGATATGGCGCCCAAGCTGGGCGGGCTGGTGGAGTTCTACCGCAGCCCGGCCCGCGTGGCCTGGACGCCCACCGGCAACAACGTACCCGACTACCCCAAGCTGGCCCAGCTGTGGTGGAAGAATGTGGCCCAGGCCGTGACGGGGGAAAAGACACCCCAGGCTGCCATGGACACGCTGGCGGAGGAAATGGACCAGGTGATGGCCCGCCTGCAGCGCGCCGGCATGGCCCAGTGCGCGCCCAAGCTCAACCCCAAGGGGGACCCGGCCAAGTGGCTCAGCGACCAGCATGCGCCGTGGAAGAAGCTGGCCAATGAAAAGCCCAAGGGCGAAACCATTGCCTACGACAGCCTGCTGAACGCCTGGAAGAACGGCAAGGTGCGTTGAGTGGGTCTGCTGCCTGCGCACCCTGGGCAGGCAGCAGCGCCAGGCAGGGCGTGTGCCAGGGGCAGCCCTGCCCGCAGTACGGCGTGGCGACGCCGTTTCTTTTTCGTATTGTGAATTTTTGCCGTGTAACGAGCAGAAGCGAAACAAAATTTCGCGCAAAAACGCGCACTAAAAACGAAAAAGAGCGAAAATTCTGTCTGCCCCTTTGGGTTTTTCCGTGGCGCAGCTGTTGTGACCCTGCGGGAAGGCCTTCACCAGATTTTTGCCCATGAACACCACCGCCCCCCAGTCTACCGACCGCGCCGCCCTGCTGGAGCGGCTGGCACAGCCCGAAACCTATGATCTGGCCATCATCGGCGGCGGTGCCACCGGCCTGGGCACGGCGCTGGATGCCGCTGCACGCGGCTTCAAGGTGGTGCTGCTGGAGTCCCACGACTTTGCCAAGGGCACGTCCTCGCGCGCCACCAAGCTGGTGCACGGCGGTGTGCGCTATCTGGCCCAGGGCAATATTGCCCTGGTGCGCGAGGCGCTGCACGAGCGCACCACGCTGCTGCACAATGCCCCCCATCTGGCGCAGCCGCTGGCGTTCGTGATGCCGTCCTACCGTCTGCTGGACACGCCGTTCTATGGTGCCGGCCTGAAGATGTACGACGCTCTGGCCGGCAAGGACGGCCTGGGCCGCACCGAATTCCTCAGCCGTGACAAGACCTTGCGCTTTCTGCCCACGGTGCGCGGCGAAAGCCTCAAGGGCGGCGTGAAGTACTGGGATGGCCAGTTTGACGATGCCCGCCTGGCGCTGGCGCTGGCGCGCACGGCCGTCGCCAAGGGGGCACTGCTGGTGAACTACTGCCCGGCCAAGGAACTGGTGCACGAAGCCGGCAAGGTGGCCGGGGTGGTCTGCGAAGACGCCGAAACCGGCCGCCGCTTCACCGTCAAGGCGCGCTGCGTGGTCAATGCCACCGGCCCCTGGGTGGATCTGTTCCGCCAGCAGGATGCCGAGCTGCTGGGCAAGCCGGTCAAGCCCATGGTGGCGCCCAGCCAGGGCGTGCACGTGGTGGTGGACCGCGATTTTCTGCCCTCGGACCACGCACTGCTGGTGCCCAAGACGGCCGACGGCCGGGTGCTGTTTGCCGTGCCCTGGCTGGGCAAGGTCATCCTGGGGACCACCGACACGCCCCGCAACGACCTGGCGCGCGAGCCGCAGGCCTTTGCCGAAGAGATCGAATTCATCCTGCGGGAAGCCGGCAACTACCTGAGCCGCCGCCCCACGCGGGCCGACATCCGCAGCATCTGGGTTGGCCTGCGTCCGCTGGTCAAGCCGCAGGACGATGACGGCGAGAACACCAAGAAGATCAGCCGCGAACACACGGTGCTGACCAGCAAGTCCGGTCTGGTGACCGTGACCGGCGGCAAGTGGACCACCTACCGGGCCATGGCCGAGGATGTGCTGTCCGAATGCTTCAGCCAGCGCCTGCTGGATCCGCGTGCCGGCGGCGTGACCGTGCACCTGCCGCTGGTGGGGGCCCCCGCCGCAGGCACCGTGCGCCACGGCATGAATGCCGCCCAGGGGCTGCACAGCTATGGCACCGAGGGGGAGGCCGTGCAGGCGCTGCCCGGTGCCGGTGTGGAGCTGGTGTCTGGCCTGACCGAGGCCATGGTGCGCTTTGCCGTGCGCTTTGAGTATGCGCGCACGGTGGAAGACATGCTGGCGCGCCGCAGCCGCCTGCTGTTCCTGGACGCCCGCCAGGCCGCTGCCGTGGCGCCGCGTGTGGCCGAGATCCTGCAGGAAGAGCTGGGCCAGGACCCCCGCCTGGAAGATTTCCTGGCATTGGCGCAGCAGTACCTGCCTGCCGGCGCCTGAGGGCAGGGCGCCCTTCGGCCGCGGTCCCGGGTGGCTGTTGCTGCGGCGTTCTCCGTCCGGGCCGCACCACGCACCCCACAAGCCGCTTCGGAATGGAGCGGCTTGTGCGTTTCTGGTTTCTGGCAGGCTATTGCGTGTTGCGCCTTTTTTGCGCAGAACGCATTGTTGCAAGGGCCGCGGCAGCTATGGTTTTTGGGGTGTGTCGACACCGGTGCGGGAGGCATTTGCGCAACAGGGGAATGCCTGGCTAAACGCTTGACGCATAAAGGAATTTCTGCGACAATCACAGGCTTCACATGTAAAAGTGTGAGCTTTCTGCCCAGCGGGAAGCCTTTCGGAATGGTCCGAGAGGTGGACGACGGGCCCAAGACTGACCGGCTGTTTTGTTCAGCCCTTGAGAAGTTCTCTGGGGCTGTCGAGATTGCTGGAGCAAGTTGGGAATATTGAAATGATCCAAACAGAATCTCGTTTAGAGGTTGCCGACAACACCGGCGCGAAGTCTGTCCAGTGCATCAAGGTGCTGGGCGGTTCTCATCGTCGCTACGCAAGTGTTGGCGACATCATCAAGGTGAGCATCAAAGAAGCCGCTCCGCGTGGCCGCGTCAAAAAAGGCGAGGTCTACAGCGCTGTGGTGGTGCGCACTGCCAAGGGCATCCGTCGTGCTGACGGTTCGCTCGTGAAGTTCGACGGCAATGCCGCCGTGCTGCTGAACGCCAAGCTGGAGCCTATCGGCACCCGCATCTTTGGCCCCGTGACCCGTGAACTGCGCAATGAGAAGTTCATGAAGATCGTGTCCCTGGCCCCTGAAGTTCTCTAAAGGAAAAGCACCATGAACAAGATTCGCAAGGGCGACGAAGTCATCGTGTTGGCTGGCCGTGACAAGGGCAAGCGTGGCGTCGTTTCGCTGCGCAAGGATGACTCCCACCTGGTGATCGATGGCATCAACCTGGTGAAGAAGCATGTCAAGCCGAACCCCATGAAGGGCACCACTGGCGGCATCGTGGAAAAGGCCATGCCTATCCACCAGTCCAACGTGGCTATCTTCAATGCTGCGACCGGCAAGGCCGATCGCGTGGGCATCAAGGTGAACGCCGACGGCACGCGTGCTCGCGTGTTCAAGTCCAGCGGCGCCGAAATCAAGGCTGCCTGAGGAGTAACACATGGCACGACTGCAAAAACTCTATCGCGAAAAGATCGCGGCTGAACTGAAAGAAAAGTTCGGCTACACCTCCGCTATGGAAGTGCCCCGTCTGACCAAAATCACCCTGAACATGGGTGTGAGCGAAGCCGTGGCCGACAAGAAGGTGATGGACAACGCCGTGGCTGACCTGACCAAGATCGCTGGTCAGAAGCCTGTGGTGACCAAGGCCAAGAAGGCTATCGCTGGTTTCAAGATCCGCGAAGGCCAAGCTATCGGCTGCATGGTGACCCTGCGTGGCGTCCAAATGTACGAATTCCTGGACCGTTTCGTCACCGTGGCTCTGCCCCGCGTGCGTGACTTCCGCGGTATTTCGGGCCGTTCGTTCGACGGTCGCGGCAACTACAACGTTGGCGTCAAAGAACAGATCATCTTCCCTGAAATCGAATACGACAAAGTGGATGCTCTGCGTGGTCTGAACATCAGCATCACGACTTCGGCGAAGAACGACGAAGAGTGCAAGGCACTGCTCGCTGCGTTCAAATTCCCCTTCAAGAACTGAGGCAGCGCATGGCTAAGAAAGCTTTGATCGAGCGCGAACTGAAGCGCGAAAAACTGGCCGCTAAGTATGCTGCCAAGTACGCAGAATTGAAGGCCATCGCCGGCGACGCCAAGCGTTCCGACGAAGAGCGTGACGCAGCCCGTCTGGGTCTGCAAAAGCTGCCCCGTAACTCGAACCCCACTCGCCAACGTAACCGTTGCGAAATCACGGGCCGTCCCCGTGGCACATTCCGTCAATTCGGTCTGGGCCGCGCCAAGGTGCGTGAAATGGCCTTTGCTGGTGATATCCCCGGCGTGACCAAGGCCAGCTGGTAAGCAAGCAGGAGAGATACAAGATGAGCATGAGTGATCCTATCGCCGACTTGCTGACCCGCATCCGCAACGCCCAAATGGTGTCCAAGGCCACCGTGTCGGCTCCTTCCTCCAAAGTGAAGGTTGCCATTGCACAAGTGCTGAAGGACGAGGGCTACGTTGACGGTTTCGAAGTCAAGACCGAAGACGGCAAGTCTGAACTCGTTATTACCCTGAAGTACTACGCCGGTCGCCCTGTGATCGAGCGTATCGAACGTGTGAGCCGTCCTGGCCTGCGCGTGTACAAGGGCAGCAACGCAATCCCCCAGGTCCAGAACGGTCTGGGCGTGGCCATTGTCACCACTCCCAAGGGCGTGATGACCGATCGCAAAGCACGTGCTACCGGTGTCGGCGGCGAAGTGCTGTGCTATGTGGCCTAACGGACATTAAGGAGAAATACTGAAATGTCTCGCGTAGCAAAAGCTATTGTGACCATCCCCGCTGGCGTGGATGTGTCTTTGAATGCTGACTCCATCAAGGTCAAGGGCAAGGGCGGTGATCTGTCCCTGGCTATGAACGCTCTGGTGGCTATCAGCAATAACGACGGCAAGCTGTCGTTCGCACCCGCTAATGACTCCCGTGAAGCTGACGCTCTGGCAGGTACTTTCCGCCAGTTGGTCAACAACATGGTCAAGGGCGTGACCGAAGGCTTCGAAAAGAAGCTGTCGCTGATCGGCGTGGGCTACAAGGCCGCTGCGCAAGGTTCCAAGCTGAACCTGGCTGTGGGCTTCTCGCACCCCGTCAACTTCGAGATGCCTGCCGGCATCACCGTTGCTACCCCCACTCCGACCGAAATCGTGATCAAGGGTGCTGACCGCCAAGTGGTGGGTCAGCTGGCTGCTGAGATCCGCGCCGTTCGTCCTCCCGAGCCTTACAAGGGCAAGGGCATCCGCTATGTGGGTGAGAAGGTCGTGATCAAAGAGACCAAGAAGAAGTAAGGAGCTGCATTATGTTGACCAAGAAAGAGCAGCGTCTGCGTCGTGCACGTCAAACCCGCATTCGCATTGCACAGCAAGGCGTGGCGCGTCTGAGCGTGAACCGCACCAACCTCCACATCTACGCCTCCGTGGTGTCGGAAGATGGCACCAAGGTGCTGGCTTCGGCCTCCACTGCAGAAGTCGAAGTGCGTTCGCAAATCGGCGCTGCAGGCAAGGGTGGCAACGTGGCCGCCGCCACGCTGATCGGCAAGCGCATTGCTGAAAAGGCAAAGGCTGCTGGCGTGGAGAAGGTGGCTTTCGATCGCGCTGGTTTCGCATACCACGGCCGCGTGAAGGCCTTGGCTGAAGCCGCTCGCGAAGCGGGCCTGCAGTTCTAAGCGGAGCGGATAGAAAATGGCAAAGTTTTCCCCCAAGGTGCAAGACGAAGGTCGTGACGACGGTCTGCGCGAAAAAATGATCGCGGTGAACCGCGTCACCAAGGTTGTGAAGGGTGGCCGTATCCTCGGCTTCGCTGCACTGACCGTGGTTGGCGATGGTGATGGCCGCGTGGGTATGGGTAAGGGCAAGTCCAAGGAAGTGCCCGCAGCCGTGCAAAAGGCAATGGAAGAATGCCGTCGCAATCTGGTGAAGGTTTCGCTCAAGAGCGGCACCATCCACCACTCTGTGATGGGTCACCACGGTGCTGCTCGCGTTGAGCTGCACCCCGCCCCCAAGGGTACCGGCATCATCGCTGGCGGCCCGATGCGCGCTGTTTTCGAAGTGGTCGGTATCACCGACATCGTGGCCAAGAGCCACGGCTCTTCGAACCCCTACAACATGGTTCGCGCCACGTTCGACGCTCTGCAAAACGCTACGACCCCTGCGGAAGTGGCTGCAAAGCGCGGCAAGTCGGTTGAAGACATCTTCACCGCCTGATCGGAGTTCAGCACATGACAACGCAACAAACCGTGAAGGTGCAATTGGTGCGCAGCCCCATTGGCACCAAGCAAGATCACCGCGCTACCGTGCGCGGTCTGGGTCTGCGCAAGCTGAATAGCATCAGCGAACTGAAGGACACCCCTGAAGTGCGCGGCATGATTAACAAGATCGCCTACTTGGTGAAGGTTCTCTGAAAGGATTGATGATGGAACTCAATAGCATCAAGCCTGCAGACGGCGCCAAGCACGCCAAGCGTCGCGTGGGTCGCGGTATCGGTTCTGGTCTGGGTAAGACCGCCGGCCGTGGTCACAAGGGTCAGAAATCGCGTTCGGGTGGCTACCACAAGGTGGGCTTCGAAGGCGGTCAAATGCCTCTGCAGCGTCGCCTGCCAAAGCGTGGCTTCAAGTCGCATCTGCTGAAGTTCAATGCAGAAGTGACCCTGTCCGCTCTGGAGCAACTGGGTCTGGCTGAAGTTGATCTCGCCGCACTGAAGCAAGCTGGCCTGGTGCCCGCTATCGCTCAGGTGGTGAAGGTCATCAAGAGCGGCGAAATCAGCAAGGCTGTGAAGCTGAGCGGTATCGGCGCTACTGCTGGTGCCAAGGCTGCCGTTGAAGCTGCCGGTGGCAGCTTCGCTGAATAAGATCTGAAAGAAGACATCCGTGGCTACTAGCGCAGCGCAAATTGCAAAAACTGGCAAGTTCGGTGACTTGCGTCGCCGACTGGTTTTTCTGCTGCTCGCGTTGGTCGTGTACCGCATCGGGACTCACATCCCGGTGCCGGGAATCGACCCTGCGCAGCTGCAACAGCTGTTCAATGGCCAGCAAGGCGGTATCCTCAATCTGTTCAACATGTTCTCGGGCGGCGCCTTGTCGCGCTTCTCGGTGTTCGCTCTGGGGATCATGCCGTACATCTCGGCATCGATCATCATGCAGCTGATGTCTTATGTCATCCCGACATTCGAACAGATGAAGAAGGAAGGTGAGGCGGGCCGTCGCAAGATTACCCAATACACCCGCTATGGCACTTTGGGCCTGGCAATCTTTCAATCCCTGGGTATTGCAGTCGCTCTGGAAAGCCAAGCAGGTCTGGTGTTTGCTCCAGGCATCGGTTTCCGCCTCACGGCGGTGGCCAGCCTGACAGCCGGCACCATGTTCCTGATGTGGTTGGGTGAGCAGATCACGGAACGTGGTCTGGGCAACGGCATCTCCATTCTGATCTTTGCTGGTATCGCCGCAGGCCTGCCCAGCTCGATCGGTGGATTGCTGGAGCTGGTGCGCACCGGTGCCATGAGCATTCTGGCCGCGATCATCATTGTTCTCGTGGTGGCTGGCGTGACGTATTTCGTCGTGTTTGTCGAGCGAGGCCAACGAAAGATCCTGGTGAATTACGCACGCCGTCAAGTCGGCAACAAGGTGTATGGTGGCCAGTCTTCGCACTTGCCGCTGAAGCTGAACATGGCAGGTGTGATTCCTCCCATCTTCGCTTCGTCCATCATCCTGCTGCCCGCAACGGTGGTGAACTGGTTCAGTGCAGGGGAGTCCATGCGCTGGCTGAAGGACATCGCAGGTGCTCTGACCCCCGGTCAGCCCATCTATGTGATGCTCTACGCAGCCGCCATCATCTTCTTCTGCTTCTTCTACACCGCCCTGGTTTTCAACAGCCGGGAAACTGCGGACAACCTGAAGAAGAGCGGCGCCTTCATCCCCGGGATTCGTCCTGGTGACCAGACGGCTCGCTACATTGACAAGATCCTGGTGCGTTTGACACTGGCTGGTGCTGTCTACATCACCTTTGTGTGCTTGCTGCCCGAATTCCTGATCCTGAAGTACAACGTTCCGTTCTACTTCGGTGGTACATCGCTGCTGATTATTGTGGTGGTGACCATGGACTTCATGGCACAGGTGCAGAACTACATGATGTCTCAGCAGTACGAGTCACTGCTGAAGAAGGCCAACTTCAAGACATCTGGCAATTAAGCAAGAAATGGTCTATCCTTGCGGGTTCGCCCGTAAGGTGCCCCAACCTCGTGAAGAGCCCTGCGCAATTCTTGTCGGTCACAGGCAGTGTCCAGGACAAGAAAGAGCTCGGATGAAAAGTTTTAGGAGAATGAAATGAGAGTTTCGGCTTCGGTCAAGAAAATCTGCCGCAACTGCAAGATCATCCGCCGCAAGGGTGTGGTGCGCGTGATCTGTACCGACCAGCGCCACAAGCAGCGCCAAGGTTGATTGAAAGTATTAGAGGACTACTAATATGGCACGTATCGCCGGCATTAACATCCCGCCGCACAAGCATGCTGAAATCGGCCTGACCGCCATCTACGGCATTGGTCGTACCACTGCACGCAAGATCTGCGAAGCATGCGGCATCGATTACTCCAAGAAGGTCAAGGACCTGACTGACGCTGATCTGGAAAAGATCCGCGACCAGCTGACTCCCATGACCCTGGAAGGTGACCTGCGTCGCGAGACCACGATGAACATCAAGCGTTTGATGGACATCGGTTGCTACCGTGGTTTCCGTCATCGTCGTGGCCTGCCCATGCGTGGTCAACGTACCCGCACCAACGCTCGCACCCGCAAGGGTCCGCGCAAGGGCGCAGCGGCACTGAAGAAGTAAGGATTGAGAGATCACTATGGCAAAGTCTCCTTCTAACAACGCAGCTCAACGCGTGCGCAAGAAAGTTCGCAAGAACATTTCTGACGGTATCGCTCACGTTCACGCTTCGTTCAACAACACGATCATCACCATCACCGACCGCCAAGGCAACGCTCTGTCGTGGGCCTCGTCGGGTGGCCAGGGCTTCAAGGGTTCGCGCAAGTCGACTCCCTTCGCTGCTCAGGTCGCTTCGGAAGTGGCCGGCCGTGCTGCTATCGAACAAGGCATCAAGAACGTGGACGTGGAAATCAAGGGCCCCGGTCCTGGCCGCGAATCTTCGGTTCGCGCCCTGGGTGCTCTGGGTATCCGTATCACTTCCATCTCGGACGTGACCCCGGTTCCCCACAACGGCTGCCGCCCTCAAAAGCGTCGTCGTATCTAATCTGAACTGAAGACCACCGCCGCCCTGGGTGTTTCACCCTGGGCGGCTCCCGTGCGTTATTGGCACGGTAGATGAAACAAAGGAAATCAAGTGGCACGTTATACCGGCCCCAAGGCCAAACTCGCCCGCCGTGAAGGCACCGACCTGTTCCTGAAGAGCGCTCGCCGCTCCATCGCGGACAAGGCCAAGTTCGACTCCAAGCCCGGCCAACACGGTCGCACCTCCGGTCAGCGTACGTCTGACTTCGGTCTGCAACTGCGTGAAAAGCAGAAGGTCAAGCGCATGTACGGCGTGCTGGAAAAGCAATTCCGCCGCTACTTCGCTGAAGCCGATCGCCGCCGCGGCAACACCGGCGCCATGCTGCTGACCCTGCTGGAAAGCCGCCTGGACAACGTGGTGTACCGCATGGGCTTCGGCTCCACCCGCGCTGAAGCACGCCAACTGGTGTCGCACAAGGCCATCACCGTGAACGGCAAGTCCGTGAACATTCCTTCCTTCATGGTCAAGGAAGGCGATGTGGTCGCTCTGCGCGAAAAGTCCAAGAAGCAAGCCCGCGTGGTCGAAGCCCTGCAACTGGCTTCGCAAGTTGGCTTCCCCGCTTGGGTGGACGTGAGCTTGGACAAGGCTGAAGGTACCTTCAAGAAGGCTCCTGACCGCGACGAATTCGGCGCCGACATCAACGAATCTCTGATCGTTGAACTGTACTCGCGTTAATTTTCCCGGTTTTTAGCAACCCGTCCCTACGGCGCGAGGCATCGCGCCGTAGGTGCTTCACCAGCCTTACCGGTGTAACGAGCCGGGGGTATTGAGAGGAAGTCTGCATGCAAACAAATCTGCTGAAACCCAAGACGATCAATGTAGAGCAGCTGGGCCACAACCGTGCCAAAGTGACCCTGGAGCCTTTCGAGCGCGGCTACGGCCATACGCTGGGTAACGCCCTGCGTCGCGTGTTGCTGTCGTCCATGGTGGGTTATGCAGCGACGGAAGTCACGATTGCTGGCGTGTTGCACGAGTACTCGTCCATCGACGGTGTGCAAGAAGATGTGGTGAGCATCCTCCTGAACCTCAAGGGCGTGGTGTTCAAGCTGCACAACCGTGATGAAGTCACCCTGAGCCTGCGCAAAGACGGCGAAGGTGTGGTCACCGCTGGTGACATCCAGACTCCGCACGATGTGGAAATCATCAACCCTGATCACGTCATCGCCACCCTGTCGCAAGGCGGCAAGCTGGATATGCAGATCAAGGTGGAAAAGGGCCGTGGCTATGTGCCCGGTAACGTGCGCCGCTATGGTGACGAGTCGACCAAGTCGATCGGCCGTATCGTGCTGGACGCATCGTTCTCGCCCGTGCGCCGCGTGAGCTACAACGTGGAATCCGCTCGCGTGGAACAGCGTACCGATCTGGACAAGCTGGTCGTTGAAATCGAAACCAACGGCGCCATCAATGCCGAAGACGCCGTGCGCGCATCCGCCAAGATCCTGGTGGAACAACTGGCTGTGTTTGCACAGCTGGAAGGCGAGTTCGGTGAAGGCGGCATCCTGCAAGCCGGCGGCAACCAACGTGCCAACGCAACGTTCGATCCGATCCTGCTGCGCCCTGTGGATGAGCTGGAACTGACCGTTCGCTCGGCCAACTGCCTGAAGGCAGAAAACATCTACTACATCGGTGATCTGATTCAGCGCACCGAAAACGAGCTGCTCAAGACGCCTAACCTGGGTCGCAAGTCGCTCAACGAAATCAAGGAAGTCCTCGCTTCGCGTGGCCTGACCTTGGGCATGAAGCTGGAAAACTGGCCACCCGCTGGCCTGGAAAAGCGTTAATCAGACGCTTTTTTCAGCATCACGCTATAATCTGCGGCTCCCCACCCGAGAGGGTGGTGGGCCGCAAAATTTATACAGTGCACCGGGCAGTACCTGATACGGCTTGCCCGCAAACATCAAATCAAAGGAAAGCACCATGCGTCACGGTCACGGCCTCCGCAAACTGAACCGCACTTCGTCTCACCGCAAGGCGATGCTGCAAAACATGATGAATTCGCTCATCGAGCACGAAGCCATCAAGACCACCGTCCCCAAGGCCAAGGAACTGCGCCGCGTGATCGAGCCCATGATCACCCTGGCCAAGGTTGACTCCGTTGCCAACCGCCGTCTGGCTTTCGACCGTCTGCGCGACCGTGACAGCGTGACCAAGCTGTTCAACGTGCTGGGTCCCCGCAACGCCAAGCGTCCTGGCGGCTATACCCGTATCCTGAAGATGGGCTTCCGCGTGGGCGACAACGCTCCCATGGCCTATGTGGAACTGGTTGAGCAAGAAGAAGTGGCTCAAACCCAAGCTGCAGAATAATTCTGTGCTATAATTTGGACATATCGCGAGGTGGAGCAGTCTGGTAGCTCGTTGGGCTCATAACCCAAAGGTCGTTGGTTCAAATCCAGCCCTCGCAACCAAATTCATCAACGCCTGCTGGAAACAGCAGGCGTTTTTGTTTTTGCATCTCCCATGCCCCATCGTAGCATCGGCTCCGCCGGCGTCGCATGGGTCTGGAGGCACAGCCGGCACGATCTGTGCAGCGCTGGAGAGCGGGCGCCCAGGCATTCGCCGTGCCCCGGTGCTGCGGGGCAGTGCAGGACCCACGCAGCGGCCTGTATCTGCTGGCTTTGCACATATGCGCCGCATGCGCCTTGCTACCAGGCGCATGCCTTTGTCTTGAATCTGAAGCGGTTGCGGCAGCGACCGCGCCTCTTTGGAAGAAATGCAGCCCGCTTTCGGCAGCGGCTGCCCCCGGAATTCGCTATGCAGACCCTCACTGGCACCACCCTTGGCATCGACTTTGGCACCTCCAACTCCGCCATGGCCTGGCGCCAGGGCGCGCGTACGGCACAACTGCTTGCGCTGGAAGGCGGCGCCACCGGCATGCCCACGGCGCTGTTCTTCAATACGGAAACCCAGGGCACGCACTTTGGCCGTGACGCCATGCGCCAATATCTGGCGGGGGAAGACGGTCGGCTGATGCGCTCGCTCAAAAGCCTGCTGGGCAGCAGCCTGCTGCAGGACAAGACGGCCGTGCATGGCCAGATGGTCAGCTACCAGGACATCATTGCGCTGTTCCTGAAGCAACTCGCCCAGCGAGCCCAGCGGGAGCTGGGCGGCTTGCCCGAGCGCGTGGTGCTGGGCCGCCCGGTGCATTTTGTCGACGCCCACCCCGAGCGCGATCGCCAGGCGCAGCATGCGCTGGAGCAAGCCGCGCAGGCCGCTGGTTTTGCGCAGGTGGAGTTCCAGCTGGAGCCCATTGCCGCCGCGCTGGACTACGAACAGCGCCTGGAGCGCGAGACCGTGGTGCTGGTGGTGGACATCGGCGGCGGCACCTCCGACTTCACCGTGGTGCGCCTGGGGCCGCAGCATGCGGGCAAGCCCGACCGCACGGCCGACATCCTGGCCACCAGCGGCGTGCACATCGGCGGTACCGATTTTGACCACCGCCTGAGTGTGGACACGGCGATGCCGCTGCTGGGCCTGCGCCACACCGGGCCCAGCGGCCGCGAAGTGCCCAGCCGGGTGTTCTACGACCTGGCCACCTGGCACCTGATCCAGTGGCAGTACAGCCCCAAGGCGCTGCGCGATGCGCAGGCCCTGCGCACCGACTACCGGGACCCGCAGCTGCACCAGCGCCTGATGGCGGTGCTGGAAGAACGCCTGGGCCACCGCCTGGCCGATGCGGTGGAGCAGGGCAAGATCCAGGCTTCCAGCACCGGCGGCGATGCCCTGCTGGACCTGGGCTGGCTGGAAACGGGTCTGCAGACCGGCATCACCCAGGACGGGCTGCACCGCTCGCTGCAGGCACCGCTGGTGCAGGTGGTGGAGTGTGCCCAGCACTGCGTGCAGCTGGCGGGTTTGCCGGCCGGGGGCGTGGATGCCATCTACCTGACCGGCGGTTCGTCTGCACTGCGTACGCTGCGCGATGCGCTGGCCCAGGCCTTCCCGGCCGTGCCTCAGGTGGAAGGCGATCTGTTTGGCGGGGTGGCCACCGGCCTGGCTTACGCCTGAGGCCGCGCGCAGCGCCTGTCCAGGCGCTGTGCCTGCTTATGCGGCTTCGTCGCCGTCCTGGTCCGCACGCTTGAGCTGCAGCGCCAGGTCATACAGCTGGTTGCGGTTGCCGCCGGTGATGTCGGCCGCCAGCTTGACGGCGGTCTTGGTCGGCAGCTCGGCCAGCAGCAGGCGCAGCACCCGTTCGGCGTCGCCGTCATCCTGGTGCACGGCCACCGGGTGCAGCACCACCACAAATTCGCCCTTGGCGCGGGTGGCGTCGCCATTCAGCCAGGCGGGCAGGTCCTGGGCGGCATGGGTGCTGATCTGCTCAAACTGCTTGGTGATTTCGCGCGCCAGCGTCACCGGGCGCTCACCCAGCACGGCCAGGGCCTTGGCCAGCTCGTGGATGCGGTGCGGGGCTTCCAGCAGCACGGTGCAGCGCGGCTCGGCGGACAGCCGCTGCACGGCGGTCTGGCGCTCGGCATTCTTGGTGGGCAGGAACCCGGCAAACACAAAGCCGCCATCGGTCTGGCCCGGCGGCACGCAGCCGGCCACGCTGATGGCGCTGGTGATGCTGCTGGAACCCGGCAGCGGCATGCAGCGCAGCCCGGCCGCCTGCACGGCGGCGCACAGGCGCGCGCCGGGGTCGCTGACGCCGGGGGTGCCGGCATCGCTGACATAGGCGATGCGCTGGCCCTGCTGCAGGCGTGCGATCACGCCGGCGGCAGCTTCGGCCTCGTTGTGCTGGTGCACGGCCAGCAACTGGCTGCCGGGGCGCTCCAGGCCATAGCTGCGCAGCATGCCCTGGGTGTGGCGCGTGTCTTCACAGGCCACGGCATCGACCAGCTGCAGCACATGCAGGGCGCGCAGCGAGATGTCGGCCAGGTTGCCGATGGGCGTGGCCACCACATACAGCGTGCCCTGCGGATAATTCTGGGCAGCCGCTGCCTCGCGGGCAGCATGCAGGGCCGGAGCGAAAGAGGTGCTCAATGGGTTTCCTTGGAAAAAAGCCGCCGCAGGAGGCGGCCACAGGCCGCACGCCGGGGCAGCAGGCCGAAGACCGGGCGTTGCGCCATGCGCTGGCGCGCGGCTGGCGGCTGATAGAGCGCAATTATCGGACGCCTGGGCGCGGTGGGGGCGAGATAGACCTTATCTTGCGTGCCGCGGATGGCATGGTGGTGTTCGTGGAGGTGCGCAGCCGCACCAGCAGCCAGTTCGGAGGGGCCGATGGCAGCATCCATGCGGCCAAGCGCCAGCGCATCGTGCTGGCCGCCCGCCACTGGCTGGCGCGCCAGCCGTCGGTGCCGGCCTGCCGCTTTGATGCGGCCCTGGTGCAGCAGGACCAGCTGCAGTGGCTGGAGGCGGCCTTCGACGCAGAATGAGGCCGGGCGGCAGCGCCTGCGGCCCGCCGCTGCCGGGCTTCGTTGCCCCAGGGGCGTTGCACACAGTGCCAGCACAAACTTTCTGCTACCAAAGGTATAACGCAGCACAGGTATCATCGCAGCCCATGCTAGAGCTACGTATCCAACAGCATTTCATCGACAGCGCCGACCTGAAATACCAGGCCGCCCAGGCGCTGAGCCAACCCATTGCCTTGGCCGTGCAGGCCATTCTGGCCAGCGTGACCAGTGGCGGCAAGGTGCTGGCCTGCGGCAGCGGCGTGTCCGCCAGCCAGGCACAGACCTTTGCCACGCTGTGCGTGACCGGCTTCGAGCGCGAACGCCCCGAGCTGGCCGCCATGGCCCTGGGCAGTGATGGCGGGCTACTGGGCGGCTCGGCCGGTACGGCGCCGGGCTCGCAGTATCTGGCGCGCCAGGTGCGTGCGCTGGGTCAGGCGGGCGATCTGCTGCTGGTGATCTCGGTCAGCGGCAACGACCACAGCCTGCTGGAAGCCGTGGATGCGGCGCACGAGCGCGAAATGATGGTGGTTGTGCTCAGCGGCCATACTGGCGGCGCCCTGGCTTCCCGGGTGCGCGAGACCGATGTGCTGATCTGCGTACCGCATGAGCGGGCTGCGCGCGTGCGCGAAGCCCATGAGTTGGTGGTCCATTGCCTGTGCGACGGCGTGGACACACAGTTGCTTGGCGAACAGGAGATGTTATGAAGCGAATGGGTTCCCCTCTGGTACGCGCAGTCTTGGCTGCGGCAGCCATCACTGCAGGCCTGTCGGGTTGCGTGCCCCTGGTGGTCGGCGGCGGCATGGCCACCGCCGCACTGTCGGCGGCCGATCGCCGCACGACCGGTACGCAGGTGGAAGACCAGGGTATCGAGCTGCGGGCGCAGGACCGCATCCGCCAGTCCCCGCTGAACGAGCGCAGCCGCGTCAACATCACCAGTTTCAACCGCAAGGTGCTGATCACCGGCGAAGTGCGCAACGAGCAGGACAAGCAGGAAGTGGCTCGCATCGTGCGCGATGTGAACAATGTGGACGGCATCCACAACGAGCTGGAAGTGACGCCGTTTTCCTCTTCGCTGGGCCAGCGCAGCAAGGACACCATGATCACCAGCCAGGTCAAGGGCAGCCTGATCAATGCGCGGGATCTGCAGGCCTCGGCCATCAAGGTGGTGACCGAGATGAATGTGGTCTACCTGCTGGGCATTGTGACCGAGCGTGAGTCCCGGCGCGCCGCGGAAATTGCCCGCGGTGTGAACGATGTGCGCAAGGTGGTGCGGGTGTTCGAGCTGACCACCGAAGATGCACTGGCCAACTACATGCCCGGCAGTGCGCCGGTGACGCGCGACCCTGCGGCAGAGAACTGACCGCCAGGCGTTGCTACGCCAAACGCCAAATGCAGAACGGCAGCCGTGAGGCTGCCGTTTGTTTTGGTGGGCCGCCGAAGCTGCGCGGATCAGCGCAGGCGGCGGATCAGGCTGGAGGTGTCGTTGCGACCGCCGTCCATGGCCTGCACATCGGCGTAGAACTGGTCCACCAGAGCGGTCAGCGGCAGGCGGGCGCCATTGCGCTTGGCTTCGTCCAGCACCAGACCCAGGTCTTTGCGCATCCAGTCCACGGCAAAGCCGAAGTCGAACTTGCCTTCCACCATGGTCTTGCCGCGGTTTTCCATCTGCCAGCTCTGGGCGGCGCCCTTGCTGACCACGTCCAGCACCTTGTTCACATCCAGTCCAGCCTTTTCACCGAAGGCAATGGCTTCGGACAGGCCTTGCACCACGCCGGCAATGCAGATCTGGTTGACCATCTTGGTCAGCTGGCCCGCGCCGCTGGCGCCCATCAGCGTGAAGGCGCGCGAGAAGCACTGGGTCACCGGTGCCACGGTGTCGAACACGCTCTGGTCGCCGCCGCACATCACCGTCAGCGCACCATTCTGGGCACCGGCCTGACCGCCGGAGACCGGGGCGTCGATGAAATGCTGCCCCTGGGCCTGTGCCGCGGCATACAGCTCGCGGGCCACTTCGGCCGAAGCGGTGGTGTGGTCGACAAAAATGGCACCCGCCTGCATGCCGGCCAGGGCGCCGTCGGCGCCCAGCACCACGGAACGCAGGTCGTCGTCATTGCCCACGCAGCAGAACACGATGTCGGCGCCCTGGGCCGCCGCACGCGGCGTGGCGGCTTCGGCGCCGCCGAATTCGGCCACCCAGGCCTGGCGCTTGGCGGCACTGCGGTTGTACACGGTGACCTGGTGGCCTGCCTTGGCCAGGTGTCCGGCCATGGGGTAGCCCATGACGCCCAGGCCCAGGAAGGCAACTTTGCGGGAAGGAGTGGCAGCGTAATCGCGGGGGGTGATGCTCGACATGTCGGTGGATCAGAAAGGCAGAAAGCAGCGCACAGACGCTGCGGCGAAGCTCCCATGGTGACACAGGCGGCCCCGCTTGTCGCCCCTTCTTGCGACAGATCAGACACTGGTGAAATGGACGCCGGCGGGGCCCTGCTCCGGTCCCGGGGGCGGGTTGTGCGGGCTGTCTCCAGGTGGCACAAGGGTTTGGTACGCTCCACGGCTTATGACGACCATAGCCGAGAACCTTCAGCACATACACAGCCGCATGGCGCGCGCCTGCGAGGGCGCACAGCGCCCCCACGCCAGCGTGGGTCTGCTGGCCGTGTCCAAAACCTTTGGTGCCGATGCTGTGCGCGAGGCGGCACAGGCCGGCCAGCGCGCCTTTGGCGAGAACTACATCCAGGAGGCGGTGGACAAGATTGCCCAGGTGCGTGCCATGGCCGATGTGCCGTCGCTCACCTGGCACTGCATAGGCCCGATCCAGAGCAACAAGACCCGGCTGGTGGCTGAACACTTTGACTGGGTGCACACGGTGGACCGGCTGAAGATTGCCCAGCGCCTGTCCGACCAGCGGCCTGCCGGCCTGCCGCCGCTGCAGATCTGTCTGCAGGTGAATGTGGACGGAGGCGAGACCAAATCCGGCTGCAGCCCGCAGGAGGCGCTGGCACTGGCCCAGGCCATTGCCGCCCTGCCGCAGCTGCAGCTGCGCGGGGTGATGAGCATTCCCGACCCCCAGCCGACCCCCGAGGCCATGCTGGCCGTGCACCAGCGCGTGGCAGCCGTGTTTGCGCAGATCCGCGCCAGCGGCCTGCCGGGGCTGGAGGCCTTCGACACCCTGAGCCTGGGCATGACCGACGATCTGGAACTGGCCGTGCAGGCCGGCAGCACCCTGGTGCGCGTGGGCAGCGGCATCTTTGGCCGCCGCAGCTACCCGGCAGCGCCTGTCGCCTGAGTGCGCGCCACCGTGATGGCCTGCGCCAGATCAGCCGAAGGGTGACAGACGGCATATTAAGATGGGGACATACCTGTCCGACCCGGTGGCCACAGAGCCACCCGCCGGACCTGATCCATAGCTCAAGGAGATACCCCTTCATGCCCGGACTGTTGCCCGATATCGATCCAGATGGACTGCTGGAATTCTCGGTGGTCTACACCGACCGCGCCCTGAACCACATGTCCAAGCGCTTTGCCGGCGTGATGCAGGACATTCTGGGGACGCTCAAAGAGGTCTACCACGCCCACACCGCCGTGCTGGTGCCCGGCAGCGGCACCTTTGGCATGGAAGCCGTGGCGCGCCAGTTCGCCAATGGCGAGAAGGTGCTGATCGTGCGCAACGGCTGGTTCAGCTACCGCTGGACGCAGATCTTCGACACCGGCAACTTTGGCCTGGGCGGCGGTGCCGTGGTCTGCAAGGCGCGCAAGCAGGGCGAAGGCAGCCAGGATCCGTGGACACCCTGCCCCGCACAGGACGTGGCCGACACCATCCGCGCCGAGCGCCCCAAGGTGGTGTTCGCCCCCCATGTCGAAACGGCCAGCGGCATCATGCTGCCCGACGACTACATCCGCACCATTGCCGATGCGGCCCATGACGTGGGCGCGCTGATGGTGCTGGACTGCGTGGCCTCCGGCGCCATGTGGGTCAACATGGAAAAGACGGGCGTGGACGTGCTGATCAGTGCGCCGCAAAAGGGCTGGAGCAGCTCGCCCTGCTGCGCCATGGTGATGCTCTCGGCGCGTGCACGCGAAGCCATCGAACACACGCAAAGCTCCAGCTTCTCCTGCGATCTGAAGAAGTGGATGCAGATTGCCGAAGGCTACGAAAAAGGCCACCACGCCTACCACACCACCATGCCCACCGACGCCCTGGTGCGCCTGCGCGACGTGATGCTGGAAACCCGTGCCTACGGCTTCGAGAAGGTGCGCGAAGAGCAGATCGCCCTGGGCGACCAGGTGCGCAAGCTGCTGGAGTCGCGCGGTTTCCCCAGCGTGGCGGCCGGCGGATTCAAGGCCCCGGGTGTGGTGGTGAGCTACACCACCCACCCCGACATCCAGAGCGGCAAGGCCTTCCTGAATGTGGGTCTGCAGACCGCTTCGGGTGTGCCGCTGATGTGCGACGAAGGTCCGGATTTCAAGACTTTCCGCATCGGCCTGTTTGGCCTGGAGAAGTGGCACAACGTGGACCGCACCGTGGGCCATCTGCGCGATGCGCTGGACCGCATCGGGGTGTGATGCCCTCTGAGTCGGTGTGTGCCTTTCCCTGCTCCGGCGGCGCCGCAGGGGCAGCCCCAGCGCGGTGCACCGGCCTGTTCTATGGTTGAAAGGGCCGTTCCGGTGCAGCGCATGCGCGGGCACGGCCCCAGTGAAAGGAAATTCCCATGTTTGTACGCATTGCAGGCGCTGCCTGCCTGATGGGCGCGATGCTGGCCGGTCACGCACTGGCACAGTCGCAACCGGTGACCTCGGCCAGCGGCCTGGTCTATGAAAGCCTGAAGGACGGCACGGGCGCAAGCCCCAAGGCCACGGACAAGGTGAAGGTGCATTACCGCGGCTACTTTCCGCAGACCGGCGCGGATTTCGACAGCTCCATCACCCGGGGCGAGCCGATCGAGTTCCCGCTCAACGGCGTGATTCCCTGCTGGACCGAAGGTGTGCAGAAGATGAAGGTGGGGGGCAAGGCGCGCCTGACCTGCCCACCGGGCATTGCCTATGGCAGCCGTGGTGCGGGCCGGGTGATTCCGCCCAACGCCACGCTGATGTTTGAAGTCGAGCTGCTGGGCATCAACGGCAAGTAAGCGCCGCGGCGTGCCGCCGGTCGGCGACCGCTTCCGCCCGATGCCGCGCTGCGGGGCGCATCGGGTGCAGGGGTATGGCCTGCGGCACGGTGGCACAGGCTGGCGAGGAGTGGGCATGCGCGGGCCCGCCCACGCCCACGCGGTCCATCTGCCTGGGGCGGGGACAGCCTTGCGGCAGGCCCCGCCCGTGGGCTTACTTGTAGAACACCTCGACCGGGCCCTTTAGCTTGATCAGCAGCGGGTAGCCCTTGCGGTCCACGGTCTTGCCGGCAGGCACACGCACCCAGCCTTCGCTGATGCAGTATTCCTCCACATCGAAACGCTCCTTGCCGTTGAAGCGGATGCCGATGTCGTGCTCAAAAATCGCGGCCACATAGTGGGGGCTGCGCGGGTCGATGGACAGGTGGTCGGGCAGTTCGGGGCGGGTGTCGCTCATGGTGCAGGTCGGTCAGAAAGTTGTGAATGCCCGGATTGTCCGGGATTTGCCTTGGCCCTGGCGCCCGCTGCCGTGCTGCGGCTGCGGGAGCGCCCTACACCGGGCAGCCACCAACGCGTGCTAGGCTGAAACCGCCGCTGGAGCAGATGGGCTGCTGCAGCGCGCCGGAGTGAACCGCACGCCTATGAGTTCGACTGCATCCGCACTGCAACGCGCCAAGCGCCTGGCGCTGGGTCTGCTGCTTCTGGTGACGGCCGTGTTTGTGGCCACGCATTTTCTGCCGCAGACGCTGCTGGTGCGCTGCCTGCAGTCCATGGCCGAAGCTGCCATGGTGGGTGCGCTGGCCGACTGGTTTGCGGTGTCGGCACTGTTTCGCCACATCCCCATTCCCTGGGTGCAGCGGCACACGGCGATCATCCCGCGCAACAAGGACCGTATCGGCGAGAACCTGGCCGTTTTCGTGCGCGACAAGTTCCTGGATGCGCCCTCGCTGGTGGCGCTGCTGCGCCGCCACGATGCCGCCCAGTCGCTGGCCGACTGGCTGGGCGCGCCCGGCAACAGCCAGCTGCTGGGCCGCCAGCTGGCCCGCCTGGCCCAGGCCGGGCTGGAGATGGTGCAGGACCGCCAGGTGGAGCGGCTGTTGACCCAGACGCTGCGTGGCGTGCTGGCACAGGTGGACCTGTCACGCTCGCTGGCCACGGTGCTGGGGGCATTGACGCAAGGCGGGCGCCACCAGGCGGTGCTGGACGATGTGCTGCGCCGCATCGGCGGCGTGCTGCAGCAGGCCGATACGCAACATTTCATTGCCGAGGCCATCGTGCAGTGGCTCAAGCGCGAGCACCCGTTGAAGGAAAAAATGCTGCCCACCGACTGGCTGGGCGACAAGGGCGCCGAATTGGTGGCCCAGGCGCTGGAAAGCCTGCTGGACGACATTGCCCACAACCCCCAGCACCGCATGCGCGAGGCCTTCGATGCGGCCGTGCAGCGGCTGATCGTGCGGCTGCAGAACGACCCGGACTACGCCGCGCGCGCCGAGCAGGTGCGCCACTATCTGCTGCACGACGAGAAGCTGGCCGCCTATCTGCGCGACCTGTGGGGCGGCATGCGCCAGCGCCTGGAGGCGGATCTCGACAACCCGAAATCCCATATCGCGCGCAAGCTGGGCGGCCTGGGGCGCTGGCTGGGCCTGTCGCTGGCACAGGATGCGGCGCTGCGCCGCTCCATGAACGAACGGCTGGAGCGCTGGGCGCAGGCGCTGGCGCCCGAGGTGTCGGAGTTCATTGCCCGCCACATCCGCGAAACCGTGCAGCGCTGGGACGCACGCGAGCTGTCGGCCCTGGTGGAGCAGCACATCGGCAAGGACCTGCAGTTCATCCGCATCAACGGCACCTTGGTGGGCGGCGCCATCGGGCTGCTGCTGTTTGCCTTCAGCCATCTGCCTGAACTGCTGCGCAGCCTGCCGCGCTGAACCGGTCTCACGTCAGCGGCTGGGGGGCTGCCGCCAGCGCCTCCTCGGTGAGGGTGGCAAACACCAGCCGCACTTCCAGCCCCTGCGCCTTTCCGGGCGGGGGCGACAGCAGCTCCAGCTGGGCGTCGTGCCGGTCGGCAATGCTGCGCACAATCGACATGCCCAACCCGTAGCCGATGTGGCGGGTGTCCCCGCGCACATGGCGCTCCAGGATCTGCAGGCGCTGTGCCGCATCCAGGCCAGGGCCGTCGTCGCGCACGGCCAGGGCCGGCGGCTGGCGCAGCACGGTCAGCACCACTTCGCCGCTGGAATAGGTGAGGGCGTTGTCGATCAGGTTGCGCAGCGCAATGGCCAGCGTGTCCATGTCGCCTTGCACCCAGACCGGGGCCGCGTCCTCGGGCGGCTCCCAGTCCAGCCGGCGCTGGGCGCGGGGGTGCTGCCAGAATTCCTGGGCCATGGTGGTCGCCAGCTGCAGCAGGTCGACGGTGTGAAAGCGCGCCGTGTTCCCCGCTTCGGCACGTGACAGCTGCAGCAGGCGCTCAGTCCGGTGGCTCAGGGTTTCCAGGGCGGTCAGGGCGGTCTGCGCCTCGCCCACGGCAATCTGCGTGCTGCCTTGCAGCTGGGCCTGCTCCACCGCCGTGTGCAGCCGCAGCCGCACGGAGGCCAGCGGGGTGCGCAACTCGTGCGCGGCATTGGCGGCCAGGGCGCGTTCCACATCCAGCGCCTGGTGCAGGCGGTCCATCAGCTGGTTCACGCCTTCGCCCACCTGGCGCAGTTCCAGCGGCAGGTCCTGCAGCACCAGGGGCTGCAGATTGCTGCTGCTGCGCTCTGTGATCTGCTGCTGCAGCCATTGCAAGCTGCGCAATTCCTTGCGCGCAATGTGGCGGATCAGGCCGGCCAGCACCGGCAGCATCAGCAGCAGCACGGTGATCAGTCCGGTCAGCGTGCCGCTGCGGACTTCGGCACGTTCGCCCAGCGGGTCGGCCAGCTGCAGCCACAGGTCATCCTGCGGGGTGTACAGCGTGTAGATGCGGTGTTCGATGGAGTTGTGAAACCCCGGTTTCAAGGGGGCATCGAACGGGGTGATGGGGGCGCCGCGCGAGCGCAGCAGCACCTTGCCGTCGGGGGTGCGCAGCTGCAGCAGCAGGGGCTCCGGGTGGTCATCTCCGGGCACTTCGCCCATGGTCAGGATGTCCTGGCCCGGGGTGTCCGCATCGATGCGCGACTGCCGGACGTCCAGCAGGGCAGGGTAGAGCTGGCGGTGGGCGCTTTCCACCAGTTCGGTGTCGAAGTTGTGCTGGATCTGGGAATCCACATACCAGGCGACCAGGGCCGTCCCCAGCGCCCAGACTGTGATCACCGCCACCACCAGCGGGCGGGTCAGGCGGTAGGCCAGGCTAGCGGGAGCGGGCTTCATGCCACCGCCAGCCGGTAGCCCGTGCCGCGCACGGTCTGGATCAGGGGGCTTCCCAGTTTGCGCCGCAGCCGGCTGATGAACACCTCCAGGGTGTTGCTGTCCGAAGTGCTGTCCCATTGGTAGAGCGCTTCCAGCAGCCGTTCGCGGGTGAAGGTCTGTTCCGGCCGGCTGGCCAGCACGCGGAGCAGGGCCCATTCCTTGGGGGTGAGCACCACCGGCAGGCTGTGGACCTTGACCACCTCGCGTGCCAGGTCGATGCTGACCGGCCCGCGCTGCAGCACCGGGCTGGCCTGGGCACTGCGACGGCGTTCGATGGCGCGCAACCGGGCCAGCAGCTCTTCGGGGTCATAGGGTTTGACCAGGTAGTCGTCCGCGCCGGTGTCCAGGCCGCGGATGCGGTCGCTGACCTGGTCGCGGGCGGTCACCACCACCACGGTGGGGGGATCGTCCCGCCGGGGCAGGTGCTGCAGCAGCTCCAGGCCATCGCCGTCGGGCAGGTTCAGGTCCAGCAGGATAGTGGCGTAGTGGGTCACGGCCACCAGGGCGCGTGCAGTCGTCAGGTCGGGGGCCAGGTCCACCTTGAATTGCTTGCTGTGCAGATAGCCCAGCACCGCCTGGGCCAGGGCTGCATCGTCTTCCACCAACAGTATTCGCATGGTGCAGGGTCATGAACGGAAAGCACCAGTGTAGAGACGCTGGCGGCCCGAGTTGGAAAAAAGCCGTTCAACCCGAAAACTGAACGAAAACTGAACGAGCGGTTCACTGCGGGTTCAGCTTGTGGGCCTACCGTACGGGCCCATGCACAATATGTTTCCCGGCCGCGGCGATGCCATGCCTGCGGTGGCACTCCCCACGTCCGATTCCGTTCCTGCCGATGCTGCACTGCCGCATGTCGGTCGCCGCTGGCGTTGGCCCGTGCTGCAGCTGTCGCCCCGCACTGTGGCCGGCGTGCTGGTGCTGTGGTGCACCTTGCTGTTGAACCAGGCCCTGTGGCAGAAGCTGGCGGGGCTGGCCGATTTCTCGGACCCCTGGATGCTGCGTCGGGCGGTGATGGCGGTGCTGGTGGGCTGTGCCACCTATCTGTGGTTCATGTTGTGGTCCTGGCCGCGCCTGCGCCGGGGTGCCTGGAGTGCCACCCTGCTGCTGGCCGCAGTGGTGCAGTACTACATGCTGCACTATGGCATGGTGATGGACAGCAGCATGGTGCGCAATGTGATGCAGACCAACTTCACGGAAGGCATGGCACTGTTCAGCCCGGTCCTGCTGGTGCATGTGGCGGTGTTTGCCGGTCTGCCGGTGCTGTGGCTGTACCGTGGGGTGCGCTGGCAGGAAGGCCGGGGGCGGCGTGCCTGGGGCCTGTCGGCACTGGCGGTGCTGCTGGCGCTGGGGACCCTGCTGGGCGGCAGCGTGGCCATGTACCGCCAGCTGGCGCCGCTGATCCGCAACCACACGGAAATCCGCTTTCTGATCAACCCCCTGGCCACGGTGGTGTCGTTCGCGCAGGTCACGCTCAAACCCATCTTCAAACCGAACCGGCCGTTCCGCGCCATCACCGAAGGTGCTGCACTGGGCAGCAGCTACGGTGCGGCATCTGCCGTGGCGGCTGCCACGCACAAGCCGCCGCTGCTGGTGCTTGTGGTGGGGGAAACCGCGCGTGCCGACCACTTCGGCCTGAACGGCTACCCGCGCGACACCACGCCCGAGCTGGCGGCGCGCCAGGTCATCAACTGGCGCCAGGCCTGGTCCTGCGGCACCAACACGCTGGCATCGGTGCCCTGCATGTTCTCTCACCTGGGCAAGTCGGGCTACGAGGGCCGCAAGTTCGAATACGGCAATCTGATGGATGTGCTGCAGGCCGCCGGCCTGGGGGTGGACTGGCTGGACAACCAGTCCGGCTGCAAGGGCGTGTGCGACCGCATTCCCCATGCCCAGGCCGACCAGGTGGCCACGCCGGCCGAAGTCAAGCAATGGTGCAAGGACGGGGAGTGCCTGGACCAGCTGATGGTGGGCCTGCTGGACCAGCGCCTGCAGGCCCTGCCCGAGGCCGCACGCAGCAAGGGCGCGGTGCTGGTGCTGCACCAGATGGGCAGCCACGGCCCGGCGTACTACCGCCGCTCCAGTGCGCAGACCAAGCAGTTCAAGCCGGAGTGCACCACGCACGTGACCTCGGACTGCAGCCATGCCGAACTGGTCAATGTGTATGACAACAGCATGCGTGAAACCGATCTGTTTCTGGCCAAGACCATCGATTGGCTGCAAAAGAAGCAGGACCAGTACGCCACGGCGCTGATGTATGTGTCGGACCACGGTGAATCCCTGGGCGAGAACGGCCTGTATCTGCATGGCCTGCCTTATGCGATCGCCCCAGACACGCAAAAGCATGTGCCCTGGGTGCTGTGGCCCGGCAGCCTGCAGGCGCGCACCGGCATGAAAGAGGCCTGCGCCCGCTCCGGAGCGGACCAGCGCATCACGCACGACAACTACTTCCACACCGTGCTGGGCATGCTGGATGTGAGCAGCCCGCTCTACAAGCCGGAGCTGGACATGCTGGCCACGTGCCGTTCGTGACGCCGCTGCCGCACTGCAGTGCAGTGTAAAAAAAAGGGGCACTATCGCCCCTTTTTTTGTTCCCGTTTTCGGCCCCCAGCCCGCGACGCGGTGCGCGGTGCGGGGCACACGCTTAAGGCATCGGAATGGCGCTGCCCGCGGCCGCATGGGCCTGGTAATGCACGGCCGGCTGGCCGCAGGGGCGCAGGGCCAGCGCCGCATTCAAGCGTTCCAGCATGGCCGATGTGGCTGGGGCCGGGGAGGCTCCGGTCTGCCAGTCCGGCCGCACAAATTGCACCCAACCCACCCAGGCCAGCAGCTGCAGCAACTGGCTGACCGCACCGGGTTGCTGGGCATACAGCGGCAGCTGCACCAGCTGGGCATAGCTTTGGGGACCCAGCTGCAGCGCCGCCAGCAGCGGTGCCACATGGGCCATGGGCATCTGCACCGGACCGATGCGGGTGTCGAGCGTGAAGGCGGCCGGCAAGGGCGCCTGCAGCGAGGGCGCTGCCGGCAGCAGGGCGATGCGCTGCGACAGCAAGGCGTGGCGGTGTGCGTCGGCGGACAGCATATTGCCCTGGGGGTGCTGGCACTGGTAGAGGTCGCGGCGCTGGTTCTGGTTGCGGGCAATGTCCTTGAAGGTTTCCTGGGCGGCCACGCTGCAGCCTTGCTGGCGCAGGCGGTTCAGCAGCGGCAGGGACTGTTCGGGCAGCGACGCACCGTCGATGTTTTCCAGCAGCGTGGCACTGCCGGCGTAATCACAGCCGGCCCGTGCGAGATCGGCCATGACATCGGCCACGTGCAGGGACTCCCAGTGCGCGTTCAGAAATTCATGGGCGATGTAGCGGCGGTCCATGCCGCGCAACTGGCCCAGTTCCGCCGCAATGCGCGGATGTTCGCTGCAGTAGCCGGTGCCGGCTTCGGTCATCTGCTGCAGCAGGGCCAGGCCGGCATCGGCCTTGTCCGTGGAGCCGCCGGCCATGCCTTGCGTGGCCAAGTGTGCCAGCTTTTGCGCAGCCGCCATGGAGGCGGAGCCGGGCTGGCTCATATAGGCCAGGTAGAGCACGCCGCCGGGCTGCAGGTGGCGTTCCAGCAGCTGGCGCAGGGCGGCACGGTTGCTGGCGCTGATCCAGGAGTACACCCCGTGGCTGACGATGAAATCACAGGGGGGCAGTGCGGCATCGGTCGAATGCAGCGCGGCCTCAAAGCTCTGGCACACGAAGCGCACATTGGCCACGCCCACCGCCTGTGCCAGGGCCTGTGCCTGGGCGATGGCATCCGGGTTGAGGTCCAGACCGATGAATTGCCCCTGCGGGTTGGTGGCGGCCGCAATGACCGTGCTGATGCCCGTGCCGCAGCCCAGTTCCAGCCAGGTGTAGGGCTGCTGCAGATCGGGTGTGCGGCGCCCCAGTGCCTGCAGGGCGCTGCACAGCCAGACGGGCATGAGCTCGCGGTGGAAGTAGTCGGGGTAGGCCACGTCGGTGACGTAGCCATCCAGGTGCGCGGCAGGGGATGTCATGGGGCGGCAGGGGGAAGAAACAATGCAAAAGCCTGCAGCCAGGGCTGCAGGCTTGATGGTGTCACAGCTGCGGGTGCGCGGGCTGCCCGGGTGGGCAGGTCCACGCGTCCTGCAGTCTGCGACAAGCGCTGGAAGTTGCCCCTGCCGGGTACAGCGCCGGGGCTGCACCGGGCACAGGGGCGCGCGGCTTAGAAGCGGCCGGTCAGCGACACGTAGTAGGCACGGCCCAGTTCGTTGTAGGTGGAGGCGCCTGCGGCGGAGTTGTTGGACTCGCGGTACAGGCGCTTGTCCGCCAGGTTGGTGATGCCGAAGTTCAGCGCATAAGACTTGTTGATCTTGTACTGTGCGCCAATGCCGTACAGGGCGTAGGAGCTCACTTCCTGCAGCTGTGCACCGGTGGAGGCCGCACCGCCGGTCTGGATGGTACGGGGTTCCTGGCGGCCGTAGAACGTGGCGTTCAGCTGGGTCGACCAGTTGCCGTTGATGGTCCAGTCCAGCGTGGAGTTCACGGTGTACTTGGGGATCACGGACAGCGGCTGGTCGTTTTCCTTGTTGTGGTTCTTCAGCATGTAGGTGAAGTTGTTCACCAGCTTCAGCTTGCTGCCGTCCTTGCCATCCAGCGGCACGGTCAGATTTCCTTCAAAGCCCTTGACGATGGCCTTGCTGGCATTCATCCACTGGTAGACCTGGGAAGTGCCGACCACGACCGGCGTGCCGTCGTTCATTTCGGCATAGATCTTGTCCTTGTAGTCGTTCTGGAAGTAGCTCAGGCTGGCGTCCAGGCCATTGTGGTTGGTGTATGCAACCCCCAGTTCCTTGTTGATGCTGGTTTCGGCCTGCAGATCGGGGTTGCCCACGATGTAGCAGCCACCGCCCAGATTGGGCGAACTCACCGGGCAGCCATTGCCCATGGTGAAGTACAGGTAGTTGTTGTTGGTCTGGTACAGATTGGGGGCCTTGAAGGCACGGGCGATGCCGCCCTTGACCTGCCAGCTGTCGTTCAGCTGGTAGGTGGCATTCAGGCTGGGGCTCCAGTTGTTGCCCGACTGGCTGTGGTGGTCAAAGCGCACACCCGGGGTCAGGATCAGGTTCTGGATGGGTTCGAAGTTGTCTTCCACGAACAGCGCGAAGTTCTGCGCATCGGACTTGCCGCTGCGGGTGCCTGCGCTGCCCACCAGGCCACCGACGTTGTTGGCGCCCGTGCCTGTGGTCTGGCCCATGGCGGCGGCATCGTCCAGCTTCTCGTTGCGGTACTCGAAGCCCGTGGTCAGCATGTGGGTGGTGCCGCCCAGCTTCAGCGGGGTGTTCACTTCCCCGGACAGGAAGTAGTTGCCCAACTTGGAGGTGACTTTGCTGGTGCCGCTGCTGATGGCGCCTTCCGGGCCGCCGGCCAGTGCCACGGGGTTTTGCCAGCGGCGGGTGTTTTCGTACTGGAAGATCAGGCGCGAGGTGCCCCAGTCCCATTTGCCGCGGTGGGTCACGCCCAGGGTGTTGCGGTTGGTGCGGTTGGTTTCCTGGCCCAGCAGCGATTCGCGGATGGCGGCGTTGGCGTCGATGCTGACGGCGGTCTCGCCAGCGTATTCATTGGTCTGGCGGCTGGCGCCCATCTCGAACTCCAGCACCTGCTGGGGCGTCAGGTCCCAGCGCAGCAAGGCGTTGATGTCCTTGTTCTTCACGCCTTCACGGCCGGCAGGTGCCATTTCCGTGGTGGTGGCGGCAGTGCGGTTCAGGTCGGGGCTGTCGGCATCGCTGTGGGCCATGTTGCCGAACAGGCGGAAGGACAGGTTCTCGGCCAGCGGACCGGACAGGTTGAAGCTGCTGCGCTTGGTGTCGCCTTCCTTGGAGTCTTCCTGGAACTTGCCGTAGACGGTGACCGAGCCCTGCAGCTTGTCGGTGGGCTTCTTGGTGATGATGTTCACCACACCACCGGCGGCACCCGAACCGTAGCGTGCGGCCGCAGGGCCGCGGATGACTTCGATGCGCTCGATGGCTTCCACCGGGACCCAGTTGGAGTCGCCGCGGGTGTCGCGCTCGCCGCTGCGGCCCATCTTGGCGCCATTGCGCGATTGCACGGGCTTGCCGTCGATCAGGATCAGGGTGTTTTCCGGGCCCATGCCGCGCAGGTCGATCTGGCGGTTGTTGCCGTACTGGCCGGAGGCGGAGTTGCCGGTCAGGTTGACGCCCGGCATGGTGCGCACCAGCTCGGAAATGTCGTTGGCGGGAGCGCGTTCGGTCAGCTCTTCCTGGGTGATGACGGACACGCCCAGGGCCTGTTTGAGTTCTTCTTCGGCGGTGGCGCGGACCGTGGTTTCACCCAGCACGGTGTCGGTGGCGGCCTGGGCAGCGGTCAGATGGGCGGCCATCGCAATGGCGGAGAGGGCAAAAAGGCGGAAATTCAGTGAGCGGGACATGAAGCTGCAGTAAAGAATTCGTTAACAGGAATCGTTCTCATTACATTGTAGTTACATGCTGTACGATCGCGAATTGTTCTTGTTTGCATGTTGTTGTTTTTTGCTCAAAAAAGCGTGTTAAATAGCGATGGATGCTGCAAGAAGTTGTGAATAGTCAACTTCATTGAAAGGAATGCCATGCTTGGAACCCCTCTGACTCCGTCGCGCCGCCACTGGTTGGCTGCTGCCCTGGCAGGGGCCTGCGGCTGGGGAATGGCTGCCGGAGCCTGGGCGGCCAGCCCCGCTGCGGCCCAGGCGCCCATTGCCATCGCGCATGCCAAGGGCGTGACCCGGGTGCCTGCTGCACCGCAGCGCGTGGTGGTGTTTGATCTGGGGGCGCTGGACACCATGCACACCCTGGGCCTGCCGGTGGCCGGGGTGCCCAAGGCGCAGTTTCCGGACTATCTGCAAGGCTATGCCGCTGCCCGCTATCCCGTGGCAGGCAGTCTGTTCGAGCCGGATTACGAGGCGCTGAGCCGGATCCGGGCGGATCTGATCATTGTGGGCGGCCGCTCCGCCGCCAAGTACGAGCTGCTGCGCAAGATCGCGCCCACGGTGGACTTCTCGGTCAACGGCCAGCAGATGCTGCAGGACATGGGGCGCAATGTGACGGCCCTCGCCAGCCTGTATGGCAAGCAGGCCCAGGGCCAGGCGCTGGTCGCCCGGATGCAGCAGGCGGTGGCGGGGTTGCGCCAGCTCTCCAGCCAGGCGGCGCCCGGGCTGCTGCTGATGGCGGTGAACGACAAGATCATGCCCCAGGCGCCGGGTTCACGTTTCGGCTTTCTGTTCGATGTGCTGGGCGCACAGTCGGCCCTCACCGCACAGCAGTTGCCGGCGCGCGGCACGGTCTATACCTTTGACGATGTGGCCAGGCTCAACCCGCAGTGGCTGTATGTGATCGACCGCAACACCGCCACCGGGCAGGCGGCCGGCGGCGGCGCCATCATTCCGTCGCAGCAGGTGTTCGACAACGCCCAGGTCAAGGGCACGGCGGCCGGCCAGAAAGGGCAGGTGGTGTTTCTGGATCCCAAGGGCTGGTACCTGATGGGCAGCACCGGCCCCACGGCCTTGCTGGGCAATGTGGCCCAGCTCAAGCAGGTCTACCAGGCAGCCGTCCGGTAAGCGGAGGTCACCTGGGGCGGGAAGGGGCGGTCCGGGGTGTCAGCCGCCGCGGCCTTCCGCAGGGCCGCCGCTGCCGTGCGGAGCCTGGCCGGCACCGGCTTCATCGCCATGCAGCAGGTGTTCGCCGATCTGGCGCCAGGCCTTGGCGGCGGCGTGCTGGCCAGCAAAGTGGTGGCAGCTGGCGGCCGTCATGGCGATGCGGCCGTTGCTGGGCTCCAGGTCGAAGGCCTTTTCGCACTGGGCGGCGGCATTGGCCCACATCACGGGCGCGTTGGGCGATTCGTCCTTTTGCAGGGCATGGGCCTCGGCCATCCAGGCCTGGGCCAGGCGGAAAGCCGCCTCAGCCTGCTCGGGGTCGGCCTGGTGGGCGCGGTAAAACTCCTTGCCGGCGGCCTGCCACAGGGCACGTGCCTGGGTGAAATCGGCGGTGGCAATGTGCTGGGCCTCGCGCACCAGCGCGTTGCCTGCTTCCATATGGGGGCGGTAACTGTCTTGAGACATGGGGGGCATTGTCGCCTGCCTTGGCATGCAGTGGGAGATGATGCGCACTTGATGTAGCACAGATATCTGGCATCTAGGCGACACCCGGTGTGGGCGATAGGCAGCATGTGCGCGCAAACGTTCACCACTGCAGGCAGGGAACCAGATAATCGCCCGCATGCTGGAGCAGATTCGATGCAACCGACGCCTGGGCACCACGGTGCTCCTGCTGTGCGTTGCGCTCTGGCTGGTGGCGCTGTGGGCCGGGGTGCGCGTGCGCGCCATGCCCGGGCCGGCACCGGTGGCGGCCATGGCGGCTGCCAGCGCCACAGAATCCCACGCGGTAGCCCATGTCCACGGCATGCATGCCGCCCACGACAGCACCCATGCGGTCGTGTCGGAGGGAGAGGCTGCTCCCGCGTCTGCCCCTGGACACAGTGGTCAAGGTCACCATGGACCGGATTGCGTGCTGTGTATCGCCCTCAGCCCGCCGGCCGCGGTGGCGGTGGTTGTCTACCGTCCGCCTGCGCCACGCCAGGGATTGGGGTGGCGCGCCCCTGAACGGGCGCCGCTTTCGCGCCAGGCCGCTGCGCCGCTGCCGGCACGCGGTCCGCCTGCAGTCCTCCACGCCTGAGTGCGGCATGCCGTAGCGCATGCCGCGAACTTCCCCGTTTTGAAGCCCCGCCGACCGCGTGCGGAGGGTGCAGGCCCTATGGCCTGTGCCTGCCTGCGCCGGTGGGCGGCGGCGTGGATTTCGCATGCCAACTTATTCCGTTTTTTCCCGGGCCGCCGCTGCGCGCGCCCCGCAGTTCCGTTTCCGCTGGTCGCCCTGCGCCCTGGCCTGTGTGCTGGCCGGGTTGCCAGCCATCGGCATCTCCAGTGCCGCTGTGGCGGCCAACGCCAACGCCAGCGACACGGCGCAAGCGACACCAGACGCCCCCGGCCGCGCACTGGGCGAGGTTGTGGTCACTGCGGTGCACGACCATTCCCCCGTGCAGGTGGTGGCCGACCCCAAGCAGCCGCGCCAGCCGATTCCGGCCAGCGATGCGGCCGACTACCTCAAGACCATTCCCGGCTTTTCGGCCGTGCGCAGCGGCGGGTCGAACAGCGACCCGGTGTTCCGCGGCCAGTTCGGATCGCGCCTGCCGCTGCTGACCAACGGCACCAACCTGATCGGTGCCTGCCCGGCGCGCATGGATGCGCCCAGCTCCTATATTTCGCCGGAGACCTATGACCAGCTGACGGTGGTCAAGGGCCCGCAGACGGTGGTGTGGGGACCGGGTGCCTCGGCAGGGGTGGTGCGCTTTGACCGGCTGCCGCCCGAATTCACCGAACCCGGAGCCCGCCTGTCTGCCAGCCTGCTGGGTGCAAGCGGTGGCCGGAACGACCAGACCGTGGACCTGGAGGCCGGCAACGCCCAGGTCTATCTGCGTGCCACCGCCAACCATTCCCATGGGCAGGATTACAAGGACGGCAACGGCCGCCGCGTGCCTTCCGGCTGGGACAAATGGAATACCGATGTGGCCGTGGGTTTCACCCCCGACGCCCACACCCTGCTGGAGCTGAGCGCCGGCGCGGGCGATGGTGAAGCACGCTACGGCGGCCGCAGCATGGACGGCACACAGTTCCGCCGCGACAGCTGGGGCCTGCGCTTTGAAAAGCAGCACCTCACGTCCTGGCTGGCCAAGCTGGAGGCCCAGGTCTACCGTAACCAGGCCGACCATGTGATGGACAACTACACGCTGCGCACGGCCCCCACCACCGGCATGATGGCGGGCGGCATGGCCAGCAATGTGCGCCGCACCACCACCGGAGGCCGGGTGGCGGCGACGCTGCAGCCGGCTGACGGTTGGCAGCTGGTCACCGGTTTTGACGCCCAGCGCAGCCCGCACGACAAGCGCAGCGGCACGCCCAGCCTGTCCTACGACACCCAGGCATGGACGCGGGATGCCAAGTTCGCCAACTGGGGCTGGTTTGCCGAGCTGGGCTGGCAGGCCAGCGAGCGCATACGCTGGGTGGGCGGGCTGCGCCTGGACCAGTCCGAGGCCTGGCGCTATCCCACCAGCAGCAGCATGGGCGGAATGGGCGGAATGGGGGCTATGGGCGGTATGGCCGCTGCCACGGCCGACAACGACCGCGACCGCAGCGCCATGCCCAGCGGGTTTGTGCGCTGGGAGCAGCAACTGGCGTCCGGCGCCACGGTCTATGCCGGCCTGGGCCATGTGCAGCGCTTTCCGGATTACTGGGAACTGATCTCGCCCAGAAACAGCGCCGCCACGGCAGGCAATGCCTTTGCCAGCCTGAAGCCGGAAAGAACCACCCAGCTGGATGTGGGCGGGCAGTGGAAGGGCGAGGGCTGGCAGGCCTGGGCATCGGGCTATGCCGCCGTGGTGCAGGACTACATCCTGTTCGACTATGTGGGCATGGCCTCCAATGTGCGCAACGTCGACGCACGCCGTGCCGGTCTGGAGCTGGGGGGCAGCCGCCAGCTCAGCACCGCCTGGGCGGCGCAGGCCACGCTGGCCGGCACCTGGGCGCAGAACCGCAGCGATGGCCGGCCACTGCCGCAGACGCCGCCGGTGGAGCTGCGCCTGGGGCTGGACTATGCCCAGGGTCCCTGGACCGCCGGGGCGCTGTGGCGCCTGGTGGCGGCCCAGCACCGCGTGGCACAGGGGCAGGGCAATGTGGTAGGGCAGGATCTGGGGGCCAGTGCCGGCTTCGGCGTGCTGTCGCTCAACACCAGCTACCGCGTGAACCCCCAGCTCAAGCTGCTGCTGGGCGTGGACAACCTGTTCGACAAGGCCTATGCCGAGCACCTGAACCTGGCGGGCAATGCCGGCTTCGGTCTGCCCGGCAACACGCGCATCAACGAGACCGGTCGCACCTGGTGGTTGCGCGCCGACATGAAGTTCTGACGCAGCCTGCAGGGACGACACCAGGCGGTCCCCGCGTGCGCGCGGTGGCCCGCGGTGACCCACGGTGGCCGTGCTGCACGGGGTTACGATCGGCCGTCCTTCTCTCTGACAGCCCCGCCCGCCCATGGGCGGGGCGGTGTGCAACTTTCACCATGACATTCAGCGAACTTCTGGAGGCCGTGCGCGGCGCCTATACCGAGACCCTGTCCCAGACCGTGCAGCAGCAGGCCTGCCATGTGGAGCCGGCCTTGCGTACGGCGGACGGTGCGCTGGCCACCGAAGGGGAACTGGGTCTGCCTTGCCGGGTGGATGCCATCGTGCAGCAGGACGGCAGCAGTCTGACCGTGGATGCGCGCAGCCGTCTGCAGTTCGAACCGGTGCAGCTGCAACTGGCCGGCACGGCCGTGACCATGGTGCCGTTCACCTGGGACTGGCTGCAGTTGGAAGTGCAGGGTCTGGGCCGGGACCGGGTGGCGCATACGCTCCAGGACTGGTTCTGGCAGGGGTTCGATGCCGAAGACCAGAACGCCCTGGCGGCCGATGGCCTGTATGGCGTGCTGCACTTTCTGTCGGACCTGCAGCCGGCCGGTGAAGGCTGGCGCAGTGCGGTCGACCTGGGCTCCGCCCCGGCCGAGGCGCTGGAAGAGCTGCTGTGGCGGCTGTCCGATGCCGGGGCGACCCAGGTCGCGCTGGGCTGAGGCCGCCCGGGTCTGCGGGCAGCGGGCGCCGCGGCCTATAAAGATGATTTGTTTATAAGTAAGTCGAAATTTATTCGTTTTCAGAATGAAGAGGGCTTTTTAGACTGGCTTCCAACGTCATCCGACCGCCAGAAAAAGGAAGCCCGCCATGTCTGCCGTCCTCGCCACCTACGATTTCTCCCGTCCCTCCCGCCTGCAGGAGGCGGCGGTGCCGCTGCAGGACTTTGTGATCCGGCCGGCCCCGGGTGCCGCAGGCAATCTGGGGGCGGAAGTGGTCGGGCTGGACCTGTCCCGTCCGCTGTCGGATGCCGACTTCGAACGCCTGCAGCAGGCGCACTGGCAGCACCATGTGCTGGTGTTTCGCGACCAGCGCATCACCCCGGCCCAGCAGGTGGCGTTCAGCCGCCGCTGGGGCCCGCTGCAGATCCATGTGCTGCGCCAGTTCCAGCTGGCGGGCCACCCCGAAATCCTGCAGGTCTCCAACATCCGTGATGCCCAGGGCCAGCCGGAGGGGCTGGGCGATGCCGGGCAGCTGTGGCATTCCGATCTGTCGTACAAGGAAAAGCCTTCTCTGGGCAGCCTGCTGCACGCGCAGGAACTGCCCAGCGAAGGGGGGGGACACCCTGTTTGCGGACCAGCATGCCGCCTATGACGCGCTGCCGCAGGCCGTCAAGCAGCGCCTGGAGGGGCTGCAGGCCGAACACAGCTACCTGCTGCACTACGAAACGCTGCGCGCCAAGAGCCCCTGGCGCCCGGCGCTGACGCAGGCGCAGGTCGATGAGGTCAAGCCGGCCGTCCACCCCGTGGTCCACACCCATCCCGGCAATGGCCGCAAGGCGCTGTTCGTCAGCGAGCATTTCACCAGCCGCGTGCTGGGCCTGACGGATGACGAAAGCCGCGATCTGCTGGACCAGCTGTTTGCCCACAGCGTGCAGCCGCAGTTTGTCTACCGCCACCAGTGGCAGCCGCACGACCTGGTGTTCTGGGACAACCGTTCGGTGCTGCACCTGGCCAGCGGCACGCCGGAACACCTGCGCCGCAAGCTCTACCGCACCACGGTGGAAGGCGATACGCCCGTGGCCTGATGCCGCGCACTGCCTGTGCTGCCCCGCAACGCTGCAGATGCCGCACCGCCGGGGAGCACTCTTGATTCCACCGCCCATGCTGCGCCATTGCGTGGCGTGAACGGGTTGCTTTGACGCTGCAGGAGCAGGTGTTGCTGCTGCTAACACTGCTCCGCAGCCTCCGTCTGGACTTCACCTTCACCATGAAAAAAATCTTTCACCTCCCCGCGCTGCGCCGTTCCGTGACCGGCACCCTGGCCGCTACCGCGGTGCTGGCCGCCGCCATGGCTGCACCTGCCGCCCATGCCAAGGAAGGCCAGCTGCGCATTGCCCAGCAGTTCGGCATCGTCTACCTGCTGCTGAACGTGGCGCAGGAGCAGAAGCTGATCGAAAAGCACGGCAAGAGCCGGGGCGTGGACATCAAGGTGGACTTTCTGCAGCTTTCCGGCGGCGCAGCCATCAACGATGCCCTGCTGTCCGGCAATGTGGATATCGCCGGGGCCGGCGTGGGCCCGCTGTTCACGCTGTGGGACCGCACCAAGGGCAAGCAGAACGTCAAGGGCGTGGCCTCGCTGGGCAACTTCCCCTATCTGCTGGTGAGCAACAACCCGGCCGTCAAGACCATTGCCGATTTCAGCGACAAGGACCGCATTGCGCTGCCGGCGGTGGGCGTGTCGGTGCAGTCGCGCATTCTGCAGCTGGCATCGGCCAAGCAATGGGGCGACGCGCAGTACAACAGGCTGGACCGGTTGCAGGTGGCCATTCCCCACCCCGAGGCGGCCGCGGCCATCATCAAGGGCGGCACGGAAATCACAGCCCACTTCGGCAATCCGCCGTTCCAGGAACAGGAGCTGGCCGCCAACCCACAGGCGCGCGTGGTGCTGAACTCGTACGACGTGCAGGGCGGACCGGCCTCATCCACCGTGCTCTACGCCACCGAGAAGTTCCGCAACGACAGCCCCAAGACCTACCGTGCCTTCCTGGATGCACTGCATGAGGCGGCGCAGTTCGTGCAGAAGAACCCGGAGCAGGCGGCCGACATCTACCTGAAGGTCACTGGCGGCAAGCAGGACCGCAAGCTGGTGCTGGACGTCATCCGCAGCCCGCAGGTGCAGTTCACCGTGCAGCCGCAGCGCACGCTGGCGCTGGGCCAGTTCCTGCAGCGTGTGGGGGCCATCAAGGCCACGCCGGCACAGCTGTCGGATTACTTCTTTGACGATCCCCGCGTGGCGGGCGGCAACTGACGCGGCGCCGGTTTTCCGCTTGGGAGAAATGACGATGACACGCTTTGCAGCGGTGCGCCAGCGCTTCTGGCAGCCGAATGGGAAGGCCCGGCCGGGCTGATGGCCGGGGGCCATTGGCACACCGATCTGGCCGAAGCCGCGGCCGTACCCGCCGCCGTCATGCCGTGGCCGACCCATGCGGCGCCGGTGCACAGAACGGCCGTGGGGCAGGAGGCGGCAGCATCTGCCGCAGGTGAAGCGTCGGCGCACGCAGAGCACGGCACCCAGCCGCTGCTGCAGGTGCAGGATGTGAGCCTGGTCTATGCCACCGCGCGGCAGCAGGTGCGGGCCACGCACCGGGTCAGCCTGGATGTGTTCGAAGGCGACCGTTTTGTGCTGCTGGGCGCTTCGGGCTGCGGCAAGAGCAGCCTGCTCAAGGCGCTGGGCGGCTTCATCACCCCGGCCGAAGGGCAGATCCTGCTGGACGGCCAGCCGGTGCACGGGCCCGGTCCGGACCGGGTGGTGGTGTTCCAGGAGTTTGACCAGCTGCCGCCCTGGAAGACGGTGCGCGAGAACGTGATGTTCCCGCTGCTGGCCTCCGGCCAGCTGCCACGCGCAGCGGTACGCGAACGCGCCGATGCCGTGATCGCCAAGGTGGGCCTGGCGCAGTTTGCCGACGCGCACCCGCACCAGCTGTCCGGTGGCATGAAGCAGCGCGTGGCCATTGCCCGTGCGCTGGCCATGCAGCCGCGCGTGCTGCTGATGGACGAGCCTTTTGCCGCGCTGGATGCGCTGACCCGCCGCCGCATGCAGGAGGAGCTGCTGGCGCTGTGGGAGGAGTTCCGCTTCACGCTGGTGTTTGTCACCCACTCGATCGGAGAGGCGCTGGTGGTGGGCAACCGGATTGCCATCCTCTCGCCCCATCCGGGTCGGGTGCGGGCCGAGGTCAACAGCCATGCCTTCGATCTGGCCAGCCAGGGCAGCGAAGCCTTCCAGGCCACGGCCCAGCGCATCCACCGCCTGCTGTTCGAGGCGCCGCCCGTGGCCGCTTCGCCCACCGCCCCCGGTGCGCAGTCGCCGTCGGCGGCCCCGCCCGTGCGGGAGGCGCGCGATCTGGCGGACGGCCTGCAACCCACCTGGGCCACCATGCCCGTCAGCCTGTGAGCACGCCATGAGCACGATCACCGCCATCCCGGACCTGAACCCCCAGGGGGCCACCCAGCCGCCGGTGCGCCCGGAATACGAACGCGCGCTGGAGCCTCTGGGCACGGTCGCACCCACCCAGCCCCTGTCCTGGTTTGCCCGGCTGTGGGGACTGGCCGCCGTGCGCCGGGGGCTGATCCTGGCCGTGCTGGCAGCGCTGTGGCAGGCGCTGGCACTGTGGCAGGACAACGATCTGCTGCTGCCCACGTTCACCGCCACGGTGCGCGCTCTGGTGGAAGGCTGGGCCAGCGGCGAACTGCTGGGCAAGGCCGTGGCTTCGCTGGTGGTGCTGGTGCAGGGCTATGCCCTGGGCATTGTCGGTGCGCTGGTGCTGACCACGCTGGCGGTGTCCACCCAGCTGGGGCGCGATCTGCTGACCACGCTGACCAGCATGTTCAACCCGTTGCCCGCGATTGCGTTGCTGCCGCTGGCGCTGCTGTGGTTCGGTCTGGGCCAGGGCAGCCTGCTGTTCGTGCTGGTGCATTCGGTGCTGTGGCCGCTGGCGCTGAACACCTATGCCGGCTTCCAGGCTGTGCCCGAGACGCTGCGCATGGCGGGGCGCAACTACGGTCTGTCCGGTGTGCGCTATGTGCTGCAGATCCTGATTCCGGCCGCGCTGCCGTCGATTCTGTCGGGCCTGAAGATTGCCTGGGCCTTTGCCTGGCGTACGCTGATTGCGGCCGAGCTGGTGTTCGGTGCCTCCTCCGGCAAAGGCGGGCTGGGCTGGTACATCTTCCAGAACCGCAACGAGCTCTACACCGACAAGGTGTTTGCCGGCCTGCTCACCGTGATTGCCATCGGCCTGCTGGTCGAGACCCTGGGCTTCCACACGCTGGAGCGCCTGACGGTGCGCAAATGGGGCGTGCAGCGCTGAGCACTGCCTGGGCGCCGGTCTCGCGGTTCGCCTTGGTGCGGCGCCGAAGGGTGTTGCCGGGGCAGTAGACGGCAGGTTCTGGCAGCATGCAGGGAGGTGCTGTGGGGCACCGCCTTCTGAAAGCCTGCTGCCATGACATTGCCACACCGTGTTTCCTCCATCGCCTGTGCATGGCTGCTTCTGGCATCGGCCGGGGTGCAGGCCCAGGTCCAGACCGCCTACCCCGATGCCGCGGCCAGTGACCCGGTCCGCATGGGGTGGATGGTGGGATCACCGCCGCCTGCCGACCGCGTGCTGCGTTTTGACGATGGTTCGTACTTCCGCTTTCCGGCACTGCGCTGGAGCGTGGCCCATTTTCGCCAGCTGATGCCCACGGTGAATGTGTCGCGCGGGCTGGGAGCCCCTGTGGCGCTGCCGCGTGCGTTGCGCCGTGATATCGATGCGCTGCAGTTCCTGCCCCTGGGGTCCGACCAGCCCATGAGCTGGGAGCAGTCGCTGGCCGCCAATTACACCGACGGGATCGTGGTGCTGCACCGCGGCCGCGTGGTGTACGAGCGCTACTTCGGCGCGCTACAGCCCCAGGGCCAGCATGCGGCCATGTCGGTGACCAAGTCGTTCGTGGGCACGCTGGCCGCCATGCTGGTGGCCGAAGGCCGGCTGGACCCGGCACGCCGCGTGGCCGACTATGTGCCGGAGCTGGCGGCTTCCGCCTTCGGCAGCGCCACCGTGCGCCAGGTGATGGATATGACCACCGGCATCCGCTTCAGCGAAGACTATGCCGATCCCAAGGCCGAAGTCTGGGCCCATGCGGCCGCAGGCAACCCGCTGCCCAAGCCGGCGGACTACACCGGCCCGCGCAGCTATTACGAGTTTCTGCAGACGGTGCAGCCGCTGGGCACGCATGGTGCGGCCTTTGGCTACCGCACAGCCAATACCGACGCCCTGGGCTGGGTGCTGGCGCGGGTGTCCGGGCAGTCGGTGGCCGAGCTGCTGTCCGACCGCATCTGGAGCCGGCTGGGCACCGAGCAGGATGCCTATATGACGGTGGACGCCACCGGCACGCCTTTTGCCGGTGGTGGCCTGAACCTGGGCCTGCGCGACATGGCACGGTTCGGAGAGATGCTGCGCAATGGCGGTGTGTTCCAGGGCCGGCGCATTCTGCCGGCTGCGGCCGTGGCCGACATCCGCCGCGGCCGCAATCCGGCCGATTTTGCGCAGGCCGGCTACCGCCAGCTGCCCGGCTGGTCGTACCGGAACATGTGGTGGGTGACGCACAACGCCCACGGGGCCTTTGCCGCACGCGGCGTGCACGGCCAGACCCTCTACATCGACCCCCAGGCCGAGATGGTGATCGCGCGGTTTGCATCACACCCGGTGGCCGGCAATGCGGCCAACGACGCCACCTCGCTGCCGGCCTACCACGCGCTGGCACTGCACCTGATGCGCTCCGGCAAGGCGCCCTAGGGCGCGCTATGGCGCTATGGCGGCGTAGCGAGGGTCAGGCCATCTGGCTGATGGTCTTGCGGAAACGCGCGAGGGACAGGGCGAACAGGGCGGCGCCGATCACGGCCAGTGCGGCAAACGGCTTCCACACCACGTCCAGGCCCGCGCCGCGGTAGAGGATGGCCTGGCCCAGCTCCACAAAGTGCGTGGTGGGCGCCAGCAGCATGATGTCCTGCACCAGCTGGGGCATGGATTCACGTGGGGTCATGCCGCCGGACAGCAGCTGCAGCGGCAGCAGGGTCAGCACCATCAGCAGGCCGAACTGGGGCATGGAGCGTGCCACTGTGGCCATGAAGATGCCCATGGCCGTGGTGGCAAACAGGCACAGCGCCGCACCGGCCATGAACAGCGGAATGCTGCCTTCGATCGGCACCTGCAGAAAGCCGCGCACCACCAGATTGAGCGACACCCCGGCTGCCACCAGCACCACCGCCCCCATGGACCAGACCTTGGCCAGCATGATCTCGGTGGGGGTGACGGGCATCACCAGCAGGTGTTCGATGGTGCCGTGCTCGCGCTCGCGGATCAGGGCCGCGCCGGTCAGGATGATGGACAGCATGGTCACGTTGTTGATGATCTGCATCAGCCCGCCGAACCAGACCTTGTTCAGCGACGGGTTGAAGCGCGCACGCAGCTCCAGATCCACCGGCAGCGCGCTGGCCGAGCGGTGGCGCTGGGTGAATTCAGTGATTTCGGCCGTGACGATCTGCTGGATGTAGCCGCTGCCCGAAAACGCCTGGCTCATGCGGGTGGCGTCCACATTCAGCTGCAGCTCGGCCTTCTTGCCGGCCAGCACGTCGCGCTGGAACCCGGGGGGAATGGTCAGGGCAAAGGTGAAGCGGCCGGCATCCATGCCGGGGTCGACCTGCTGCCATTCCAGCATCTGCGGCGGCATGAACTGCGGCGGATAGAAGGCCGAGCTGATGCGGGCCGACAGCGGCGACTGGTCCTGGTCCACGATGGCGATGGGCGCGTGGTGCAAGGTCTCGGGCATGGCCGAGGCGGAGGTGTAGACCGAGGCGGTGAAGGTGTAGACGATGAGCACCAGCATCACCGGGTCGCGCCACAGGCTCCACAGTTCCTTGACGCCCAGGCGCCAGATGTTCTTCAGGCTATGCAGCATGGCATGGCTCCCCCTGCATGGTTGGGTGGTTCGTGCGGGGCGCCGGGCCCGCAGGCGGGATGCCTGGGGGGACTCCGGTCGCATGCCCGGACCCCGTTCGCCAGCGGCAGCGCGCCGACGCCGCTCCGCCGCGAGGCGGCCGTCGCCCCGCCCCCGCGCAGCGAGCGCGTGGGGAGAAGGCGGACAGCGACGCTGGGCGGTGTTCCATCATTTTTCCTGCTTGGGCAGTGCCCAGATGGCAATGCCCATGATCACGGGGATGGCCAGCAGCAGCGGCACATAGGCGCTGCCCAGGTCGTGCAGGCCCAGGGCCTTGCTGAACACGCCCCGGCTGATGGCGAACATGTGGGTGGCGGGGTAGATCTCGCCAATCCAGCGGCCCGCGCCTTCCAGCGAGCTGACCGGGTCGGTGAGGCCCGAAAACTGTGTGGCCGGAATCAGGGTGCCCAGCATGGCGAAGAACAGGGCGGCGATCTGGCTGCGGGTGACGGCCGAGGCCAGCAGCCCCATGCCGGTGGCGATGATGGCAAACAGCACGGCAGCCAGCGTCAGCGCCACAAAGCTGCCGGTCATGGGCACGCCAAAGGCGAACACGGCCATGGCGCACATCAGCAGGTAGTTCAGCAGCGCCAGGGCCACATAGGGCAGCTGTTTGCCCAGCAGGAATTCCGTGCGGGTCACGGGCGTCACGTACAGGTTGACGATGGAGCCCAGCTCTTTTTCACGCACCACGGCCAGGGCGGTGAGCATGGCGGGGAACATCAGCAGCAGCATGGGAATCACGGCCGGCACCATGGCCGGCAGGCTCTTCACGTCCGGGTTGTAGCGAAAGCGCGTTTCGATGGAGACCTGGCTGCCCATGCTGGCCCCCGTGCGCTCGCGCACCTGCTGGGCCAACCAGTGCTGGTGCATGCCCTGCACATAGCCTTTGACGGTCTCGCCACGCTGGGGCATGGCGCCGTCGAACCAGGCGCCCACGGCCACCGGGCTGCCGCGCAGCACGTCGCGGCCGAAGCCCGGCGGGATCTCGATGGCCAGTGCGATGGCGCCGCTGCGCATGCGCTGGTCCAGGTCCTCGTAGGAGGTCAGTGGAGGCTGCTCGATGAAGTAGCGCGAACCCGACAGGCTTTGCGTGTAGCTCTGGCTCAGCGTGCTCTGGTCACGGTCCAGCACGGCGAATTTCAGGTCCTCCACATCCATGCTGATGCCAAAGCCGATCACCACCATCAGCACCAGCGATCCCACCAGGGCCAGCGTGGCGCGCACCGGGTCGCGCTGCAGCTCCAGCGATTCGCGCCACAGATAGCTCCACAGGCGCTGCAGGCTGAAGCGGGCAGGGTCCTTGCCGGCATCCGGCGCCGTGACGGCAGGGGCGGCCGTCGAGGGGGCAGCGTCCTTGGGGGCATCGAGCTGCGGCGCCGCCTCGCCCGAGGCTTCGACCAGATAGCCGATGAAGGCCTCTTCCAGGGTGGCTGCGCCGCGCTTGGCGGTGAGCGCGGCGGGCGTGTCGCTGTCCAGCACCTTGCCGGCGTGCATCATCGACATGCGGTCGCAGCGTGCGGCCTCGTTCATGAAGTGGGTGGAGATGAAGATGGTCACGCGGTCGCGGCGCGACAGCTCCACCAGCAGGCGCCAGAACTGATCGCGCGCCACCGGGTCCACGCCCGAGGTGGGCTCGTCCAGGATCAGCAGTTCGGGCCGGTGCACCATGGCCACGGCCAGCGACAGGCGCTGGCGCAGGCCCAGGGGCAGCTTGTCGGGCAGGTCCTGGCGCTCTCCGGTCAGGCCGAAACGCTCCAGCATCTCCTGCACGCGTGCCGGCACATCGGCTTCGGGTACGTGGAACAGCCGGGCGTGCAGCACCAGGTTCTGTTCCACCGTCAGCTCGCCGTAGAGCGAAAACGCCTGCGACATGTAGCCCACGCGCTTGCGCGTGGCGATGTCGTTGGGATTCACGGCCTTGCCGAACAGCCAGGCCTGGCCTTCGCTGGCCGGCATCAGGCCGGTCAGCATCTTCATGGTGGTGGACTTGCCGCAGCCGTTGGAGCCGAGAAAACCAAAGATCTCGCCCCGGCGGATGCGGAAGTTCACATGGTCCACGGCGACAAAATCGCCGAAGCGCATGGTCAGGTCCTGGGCCTCGATGGCGATGTCTTCCGCGCCGCCGGTGCCGGCGGGCAGCGGGGGAATCACCACTTCGGCGTGGCCGCGCTTCTTGGCTTCGGGCAGCAGGGCAATGAAGGCCGCCTCCAGCGACTGCGTGGCGGTGCGTGCCAGCAGCTCGGCCGGTGTGCCGGTGTCCAGCACCAGGCCGTCGTCCATGGCCACCAGCCAGTCAAAGCGCTGGGCCTCGTCCATATAGGCCGTGGCCACCAGCACGCTCATCTGCGGGCGGGTGGTGCGGATGCGCTGGATCAGATCCCAGAACTGGGCGCGGGCCAGCGGGTCGACGCCGGTGGTGGGCTCGTCCAGGATCAGCAGGTCCGGATCGTGGATCAGTGCACAGCACAGCCCCAGCTTCTGCTTCATGCCGCCCGAGAGCTTGCCGGCCGGACGCTGCAGGAATTTCTTCAGGCCGGTGCTCTGCGTCAGATCGTCGATGCGGGCGCGGCGCTCGGCCGCATCGTGGCCGAACAGGCGACCGAAGAACTGCAGGTTCTCTTCCACCGACAGCGTGGGGTACAGGTTCTTGCCCAGGCCCTGGGGCATGTAGGCGATGCGGGGGCAGACGCGGTCGCGGTGCGCCTTGCTGCGCATGTCGCCGCCCAGCGCCCAGACTTCGCCCTGCTGCACCGCGCGGGCGCCCGACAGCAGCGACAGCAGGCTGGACTTGCCCACGCCGTCCGGGCCGATCAGGCCCACCATGCCGCCCGCGGGAATGTCCAGCGTGATGCCGCGCAGGGCCTCGGTGGCGCCATAGCGCAGGTGCACATCCTGCAGCCGGGCCGCAGGCGGGGCGGAGAGGGAGATGGCCATGCGTGCTTACTCCGGCAGCTTCACCTGCAGGTGGGCGGGCCACTGGGCGCCGGGTTCGGCCAGCACCCAGGCCTGGCCGGGCAGGCCGGTCTTGACCTGCTTGAGGTGTTTCTGCAGCAGCTCGGGGTCGATCTGGGCCCTGACGCGGAACATCAGTTTCTGGCGCTCGCTGGCGGTTTCCACGGTCTTGGGGGTGAACTGGGCCGTGCTGGCCACAAAGCTCACGGTGGCCGGAATCACCCATTGCGGCGCGGCGTCCAGCACGATGCGCACCTCCGAGCCCAGCGCCACGCGGCCGGCCACGGTTTCGGGCAGGAAAAAGCCCATGTAGACGTCCGACAGGTCCACCAGGTTCAGCACCTTGCCGCCGGCACCCAGCACCTCGCCGGGCTGGGCCAGACGGAACTGCACGCGTGCATCGCGCGGTGCGGTGAGCTGGCTGTCGTCCAGTTCGGCATCGACGCGCTGCACGGTGGCGGCCGCGGCCTTGACGGCAGAGTCCGAGCCGGTGACGTCGGCACGGGCCGCCTCGATGGCGGCCTTGGCGGCGGCGGCCTGGGCCTGGGTGGCCTTGAGTGCGGCTTCGGCGCCGCGCACGCGGGCACGGTCATCGTCCAGCTCCTGCACGGCGCTGGCGCCTTCCTTGGCCAGGGTTTCGGACCGGGCCAGGCGGCGGCGGGCCGCGTCCAGCTCGGCTTCACGCTGGCTCACCATGGCCAGTGCAGCGGCGTGGTCGCTTTCGCGCAGCGCCACCTGGGCCTTGGCGGCGGCCACGGTGTGCACGGCACGGTCCTTGCCGGCCACGGCTTCGGCGCGCTGGGCCTGCAGGGTGTGGATCTGCATGCGTGCCAGCAGTTCGCCGGCCTTCACGAACGCGCCTTCGGTGACCAGGATCTCTTCGACCCGGCCGCCGAGCTTGGTGGCCACGTCGATCTCGGTGGCCTCGATGCGGCCGTTGCCGCTGGCCAGGCCGGCATCGGCATGGCTGGCCTGCCATTGCTTCCAGGCGTAGCCGCCGGCCAGCACCAGTGCGGCGGCCACGGCCACCAGGGTCAGGGATTTCTGGGTACGGGGGGACAGGGACATGGCGGTGGACTTTGGTTAGGGGTTCACGGGGGCCGGTGCGCCACCCAGGGCCGTGTACAGGCTGACCTGGGCGGTCTGCAGCGCGTAATGGGCCTGCACCGCCTGCTGGGCGGCGGTGAGCAGGTCGCGCTGGGCATCCAGCACATCCAGATAGGGCGAGGCGCCGTTGTCGTAGCGCAGCTGGGCCAGGCGGGCGCGTTCCTGCAGCACCTGCAGGTTGTCGCGCTGCACCTGGGTCTGGCGGGCCAGGTGGTGGCGGGCGGACAGTGCATCGGAGACATCGCGGAAAGCGGTCTGCACGCTGCGCTCGTAGCTGGCCACGGCGCTGTGCTGGCGCACGGCCGCAAGGTCCAGGTTGGCGCTGCGGCGGCCGCCATCGAAGATCGGCAGGGAGATGCTGGGGGCAAAGGTCCAGGCCTGGCTGCCGGAGCCGAACAGCCCGTCGAGCTGGGCGCTGGCCGTGCCAAAGCTGCCGGTCAGTGCAATGCGCGGGAAGAACGCGGCGCGTGCGGCGGCGACCTGGGCGTGGGCGGCCTGCAGCTGGTACTCGGCCGCGACGATGTCCGGCCGGGCCTGCAGCAGGGCCGAGGGCAGGCCCACCGGCACGGCGCGGAACACGGAGGCCCCTGCAGGCAAGGCCGGCAGTTCGGCCAGCTGGGCCGTGGGCTGGCCCGTCAGATGCGCCAGGCTGTGGACGATCTGGGCACGTTCCTGTTCCAGCGAGACGGCCAGCGACAGCGCCTGGTTGTGCAGGCTTTGCACCTGGGTCAGCGCGTACTTGGAGATGCTGCCCACTTCATAGCGGCGGGTGAAGATGCGCAGCGTTTCTGCCCGGCTCTCGACGGTGCTGCGCGCCAGGCGCAGGCGTTCGTCCAGCTCGCGCAGCGCCAGGTAGCTGCGCGCCACCTGGCCCAGCAGGCTGAGTTGGGTGGCCCGGGCGCCTGCGGCAGTGGCCAGGTACTGCTGCAGCGCGGCTTCGTCCAGGCTGCGCACGCGGCCCCACAGGTCCAGCTCCCAATTGTTGAGGCCCACGAACACCTCGTGGTCGCTGCCGGTGACCGGGCGGCCGCTGACATTCAGGTCACCCGGCACGCGGGCGCGGGCGTGGCTGCTGCCCACCGCCAGCGTGGGAAAACGGTCGGCCCGCTGGATGCCATGGGCGGCACGGGCCTCTTCCACGCGCAGCAAGGCCAGACGCAGATCGTGGTTGTGGGCCAGGCTCTGTTCCAGCAGCTGGGCCAGCGTGGGATCCTGCACCATGGCGCGCCAGTCCGGCAGGACGGCATCTGCAGCGGCGGTGCTGCCGACAGGACTGTCTGTGGGCCACTGGCCGGGCAGGGCCGTGTCGGGCTGGGCCAGTGGCCGGACACCCGGGGCACAGCCACTGAGCAAGGCGGTGCACAGCACGGCAGCGACCCAGGTGGGGCGACCCAAGAGGGGCATAAATACAGGTGGTTGCATGGCAAGGCACTCGGTATGGCCAGTTCAAGACCGGCACATGGGCCACGGGACCATGGCCCTTGTTACTTGACAGTGTCATTGCCAAGCCTCGGGCCTGCCTTGAGTTAAGTCAAGCGCGCTACCGACTGGTCGGTTTTTAGCGACACATCGATCGCGTGCTGCATGGAAGGTTCGGGTGCAGTGCGGTCAGGGACGCAGCAGGCGCAGCAGCAGGGCCTGGTGCTGGGGGCGCAGCGCGTCCAGCTGGGAGGGCGTCAGCGGCTGGCCGCTGGCCAGAATCATGAACACGCTGTGCAGCAACGGTACCAGCAGCAGGCTGCAGTCCAGCGGTGCCGGGTGGGCGGGCAGCAGGCCCTGGTCGATGGCGCGCTGCATCAGGCGTGTGTGGGTCTGGGCATGCAGCTGCAGCATGCGCTGGTGCCAGTCCCGCATGGCAGGTGGCAGGCGCGGGCTTTCGGCCAGCAGCAGGCGCAGCACGGGCAGGGTGGTGGGCTCGGCCAGGCGTTGCAGCGTGTGGTCCACGAAGGCATTCACCAGCTGCTCCAGGGTCTGCACATGATCGGGCCACCAGTCCTGCTGTTCCACCAGGGGGCGTTCCAGCAGCCGTTCCAGCAGGGTCTGCAGCAGGGCCTCCTTGCTGGGGAAATGGGCGTACAGCCCGCCCTTGGACAGCTGGGCCGCCTGGGCGATGTCCTCCATGCGGGCCGCGGTGTAGCCCTGGCGCGAGAACTCGGCAAGGGCGGCGTCCAGGATCTGCTGAATGCGGACAGCGGTCGGCAGGCGTTGGCGGCGTGGTGCGGTGGGCATGGTGCGTGCGCAGGTGGAATCGCCGCAGCCGGTGATCACACCGGTGGCGGCAGGCGGTTGAGCGCCATCTTGCACCAGGCCCGAAAGAGTTTGCCTGCGCTGGCGCAACCTTTGCCAGGTGTGCCTGGCGGTGATGCCTTCGGCGCAGGGGCGCGGGCCACGCTTTGTACCCGGATGTCAGGCCGGGCGGGCGGCTGGCTGCTGCGCCAAGGCCCCCGCCGCGGCCATGAGGCCATGGGCGCCTCAAGGCGGCTGGCAGCCGTCAGAATCGGGGCAGATCGGGGTGGCTGATCTGCCCGCCACGCACCAGCATCTTGCCGTATTCGGCGCAGCGGTTGTGGGTGGGAATCACCTTGCCGGGATTCAGCAGACCGGCCGGATCGAACGCAGCTTTCAGCGCAAACATCTGCAGGTTCTCCTCGGTGGTGAACTGGGTGCACATGCTGTTGAGCTTTTCCACGCCCACGCCATGCTCGCCCGTCACCGTGCCGCCCATGGCCACGCTGGTTTCCAGAATGTCGGCACCAAACAGCTCGCAGCGGTGCAGCTCGTCCGGATCGTTCGCATCGAACAGAATCAGCGGGTGCAGATTGCCGTCGCCGGCGTGGAACACGTTGGCGCAGCGCAGCTGGTACTTCTTCTCCATCTCCTGGATCGACAGCAGGATGTCGGCCAGGCGCTTGCGCGGAATGGTGGAGTCCATGCACATGTAGTCGGGGCTGATGCGGCCCGATGCCGGGAAGGCGTTCTTGCGGCCGCTCCAAAAGCGCATGCGCTCCTCTTCGCTGTTGCTCACGGTGATGGCGGTGGCGCCGGCATTGCGCAGCACGGCGCTCATGCGGCCGATTTCCTCTTCCACCTCTTCGGGCGTGCCGTCGGATTCGCACAGCAGAATGGCTTCGGCCGTCAGGTCGTAGCCGGCCTTGACGAAGTCTTCCACGGCGGCCGTCATGGGCTTGTCCATCATCTCCAGACCGGCCGGGATGATGCCCGCCGCAATCACGGCGGCCACGGCGTCGCCGGCTTTGCGCACATCGTCGAAGCTGGCCATGATGCAGCGCGCCAGCTGTGGCTTGGGCACCAGCTTGACGGTCACTTCCGTCACCACGGCCAGCATGCCTTCGCTGCCGATCATGGCGGCCAGCAGGTCGTAGCCGGGGGCGTCCAGCGCGTCGGAGCCGAACTCGACCGGCTCGCCTTCGATGGTGAAGCCCTTGACCTTCAGCACGTTGTGCACGGTCAGTCCGTATTTCAGGCAGTGCACGCCGCCGGAGTTCTCGGCCACATTGCCGCCGATGGTGCAGGCGATCTGGCTGCTGGGATCGGGGGCGTAGTACAGGTTGAAGGGCGCGGCCGCCTCGCTGATGGCCAGGTTGCGCACGCCGCACTGCACCAGGGCCGTACGGCTGAAAGCGTCCACCTTCAGAATCTTGTTGAACTTGGCCAGCGACAGGGTCACGCCCATGGCATGGGGCATGGCGCCGCCGGACAGTCCCGTGCCCGCACCGCGTGCCACCACGGGCACCTGCACGGCGTGGCAGGCCTTGAGCACGGCCTGGACCTGGGCATAGGTCTCGGGCAGGCAGACCACCAGCGGACGCTGGCGGTAGGCGGTCAGGCCGTCGCACTCGTAGGGAGTGGTGTCTTCGCTCTGGTAGAGCAGGGCATGCTCGGGCACATGGGCGCGCAGGGCGGCGACCACTTCGGCCTGGCGGGCGGCGCGCTCGGACGCGCTCGGGGTGTAGGTGGGGCTGGCTAAGCTCATAGCCTGCCACTGTAGAGGAAGGCGGCCCGCCCGTGCGTGAGTTTTCTTGCAGCCCCGTGTGAAATGGTGCGGAGCGGCAAGGACGACCGTTTCTGCGGGGGCGTCCGTGCCGGCAGCACGCCAGGGTGGTGCCCCGCGCCTGCCTGGCCGCAGGCCGGCTTCACCGCGTGGCGCAGCTTTTCAGATGGCCTTGCTGACCCATTCGGCAAAGGCCGCACATTCCCAGCGGTCCATGGTGCCGGTGCGCCAGCACAGGTAGTGGGCATGGGGACTGGGCACTTCCAGATCGAAGAGGCGCACCAGCGCGCCGTTGTCCAGCCAGGGGGCGCCCAGCTTGAGCCGTACCGGTGCCACGCCCATGCCGGCCGCCGCAGCGTCGCACAGCAGGCCGATGTCGTTGAACTGAGAGCCCTCGGAGGGTTCGGGCCAGTCCAGGCCGGCGGCGTCCAGCCAGGTGCGCCAGGGCTCCAGCGGGCTGCGCAGCAGGGGCACGTCTTCCAGGTCGGCCGGGGTGTCGAAAGGGCCGTAATCGCGCACGAAGGCGGGCGATGCCAGCGGGGTCAGCACATCGCGGGCGATTTCCATGTGCTCCACGTCAGCGTAGTGGCCGGGACCGTAGCGCACCATCAGATCGGCGTCTTCGGCCACCACGTCCAGCAGCGGGATGGCCACCTGCAAGGTCAGGTCGATCTCGGGGTAGGCCGCGGTGAACTGGCTCAGCCGGGGAATCAGGATGCAGCGTGCAAACGTGGGCGTGACAGCCAGCTTGAGCCGCCGCCGCCCCGTGGGCATGCTGGCGCCGGGAAAGCGCTGCAGCGCGCCCAGGCCTTCGCGCACCTGGGCCAGGTAGGCGCTGCCGTCGGTGGTCAGGGAAAAGTCGGCCCGCCCGAACAGGCGGGTGCCCAGGGTCTGCTCCAGCTGCTTGACGCGGTGGCTGACGGCACTGGGCGTGACGCACAGCTCCTCGGCCGTCTGGGTCACGCTGCGCAGGCGCGCCAGGGCCTCGAAGGTCAGCAGGCACTGGATGGGCGGAATCCGCCGCGCCGCACTGCTGTTGAAGAAGGCCTGCGGCGGCGTGGTCACCGGCAGCTGGGGCGGTTTCGAGGCGGGCGAGACCATGGGCCGGGTGTCAGCGGAAAACGACGGTCTTGGTGCCGTTGAGGATCACGCGGTGTTCGCTGTGCCACTTCACGGCACGGGCCAGCACCTGGCTTTCGGTGTCGCGGCCGCGGGCGGTCAGGTCTTCCACGGTGTCGGTGTGGTCGGCACGGGCCACGTCCTGCTCGATGATGGGGCCTTCATCCAGGTGCGCCGTCACGTAGTGAGCGGTGGCTCCGATCAGCTTCACGCCCCGGTCATGGGCCTGGTAGTAGGGCTTGGCTCCCTTGAAGCTGGGCAGGAAGCTGTGGTGGATGTTGATAGCACGGCCAGACAACTTTTGACACAAATTATCCGACAGGACTTGCATGTATCGTGCCAGCACCACCAGTTCTGCGCCTTCCGCCTCGATAATTTCCATCTGGCGTGCTTCGGCCTGGGCTTTGGTGGCCGCGGTCACGGGGATGTAGTGGAAGGGAATGTTGTAACTGGCTGCAAGTTGGTAGAACTCGCGGTGGTTGCTGATGATGGCGCGGATGTCCACGGGCAGCAGGCCGGACTTCCAGCGGAACAGCAGGTCGTTCAGGCAGTGGCCTTCCTTGCTGACCATGATCACGGTTTTCATGGCTTCAGAGCGGGCGTGCAGGCTCCATTGCATCTGGAAGGGCTCGGCCATTTCGGCGGTCGCGGTCTTCAGCGTCTGCATGTCCTGGCTGTCGCATGCGAATTGCACGCGCATGAAAAACAGCCCGGTGGCGTTGTCGTTGTACTGGGCAGCCTCTTCGATGTTGGCGCCCTGTTCCAGCAGAAAGCCGGAGACAGCATGCACCAGGCCGCGGCGGTCAGGGCACGAGAGAGTAAGAATATAGGCTTGGGTCATAGCCCTGCAATTGTCGCAGCAAGCTGGGGCAAGCCAGGGATTGAGGTAATACATGCAGCAAGAGGGCTCTGTCCCGCAATTGGCCCCGTGGCGGGCCATGGCTTTTTATGTGGCATTCGGCCTGCTCTGGTTTGGGGCTGCCGAGGTGCTGGCTCCGCATTGGGTGGACGACCCGGTGGCTTTGCCGGGGCTGCTGCGCTGGAAGACCTATATCTTTGTCTTCATCACCGGTTTGCTGGCCGCCTGGCAGGTGCGGCGCATGATGCGCGCCGAAGCCGCTCGCGTGGCCACCATGCAGGAGTTTTTCCACATCGTGCGCCATGCGCCGGTCGGCATTGCCCGCGTGGAGCCTGGAACCGGCCATGTGCAGTGGGCCAACGGCCGGCTGTGCCGCATGCTGGGCCTGACACTGCAGGAGCTGGCACTGCGGGACTTCCGTGCGCTGGCGCCGTCCCGCGATGAAGGTGAAGCGCAGGAACAGATGCGCCGCCTGCTGAACGGCGAGATCGACCACTACCAGAACCAGCGCACGGTGCGCAACGCCGAAAACGGCCGCAGTGCCACGGTGCTGTGCACGGTGGCCGTGGTGCGCAACAACCACGGTACGCCCATGCTGGTGCATGTGCTGCAGGACCTGAGCGAGATCGAGGCCGCCCGCCAGGCCATGGACTACAGCACCCAGCAGCTGCGGCTGGCGCTGGACGGCAGCGGCAGCGGCATGTGGGACTGGGACATGGAACGCCGCCGCTACACCTTCTCCGACGGGGTCGCGGCCATGCTGCGCTACACCGGCAAGGACCTGGCGCATGACGTGCGCTTCAAGGAACTGCTGCACTCGGAGGACCGCGAACAGGTGCACCGTGCCGTGGCCCAGGCGCTGCAGACCGGCGCCCTGTTCGAAGTGACGGCGCGGGTGCGCTGCTTCGATGGCGAATACCGCTGGTTCCAGGCGCGCGGCACGCGCCACCTGGATGCCCAGGGCCGGGTGCTGCGGTTCTCCGGCATCTTCACCGACCAGACCGAACACCGCCGGGAGCAGGATCGGCTGCGCCTGGCTGCCACCGTGGTGGACAACACCATGGAAGGCGTGGTGGTGACGGACTCGCAAAGCCTCATCCTGTCGGTGAACCCCGCGTTCACCCGCCTGCTGGGCTATACGGAGCAAGAGCTGCTGGGACGGACGCCGCGCGCGTTCAAATCCGGGCGCCACGGCCAGGCGTTCTACCAGGGCATGTGGCAGGCGCTCAACCAGACGGGTCACTGGCGGGGCGAGATCTGGAACCGCCGCAAGAACGGCGACATCTTCCCGGAGCGCATGTCGCTGAGCGCCGTGTACGATGCCCAGGGCGCCGTCACCCACTATGTCTGCATGTTCACCGACATCTCCGAGGAGAAGGCACAGCAGCAGCGGCTGGAGTTCCTGGCCCACAAGGACCCGCTGACCGGCCTGTCCAACCGCTCCTGGTTCGGCCAGGAACTGGAGCGTGCAGTGCAGCAGGCCCGCCAGGGCAGCGAGCAGATGGCGGTGCTGCTGCTGAACCTGGATCGTTTCAAGGATGTGAACGACAGCTACGGCCACCTGGTGGGGGACGAAGTGCTCAAGCACATTGCCCGCCAGGTGCAGGGCGCACTGCGCCCCGGCGACATGATCGGCCGCATGGCGGGCGATGAAATCATCGTGCTGGCCCGCGAGCTGCATGGCCATGGCGACGCGGAAGAAATTGCCGAGCGCCTGATCCGGGCCGCCGCTCAGCCCTGGCATTCCCCGGACGGCTTTGCGGTGGTGGTCAGCGTCAGCGCCGGCATCTGCATGTTCCCCGAACATGCCGACACCACGGCCTCTCTGCTTCAGGGGGCGCATGCCGCCGTGTACGGCGCCAAGGAAGGGCGGGGCGAAAGCAGTGCCTGGTGCTTCTACGACGAAGGCATGACCGCTTCCGCGCGCGAGCGTATTGCGCTGGAAGCCAAGCTGCGCCTTGCCATGGGCCTGGGGCAGATGCAGCTGTACTACCAGCCGCAGGTGGACATTGCCAGCGGCCGCATTGTGGGCGCCGAAGCCCTGCTGCGCTGGAACGATCCGCAGGAAGGCTTCATCTCCCCGGCGCGCTTCATTCCGGTGGCGGAAAGCTCGGGCCTGATCGGTCCGCTGGGCGAGTGGGTGATCCACGAAGCCTGCCGCCAGGCGCAGGCCTGGCGCATGCAGGGCCTGCCGGAGGTGTCGGTGGCGGTGAACGTGTCGCCGCACCAGTTCCTGCTGACCGATGTGGCCGGCTGCACCGCCCGGGCCCTGCAAAGCTCGGGCTACAGCGCCCAGGCGCTGGAGCTGGAGATCACCGAAAGCGCGCTGGCCGAGCGGCCGGACGAAGCCCTGGCCGTGCTGCGCAAGCTGCGCGAGCTGGGCGTGCGCCTGGCGATCGATGACTTCGGCACCGGTTACTCGTCGCTGGCCCACCTCAAGCGCTTTCCCATCGATGTGCTCAAGATCGACCAGGGGTTCATCCGCGACATCCCGCACAACGGCGACGACATGGCCATCAGCCGGGCCATCATCGCCATGGGCCGCAGCCTGGACCTGCAGGTACTGGCCGAAGGGGTGGAAACCGTGCAGCAGCTGGACTTTCTGCGCAGCAACGGCTGCGATGCCTTCCAGGGCTATCTGTGCAGCAAACCCTTGCCTGCGGCCGAGTTTGCGGCGCTGCTGGCGGGCAGCGGGGGCACGGCGCGGATGGCCGGCCATGCCGTCCAGCCGGTGGCGCTGACGGCCGTTGATCCCGGCACCGACAGCCTGTAAATACCAGAAAAAGAGGCGCGCGTATGTGACGGCCGACATGCGCGCGCATTCCACGGGACATGCCGGGGCACTGGCCCGCGGCAGGTCAAACAGCGGCACAATAGCGTCTTCATTTCAAGCCTTGCCCCCTGCTGCCTTCAGCAGGCCGGATGCAGGGCTTTTTCTCGTTCATTCCCCCTTGTTTGCCCCGCGTGCTCCGCTGTGAGCAGGCTGCGCCGCTGCGTTGCAAAAATGGTACGTGGCGAACGGAAACGGCCCCTGCGCCCTGTATGGATTCGCAGATGTAGGAGCCCAAAACTTGGGGCATGATGGACAGAATTTGACGGTTATTTTGGATTGGCAATGGCTGCGGCCCCCCGGCTTGCAGATCCCCTAAAGGGTGTGGAAAACAATGAAGCGCGAAGACATGAACGTGGCTGCACAAAACGGTTTGACGGAACAACCCATCAGCCTGGACGTGCTGAAGGAAAAGTACCTCAAGGCCGGTGAATCCGGCATGGAAGACCTGTTCCGCCGTGTGGCCCGTTCGCTGGCCTCGGTCGAGAACGAAGACCAGCGCGCCGCGCAGGAAGCCCGTTTCCTGCAGAACCTGCGTGCCGGCGGCATCGGCGCCGGCCGCATCATGAGTGCCGCGGGCACCAACATCCAGGCCACGCTGATCAACTGCTTCGTGCAGCCCGTGGGCGATTGCATCCAGGGTGTGGACGACGAAGGCTTCCCCGGCATCTACGAAGCGCTGCGCGAAGCGGCCGAAACCATGCGCCGCGGCGGTGGTGTGGGCTATGACTTCTCGCGCATCCGCCCCCGTGGTGCCGAGGTGAAGGGCACGGCCTCCATGGCTTCCGGCCCCTGCAGCTACATCAATGTGTTCGACCAGTCCTGCTCCACCGTGGAGTCGGCCGGTGCCCGCCGTGGAGCCCAGATGGGCGTGCTGCGCATCGACCACCCCGATGTGCAGGAATTCATCACGGCCAAGCGCACCCCGGGCCGCTGGAACAACTTCAACGTGTCCGTGGGCGTGACCGGCGGCTTCATGCAGGCCGTCGAACAGGACGCCGACTGGGAACTGGTGCATGGCGCCAAGCCCGGTGCCGGCCTGATCGCCAAGGGCGCCCACCAGCGTGCCGACGGCCAGTGGGTCTACAAGACCGTCAAGGCCCGCGCCATGTGGGACAGCATCATGAAGTCGGCCTACGACTTCGCCGAACCCGGCATCCTGTTCATCGACAACATCAATACCGACAACAACCTGTCGTATTGCGAAACCATCAATGCCACCAATCCCTGTGGCGAGCAGCCCCTGCCGTCCTACGGCTGCTGCGATCTGGGCCCCATCATCCTGACGCGCTTCGTCAAGAACCCCTTCGGCATCCACGGCACGGCCGAGTTCGACTTCGCCGCCTTTGAAGAAGTGGTGGCGACGGAAGTGCGCATGCTGGACAACGTGCTGGATGCCACCTTCTGGCCGCTGCCCCAGCAGCGCGACGAAGCCATGGCCAAGCGCCGCATCGGCGTGGGCTTCACCGGCATGGGCAACACCCTGTGCATGCTGAAGCTGCGCTATGACAGCCCCGAAGGCCGCGACATGGGCGCCCGCATCACCGAAGTGATGCGCAACGCCGCCTACGCCGCTTCGGTGGAGCTGGCCAAGGAAAAGGGCGCGTTCCCCAAGTTCGACGCCAAGGGCTATTTGAAGGCCGGCACGTTCGCCAGCCGCCTGCCCAAGGCCCTGCAGGATGCCATCAAGAAGCACGGCATCCGCAACAGCCACCTGCTGTCCATCGCGCCCACGGGCACGGTGTCGCTGGCCTTTGCCGACAATGCCTCCAACGGTATCGAGCCGCCGTTCTCCTGGACCTACACCCGCCGCAAGCGCGAGGCCGACGGCTCCACCAGCGAGTACACGGTGGAAGACCACGCCTGGCGCCTGTACAAGGCCATGGGCGGTGACGTGAGCCAGCTGCCCGAGTACTTCGTCTCGGCCCTGGAGATGAGCGCGGCCGACCACATCGCCATGATGCAGGTGGTGCAGCCCTTCATCGACACCTCGATCTCCAAGACCGTGAACATCCCCGAAGACTACCCCTTCGAGGACTTCAAAAACCTGTACCTGGGCGCCTGGAAGGCCGGCCTCAAGGGCTGTGCCACCTACCGTCCCAACTCCATCCTGGGTGCGGTGCTGGAAACCACCAAGCCCAAGGAAGAAGCCAAGCCGGCTGCCGCTCCCGCCAAGGAAGAAGTGCAGGTCGTGATCGACCCCATGCGCACGGTGATCGAAAGCCGTCCCAAGGGCTCGCTGTCGGCCGTGACCGACAAGATCGAGTACTGGACCCAGGAAGGCCAGAAGCGCCTGTACCTGATCGTCTCTTTCCTGCCCGTGGAACGCCCCGAAGGCGGTACCGTGGACCGTGCCATCGAGTTCTTCATGCCCGTGGGCCAGAACGGCGAATCGCAGCAGTGGATCACCTCCAGCATGCGCCTGCTGTCGCTGGCTGCACGCGGCGGTTTCCTGGAGCGTGCGCTGGAAGACATGCGCAAGGTGGTCTGGGACCGCGGCCCGGTGCGTCTGGGCACGTTCGAGCGCCCCGACGGTGCCCGCGTGCCCATGTGGCACGACTCGGAAGTGGCGGCCATCGCCTACGCCATCCAGCAGATCCTGGCCGAGCGCGCCCGCTCGCCCGAGCAGCTGCAACTGGCGCTGACCGATGCGCAGGAAGCCGTGACCCCCAGCGTGCACGAGCAGCACAGCGACAAGGCCGGCGCCCAGCTGATGGCCGGCAAGAAGTGCCCCGAATGCGGTGCCCACGCCATGATCCGCAAGGATGGCTGCGAGTACTGCACCTCCTGCGGCCACCTGGGCAGCTGCGGCTAAGCCCAGGCCCGCGGTGAAGCCCCTGCGCGCAGTGGGCTTGTCGACACGAACGGCGGCTTGCATCAATGCAGCCGCCGTTTTTTTTGTGCACCATGGCGGACAGCGGCGGATTGCAACCGCCCCGAAGGATGAACCCATGACCAGCCGTGTGGCCCTGCCCGGCCTGCGCTCCCCCGGTGCGGGCTTTGACCAGCCGTTCGAGATGCTGGGCGCCTGCCATGAGCGGGTGCAGCGCACCCTGGATCTGCTGCAGCGCCTGCAGACCTACCTGGCCGAACAGGGCGTGGACGACAGCGCCCGCCAGGCCGCGCGCGACGTACTGCGCTATTTCGATGTGGCCGCGCCCCTGCACCATGAGGACGAGGAACTGCACATCTTCCCGCCCTTGCTGCAGCCCGGTACCGACGCCGGCACCCAGGCCGTGGTGCGCCAGCTGCAGCGCGACCATGTGGCCATGGCCGCCTGCTGGGCCCAGGCCCGCGTGCCGCTGCAGGCCCTGGCCGGTGGGGGGCAACAGGCTTTTTCGGCGGCGGACCAGGCGCTGCTGCAGCGCTTTGCGGGTCTGTATGCCGACCACATCCGGCACGAGGAAGGGCAGGTCTACCCCGCGGCCCGGCAGCTGGTGGACGCGGCGGGCCAGCAGGCCATGGGCCGTGAAATGGCGGCGCGGCGCGGGGGCTGAGCCCCGCCATGCAGGGTCCGCCCTGATGCACATGCGACAGGGCAGGGACCGCGTACTTTGGTTTTGAGAGCGGTTTGTAACCAGGGTGCAGGCGCTAGAGAGCAATTCGGCGGAAAATTTGCTGCAGCGCACAAGCCGGTGATACTGGGCGCTTTGTTGCTTTCGCCACCCCGCGCGCTGCATGCCTGGGCATGCACGCCCTGCGCCGGGGCTGCTTTTCGCCCCGCCTACCTTCCATGCCCCGACTGAATTTTGCGACCCGCGCGGCGCTGACCCTGGCCCTGGCCTGGGCCGCCGCACTGCTGTGTACGGCGCTGCACACCCCGCTGCCCTGGATGATCGGGCCGCTGCTGGCCACGGCCCTGTGCTCCATGACCGGCGCCCCCACGGTCAGCTGGAACGTGCTGCGCAACCTGGGCCAGTGGACCATGGGCACGGCGCTGGGTCTGTACTTCACGCCTCAGGTGGCGCGCATGGTGGGCAGCCTGTGGTGGGCCATCGGCCTGGGCATTGTCTGGGCGCTGCTGCTGGGCTGGGCTTTCAGCGCCTGGCTGTACCGGCACAATGCCGCCCGCATGCCCCAGGTGCCGGCGCCGCAGCTGCGCGCCACGGCCTACTTTGCCGGAGCCATTGGCGCGGCATCCGAGATGACCTTGCTGGCCGAACGCGAACATGCCCGCACCGACCTGGTGGCCGCCAGCCACAGTCTGCGGCTGGTGATCGTCACGGTCAGCATTCCGTTTGCCTTGCAGTGGCTGGGGGCGCAGCCACTGCCCGACCTGATGCCGGCCGCCATCCGCACCGTGCAGCCTCTGGGCCTGGCGCTGCTGGCGGGATTGACGCTGTGCGGGGTGGCGCTGATGCAGCGCACCGGCCGGCCCAACCCATGGTTCCTGGGGGCGCTGGGCGTATCCGTGGGGCTGACGGTGGCCGATGTGCAGCTGTCGGCGCTGCCGGTCAGCTGGGTGAATGCGGCGCAGCTGGTGATCGGGGTCAGCCTGGGCGTGCGCTTTCGGCGGGAATTCCTGCGTGCGGCACCGCAGTGGCTGGGTTCGGTGGCCGTGGGCACGGTGGGCCTGATGGTCGTGTGTGCCGGTTTTGCCTGGCTGCTGCACTGGGCCACAGGCCTGCCCTGGGTCACGCTGGTGCTGGGGACTTCCCCTGGCGGCATTGCCGAGATGGCCATCACCGCCAAGGTGCTGCAGCTGGGGGTGCCGGTGGTCACCGCCTTCCAGGTGTGCCGCCTGATTGCCGTGCTGCTGCTGGTGGCGCCGATGTACCGGCGCCTGTATCCGTCGCATTGAGGCGTTGTCAGCTCCGCGGGGCCGAATACCACGCTGCACGGTGAGACATGGCGTCGCCCGCGGCGCAAAAAAGCCGCAGCAGCCCGAAGGCTGTGCGGCGGGAAGCCCATGCGGACATGGGCGGTACCGGATGGATCCGATGTGCTAATCAGTACCGTGCATCGGCAGGTTTCTTGCCGTTGGGCCAGTCCTTGAGCTTGGGTGCAAAGTCCGGGCGCGGCTGGTGGCTGAAGTACTCGGCCACGTCCACGGCGTCCTGGTCGGAGAGGCCGCCCTGGCCCAGCGGGAAGTTACCGTGGAAGGCGATAGGCATGTTGCGCTTCACAAAGGCGGCGGCGGTATAGGTGCGGGCCAGACCGGCGCCGATGTTGAAGGACTCATCGCCCCACAGCGGCGGATAGACCCACTGGCCCTTGGCGTTCTTGATGCCTTCGCCGTCAGCGCCATGGCACAGCGCGCACTGCTGGGTGTAGATCTGCTTGCCGTTTTCCGCATTCGGAATGATCTGCTGGCTGATCTTGCCCACGCCCCGGCCTTCGACCTTGTCTTCGGGCTTGGTTTCGTTGCGCATCCAGTCGAACAGCGCGACCATGGCCTTCATTTCGTCCGAGTCCAGCGGCAGCGGCTTGCCGTTCATGGAACGCAGGAAACAGCCGTTGATGCGGTCTTCCAGCGTGATCACCCGGCCGGCGCGCGGCGCGTAGCTGGGGAAGAAGGCCGAGATGCCGATGTAGGGCGAGCCGTCGGCCACGGTGCCTGCGTTCAGATGGCAACTGGCGCAGTTCAGCGCATTGCCGACGTTCTTGGGCAGCAGGTCCCGCGTTTCGATGTTCAGGCGCGCGCCATAGACCAGCTGGTCGGCATTCTTCTCGTCCAGCATGCGGGCCAGGCGCGGGGTTTCGAAGGGGCGGCTGTTTTCGCCCTTGGCGTCCAGCGTCTTGCGCAGCGATTGCACATCCCGGGCCTGGACCTCGGGCGCATCCTTGCGGCCCCAGTTGCGGCGGGTGAAGTTCAGGATGTCGGCAATCTCCTGGTTGCCCAGCTGGGCGAAGGCCGGCATGGTCAGCGGGCGGCTGTGGGCCTGGGTCACGGGGGTGGTCCAGCCGGTCAGCATGATGTGGATCAGCGTGCTGGCGTTGTCTGACTGCAGCGAGCGGTTGCCGGCCAGCGGCGGGAAGATGCCGTCCACACCTGCTCCGTCCGAGCGGTGGCAGTCCGCGCAGAACTGCAGATAGCCCAGGCCACCGCGGGTGCGGTACAGGTCGGCCGGCACGTTGTAGTGCGCGGCGGCCGTGGTGGCCAGCGCCTCGGTGCTGCCCACGCTGCGTGCGGGAATGGCGATCACCGGCGCCGGGCCCTGGGTCACCTGCATGGGCAGGTCGTTCTTGCCGGCCGGCAGGGCCTTGAGGTAGGTGCCGATGGCCAGCAGATCGCCGTCGCTCATGTACTGGGTGCTGTGCTGCACCACGTCCACCATGTTGCCGGAGACCGAGCCATGGCGGTTGCGCCCGGTCTTCAGCAGCTCGGCAGTTTCCTGGGGCGTCCACAGGTCGCGCAGGCTCAGTGCGCGCCAGCCTTCCACGGTTTCACCGGCCAGGAACAGCGGGCCGTTCGGGCCTTCGCTGGTCATGGTCTTTTCCTGGAAGGCGATGCCGCGCGGGGTGTGGCAGGCACCGCAGTGGCCCAGGCCCTGCACCAGGTAGGCGCCGCGGTTCCATTCGGCGCTCTGGCCGGCCTGGGGCTGGAAGGGGGTGTCGTCCAGGAACAGCCAGTTCCACAGTGACAGGCCCCAGCGCTGGTTGAAGGGGAAGCCCATCTCCGATGGCTGGTTGGCCGCCTGCACCGGCGTCACGCCCTGCATCAGGTAGGCATACAGGGCCTGCATGTCGTCCTCCGTCATCTTGGCGTAGGAGGGGTAGGGCATGGCCGGGTAGAGGTTGCGGCCGTCGGCCGCCACGCCCTTGCGCATGGCACGATCGAACTGCGCAAAGCTGTAGCCGCCCATGCCGGTGGCCTTGTCGGGCGTGATGTTGGTGGAGTAGAGCTTGCCGAAAGGCGTCTCCAGCGCCAGGCCGCCGGCCATGGGGGCGGTCTTGCTGCCGGTGTGGCAGGCCACGCAGTCGCCCAGACGGGCCACATAGCGGCCACGCTCCACCAGGGTGCGCTGCTCGGCCGTCAGGTCGGCGGCGTAATCGGCGGGCAGGTCGTCAATGACCTGGGGTGCAGGGGCCGGGGCGTGCTCCTGCACGGCGGCGGTGGCCAGGTGCCAGCACACGCCCAGCACGGCGGCCAGGGGGACAAGGCCATATTTGTAGATGATTTTCATGCCATTTTCTCCACACGGGATAAGGTGGTGGGGTGATATTGCCTTCACTGCATGTCATAAAAATAAAATCATGCGCTGCTGCGTTGATGTGCATCAGCCAAATAATGCATTTCCACGTGCCATGAAAATCAGCCACCCAGGGCATCAACACCTCGCCGTGCTAGTGGCAGGGTGTGCTGTGGGTGGCTGCGGAGGGCGCGCTGGAGGCGCCGGATTCAGTGCGGATGCAACAGGGTTGTGCTTGGCGTGCTATGAAGAGTGAAGGTGTATTGCACCCGATTATCGGCAGTCGTCGCGAGAATAAATCGATTGGCGCAGCGATATTCTCAGAAAAATTGCATGCTTAATGGTTGGTTAATTATTTTGGTTTAAGAAAATAAATAATCCCTGCTTGAATATCCCAATGATTATTGGGAACGGGTGTGCCGACCGGCATCTCGGTAAATACGGGCGCCATGAAAAAAGCCACAGCCCCGGGATCGGGACTGTGGCCATGTGCTGTGGTTGGGCGGTGGCCCAGGCTCAGAAGCTGTAGGCCAGGTTCATGCCGGTGCTCCAGTTGCGGCCGGGGGCGCCTTCGTAGTAGCGGCTGTTGCCGTCGTTGACGATGACCGAGCCCACGTACTGGCGGTCAAACAGGTTGTCCACGCGGGCAAAGGCACGCAGGGTCCAGGGGCCCATGACCTTGCGGTAGCCCACGCTGGCGGCGGCCACGGTGTAGCTGGGGGCGGCTTCGCTGTTGGCGTCGTTCACGAACACCTTGCCCATGTGCTCGGCGGACACGCCCACCGTCCACTCGGGGGTGATGCGGTAATCCAGCCCCAGCCACAGGTGCTGCTTGGCCAGGCCGGGTAGGAAATTGCCGGCCGCGGCAGTGCCCGATGCCTGGCGGAACGTGGCGTCCAGGTAAGTGTAGGCGGCCTGCAGTTGCAGCTGTGGCGTCAGGCGCAGGTCGCCCTGCAGTTCCACGCCCTGGCGGCGGGTATCGCCGGCATTGCGGTAGGTGGTGCGGCCATTGTCGTTGCGGTCGCTGACGATTTCATCATTGGTGTTTGCTCGGAAAATAGCGGCGCTCCAACTGCCCTTCAGCGCGCCGGTCAGGCGCTGGCGGTATCCCACTTCGTACTGAGTGCTGACGCTGGGCGACAGTGCGCTATTCATGCCACTGCCGTCGTTGCGGTAGGACAGTTCGGCAAAGGTAGGTGTTTCAAAGCCGCGGCCAACGCTTGCATACAAGGTTTGATCGGGTGTAATCAAATAGGACAGTGCCGCGACAGGCAATGCCTTGTGTTGGGATGAGCTGCCGGAGTCGTCCACGTTGGGTTCATCGCCAGGCACAGCAGAGTTAGCTCGCGCTGTGTAGCGGTCGTCAATTTTGTATTTGACGGAACTGAATCGCAAACCTGTATCCAACGCGAGTTGGGGGGCTAGCTTCCAAGTGGCTTGGACATAAGGGTCGATGCTGTAGAAGGTGTTTTTCTCGTCACGGCGCAGAGCACCTTTGACACCTAGCTGACTGCCAATAAAGTTTTCATATCCTTGACGGTCTTCCTGCGTGTAGTCCACCGCTAACCCCGCGGTCACTGTGACAGGTACGGGAGCATCGCTGAATTTCCCCGTCCAGCGGGCATCCATACCTGCATAGTCACGGGCCATGTCAATGACGGCGCCAGCCTGACGAGCAGGTCTTTGATTGTTAACTGGAGTGGACTGGTACTGCACCATGGAGCGGTGGCCGGCATAGGCGGTCAGCGCGAAGCTGTTGACGGCGTCCAGGCGGCGTTCGTAGGTGGCTCCCACCTGGGTCTGCTTCAGCGATTTGCGGGTGTTGTACAGCTCGGCCACGGCCTGGCCGTTGTCGGCGCGGTAGGAGGCGCGGCGTGGATCGGCTTGGTACTGCTTCCAGGTCAGGCCCTGGGGATCCTGTGCATCCGACTCCATGGTGTTGGCGACGATGGTCAGCTGTGCATCGTCACCGATGGCGGTGCTCAGCTTGGCATTGGCGATGTTGCGGTCGGCGGCGCTGTGGTCGCGGTAGCCATCGGTGAGAAAGCGGCTGGCGCTGAGCACATAGCTCAGGCCCTGGGCCGTCTGGCCGCTGGCCTTGGCCGACAGGCGCTTCTGGCCGTTGCTGCCCACGGCGAAGCCGCCTTCCACGCTGGGGGCGCCGGTCGGGGTTTCGGTGTACATGCTGACCACGCCGCCGGCCGAGTTGCCATACAGCGCCGAGTACGGGCCGCGCAGCACTTCCACGCGCTCCAGGCTGGCAATGTCGATGTGCGAGAGCGAACCCTGGCCGTCTGGCATGGTGGCGGGAATGCCGTCCACATACAGGCGCACGCCGCGCAGGCCGAAGGTGGAGCGCGCACCGTAGCCGCGCACGGACAGCTGCAGATCCTGGGCGTAGTTCTGGCGGTTCTTGATCTGCAGGCCGGGCACACTGGCCAGGCTTTCGGACAGGTTGACCTGCAGCTGGCGGTCGCGCAGGGCTTCGCCGTCGAGCACGGTGGCGGAGGTGGGCAGGGCCTGCAGGCTGGGGCTGCCGGCCGCAGAGCGCACTTCGGTGGTGGCCATGACCGCGTCTGCGGTCGGGGTCTGTGCGGAGGCAGCGGCACAGAACAGGGCGCAGGCTGCCGCAATCAGGGAGGGGGACGTGGTGAGATGCATGGGGGAGTCAGGGTGGGCACCGCGCCATGCCTGCGAACCCCAGGCGGGCCGCTTGCCGCTCCCGTCATGGTAGTAACCCTGGGTCTTGTGTGCAGGCGTTGCCCACGATAAACGCGTTGCGGACAGGGTCGGTGCCTTCGCCGCAGGCCGGGTGCCAGGCACAAAAAAGGCCGCTGGTGCGGCCTTGGGGGAGGTGTAATCAGGGGTCAGTGCACCAGCACCGGGTTCTGGGCCAGGCCGGAATACAGCTCCAGCGTGTCCTCGACTTCTTCCTGGGTGGGCGATTCACGCTGCCACTCCAGGATGACTTTCTGAAACATCTCGGCCCAGGAGCCGTCCAGGTAGACCTCCTTGCCCGAGCGTTTGTCCACGATTTCGAAGCCGTGGCGGGGCATGGGAGGTGCCGGGGTCTTGCCGTCGGCGAGGGTGATGGCGGAGGGTGTCTCCAGCTCGGGCTGCATGTGCAGGACCACAAAGGAATCCGAGTCGTAAAGCATTTGCATAAATAGCACCTCCTGTTGCCTGTTGCAGGCTCTAGATGGCCGCCGTGGCGGCGGTTTCAAGGGGGAGTCCCTTGGTCCGGTCGTCACAGTCCCAGTATTCCATGGAAATGCCCTGGCGCGCAGGATGCTTGCACAACACCCTTGTGGGCGGTATTCAAGGGCTGCTGTGGGATTGCAGCCGCAGGTCGGCGTAGTCGCCGTTGCTTTCGCTCAACCGGATGCGCACCGGCAGATAGCCCAGTGCCGGGGCCAACCAGAGCTCGGCTTTCTGGTCGCGGCCGTTGCGCGGCAGGCGTTCAAGGCGCAGCGTGTCCAGCGCGCCGCCCGGCAGCTCCAGTGGCTCGGCGCCGTGCATCTGGAAGGTCCAGGGCTCCACGGCCTTGGTACTGGCCGTGGGCAGGGTGATTTCAGCGCCGGCGGGGTAGCGCTGTGGTGCGGCGGCCAGCAGGCCGGCCAGCTGCAGGAACACGCTGAGCCGGTCCTGCGTGCCGGGGGCGATGCGGGCCAGCGGGGCCTCGGGCTCGAAACGTGCCAGGCCGGCGACCCAGTCCATGCTGGCTGCACGCAGCTTTTTGCGCGCCCGGTCTTCGAAGCGGTCGGGTTGCAGGCCGCTGGCGGTGATCTGCCCGCGGCTGGCCTGGGAGCGTGTGCCCAGCAGGAAGGCACTGATCTCCTGGCTGGCCTGGTAGGACGGGCCTTGGGGCTGCCACCGCAGCCTGGCGCTGGCGCTGTAGCTGAAGCCCTTGACCTGGCCCTGTACCTGGAACACCAGCTGTTGGGCCGGTGGCGCCTGGTAGGCCAGATCGGTCTGCCGTGGCTGGCCGGGGGCGGCGCGCAGGCTGATGCCCTGGGGCGGGGCATTGGCATTGCCCGGCGGGGAGCTTGCGCTGTCCTCGTCGTCTTCGTCGTCCGCCGGCGCGGGCGTGGTGGACGGTGCGGCTTCGGCGGCGGCATTGTTCCCCGCAGGCTCCGGCATGGCGTCTGGCGTCGGCTCGGGCGCTGCCACAGGCTCCGGTACGGGTTCCGGCGCAGGCGGTGGAGCGGGCTGGGGGGCTGGCGCCGGAGGGCGTGGCTTGGGTGCCGGGGCGGGCTTGGGGGGCGGCGGAGGTGGTGGAGGCGGGGGCGGCGCAATGCTGCGGGTGTCAAACACCGGCGCAGTGTCGGTTGTAGGGGCTTTGGCGGTGGTCTGTCCCCAGGGCAGATCGTTTAGCAGCCACCAGTGGGCGGCGCCCACCACAACGGTCAGCAGCAGAATCACCAGGATGCGGCGGCGCATGCTCGGACCTTTCAACCGGCCGCTGTGGGCGTGGGCTGCACGGGCGACACCATGGCGCGGTGGCCGAGGTCGTGCGACAGCTGCTGCGCCATGGACTGCAGTGGGGTGTGCACGCTGCCGCCCCAAGCGGTGTCGAAACCGGCCGTCGCTCCCAGGCTGAGAATGCCCAGTGCCAGGTGGCCGCTGGCGTTGAACACCGGGGCGCAGAACGCCGCAGTGCCCGGCAGCAGGGTGTCGATCACGCGGGCGCAGCCCTGCTGGCGTATGCCAGCCAGCAACTGCTGCAGTGCGGCATCGGTGCGGGGGAGGTCGCTGCGTGCGCTGCTGCCGGCCTGCAGCAGTTCAGCGGCCAGCAGCGGCGCGGTGAGTGCCGGCGGCATCCAGGCGGCAAAGCAGCGGCCGGTGGCAGAGCTGAGCAAGGGCATCACATCGCCCAGGCGCAGATGGGCCACCACAGCCTGGGGGCTGGGTTCCCAGTGCACCAGGGTGGGGCCGCGGTTGCCCCAGACGGCCAGGGCCAGCGTGTGCGGAATCTGCGCCTGCAGTGCCGGCAGGCGTTCGCGGGCCAGGCGCACCGGGTCCTGGCGCTGCAGCGTAGCCAGGCCCAGGTGCAGGGCGGCCGGGCCCAGGTCGTAGCGGCCGCGTGCGTCCTGCACCACCAGGTCCAGGCGCAAAAAGCTCACCAGGTAGCGGTGGGCCTTGGCGGCACTCATGCCAGCGGTGCCTGCCAGGTCCTTGAGCATCAGCGCGCGCCCTGCGCCGGCCAGTGCCTGCAGCAGGGTGAAGCCCACTTCCACCGATTGGATGCCCGCGCGTTCCTTGTCCATTGCACTAGAATTTTGTTTAGTTAAATCCATTTCACTGAACGTAATTCTGGCAGACCGCAGCGGTCTGCGGCATGGAGGCACAGGCCAATGAAACTCGCCACCTACAAAGATGGTTCCCGTGACGGCCAACTGGTCGTCGTCTCGCGCGATCTGCGGCTGGCCCATTATGCGACTGGCATCGCCAGCCGGATGCAGCAGGTGCTCGATGACTGGGCTTTTCTGGCCCCGCAGCTGCAGGACCTCTACCACCAGCTCAACCACGGCAAGGCCCCGCATGCCTTCCCGTTCGACCCGCAGCAGTGCATGGCGCCGCTGCCGCGCGCCTACCAGTGGGCCGATGGCTCGGCCTACATCAACCATGTGGAGCTGGTGCGCAAGGCGCGCAATGCGGAGGTGCCGGCCAACTTCTACACCGACCCGTTGATGTACCAGGGCGGCAGCGATGATTTCATCGGGCCGTGTGACGACATCGTGGTGCCCAGCGAGGCCATGGGCATCGACTTCGAAGCCGAAATCGCCGTGGTCACCACCGATGTGCCCATGGGCAGCACGCCGGTCCAGGCGCTGGACGGTATCCGCCTGGTGATGCTGGCCAACGATGTGAGCCTGCGCAACCTCATTCCCAACGAGCTGGCCAAGGGCTTCGGCTTCTTCCAGGCCAAGCCGGCCACGGCCTTCAGCCCGGTGGCGGTGACGCTGGACGAGCTGGGCGACAGCTGGAAGAACGGCCGCCTGCACCTGACGCTGCAATCCACCTGGAACGGCCGCAAGGTGGGCATGTGCGATGCCGGTGAGGACATGACCTTCCACTTCGGCCAGCTGATTGCCCACATCTGCAAGACGCGCAATGTGCGGGCCGGCTCCATCATCGGCAGCGGCACGGTCAGCAACCCCGGGGTGGAAACCGGCAAGGGCAAGGCCAAGCGCATGGAATGGCCCAAGGGCTATAGCTGCATTGCCGAGAAGCGCTGCATCGAAACCATCCAGGACGGGGCGCCGCAGACCGAATTCATGAAGTTTGGCGACACCATCCGCATCGAGATGAAGGGCAAGGACGGGGCCAGCCTGTTTGGTGCCATCGACCAGAACGTGGTGCCGCCCGGTGCCGATCGGGGTGATGGTGCCGATGACGAATAAGCCAGAAAGGAACCAACAGCGCATGCAGCACGGCAACCCGATGCGGTCTCCCTGGAAGCGCCGCATGGCGGCCGCGCTGCTGGCATGGGGCGCAGGCTGGGGGCTGGCACAGGCTGCAGCGCCCCCGTCCGGCAAACCGGCCCCTGCGGCGCAGGGCTGCCCGCCCACGCTGGTGGCGCCCAGCCAGCAGGAGCTGGTGCTGTTGCAGCGCCATGCGCGCGACCGCGGCATGCTCTGGAAGCTGGAGCATGGCGGCCGCACCAGCTGGCTGTACGGCACCATCCACGTCAACAAGCTCGAATGGATGATGCCCGGACCCCGCACCATCCGGGCGCTGATGGGCGTGGACCGCCTGGCGCTGGAACTGAATCTGCTGGACCCGGCCGTGCTCCAGGCCTTGACCGAAGGCCTGCGCGCTCGCAAGGGGGCACCGCCGCTGCCGCCGGCGCTGCAGCAACGCCTGGACCGCCAGTTGCAGGCCGCCTGCATGCCCGAGGCCCTGGCCCCGCTGCGGCCTGAGGCCCAGCTGGTGACGCTGCTGACCATGGTGGGGCGCCATCAGGGGCTGGATCCGCAGCTGGGGGTGGACCTGGTGCTGGCCGGTGCGGCCCATGCCCAGGGCAAGCCGGTGATCGGGCTGGAAACCCCGGAAACACAGCTGCGTGAGCTGGTGTCCGACGACCCGGCCGAGGTGCAGCGCAGCGTGGACAGCGGCTTGCGCCAGCTGGAGCGCGCGGATGCGCCACAGCAACTGGCGCGCCTGGTACAGGCCTGGGCCGATGGCGATGTGCGCCAGCTCGAACGCTATCCGCAGTGGTGCAACTGCCTGAACACGGCGGAGGAGCGCGCCGATTACGCCCGCCTGATCGACGGCCGCAACCCGGGCATGGCCCGCGCCGTTGCCGAGCAGCTGCGTGCCGGCCACACCCTGTTTGTGGCCGTGGGCGCCATGCACCTGGTCGGTCCCCAAGGCCTGCCTGCGCTGCTGGCGGCGCAGGGCTTTGACGTGCAGCCGGTGGCATGGGGCAGCAGGACGCCGGGCGGCGCTGCGGGCACTTCTGGCGTAAAAAAGGCGCCCGCGCAATAGCGGCAAGCGCGGGCGACGGACCCGCGCGGATTGCGGCAGCATGGAGGCCAGAGCGGCTTCCGCCGCCCACAGGAGGCAGAGCATGGATCGCAGACAGTGGCTGGCCGGCACCGCAGCGGTGGCGGCCGGCGGACTTTGGGGGACACGGGCGCTGGCGCAGACCGCTGCCCCCGGCCTCGCCGGCTGGCCGCGCCAGAGCATCCGGTGGCTGGTGCCCTATCCGCCGGGCGGTGGCACCGATGTGCTGGCCCGCACCGTGGCCGAGGCCATGCGCCCAGCACTGGGCCAGCCCATCGTGATCGAGAACAAGCCTGGCGCCTCCACCAATATCGCGGCCCACCAGGTGGCCACGGCGCGGGCGGACGGCTACACCCTGATGTCCGCCGACAACGCCGTGCTGGCCTTCAACGAACACCTGTTTCGCAAGCTGCCGTTTGAGCCGGCCCGGGACTTCAGCTACATCGGCGGCATCAGCCGCTTTCCGCTGGTGTTGGTGGTGAACCCGGCCTTTCCGGTGCAGACGGTGGCCCAGTTGCTGGAGCGGGCCCAGGCCCAGCCGGGCGGCATCCATTACGCCTCACCGGGCAATGGGTCTCCCCACCACCTGGCCATGGAGCTGTTCAAGCAGCGCACCGGGGCACAGCTGACCCATGTGCCCTACAAGGGCGCGGCACCGGCCGTGGCCGATGTGATGGGCGGGCAGGTGCCATGCATGTTTCTGGACCTGGCCGCCGGCCTGCCGCTGATGCAGACCGGCAAGGTGCGGCCGCTGGCCAGCGGCTCGGCCCAGCGCCTGGCCGCGCTGCCCCAGGTGCCCACGCTGGCCGAAGCGGGAGTAAGCGGTGCCGAGGTCTATGCCTTTCAGGGCGTGCTGGGCCCGGCCGGCATTCCCACGGCGGTGGTCGAGCGGCTCAATGCCGAGCTGAACCGCGCCCTGGCCAGCCCCGCCGTGGCGCTGCGCCTCAAGGAACTGGGCATGGATGCGCTGGCCGGCAGCCCCACCCAGTTCTACACCCAGGCGCGCGAAGAGGCGCGGCGCTGGGGCGAGATCATCCAGCGGGCGAGTGTGCAGCTGGATTGAGGGGTAAGGCCTGCCGCCATGGGCACTGGAGTGTGCAGCCGTGCGCTGGGCCATGGTTGAAAAATTCTTTGCAGCCACGGGCCAGAGATGGGCGGTGGCGCCAGGGAGGGCATGCTCCGATCTGGCAGGGCTGCAAAGCGTTTTTCAATAGGTACACCGCCGCAGGGCGCAGGCGCTGCGTACGGGAGCCCGCAGCACCCTGGACGCGCGAGCTAAACGGTCTCCGCCACTTTCCTGCCCGGCGTGAAGACTTTCACCCGGTTGCGGCCGGCGCGCTTGGCGGCGTAGAGCATGTTGTCGGCCTGCTTGAAGACCGTGGGCATGTCGCTGCTGCCATCGGGCCAGCTGGAGACGCCCTGCGAGATGGTGATGTGGCCCACGTTGGGCAGCTCGGTGCTCTCCACCAGCAGGCGCAGGCGTTCGGCCACCTGGGCGGCAATGTGGCGGGGCGCACCGGGCAGCAGGATCACGAACTCTTCACCGCCCACGCGGCAGGGCAGATCGTCGATGCGGGAGACATCGCGCATCTGCAGGGCCAGGTGCTTGAGCACGGTGTCGCCCACGTCGTGGCCGAAGCTGTCGTTCACCCGCTTGAAGTGGTCAATGTCGATGGCCAGCACCGCAAACGGCGTGCGGTTGGCGGCAAAGCTGGCCAGGGCGGTATCCAGGTGGCGGCGGTTGCCCAGGCCGGTCAGCGGGTCGGTGTGCACATCCTGGCGCAGCTTGGTGATGTTCTTGTGCAGCAGGCCCAGGCCGACCAGCATGGCCTTCTTCAGCTCCTGCGCTTCGTAGTACCAGGACTGGACGGACTGGATGGTCTGCGCCGTCTCCGGGCGGTCCATGGTGTGGGCGCCATTGGCCAGCTGGCGCAGCGGCTGGGCGATGCGGCGTGCGCCCCACCAGATCAGCAGCAGCAGCAGCACGGTCAGCGGCAGCGTCTTGTAGAGCATTGTGCGCATCAGCGCATCCAGCGGTGCCAGGGTGGCGCTCTGCGGGCGCTGGGCCACGATGCCCCAGCCCGCGGATGGCACGAAGGCGTAACCGGCCAGCATGGGCACGCCCTGGCTGTTAGTGATGGCGATGCGCCCCGAGTGGCCGCTGACCGCCTGGTCGATGGCTTGGTTGCCGGTGACCGTATCCCCCACGCGCTGGCTCTGTGGGTGGTAGATGATGCGCTTGGCCTTGTCCACTACGTACAGGTAGGAGCCGTCCTCGTAGAAATGTTCGCCCAGCAGCTTGTCCAGCATGCTTTCCTGCTTCAGGTAGATGCTGCCACCCACGGCACCCAGGTAATCGCCCTGGGAGGAAAAAATGGGCTGGGACAGAAAGATGATCAGATTGCCTGCCGTGGACATAAAAGCCTGGCTGATCACCGGGCCCTGCGTGCGCAGCGAATCCTGCACAGCGGTGCTGGTCAATGTCCTGCCCTTGATCTGCAGGGTCTCCGGCGAGGTGGCCAGCACCGTGCCCAGCGGGTTGTAGATGGTGACGGAATTGAAGCTTTGGGTCTGCAGGCGCAGGCGCGTGGCTTCCTCCATCAACTGGTGCTCATCCTCCATGTGCTCGGCCAGCAGCTTGGCGGTGTACGCCAGCTGCTGCAGTGCCGACTGCAGGAAATCGTCGGTGCTTTTGGCCAGCTTGCGGGCGTAGGCGGCGTTGCTGTCCTGGGTGGTGTCGATCAGCTGCTGGCGCTGCACCGTGTAGCCCGCGTAGAAGGTGTTGGCAAACGGCAGGAGGGCGCTGCACAGTGTCAGGCCCAGGATGAGGCGGCGTAAGTCCATGGCGCAGGGACAGGGCGGAGGTCCTGCCCGTCAAAAAGCGGCTAACCGGTAGCCAGACGGAGGCTGCGGCATGCAGCGTGTGCGGGGGCGGAGCGACCTGGGCCGTGTCTGCGGAACGCAGTCCCCGCCGATGAACGGATTATGCGTGGGACCGGCGACCAGCGTTGTAGGCTGGCCGCCACGGCGGTGCGGAATTGCGCCGCGGCCGGGTGTGCTGCGCCGATGCGTGCAGGTACGCACGCAGGCCAGCGTGCCAGGATGTGCCCTGCCGCCGAGGGGCACCCCTGTCTGAGGTCGTGAAAGAAAGCGCAGGCTGAACCCCGGCACCCGCCGCCCGCGCCGCAGATGCCGGAGGGGCTGCCGATCAGTAGTGCACCACGATCTTGCCGAAGTGCTGGCCGGTCTGCTGGTGGGCAAAGGCGGCGGGCAGTTGCTCCAGCGGGTAGCGGCTGTCGATGACCGGCTTCCAGGCAAACTGCTCCAGCGCACGCACCATGTCCTGCTGGTGTTCGCGGCTGCCCACGATCAGGCCTTTGAGCGTTTGCTGCTTGCCCATCATCTCCGCCGTGGGCACGGCGCCGGCAAAGCCGGTGAGCACACCGATCAGTGCGATGTGGCCGCCGGGCGCACAGGCGCGGATGGACTGCGGCAGCGTGCCGGGGCCGCCCACTTCCACCACGATGTCCGCACCGCGCCCGCCGGTGGCGGCCAGCACGGCATTGCCCCATTCGGGCTGGTCCTTGTAGTTGATGACCACGTCGGCGCCCAGGGCCGTGAGCTGTTCGGCCTTGGCGTGGCTGGAAGTGGTGGCAATCACGCGCGCCCCCATGCTCTTGGCCATTTGCAGCGCAAAAATGGAGACACCGCCGGTGCCCAGCACCAGCACGGTCTGACCGGCTTGCAGGCCGCCGTCCAACACCAGGGCGCGCCAGGCCGTCAGGCCGGCCGTGGTCAGCGTGGCCGCTTCTTCATGGCTCCAGCCGCGGGGGGCATGGGTGAAGGCGGTGGCCGGCAGGGTGACGGATTCGCGTGCAAAGCCATCCACGCCGTCGCCGGGCACCAGCTTGAAGTCGGACGGGACATGGCGGCCGGCCAGCCAATGCGGGAAGAAGGTGGAGACCACGGCATCTCCCACGGCGAACTCGGTCACGCCCGCGCCCACGGCGGTGACCACGCCCGCGCCGTCGGCCATGGGAATGCGACCGTCGGCTGTGGCGCCGGGGCGGCTGGCGACCAGCAGGTCGTGGTAGTTGAGCGAGCTGGCGTGCACGCGCACCTGGATTTCGCCGGCGGCAGGCGCGGCTGCAGCGGGCAGCTCCACGGGGACCAGGTGGTCGAGGCCGCCGGGGGCGGCAATGTGCATGGCTTTCATGGCAATCCTTGGGTGAGAAATACGATGGGGTGTATGGTGCAATGCAGCGGCTGGCAGCGCCAGAACCGACATATTTGTGGGGTAGTATTAAAAATGTAAGTAATGCGCCAGCAAAGGCTTTGCGCTACGCTGCCGGGCTGCGGCATGCCTGCCCCGCACCACCCAGGAGGACCGTGATGAAACGTTTGAATCGCAAGAGCGGCTGCGCCGTGGAGGTGACGCTGTCCGTGATGGGCGGCACCTGGAAGCCCATCATCCTGTTCCATCTGCTGCATGGCAAAAAGCGCTTCAGCGAGCTGGACCGCCAGATCGGCGGCATCACCCAGCGCATGCTGACGCTGCAGCTGCGCGAGCTGGAAGAGGCCGGGATTGTGGAGCGCACGGTGCACGCCGAAGTGCCGCCCCGCGTGGACTATGCGCTGACCGCGCTGGGCCAGACGCTGCAACCGGTGCTGCTGGCCATGCGCCACTGGGGAGAGACCTATGCGCGCGAGCACCTGCAGGAAGATGCCGCCCCTGCGCACTGCACCATGGACACCGAGGCCGCCGTGCCGCTGCAGCGCGCGGCATAGGCACCAGAGGGCCTGCGGCCAGCGGAACAGGACCCAGCGCGCAGGAACGCTGGCTCCTGCGCGCTGGCTGGGCCGCCACCGGGGCGGCGGCGTGGCTTACTTGCCGGCGGTCAGCGTGGTGTAGCTGTGGATCAGGTTGCGGTAGTCGGGGATGTGGTTGCTGAACAGCTGGCCCAGGCCCTCGATGTCATTGCGCCAGTCGCGGTGCAGTTCGCAGGCCGCGCCGAACCAGGTCATCAGCTGGGCTCCGGCCTGCTCCATGCGGCTCCAGGCGGCCTGCTGGGTCATGCTGTTGAAGGTGCCCGAAGCATCGGCGATGACGAACACCTCGAAACCTTCTTCCAGGGCCGACAGCACCGGGAAGGCCACACAGACTTCGGTCACCACGCCGGCGATGATCAGCTGCTTCTTGCCAGTGGCCTTGACGGCCTTGACGAAGTCTTCGTTGTCCCAGGCGTTGATCTGGCCAGGGCGGGCAATGTAGGGGGCGGTGGGGAATTTTTCCTTCAGCTCGGGCACCAGCGGGCCGTTGGGGCCGGTTTCAAAGCTGGTGGTCAGGATGGTGGGCAGCTTGAAGTATTCCGCCATGTCGGCCAGGGCCAGGACATTGTTCTTGAACTTGTCCGGGTCGATGTCGCGCACCAGGGACAGCAGGCCGGTCTGGTGGTCCACCAGCAGCACGGCGGCATTGTCTTTGTCGAGGCGAACGTAAGGCTTCTTGCTCATGGGAGTCTCCTTGGGAACGGGGGGAAGAATCCGGCGGGCGGGCCCGCCGGAGGAAAAATGGATGGTCAGTGGGCCAGGGTGGCGCCGGGGCTGCGTGCGGCTGCCGGCATGCGCCCGAAGCGGCCGCTGCGGAAGTCGTCCAGGGCCTGGTCAATCTCGGCCTCGGTGTTCATCACGAACGGGCCATGGCCAACCACGGGCTCGTCAATGGGCTCACCCGACAGCCACAGCAGCGTGACTTCGTTGTTGGCCTCCAGCTCCACCACATCACCGGCACGGTCCATGTGCACCAGCTGGCCGGCACGCACCACTTCCTGGCCGTTGACCATCACCGTGCCGTGCAGTACCACCAGAGCCAGCGTGTGGCCGGGCTGGGCATGCAGCTGCGTGCTGGCACCGGCATTCAGGCGCACATCCCACACATTGATGGGAGTGAACGTACGGGCCGGGCCATGGGCGGCGGCAAAGTCACCGGCAATCACACGCACCGAGCCGGCGCCGTCGGGCAGCGCCACGCGGGGAATGTCGGCGTTCAGCAGGGTCTGGTAGCCGGGGGCGGACAGCTTGTCCTTGGCCGGCAGATTGACCCACAGCTGCACCATCTCGAAGGCGCCGCCCTGTGCGGCATAGGCTTCGGAGTGGTACTCCTCGTGCAGGATGCCCGAGGCCGCTGTCATCCACTGCACATCCCCGGGGCCGATGGTGCCGCCTGCGCCGGTGGAGTCGCGGTGGGCGACTTCACCGTCGTAGACGATGGTCACGGTCTCGAAGCCCCGGTGCGGGTGGGTGCCGACGCCGCGGCGGCCGGTGGTGGGCGTGAACTGGTGCGGGCCGGCATGGTCCAGCAGCAGAAACGGGCTGAGGGCGCGGCCATGGTCGCCGTAGCTGAACAGCGAGCGCACCGGGAAGCCATTGCCCACCCAGTGGGGACGGGGGCCGTCGTATACACCCAGAATCTTCTTCAGCATGGCGCTCTCTCCTTGGTCGGTACCGCTGCAGCGTGGGGCTGTCAGTGGTGCGTTGAACATGGATGAAGTATGGAATCAGAACGATGTTCGCGGTAGACTGCAAAAAATCACTGCAGCGTTCTATTTTTGAAACAATGAAACTGCCCGACCTCAACGACCTGTACTACTTCGCCCTGGTGGTGGAGCACGGCGGCTTTGCGCCTGCCAGCCGCGCCCTGGGCATCCCCAAATCCAAGCTCAGCCGCCGCATTGCCCAGCTGGAAGAGCGCCTGGGCGCCCAGTTGCTGCTGCGCTCCACACGCAGCTTTGCCGTGACCGAGGTGGGCAAGCGCTACCACGAGCACTGCCGCGCCATGCTGACCGAGGCCGAGGCGGCCGAGGAATCCGTGGCCATCACCCATGCCGAGCCCTGCGGTGTGGTGCGCATGAGCTGCCCGGTGGCCCTGCTGGCGGCCCAGGTGGGCAAGATGCTGGGCGCGTTCATGGTGCTGCATCCACGCGTGCAGTTGCAGGTGGATGAAACCAACCGCCGCGTGGATGTGGTGGCCGAAGGGCTGGACCTGGCCATCCGCGTGCGTCCGCCCCCGCTGCAGGACAGCGATCTGGTGCTGCGCACCCTGGCCGAGCGAGGCCAGTGCCTGGTGGCCAGTCCGGCGCTGCTGGCGCAGTGCGGTCAGGCGGCGGGCCCCATGGATTTATCGCACTGGCCCAGCCTGGAGATGGGGCTGCCCCAGGAGACCCACCGCTGGGTGCTGCTGGGGCCGGGGGGAGAGCGCGCCGAGGTGCGCCACCAGCCCCGGCTGGTGACCCAATCCATGCTGGCGTTGCGCGATGCCGCCCTGCAGGGGGCGGGCGTGGTGCAGCTGCCCCGCATGTTCATCCAGGCCGAGCTGGACAGCGGCGCCCTGGTGCAGGTGCTGCCGGGGTGGGCACCGCGTGTGGAAATCATCCACGCTGTCTATGCCTCGCGCCGGGGCCAGCTGCCGGCGGTGCGGGCGCTGCTGGACTTTCTGGTGCAGCAGTTCCAGGCGCTGGAAGAGGACTGAGGCCGGCGGCGCACGCCCAGTGGCGCGAGGGCCAGGGGCCAAGGCCGAAGCGCCGGAGCCGGGCGCGGTGCGTTACGCCAGCCGTTCGACCTGCACAGCACAGTCATAGAAGCAGGGCGCACGGCCGATGTCGGTCAGCTGCTGGTGCGTCAGCTCGTTCACATTCGTGCCGTTGGCGCCGTGCTTGCGCCACCACAGGCCCAGCCCCACCACCACGCCGGCACGGGCGCGGCCGTTCAGGCTGGCGTGGCAGACATGCTCGCCCCGGGCATTGAAGACGCGCAGGGCATCACCGTCGGCAATGCCGCGCGTGGCGGCATCGTCAGGGTGCAGCTCCAGCAGCGGGCGTTCTTCCATGCGCTGCAGGCTGGCCACATTCGCAAAGCTGCTGTTCAGGAAGTTGCGCGCCGGTGGCGAGATCATGGCCAGCGGGTAGGCGGCGGACGGGGTCTCGTAGTTGGGTAGGTAGTCCGGCAGGGTGTTGATGCCCCGCTGGGCGAGCAGCGGGTTGTCGAATTCGCACTTGCCGGAAGGCGTGGCAAAGCCGCCTTCGGCGAACGGTGCATCGGCCACTGGAATGCGGGCAAAGCCGTGCTGAAGCAGCGCATCAAAATCCACCGTGGTCTGGGCGACGGCCGTGCGGCACAGATCCTCGTCGCTTGCGTGAAAGTGCGGTGCCGCAAAGGCCGGGTCGAGCCTGGCCATGTGCGCGGCCAGGGCGCTGAAGATCTGCGCATTGCTGCGCGCCTGGCCTTCGGGGGCAATGGCCGGGCGGTTCAGCAGCACATCGGTGTGGCCGTAGCTGCCGTGGATGTCCCAGTGTTCCAGCTGGGTGGTGGCGGGCAGCACATAGTCGGCATGGTCGGCGGTGTCGGTCAGGAAATGCTCCAGCACCACGGTGAACAGGTCTTCGCGGGCAAAACCGGCGGCCACCTTGGCCGACTCCGGGGCCACGGCCACGGGGTTGCTGTTGTAGACCACCACGGCCTCAACCTGGGGGCCCCAGTGTGCGTCCCCGGGATGCAGCAGCACATCGCCGATGGTGCTCATGTTCAGCGTGCGCGGACGGCGGTCACCCAGCAGCTGCGGCAGCTGCAGCGCCGCCTTGTTGAAGGGGGACACGCCCGAGCTGGACAGCAGCAGGCCGCCGGCACGGTGGCGCCAGGCACCGACCAGGGCCGGCAGGCAGGCGATGGCGCGCACGGCATTGCCGCCCCCGCGCGCACGCTGCATGCCGTAGTTCAGGCGGATGGCGGCGGGCCGGGTGGTGCCGTAGGCGCGGGCCAGCGCCGTGATCTGGGCTTCCTGCAGCCCGCAGACGGCGGCGGCACGTGCAGGCGGCCATTCCAGCGCCCGGGCCTTCAGCGCATCCCAGCCCAGGGTGTGCCGGGCGATGTAGTCGTGGTCCAGCCAGTCGTTACGGATCAGCTCGTGCATCAGCGCCAGGGCCAGCGCGGCATCGGTGCCGGGCAGCAGCTGGAGGTGCTCATGGCATTTGTCGGCGGTCTCGCTCTTGCGTGGGTCGATGCAGACCAGCCGGGCGCCGTTGCGCTTGGCCTCCTGGGCATAGCGCCAGAAATGCAGGCTGCTGGTGATGGCGTTGCTGCCCCAGATCAGGATCAGCTGGCTCTCGGCAAAGAACTCCACTCGCATGCCCAGCTTGCCGCCGTAGGTGGCGGTCAGGGCCTCGCTGCCGGCACTGGCGCAGATGGTGCGGTCCAGCAGACTGGCGCCCAGCTGGTGGAAAAAGCGCCGGTCCATGCTTTCGCCCTGTACCTGGCCCATGGTGCCGGCGTAGCTGTACGGCAGGATGGCTTCGGGGTTGTGCTGCGCAATCGTGTGCAGGCGCCGGGCGATGTCGCCCAGGGCATCGTCCCAACTGACCGGGGTGAACTGGCCGCTGCCTTTGGGGCCGCTGCGCTTGAGCGGCTGGAGCACCCGGTCCGCGTGGTAGGTGCGCTCCGTGTACTTGCTGACCTTGGCGCAGAGCACGCCGCCGGTGTGCGGATGGTCCGCGTTGCCCTGCACGCGCGTGGCCACGCCGTCGATCACGGTGGTGCGCAGCGAGCAGGTGTCCGGACAGTCGTGGGGGCAGGCGCCGGTGACGGTGGTGACAGCGGAGTCGGGGAGAGCAGACATGGCGGTGGGGGCGGTCGTGGGGAGGAGGCGGGGCATACCGGGGCGGTCTGGCCCTGCACAGGTTTTTTGCGCATTTCACCACGTCCTGTGCCGTGCGCCGTGCATATGCATATCTGCTGCAGTGCAGCAGGCTGGCGCGGTGCGCAGCCGTTCCCGCCGTGGCCGGCCGCCTGCCGCGCAGCTCCCGGGCCTGGGCTGCGGCGGAAGGGGCGATACTGTGCGGCAACGGAGGCGGTTCCTCCGCAGGGGAGTGGAGAGATGGGCAAAGCCATGCGTATTCTGGCGCTGCTGGGCGTGCTGGCGGCGGCCTATTTCGCGTACCGCTACGGCGTGCGCTGACGGTTGCACGGTGCACGATGGCATGAAATATGCACGCAGCGCGCGCAGGGTGAATGGGTGCTGCTATGCTTTTTGTCGCAGGGCCTGCCCGCTGTGCGGGTGGCAGGCCCTGGCTGTGTGCCAGCGCCGCCCGCCCTGGATTTTTGGAAAGACCGCTGTATGTCCCTGACCGCATTCCTGGCCGACCAGGCCCCCCAGATCACCGCCATCCGCCGTGACCTCCACGCCCACCCCGAGCTGTGCTTCGAAGAAGTGCGTACCGCCGACCTGGTGGCGGCCACGCTGACCGGGTGGGGCATTCCCGTGCACCGTGGCCTGGGCACGACCGGGGTGGTCGGCATTCTGCACGGCCGGGACGGTGGCACCAACGGCAAGGCGATTGGCCTGCGCGCCGACATGGATGCCCTGCCCATGCAGGAGTTCAACACCTTTTCCCACGCCAGCCAGCATGCCGGCAAGATGCACGCCTGCGGCCATGACGGCCACACCGCCATGCTGCTGGCGGCGGCCCAGTACCTGGCAGCCCACCGCGACAGCCTGGACGGCACGGTGTACCTGATCTTCCAGCCGGCCGAAGAGGGCGGTGGCGGCGCGCGCGAGATGGTCAAGGACGGGCTGTTCACCCAGTTCCCGATGCAGGCCGTGTTCGGCATGCACAACTGGCCCGGCATGCGCGAAGGCACAATGGCGGTGGGCCCCGGCCCGGCCATGGCGTCCAGCAATGAATTCAAGATCGTGGTGCGCGGCAAGGGCGGGCATGCCGCTATGCCGCACATGGTGTTGGACCCGGTGCCGGTGGCGGCACAGATCATCACCGCGCTGCAGACCATCGTCAGCCGCAACGTCAAGCCCATCGAGGCGGGCGTGGTGTCGGTCACCATGGTGCACGCCGGCGAGGCCACCAATGTGGTGCCCGACAGCGTGGAGCTGCAGGGCACGGTGCGCACCTTCACGCTGGAGGTGCTGGACCTGATCGAGCGCCGCATGGAAGAGGTGGTGCGCGGCACCTGCGCCGCCCATGGCGTGCAGTGCACGTTCGAGTTTGTGCGCAACTACCCGCCGACCATCAACACCGCGCCCGAGGCGGACTTTGCCCGCCGCGTGATGGCCCAGGTGGTGGGCGAGGCCAATGCACTGCCCCAGGAACCTTCGATGGGCGCGGAGGACTTTGCCTTCATGCTGCTGGAAAAGCCCGGTGCCTACTGCTTCATTGCCAATGGCGACGGCGACCACCGCGCCATGGGCCACGGCGGCGGCCCGTGCACCTTGCACAACCCCAGCTACGACTTCAACGATGCGCTGATCCCGCGCGGTGCGGCGTTCTGGGTGCTGCTGGCCCAGCAGTGGCTGGAGCAGCCCACACGCTGAGCGCTGGCGCAGGCTGACCATCTGCCCTGGCGGTGGGCGGTCTTGCGGGGCGGAGGTGGCCGGGGCACCCTAGGGTAAAGCCGGATATGGCGAATGCGAACGATCGTGCTTTTTAAGCCGGTTTGTCGCTACACTGCAGGTATTCCATGACCCGCGAGGAGATGCCTTCCATGTCCGATCTGAACGCCACGTTCGAAGCCGCCGTTGCCAATTCCAAGACCCTGAGCGAGCGTCCCGACAACGCCACGCTGCTGAAGATCTACGCGCTGTACAAGCAGGCCACCGAAGGCGACAACGAGGCCAAGAAGCCCAGCTTCTCCGACATGGTCGGCCGCGCCAAGTGGGATGCCTGGGAAAAGCTCAAGGACACTTCGCTGGACGATGCCAAGCAGCAGTACATTGATCTGATCGAATCGCTGCGCTGAGCCTCTGCGTTTCTGCATCGCACACACAGCTTCAAGGTAGGCGGCCCGCCCGGGCCGCTTTTTTTATGGCTGCCGCAAGGGAGCGGCGGCGGGTTGGTGTGCGGGTGGCTGCACCGGCATCGGTGACCCAGGCCTCACCGCATGTGGGCAGCGAGGACCGGCAAGCCTGGATGACCCCAGAGCCCCTGCGGCGTTGAAAGGGCCTGCGGTGCAGGCCATGGTGCGGGTGTCCGGCCAGCCGCCACGTGGTATGGCGGCACGGCGGCAGCGGCCCTGGCACCGATATCGCTCAGGCCGCGGCGGCCATGTCGTCGAACTGGGCGCGGAGCTTGGCTTCGATCTGGTCCTTGAACATGGCGGCCAGAAAGCCCAGCGAGGCGCGCAACTGCAGCGCGTCGGCGCTCACATGCAACTGGCCGTCGATGCCATTGCCGCTGAAGTGCAGCACATCGTGCTCGCCCCCTTCCTCGTAGCGGCATTCCACGCCGAACTTGGCCTGGGCCTTGTGGACCCACAGACGGGCGTGCTGGCGGGCGGTGGGCAGGCCCAGGGTGTGGGGGCGGTCAATCTGGATGTCGGACACAGTCGGGATGCGGTGAAGTGGGGGGAAGCGCGGCGCACAGCGCCGCCTGGCGTTGCGCCGCCGGCAGCCGGGCCAGCGCGCGCACGGCATCATAAAAGCGCGGCCAATCCCCGCCGGCCTGCTGGTGCATGGATACGAAGGCCGGCACCCAGTCCTCGTAGGCGCCCAGTGCGGCAAAGCTGGCATTGTTGGCCTGGGCCACCCAGGCATCGGTCAGTGCCCAGGGATCGGTGGGCGTGGCCACGGCTGGTGCCGCAGCGGCGCGCTGGGCCAGCACGGCCTGCCATTCCTGTTGCCAACCGGCCCGCAGCCGGGCGTAGCGTTGGTGAAAGTCCGCCAGCACCGCCTGCTTGCGTGCCGCAAGTGTGTCGGCCGACCAGGGGGAGCGGGCGTGTTCGGCATAGAGTTCCGCCAGGGTGGCACGGGTGCTGCGCGTCAGTTCGCGCCACTCCTGGCGGCGCAGTTCGGCCGCCGCAAAGGCGGCCTGCAGCGCGGGAGAGGTCTGCGTGGTCAGCCACTGCTGCGTGCCCAGGCGCTGCACGGCGGTGGCGAAGGATTCGTTGAAGGCCGTGTCGTCCTGCACATACAGCAGCTGGTGGGCCAGCTCGTGAAAGACCAATCCGGCCAGCTCGGGCTCGCTCCAGCGGATGAAGGTGTTCAGCAGCGGATCCCCGCCCAGCCAGTTGAACCAGCCCAGCGTGGAATAGGCGGGCACGCCATAGACATGCACTTCCAGCCCCTGCTGGCGCAGCCGGGCGGCGTGTTGCTGGGCATCGGCTTCGGCAAAGTAGCCGCGGTAGCCCACGCAGCCCAGAACCGGGTAGCACCAGCGGTGCAGTTCCAGCGCATCGACGGGTGCGGCCACCACGTTCCACACCGCACTGCTGCGGCCCAGATCGGCGTAGCGGCGGTAGCTGGCATTGTCGGGCAGGGCCAGTTGCTGGCTGGCAAAGCTGCGGATCTGCTGTGTGCGCAGCAGGCGCTGGCGCAGGGCGGTGGTCAGCTGCGGGTCTTGCGCGGCCTCGGCCACCGGGCGGGCAGCGGCCAGCATCCGCACCTGGCCGGCCGCTGCCTGCCAGTAGTAGCCCAGCGGGCTCTGGGCGGCACAGCCTGTCAGCAGCAGTGCCGCAGCCAGGCTGGCGCCACTGCGCCGCCAGGGCATCGTGCGGCAGGGTCGGTCCGGGCTGACTACACTCTCAGCTTTGTTGCTTTGCGTATGGCGCACTCTGATGGATTGGTTCACGCTGTTTTTGGTGGTTTCGGTAGCTTTGTACCTGCTCAAGGTGCAGGAGCAAAGGCAGCGGGTTTTGCTGCTGGCCTCGTTTCTGGGCGGCACGCAGATTGAAAAGCTGCTGGGCACCTTGATGGATGGCTATCTGCGTGCGGCCGGAGAGCAGGATCCGCAGCGCCAGGCCCAGGTCTGGGCCGTGCTGGCGCAGAACGAAGAGAAGCTGGTGGGCCAGTTCCAGCGCTTTGCCGACGATTTTGCCCAGGTGCCGGACAACCGGGCCCGGGTCAGCACCCTGCCGCTGGCCTTGCCCTATTTCGACCGGATTGTGCCGGCGGCGTCCTTTGACATGCGCGAGGCGCTGCAGCTGCACGCCCAGGCCATCCGCGCCGCCTGTGGCGACGAGAGCATGACGCCGCAGCAGCGCAAGGAACGCGCGTTCACCATGACGGCCGAGCTGATGCTGATGCAGCACACCTGCCACTGGTTCTGCAAGTCGCGCACCGTGGCGTCGGTGCGGCTGATGGCCCGCCACAAGAGCAGCTACGAACAGGTGTTGCAGTCTGTGGCACCCCAAACCTTGTACGCTTACAAAAAGTTGCTTAAAACTGCATAAACTGCAGAATGGGTGCGGCCTGTGCTGCACCCGCACCCGCCAAGGCTGCGCACCCGGAAATGTGCGCCTGCGCAGCACGGCCGGGTCGGACATTTGCCATTGACGCACTGCAAGGCGTGCGAAGAATGGAGCGCCATGAAAGTCATGCTCTCCCAGCTGGAGGCGCGTCTGGCCTCACTCTCCACCCCTGTCCTTGTACAGCTGCCTGCCGGGCAGTGGATCGGACCGGAAGATGCCCCCGTGCGCCTGCGGGTGCGTTCGGCCCTGGCCCTGCCGTTCCTGACCGATGGGCAGATCGGTTCGCTGGGCACGGCGATCGTGGAAGGCCAGGTCGACGTGGAGGGCACCATGCGCGACGTGATGGATGCCGCCGCCGGCCTGCTGGACGGGGAGGACCCCCTCAAGCCGCAGCCCGGGCGCTGGACCAGCGCGGTCGGCAAGATGCGCTCCATGGCCATGCACACGCTGGTGCGTGATGCACAGCAGATCGAGTTCCACTACGACCTGTCGGATGACTTCTACGCGCTGTGGCTGGACCCGCGCCGGGTCTATTCCTGTGCCTACTACCGCGACCCCGGGATGACGCTGGCCCAGGCCCAGGAGGCCAAGCTGGACCATATCTGCCGCAAGCTGCAGCTGCAGCCGGGCGAGCGCTTTCTGGACATCGGGGCGGGCTGGGGCGGGCTGCTGCTGTGGGCGGCCGAGCATTACGGGGTGGAGGCGCATGGCATCACGCTGTCGCACAACCAGTACCACCATGTGCAGCAGCTGATTGCGCAGAAAGGCCTGCAGGGCCGGGTGCACGTGGAGCTGTGCGATTACCGCCAGAAGTCCGCTGCGGACCCGTTCGACAAGGTAGCGTCGGTGGGCATGTTCGAGCATGTGGGTCGGGCCAACATGCCGGAGTACTTCCAGACCGTCAAGAAACTGCTGCGGCCCGGCGGCATGGCCCTGATCCACGGGATCACGGCCGGCGGGGTGGACAACCACGAGCTGGGCGCCGGCATGGGCGAGTTCATTGGCCGCTACATCTTTCCCGGCGGGGAGCTGCTGCATGTGAGCACCGTGCTGCACGACATGGCCGGCAGCGGCCTGGAGATGGTGGACACCGAAAACCTGCGGCCGCACTATGCGCGCACGCTGTGGTCCTGGTCAGACGCGCTCGAGGCGCAGCTGACGCAGGCGGCCCAGATCCTGCAGCAGCAGGTGGCGCCCGAGCGTGCGGACAAGGCCCTGCGTGCCTACCGCCTGTATCTGGCAGGCTGCGCCATGGGATTCGAGCGCGGCTGGATGGCGCTGTACCAGATGTTGGTCATCCATCCGGACGGTGATTTGCGTCAAGGCAAGCTGCGTGGAGCACAATCGGCTTACCCTTTCCAGCGTGACTATATGTACCGATAAAAGGAGCAAGCACCATGGCCTATAAATTCAAATCTCGCGCAACCGCCGACCTCACCATGCTGGATGCCCCCGGCAAGCAGATTCTGCTGGTCCTGGGCAAGACCCCAGGCGAGCCTGGCATCGTGACCGTGGAACAGATCCCCGGCGCCATCAGCGCCCTGGAAACTGCGGTGGTGGAAGACGAAAAGCGCCGCAAGGCCCTGGAGGAAGAGGTCAAGAACGGCAACCCCAAGGCCGGTGAAGCCCTGGCCAAGCTCAGTGACGAGCTGGGGGCCGTCAGCCTGCGCCAGCGCGTCAAGCCGCTGGTGGACATGTTCCGCGCCAGTGCGCAGGAGGGCAAGGACGTGACCTGGGAGCGTTGATCCCAGTCGGAACGCCTGTGCATGCACAGGCCAAAAAAAACGGTGCCAGAGGCACCGTTTTTTGATGGTGGCAGGCTCTGCGAGAGCAGAGCTGCCATGCCTGGCTTAGTCTGCGAACTGGCCGGCGGCCTTGATGACCTTGCCCCAAGCGTCGATTTCCGACTTCACGAATTCCTTGTGTGCGGCACGTTCCACGCGGTTGTCGGTGGCCACGATGGCGCCCAGGCCTTCTTGCTTCTGGATGAAGGTAGGGTCCTTCAGGGCTGCCTTCAGCGCCGTGTTGATCTGGGCCAGAACCGCTTCCGGTGTGCCCTTGGGAGCGTACAGGCCGTGCCAGACGGTGACGTTGAAGCCCTTCACACCCGATTCGTTCAAGGTGGGCAGGTGCTTCAGGGCCGGGGTCTTCAGGCGTTCCTTGGTGGTGACGGCGTAGCCCTTGACCTTCTTGGCTTCGATCTGCGAGCTGGTATTGGTCGTCTGGTCGCACATCAGGTCGATGGTGCCGCCCATCAGGTCGGTGATGGCAGGCGCCGCGCCCTTGTAGGCCACGGTGGTCATCTGCGCGTTCACGGCGCTCTGGAACATCAGGCCGCACAGGTGGCCGGCCGAACCCAGACCGGAGTGGCCCAGATTGACCTTTTCCTTGTTGGCATTGATCCACTTGCTCAGCTCGGCGTAGTTGGCAGCTTCCAGCGTGGGACGGCCCACCACGGTCATGGGCACGTCGTTGATGATGCCCAGGAACTCGAAGTCGTTGAGCACATTGAACGACAGCTTGCGGTACAGCGAGGGGATGGTGGCCATGCCGATGTGGTTCAGCAGCAGGGTGTAGCCATCGGGCTGGGCGCGGGCCACTTTGGCGGCGCCGATGGTGCTGCCGGCGCCGGCAGCGTTTTCGATCACCACCGTAGCGCCGCCCAGGGGCTTGCGCAGGGCTTCGGCCAGATCGCGGGCGACACGGTCGGTCGGGCCTCCGGCCGCGAAGGGCACCACGATGGTGATGTTCTTGCCAGCGGCAGGGAAGGCTTGGGCGTGGGCACCGCAAGCGGCAGCGGCGGCAACGGCCAAAGTGGCCAGACGGATGGTGCTTTTCATTGACTCAACTCCTACGAAAACAAGGGCGCCATGGTGTCTAACATCTGCCGTAATCGGCCTAGTACTAACCCGAGCGGTTGAGGGCACGGTTTTAAGAGCTACAAGCCGTTACGCATTGCGCTGCAAGCCTCAAGTGCTCCTTTTTTTGAAGTCAAGAAATTGGAAGAAACCAGGGGGGAGCACCACCGTGCGTCAGCAAGTTGTCAACAACTGTCGCATTTGCGTCAGCGGTGGCCGGGTGTTGATCTGGGGCATTGCGCGGTGGCCGTCGCGGCGCACGGATTGGGGGCAGAACACGGCCTGTATGGCCTTGGGGGCCAGGGATAGGCAAAAAAAAACAGCATGGAGCCCGCCTGCGGGCGGTTTCCATGCTGCCGGGCGGACTGAGGCTCAGCGGTAGCTGCGCGCGTCCTCGATCACTTTGCCGTCATTGGGCAGGCTGCCGGGCGGCAGCAGCTGCACATCGCCGCGCAGCTTGGTCACGTCGCGGATGGCGTCGCCAATCAGCCGGGCCAGGCCTTCGGCAGTCTCGGTGGTCTCCACCTGCAGTGCCATCTGGTCGTTGGCCATCTCGCCGCTGACCACTAGGCGTGCTTTCAGAATCTGCGGGAAGCGCTTGGCCACCTCGGCCACCTGGGCGGGATGCACGAACATGCCACGCACCTTGGTGGTCTGGTCGGCACGACCCAGCCAGCCCTTGATGCGGGTGGCGGTGCGGCCGGTGGGGCAGTGGCCGGGCAGCACGGCCGACAGGTCACCGGTGCCGAAGCGGATCAGCGGGTAATCGGTGTTCAGCGTGGTGATCACCAGCTCGCCCACTTCGCCTTCGGCCACCGGGTCGCCGGTGCCGGGGCGCACAATTTCCACGATCACCCCTTCGTCCAGCACCAGGCCTTCGCGGGCGCTGGTTTCATAGGCGATCAGCCCCAGATCGGCTGTGGCATAAGCCTGGTAGGCGGCCACGCCCCGCTCGGCCAGCCAGTCGCGCAGCGAGGGCGGGAAGGCCTCGCCGCTGACCAGGGCCTTGGTCAGCGTGGGCAGCGGCACCGCCTGTTCGGCAGCCTTTTCCAGAATGATCTTCAGAAAGCTGGGCGTGCCGATGTAGCCGGCCGGACGCAGCTCGGCCATGGCCTGCACCTGCTGCTCGGTCTGGCCGGTGCCGCCGGGGAAGACGGTGCAGCCCAGGGCATGGGCACCGGTCTCCATCATCGAGCCGGCGGGCACGAAGTGGTAGGAGAAGCAGTTGTGGATCAGCTCGCCGGGGCGAAAGCCCGCCGCGTAGATGGCACGGGCCATGCGCCAGTAATCGCCACGCGTGCCTTCGGGCTCATAGATGGGGCCGGGGCTGCTGAACACGCGGGGCATCTGCCGACCGAAGCCGTGCGTGGCAAAGCCGCCGAAAGGGCTGTGGGCCAGGTGGTCGCGTTGCCGCTGCAGCAGCTCGTACTTGCGGGTCACGGGCAGCTGGGCCAGCGCTGCGCGGCTGGTGATGCGGCTGGCATCCACGCCGGCCAGGATCTGCGCAAAGGCCGGGGAATGCTGCTGGGCCTGGGCAATCTGCGTGGGCAGACGGGCCAGCAGATCGGCCTCGCGCTCGGCGGGGCTGCGGGTTTCCAGGGCGTCGTAGAACGAACTCATCTCAGGCTCCTGCATGCGGGAAGAAGTTTTCAGAAAAAACAGGCTCTACCGCCGAAAGCAGGCGCGGTAGCAGCGGTGGATGCAGCCGCGGTGCCCGGCACCGCTGCGGATCAGGCCAGCCAGCGCTTGCGGCGCTTGTAGCTCTTGGCGTCCTTGAAGCTCTTGCGCTGGTCGCCGCCCACGCCCAGGTAGAACTCCTTGACGTCTTCGTTGCTGGCCAGGTCGCTGGCCGAGCCGTCCATCACGATGCGGCCGCTTTCCATGATGTAGCCGTAGTCGGCGTACTTCAGCGCCATGTTGGTGTTCTGCTCGGCCAGCAGGAAGGTTGTGCCTTCCTTGGTGTTCAGGTCTTTGACGATGTTGAACACCTCTTCCACGATCTGCGGCGCCAGGCCCATGGAGGGCTCGTCCAGCAGCACGATGTTGGGGTTGCTCATGATGGCGCGGCCAATGGCGCACATTTGCTGCTCTCCCCCCGAGGTGTAGGCCGCCTGGCTGGTGCGGCGCGTCTTGAGGCGGGGGAAGTAGTTGTAGACCTTCTCCAGGTTGGCCGCGATCTCGCCCTTGTCGGTGCGGGTGTAGCTGCCCGTCATCAGGTTTTCTTCGATGGTCAGGTGGGCAAAGCAGTGGCGGCCTTCCATCACCTGCACCACGCCGCGCTGGACCAGCTCGGCGGGCGACAGGTTCTGGATCTGCTCGCCGCGCAGCTCGATGGAGCCCTTGGTGACCTCGCCGCGCTCCCCCTTGAGCAGGTTGGAGATCGCCCGCAGCGTGGTGGTCTTGCCTGCGCCGTTGCCGCCGAGCAGGGCGACGATGCCCTTTTCCGGCAGTTGCAGCGAGACGCCTTTGAGCACCAGGATGACGTGGTTGTAGATGACTTCAATGCCGTTGACATTGAGGACGATGTTCTTGGGTTCCATGTGCGTGCCTTTCAACCAATCGGCAGGCCTGCATGCCGCCGGAATGCGGGGAGCGAGCAGGACTGTCGGCTGGGCACTGCCGCACGGGGGCGGGCAGTGCCGGTGCGCAAGCGCGGGCGGCCGCGGCATGCAGCACAGAGGGCCGCATGCCGGGCCGGAGGCCCTTACTTGCAGTCAGCCGCGGCGCGGCGGGTGTGCTTCTTCTCGGCCAGGTACTTGTCGCCCTGTTCCTTGATCAGCGGCTCGATCACCTTGTCGTCGGACTGGTACCAGTCGGTGCCCATGTTCCACTTCTTGCCGTCCCAGGTGTGGATGCGGGCCGAGGTGGAGCCCATGTGGTCGGCGCAGCTGGTCTTCAGCGGGCGCATCACCTGGTCAAAGCCCAGTTCCTTCAGGCGGGCTTCGGTCAGGTTCAGGTTTTCATAACCCCAGCGGACCTGCTCGCCGGTCATGGGCTTGCCCTTGCCGAACTTCTCTTGTGCCGTGCGGATGGCTTCCACCGTCAGCATGGAGATGATCATGCCGCGGGTGTAGAGCACGGAGCCGACTTCGTCGCGCGGGCCGGTGCCGGCCTTCTTGTCGTGCACGTGCTTGAGCACGTCCTGGGCCACCTTGGTGCTCTGGCCGTAACCGTTCAGTGCCAGGGTCTGGTAGCCCTTGGCGCCTTCGCCCACGTCACGGACATCGGGTTCGGCGCCGGCCCACCACACGCCATACAGCTTGTCACGCGGGAAGCCAGTGGCCTGGGCTTCCTTCAGCGCGGTGGAGTTCATCACGCCCCAGCCCCACAGCAGGGCATAGTCGGGACGGCTCTGGCGCAGTTGCAGCCAGGTGGCCTTCTGCTCCACGCCCGGGGCGGTCACGGGCAGCAGCTGCAGCTCGAAGCCATGCATCTTGGCGCGCTGCTGCAGCACGGGGATGGGTTCCTTGCCGAAGGGGCTGTCGTGGTAAATCAGCGCGATCTTCTTGCCCTTGAGCTTGTCCAGGCCGCCGGCCTTCTTGCCGATGTGCTGGATCAGGATGTCGGCGCCGGTCCAGTAGCTGCCCATGAAGGGGAAGTTCCACTGGAAGGCATTGCCGTCCTTGGCGATGGACAGACCGTAGCCCAGCGTGATCAGCGGGATCTTGTCCACGGGTGCTTTTTCGGTAAGCGCAAAGGTGATGCCGGTGGCCTGGGGGTCAAAGGCCGCCACATTGGGCTTGCTCTTCAGGCGTTCGTAACATTCCACGCCGCGGTCGGTGGCGTAGCCGGTTTCGCATTCTTCGTAGGTGATCTTCACGCCATTGATGCCGCCATCGCGCTCGTTGATCAGCTTCAGGTAGTCCTGCTTGCCGTTGGCCCATGGAATGCCGTTGGGGGCGTAGGCGCCGGTGCGGTAGGACAGCAGGGGGATGAACTGCTCATTGGCCTGGGCCGATGCGCTGCCGGCAAAACCGGCGCCTGCTGCAACCAGGGTGGCCGCCAGGGCCAGACGGGTGAACTTCATGGTTTGTCTCCTTGAATGGAATCGATCTAACGTCACCGAAAGCGCGCTGTGCGCGCACACACACCTTGCAAACTCAATCCGCATCAATGCGGGAAAGGCCAGACACGCATCTTTTGCTTGCCAATCGACCACAGCTTGGCCAGACCATGGGGCTCCACGATCAGGAACCACACGATCAGCCCGCCGAAGATGATGAATTCCGCGTGCGACACACCGGCCGTGGAGATCTCGAAACCGAACAGACCGGCCACGGCAGGCAGCAGCAGGCTCAGGAAGATGGGCAGCACCACGATGAAGGCCGCACCAAAGAAGCTGCCCATGATGGAGCCCAGGCCGCCGATGATCACCATGAACAGCAGCTTGAAGGACACGTCCACCGAGAAGGCGGCGGGCTCCCAGGCCCCCAGGTGCACAAAGGCCCACAGCGCACCGGCCACGCCGATGATGAAGGAGCTGACGGCAAAGGCGCTGAGCTTGGCGTACATGGGGCGGATGCCGATCACGCTGGCGGCCACGTCCATGTCGCGGATGGCCATCCATTCGCGGCCGATGGCGCCGCGCACCAGGTTCTTGGCCAGCAGCGCGATCACCACCAGCACCGCCAGGCAGAAGATGTACTTGGAGGTGGCCGATTCGATGGGCATGCCGAACACCTGCAGATTGCTCACCGACACCGAGCCCGAAGGCGAATCGTTGGTGAACCACTTGATGCGCAGGAACATCCAGTCGCTGAAGAACTGGGCCGCCAGCGTGGCCACGGCCAGGTACAGGCCCTTGACCCGCAGGCTGGGCAGGCCGAACAGGATGCCGAAGAAGGTTGCGCACAGGCCGCCCAGGATCAGCGCCGGAATCAGCGGCATGCCGGGGATGCGCACGATGAAGTTGTAGGCCCCGTAGGCACCCACGGCCATGAAGGCGCCCGAGCCCAGCGAGATCTGGCCGCAGTAGCCCACCAGGATGTTCACGCCCAGTGCGGCCAGCGACATGATGACCAGCGGAATCAGGATGGCGCGGTAGAAGTAGTCCGATGCAAACATCGGCACGACCAGGAAGGCCGCGGCGATCAGCAGCAGGATCGCCACCTTGTCCTGGCGGATGGTGAAGATCTGCTGGTCCGCCCGGTAGCTGGTCTTGAACTGGCCGTTCTCACGATAGAACATGTGTGTCTCCTAATTGTTCTTGGGGTGGACCGGTCAGACGCGGTCGATGATCTTCTCGCCGAACAATCCCTGCGGACGGAACAGCAGGAACACCAGGGCCAGCACATAGGCAAACCAGATTTCGATACCGCCGCCCACATATGGGCCCAGGTAGACCTCGGACAGCTTTTCGCCGACGCCGATGATCAGGCCGCCGATGATGGCGCCGGGGACCGAGGTCAGACCGCCCAGGATGACCACCGGCAGCGCACGCAGCGCCACGGTGGTCAGCGTGAACTGCACCCCCAACTTGGAGCCCCAGATCATCCCGGCCACCAGGGCCACGATGCCGGCCACGCACCACACGATCACCCAGATGCGGTTCAGCGGAATGCCGATGGACTGGGCGGCCTGGTGGTCGTCGGCCACGGCGCGCAGGGCCCGGCCGGTGCTGGTCTTCTGGAAGAACACGGACAGGGCGGCCACCAGGCAGGCGGCGATCACCGCAGCGATCACGTCTTCCTGGTTGACCATCACGCCGCCGTCAAACACCGAGTCCAGCAGGAACACCGGGTCCTTGGGCATGCCGATGTCGATCTTGTAGATCTCGCTGCCGAACAGCGTCTGGCCCACCCCTTCCATGAAGTAGGTGATGCCCAGCGTCGCCATCAGCAGGGTGGCGGCGTCCTGGTTCACCAGGTGGCGCAGCACCAGGCGCTCGATCACCCAGGCGCAGACGAACATGATCGCGGCGGCGATGATGAAGGCAGCGACGTTGGAGACGATCTTGTTCTCGATGCCGGTCCACTGCGGAATCCATTCCGCAAAGCGCGCCATCGCCAGCGCGGCGAACAGTACCATCGCGCCCTGGGCGAAGTTGAAGACGCCCGAGGCCTTGAAGATCAGCACGAAGCCGAGTGCCACCAGGGCGTAGAGCATGCCGGCCATCAGGCCGCCAAACAGGGTTTCCAGAAAGAATGCCATTGCGGGTCTCCCGTGTTCCGTGGTGTCAGTGGCTGGTGCCCAGATAGGCACGGATCACGTCTTCGTTGCTGCGCACTTCTTCGGGGGCGCCGTCACCGATCTTCTTGCCGTAGTCCAGCACTACCACGCGGTCGGAAATGTCCATCACCACGCCCATGTCGTGCTCGATCAGCACGATGGTGGTGCCGAACTCGTCGTTCACGTCCAGGATGAAGCGGCACATGTCCTGCTTCTCTTCCACGTTCATGCCGGCCATGGGCTCGTCCAGCAGCAGCACCTGAGGCTCCATGGCCAGGGCGCGGCCCAGGTCCACGCGCTTTTGCAGGCCATAGGGCAGCTGGCCCACCGGCGTCTTGCGGTAGGCCTGGATTTCCAGGAAGTCGATGATGTGTTCGACGAATTCGCGGTGGGCGATTTCTTCCTTCTCGGCCGGACCGATGCGCAGCGCCTGCATCAGCAGATTGCTTTTGATCTTCAGGTTGCGGCCGGTCATGATGTTGTCGATCACGCTCATGCCCTTGAACAGCGCCAGGTTCTGGAAGGTGCGGGCCACGCCCATTTCGGCGACCTGGCGGCTGTTCATGTGGTCGAACTTGTGGCCCCGGAAGGTGATGGAGCCTTCCGACGGGGTGTAGACCCCGTTGATGCAGTTGAGCATGGAGCTCTTGCCTGCGCCGTTGGGGCCAATGATGGAACGGATCTCGTGCTCGCGCACATTGAACGAGATGTCCGTCAGTGCCTTCACGCCACCGAAGCGCAGGCTGATGTTTTGGATGTCCAGGATGACATCGCCGATCTTTTTGTCTGTCATGGCTGCTTGCCTCGTTGCGGGTCAGGCGGCGGCGCGTGCGGCCGGGTAGGTCTTGACATCCAGGATCTGGAGCGTGGCGCTGACGCTGCCGGTGCGTCCGTCCTCGAACTTGACCAGGGTCTCGATGAACTGCTCCTTCTTGCCGCCATACAGCGCATCTACCAGCACGCCGTATTTGTCGGCGATGAAGTTGCGGCGGACCTTGCGGGTGCGGGTCAGCTCGTCATCGTCCGGGTCCAGCTCCTTGTGCAACACCAGGAAGCGCGCGATCTGGGTGTCGGCCATGCCGGGTTCGGTGGCCAGATCGGCATTGACCTGGCCCAGGCATTCGGCCACCAGCTCCAGCACCTTGGGCTTGGAGGCCAGGTCCACATAGCCGCCGTAGGGGATGTTCTGGCGCTCGGCCCAGTTGCCCACGGCCTCGTAGTCGATGTTGATGAAGGCACAGACTTCGTCGCGGGCATTGCCGAAGCACACAGCTTCCTTGATGTGCGAGAAGAACTTGAGCTTGTTCTCGATGTAGTTGGGCGCAAACATGGCGCCGGTGTTCATCTTGCCCACATCCTTGGCGCGGTCGATGATGCGCAGGTGGCCGTCGGCATCCAGCACGCCGGCGTCGCCGGTGTGGAAGTAGCCGTTGTCATCGATCACCTCGGCGGTGGCGTCGGGGCGCTTGTAGTACTCCTTGAGCACCGACACGCCCTTGACCAGCACCTCGCCGTTGTCGGCGATCTTCAGCTCGATGCCGGGAGCGGCCTGGCCCACGGTGTTCAGCTTGACATGGCCGTTCTTCTGGATGCAGACATAGGCGCAGGTTTCGGTCTGGCCATACAGCTGCTTGAGGTTGATGCCGATGGAGCGGAAGAAGCGGAACAGGTCCGGGCCGATGGCTGCGCCGGCCGTGTAGGCCACGCGGATGCGCGACAGGCCCATCACATTGCGCAGCGGCCCGTAGATCAGCAGATCGCCCAGCTTGTACTTGATGCGGTCCAGTGCGCTCACGGGCTTGCCGTCCAGGATGTCGGCGCCCACGCGCTTGGCCAGCTGCATGCATTTTTCATACAGCCACTGCTTGCCCTTGGCCGCATCTTCCATGCGGATGGAGACCGAGGTCAGCATGCCCTCAAACACCCGGGGCGGGGCGAAGTAATAGGTGGGGCCCACCTCGCGCAGGTCGATGGTGACCGTGCTGCCGGATTCCGGGCAGTTGATGGTGAAGCCCGCCACCATCCACTGCGCCAGCGAGAACAGGTGGTCGCCCACCCAGGCCGGAGGCAGGTAGGACATCACATTGTCCGCAGGGTTCAGGCCGTCGACCTCCACCGCGCCGCGGGCCGAGCCGATGAAGCTGCTGTGCGTCTGACACACGCCCTTGGGTTTGCCGGTGGTGCCCGAGGTGTAGAGGATCACCGAGACGTCGGAGGCCTTCACCTGCTGCACCATGCTGTCCCAGACCCCGGGATGGGCCTGGTCCCAGGCGCGGCCCCGTTCCATCAGCTGGGCGGTGCTGATCAGACCGGGCTGGTCGTACTTGCGCAGACCGCGGGGGTCGTCATAGATGATGTGGCGGATGCCAGGCACGGTCTCGCGCACTTCCAGCAGCTTGTCCACCTGTTCCTGGTTTTCGGCAAAGGCGAAGGCCACTTCCGCGTCCTGCATGACGAAGGACATTTCCTGGGCCACGGCGTCCTGGTAGAGCGGAATGGGGACGCCGCCTATGCTTTGCACCGCCACAAAGCCCATGTACAGGTGGGGGCGGTTGTCGCTGATGAACGCCAGGTTCTGGCCCTTGGCCAGGCCCAGGTCGGCCAGACCGCAGGCCAGGGCGCGCACATCGCGAGCGACTTCGCCCCAGGTCCAGGTTTGCCAGATGCCGTACTCTTTCTCACGCAGGGCGGGCGCGTCGGGGCGCTCGGCGGCGTGCTTCAGGAGCAGATGCGGGAATGTGTTGCTCATTCCGGGTCCTCACAGGATGCTGGTTTCAGGCCGTTCCACCGGGCGCAAGCCCCATGGAGTGGTGGTGTTGCAGCGATGGTAGGAAGCGGTTTGACGCCGGGTTGTCTTTGCGATGACTTTCCGGGGGAAACTCCTTATCGGGAAAACACGCGCCGTCTGTCGGACGATCGCTGAAGTGCAGGCATATCGCCTTGCGGCACGTCACGGACGCTGGGCCAGCGGCGTAAATTTGTCGCCCGGAAGGCCGCTTTTGCACATTTGTCTGCCATGGCGCAAAGCCTGCTTACAAGCCTGGGGAAAACCCAATATTTTTGTAACCACAGATCGGGAGATGCTTGCAGCCATGAGTTCGCCACCGTCCCTCCACCAACGCCGCCGCTCCCCTTTGCCCCATGAACTGGACGAGATCCCCTGGCTGCGCCTGCTCCAGTCGCCCGAGCGCGAGCGGGCCATTGCCGATCTGCAGGTGGGCGAGGCCGAGGCCGGCGAGCTGATCTGTGCCGTCGGTCGCCCGGTCACCTACTGGTTCGGCCTGGTCGAAGGCCTGCTGAAGATGAGTGCCGACAACGCACAGGGCATGACCATGACCTTCACCGGCGTGCCCCCCGGTGGCTGGTTCGGCGAAGGCACGGCCCTCAAGCGCGAACCCTACCGTTACAACATCCAGGCCCTGCGCAAAAGCGTGGTGGCGGGCCTGCCCGTGGACACCTTCCATTGGCTGCTGGACCACTCCATTGGCTTCAACCGCTTTGTGATGAACCAGCTCAACGAGCGGCTGGGCCAGTTCATCGCGGCGCGGGAGATCGACCGCCTGAACAACCCCGAGGTGCGGGTGGCTCGCAGTCTGGCCGCGCTGTTCAACCCCGTGCTGTACCCGGGCGTGGGGGTGGTGCTGCGCATCACCCAGCAGGAGCTGGCCTATCTGGTGGGTCTGTCGCGCCAGCGCGTCAACGAGGCCCTGGCGGCGCTGGAGGCCGAAGGCGTGATCCAGGTGGAGTACGGCGGGCTGCGGGTGCTGGACCTGGCGGGCCTGCGCGGGCGGGTGTTCGAGCCCGGCGGCAGCGCGGCAAAGCCCCGTGCTGCCGAGGTGCACAAGAGCCAGTCGAACGGCGGGGAATCGGCAGTGGCGCGACAATAGCGCCCCCATGTCCTCGACACCACCCAAATCCAACGATGCGGATAATTCCGCATCCCGGGCCACGCTGCGCGTGAAAGCCCCTGCCGCCGCGCCTGCCGCGGCGCCCGCTGCCCGCAAGCCCGGCCCCCGTGCCGGCGGCAAAGACTCCGGCGCGCCCCGTGGCGGTGCCGGCCGCCGTGACGACCGTCCCCGCCGGGATGACAGCCGCGGCGACCGCGAGGGCTATGCGCCCCGCGCAGACCGTGGCGACCGTTTTGAACGCAACGACCGTCCCAGCCGTCCCTACGCACCGCGTGACGGCCAAGGCGGCGGCCGCGACAGCCGTGGCGAAGGCGGCTTTGGCCGCCCGGACCGTCCCTACCAGCCGCGCGGCGAGCGCAGCGAAGGCTTCCGTGGCGACCGCGAGGGCTACGCACCCCGCGCTGACCGGGGAGATCGCGGCGGTGAGCGTGGCGACCGTTTCGAACGTTCAGACCGACCCAGTCGTCCCTACGCCCCGCGTGACGGGCAGGGTGGTGGCCGCGACAGCCGTGGTGAAGGCGGTTTTGGCCGCCCGGACCGTCCCTACCAGCCGCGCGGCGAGCGCAGCGAAGGCTTCCGTGGCGACCGTGAGGGCCATGCGCCCCGCGCCGACCGTGGCGATCGTTTCGAGCACAACGACCGTCCCAACCGCCCTTATGCCCTGCGTGACGGGCAAGGTGGTGGCCGCCCGGACCGCCCCTACCAGCCGCGTGGCGAGCGCAACGAAGGTTTCCGTGGCGACCGCGAGGGCCATGCCCCCCGCGGTGATCGTGGTGGTGAGCGTTTCGAGCGTTCGGACCGCCCCAGCCGCCCCTACGCCCCGCGCGACGGGCAAGGCGGTGGCCGTGACAGCCGTGGCGAAGGCGGCTTTGGCCGTCCGGACCGTCCCTACCAGCCCCGCGGCGAAGGCCCGCGTGGTGAGCGTGGCGGCGAGCGTTTCGAGCGTTCGGACCGCCCCAGCCGTCCCTACGCCCCGCGCGACGGGCAGGGCGGTGGCCGTGAAGGCTTTGCCCCCCGCGGCGATCGCCCGGAGCGCGGTGACCGCGAGCGCCGCCCCCAGCGTGACGACCGCACTGCCCGCCCCGACCATCGCACCCGCGACGATTTCCGTGCCGAACGCCGTGCCGGCCCCCAGCCGGGCGAAGAGCGTTCCTACGGTGGCATCCGCACCTACCGCGCACCCGAAGCGCTGGGTGGCAAGGCCGCTCCGGTGAAGATCATCCGTCCCGAGCCCGTCGCGCCGCGCGAAGATGCGCGTCCCGGCGACGCCCGCATCAACAAGCGCATGGCCGAGATGGGCATGTGCTCGCGCCGCGAGGCCGATGAGTGGGTGGAAAACGGCTGGGTCAAGGTCAATGGCGTGGTGGCCGTGATGGGCCAGTTGGTGGTGCCCAGCGATCGCATCGAGATCGACCGCGCCGCCCAGGACCGCCAGGAGCAGCAGGTCACCATCCTGCTGCACAAGCCCATGGGCTATGTCAGCGGCCAGGCCGAAGACGGCCATGAGCCCGCCGTGGTGCTGATCAATCCCCAGACGCGCTGGAACCACGACACCAGCAAGACCCACTTCAACTTCAGCCAGCTCAAGGGCCTGGCGCCTTGCGGCCGTCTGGACATCGATTCCGTGGGCCTGCTGGTGCTGACCCAGGACGGCCGCGTGGCCCGCCAGATCATTGGCGAGGACTCCACCATGGACAAGGAGTACCTGGTGCGCGTGACCTATGGCGACCGGGAAGTGGACATCCAGTCCGTCTTCCCGCTCGACCAGCTGGCCCGCCTGCGCCACGGTCTGGAGCTGGACGGCGAGCCGCTGCAGCCCGCGCAGGTGGACTGGCAGAACCCCGAGCAGCTGCGTTTTGTGCTGACCGAAGGCAAGAAGCGCCAGATTCGCCGCATGTGCGAACAGGTGGGCCTGCACGTGGTGGGCCTGAAGCGCATCCGCATCGGCAAGGTGGTGCTGGGCAATCTGCCGGTGGGCCAGTGGCGCTACCTGGGTGCCAACGAGCAATTCTGATCCGGAAAAAGCGAGCGCCCTGGGCGCTCGCCCAGACGGACCGAAAAAAAGGAGCGCAAGGCGCTCCTTTTTTGTCCCCCATCGACGGCCAGGCCGCGCGGAGATGGATGCTCAATCGTCCTTGCCGTTGCTCAGCAGGGCCTTGTAGATGACCGCGCCGACGATGGCGCCCCCGATGGGAGCCACCCAGAACAGCCACAGCTGGCTGACGGCGATGTCGGGGCCGAACACGGCCACGCCGGTGGAGCGGGCGGGGTTGACCGAGGTGTTGGTCACGGGGATGGAGATCAGGTGGATCAGCGTCAGGCACAGGCCGATGGCCAGGCCGGCAAAGCCGGCGGCAGCGCGCTTGGCGGTGGCGCCCAGGATCACGATCAGGAAGATGGCGGTCATCACCACCTCGGTCACGATGGCGGCGGTAAGGTTATAGCCGCCGGGGGAGTGTTCGCCGTAGCCGTTGGTGGCAAAGCCGCCAATAGCCGCACCGGCCTTGCCGGTGGCAATCACAAACAGAATGCCGCCGCCCACAATGGCGCCCAGCACCTGCGAAATCACATAGCCCGGCAGTTCACCCCAGGAAAAGCGCCCGCCCACGGCCAGACCCACGGAGACGGCCGGGTTGAAGTGCCCGCCCGAAATGGGACCCAGCGCATAGGCCCCGGTGACCACCGTCAGGCCGAAGGCCAGCGCCACGCCGGCCAGGCCGATGCCCACCTCCGGAAATGCGGCGGCCAGTACGGCACTGCCGCAGCCACCCAGCGTGAGCCACAGGGTACCGATGAACTCGGCCGACCATTTCTTCAGATTGCTGTGCATGCGCATCCTCCATTTGCAGTTGCCACAAAAACGCCGGTCCATGCAGGTGGTTGCCGGTACTGGCGCGGATCATAGAAAGCGGCCGCTCATCGCGGGAGGGGCCAACTGTCAAGAAACGTCCCCATCGTGGAAGCCCAGGCTAGCGCATGTCGGTGTCAGCGTGTAGCAGCCAGGCTCTTGAAACTGTGGCAGCAGGCCCTAAATGTGGCTGCGTCGTGGTCTATCGACACCAGGGCGTGGCGGTCATGCCACACTTGAGGGCTCGGTGGAGCCCCACCCCGATTTCGTATTTACCAGAAGAACCCCTATGAGCAAGCAAACCCATTCCTTCCAGGCTGAAGTGGCCCAGCTGCTGCACCTGGTCACGCATTCGCTGTACTCCAACCCCGAGATCTTCGTGCGTGAGCTGGTCTCCAACGCCTCGGACGCCTGCGACAAGCTGCGCTTCGAAGCGCTGAACGACAGCAGCCTGTACGGCGACCAGCCCAACCTGGAAGTGCGCATCGCCTTCGACGACAAGGCCAAGACGCTGACCATCACCGATACCGGCATCGGCATGAGCGCACAGGAAGCCATCGAGCACCTGGGTACCATCGCCAAGAGCGGTACCAAGGCCTTCATGGACAAGCTCTCGGGCGACCAGAAGGCCGATTCCCAGCTGATCGGACAATTCGGCGTGGGCTTTTACTCCGGCTTCATCGTAGCCGACAAGATCACCGTGGAATCGCGCCGCGCCGGCCTGGCCGCCAGCGAAGGCGTGCGCTGGACCAGCTCCGGTACCGGCGACTTCGAAGTGGAGCAGATCACCCGCGAGCCGCGCGGCACCAGCGTGATCCTGCACCTGCGCGAAGACGCACGGGAATTCCTGAACGGCTGGAAGCTCAAGCAACTGATCACCAAGTACTCCGACCACATCAGCCTGCCCATCCTGATGGAAAAGGAAGAGTGGAAGGACGGCGAGAACGACCAACCCGGCGCCATGGTCAAGACCGGCGAATGGGAAGCCGTGAACAAGGCCAGCGCGCTGTGGACCCGTCCCAAGAAGGACATCACGGACGAGCAGTACGTCGAGTTCTACAAGGCCATCAGCCACGACTACGAAGCCCCGCTGACCTGGAGCCACAACCGCGTCGAAGGCAATACCGAGTACACGCAGCTGCTGTACATCCCGGCCAAGGCCCCGTTCGACCTGTACCAGCGCGACAAGCACGCCGGCATCAAGCTGTATGTGAAGCGGGTCTTCATCATGGACGACGCCGAAGCGCTGATGCCCCAGTACCTGCGCTTTGTGAAGGGCGTGATCGATTCGGCCGACCTACCCCTGAACGTGAGCCGCGAGCTGCTGCAGGAAAGCCGCGACGTGAAGCTGATCCGCGACGGCTCGGTCAAGCGCGTGCTGTCCATGCTGGAAGACCTGGCCCGCCACGACAAGCACGAAGCAGCGGCCGATGCCGAGGTGACCGATGTGGTCAGCGACGAAGACAAGGCCAAGGAAGGCAAGTACAGCCAGTTCTATGCCGAGTTCGGCGCCGTGCTGAAGGAAGGCCTGGGTGAGGACCATGCCAACAAGGACCGCATTGCCAAGCTGCTGCGCTTTGCCTCCACCACCCACGACGGTCTGTCCACTTCGCTGGCCGACTACAAGGCGCGCATGAAGGAAGGCCAGGAGGCCATCTACTACATCACCGCCGACACCCTGGCCGCCGCCAAGAACAGCCCGCAGCTGGAAGTCTTCAAGAAGAAGGGCATCGAAGTGCTCCTGATGACCGACCGCGTGGACGAATGGGCACTGAACTACGTGCAGGACTTTGACGGCACGCCGCTGCAGTCCGTGGCCAAGGGTGCCGTGGACCTGGGCAAGCTGCAGAACGAAGAAGAGAAGAAGGCGGCGGAAGAAGCCGCTGAAGCCTTCAAGCCGCTGCTGGCCAAGCTGAAGGAAGCGCTCAAGGACAAGGCTGAAGACGTGCGCGCCACCAGCCGTCTGGTGGACTCGCCCGCCTGCCTGGTGGTGCAGGACGGCGGCATGAGCCTGCAGATGGCCCGTTTGTTCAAGCAGGCCGGTCAGGCCATGCCGGAGAGCAAGCCGGTGCTGGAAGTGAACCCCGAACACCCGCTGATCAAGAAGCTGGACGGATCGGTGCATTTCCACGATCTGGCGCAGATCGTGTTTGACCAGGCCGTGCTGGCCGACGGCGGCATGCCGGAAGACCCGGCCGCCTATGTGAAGCGTGTGAACGCGCTGCTGGTCTGAGCCAGCGCTGAGTCTGCGGGCAGGCCGTCCGGTCTGCCCCGTGGATCCCCGACCCCGGCCCCTTGGGTGCCGGGGTTTTATTTTTTGGCGGGCTGTCCTAGCCCACCCGCGCCAGCCGCCGGTCCCACAGCACCACGGCCAGGGTGAGCAGGCCCAGCGTGGCGCCGGCCAGGCTGGCGCCGCCCCAGCCGGCCTGCAGCCAGGCCCAGGCGCCCACGGCTGAGCCGCTGGCCGCACCCACGAAGTAGGTGGTCATGTAGGCCGCATTGATGCGCGAGCGTGCCTGCGGCTCCAGGGCATAGACCACGTTCTGGTTGCTGATGTGCAGCGCCTGCAGCGCGCCATCCACCACCAGAAAACCCAGCAGAAAGGCCCACAGGCTGTGACCGCCCTGCCACAGCAGCGCCCAGCCCAGCAGCATCAGCAGGCCGCCAGTCAGGGTGGTGGCCTGCTCCCGGCCCCGGTCGGCCATGCGGCCGGCCACATTCGCCATCAGGGCGCCGGCAATGCCGACGATGCCGATCAGGCCGATCTGTGTGTCGTTCAGCCCATAGGCCGGGCCGGCCAGCAGCAGGGCCATGGTGGAAAACAGCACGCTCACCGTGGCAAAGCCCAGTCCACCAATCAGCGCCCGGCTGCGCAGGCGCGGGTGCTGGCGCCAGAGTTGGCCCAGCGAGCGCAGCACGGCGCCATAGCCCAGCCGCACCACCACCGGGGCCCTGGGCAGGGCGCGGGCCAGCAGCACGGCCATGGCCAGCGTGGCCACAGCGCCTACGCCGTACACCGCGTTCCAGCCGCCCAGGCTCGACAGCACACCGGCCACACTGCGCGCGGCCAGAATGCCGATCAGCAGGCCGCTCATGACCAGCCCCACGGCGCGGCCGCTGGTGCCCGGCGCGGCCAAGCTGGCCGCCATGGGCACCAGCACCTGGGCGGCCACGGAGAACAACCCTGTCATCCCCGTGCCCAGGGCCAGCAGCGCAAAGCTGTGGCTGGGGCCGCTGAGCCCGGACAGCGCCATGCCGGTGGCGGCCAGCACCATCAGGCTGAGCACCAGGCGCCGGCGCTCCAGCATGTCGCCCAGGGGAACGAGCAGCAGCAGGCCGAAGGCATACGACATCTGGGCCAGCGTGACGATGCTGGCGGCCTGGCCGTCATGCACGCCCAGCTCCTGGGCGATGGAGTGCAGCAGCGGCTGGTTGAAGTAATTCGCCCCCGCACACAGGCCGCAGGTGGCGGCCATCAGCACCAGGGTGCGGGTGGACAGGGGCGTGGGGGTCGTGGCGGCAGACACGGGGGCGGCGCTCACAACCACTCACAAAGGGCGCACGGCCGTGGCTTCCACCTCGATCAGCATGCCCGGCAGGGCCAGCTTGGGCACGGGAATCAGCGTGCAGGCCGGAAACGGCAGCGGCGGCTGGTGGGCCTCGCCCCAGTACCGGCGCAGCGCCTGTTGCCACAGGTGAAAGCGCTCCAGCGAATGGTCCACGATCAGCACCGTGAGCTTGGCGACATCGGCCATGTCCGCATGGGCGGCATGCAGGGCGGTCTGCACATTGGCCAGGGCCTGGTGGGCCTGGGCCGCAAAGTCGTCCGGCAGTTCGGCGGCCATGTTTTCACCCCCCTGGCCGGAGACAAAGACCCAGCGCAGCGGCGATTCCACCCGTACCACATGGGTGTAGCCGTTGGGGGCGGCGTCATACAGCCCGGGGGGCTGCAGGTGCTGCAGGTGGCCGCTCTGGGAGGCGGGCAGTGCGGTGGGAGAGGAGGAGGACGGAGCAACAGCGGCAAGGGCCTGGGCCATGGAGGAGATTCCGAATCAAGAAGCGCGGGATGGGAGAGAGGGTGCCGTGGTGCCACACCAAAGCAGCACCCAAACAGGTTATATTCTTCAACCTCAAGTTAACTTGAGGTCAATAGCCTGGACCCATGCTTTGCAAGGCTTTTACGTACCGAAATCGACACATGCGAAAGGCTGTTAGCGATGTGGGAATCTACCGGCGCGCCGCGCCACCGCTGCGTGCAGCAGGCCGTGCCTGGCGAGAAGGCGGATGACAGCGGCACTGACGGCACGCTGCTGGCCGTGGGCGAGGTGGCCCGGCGCAGCGGCGTGCCGGTGTCCACGCTGCATTTCTACGAATCCAAGGGCCTGATCCACAGCGTGCGCACTGCCGGCAACCAGCGCCGCTATGCGCGGGTGGTGCTGCGGCGGGTGGCGGTGGTCAAGGTGGCGCAGCGCATGGGCGTGCCGCTGGCCGAGATTGCGGCGGCACTGGACGCGCTGCCGCGTTGCACGCCCACCGCCCAGGACTGGCGGGCCTTGTCGGAACGCTGGCGCGGCGATCTGGATGACCGCATCCGCCAGCTGACGCAGCTGCGCGACCAGCTCGATGGCTGCATCGGCTGCGGCTGCCTGTCGCTGCAGGACTGCCCGCTGCGCAATGACAGCGACCAGCTGGCCCATGCCGGGCCGGGGCCACATTTCCGCTGAGTCCCCGCAGGGGGATCAGGCGGCAGCTGCCACGGCCATGGGCGGCAGGCGGTAGATGCGCCACAGCACCCACAGCGTGAGTGTGCCCATGGCGGCGCAGTACAGCGGCAGCGCGGTTTCCAGCCCCATGTGGTCGGCCATGCTGCCCAGTACCATGATGGGCAGCATGGAGCCGATGTAGCCAATCACCAGGTAGGTGGAAATCAGGCCGGAGCGGTTGTGGGCCTGTGCCACGCGGTTGACCAGCGACATGCCGCCGATGTTGCACAGCCCGTGGCCCAGCGCCACGGTGAGCACGCACAGCACAAACAGCAGGCTGGAGCCCAGGTAGTTGTTGACCAGCAGGATCAGCATGCTGGCGGCCAGTGCACCCAACCCGGCCTGCGCGCACCAGCGGCTGCTGCGGGCGCGGGACAGGAACTGAAACCCGGCGGACAGAAACAGAATCATGCCCAATGCCAGCCCGGACACGGCCGGTCCATGCCAGGGGACCATGCGGGCCATGAAGCTGGGGGCCAGCGAGGCAAACAGGCTGAAGGCGCCAAAGGCCAGAAACACGCACATGCTGGCCAGCAGGTAGCGGCGGCGGTGCTCCGGTGCGGGCAGCGTGATCTGCGGCATCCAGCTGGGGGCCACCAGGGCGGGGTTGGGAGCGGGCACAGGCACCTGGTGGCGGATGCGGCCCAGCGCCACCACGGCCAGCACCCCCAGCAGCAGCGAAGGCACATAGGCCGTCAGCAAAGGCTGCGGCAGCCATTGCGCCACCACGCCGCCCAGCACCGGGCCCAGGCCAAAGCCGAAGGCAATGGTCAGGCTGGCCATGGCGGCGGCGCGCTGCAGATCGCCCTTGTTGTTGAGCTGGGTGAGCCCCAGCGAGGCCGAGGTGGTGATCATGCCGGAGGCCAGCCCGACCAGCACCCGCGCCACGGCAAAGCTGGCGTAGTTCCAGGCCAGCGCACTGAGCAGCGAGCCGGCCGTGACGATGACCAGCCCCCAGCGCAGCACGCGGACAAAGCCGTGCCGGTCCGACAGGCTGCCCAGGGTCAGCAGGCTGAGCATGGCGCCGGCCATGTACATGGCATAGACCAGGGTGATGTCACTGGTCTGCAGTTGCCACAGGGTTTGGTAGAGCGGGTAGAGCGGGCTGGCCAGGGCGGTGCCCATGACGCCCACGCACATGGAGAAGCACACCCAGGGATAGGGGGCCCATTTGATTTGCATGATCGGACAGTGAGTAAGGGAGGCGGCAGGTGCATTTCCATGGCCCTGCGCCGGGTATGGAGGCGGTCGGTCGGTGTAAGACCGCTGCCTGCATACAATTAAAAATGACTTTTCGGTCAATTTTGTGAATTCTAAGGAGAAAACCCGTGTCTGTGCCGCGCACTGCTGTCTGCAGCCCTGATGCCGTCCCGGAAAAGGACGGTGCGCCCGTGGCCGAGGCGGTGTGCCGCCGGCGCGGGCCCAGCCTGGACAAGACGGCACAGACGCAGCGCCAGATCACCGAAGCCGCGCTGGCCATTTTTCTGGAGCAGGGCATCACCCGCGCCACCATGGCGCAGATCGCGGCGCGGGCCGGCGTGGCCAAGGGCACGATCTACACCTACTACCCCTCCAAGGAGGCCTTGCTGCGCGGCGTGGTGCTGCAGGCCCTGGCGCAGTCGGCGGCCTACCAGCCGCTGTGCCGACGGCCGGGCGAAACCGCCCAGGCCTTGCTGCGCCGCAGTCTGCTGCCGACTATGGAGGCCATCGAGCGCAGCGATCGTGGGAGCCTGGCGCGCCTGATACTGACCGAAGCCAAGCAGCACCCCGAACTGGCGCGGCTGTACAAGGAACTGGCATTCGACCCCTGGCAGCAGCATGTGCTGGGCATCTTGCAGCTGGCCTGTGAAGAAGGCGAGCTGCAGAGCCAGGCACCGGAAGACTATGCCCGCCTGCTGGCCAGTCCGTTCTGGATGGGGATGGTGCACAACGGCCTGCTGACGGACGACCCGCAGCAGCACGTGGCTATCGCGCCCTTGATGGAACAGCTGATTGCGTTACTGTTTGCCTCACCCCTGCCTTCTTCCTCCCAGCCTGTTCGGAGCCTGCCATGACACCCCACACCACCTTTGCCATTCGGGACGCACAGACGGCCAAGGCCCGGCCGCATGCGGGCCGTTCCCTGGCGGTTGTGCTGGGGCTGGCGGCGTTGCTGGCGGGCTGCGGCTCGGTGGGGGCTGGGGTGGGCGTGGGCATTCCGGTGGGGCCGGTGTCGGTGGGGGTTGGCATGGGCAGCGGCGGCGTGAGTGCCGGGGTCGGCACCGGATGGGGCCCGTTGGGCGTGGGGGTGGGGGTGAACCAGCGCGGTCAGGTCACTGGCAATGCCGGCGTGGGGCTGTCCACAGGTGTGGGCGGAGCCCGCGTGGGGGCCGGGGTCGGCACATCGACCGTGCTGCATGACCCCGCCCGCGCGCCGGCACCGGCGGCTGCCACACCTGCCGGGGCGGCCACGGCAGAGCACCCGAACCCAGCCCCGGCACAGGCCCCGATGCAGTGGCGCGATGCCAGCGGGCAGGTGGTGCCCACCTGCCGCGTCGAAGGGCGCTGCTGAACCGCCTGCGTCAGCGGGTGTCGGTCTGCAGCTGGGCATGCAGCTGGGCCAAGCCGTTGCAGGCACTGGATTGCAGCGCCGGCAGCAGCGCCACGGCCGATGCCAGATCGGTTGCATCGGCCAGTTGAGCGGCCAGTTGGCCCAGGCGCTCCAGCCCGAAGGTGGCGACGCTGCCGGCCACCAGGTGGCCCTGCTGGCGCAGCAGGGCGAGATCGCCCCGGGCCTGCTCCAGGGTGTCCAGGCGGTGTTCGAGGTCTGCGCTGAACTGTTGCACCAGGGGTGCCAGGCGCGCGCCCGGCACATGGCGGCGCAGGACTTCGACGGCCGCCGCAGCAAAGTCGGGGGCGGGCGCAACGCCGCAGGGCTGCAGCGCTTGCGGCGCCAGCGCGGAGGCACCAAGGCCCTGCTGCAAGGGCGTGTCGCTTTCCCCCAGCGTGCGTGCCAGGGTCTCCCACAGCGTGGCTTCCACAATGGGTTTGGCCACCAGCCCGTTCATGCCGACGTCCTGGCAGTGGCGCAGGTCTTCCGGGCGGGTGTGCGCCGTCATGGCCAGCACGGGCACATGGCGGTAGAGCGGGTGGGCACGCAGGCGGCGGCAGAAACTCCAGCCATCCAGCCGCGGCATCTGCAAGTCGATCAGGATCACATCGTAGTGGCCCGGGGCGTGCTGCAGCAGCTGCTCCCAGGCGAATTCGCCATCGCTGCTGCAGTCCAGCTGCGCGCCGCTGGGGCGCAGAAAGCCCTGCAAGACCTCGAGGTTCAGGGCGTGGTCATCCACCAGCAGCATGCGCCGCCCCTGCAGTGCCGGAATGGACGGCAAGGCAGAGGTGGCCGCGGCGGTGCCCGGGGCCATGGCTACCGCCAGGACCGTGGTGAACCAGAAGCAGCTGCCCTGGCCGGGGCGGCTGTGCAGGCCGGTCTTGCCGTGCATCAGCTGTGCCAGCCGGTGCACGATGGCCAGGCCCAGGCCGGTGCCGCCAAAGCGGCGGGAGATGGACGCATCCACCTGAAAGAACGGGCGGAACAGGTGCGCCGCATCGGCACGGGTCAGGCCGGGGCCGGTGTCGGACACGCTCCAGCGCAGCAGCACCTTGGCGGTAGACGTTGTCGGCAGGGCGGTCACCCGGATGCGGATGCGCCCCCGGGCCGTGAACTTGATGGCGTTGTGCACCAGGTTGAGCAGGGCCTGGGTGAGGCGGTAGGGATCGCCGCAGAGCCAGGGCGGGACCTGGGGGGCGACCTTGCAGTCCAGCTGCAGGCCTTTGGCATGCAGGTCTTCCTGGCACATGCGGCGCACATCATCGATCACCTGGTCCAGCGCGAACACCGTGTGTTCCAGCGTGACCCGGCGGGCGTCGAGCTTGGAGAAGTCCAGCACGTCGTTGGCCAGGCTGCGCAGCAGCCGGCCGGCGCGGTCCAGGTTGTCCAGCTGCTGCCGCTGTGCCTGCGGCAGGGACGCGCGCTGCAGCAACTGGGTCATGCCCAGCATGGCATTCAGGGGGGTGCGGATCTCATGGCTGATGGTGGCCAGAAAGCGGGACTGTTCCAGCGCGGCGGTTTCCGCGGCCTGCTTGGCCTGGGCCAGCGCCAGGGACTGGTGCTTTTCCTGGGTGATGTCCAGCCAGCCGCCGTTGAACAGGACGCTGCCGTCGGGCAGCCGCCGGGTGCTGGCCAGGATCTTGAACCAGGTGGCGCCGGGCAGCCGTGGCGGGGTCACCAGCAGGTCGTGCGTGACCGATTCCAGCGTGTGCACGCTGCACATGAACTGCTCCCACAGCACTGGTTCTTGGTGGGGGGTGAGTGCGTGGCGTACCACCGTTTCCCAGCGCGGCGTGACAAAGCGCAGGTCGCAGTGTCCTTCCCGCGTGAGGTGCAGCTGGAAGATGGCCACCGGCACCGCGCCGGTCAGCTCCAGCAGCTGCTCCGAGAGCAGCTGCGAGGCCTGGGCCTGCAGCACCTGTGCCGACAGCATCTCGTTGTGGAGCATGCTGTCGCGAAAGCCCTGCAGCGTCATGGCCATGGTGCCCACTTCATCCTGGCGCTGCTGGGGCAGCGGGGGGAGGTGGTAGTCCCGCCGCAGCAGGCGCTGCATGCTGCGCGTCATCTGGGCAATCGGCTGGGAAATCCAGCGCACGGCGGAGGCCGCGGACAAGGCGCTGACCAGGCAGATGGCGGACACCACGGCCAGAATGATCAGCACGATGGCTTCCTGGCGGGCCACGCGCTGGGCTTTGCCCAGGTCGGTGTAGAGCTTCTGGGTCAGGTACTGCAGCCGCTCGATGTCCTGGCGCAGGATGCGCATGGCGGGCGTGAAGTTGTACTCGATCAGTCCCTGGGTCAGATCATGGTCGTCGGCCGATGCGGCATCCACCACGGCATGGCCCAGCAGGAACAAGCGCTGGGAGCGCTGGTCCAGAAACTCGATTTCCAGAGTCAGCTCGGGAGAGCGGCGGGCAATGCTGCTGAGCTCGTGGCGCAGGTCCATCTGGATCTGCAGCAGCTGCTGGCGGATCTGCGACAGATCGAACTGCTCCTGCGCGGCAGGGGCGCTCAGGATCTCGCGAGTGGCATCGCTGAGGTAGACCGCAATGGTGGCCAGCTGCAGGGTGTTCTGGGTCTCCTGGTTCAGCCGTGTGTAGTAGCGTGCGTCCACCTTCTGCCAGAGCAGCATGGCGCTGATGGCAATCACGGCAGACAGCGTGCCGGTCAGGCCGACCAGGGCCGCCGTCTTGGTGGCCAGGGGCAGATTGGCCAGCCACCGGCCCAGGCGCTGGCCTGACGGCCACGGCATTCGCGCGGTGCGCTCCGGCAAGGTCGTGGGATCCGGTGCTTTCATGCCGTGCGGAGGGGGTGGAAGGGTGGGGTGCGGCGGCCAGGGCAGCCAGGTCGCGGTGCGGTGCCAGTGTGCCGGCCGATTCTGCCGTGCTTACAGCCGTTCCAGGCGGTAGCCGGTGCCATAGACCATTTGCAGGGCGAACCGGCAGGGGTGTTGGGGGTCATGGCTGAGGCCCAGCTGCAGCTTGTTGCGCAGCTGGGAGATGTGGGTGTCCAGCGAGCGGGTTTCCACCGCCGGCTTGCCTTGCCAGAACAGCTGGTGCAGTTGCTGGCGGGTGACCAACTGGCCGGAGTGGCTGAACAGGTGCTGGGCGATGGCGTATTCCCGCCCCTTGAGGGCGACGCGCTGGGCGCCGAATTCGACGTGGCGGCCATCAGGGTCAAAACGGTAGGGGCCGAACTGCGGTGTGTGCGCGCGGCCCGCGCGGTACGACCGGCGCAGCAAGGCCTGGACCCGGGCCATGAAGACCGGCAGCTGCAGGGGCTTGGACATGAAGTCGTCGGCACCGGCTTCCAGGGCCTGTACCAGGTCGCGCTCCTGCTGGCGCTGGGTGGCAAACAGGATGGGCAGCTGGGCGCCATAGTGCTGCCGCGCCGCCCGGACCAGCTCCGGCCCCTGCATGTCGGGCAGCAGCCAGTCCACCACCAGCATGCCCAGATCCGGGTTGCAGCCGGGGTCCAGAAAGGAATGGGCATCGGGGAAAAGGCGCACCTGGTGGCCGGCGTGTTCCAGTGCTGCCTGCAGCAGACATTGCATGCTGCTGTCGTCATCCACTATGGCTATCAGCATGGTGTCCTCGGATCGAAAGCCCAGAGCGTACCGCTGTCTGGTGAACGTTGAAACAAAATGTTTCAATATCCGCCGTTCAGATCGCCAATGGTTCTTCTTCCATGGTCAGGACCTGGGACAGCAGGATAGAAGTTTGTTCCAGCCAGTAGGCTTCGGTTCCAAACCAGGGGAAGGCGCGGGGAAATGCCGGGTCCTGCCAGCGCTGGGCCAGCCAGGCGCTGTAGTGGATCAGGCGCAGCGTGCGCAGCGGCTCGATCAGGCGCAGCTCGCGCCGGTCAAAGTCGCGCAGCTGCTCATAGCCTTCCACCAGGGTGGACAGCTGTTGGCTGCGTTGGCGCCGGTCGCCGGACAGCAGCATCCACAGATCCTGCACGGCCGGGCCCATGCGGGCATCGTCCAGGTCCACGAAATGGGGGCCGCCCTGGCCGTTGTCGTCCACCGGCGTCCACAGGATGTTGCCGGGGTGGCAGTCGCCATGCAGGCGGATGGCGCGCAGCGGAGTCTGCGCCAGTGCGTCGCGGGCCATGGCCAGAGCCGCCTCGCAGGCCGCCTGCCAGCGCGGCCGCACATGGGGCGGGATGTCGCCATGGGCCAGCAGCCATTGCAGCGGGGCGGCGCCCATCTGCTGGGCATCCAGCGTCGGGCGGTGGACAAAGTCCTGCTGCGCCCCGACGCTGTGCAGGCGGGCCAGAAAGCGGCCAATCCATTCCAGCGTGTCCCAGTCGTCCAGCTCCGGCGTGCGCCCGCCGCGCCAGGGGCTGACGCTGAAGGCAAAGCCCGCATGCTGGTGCACGGTGCTGCCCTGCAGTTCCAGCGGGGCGACCACGGGGACTTCCGCCTGCACCAGCTGGCGCGAGAAGTCATGCTCCTCGGCGATCTGCGCGGCACTCCAGCGGCCGGGGCGGTAGAACTTGGCCACCACTTTGCTGCCATCGTCCAGACAGGCCTGGTAGACGCGGTTTTCGTAGGAGCCCAGGGCCTGCAGGCGGCCGTCGGGCCACAACCCGGTGCTGGACAGGGCGTCCAGCACGCAATCGGGTGTCAAGTGCGCGTACGGATGGAGGGATTCTGAGGTGCTCATGCGACCACATTGTCGTGTGCGTTCAGTACCGCAAATGGCAGATGTTGTTTCACCAGGATGACGGTGCACGGGGCATCGCGGGCCACGCGCATCGGCACGGTTGCCACCAGGCGCTGCATCTGCAGGCCATGCGTGGCGGCCCCCAGGATCATCAGCCCCACGTTGTTGCCTTCGGCATAGCGCACCAGGGCCTGGGCCACGTCGGTGGCTTCCAGCACGTGGTAGCTGACACCATGGCCGTGCAGGTCCAGCGGCTGTGCCCACTGCTTGAGGCGTGAGCGGTGCTGCCGGTGCAGCGTGGTCTCGCTGCGCTGGGCATCGGTGCTGCTGCTGGCCGAGGGGGAAATCACCGTCACCACGGCCAGCCGGGCGCCGGGGCGTATGCCCAGCGAACGGGCCACGGCCTGGCGCAGCGAGTACAGCGTGGCATCCGTCACGTCCTGGTGGGGGACGGCCACCATCAGGATGGGGCGCTCACCGATCTGCTCGCTGGGCAGGGGGCTGGGGCGGTATTCCATGCCCGCCGCGCGCACCCAGCGCCGCAGCTTGGCGGCCAGGGACAGGCCGTGCAGCCGCTGGCTGCGTTCGGTCAGTGGCACCTGTTCGGGGTGCTGCAGGTCAAAAGCCAGCTGGGCGGCCGTGGGGTAGCGCTGGGCGGCCTCGGGTTCCAGGCAGCGCAGGATGATTTCCTGCATCCATTCCGGCAGGTCGGGGCGCAGTGCGCGCGGCGGCTCGGGCGCCATCCACATGCGCTGGCGCAGGCCGCCGCTGGTGGCCGGGTTGCCAAAGGGCAGCTCGCCAGTGACCAGCTCGTACAGCATCACGCCGATGGCAAAGATGTCGCTGCGCAGATCCCCGCGCACGCCCACGATCTGTTCGGGGGCCATCCAGACGGGCGAGCCCACGGCCTTGCGCAGCTCTTCGGCCAGCAGGTCGGGGTAGTGGGCGTGGCAGGACAGGCCAAAGTCCAGCAGCACGGCGCTGCCGTCTTCCTTGATCAGTACGTTGCCGGGCTTCAGGTCCAGGTGGCAGCAATTCTGCTGGTGCAGGCTGTGGGCGGCCTGCCCCATGGCTGTTCCGAGCTGGGCCACCTGGTGCAGGCTAGGGCGCTCGGCCTGGTCCAGCCAGTGCTGCAGCGTGTGGCCGTGCACCTGCTCCATCACGATGTAGGGCAGGCGCAGCAGATCGCCGGCGGCCACAAAACGGGGCACATGCGGGCCGGTCAGCACCGGGTGGATCTGCAGCTCGACCTCGAAGCTGACGATGTTCTCGGCCCCGTCCCCCGCCGTCATGCGCGGGATCTTCATCACCAGCGGAAAGCCGGGGCCGCTGGCGGCCTGGCGCGCATGGGCGTATTCCACGGCATAGATGTGGGCCATGCCGCCTGCGTGGATGCAGTCGAGGATGCGGAAGCCGTCGACTTCGGTGCCGGGTGCGAGCTTTTTCATCTTCCCTCCTGCAGGCGCTGGGCAAATGCTTCGGGCAGGGGGGTGGCACGCACCGCGCGGGCGGCGGCCTCGTGGTCGTAGGCCACGCGGTGGAACGTCAGGGTGAAGGCCATTTCGTCAAACAGCGCATACATGGCACGGGTGTCGCCATCGCGGGGCTGGCCGCAGGAGCCGACGATGGCCAGCCACTGGCGGTAGGGCGGCACCGGCACGGGCACGCCAGGTTGGGGCGTGAAGCGCATCAGCTTGGCCGTCGGGGTCAGAAAGTACAGCGCCTGCTCGTGCACATGGCCGCTGAAGACATAGCGGATGTTGGGATCCAGCTGGGTGGCGGCACTCATGCTGCGCTCGGCCGCTGCGCTGTTGTCCACGTAATGCCAGCGCTGCGGACCATCGGCACTGGCATGCACCAGCAGCACCTGGCCGGCCTGGAAGGTCAGCGGCAGGTCCCCCAGAAACTGGCGCTGTGCAGGGCTGAGCTGGTCGTGGGTCCACTGCGCGCCCTGGGCGCCCACATGAGAGACCTGTGCGGGGGGGGCCACGGCAATCGCATCGTGGTTGCCCTGCACGGCCCAGGCACCTTGCGCCACCTCCTGCATCACCTGCTCCAGCACGGCTGCGGGTTCGCCGCCATAGCCCACCAGATCGCCCAGAAAGGCGACCCGCGTGGCGCCCTGCGCGCGTGCGTGCGCGAGGCAGGCCGCCAGGGCCTGGCGGTTGGCATGGACATCGGAGATCAGTGCGAGCTTCATGCCGCCCATCTTGGGCGCCCAAGCTGGCGGCGGGCTTGCAAGCCGTCTACGGGTTTGACCTAGGGTGCGGGGGAAGGGCGCAAAAAGGTGAGCGGTGGGTGTGCATGGGGGCCCATGCCTGCTGCGGGCATGCCATGCCCCGCTGGGAGCATGGGACGCAACGTATACCGGGGCTCCTGTGTGTGGCGCGGCCAGCACTGGCACACTGCGGGCATGTCCGACGCTTTCCCTTTGTCCCAGCCCTGCGAAGACCGCGACTTTGCGGACTGGCACCAGAACTGCCCCTGGTGCGCCGTGTGGGTGGTGTGGATTGCCTCCGATGCCGTGGATGCCACCATCCAGGCGGCCCGCCACGCGCTGGGCGATGCGTTGCTGTCGCGCTACGCCCGCCAGCCGCACCTGACCGTGGCCTATCGTGGGCTGTGCGACGAAATGGCCCATGTGGCGGCCGAGTTCGGCCCGGCCCAGCTGCAGGCCGATCTGGCGGCCTTGCAGGCCCTGGCCCAGCCGCCGTTTGCCGTGCAGCTGCAGGGCGTGGGCAGTTTCACCACCGTGCCCTATCTGGGTGTGGGGCAGGGGGGGGACACCCTGGCGCGTCTGCACGATGCGCTGGTGCCCTGGCCGCCGGCGCCGGGCTGGCACTACGTACCGCATGTGACGCTGGGACACTACGCACGGTCCCTGCCGTTGCTGTGGGCCGTCGATCAATTGCACGCCGTAGGCGTGGGCCAGCCTTTGCTTCCACTGGAGGTGCAGCAGCTGGCGCTGGTGCGCTATGCCAGCCATGACATTGCCGGTCCGCTGGTACTGGAGGGGCTGTGGGATCTGCAGCAGCAGCGCTACCTGCCGCAGCCCGGTGCACTGTGGGGCACCACCGGCTGAAGCCGCCATGAAAAAACCGGGCGCCAGGCCCGGTCGGGTTGTGGAGTGGCAGACACTCCGCGCCCTTTGCTGCGCATAGCCTCTGCGGCGCAGGACCACAGAGGGGCGGCTGCAGACGATCTTCAGGCGATCTTCAGTGTCACGTCGATGTTGCCGCGCGTGGCGTTGGAGTAGGGGCAGACCTGGTGGGCCGTGTCCACCAGTTGCTGGGCCTGGGCCGGGTCCATGCCCGGCAGGTGGATGGTCATGCGCACGGCAATGCCATAGGCCTGGCCCACCGGGCCCAGGTCCACTTCGGCGTCCACGGCCAGGTCCTGGGGCAGTGTCAGTTTCTGGCGTGCCGCCACGGCCTTCATCGCGCCGATGAAGCAGGCGGAATAGCCGGCGGCAAACAGCTGCTCGGGGTTGGTGCCTTGGCCGGCACCGCCGGGGGAGGACAGGGCAATGTCCAGGCGGCCATCGTCGGTGCGCGAAGCGCCGTCACGTCCGCCCGTGGTGTGGGCGTGGGCGGTGTAGAGAACTTTGTCGAGCTGTGCCATGGTGTCTTCCTATGCAAGAGTGTCCGGCAATGCGGACGGGTGGAGGAAATCGTCTCTCTTCATTACCGGCGCGGCACCAGCTGTGCACGCAGGGCGTGGAGCTGGCCGGTGAGCGCCTGCAATTCGGGCAAGGTGCACTGCGTGCTCTGCAGCACGCAGGCGGGGATTTTTTCTGCCGCACTGCGCAGCGCGCGGCCGGCGTCGGTTAGCGCGATGCGCACGCGGCGCTCGTCCTGCGCATCGCGCAGGCGTGTCAGCAGGCCCGCCGACTCCAGCCGCTTGAGCAGCGGGGTCAGCGTGCCGGAGTCCAGGTACAGGCGTTCGCCCAGTTCCGACACCATGAGCTGGTCGCCTTCCCAGAGCACCAGCATGACGAGGTACTGCGGGTAGGTCAGGCCGATGTCTTCCAGCAAGGGCTTGTAGAGCTTGGTCATGGCCAGCGATGCCGAGTACAGCGCAAAGCAGACCTGGTTGTCCAGCTGCAGCAGTCGGGCACTGTCGGGGATGAGGTCGGAGTCGGAACGCATGGGGTGAATTATTGCTTGCAATTAAATTGCGCGCAATTTAATTGCAATGCCCATGCTGACATAAGGGCGGAATGCCGGCCACGCCACATCACGCTGCGGCCGGCATGGCTGCGGCTAGGTTCCGGTGAACCGTGCCGGACGCTTTTCGATGAAGGAGCGCACGCCTTCGGCCGCATCGTCGCTGTGGGCCAGGCGCTGCTGCACGGGGATGAAGTCCGCCACGGCCGCGGCCTGGCCCAGCTCGATGGCCTTGAGCACGTTCTGGCGCGTGGCCACCACAGCCTGCGGGGCCTGCTGGGCAATGCGTTCGGCAATGCGCAGGGCCTCGGCCAGTTCCTGGCCGGCGGGCAGCACTTTCTGCACAAAGTTGCAGCGCAGCGCTTCGGCACTGTCGAACTCGTCCCCGGTCAGCAGGTGCAGCATGGCGTTGCCCACCCCGGCACGTTCGGCCATGCGCAAGGTGGCTCCGCCCGTGGGCATGATGCAGCGCTGCACTTCCAGCTGGGCAAAGCGGCAGTTGTCGGCCGCCACCACGATGTCGGCGCCCAGCATCAGCTCGATGCCCACGGTGAAGCAGATGCCCTTGACGGCGGCCACCATGGGCTTGGCGCGGCGGCGGTAGCCCACCAGACCGTAGTCGTGCGGCTCCACCAGCCCGGGCGGGATGGCTTTCTTGCCGCCCTTCAGATAGGCCGACATGATGGGCAGATCCAGACCGGCGGTGAAGTGCTCGCCAAAGGCGTGCAGCACGCCCACGCGCAGCGCCGGCTCGTCGTCCAGCCGGGTGTAGGCCTCGGCCAGTTGCTGGAACATGGCGGGCGTCCAGCCATTGCGTTTGGCCGGGCGGTTGATGCCGATCAGCAGCACATGGCCGCGCACTTCGCAGTGGATGCTGCCCTCGGGTGGGGGCGTCGGGGTTTCGATGGCAAGGGGCATGACGGGTCTCCTGCGCCGCACCTTAGGGTCCCCCGCGGCCTGGCGCAGTCGCCCAGAAGACGAAAAGCCCGCGACCTGTCTCGCAGGTGTCGCGGGCTTGGCAGCGAAAACCGGAGGTGGCGCTGCGTCAGCGCGCACCAGCCGGGGCCGCTTTAGTAGGTGTACACACCCTGGCCGGTCTTGCGGCCCAGGCGGCCGGCGGCCACCATTTCGCGCAGCAGATAGCTGGGGCGGTACTTGCTGTCGCCGAACTCTTCCAGGTAGACCTCCATCACGGCCAGGCACACGTCCAGACCGATCATGTCGGCCAGGGCCAGCGGGCCGATGGGCTGGTTGCAGCCCAGCTTCATGCCGGCGTCGATGTCTTCGGCGGAGGCCGTGCCTTCGCTCAGCACCTGGAAGGCTTCGTTGATCATGGGCACCAGGATGCGGTTGACCACAAAGCCGGGGGCGTTCTTGACGGTGATGGGCGACTTGCCCAGCTTTTCCGACAGGGCCTTGACGGCGTCGTGCGTGGCGTCGCTGGTCTGCAGGCCGCGGATGATTTCCACCAGCGCCATCATGGGCACGGGGTTGAAGAAGTGCATGCCGATGAACTTGTCGGCGCGCTGGGTGACGGCGCCCAGCTTGGTGATGGAGATCGACGAGGTGTTGGTGGCCACCAGCACGTCGGCATCCAGCAGCGCGTCCAGCTGCTTGAGGATCTTGACCTTCAGCTCGTAGTTTTCGGTCGCGGCTTCGATCACCAGCTGGGCGCCCTTGAGGTCGTCATAGCTGGTGGAGGTCTTGATCAGCGACAGGGCCTTTTCCTTGTCGGCGGCGGTGATCTTTTCCTTCTTGATCAGGCGGTCCAGGCTGCCGGACACGGTGGCCACGCCTTTTTGCACGGCGGCTTCGGAAATGTCCACCATCACCACGTTGATGCCCGACACGGCGCATGCCTGTGCGATGCCGTTGCCCATGGTGCCTGCACCCACGATGCCCACTGTCTGGATTGCCATATGAAAAGTCTCCTGAGAAAGAAAAAAGCTCGGGCGAGATGGTATCGAAATTCCGTGGCATCCCCGTTAATGTGTAGCCCACTGTGCTGCTCGACAAGGCACGGATGGGACATATCCAATGCGAGACTACATCGTGATCGGGGGAGGGGCTGCGGGCTCGGTGCTGGCCGCGCGGCTGAGCGAGGAGCCTGGCTCCCAGGTCTGCCTGCTGGAAGCGGGGCCGGAAGACGCCAGCCCGCTGCTGCACTGCCCGGCGGGCCTGGCGCTGCTGCCCAAGACGGGGCAGTACAACTGGGGGTTCGCCACCACCCCGCAGCCCGGTCTGAACGGGCGGCGCGGCTACCAGCCCCGGGGCAAGGTGCTGGGCGGCTCCAGCGCGATCAACGCCATGATCTATATCCGGGGGCTGCCGTCCGATTTCGACTTCTGGGAGTCCGCAGGCAACCCGGGCTGGGGCTGGGACGATGTGCTGCCGTATTTTCTGCAGGCCGAAGGCAACAGCCGGGGCGCGGACTGCTGGCATGGCGCAGAGGGGCCGCTGCAGGTGAGCGATCTGCAGTCGCCCGACGCGCTGAGCCAGGCGTTTGTGCAGGCCGGCATGCAGGCGGGCTACCCGCGCAACACCGACTTCAACGGCCACAGCATGGAAGGCGTGGGCCTCTACCAGGTGTTCCAGCGCCAGGGCGCACGCTGCAGTGCCTACCAGGCCTATCTGGCGCCGCACCGCAGCCGCCCGAATCTGGAAGTGCGCACCGGCGCCCAGGTGCTGCGCATTCTGCTGGACGGAGACCGCCGCGCCTGCGGGGTGGAATTGCTGTGCGGCGGCCGGCGCGAAACCCTGCACTGCCGGCGCGAGGTGCTGTTGTGCGCCGGCGCGCTGCAGTCGCCGCAGCTGCTGATGCTCTCCGGCATCGGGCCGGGGGCGCATCTGCACGCATTGGGCGTGCCGGTGCAGGTGGACCTGCCCGGCGTGGGGGCGCACCTGCACGACCACCCGGATGTGACGGTGGTGCACAGCCTGCCGGGCACGGCGCTGGGCGTGGGGGTGTCGCTGCCCGGCCTGCAGCGCATTGCCCGGGGCGCATGGGAGTGGCGCCAGCACCGCACCGGCATGCTGACCAGCAATCTGGCGGAAGCGGGTGGCTTCATCCGCAGCCGGTCTGCAGAGCCGGAAGTGGACCTGCAGCTGCATTTCCTGCCCGGCAAGCAGGCCGACCATGGCCGGGGTCACACCTGGGGGCATGGTTTCAGCTGCCATGTCTGTGTGCTGCAACCCGCCAGCCGGGGCCAGCTGCGGCTGGCCAGCCCGGACCCGCTGGCGGCGCCGTTGATCGACCCGCAGTTCCTGTCCCATCCCGACGACATGGTGCGCCTGGTGCGCGGGGTGCAGCGGGTGCGGGAGATACTGCGCCAGCCGGCGCTGGCGCAGCTGGGCGGACGGGAGATGGCGGAGCTGGACGCGGTGCAGGACGAGGGCGCCATCGCAGACTGGGTACGCAAGCGGGCCGATACCATCTACCATCCGGTGGGTACCTGCCGCATGGGGGGGGGGGGCCGCAGGACGTGGTGGACAGCCAGCTGCGCGTGCATGGCGTGCAGGGGCTGCGGGTGGTCGACGCCTCGGTGATGCCGCGCATCACCAGCGGCAACACCCAGGCCCCGACGGTGATGATTGCCGAGCGTGCCGCTGCGCTATTGCGCCATTTCGCCGCAGCGTGAAGCGCCGAGGTGAGCGCCTGCTTGGGGTGCAGGGCTGGCGGGGGTGTCCGAAATTGTTGCAGCGCAATAATTTGCCGGGGTATAAAGCGTCATAGCCGTTTTGCGCAGCTTTGACTTGTGTCAAGCAGGGCAGAGTTGCTTTTGGTTTTCCGGGGCTTATTGCCGAGAATTGGTGCTTGTGCATCCATTTGTAAACCCGAGACACTGAGGCCATTTCATGGAGAACACCCCCTTCGCCGTGCCGGCGATCGATCCCAGCAAACAGCTTGATGACCAGGTGCAGGCACAACTGAGCCGCCTGTGCATGGGCTTGTCGCCCATTGCCCTGGGGCTGGCAGCGGCCGACTGGGCCATGCACCTGGCGGCGTCGCCCGGCAAGCAGATGGCGCTGGCACACAAGGCGGTGGAACTGTCGCGCGAAGCGGTGCAGCGCAGCCTGACGCTCGCCCATCCCGAGACCCCGGAAAAAGACACCCGTTTCAAAGACCCTGCCTGGGCGCAGTGGCCCTACAGCGCGCTGAAGGAAGGCTTCAAGGCCAGCGATGCCTGGTGGCGCGAGGCCACCAAGGTCGACGGCATGACCCGCCACCACCGCCACATGGTGGATTTCTTTGCCCGCCAGGGCCTGGATGCGATGTCCCCGTCCAACTGGGCGGCGACCAATCCCGAGGTGCTGGCCAAGGCCCGCGAGACCCAGGGCGAAAGCCTGCGCAAGGGCTTCCAGCATTTCACCCAGGACCTGAAGGCCCTGCGCAAGGCCAAGGCCGATACGCCCGCCGAAGCGCTGGAGCCGCTGGAATTTGCCGTGGGCAAGGATGTGGCCTGCACGCCGGGCAAGGTGGTGTTCCGCAACCACCTGATCGAGCTGATCCAGTACCTGCCCACCACGGCCAAGGTGCAGGCCGAGCCGGTGCTCATCGTGCCGTCGTGCATCATGAAGTACTACATCCTGGACCTGTCGCCCGGCAACTCCATGGTCAAGTACCTGGTGGACCAGGGCCACACGGTGCTCATCGTCTCCTGGCGCAACCCCGATGCCTCGGACCGCGACCTGAAGATGCAGGACTACCTCTCCAGCGGCGTGCTGGCGGCGCTGGAAGCCACCAAGGCCCGCACTGGTGCGGCACGCGTGCACACCATGGGCTATTGCCTGGGCGGCACCTTCCTGGCCATTGTGGCGGCCACCCTGGGCCGCCTGGCGCGCAAGAAGCCCGGCGCCTGGAGTGCCAAGGAAAAAGCCCTGGTGCCTGCCGACCTGCCGGAGCTGGCCTCCGTCATGCTGCTGGCGGCGCAGACCGATTTCTCCGAACCCGGCGAGCTCGGGGTATTCATCGACGACGACCAGCTGGAGAGCCTGCGCCGCGCCATGGCGGAAAAAGGCTATCTGTCGGGCCGGCAGATGGGGGGCTCCTTCCAGTTCCTGGCCTCCAAGGACCTGGTCTGGTCGCGCAACACCAGCCGCTACCTGCTGGGCGAGGAAGACAGCAGCTTCGATCTGATGAGCTGGAATGCCGACCAGACCCGTCTGCCGGCACGCATGCACACGGAGTACCTGACCTCGCTGTTCCTGAACAACGCGCTGGCCAACGGCCAGTACCGCTTTGCCGGGGCCACTGTGGCGCTGATGGACATCAGCGCGCCGATGATGGTGGTGGGAACCACGCGCGACCATGTCTCACCCTGGAAGTCGGTCTACAAGATCCATCTGCAGACCGATACGCACGTGACCTTTGTTCTGGCCGCCGGCGGGCACAACGCGGGCATTGTGTCGGAGCCCGGCCGCCCGCGTCGCAGCTACCAGATCGCCAGCGTGGAAGACGGCCAGGGCTGGATCGATCCCGACGACTGGGTGGCCCAGGCGCCGGTGATCCAGGGTTCCTGGTGGGAAGCCATGCACGCCTGGATCAGTGCCCGCTCCGGCGCGGCGATCCAACCTCCCGCCATTGCGGCGGAAAACGTGGTGTGTGATGCACCCGGTGACTATGTGATGGTGCGCTATGCAGACTGAAAACACGACAACCGAACTGGCCCTGCAGGAACATGTGGAGCGCCTGAGTGCTTCCATCGAGCGGCTGAACGCCCGCATTGCACGCCTGGCCACTGCGCTGGATGTGTCGCTGGACAAGGACAGCGAAGTGGAGCGGGTGCTGCAGCGCGACACCAATGCGCCCGGCGATACCCGCCAGCACCGCATGCGGGAAGAGCTGCGCGGCCTGCTGGTGCTGCGCTACGGCGTGACCACGCGCTTCACCCAGAAGCTGGGTGCGGAAGTGACGCGCGACCTCTTCATCTGCGCCGAAGAAAAGCTGCTGCGCGAGGGCTTCCGCCCCGGCGCCGACGGCATCGATCTGCGCGCGCTCGAAGCAGAAGCGGCCTGATTCCCCATTTTTGATAGCGGCCTGCGCGCGCTCAAGCGGCGTGCAAGGCGAAAAATCACCAAAGCGCCAGCGAGCGCTGCGGCCTGGCTTTACCCCGAAAGATTCTCTGACCATGACACAAGCGTCTTCTTCCTTCAGCCTGCAAGGCAAAAAAGGCCTGATTCTGGGCATTGCCAACGACCACAGCATCGCCTGGGGGTGCGCCAAGATGGCCGTGCAGCAGGGCGCCCAGGTGGTGGCTTCCTGCCTGAACGACAAGGCCCGCAAGTATGTGGAGCCGCTGACCCAGCCGCTGGGGATTGATCTGGTCAACTGCAATGTGGAAACCGAAGGCGAGCTGCAGGCCCTGGTGGACCACGCGGTCAAGACCATGGGGCAGATCGACTTCGTCATCCACTCCATCGCCTGGGCACCCATCGAAGACCTGCATGGCGATGTGGTGGACAGCTCGCGCGAAGGCTTTGCCCGCGCCGTCAGCGTGTCTTGCCACTCGTTCGCCGAAGTGGCCAAGCTGTGCGCGCCGCACATGCCCAACGGCGGCAGCATGCTGTCCATGACCTACCTGGGCTCCGGCGAAGCCGTGCCCAACTACGGCCTGATGGGGCCGGTCAAGGCCGCGCTGGAATCGATGGTGCGCTACATGGCCATGGAGCTGGGACCCAGGAACATCCGCGTGCATGCGGTGTCGCCCGGTCCCATCCTGACCCGTGCGGCCTCGGGCATTGCCGAGTTCGACAAGCTGATGCAGACCGCCATCGACAAGGCGCCGCTGCAGCGCCTGGTCACGCTGGAAGAAATCGCCAGCCTGTCGGCCTTTCTGTGCACCGATGCCGCGTCGGGCATGACCGGCCAGACCATCTATGTGGACGCCGGCGTCCACGCCATGGACTGAACGCGTTCCTTACCGCTGAAAGCGCGGGCCCCGCGCAGTCGTTTTCGTACAGTTTGACCGAGGTATCCCATGAACATGCAGACCCCGCACATCGACGAATGGATGGAAAACGTCACCTATGACGAGCTGAGCGTGGGCCAGAGCGCCCGCCTGGTGCGCACGGTGACGGTGGAGGACATCCAGGCCTTCGCAGCCGTCTCGGGCGACATCAACCCCGCCCACCTGAACGCCGAATACGCCGATGCCACCATGTTCCACGGCGTCATTGCGCACGGCATGCTGGGTGCGGCACTGATCTCGGCCCTGTTCGGCACGCAGTTCCCCGGCCCCGGCACCATCTACCTGGGCCAGGAGCTGAAGTTCACCAAGCCGGTGCGCATTGGCGATACGCTGACCGTGCTGGCCACGGTGACGGAAAAGGACGACGAGAAAAAGCGCATCGCCGTGGACTGCCAGGTCAGCAACCAGAAGGGCGAGGTGGTGCTCAAGGGCGTGGCCCGTCTGATGCCGCCCACGCAGAAGGTGCGTGTGCCCCGGGTCAATGCGCCCCAGATCCAGCTGTTCGACCCTGAAGCGCGTCAGAAGGCGCTGCTGGCCCGTACCGAAGGGCTGGACGCCGTGCGTTGCGCCGTGGTGCATCCCTGTGACGAAGGCTCGCTCAGCGGCGCATTGGACGCGGCACAGCACGGCCTGATCGTGCCGGTGCTGATCGGCCCCGAAGGCCGTATCCGCCGCGTGGCCGAAGAAGCCGGCCTGAGCCTGGAAGGGGTGGAGATCCTGCATGTGGAGCACAGCCATGCGGCGGCCCAGCTGGCGGCCGAGATGGCCGCCAACAAGGACGTGGAAGTGCTGATGAAGGGCAGTCTGCACACCGACGAGCTGCTCAAGGCCGTGCTGGGTCAGCCTGCGCTGCGCACCGGACGCCGCCTGTCGCATGTCTTCCGCTTCGACGTGCCGCTGTATGCCAAGCCGCTGCTGATCACCGACGCGGCGATCAACATCCGCCCCACGCTGCCGGAGAAGGCGGACATCATCCAGAACGCGATCGACTTTGCCCGCATCATGGGCACGGAAGCGCCCAAGGTGGCGGTGCTGTCGGCCGTGGAAACCGTCACGCCGACCATTCCGTCCACCATCGACGCTGCGGCGCTGTGCAAGATGGCCGACCGGGGCCAGATCAAGGGCGGGCTGCTGGACGGCCCGCTGGCCTTCGACAACGCCATTTCACCCGAGGCCGTGCGCATCAAGGGCATTGACTCGGCCGTGGCCGGGCAGGCCGACATCCTGGCCGTGCCGGACCTGGAAAGCGGCAACATGGTGGCCAAGCAGCTGGAGTACCTGGCCGGCGCTTCCGGCTCGGGCCTGGTGCTGGGCGCACGCGTGCCCATTGCATTGACCAGCCGTGCCGACGGTCCCACGGCCCGTGTGGCGTCTGCCGTGCTGGCCGTGCTGGCCGCGCACGACAGCCGCAAGAAGCAGGAAGCCGACGCGTGGAAGAGCGGGCACTGAACCGCTGACTGATGGGGCCAAGCGGCCGCTGAGCCGCCGCCCGACCGCCATCCAAGGAGAAAACAATGGCCATTCTTGCCGTCAATGCCGGATCGTCCTCGCTGAAGTTCTCGCTGCACCCGCTGCAGGGCGGACAGGTGCAGCCCCATGTGCTCTCGGGCAACATCCAGGGGCTGGAGCCCGGTGGCGCGCCGGCCATGGGGTGGACCTATCTGGGCAAAAGGCACCAGGAAGCACTGGCGGTGCCCGCCGGCACCGCCCCTTTTGTTGCCGCGCTGGACAGCCTGCGTGCCCTGGTGCAGAAGCTCGAAGCCGCACCCGACATCGAAGCGGTGGCCCACCGCGTGGTGCATGGCGGCGGCGTGTTCACCGAAAGCGTGCTGGTCACCGAGGAGGTGCTGGAACGCCTGGCCTGCTTCAACTCGCTGGCGCCGCTGCACCAGCCGCACAATCTGGAAGGCATACGCCGCTTTCAGGCCGCCTTCCCGCAGCTGCCGCAGATTGCCTGTTTCGACACCGCCTTCCATGCCACCATGCCCGAGGTGGACTACGCCTTTGCCCTGCCCAAGGCGCTGCAGGAAGAAGGCGTGCGCCGCTATGGCTTTCACGGCCTGTCCTACCAGTACATCATGGGCATGCTGCTGGAGCACACCCTGCGCGGCCGCGGCCGTGTGGTGATGGCCCACCTGGGCAACGGGGCCAGCCTGTGCGCGGCGCTGGCCGGCTCCAGCGTGGCCACCACCATGGGCTTTTCGGCCCTGGATGGCCTGATGATGGGCACGCGCAGCGGTTCGCTGGATGCCGGGGTGCTGCTGTACCTGATGGAGCAGGGCTGGACCCATGCCCAGATGGAAAAGCTGCTCTACAAGCAAAGCGGCCTGCTGGGAGTGTCCGGTATCTCGGCCGATATGCGCACGCTGCGCGCCAGCGACAGCCCGGATGCGGAACGTGCCATCCTGCAGTTCACCCACCGCGTGATCCGCGAAAGCGGTGCGCTGATGGCCTGCCTGGGCGGTCTGGATGTGCTGGCCTTCAGCGGCGGCATCGGCGAGAACGATGCCGTGCTGCGCGAGCAGGTCTGCAACCGCCTGGCCTGGACGGGGCTGCGCATCGACGAAGAACGCAACCGCAATGCCGATGGCAAGGCGGCTTACGCCATCCACGCGCCCGACAGCCGCGTGGAAATCTGGGTCATCCCCACCGATGAAGGCCGTGTGGCCGCGCGCGAAGCGGCGCAGCTGCTGCAGACGCTGAAGGCGGGTGGCCAGGCCACGCCGTCGCTGGCACCGGCTTCCGTGGCCTGAAGCGGCATGCCCCACCATGCGGTGGGGCAGCGGGGACCCATGCGCGCCAGCGTGCGCAGCGGATGGCGCAGCACAGCGCCCGCTGCGCCGCCCGACGGGGAGGCCTGAAGGCCTGGGCGCCAGGCGCCCAGTCCGGCAGGTTCTTGCTTACTGGAACGCCACTTCGTCGAAGCTGCGCAGCTTGCGGCTGTGCAGGCGTTGCGAACCGCCCTGGCGCAGCAGTTCCACCGCGCGCATGCCGATGCGCAGATGCTGGTCCACCCGCTCGCGGTAGAAGTGGTTGGCCATGCCCGGCAGCTTGATCTCGCCGTGCAGCGGCTTGTCGCTGACGCACAGCAAGGTGCCATAGGGCACGCGGAAGCGGAACCCGTTGGCGGCGATGGTGGCGCTTTCCATGTCCAGCGCCACGGCGCGGCTCTGGCTGAAGCGGCGCTGGGGCAGGTTGTCGGGCAGCAGTTCCCAGTTGCGGTTGTCGGTGCTGGCCACGGTGCCGGTGCGCATGATGCGCTTGAGGTCAGGCCCTTCCATGGCCGTCACATCGGCCACGGCCTGCTGCAGCGCCTGCTGGATCTCGGCCAGGGCCGGAATCGGCACCCACAGCGGCAGTTCTTCGTCCAGCACATGGTCCTCGCGCACATAGGCGTGGGCCAGCACATAGTCGCCCAGCTCCTGGCTGTTGCGCAGGCCGGCACAGTGGCCGAGCATCATCCAGGCATGGGGGCGCAGCACGGCAATGTGGTCGGTGATGGTCTTGGCATTGGCCGGGCCCACGCCGATGTTGACCATGGTGATGCCGCTGTAGTCCTCGCGCACCAGGTGGTAGGCCGGCATCTGCGGCAGGCGGGGCGGCGCGGCACCCAGTTCGTCGATGGCCTGGGCCGGCAGACCGGTGCGGCGGGTGACCACGTTGCCGGGCTCGATGAATGCGATGTATTCGCTTTCTTCCTTGGCCATTTCGGCATGGCCCAGGCGGATGAATTCGTCGATGTAGAACTGGTAGTTGGTGAACAGCACAAAGTTCTGGAACCACTCCGGCGCGGTGCCGGTGTAGTGGCGCAGGCGGTGCAGCGAATAGTCCACGCGCGGCGCGGTGAACAGCGACAGCGGGAACGCCTGGCCGGGCTGGGAGCGCCAGGTGCCGTTGGCAATGCCGTCGTCCATGGCTTCCAGGTCGGGCAGGTCGAACACATCGCGCATCAGGATGCGGCGTTCGGGGGACAGGCTGCCTTCCACATGGTCGTTGTCGGCGAACGAGAAATGGATGGGAATGGGCTGCTGGCTCAGCCCCACCTGGATGTCCACCCCATGGTTCTTGCGCAGCAGGCGGAACTGCTCCTGCAGGTAGCGCGCAAACAGGTCGGGGCGGGTGATGGTGGCGTCGTAGCGGCCCGGGCCCTCGACAAAGCCGTAGGCCAGCTTGGTGTCGGCGCGCGCCACGGTATGGGTTTCGATGCGCACCAGCGGGTAGTAGGCGTGCACCGGTGCGGAGAGCTGCTCTCCCGCGACAAAGCGGCGCATGGCATCGCGCAGGGTATCGACCTGCTCCTGGTAGAGCGCCTGGACGCAGGCCAGTGCAGCGAGCGGGTCGTCAAAACGGCGCATGCGCGCCGCAGAAGAAGTGTCTGGGGCAGGGTAGGGCATACCTTATTGTGCGACATTCGTGTGACAGCTGCGTGGCTGGGCTGGCGCAGCGGTGCGTGCTGACAACGGCCGTGTCCGCTGTCCGCATGGTCCACGGCAGGGCCGGCGGCGCGGCACAATGCAGCCGCCGACCTGCGCACGCAGGCCAGGCCATTGCCGGTCAGGGGACGGGTGCAGGCCGGATGGAGCAAGGAAGATACGGAAATGCTGAGCGTGGTACAGCGCGTCAAGACGGCGCGGGTGGAAGTGGACGGCCGGATCACCGGCCAGATTGAACAGGGCCTGCTGGCCCTGGTGTGCGCCGAACAGGGCGATACCGAGGCCGAGGCCGACAAGCTGCTGTCCAAGATGCTCAAGCTGCGCATCTTCCAGGACGATGCCGGCAAGATGAACAAAAGCCTGCAGGATGTGGGAGGCGGCCTGCTGGTGGTCAGCCAGTTCACCTTGGCGGCCGACACCAGGGGCGGCAACCGCCCCAGCTTCACCGGCGCGGCCGCTCCGGCCGAGGGTCAGCGCCTGTACGACTATTTCGTGGCACAGGCGCAAGGCAGCCACCCGGTGGTCCAGACCGGCATTTTTGCCGCCGACATGCAGGTGCACCTGGTCAACGACGGGCCGGTGACCATTCCGCTGCGCATTGCGCCGGCGGTGGCCGCAAACGGCCACTGAGCCGGACCGCTGCTGGCGGTGGCGTACCCGGGCGGGGTCCCGGTTCACTGCATGGCGACCCTGCACAAAGCCCGGGTGCCCGGGATAATCGTGGGTATGAACACTTCCACCAGCGCCGCCCAGGCCACCGCTCCCACCGCTTTCTCGGCGCTGCCCCTGTCCCCCGAGATGCTCGCCAATCTGCAGCAGCTGGGCTATGCGCAGATGACACCCATCCAGGCGGCCAGCCTGCCGCTGACATTGCAGGGCAAGGACCTGATTGCCCAGGCCAGCACCGGCAGCGGCAAGACCGCCGCCTTCGGTCTGCCCATGGTGGACCGCCTCAATCCGCGCTGGTTTGCCGTGCAGGCGCTGGTGCTGTGCCCCACGCGCGAACTGGCCGACCAGGTGGCCACCGAGGTGCGCCGCCTGGCCCGCGCCCAGGACAACATCAAGATCGTCACCGTCTATGGTGGCGTGCCGTCGCGCAACCAGATCGCCTCGCTGGAAAACGGGGCCCACATCGTCGTCGGCACGCCGGGCCGGGTGATGGATCTGATGGAGCGCGGCAAGCTCGACATCAGCAACCTCAAGACCCTGGTGCTGGACGAGGCCGACCGCATGCTGGACATGGGCTTCCTTGGCGATATCGAGACCGTGGTGCGCCAGTGCCCGGCCGATCGCCAGACGCTGCTGTTCTCGGCCACCTACCCGGACGGCATTGCCAGCCTGGCCACCCGCTTCATGCGCGACCCGCAGACCGTGAAGGTCGCCACCCAGCACAGTGCCAACAAGATCGTCCAGCGCTGGTACGAGGTGGATGCCAACGACAAGATCTACACCGTGCCCAAGCTGCTGGCGCATTTCCGCCCCGAGTCGAGCATTGCCTTCTGCAACACCAAGCAGCAATGCCGCGAGGTGGTGGCCGAGCTGCAGGCCCAGGGCTTCAGCGCACTGGCGCTGTTCGGGGAGCTGGAGCAGCGCGAGCGCGACGAAGTGCTGGTGCAGTTCGCCAACAAGAGCTGCAGCGTGCTGGTTGCGACCGACGTGGCGGCACGGGGCCTGGACATTGCCGATCTGTCTGCTGTCATCAATGTGGATGTGACCCCGGATCCCGAGGTGCACATCCACCGCATCGGCCGCACCGGCCGGGGCGACGCGGAAGGCCTGGCGCTGAATCTGGTGTCCATGGACGAAATGGGCAGCGTGGGCAAGATCGAGCAGCTGCAAGGCCGCGCTTCGGAGTTCTTCCCGCTGGAGGGGCTCACGCCGGCCGCCGGCGGTGAGCTGCTGCCGCCGATGGTGACCATCCAGATCATCGGCGGACGCAAGGAGAAGATCCGCGCTGGCGACGTGATGGGCGCCATGTGCGCCGACTTCGGTTACACCCGCGAGCAGATCGGCAAGATCAGCGTGAACGACTTTTCCACCTATGTGGCAGTGGACCGCCACATCGCCTCGGCGGCCTGTGCCAAGCTCAATGCGGGCAAGGTCAAGGGCAAGACGGTGAAGGCGCGCCTGCTCTGATCCCCTGGCCCCATGGGCCCTGGACCGCCTGGAGGCGGGTGGTGCGCACAGGCCGGGCATAAAAAAGGCCTGGCAGCACGGCCAGGCCTGGGGGACACGGCAGGTGCTGCCGGATGGCTTATTTCAGCAGGCCTTGCACCTTGGCCAGCGCAGCCTGACCGCACTTGTCGTCCAGGTGGCCGCCGGGGGCGCCGGCAATGCCCACGGCGCCGATGACTTCGTCACCGGCCTTGACGGGCAGGCCACCACCCAGCAGCAGGTAGCCTGGGATATGCACCAGATTGGCGGCACCGGGGTTCTTTTGTGCGCCTTCCATCATCGCCAGGGTGTTGTTCTTGGCGGATGCCGAGGTGAAGGCCTTGAGGCGGCTGCCTTCCAGCGTGTGGGGGCCGGCGTTGTCGGCACGCTGTATGGCACGCACGGTGCCGGCGCGGTCGACCACGGTGGCGGTGACGGCATAGCCATCGGCCGTGCAGGCGGCCACGCTCTGGGCCGCGATCTGGTTGGCCAGTTCCAGCGACATGTTTTTTTCCACGCGCACAGCCTGTGCATGGGAGGCGCTGGCGATCAGGCCCAGGCCCAGAACGAGTGCGGAAGAGAAGGTGCGGCGCATAGCAATTTTTCCTCAGTGAAAAGTGGCGCGCAGACAGTGCAGCGCTCGGGTGTCACTGTAAAAACTGCAGCAGCCAGGCGCCATTCGTGCGGCTACGCCCGGGCCTGCGTAGAACTACGGAGCGGGCGGCGTCGGCGGCTGCAGGCCGTGCGCGCTACAGCTCCGTCAGCGGGGCATAGCGGCGAATCAGCCAGGCCAGCGAGGGCGCCTGCAGCTTGGCAAACAGATTGGCCCGGTGGGTTTCCACGGTGCGGGGCGACACATCCAGCGCACGGCCGATTTCCTTGTTGGTCAGTCCCTGCACGATCAGGGCCAGCACCTCGCGCTCCCGGGGCGACAGCTGGGCGTAGTGCTCCTGGGCCGCGCGGTCGGCCTGGGTCCGGGCGCGCAGGCGCACGTGCTGGCGTACCGCCGTCTGCAGGGCTTCCAGCAGCACTTCGTCATCGACGGGCTTTTCCAGGAATTCGGCCGCACCACCCTTGAACGCACGCCGGCACATATCGACCGTGCCATGGCCGGTGAGCAGGATGACGGGCTGGTCCACCCCTTGCTCCATCAGCTGCGCCAGCAAGGCCAGGCCGCTGACGCCGGGCATGCGCACATCCAGCACGATGGCGCCGATGGACTGGCGGTCGAACTGCGCGGCGAACAGCACCGGGTCGGCCCAGCTTTGCACCCGCAGGCCCACGGTGCTGATCAGCAGGGCCAGGCTGTCGCGCACGGCCTGGTCGTCGTCCACCAGGTGGATCAAGGGGGAGTGTTGGTGGTCACCGGATTCGGGCATGGAAGACATCAAGGGGTATCCGCAGCGCGGGTGGGCATGGCAGGCAGCTGCAGCTCGAAGCAGGCGCCGCGCAAGGGGCCGCCGTCCACCAGCCGCAGCTGGCCGCCCATGGATTCGGCCAGCCCCTGGCTCAGCGTCAGCCCCAGGCCCAGACCCTGGGCACGCGTGGTGGCAAAAGGGGTGAACAGGCGCTCGCGCAGCTCCGGGGCAATGCCGGGTCCGTTGTCCTGCACAGTCAGCAGCAGGTGCCGGCCCTGCGGGCGGTGTTGAATCAGCAGCTGCCGCTCGGCCGCGGGTACCTGTTCCATGGCCTGCAATGCGTTCAGCAGCAGGTTGTGCAGGATTTGCTGCAGGGCAATCGGGTCGGCCTGGGCGGGCGGCAGCGGCGGCGTGGGCAGCGGCGCCTGGCATTGCACCTGGCGCTGGCGCAGTTCGGGCTCCAGCAGGTGCAGGGCATCGGCCACGGCCTGTGGCAGCGGCACGGCCTGGGACTGCGTGGCGGTATCGGGCCGCTCCACCAGACGGCGCAGGCGACCGATCACGGCTGAGGCCCGCTTGGCCTGCTCGGCGGCCTGCTGCATGGCCTGGCGCGCGGCGTCCACATCCGGTTCGGCGTCATCCAGCAGGCGGCGTGCGGCCTGGCTGTTGGAGAGGATGGCGGTCAGCGGCTGGTTCAGCTCATGGGCCATGCCAGCGGCCAGTTCGCCCAGGGTGTTGAGGCGCGCAATCTGGCCATATTGCAGCAGCTGTTCGGCCCGCTGGCGGGCGGCGCGTTGCTGCCAGGCGGCGCGCAAGGCCGCCACTGCCAGTGCCCAGGCCAGGGCCCAGACCAGCATGCTGGGCCACGGCAGTAGGCGCGGATGCAGCTTGTAGCGTTCGTGCAGTTCCAGCACCTGGCTGGGGGAGGACAGGGTCTTGCTGACGGACAGGGCCCAGCCGGGTGCCTGGGCGTCGTCCGCGCCGTGCTGCAGCACCAGGCTTTGGGTGCCTTGCGCCAGCCAGATGCGCACCGGGCTGTGGCTGGCGGGATAGGGCCATTCATCGGCGGGCACGGTGGCGTGCAAGTCCAGTTTCAGCGCATAGCTGGCGGGCTGGCCGGCCTGGACCACAAACAGCTTGCCCTGGGCCAGGCGGCTGGCGTCCATCTGCGCATGGCCGCTGGCGGCGGATTGCTGCTCCAGCGCCTGCAGGTCCGCCGGCCAATGGGCAGGCCAGGGCTGGTCGTCGCGCCGCTGGGCCACGCCCAGCACCTGGGGGTACAGCGTGGAGAGCCCGCTGCTGCCGGCATTGGCCGCGGCATCGCTGGACAGGGCCGGCTGCAGCAGCGACAGCGTGGCCAGAATGGCATCGTGCTGCGCCAGCTGCTGGCTCAGCAGCCGGTGGGCCACGCGGGCATTGGTGGTGAAGGTTTCGTGCAGTTCCTGCAGGCGTTGCTGGGCCAGCCACGCGGCGCCGCCGCCTGCGGCGAGTGCCCAGGCCAGCAGCCATCCAAGCCATGGGCGCTTCCAGTTCATGGCGCGGATTGTGGCATCCGAAAGGATCCTCCGGCACGGGTGGGGCCGTCCATGCCCGCTGCGCCGCCGCGGTCCCGGGGGGCGCGGATGCGGCCGGGTCAGCCCTTGGCGAAGAACAGGCCGGCCATCACCAGGCCGGTGGCCACAATGCCCCAGCGCAGCACGGGCGCAGGGATACGGCGCGCCACGCGGGCGCCGCCATAGCCGCCGGCGGTGGCGGCCACCATCATCAGCAGGGCCTGCGGCCATTCCACAATGCCGCCGACGGCATAGATGGCCACGGCAATGGCCGTCAGCAGGGCGGAGACCACGTTCTTCATGCCGTTCATGGCGTTCAGCTGGGTCTGGCCCAGCAGGCCGAACAGGGCCAGTAGCAAGATGCCCAGGCCGCCGTTGAAGTAGCCGCCGTAGATGGCCACGGCCAGCATGCCCAGGGCGGCCTTACCGGTGGACGGGGTGGCCTGCGCGGCATTTTTGCCGGCGGCCCAGGCGCGCAGCTGCGGACCGAAGGCGAACAGGGCGGTGGCGGCCAGCAGCAGCCAGGGCACCACCTTGCGGAAGGTGGCATCGGGTGTGAACAGCAGCAGCGCGGCGCCGGCCGACCCGCCCAGCAGCGACAGTGCCACCACCTGCCGCATGGACAGACCGGGGGGCGGTGCCATGTCGTCCTTGAAGCCCCAGGCCCCGGCGGCGTAGCCGGGCAACAGGGCCACGGTTCCGGTGGCATTGGCCACCACGGGCGGCACGCCGGTGAAGACCAGGGCGGGCAAGGTCAGAAAGCTGCCACCGCCTGCCACGGCGTTCAGCGCGCCAGCCACAAAAGCGGCGGCCAGCAAAAGTGCGATATGGCTCGCAGGGCCCAGGCCCAGAGCTTCCATGCAGTTGTCTCCCTGTCGGTGTTGTTGTGTGGTTGCGGGGCCGGGGCGGTCTGCAGCCACCGCCCCGTGGCGCGATCTTAGGGGGTGGCGCGGCGCGGTTTAGCTCGGCTGCAGCAAAGCAGTTTTGCGCGAACGACTCTAAAGCTTATTTGGAAATAAAGAAGTTGTTAAATATTCTTTTGAGGAATAAGAAAGGCTTCGCAGAATGCGGCTCCTGCCTTCAAGGAGTGTCCCGTGAACCTGCACCGCCATCTTTTCCGCACCGCCTGGGCCGCTTGGGCCATGGTGGCCGTGCCGCTGACTGCCCTGGCGCAGGGGCCGGACTACCCCGCTCGCGCGGTGAAACTGCTGGTGGCGAACGGTCCGGGCAGTGCCCCGGACATCCTGGCCCGCCAGGTGGGCCAGCAACTGTCCAAAGGCTGGGGCCAGCCGGTGCTGGTGGAGAACAAGGGCTCGGCCGGCGGTGTCTCGGCGGTCGATGCCGTGGTCAAGTCCGCACCGGACGGCCACACCTTGCTGGTGGGCGGGGATGGTGCCATCACCATCATGCCCCACCTGCAGCAGCACCTGCCGTATGACGTCAAGCAGGACCTGGTGCCCGTCATCAAGCTGGGCCAGGTCGATTTTGTGCTGGTGGCCCACCCGCGCCATGGTTTCAAGACCGTGCAGGACCTGGTGAAGGCTGCGAAAGCCAGGCCGGGCGGGTTGAACTACGCGTCGGCCGGTGCAGGCAGTGCCCTGCACCTGTCGATGGAGCTGCTCAAGCAGCGTGCGGGATTTTTTGCCACCCACATTCCCTACCGGGGCGGTCCGCAGGGGCTGCAGGATGTGCTGGCCGGGCAGGTGGATGCCATGTTCATTGCCGTGGCACCGGCGCTGGCGCATATCCAGAGCGGCAAGCTGGTGGCGCTGGCCGTGTCGGGTGCGCAGCGCAATCCGCTGCTGCCCCAGGTGCCCACCGTGGGCGAGACCTATGCGGGCTACCAGTCGGCCACCTGGTTCGGCCTGTTCGCCCCCAAGGGCACGCCCCAGCCGGTGCTGCAACAGCTGGCGCGCGATGCCGGCCAGACCCTGGCCGATCCCCAGCTGCGCAGCCAGCTGGCCCAGCAGGGCATTCAGACCACCGGCGAGACGCAGCAGGCATTTGCCCGGCAGGTGCAGGGCGACTATGTGCGCTACGCACAGCTGGTGCAGGCGATTGGCCTGAAGCTGGAGTGAACGGCGGTCAGGAGGGGCGCCCGAGGTTGTGTGGCGCGCAGCGCCGTGCCTATTTGGCGTACGGGTCGGCGTAGCCCAGCTCGGCCATGATGTCGGTCTCGTAGGCCTCCATCTCGTCGGCATCGGCCTCGCTGGTTTCGTGGTCCCAGCCCTGGGCGTGCAGCGTGCCGTGCACCAGCAGGTGGGCGTAATGCTCTTCCAGGGTCTTGTTCTGTTCCTGCGCTTCGCGCTCCACCACCGGGCCGCAGATCACCAGGTCGGCCATCACCGTGGGTTCCTGCTGGTAGTCGAAGGTCAGCACATTGGTGGCGTAGTCCTTGTGGCGGTACTCGCGGTTGAGCTGCTGGCCTTCTTCGGTGCCGACGATGCGCACCGTCATTTCGGCGTCCACGGCCAGTGCGTGGCGGATCCATTTCGCGACCAGGCTGCGGGTCAGCAGGGCGCGGTGGGCGGCCAGGTTGTCGAACTTGCCAAACTGCAAGGAGAGTTCTAGTTGGTTGAGAGCCATATCAAGTGTCCAGTGTGCGCGCCCCGCCCGGGCGCCTGGCGCCGCCCATGCCGTGGAGCAGACGTTCGGCAGCGCCGGTCCGCCGCCGGGGCGGCCGGGTCGATTGAGGCCAGGGCGCGAAGCGGTGCGGGAGGTCAGCGTGCGCGGCCGGTCCCGTTGGCGTCGTAGGCATCCACAATGCGCGCCACCAGCGGGTGGCGCACCACATCGGCGCTGGTGAAGCGGTTGATGGAGATGCCCTTGACCCGCTTGAGCACGCGTTCGGCGTCGATCAGGCCGCTCATCGCCCCCTTGGGCAGGTCGATCTGGCTCACGTCGCCCGTCACCACGGCCTTGGCGCCAAAGCCGATGCGGGTGAGGAACATCTTCATCTGCTCGGGCGTGGTGTTCTGCGCCTCGTCCAGGATCACAAAGGCGTTGTTCAGCGTGCGCCCGCGCATGAAGGCCAGCGGCGCGATCTCCAGCGCATTGCGCTCGAAGGCCTTCTGCACCTTGTCGTAGCCCATCAGGTCGTACAGCGCGTCGTACAGCGGGCGCAGATAGGGGTCGACCTTCTGTGTCAGGTCACCGGGCAGAAAGCCCAGGCGCTCGCCGGCTTCCACAGCCGGACGGGTCAGCACAATGCGCTGCACGGCGCTGCGCTCCAGCGCGTCCACGGCGCAGGCCACGGCCAGGTAGGTCTTGCCAGTGCCGGCCGGGCCAATGCCGAAGGTGATGTCGTGCTTGCCGATGTTTTCCAGGTACATGGCCTGGTTGGGCGTGCGTGCGCGCAGGTCGGCGCGGCGGGTGGTCAGTTGCACGGCGGTGGCGTCGGGCTCCAGCATCTCGGCGTCGCCGGCCAGCATCAGCTGCAGCGTGTCGTCGGAGATGGGGGCGTCGGCCATTTCATACAGGGCCTGCAGCAGCTCCATGGCCTGCTGGGCCTTGGCCTTGGGGCCGTCCACCTTGAATTGCTCGTGGCGGTGGGCGATCTTGACCTGCAGCCCCACTTCGATGGTGCGCAGGTGGGCATCGGCCGGGCCGCAGAGATTGGCCAGGCGCAGGTTGTTGTGGGGTGTGAAGGTGTGGCGCAGTATCACGCGGATAATTCCATCCAATGTGCCGCTACCACAGCGGCGAAAGTAGCGGTAAAAGCAGCGGCTTAAGGAAACCAATGATAGGCAAACTGACGGGCACCCTGATCGAGAAGAACCCTCCCGAGGTCCTGCTGGACGTGCATGGCGTGGGCTATGAGGTCCAGGTGCCCATGAGCACGTTCTACAACCTGCCCGGGCTGGGCGAGAAAGTCAGCCTGTTGACGCACTTTATCGTGCGCGAGGATGCGCAGCTGCTGTATGGGTTTGCCACCCCGCAGGAGCGTCAGACTTTTCGCGAGCTGATCAAGGTCAGCGGCGTGGGGCCGCGCACCGCGCTGTCGGTGCTGTCGGGTATGGGGGCCGACGATCTGGCCCAGGCCGTGACGCTGCAGGAAGCCGGTCGCCTGGTCAAGGTGCCTGGCATCGGCAAGAAGACGGCAGAGCGCTTGCTGCTGGAGCTCAAGGGCAAGCTGGGCGACGCGATCGGCGGCAGCGGTGCGGCGGCCCAGATCAAGAGCGATGCCCAGGGGGACATCCTGCAGGCCCTGGTTGCGCTGGGCTATTCCGACAAGGAGGCCACCGCCAGCCTCAAGGCGCTGCCGGCCGATGTCGGTGTCTCCGAAGGCATCAAGCTGGCGCTCAAGGGCCTGACCAAGTAGGCACGGCTGCCCGGCCATGCCCGCCGTGGCGGGAGCGCCGAGGGGCGGCTGGGCTTATTTGCGGGCTGCGGCCTGCAGCTTTTCGACTGCGGCCCGGGTCTGCGCCACATGGGCCTCGGGGTCGGAGCCGATGTACACGAACTTCACCTTGCCGTCCTGGCCGATCACGTAGGAGATGCGGTCGGCACGCGCCGGGTTCGCGGCGGCTGCGGCGTCGTAGGCCCGGATGGTCTGGGCCTGGGGATCGGAGGCCACGGCAAACTGGTCGCGGCAGGCTTCGGTGGAGAAGCGCTGCAGCGTGGCGATGTCGTCGTGCGACATGCCCACCACGGTGGCTCCCAGCGCGGCGAACCGGGGCGTGGCCTCGGCAAAGGCATGGGCTTCCAGCGTGCAGCCCTGGGTGAAGGCCTTGGGGAAGAAATACAGCACCACCGGACCTTTTTTCAGCGTGGCGGCCAGGTCGAACGTAAATGGCTTGCCTGCCACGGCTGCGGGCGTGGTGAAGGCGGGCGCGGCGTCGCCCACCTGGAGGGCCGCCTGGGCCTGGGCGGCGCACAGCAAGGCCAGTGCGGCCGCCGTCTTCAGCACGCGGGAAAGGGTCATGGCAGTTCCTGAAAAAGGGTGCAAAGGGGTTGCCAGCATGCCACGGCCGGCCACACTGGCATAGCGCAGACCGCACGCCCTGCAGGGCGGCAGGGCCATGCAGTGGCCCAATCCCGCCACGGCGGCGCAGGGTGGTGCAGACACGGCACAATCCCTGCCATGACCATTGTTGTTGAAGATCTGGGCCCGGCATCGGAGCCTGCGCCGCGCATGGTGTCGGCGGGTGCTGTTTCCAAGAGCGAGGAACAGCTGGAGCGCGCCCTGCGCCCCAAGATGCTCGAGGAGTACGTGGGCCAGCAAAAGGCGCGCGAGCAGCTGGAAATCTTCATCGGCGCAGCCCGCAAGCGTGGCGAGGCGCTCGACCACGTGCTGTTGTTCGGCCCGCCCGGTCTGGGCAAGACCACGCTGTCCCACATCATTGCGGCGGAGCTGGGGGTGAACCTGCGCCAGACCAGCGGTCCGGTGCTGGAAAAGCCCAAGGACCTGGCGGCCCTGCTGACCAACCTCGAAGCCAACGATGTGCTGTTCATCGACGAAATCCACCGGCTCAGCCCCGTGGTGGAAGAAATTCTCTACCCGGCGCTGGAGGACTACCAGATCGACATCATGATCGGTGAAGGTCCGGCGGCGCGCAGCATCAAGCTGGACCTGCAGCCCTTCACGCTGGTGGGCGCGACCACGCGGGCCGGCATGCTGACCAACCCGCTGCGGGACCGCTTCGGCATCGTGGCGCGGCTGGAGTTCTATACGCCGGAGGAGCTGGCGCGCATCGTCACCCGCAGCGCCGGCCTGCTGGGCGCGCCCATTGATGTGCCGGGGGCACAGGAGATCGCCAACCGCTCACGCGGCACGCCGCGTATCGCCAACCGCCTGCTGCGCCGGGTGCGTGACTATGCCGAGGTCAAGGGCGACGGCAGCATCACCCAGGACATGGCGCGCAAGGCGCTGTCCATGCTGGATGTGGACCCACGCGGCTTTGACGTGATGGACCGCAAGCTGCTGGAAGCCGTGGTGCACCGCTTTGACGGTGGCCCGGTAGGGGTGGACAACATTGCCGCCAGCATCGGCGAGGATGCCGGCACCATCGAGGACGTGATCGAGCCCTATCTGATCCAGCAAGGCTATCTGCAGCGCACGCCACGCGGGCGCATTGCCACCAAGGCGGCCTACGCCCATCTGGGCCTGGTGCAGCCGCCGTCGGTGGCGGGCGGCTTGTTCGGCGACTGAGTGCTGGCGGGCGCTCGAGGGGGCTGCACTGGGCGCCCTCGGCGGCGGTGCCGGCCGGTGCCTCAGGCCTGCTGGCTGGTTTGCAGCATGCCGTGCACGATCAGCCACTGGGCGGCGTAGTAGGTGCCCAGCACCCCCAGCCCCGCCCAGGCCAGCGGGTGCACAAAGCGGTCGACGGCCAGCAGCGTGTCGCTGAGCATGAACAGTAGCGCCCCATAGGCCACGCAGCGCGCCGCGCGGCTGGCGCGCACCAGGGCTCGGCCCACGGCCTGCGCGGCCATCAGCGCGATCACCAGCACATAGGCGGCCACGGGCAGGCGCAGTTCCACCGGCAGATGGCCCCACAGCATGCTGTAGACCCCGGCGCCCAGCAGCAGGCAGGCCACCAGCGGGGTGCGCCGCGGCAGCCAGGGGGCATCCAGCGCAAACAGCCGGATGTAGCAGACATGGGCGCACAGGAACGCCACCAGACCGGGGATGAACAGCCCGTCCAGCATCAGGCAGACATCCCCCGCCAGGCTGAAGGCCAGGGCCGCCAGCAGCCAGTGGCGCGCCCGCAGCCGCCGGGCGCTGCGCGGGGCAAAACGCGGGGCACAGACCGCCAGCAGCGCCGCCACCATGGCCAACGGCTTGAACAACCGGTGCAGCTCCACCCAGCCGGCCTGGGCCGTGAGCATGGCGCCAGCCCCCACAGCCAGCAGAACCCATTGCCAGACATGGATGCGGCCAGGGGGCATGAAGATGGTGCGCATGGTGGGCAAGGCAAGTGGCAATGGCCGCAGTGTGCCGCGCAACGGCGGGGGCGGCATGGGGTGCTTTCCCCGTGGTGCGCCGCTGCAACGCGTGCCGGCAGTCCGCACAGCTCGCTCGGTCCGCTCTCGGTGGGCGCGGGCATGAAAAAGGCTGCCGAAGCAGCCTGTGTGTGGCGCGGTCGCCTTCAGCTGTCGCTGCCCCGCGCTTCGATGGCGCGGTTGATGCCCAGGGCTGCCAGTGTGCAGATGGCGCCGGACAGCAGGTACAGGCCCACGGCCACCGGGCCGAAGCGCGAGGACAGGCCCAGCGCCACCAGCGGCGCAAAGGCGGCGCCCAGCAGCCAGGCCAGATCGGACGAGTAGGCTGCGCCCACATAGCGCAGGCGGCGGGAGAAATTGGCCGTCACGGTGCCGGAGGACTGGCCGTAGGACAGGCCCAGCAGCACAAAGCCCACCAGGATGAAGGTGTTCTGTCCGGCGCTGCCGCCATCCAGCAGGAAGGGGGCAGCAAAGCTGAACAGACCGATCAGCACCGCCATGGTGCCCAGGGTGTTGCGGCGGCCAAAGCGGTCGGCCAGCTTGCCCGACACCAGAATCCCCAGGCCGGCCAGCAGGCCGCCCAGCACCTGGGTCCAGAGGATGCTGGTGACGCTGTCTTCGCCGAACATGGTCATCCAGGACAGCGGGAACACCGTGACCAGGTGGAACAGGGCAAAGCTGGCCAGGGCCGCCAGGGCGCCGATCAGCACGTTGCGGCCTTCACCGCTGCGCGTCAGCTCGAAGGTGGGTACGGGCTCCAGTTCCAGCTTTTCCAGCAGGCGGGTGTAGGACTGGCCCACCACCAGCCGCAGGCGTGCGAACAGGGCGACCACGTTGATCGCGAAGGCCACGCAGAAGGGGTAGCGCCAGCCCCATTCCACAAACTCTTCGTGGCTCAGCGCCTTGTAGAGGTAGGCAAACAGTGCCGCTGCCACCACAAAACCCAACGGGGCGCCCAGCTGGCCGATCATGGAATACCAGCCGCGCTTTTCGGGTGGGGCGCTCAGTGCCAGCAGCGACGGCAGGCCATCCCAGGAGCCGCCCAGGGCCAGCCCCTGCAGGATGCGGAACAGCACCAGCAAGGCGATGGCATAGCGGCCCAGGTCAACATAGCCGGGCAGCAGTGCCATGCCCACCGTGGCGGTTCCCAGCAGGAACAGCGAGATGGTCAGCTTGGTGGCGCGGCCCCAGCGCTGCTGGATGACCATGGAGATGGCGGTGCCGATGGGGCGGGCGATGAAGGCCAGCGAGAACACGGCAAACGACGCCAGCATGCCGTTGAGCAGGGTGTAGTGGGGGAAGAACACGTGCGGGAACACCAGCACGCAGGCAATGCCGAAGACGAAGAAGTCGAAATACTCGGACGATCGGCCGATGATGACGCCGGCAGCGATTTCGCCGGGAGAAGCCTCTTCGTGCGTGTCGGCGTCGGACAGGTCTTCCGAGCCATGGAAACCGCCAGCAGGTGCGATGTTCGGATAAGCGAGGCCACTCATGAAACACACTCCTATGAGGTTGGTGTGCCTCCCTTCTACGCCCTTGGGCAGGGGCTCGCAATCGGATAAACGGCTTTTTAGGGGAAGTTCCCGATCTTGACGGCTATCAAGTGGCGACGGGCGGCAGCTGGAGGGCGGTCAAAACCCGGCTGTCAGCAGGGTTAGTGGCCAAAGTGCGCTGCCCGGGCGGAGGGTAAGGCGCGTCCTGGGGTTAGTGTGTAAGCGTTAACCCGTGCCGTTCAAGCAGAAAAAAATGCCGTGGAAACAAAGAGTTAAGGACTTTTTGCCGCCAGGGGCATAAAACGCCTAACTGATGTGCTTCGGCCTTGCAATGACCCAGCGCAGGGCTGCGGTGGACAAAATGTCCAATCGCAAAAAACCTTGATCGAAGTAAATTCGCAACGTCTTGTAATCCGCGCCGACATCCGTCTGTGCGTGTCTTTTTGCGTCTATAGCATGTTTCAATCCAAGGAAATCCGTGGGCCCGCGTGGCTCGCGGCGGCCGCCTTGATAGCCAGTCTGACTGGTTGCAGCAAGGCCGTCGTACTCAATCCCGCAGGTGACATCGCAGCCCAGCAGGGCCAGCTGGTGGTGACTGCCACCCTGCTGATGTTGATCATCATCGTGCCGGTGATTCTGTTGACGCTGTTGTTCGCCTGGAAGTATCGCCAGTCGAACACCGAAGCCGAATACGATCCCGAATGGCACCATTCCACGGCCCTGGAGCTGGTGATCTGGAGCGTTCCGCTCATCATCATCATCGCCCTGGGCGCGCTGACCTGGATCAGCACCCACAAGCTCGACCCCTACCGTCCGCTGGACCGTGTGTCTGAAACTAAGGCCTTGGCGCCCGAAATCAAGCCCCTGGAAGTGGAAGTGGTGGCCATGGACTGGAAGTGGCTGTTCTTCCTGCCCGAGCAAGGCATCGCCACGGTGAACGAGCTGGCTGCACCGGTGGATCGCCCGATCCGCTTCAAGCTGACCGCCACCTCCACCATGAATGCGTTCTATGTGCCTGACCTGGCCGGCATGATCTATGCCATGCCCGGCATGGAAACCCAGCTGAATGCGGTGATCAACAAGGAAGGCGTGTTCCACGGCCTGGCATCGCACTACAGCGGTGCCGGTTTTGCCGGCATGACCTTCAAGTTCCACGGTCTGAGCAACGAAGGCTTCGACGCCTGGGTTGCCAAGGCCAAGGCCGAAGGCCAGCCCCTGACCCGTGACGCCTACCTCGACCTGGCCAAGCCCAGCGAGCGGGATCCCGTGAAGCGCTTCTCCAGCGTGGAAGACGGCCTCTACAGCAAGGTGCTGAACCGTTGCGTGGAAGACGGAAAGATGTGCATGCACCACATGATGGCCATCGACGCTGCCGGCGGCGAAGCCTACATGAAGGCCGCAGGTCTGAACCTGCCCCAGGACGTGTGCACGGTCCAGAACGCTGACCGCGTGGTGGCCCTCCTGGACCAACGCGATCAACCGGGTGCTGTGGCACAGCAGTAAGCATTGACGGCGGTCTGGCCTGCGTCTGCAAGCGGGGCCGCCACTTAGCAAGAGACTCGATATGTCTGGAAATACAACCTTGCCCAACGATCCGCTCATCGGGCGGATCAGCTGGGACGCCGTACCGATGGCGCATGAGCCCATCGTGTTATGGACTTTCATCGCCGTGGTCCTGGGTGGCCTGGTGATGATGGCGGCACTGACCAAGTTCCGCCTCTGGGGCCCTCTGTGGCGCGACTGGATCTGCTCGATCGACCACAAGAAGATCGGCATCATGTACATGATCCTGGGTCTGGTCATGTTCCTGCGCGGCTTTGCCGACGCGGCCATGATGCGTCTGCAGCAGGCCATGGCCTTCGGCGACAACCTGGGCTACCTGCCTCCGCACCACTACGACCAGATCTTCACTGCCCACGGCGTGATCATGATCTTCTTCGTGGCCATGCCTTTTGTGACCGGCCTGATGAACTATCTGGTGCCGCTGCAAATCGGTGCGCGTGACGTGTCCTTCCCGTTCCTGAACAACTTCAGCTTCTGGATGACCACGGCCGGTGCCGTGCTGGTGATGATCTCCCTGTTCCTGGGCGAGTTCTCCACCTCGGGCTGGCTGGCACTGTCCAATCTGGGCAACCAGAGCGGAAGCACCGGGCTGGATTACTACATCTGGGCACTGCAGATTGCGGGTGTGGGTACGACGCTGTCGGGTATCAACCTGATCGTCACCATCATCAAGATGCGCGCGCCCGGCATGAACCTGATGAAGATGCCCGTCTTCGTCTGGACCTCGCTGTGCACCAACGCCCTGATCGTGGCGTCCTTCCCCATGCTGACCGCGGCCCTGGTGCTGATGTCGCTGGACCGTTACCTGGGTACCCACTTCTTCTCGAACGACTTCGGTGGCAACGCCATGTTGTACGTGAACCTGATCTGGATCTGGGGCCACCCTGAGGTGTACATCCTGGTGCTGCCGGCTTTCGGCGTGTTCTCGGAAATCGTGGCCACCTTCAGCAAGAAGCGTCTGTTCGGCTACACCTCCATGGTGTACGCGACGGTGTGTATCACCATCCTGTCCTACCTGGTGTGGCTGCACCACTTCTTCACCATGGGTTCGGGCGCCAGCGTGAACACGTTCTTCGGCATCACGACGATGATCATCTCGATCCCGACGGGCGCCAAGATCTTCAACTGGCTGTTCACCATGTACAAGGGCCGCATCAAGTTTGATCTGCCCATGATGTGGACCGTGGCCTTCATGTGCACCTTCGCCATCGGCGGCATGACCGGCGTGCTGCTGGCAGTGCCTCCGGCCGACTTCGTGCTGCACAACTCGCTGTTCCTGATCGCGCACTTCCACAACGTGATCATCGGCGGCGTGGTGTTTGCCGTGTTCGCCGCCATCAACTACTGGTATCCCAAGGCCTTCGGCTACAAGCTGGATGTGTTCTGGGGCAAGTGCTCGTTCTGGCTGTGGCTGGTGGGCTTCTGGGTGGCCTTCACGCCGCTGTACATCCTGGGCCTGATGGGTGTGACCCGCCGTGCCAACCACTTCGAAGATCCTTCGCTGCAAATCTGGTTCATCATCGCTGCGCTGGGCGCCGCCATGATCGCCGCCGGTATCGGCTGCTTCCTGATCCAGATCGTCGTCAGCTTCTTCAAGCGCGACCAGCTGCGTGACGAGTCCGGCGACCCATGGGGTGGCCGTACGCTGGAGTGGGCCACTTCCTCGCCCCCTCCCCAGTACAACTTTGCCTTCACCCCCGTGGTGCACGACATCGATGCCTGGTGGGACATGAAGAAGCACAGCTACCAACGTCCGCTGACGGGCTTCCAGCCCATCCACATGCCCGCCAACACCGGCGCCGGCGTGGTGATCTCGGGCCTGTCGCTGGTATTGGGCTTTGCGCTGATCTGGCACATCTGGTGGCTGGCAGGCGTGTCGTTCGCAGCCGTGATCGTGGCTTCGATCATCCATACCTTCAACTACAAGCGTGACTTCTACATCCCGGCCGCCGAAGTGGTCGCCACAGAAGAAGCCCGCACTCTGCAGCTCGCTCGCCATGTCTGATATCCGTCATAACGCAGGCGCCGCAGGCGCCCTGGCTCCGCGGGAATACCACCTCGCGCACGAGCCCCATCCAGAGAACGGCACCTCGCTGGGCTTCTGGCTCTACCTGATGAGCGACTGTCTCATCTTCGCTGCCCTGTTCGCCACCTTTGGCGTGCTGGGTCGCAACTATGCCGCCGGCCCCACGGGCAAGGAACTGTTCGACCTGTCGCTGGTGGCCATCAACACGGCCTTCCTGCTGCTGTCGTCCATCACCTTCGGCTTTGCCATGCTGCAAAAGCAAAAGAAGAACGTCAGCGGCACGCTGACCTGGCTGGCCATCACCGGCGTGCTGGGTCTGTGCTTCCTGGGCGTGGAACTCTATGAGTTCCACCACCTGATCCACCAAGGTGCCACGCCCCAGCGCAGCGCCTTCCTGTCGTCGTTCTTCACGCTGGTGGGCACCCACGGCCTGCACGTGACCTTCGGCCTGATCTGGCTGGTCACGCTGATGATCCAGATCAGCAAGCACGGCCTGATCGAAGCCAATGTGCGTCGCATCAACTGCCTGTCGATGTTCTGGCACTTCTTGGACGTGGTCTGGATCGGTGTGTTCACCTTTGTGTATCTGATGGGGGTGCTGTAAATGAGCGCACACGACCTTCACGCCGGTCATGGCGACCATCATGACCACGATGATCTGCACGTCACCATGGGTGACTACGTCAAGGGCTTCATCCTGGCGGTGATCCTGACGGTGATTCCGTTCTACCTGGTGATGAGCGGTGCCATCGAGGACCGCGCTACCGGTCTGGTGGTGCTGGGTGCCTTTGCCATCGTTCAGGTGGTGGTGCACATGGTGTACTTCCTGCACATGAACGGCAAGATCCAGGGTGGCTGGACCATGCTGTCCACCGTCTTCACGGCGGTCTTCCTGGCCATTGCCGTGGCCGGTACGCTGTGGGTGATGTACCAGATGAACGCCCACATGATGCCGACGCACGAGAGCGCTCCGGCGGTCAGCCAGCCCGCCGCGGCGGACACGGCTGCGCCTGCGGTGCAAGCGCCTGCCGCAAGCGAAGCGGCTGCACCGGCTCCTGCCGAGCAGCCTGCCCATGGTGCCCATGGCAGCAACTAATGACGGTTGAAACTTCGGGGGCGCGCAAGCGCACCCGCTCCACCTTCACGAAGGCGGTGCTCGCGTTAGCGGGCATCGCCCTTTTTATTTCCTTCCTCAGCCTGGGGACGTGGCAGGTGCAGCGGCGCGCATGGAAGCTCGATCTCATCGAGCGCATCGACCAGCGCGTACATGCCCAGCCGGTGGCCGTGCCGGCACCGGCCGACTGGCCCCGGATCAGCAAGGAAACCCACGAATACCTGCCGGTGTCCGCGCAAGGTCGGTGGCTGGAAGGGCGCAGCGTGCTGACCCAGGCCGTGAGCGAGCTCGGTGCTGGCTTCTGGCTGCTGACGCCGCTGCAGCAGGCCGATGGCTCCCAGGTGCTGGTGAACCGCGGTTTCGTGCCGACCGCAGAGCGCAAGGCGTTTGCCGACCGCATTGCGGCCGCTGCCCCCGGTACCGCCGGTGCCGCCGCTGAGACGGTGGCCGTGACCGGCCTGCTGCGCCTGAGCGAGCCCAAGGGCGGCTTCATGCGCGAGAATGCTGCGGCCGAAGACCGCTGGCATTCGCGCGATGTGGCGGCCATTGCCGCTGCCAAGGGGCTGGTGCAGGCTGCGCCGTTCTTCATCGACCAGGGCCTGCCCGGCCAAGCCGTGGCCGAGAACCAGTGGCCCCGCCCCGGCATGACGGTGATCCATTTCAGCAACACCCACGCGGTGTATGCGCTGACCTGGTACGGACTGGCGCTGATGGTGCTGCTGGCCGCCTGGCTGGTGGTGCGCCATGAACGCCGCGCGCGCGAGGACGCCGCTGCGTAAGAACGTGGGCTGCCTGCGGCCTTGTACCGCCCTGCCGGGGAGAATTCCCAACGGCAGGGTTGGTGGCAAGGTCCCGGGCAGCGCTTCTTTTTGAAGTGCTGGCGCAATAGCCGTATGCACAGCGCCCCCACCCGGCACAGGGACAACGGGGCGCGGCGCTCCTGGGCACAATCATCGGGTGCTGTTTGCTGCCGAACCTTCCTCCTCCCGCGTTGAACGCAACACGGAACGCAAGAACCTGCGCCTGCTGATCCAGCTGCGCTGGCTGGCCGTGGTGGGGCAGGTCATCACCATCTCGCTGGTGCATTCGGGCATGGGCATTGCCCTGCCGTTGCTGCCCATGATGGCCGTGGTCTCGGCCCTGGCGTTGACCAATCTGGGCTATATGCTGTGGCTGCAGTGGCGCCCGGCCACCGTCACGCCCCGGGTGCTGTTCGGGGCCTTGCTGGCCGACGTGGTGGCCTTGGCGCTGCAGCTGTATCTGAGCGGGGGGGTGAACAACCCCTTCATCTATCTGTTCCTGCTGCAGGTCATTCTGGGCACGGTGTTGCTGCGTCCGCAGTACGCCTGGGCCATGGTGGGCATCACCGCCGTCTGTGTGGTGGCGCTGGCGTTCTGCTACCAGCCGCTGCCGGTGGTGCTGGGGGGCGGGTTGCCCAATCTGTACACCCTGGGCCTGCTGATCTGCTTTGCACTGACCACCATTCTGATGGTGGTGTTCATCACCCAGGTGGTGTCCAACCTGCGCCAGCGCGACAGCCGCCTGGCCGACATGCGCCAACGCGCCAGCGAGGAAGAGCACATTGTGCGCATGGGCCTGCTGGCCACCGGGGCTGCCCATGAACTGGGCACGCCGCTGGCCACGATGTCGGTGATCCTGGGGGACTGGCAGCACATGCGCCAGGTGCGCGAGGACGCCGACATGATGGCCGATCTGGCCGAAATGCAGGAACAGCTGCTGCGCTGCAAGGCCATCGTCAACGGCGTGCTGCTGTCGGCGGGCGAGACGCGGGCGGCCGGGCTGGAATCGACCACGCTGCTGCAGTTCCTGGAGCAGCTGGTGGCGCGCTGGCGCCAGCACCACGAGCCCGAGAAATTCTTCTTCACCCACCAGCTCGAACGCGATGTGCCCATCCTCTCGGATACCGCGCTGGAGCAGGTGATTTGCAATGTGCTGGACAATGCTTTCGAGGCATCGCCGCAGGAGGTGCACCTGCACCTGGAACGCAGCGACGACCAGCTGGAACTGGTGGTGCGCGACCTGGGCCCCGGCTTCACCGAGGCCATTCTGGCCAACCTGGGCAAGCCCTACCAGTCCACCAAGCAAGGCCGTCCGGGCCGGGGCGTGGGGCTGTTCCTGGTGGTGAACGTGGTGCGCTCCCTGGGCGGCAGCGTGCAGGCCGGCAACCGCATGCACGGCGGTGCCGAGGTGCGCATCCGCCTGCCGCTGGCATCCATCACTCTGGAGAACGACCATGGACACCCCACGCCAATTGCTGCTGGTTGAAGACGATGCCGCCTTCGCCCGTACGCTGGCGCGCTCGTTCGAGCGGCGTGGCTACCAGGTGATCCAGGCCTCCAGCGCGGAAGAGGTGGCCGAGCTGCTGCAGGTGCACCGCCCGCAGTATGCGGTGATGGACCTGAAGCTGGCGGGCAATGCCTCGGGCCTGAGCTGCGTGCAGATGCTGCACCAGCACAACCCCGAGGCGCTGATCGTGGTGCTGACGGGCTTTGCCAGCATTGCCACCGCCGTCGAAGCCGTGAAGCTGGGCGCCTGCCACTACCTGGCCAAGCCGTCCAATACCGACGACATCGAAGCCGCGTTCGGCCGCCTGGAAGGCGATGCCGAGGTGGAGCTGACGGCGCGGGCCACCAGCATCAAGACGCTGGAGTGGGAACATATCCACGAGACCCTGGCCGAGGTGGATTTCAACATCTCCGAAGCGGCACGCCGGCTGGGCATGCACCGTCGTACCCTCGCCCGCAAGCTGGAAAAACGCAGGGTGAGCTGAGGCTGCTGGCCTACGCTTCGCGGCGCACAGCACAACAGCACAGGTCGCCGCTGGGGCGATGCCGGTCTGCCCCGGTGGATCGGCCCGCCGGGAGGCGTTGGCGATCTGCCGCACAGCCCCCTGCCTGCGCGTTGGCCACCCCGGGACCGAGGCTGAAGCTGGCGACCCACAAAAAAGCCCGCTGCGGGTACAGCGGGCTGGGGTGTCTGTCGGGCGGAGACCTTTTTTCGGCGTGTCAGTACACTGTGCCCACCAGATAGTGGTCGATCAGCAGGGCGGCAAACACGCCGCTGAGGTGGATCAGCGAGAAGCGGAAGGTCTTGCGTGCCAGCGCGTCGGAATAGTTCATCCACAGGCGCAGCGCATACCAGCTGAAGCCCAGGCACAGCACGCTGGCCACGGCCAGGTAGAGCCAGCCGCTCATGCCGAAGATGACCGGCAGCAGGCAACCGGCAAACAGCACCAGCGTGTACAGCAGGATCTGCAGCTGGGTGTAGCGCGGGCCGTGGGTCACGGGCAGCATGGGCAGGCCGGACTTCTTGTAGTCTTCCACGCGGTACAGCGCCAGGGCCCAGAAGTGGGGCGGGGTCCACAGGAAGATGATCAGGAACAGGATCAGCGCTTCGGGGCCCACATCGCCGGTCATGGCGGCCCAGCCCAGCACGGGAGGCATGGCACCGGACGCGCCGCCGATCACGATGTTCTGGGGGGTGGCGGGCTTGAGCACCACGGTGTAGATCACCGCGTAGCCAATGAAGGTGGCCAATGTCAGCCACATGGTCAGCGTGTTGGTGAAGGCCAGCAGGATGGCCGCACCCACGGTGCACAGCAGGGCCGAGAAGGCCAGTGCCTGCTGCGGCGAGAGCTCGCCCTTGGCCGTGGGGCGCCAGCTGGTGCGCTTCATCCGCGCATCGATATGGCGTTCCACCAGGCAGTTGAAGGCGGCGGCCGCGCCGGCCACCAGCCAGATGCCGATGCAGGCCACGGCCATGTGCACCCACTGGGCGGCGGTGGGCAGGCCGGGGACGGCCAGCACCATGCCGATGAAGGCGCAGAACACGATCAGCTGCACCACGCGGGGCTTGGTCAGGGCGTAGAACTGGGTCCACCGCGACGGGGAGGTAAGGACTTCGGCATTCATGCGCGAGCTCTCCGGGCGCCTTGGGGCGCATGCAAAACAGAAACAGAAGGTGCGGTGCGGGTGGTGGCCAGCGACCAGGTCAGCACCAGCACCAGGGCGGCGGCGCCGCCGGTGTGCAGCACGGCGGCCACCAGGGGCCAGTCCAGCACCACGTTCGACAGGCCGGTGGCCACCTGCAGGGCCAGCAGGCCCAGCAGCCATTTGCGCTGCACGGCCAGCACGGGCTGCTGGCGCAGCTTCCAGGCCAGGGTCAGCAGGGCCACCACCACGGCGTAGGCCAGCAGGCGGTGGACGTAGTGGATGGCGGTCAACGCCTCGAAGTGGATGGGGTTGCCATTGGCCTGCAGGCCCAGCGGGCGCCACAGCTCGAACGCCTGGCTGAAGTCCATGGCCGGCCACCAGCTGCCCTGGCACTGCGGGAAGGTGGTGCAGGCCAGCACGGCGTAGTTGGTGCTCACCCAGCCGCCCAGGGCCGCTTGCAGAAACACCAGGGCCAGGCAGGCCATGGCGCCGTGGCGCAGGGCGGCTGGCAGCGGGGCGGGTGGGGTGGCGTTGCCGAACTGCTGGTGGGCCACTGCCTGCACGCACAGCAGCATCAGCAGCACCGTGCCACCCAGCAGGTGCAGGGTGACGATGGCGGGGAAGAGCTTCATGGTCACCGTCAGCGCGCCGAATGCGCCCTGGAGGCAGACCCAGAACAGCGTGAACGAGGCCCAGGCCGGGTGCATGGCCCCGCGCAGCGGGCTGCGCAGGTGCTGGCGCCAGGCCAGCACGGTGAGGGCGATGATCAGCACGCCCACGCCGGTGGCCAGGTAGCGGTGGATCATTTCCACCCAGGCCTTGCCATGGGTGACCGGGCCGGTGGGCATGGCGGTCTGGGCGGCGGTGATTTCCGCGTGTGCGCCCAACGGGCTGGCGTTGCCGTAGCAGCCGGGCCAGTCGGGGCAGCCCAGGCCGGAGTCGGTCAGCCGGGTGAAGGCGCCGAACAGCACCAGATCGAAGGTGAGGAACAGCGTGAGCACCGCCAGCGCCTGCCAGCGGCGCTGGGCCCCGGCATGCCGGTTGCGGCGCCAGACCCACAGCAGGGGCACCAAGGCGATGAGGGTGCCGAGCAGCATCAACTCCAGCACGGGTGCCAGATCGTAGAGTGCCTGCTCGGTCATCAATGCTCCTTGCCTGATAGCTACAACTGCAGGTGGTTCAGACCTGCAGCACAAAATTCGCCCCGACCGGCCAGCGGTCCAGGGTGGCCGGTGAGGGCCGGGGGGGTGTCGCAGAGAAAGGTGGCATGCACCCATCATGGCGTGGGCCCGACAGGCTGTGTGCTGGGGGCAACCCCGCCACGGCCGCACCTTCTGGGACGAAGGTGGTGGCAACCCGGACACGGCAAAGCCGCACCATCCACGGCACGGCGGCACCAAAAAACTGCGCGTTGTTTGATGTGCCGCAATTTTACCGGGCTGCATTGGTGCTTGGTGTGGGCGTGGACAATCTGTCCACACCGGCGCCCTCGAAAAGGGACTCCACGGCGCGGTCCGGCGCATGCACCCTGGCCGCAACGGCCCATGCCGTGGCGGTGCGGCAGCGGTTCCTGTGACAGGTTGTCGAAGAGGGGTTGAAAAAATCTTTTCAACCCGGCGGTACGTCCATTCTTGGGGCGATGCGAGCAGCGTCGCACGGCATGCGCGGATTGAAAAAATCTTTGCAGTCTGCAGGAACGCCGCATACCGGGCGATGGTCTGGTGTTCCACTCACCGCCGGCTTCGTCGCGGTTGCGCGTGCCCGCAGCGCCAGGGTCAGCGCTTGCCCAGCGCGTCCTTGATCTTCTGGTCGGTCTTGTACTGGCTCAGCGCGTAGACGGCCCAGATGGCCGCAGGAATCCAGCCGATCACCGTGATCTGCAGGATCAGGCACAGCAGGCCGGAAAACGGACGGCCGATGGTGAAGAACACGGAGAAAGGCAGCAGCAGGGCCAGAAGCAGTCGCATGGCGTATTCAGTCGGGTCGAAGGGGCAAAGGGGCCGCAGGGTGCGGCCACCGCTGCGCATTATCGGCAGCGGCGGGGTGCGCCGCCGGCGCAAGGTCATCCCTGGGCGGTGTCCCAGGCGGTGCCCACCTGCGCGGCCTGCATGCAGGCGTAGAGCTGGGTGCCGCCATGGTTGGCGCCGGGCCAGACCTGGTAGCTGCAGTCCAGACCGCGCACGGCCGCCAGGGCCGCAGGCAGATCGGCTGTGTTGCCCAGGCCCAGCGCACGCGCTGCCTGGGCGGCGGCTTCGCGCTCGGGATTGGCCGGGCGGTTGGCAGGGCGGCGGCCGGCCAGCTCTTCGCTGCCCTGGCTCAGGTGCAGGCTCAGGGCGCCGGGCAGCGCCTGGCCCTGCTGGCCGTAGCGCGCAATGAAGCGCTGGCATTCCTGTACCACCACCCCATCGCCCCACCACAGCGAGGGGCTGGCTGCCACGTGGCGCTGGAACATGCCGGGGCGCGTGAACAGGGCGTGTAGCGTGCACAGTCCGCCATAGGAATGGCCGACCAGGGTTTGCCGCTGGGGATGGAGGGGCAGGGCGGCGCGCAGCAGCGGTTGCAGCTGCTGGGCGATGAAGTCCAGGAACACATCGGCCCCGCCCTGGGCGCGGCCTTGGCTGTCGGGGCCCACGCCGTTGTACGGCAGGGTGTAGTCATAGGTGCGGGCGGTGCGGTCATGCACCTCGCCGCTGTGCTCCGGCAGTGCATGGCCCAGGCCCACGACGATGGCACTGCCGCTGCGCATTTCCGGTCCGCGGGCGCTGCGGTTGTGCACCAGCTGGGCGATGAAGGGGAACATCAGATTCCCGTCCAGCACATAGATCACCGGCCAGCCGCCAGCCGGTGCCGTGCCCTCTGGGACATACACCAGCACGCGGTGCTGGCGTGCAGTGTTGCTGCCCGGCAGCGGAGCCGCCGGCAGGTCGAAGCTGCGCACCCCCGGCATGGACCAGGGCTGCCAGTGTTGCGCGTTGGACGACGGCGCCATGGATGCTGTCGATTCCGCCTGGGAGGCACAGCCCGCCAAGGCCAGGGCCGGGGCGGCGAGGGCACCGGTGAGCCAGTCACGGCGGGAAGGGGTATACGGGCTGGAGGCAGGCAGTTCAGACATGGAGAGCAATCACGGCAAGAGCGAAATACGGGCGCACGGCAGCAGATGCCGTACATCCGTTGGAGTGTAGTTGATATTCATTCGCAATAAGGCCGAGGCGGCGGGCGATGGCGCTGCAGGTGGGACGACAGCGCGGCGGTCGGCCTCTGCAGCGGGCATGCGGTGTGCGCCAGCGACCATGGCGGCGCTGCCCAGGCCCGTCGCCCAGGCGGTTGGCCGCTGCGGCCCGGGCGGGCATACTCAGGCGCTTGTGATGAGGAGCTTCCAACCATGACCACTTTCACCCTGAGCAGTCCCGATATTCCCGCTGGCGGCAGCGTGCCTGCCCACTTCGAGGCCGATGTGTTCGGCTGCGGCGGTCGCAACGAATCGCCCGTACTGCAGTGGACCGGTGCCCCGGCCGACGCCCAGAGCTTTGCCGTGACCGTGTACGACCCGGACGCACCCACCGGCAGCGGTTGGTGGCACTGGCTGGTGGTGGATCTGCCGGCCGGCACCAGCGAACTGTCGGCCAATGCCGGCGCCAAGGGCAGCCGGACCTTGCCCGCTGGCGCGCGCCAGATGCGCAACGACTACGGTGCCTTTGCCTGGGGCGGCATGTGCCCCCCGCCCGGTGACAAGCCGCACCGCTACATCTTCACCGTGCACGCGCTGTCGGTGCCCAAGCTGGACATCCCAGACGACGCCACGGCCGCGCTGACCGGTTTCATGGTCAACGCCACCACCATCGCCAAGGCGTCGTTCACCTCGACCTACGCCCGTCCGGCGTAAGGGATCGGTTCAGCCGCCCTGCACCGGGCGGCCCATGGCAGACCGCCGGGCTGGAGGATCCAGTCCGGCTGTTTTTTTGTGCGTAGTGCACGCCGGGTGGCGGCCGCTCGCGTTCAGCTGAAGACTTCGTCGCGGGCGCTGTCGGCCAGGTGGGAGACATCGCCCCAGCCGACCAGGCTCAGGCCGCCCGGGGTCCACAGCAGGCGGTTGATGGCGGCGTTGCCGAGTTCCCAGGTGCGCGGGGCCTGCAGGTCCTGGTGGGTGGCCAGGCGGTAGAGCACGTCCATCACGCCGCCGTGCGCCACCAGGGCAATCTGGCCGCCGGTGTGCTGGGCGGCCAGCCGCTCCACCGTGTGCTGGATGCGGCTTTTCAGCATGGCCAGCGATTCGCCCCCGCCATCGGGCACGAAGTCCGGGTCGCGCTTGCGCCAGCGCAGCGCCTGCTCGGGCTGCTCGGCCTCGATTTCCTTGAAGGTGCGGCCTTCGAAGCTGCCGAAGCAGCGTTCGCGCAGACCGCTGTCCAGCACCAGGGGGGCGCCGGTGGTGCCGGCCACAGCCTGGGCGGTGGTCTGGGCGCGGGCCAGGTCGCTGCTGTAGATGGCGTCCAGCCGTTCGCCCGCCAGTGCCTCGCCGGCGCGTGCTGCCTGCCACAGGCCGATGTCGTTGAGCGGAATGTCCAGGTGGCCCTGGATGCGGGCGTCCACGTTCCAGGCGGTTTCGCCGTGGCGGATGGCAATGATGCGGGTGGCTTGCATGCGGAAAAGCCCTGGCGCACAGCGGGCTGCGCCGAGGCGGGAAAACCAAGGATCGGTGCGCACCCGCAAGGGTGGCCCGGCGTTCGGCCCATGGGCCTGTCAAACCATTGTCACGCAAAAGCGGCAGGGGGGCTGCGGTCGCGGTTTTGCTGCACTGCATGAGCGAGCGCCGTGTAGGGAAATAGCCCGCATGCGCACCTTTCCGCTAGCCTTGTCTGACATCTGTGGCGGCGCTGCCAGCCTTCGTGGCCTGCGATGCTGTCAGCCGGTGGTCAGCTTGCACGGATGGCACGGCTGCCAAGCCTGCTACAAATAAAAAAGCGTGCAGCGGCCTAGGGAAACTCCCAAAAGCTAACTACTAATTCGAATAAAAAACAAGATATAACATCATTCTGGTTATATGTTGCACTGGCCGGGTACGCATCTTGCTGCCGGCTGCATTCCCTCTCGACTGCCCGTTGCGGGCACTGACCTTTCTCGGAGACTTCCATGACCTTGAAGACCCTGGGCACTGCCCTGCTGGCCGCTGGCCTGTTGACTTCGGTGGGCCTGGCCCAAGCGGACACCGTGCGCTGGGCACGTTCGGCCGACGTGACCACGCTGGACCCCCATGTGTTCAACACCGGCACCAACTTCGTGCTGATGCACCAGATGTATGAAACCCTGGTGAACCGCAGCGCCGACGGCAAGCTGGAGCCCACGCTGGCCCTGTCGTGGAAGATGACCAGCGACCCCAGCGTGTGGGAGTTCAAGCTGCGCCCGAACGTGAAGTTCCATGACGGGACGCCGTTCACCGCCAAGGATGTGGTGTTCTCGCTGAACCGTGCCCGGGGCCCGAATGCGCAGGTGAAGTCGCTGCTGGCTTCGGTCGAAGACATCAAGGCCGTGGACGACCTGACGGTGCACGTGAAGACCAAGGGCCCGAACCTGATCTTCCCGAACAACCTGACCAATCTGTTCATCATGAGCGAGAAGTGGTCCAAGGACAACGGCGCCGTGGATACGCAGGACGCCACCAGCAAGACCGAAAACGGTGCCACGCGCGCCGTCAACGGCACCGGCCCCTATGTGCTGGCCAGCCGCGAAGTCGATTCCAAGACGGTGATGAAGCTCAACCCCAACTACTGGGGCAAGGGCAAGGCCCCGCTGCAGGTGACCGAGCTGGTCTATCTGCCCATCAAGTCGCCCGCCACCCGTGTGGCCGCGCTGCTGTCGGGTGAAGTCGACTTTGCCCAGGACATTCCTGCGCAGGATGTGGCACGCCTGAAGCAGGACAGCAAGCTGCGCATCAACGAAGGTCCGGAAAACCGTTCCATTTTCCTGGGCCTGAATGTGGGTGCGCCCGAGCTCAAGAGCAGCAATGTGAAGGGCAAGAACCCGTTTGCCGACCCCAAGGTGCGCCAGGCGGTGGAGCTGGCCATCGACCGCGACGCCATCAAGCGCTCGGTGATGCGCGGCCTGTCCATCCCTTCGGGCGTGATGGCGCCGTCGTTCGTGAATGGCTATGAAAAGGCCATGGCCGCCTATCCCAAGGCGGATGTGGCCAAGGCCAAGGCCCTGCTGGCCGAAGCCGGCTACCCCAACGGCTTTACCGTCACGCTGCACACCCCCAACGACCGCTATGTGAACGATGAAGCCATCAGCACGGCCGTGGCCGGTTTCCTGGGCCGCATCGGCATCAAGACCGAAGTCTCGGCCCGTCCCATCGCCATGCACAGTGTGGGCATCGTGAAGGCGGAAAGCGACTTCTACCTGTACGGCTGGGGCGTTCCCACCTATGACTCGGCCTACATCTTCGACTTCCTGGTCGCCACCCGCGGCAAGGAAGGCCGTGGCGCCCAGAATGCCACGCACTACAGCAATGCCGAGCTGGACAACAAGATCATCTCGCTCTCGTCCGAAAGCGACAAGGCCAAGCGCGATGCCACGATCAAGCAGATCTGGGACGTGGTGCAGAAGGAGCGTTTCTACATTCCGCTGCATGACCAGGTGATCCACTTCGCGTCGGTCAAGAAGATCAACGTGCCGGTGCACCCTGACAACGTGCTGCACTTCAAAGACGTCAAGTTCGTGAAGTAAAAGTCTATGCTGGTCCATCTGCTGCGCAGGCTGGGCCAGTCAGTCTTGGTACTGCTGGCCGTCTCCTTTATTTCCTTCATGGTGTTCCGCCACATCGGCGATCCCACCATCAGCCTGCTGGGCGAGGACGCAACGCTCGAAGAGCGCGTAGCGCTCACCGAAGAGCTGGGTTTCAACAAGTCCGTTCCCCTGCAGTACCTGCACTATGTGGGCAAGGTGCTGCAGGGCGATCTGGGCATTTCCTACCGGCTCAAGCGGCCGGTGGCCGACATCATTGCCGAGCGCCTGCCCGCCACGCTGGAGCTGGCGCTGACCGCGGCGGTCTTTGCGCTGCTCATCGGTGTGGTGCTGGGGGTGTACACCGCGCTGCGGCGCGAGGGCTTTTTCAGCCGCGCCATCATGACGGTGTCGCTGGTGGGGGTGTCGTTGCCCACCTTCCTGATCGGCATCGGCCTGATCTACCTGTTCGCGGTGGAGCTGCGCTGGCTGCCCTCGTTCGGACGGGGCGAGACGGTGAGGATCGGCGGCTGGGAAACCGGGCTGCTGACCGCGTCCGGCCTGGCGGCCATCATCATGCCCGCCATCACGCTGGGCTTCTACAACATGACCTTGATCATGCGGCTGGTGCGGGCCGAGATGCTGGAAGTGCTGCGCTCCGACTACATCCGCTTCGGCCGTGCCCGCGGCCTGAAGGAACGTGACCTGTATTTCGGCCATGCGCTGCGCAACACGCTGATTCCCGTCATCACCATTGCCGGTCTGCAGATCGGCTCGCTGATCGCCTTTGCCATCGTCACCGAAACCGTGTTCCAGTGGCCGGGTGTGGGCCTGCTGTTCATTTCCTCCATCCAGGGCGTGGACGTGCCCTTGATCGCCGCCTACCTGATGTTCATTGCGCTGCTGTACGTGGTGATCAATCTGCTGGTGGACTTTTTGTACGTGCTGGTGGACCCCCGCCTGCGAAAGAAATAAGGGGGCAGCATGACTGACACCGTGAAACAAGAAGTGGCGCAGCCGCTGCCGCGCGGCTGGAAGGCCAGCGATTCGCCGGTCAAGCGCGCCTTTGCCAAGTCGCGCCTGGTGCAGGTGGCCTGCGGCACGCTGCTGCTGATCGTGCTGGCCACCATCTTTGCGCCCTTGCTGGCCTGGCAGAACCCGTTCGATCCGGCCAACCTGGATTTGATGGATGCCTTCACCGCCCCCTGGAGCCAGGGCATGGGTGAGGCCTTCTACCCGTTGGGGGCGGACGACCAGGGCCGCGATGTGTTCAGCGCCATTCTGTATGGCCTGCGCATGTCGGTCTTTGTGGGCGTGTCCGCCGTGGCGCTGTCGCTGATCATCGGCGTGCCGCTGGGGCTGATCGCCGGCTACGCCGGTGGCTGGTTCGACACGCTGCTGATGCGCATTGCGGACATCCAGCTCACCTTCCCGGTGATCCTGGTGGCCCTGCTGATCTTCGGCATTGCCCGTGGCCTGCTGCCCGAGGGCTACCGCGACGACATGGCGGTGTTCGTGATCATCGTGGCCATCGGCCTGTCGGACTGGGTGCAGTACGCCCGGACCGTGCGCGGTGCGGTGATGGTGGAAAAGCAGAAGGACTATGTGCTGGCCGCCCAGCTCATCGGTCGTTCGCAGACCGCCATCCTGACCAAGCACATCCTGCCCAACCTGCTGGCGCCGATCCTGGTGATTGCGACCATCAGCTTTGCCCACGCCATCGTGGCGGAATCCACGCTGTCCTATCTGGGCGTGGGCCTGCCGCCCACTTCGCCTTCGCTGGGGACCTTGATCCGCATCGGCCAGGGCTTTCTGTTCTCGGGGGAGTGGTGGATCCTGCTGTTCCCCTCGCTGGTGCTGCTGGCACTGGCGCTGTCCGTCAACCTGGTCGGCGACTGGCTGCGTGACGCCCTGAACCCCAAGCTGCAATGACCATGACCACTGACACCATCCCTACCGTGGCTGACGGTGATGTGCCCGTGCTGCGGGTGCGCCACCTCAGCGTCACCTTCGATACCTACAAGGGCCCGGTGCATGTGCTGCACGACGTGTCCTTCGACATTGCGCGCGGGGAAATCCTGGGCGTGGTGGGCGAATCGGGCGCTGGCAAGTCCATGACCGGCTCGGCCGTCACCGGCTTGATCGAACCGCCGGGCCGCATCTCCGGCGGCACGGTCGAGCTGTTTGGTCAGCGCATCGACCAGCTCACCGGCGAAGACCTGCGGCGCATCCGCGGCAAGCGCATCGGCACCATCTTCCAGGATCCGCTGACCAGCCTGAACCCGGTCTACACCGTGGGCCGGCACCTGGTGGAAACCATCCGCACCCATTTGCCCGTCAGCGAGAAAGAGGCCGAGGCCCGTGCCCTGGCGCTGCTGGAGGAAGTGGAGATTCCCCATGCCAAGGAACGCCTGGCGCAGTACCCGCACCAGTTTTCCGGCGGCATGCGCCAGCGGGTGGCGATTGCGCTGGCGCTGTGCGCCGAGCCCGAGCTGATCATTGCCGACGAGCCCACCACGGCGCTCGACGTGTCCGTGCAGGCGCAGATCATTGCCTTGCTGCGCAAGGTCTGCAAGGAGCGCGGTGCTGCAGCCATGCTGATCACCCACGATATGGGCGTGATCGCCGAGACAGCCGACCGCGTGATGGTGATGTACCAGGGCCGTGTGCTGGAAACCGGCCCGGTGCGCCAGGTGCTGGATGCGCCGCACGAACCCTACACTCAGGTGCTGATGGCGGCCATCCCCAGTGTGCGCCAGCGCGTGCTGCGCCTGCCGGTGCCCGAAGTGGGGGGCGGACCCGTTCCGGCCGCCGTGCCGTGGACGCCCAAGGCAACCGCTGCGGATGCCCAGGGGGCCGGTGCGAAGCCGCTGCTGGAGGTGCAGAACCTGGGCAAGGACTACGACCTGTCCAGCGGCTGGCTGGCCCGGCTGCTGGCGCGCGAGGAGAAGAAGATCCTCAAGGCCGTGGACGGTGTGTCCTTCAGCATCCGCAAGGGCACGACGTTTGGCCTGGTGGGGGAGTCCGGCTCGGGCAAATCCACCGTGGCGCGCATGGTGGCGGGACTGACGCCGCCCACGCGCGGCACCATCCTGTTCGACGGCGTGGACAAGTGGAGCCCTGCGGCCCAGACCGTGGCCATGCGCCGGCGTTTCCAGATGATCTTCCAGGACCCGTATGCCAGCCTGAACCCCCGCTGGACGGTGGAGGAGCTGATTGCCGAGCCACTGCAGGTGCTGGGCATCACCCGCAACAAGGACGAAACCGCTGCACGCGTGCAGGAGGCGCTGCGCCGCGTGCGCATGAAGCCGGACGACGCCAAGAAGTACCCGCACCAGTTCTCCGGCGGGCAACGCCAGCGTATCGCTGTGGCGCGTGCCCTGGCCAGCCAGCCGGAATTCATCATCTGCGACGAGCCCACGTCCGCGCTGGACGTGTCGGTGCAGGCCCAGGTGCTGAACCTGATGCGCGATCTGCAGGACGAGTTCGGCCTGACCTATCTGCTCATCAGCCACAACCTGGCGGTGATCCGCCACATGTGCGACGACATCGGCGTGATGCAGCGCGGCAAGCTGGTGGAAGCCGGTGAGGCCGCTGCCGTGCTCGACGCCCCGCAGCATGCCTACACCCGCGAGCTGATGGCGGCGATTCCGGACATTGCCCACGTGCATGCCTGAACCCGGTGCCCGTCATGGACGGGCACCGCTGCCAGCCCCCTCCAACGAGGCACCGGCCTGCGGCTGCAGCGCCGCGCGGATCAGTCCTGTGCGCTGTCCTGTGTGGCGGCCTCGGGGTTGACGAGCTGCGTGCGCAGCGTGGTCAGGATTTCTTCGGACAGCGCCGGGTTGCCGGCCGCCGTGGCGCGTGCCAGCACCAATGCGCCCACCATGCTGGACAGCATGGTGATGGTGCGTGCGCGTTCCTCGGGCGTGGCAGGACGTTGGTCGCGTGCGCTGGCAGGCATCAGGGCGCGGGCAAAGCGCTGGATGTTCTGCTCCACGCCCTGGGCAAACACCGCTGACATCTCCGGCCCGGCGCGGGCCGCATCCACGGCCAGCGCCGCAGCAGGGCAGCCGTTGCCAGGGTGGTCGCGGTGGGTGGTGGACAGGTAGCTGTCCACCAGGGACTGCAGCAACTGCTCGGGCCCGGCGTCAGCGCGCGGTGTGTCCAGCGCCTCCAACGGCGTGATGGTCCAGTCGAAGGCCCGCAGGCAGGCCTCGCGCGCCAAGGCATCCTTGGATTCGAAATGGCGGTACAGCCCGCCGTGGGTCAGGCCGGCGTCGCGGGTGATATCGGCCACGCCGACGCCGGCCAGGCCGTGCTCCCGGTACAGGCGGGCGGCGGCATCGACGATGCCGGCGCGGTTCTCTGCAGCTTGTGCCTTGGATACTTTCATGGTTTTAGATGATGCTAATCATCAAAACAATTATGATGATGCCTCTCATCATAAGTGCCGGGCTTCCCGGCTGCCTACCATGAAGCAGTTTTCCCTCTCCATTGCCCTGCCGCTTGTGGCGCCGATGCTGGCCGGAGGCCGGGCATGAGCCGCCGCGTCGTGATCACCGGCCTGGGGCTGGTCTCGCCCCTGGGCTGTGGCGTGGAGCTGGCCTGGCAGCGTCTGCAGGCCGGGCAGTCCGGCATCCGTGCGCTGGATGCGGCCGTGTGCGACGGCATCGACACCCGCATCGGCGGGCGCGTCCCGGGTCTGGAAGAAGACCCCGAAGGGGGCTGGAACGCCGATGCCGTGGTGTCGGCCAAGGACCAGCGGCGCATGGACCGCTTCATCACGTTCGCACTCGGGGCGGCGGACCAGGCGCTGGCCCAGGCCGGCTGGCACCCGCAGGACGAGGTGGCGCGGCAGCGCACGGCCACGGTGATTGCATCCGGCATTGGCGGCTTCGGGGCGATTGCCGACGCCGTGCGCACCACCGACACCCGGGGACCGGGGCGGTTGTCGCCCTTCACGGTGCCGTCGTTTCTGGTGAACCTGGCGGCTGGTCATGTGTCGATACGCCATGGTTTCAAGGGACCGATTGGCGCGCCCGTCACCGCCTGTGCGGCCAGCATCCAGGCCGTGGGCGATGCGGCGCGGCTGATCCGGGCGGGCGAGGCCGATGTGGCCTTGTGCGGCGGCAGCGAAGCCTGTATCGACCGGGTCAGCCTGGGCGGCTTTGCGGCAGCCAAGGCGCTGTCCAGCGGCTTCAACGACCAGCCCGACAAGGCGTCGCGCCCCTTCGATGCGGCACGGGACGGCTTTGTGATGGGCGAGGGTGCCGGCATGCTGGTGCTGGAATCGCTGGAGCATGCACTGGCCCGTGGTGCCCAGCCGCTGGCCGAAGTGCTGGGCTACGGCACCTCGGCCGACGCCTACCACATCACCGCCGGCCCCGAGAGCGGGGAAGGTGCGTTGCGGGCCATGCAGGCGGCGCTGGCCCAGGCCGGTCTGCAGCCTGGGCAGATCCAGCACCTGAACGCCCATGCCACGTCCACCCCGGTGGGGGACCGGGGCGAGCTGGCGGCCATCCGGACCCTGTTTGGCGCCGCCATGGCGCAAGGCCAGGGGCCGGCCATCACCGCCACCAAATCCGCCATCGGGCATTTGCTGGGGGCGGCTGGGGGCGTGGCCAGTGTGTTCACCGTGCTCGCGCTGCGCGACCAGACCGTGCCACCGCTGCTGAATCTGGCGCAGCCCGATGCCTGGGCTGAGGGCATGGACCTGGTGCGTGGCCAGGCACGGCCGGTGGCCATGGCGCATGCGCTGCTCAACGGTTTTGGCTTTGGCGGTGTCAATGCCTCGCTGGTGCTGGGGCGCTACCCGGGCTGAGCCCCGGGGCGGTACGCAGCCATGAAAAAAGGCTTGCAGTAGGCAAGCCTTTGGTTCCTCTGGCGCCATCCGGCAGCGCTGGCGCTGTGGTCTGCGCCAGCGCGGCGAGATTCAGAGCAGTGACTGGGCATTGTTCAGCACAAAGTCGCAGGCTTTTTCCTTCACGTTGCTCTTGACCTTGTCCAGGCTGAAGCTCTTGCCGTCCGAACCGGTGACCATGCCCATCAGGCCGTTCTGGTAGCCCTGGTCCTTGGGCTCTTCCTTCTGGCCCAGGCCCAGCTTGCCCAGCAGCTGGTCTTTCACCTGGCTGGCTTTGTCGGCGTTCAGGTAGTTGTTCTTCATGCAGTAGGTGATCACGCCGGCGGCATTGCTGGCCGTGCCCGATCCGGTCAGGCCGCCCAGCCCCAGGGCCGACAGTCCGGCCGCACTGCCAGTGCTGCCGCTGTTGCCGCCCAGCAGCCCGCCCAGACCGGAGCTGCTGCCTTCGCTGGCTGCGCTGCCCGAGCCACTGCCCAGCTTGGAGGCACCGTCGCGCAGTGCATCGCCCCAGCCTGCGGCCTGGGCGGGCAGGGTGGCGGCGGCGAGGGTGGCGGTCAGCAAGGCGGTGGCAAATGCGGTTCTCATGGTGTGTCCTTTGCAGCAGCGCCCGGCAAGGTGGTGGGAGCGGAGGCTCGGCGCGGGCGAGGACTGCAAGGTAGCACGCTGCCAGGGCGACGTCATGCCGCAAATGTGGAAGATTGCAACGCCGTTGTCACAGTTTGTGTGTCCCCGCGCGCGCGGGTGTCCGGGCACGCCAGGGCCGGGCGCAGCGATGCTTGGCCCCGGACGGCCGCCGCTCAGTCGAGCAGGGCTGCCACTTCCTGGGGGGTGAGGTAGCGCTGGAACTCCACATGCGGATCCTGCGCGGCGTGACAGGCGCTGGTGAAACCGGACCAGCGGCGGCTGCAGCCGCCTTCGCCGTCCAGCGCGATCAGCACGCGCAGGCCCTGGCGGGAGGCAAAGCTGCGCAACGGGGCTTCGCCCCAGGCCCAGGCCATGGGATTGACCAATTGGCCCCCGGCATAGGCCGTGGCCCGCAGCCACTGGAAGGCCGCGGTGTCCGAGTCGGCGTCGTCGTCTACATCGCCGTCTACATCGCTGTCCATATCGGCAGTCGGGACGCCATCGGATGCGTCGGATGCAGCGTCTGCGGCGTCCCAGATCTCCGGGCGCACGCGCAGTGCCTGGCCGTGGTGGCGGATCAGCCGCTGCAGCATCGAAAACGCATGAAAGCCGTTGTTGGCGGCATGCACGCGGGCGATGAAGCCCGTGCCCGATGCTGGCAGCACCACGGCCAGCGCGTCCTCGTAGCTGATGTCGGCGGCCAGCACCAGGTAGTACAGCTGCTCGAACGGCAGGCTGTCGCTGCGGTGCAGGGTGGCCAGCAGTGCTTGCAGTGCGCTGTGGGCCAGAAAATCGGCATGGTTGCGCCGATCGCGCAGCACCATGGTCATCAGCGGCAGCACCAGCAGGTCGGCCGCCTGGTGCAGCAGCTCTACTTCCCAGCGCTGGTCGCGGGGGACGGCGGCCATCTGTGCCTGGGCATCTTCCCAGGCCTGCAGCGCCGCGGGGTCGGGGGGCTCTGTGTCGTCCTCTTCCACCGCTTCGGCGCAGTAGGGCTGCAACTGCTGCAGCCAGCGGTACAGCAGGTCCAGGGCCACCGGGAACAGCACGCGCGGGTCGGCATCGTCCTCCACCAGAGTGCCGCACATCAGGGCCAGCATGGCCGCGCGCTGGGGCGGCAGCTCGGGCAGCAGGGTGGCGCAGCCTTGCAGGATGGATGCGGTGTGCAAGGGATCGCGGGCCCGCTGGTAGAGCGTGGCCAGCGCGGGGCGGGCGAAGAAGGTGGCGATGGTTTCCTGTGCATCGGCGCAGGACAGGGGCTGGCGCAGCAGGGCCAGCAGATCGGCGGGGAAGTCGGCGGTGTCCAGAGGCATGGCGGTGGATGGTAGCCGAGTGCGTGGCGTGCACCGCGCAACCGTGCGGCTGGTAGCGCCTCCTGCCGGCGCCGCCGGCAGCGATCACGCAGGCCGCAACTGGCCGCGCAGGTCGATGCGCAGTCTGCGCAGCCCCTGGGCGGGCTGCGGGGCGTGCAGCGCCTGCTGCATCAGGCCTGCCAGGGTGCGGGCCACGGCCGGGTGCTGCTGCAGGTGGGCGGCCACGCGGTGGTCGGCCCCTTCCAGCACGATGTGCTGCAGGCGGGCGCCGGCGGCATCGGCCAGGGCGCTGAACACCTCGGCGGGGATGGGACTCCACACGGTGTGGTGGCTGCTATCGGGCCGCTGCAGCGTGGTTTCTCCGGCGGCGCGGCCGGCCGGGGCACCGTGGGCCGTGGCCTGCAGGCCATCCCATTCGCCCTGGATCAGCAGCAGCCGGCCGGCAAACCGGCGCACAAAGTCCAGCGAGCGCGACTGCAGAAAGCCGAAGGGGGTGGAGATCGCCTCCCGGAACGGGGCGCCAAAGTGGGTGGCGCTCCAGGCGGCTTCCGGGTACAGCGCCGGGCCGCACAGGGCCAGCACCTGGATCTGGTCGGCATGGTGTTCGGCCACGCGCATGGCCAGTGCGCCGCCCATGCTGGAGCCGTAGACCATGCGCAGTTGCGGTCCCAGGCGCGCGGCAAAGCGCAGCGCTTCCTGCAGGTTGTGGGCCAGCGATGTCTGCTCTACCGGCATCGGCGAATCCGGCCCGTGGCCGGACAGGCTGGGGGCCAGGCTGCCCACGCCCAGCTGCTGCAGCGGTGCCAGCAGGCCGTTCAGGCGCTGGAGATTGGAGCGCGCACCGTGCAGGGCCAGCAGCGGGCAGTCGGCTGCCGCCCCGGCGGGGCGCAGCTGACCCGGCAGGCGGTAGCCCGCAAATGCTTCGGAACAGGCTGCGGTGGCGGCGTCGGCAGCCAGTACGTCCGGGGCCTCATCGGCTCCCTGTGCGCCGCGCGCGTTCACGGTGTGCTGCGCGGCGCGGTGGCGGGTGTAGCACTTGCCGGTGTGGCGGCAGCCCCGGTTGCCCCCGGGGCCTGGTTGGCTGGCAGCTGCTGGATGGTGGAGCGCACCGCGCGGTCGCCCTGGGGCGGATGGGGGAAGCCGGTCAGCGCGGCGTCGAACAGCACGCTGTAGATCACGCGGTCGTCGGTCCAGACCTCGTCATAGGCGGCCGAGGTCTCGTAGACGATTTTCTGGGTCTGCTGGTCGCGCATCACCAGCTTGACGGAGCGGTAGTACACCATGGGGGGGGCGTCCATCATCCAGCTCATGCCCATGCCGCCGCCCCAGCGGCCGCCATAGCCCAGGCCCCAGCCAAACATCGGGCCGGGCGGGCCATAGTACGGCCAGTTGTTGGCCCGGCCATAGCTGGCTGCGGCCATCACCTGGACCACCAGTTTGGCCTTGCCCGGGGTTTCGTCGCGGGTCAGGCCCACGCGCTGCAGCGACTGTTCCGCCTGGCGCTCGATCAGGGCAAAGCTTTGTTGCTGGGCCATGGAAGGCAGCAGCTCCATGCGGTAGGTGGGGGGCACGGGCAACTGGGCCAGCGTGGAGTAGCTGCTGACGCTGCTGGTGATCTCGCGCGGGCCGGAGGCGCAACCGGCCAGTGCCAGCGCGGCGGCTGCTGCGACGGCCAGTGCCAGGCGGCGGGATGTCAAAAGGTGGTGCGACATAGAAAGCTCCCGGTCGGTGCGGCGGCCATGCAGGCCGCCTTCATGCAGATTGTGACCCGTTTGTGGCCTGGCAAGTTCCGGGCCGCTGCACAGGTACAGGTCAGCGGGCACAAAAAAGCCCCGCAGGGCGGGGCTGGATGCCGGGGCAGGCGGGGCCATGCCCAGAGGGACAGGGCGGTCAGCCTAGCTGCACCACCTGCAGGCCGCCGGGCAGGGCGGAGGCGGTCGGCAGCTCTTCGTGGTCGAAAGCCATGTCGCCATTCGGGTCGGCAATGCCGGTGGCCTTGGCGTCCTTGAAGTTGTGCAGCTGGGGATCCATCATGTGCGTGGTCACGATATTGCCCATGGCGCGGAACATGCTCTCGATGCGGCCGGGGAACTTCTTGTCCCACTCACGCAGCATCTCGCCAATGGCCACACGCTGCAGGCCGTCCTGGCTGCCGCAGAGATTGCAGGGAATGATGGGGAAGTTCTGGTACTGCGCCCAGCGGGTGGTGTCCTTCTCGGGCACATAGGCCATGGGGCGGATCACCACATGCTTGCCGTCGTCACTGACCAGCTTCGGGGGCATGCCCTTCATGCGGCCGCCGTAGAACATGTTCAGCATCAGCGTCTGCACGATGTCGTCGCGGTGGTGGCCCAGCGCCACCTTGGTGCAGCCCAGCTCGTCGGCCACCTTGTACAGGATGGCGCGGCGCAGGCGCGAGCACAGGCCGCAGGTGGTCTTGCCTTCGGGCACCACGCGCTTGACCACGCTGTAGGTGTCCTGGGTTTCGATGTGGTAGTCCACGCCGATGGACTTGAAGTACTCGGGCAGGATGTGATCGGGGAAGCCGGGCTGCTTCTGGTCCAGGTTCACGGCCACCAGGTCGAACTTCACCGGCGCGCGCTTTTGCAGCTTGCGCAGGATGTCCAGCAGCGTGTAGCTGTCCTTGCCGCCGGACATGCAGACCATGATCTTGTCGCCTTCTTCAATCATGTTGAAGTCGGTGATGGCCTTGCCCACTTCGCGGCACAGGCGCTTTTCCAGCTTGATCTGTTCGCGTTCGATCTTGATCTTGCCGGGCTTGGCATCGGCGGCGGTGGTTTCGTCTGCCGCGGGTTCTTCGGCAATCCAGGGGTTGTCAGTCACAGCATTCATGGGGTTCACCATTGTCCGGTTTCGATGCGAATGGCCACTTCGCAGTCGTCAAAAATTTCCAGTTTCGCAATCTTCACGCGCACGCCGTACACGCCGGGCAGCAGCATCAGGCGCTGGGCCAGCTTGCCGATCAGGCTCTCGAGCAGGTTCACATGCTCGGCGGTGCACTCGTCGATGATGATCTGGCGCACCTTGCGGTAGTCCAGCACATGGGTGATGTCATCGTCCTGCGGGCGCAGCGGCTGGGGGCCCAGGTTCAGCTCCGCGTCCACCTGAATCGGCTGGGGCGCGGTTTTCTCGTGGGCCAGAATGCCCAGATTGGCGTTGAAACGCAGGCCGGTGAGGGTCAGCGTCTGGCTGCCTGTCGCAGCGTGGGTCATGGTTGTGCTTCGGTTAAAAGCGCTGCAGCGTCCGGGCGCAGACGGAAGGTCTCCACGCCCACGGCCTCGCAGTCGGGGTATACATCGGGTTTGCTGGTGGCCACGCGGGCGGCCACCACACCGGGGTGGGCCAGCAGCGCGTCCAGGATGGCATCGCCCAGGGTTTCCTGCAGCCCGATGTGTCCCTGGCCCACGGCCCGGTGCACCACCTGGCGCACAAAGTCGTAGTCCACCACTTCCTCGATGGCATCGCGCTGCGGCGTGCTGGTGTGCAGCGGCACGTACAGATCGATGTCAAAGCGCATGCGCTGGGGCGCTTCGCGTTCGAAACCGTGGATGCCGATGGACGCCTGCACCTGCAGGCCGCGCAGAAACAGCCGGCGGCATTGTGCCAGCAAGGCGGAAACAGCGTGCGGGCTGGGAAATGGCGAGGTCATGGGGAAATAGTGAAAAAGTGGGCGTGGGTGCCTCTGGCGGTGCTCAGGCGCCGTTGTGGACCATGAACATCACGTCGCGCTCCAGCGGCACCAGATGCTGACCATTGTCCACGCTGAGGGATACGCCCGTGATGGCCGGGTTTTCGGCCAGGAATACCGCCGTGCGCGCCACATCGGCTGCCGCCAGCGGGCGGCGCAGCAGGTTGATGCGGGAAGCGCGCTGGTAATTGGCTTCGCTCTGCGGGCCGCTGGGGTACATCAGTCCCGGTGACAGGCCCACCACCCGCACGGCGGGCGCCAGCGCCTGGGCCTGCAGCACCACGGCCCGCTCCAGCGCCAGCTTGCTCAGGGTGTAGGAGAAGTAGTCGGGGTTGAGGTTGTGCACCTTCTGGTCCAGCACATGGATGGCGACCGGGCTGTGGGTGCCGGCCAGCGGTGTCCGGCCCAGGCGCACCGCCCATTCGCCGGCCAGGGACAGCGGTGCCAGCGTGTTGGTGTGCAGCTGGCGGTCGACCCGGCCCCAGTCCAGGTGAAAGTCCTGGGCGCTGTCGGGCTCGAAGGTGGAGGCACTGTTGACCAGGGCCGTGGGCAGGGTGCCGGTGGCAGCGGTGAAGGCATCCAGCAGGACGGGCAGGGCGGCGCGGTCGGCCAGATCCGCCTGCAGGGCCACGGCCTGCACGCCCAGGGCGCGCAGCTCGGTGCAGGTGGCCTCGGCCGCCTCGCTGCTGCGCAGGTAGTGGCAGGCCACGTTCCAGCCGGCGCGGGCAAAGGCCAGACAGAATTCGCGGCCCAGGCGCAGGCCGCCGCCGGTGATCAGAACCCAGGGTGTCATGTGCGGGGGGCTTTGGTGTGCAGCGCGTGCCAGACGCCGGCCATGAAGAAGGACAGATCCTGGATGAAATACAGGCGCTGTGCCGGCTCCAGCAGGAAATCCTTGGGCAGGCTGCGGTAGAGGATCAGCGCCTGGCAGTCGCTGCCGTCGGCGCACTGCAGCTTGCCAGGGCTGGGGTTGAGCAGGTAGCCCTCGGCTTCGGCGCCCTGCAGGGTGTGGGACAGCGGGCCCAGGACAGGGTCGCCCAGCTGCACGCGGGCGGGCAGCTCGAAAGGCACGGCCAGCACCACATTCACCTTGTAGACATTCAGCTCCACCTGGAACTGCACGCCCGCCAGCCCGTCCGCGTGCATGCGGTAGAGCCCGCAGCAGCCACGGACCTGGGTGTCCAGCTGCACGCGCTCATGCACCTGCTGGCCCAGGGTGCGAGGAAAATCCTTGCCCAGCAGCTGGTGGGTCAGGCCCAGCAGCTTGGCGTCGCTGTTCTGGCCGAAAACCAGGGCCAGAACGACCACCAGCACCGGCAGTGACAGGGTGATGAGCTGCATGGCGCGCGAGGCCATATCGTCTTTTTGTGCCCATAGCCCGTAGGCCAGCATGGTCAGGCCGCCGACAACGACGACAATCATCAACCCGAAGATGACGACGCGCGCCCACAACGGCAGCACCAGCAGGCGCAGCCAGCGCAGCAATTCACTCGAAAGACCCAGTTGGTTGGTAGAGGCAGCGTCGCTCACAAGGCATACATTGAAGGTGGAAGACCCAGGTCTTCCGTCGGGAAGAGACCTGCATGATGGAAAGCTCCGAAAGTTTACCGGGCGCCCTGGCGTCGCACATCCAAAACGCCATGGCCCAGCAGGGCGGCTGGCTGCCGTTCGACCGGTTCATGGCGCTGGCGCTGTACCAGCCGGGACTGGGCTATTACGCCAACGACCGCGCCAAGTTCGGCCAGATGCCCCAGTCGGGCAGCGATTTCGTGACCGCGCCCGAACTGTCCCCCATTTTCGGCCAGTTGCTGGCCGTACAGCTTGCCGAGGCGCTGGCCAGGACCGGTACCGACGAACTGTGGGAATTCGGTGCCGGCACCGGCGCGCTGGCGTTGCAGGTGCTGCTGGCCTTGCGGGCGCAGGGCGTGCCCGTGCGCCGCTACACCATTGTCGATCTGTCCGGCACGCTGCGGGCGCGCCAGCAGGAGACGCTGGCCGAATTTGCCGGTCTGGTGCATTGGGCGGATGCCTTGCCCGCACAGTTCAGCGGCGTGGTGCTGGGCAACGAGGTGCTGGACGCCATGCCGGTGCAGCTGCTGCAGCGCACCCAGGGGCGCTGGCATGAGCGCGGCGTGGTGGCGGATGGCGCCGGCTTTGCCTGGCAGGACCGGCTGACCGAGCTGCGCCCACCCCTGGAGATCGAGGGCGCGCACGACTACCTGACCGAGATCCACCTCCAGGGCGATGCCTTTGTCCGCACGCTGGGCGAGCGGTTGCAGCGTGGTGCGGCCTTTTTCATCGACTACGGCTTCGGCGAGAGCGAGTACTACCACCCGCAGCGCCACATGGGTACGCTGGTCTGCCACCACCTGCACCAGGTGGACAGCGATCCGCTGGACAAGGTGGGCCTGAAGGACATCACCGCCCACGTCAACTTCACCGGCACCGCCGTGGCGGCGCAGGACGCCGGTTTTGACGTGCTGGGCTACACCACCCAGGCGCATTTCCTCATCAACTGCGGCCTGCAGCAGAAACTGGAGCAGCTCACGCTGGCGCAGCGCGCTCCGGCGCTCAAATTGATGCTGGAGCACGAAATGGGCGAGTTGTTCAAGGTGATCGGACTGGTCAAGGGTGTGCAGGCCTGGGAGGCCTGCGGTTTTGCCCAGGGTGACCGCACCCACCGCCTGTGACGGCGAGAGAGAGCCCCCTCCCATGATCCGCTGGATGCTGCTGATGTTCATGGTGCTGGTGCTGGTCAACAGCGCCACCGGCTGGGTGCGCAAGATCGGCCTGGGCCGGCTGCCGGGGGATGTCACCCTGCGTCTGCTGGGACGTGAGATTTTTCTGCCCTGCGCCAGTTCGGTGCTGCTGACGGTGGGGCTGTTCAGCCTGGTCAAGCTGGTGGCCTGGCTGATGTGAGGAGGTCCAAGGCAGCTTGGGCCCCACCCGGCTTGCAAAACCGGCATCCGGCGTCACCTACAGACATTGCTTTCGACCACGGAACAAGGAACCGCATGACCACGCCCGAGACCCTGCACATCGTCTGCCCCCATTGCCACAAGACCAACCGGGTGGCGGCGGAACAACTGACCAGCGCGCCCGATTGCGGCAGCTGCCACCAGCCGCTGTTCACCGGCGCTCCGGTTGAACTGGACGCCGACAGCTTTGCCCGGCAGGTGGGGCGCAACCAGATTCCGGTGGTGGTGGACTTCTGGGCACCCTGGTGCGGTCCCTGCCGCATGATGGCCCCGGGCTATGCCCAGGCTGCCCAGCAGATGGAGCCGGCCGTGCGCTTTGCCAAGCTGGACACGGAGGCCTTCCCCCATGTGGCCGCACCGTTCAACGTGCGCAGCATTCCCACCATGATCGTCTTCAAGGGCGGCCAGGAAGTCGCCCGCGTCTCCGGCGCCATGCCGCCGGGCGAGATCATGCGCTGGGTGCAGTCGGTGGTGTAGGCACCTGGAGGGGGGCCGTCCAGGGATTGCAGCCCGGCGGGCGCCAGACCACGCAGCCGCTCAGGCCGGTACGGTGTGCGAGGCCGCCAGTCGCTGCAAGGCCGACACCAGCGCGGCGATGTCCGCGTCGCTGGTGTGCCAGGCCACCGAGGCGCGCACCACGGCGGTCAGGCCCCGGGCCTGCATGTCCAGCGGGGTGTAGCCCATGCCGCTGGCGGCCACCTGGATGTCCTGGGCCAGCAGGGCCTGCTGTACCTGGGCCGGGATGTAGCCCTCCAGCGTGAAAGGCACGATGCCGCAGCCCGCAGGCGCATCCGGCAGGCTGTGCACGCTTAATCCCGGTACCTGCGCCAGGGCAGCACGCAACTGGGTGGCGCGTTGGGCAATGGCGGCAAAGCGCTGCGGCCAGCCCTGGGCCTGTGCGGTATCCAGTGCGGCCAGCAGGCCGAGCCGCAGGGCCATGGAGGCTTCCGACTGCTCCAGCACCCGCGCATCCTGGCGCAGCACCGGGCCGGTGGGCGTGATGGGGCAGGACACATGGTCCACCGTCATGGGCTGCAGCCGGGCAGCAAAACCGGGTTTCAGGTACACCAGCCCCGTGCCGCGTGGGCCGCAAAGCCATTTGCGGCCGGGGGCCGTCAGCGCATCGCACTGCAGCGCCTGGACATCCACGGGGATATGGCCCAGTGCCTGGGCCGCGTCCACGATGTAGGGAATGCCGTGGCGGGCGCAGAGCTGGCCCAGGGCAACGGCGTCATACACCGTGCAGCCGTTGGCGGGAACCCAGGTGAGGGCGACCAGCTTGACGCGCGCATCCACCGAGGCCTGCAGCGTCGCCATGTCCAGTGCACCGCCGGGCGTGCAAGGCATTTCCTCGACCACGCAGCCGGTGCGCGCCTGCAGCTGGCGCAGCATGGCGTAGTTGCCGCCCCATTCCCCGGGGGTGACCAGCACGCGGTCACCGGCCTCCAGCGGCAGCGCACCCACGACGGCGCACCAGCCGTGGGTGTTGCCGGTGGTCAGTGCGATGTCGGCGGGCTGGCAGTGCAGCAGTTCGGCCAGCCGGGCATAGAGCTGCTGGAGCTGGGGCTGCACCTGCTGGGAGGCAATGTAGGCGCCCAGCGCCTGCTCGCGCTGCATGTAGTGGGAGACGGCGTGGAGCACGCTGTCCGGCATCAGACCGCCGGCGGCTTGGTTCAGGTAGTGCATGGAGTCGGTGGTGGGCTGGCCTGCCCAGGTGGCAGGTTGTGCCTCCATGCTACCGCGTGGCGGTGCGCGGCCGACTCCGAGGTGGGGCGCTGACCGCTTTTTCTGGGCAGGGAGCGCATCGCCGCCCTGGATGGCCGGACAGCCCCAGGGGACGTGCCCGTGCGGAAGTCAGTTCCAGGAGCTGCGGGAGCCCCGCTGCTGCCAGCCTGCCGGCGCCGGTACGCCGTGCTGGAACACTCCATCCCAGGCAATCAGCGCTTGCTGGCGCAGCGGCTGGCCCAGTTCGTCGGCCAGCAGCAGTTCGGCGCAGGCGTAGACGCGGGAGATCAGGCCTTCGCGCGTGCGGGCGCGCACCAGCAGGCCGGGCAAGCAGCTGCTGGTGGCGCTGTAACAGCCGGTATCGGAATTCCGCTGAACCTGCACACGCAACAACAGGACTGCACCTTGGCGGCCGCACCAGCGCCACAGCGGAAAGCCTACGGGATACATCGTTTTCTCCTGCCCGCAGCGATGGTCTGCGGACGTGATTGCGGGGGCAGCACGCCTCCAGAATCGGGGCGCGGCTGCCAAGACTGCGCGTATGGTGCGGCGCACACATGAATATTGGATGAATCGCGGAACAGATGCGGAGGGGCGTTCAGCAGCGCAGCACCGTGTAGCGCAGGCGGGCCAGGGACAGGGTGTGCTCGGCTTCGGCCTTGACGTCGGGTTTGGCGCGTCGGACGGCGCGCTCCAGCACCGGCAGGCGGGTATCGAGGGCGCTGCATTCCAGCTTGGCCGCAAAGGACAGCTGGCTGCGCCGTGCCGCGATGGCCAGCTGTTCAGGGGTGAGGTTGAGGTTGGGCGACAGCGCCACGGGCCGCAAGGGCTGGGCGGCAGGGGCGGATTCCGGGCGGTACAGCAGCTGCAGGCGTGCGTCTTCCACCGCCAGGCTGCCCGCAAGGCTGCCGCCGAGGCCCAGGGCCAGCGCAATGCCAAGGATCACAGCGTGCAGAGAGGGCATGGTGGTGTGGAGGTGGAACAAGACCCTCCATGGTGCGCGCGGTACCGTGGCATGGCGCAGGCGTCAGCCGGGTTCGGACGTCCGCAGCGTGGCCAGTTCCGCGTCGGTGAACACGCGCGACCGGGTGAGAAAGGCCTTGCCCTCGGGCCCTTCCAGCGAGAAGGTGCCGCCGCCGTGGGTCTCGATCACGTCGATGATGAGCTGGGTGTGTTTCCAGTAGGCGAACTGCGAGACGCTCATGTAGAACGGCAGGCCGCCGATCGTGCCCAACTGCACGTCGCCGGGGCCGATGGTCAGCTCCCCTTCGATATAGCAGTTGGCCGCGCTGTTGTCGCAGCAGCCGCCAGACTGGTGAAAGAACAGGTGCTGCCCGTGCTTGGCCCGGAGCAGTTCGATCAGCTCCAGCGTCGCCGGGGTGGCAATGACACGCTCGACCATGGTTGTCTCCTGTGAATGCACCGCCACCAGCGGGTGCTGCTGGCGGTGCAGGCGCTGCTGACGCTGCAGCCGGGGCTCAGGTGGCGATGTCCAGCACCACCCGGCCTTCGATCTGGCCCTGGTGCATGCGGGCAAAGATGTCGTTGATGTTTTCCAGCTTGTCGGTGGAGACCGTGGCTTTCACCTTGCCCTGGGCGGCAAAGTCCAGCGACTCCTGCAGGTCCAGCCGGGTGCCGACAATGGAGCCGCGCACCGTGATGCCCTTGAGCACCATGCTGAAGATGGGCAGCGGGAAGTCGCCCGGAGGCAGGCCATTGAGCGCAATGGTGCCGCCGCGGCGCACCATGCCCAGCGCCTGCTCGAAGGCCTTGGGTGACACGGCCGTGACCAGCACGCCGTGCGCCCCCTCGATTTCCTTTTGCAGATAGGCCGCCGGATCGGTGTTCTTGGCGTTGACCGTCACCGTGGCGCCCAGCTTGCGGGCCAGTGCCAGCTTGGTGTCGTCGATGTCCACGGCCGCCACATTGAAGCCCATGGCCTTGGCGTATTGCACGGCCATGTGACCCAGCCCGCCCACGCCGGAGATCACCACCCAGTCGCCGGGTTTGGCTTCCGTCATCTTCAGGCCCTTGTAGACCGTGACGCCGGCGCACAGCACGGGCGCGATCTCGATGAAGTTCACATTCGACGGCAGGTGGCCCACATAGTTGGGGTCGGCCAGCGCATAGTCGGCAAAGCCGCCGTTGACCGAGTAGCCGGTGTTGGTCTGCGATTCGCACAGCGTTTCCCAGCCGCCGATGCAATGCCGGCAGAAGCCGCAGGCACTGTGCAGCCAGGGCACGCCCACGCGGTCGCCTTCCTTGACGTACTTGACGTTCTTTCCCACCGCTGCCACATGGCCCACGCCTTCGTGGCCGGGAATGAAGGGCGGGTGGGGTTTGACTGGCCAGTCGCCTTCGGCGGCGTGCAGGTCGGTGTGGCAGACCCCCGAGGCGGCGATCTTCACCAGGATCTGGTCGTCGGCCGGGCGGGGGACCGGCATTTCTTCGATGGTCAGCGGTTTGCCAAAAGCGCGCACCACGGCAGCTTGCATGGTCAGGGGAAGCGTCATCCGAACATCTCCTTGAAGCAAGGGGCGCAGCCGCCATGAGGCCGGATACGCCCAGGGCAAGAGCCTGCACATTCCAGGTCTGTGTCTGCTGGTATGGCAGGGCATAGGGCCCCCGGGCCAGGCTGCCCGGTGCGGCATCCATCGTGGAAACCGATAAAAGGTAGGTTGCCATGGTGCAGCTTGCGCACCATCGGCATGGGTGTCAAGTGCGGGGAGGCTGGGGAGGTGCCTGCTGCAGGCCTTGTCTGACCTGCAGCAGGAAACAGCAGGAAACAGCAGGAAACAGGGCTTCAGAAGAAGCCGAGTTTCTGCTCGGAGTAGGAAACCAGCAGGTTCTTGGTCTGCTGATAGTGGGACAGCATCATCTTGTGGTTCTCCCGTCCCACACCCGATTCCTTGTAGCCGCCGAACGCAGCGTGTGCCGGGTAGTGGTGGTAGCAGTTGGTCCACACGCGGCCGGCCTTGATGGCGCGGCCCATGCGGTACGCCACATTGCCGTTGCGGCTCCACACGCCCGCCCCCAGGCCGTAGAGGGTGTCATTGGCCAGGGCCAGGGCTTCTTCCTCGGTCTTGAAGGTGGTCACGGCCAGCACGGGGCCGAAGATTTCTTCCTGGAAGATCCGCATCTTGTTGTGGCCCTTGAAGATCGTGGGCTGCACGTAGTAGCCGCCTTCCAGCTCCGGGCCCAGCTGGGCCTGGGCGCCGCCGATCAGCACCTCGGCGCCTTCTTGCTTGCCCAGGTCCAGATAAGACAGGATCTTGGTCAGTTGCTCCTTGCTGGCCTGTGCGCCCATCATGGAGCTGGTGTTCAGCGGGTCGCCATGCTGGATGGCGGCCACGCGTTTGAGCACCCGTTCCATGAATTTTTCATAGATGGATTCCTGGATCAGCGCACGGCTGGGGCAGGTGCAGACCTCGCCCTGGTTGAAGGCAAACAGCACCAGGCCTTCGATGGCCTTGTCCAGAAAGCTGTCGTCCTGGTCCATCACGTCGGCAAAGAAGATGTTGGGCGACTTGCCGCCCAGCTCCAGGGTGGCCGGAATCAGGCTGTTGGCCGCTGCCTGGGCAATCACCCGGCCGGTGCTGGTGGAGCCGGTGAAGGCGATCTTGGCAATGCGCTTGCTGGTGGCCAGCGGCATGCCGGCTTCGCGGCCAAAGCCGTTGACGATGTTCAGCACCCCCGGCGGCAGCAGGTCGCCGATCAGGCCGGCCAGCACCAGGATGGAGATGGGCGTGGATTCCGCGGGTTTCAGCACCACGCAGTTGCCGGCGGCCAGCGCAGGCGCCAGTTTCCAGGCGGCCATCAGGATGGGGAAGTTCCAGGGAATGATCTGCCCGACCACGCCCAGCGGCTCGTGGAAGTGGTAGGCCACGGTGTCGTTGTCGATCTGGCTGATGCCGCCTTCCTGGGTGCGGATGGCGCCGGCAAAGTAGCGGAAATGGTCGGCCGACAGCGGGATGTCGGCATTCAGCGTCTCGCGGATGGCCTTGCCGTTGTCGATGGTTTCCACATAGGCCAGCAACTCGCGGTTGGCATCGATGCGGTCGGCAATCTGCAGCAGGATGTTGCTGCGCTCGGTGGCCGAGGTCTTGCCCCAGGCATCGGCAGCCGCATGGGCGGCATCCAGCGCCTTGTCGATGTCGGCGGCCGTGCTGCGGGCCACCTTGGTGTAGACCCTGCCGTTGATGGGCGTGACCACGTCGAAATACTCGCCATTGCTGGGAGGCACCCACTGGCCGCCGATGTAGTTGTCGTAGCGGTCTTGGTATTTGTGCAGCGCACCGGACTGACCGGGAAGGGCGTAGGCCATGGCAAATCTCCAGCAACAAAAGGACACAGGGGGTGGATGGGTGTGGGCGTGTTCCCACGAGGCTGTGGGACCCAACCCCTCCATATTCCTCCGTCGTCCTGCCCCCGGGAGAGGCGGTTTTCCCTTGCGGGTGTTCCCGCAGCGCAGCACAGGCCCCGGTGTGCCGGGTTCAGTGCGCCGGGTGCAGGGCGTGCAGCGCGGCGGCCACGGCCTGTTCCCGGGCCTGGGCCACGGCGTCGCCAATGGCCTTGCCTTTCAGCCCCCGCTGGGCGGCGGCCTGGGCCACGGGGGCTGTCTCCACGGCCAGGGCCGCATCCAGCGCGGCCTGCAGGCGCGGGCGCTGGGGGTAGGCCGCGTTCTCAAAGCCGGTGCGCCCGCGGGCATCGCATTCGCAGGCCAGCAGGGCTTCGGCAAAGCGCGCCGGCTTGCGGATGGCATCGCAGCGTTCCAGCAGGCGCAGCACGGCGGCGGCATTCAGCTCGCTGCTGCGATGGATGTTGCCGTGCTCGCGCGCTACCACATCGGCCAGTTCCCGGCAGTCATTGGGCACGCGCCAGCGCTCGCACACGGCCTGCAGCAGCCGGGCGCTGCGCTGCTCGTGGCCGATGTGGCGCGGCAGCACATCGGCCGGCGTGGTGCCCTTGCCGAAATCGTGGCACAGGCAGGCAAAGCGCACCGTCAGCGGGGCGTCCAGCCGGGCTGCCATGTCCAGCACCAGCATGGCGTGCACGCCGGTGTCGACCTCCGGGTGGTATTCGGCGCGCTGGGGCACGCCCCACAGGCGGTCCAGCTCGGGCAGCAGGCGCTGCAGCGCGCCGCAGTCGCGCAGCAGGCCGAACATGCGCGAGGGCTGTGCTTCCATCAGCCCGCGGCTGATCTCCTGCCAGACGCGCTCGGGCACCAGGTGGTCGGCCTCGCCGGCGTCCACCATCTCGCGCATCAGCTGCAGGGTTTCGGGGGCCAGTGTGAAATCGGTGAAACGCGCCGCAAAGCGTGCCACGCGCAGGATGCGCACGGGGTCTTCGCGGAAGGCATCGGTCACATGGCGCAGCACCCGGGCCGCCAGATCGGCCTGGCCGCCATAGGGGTCGCACAGGGCGTCTGCGCTGTCCCAATCCGCGGGTGCGGCGATGGCATTGATCGTCAGATCGCGCCGCGCCAGGTCTTCCTCCAGCGTCACATCCGGGGCGGTGTGGACCACAAAGCCGCGGTAGCCGTGGCCGTTCTTGCGCTCGGTGCGGGCCAGCGCATACTCCTCGTGCGTATCGGGGTGCAGGAATACGGGGAAGTCCCTCCCCACCGGGGTGTAGCCCCGGGCCGCCATGTCCTCGGGCGTGGCGCCCACCACCACCCAGTCGGTGTCGTGAAAAGGCCGCCCCAACAGGCGGTCGCGCACTGCGCCGCCAACCATATAGATCTTCATGGCCGAAGTGTAGGCGGGGGCGCCATGCCCTGCAGCCGGTACCCGGGCGCCGCTGCTGGACCCCGGGATGGCGTGCCGGGTATCAGGGCTGGGGCAGGCTGCGCTCGGCCAGCATCCCGCTGGCGGTGCGGTAGGGCTCCTCGAACTCGCGGAAGTCTTTTTCCTCCAGTGCGGCACGGGTCCATTCGCGCACGGACGGCAGGGCCAGCACGCGCTGCACATAGGGCTGGATGTGCTGGGGCAGCGGCAAGGCGTAGCGGTCCAGCCGCAGGCAGACCGGGGCGAAGAAGGCGTCGGCTGCACAGAAGTTGCCAAACAGCAGCGGTCCGCCGTGGGTGGACAGCTGCTGGCCCCACATGTCGATCAGGCGGTAGACATCGTCGCGCACGCCAGCCTGCTCGGCCCAGATCCGGGCGCCCACTTCGGGCAGATGGGCTTCCACATTCATGGGGCAGTGGCTGCGCAGCGCGGTGAAGCCGCTGTGCATTTCGGCGCACAGGCTGCGGGCGCGGGCCCGGTCGGCCACCGGGGTGGGCCAGACGCCCGCCTGCGGAAAGCGTTCGGCCAGGTACTCGGTGATGGCCAGGGTATCCCAGATGGCCAGCCCGTCGTCCACCAGCAGCGGCACCTTGCCGGTGGGGGTCAGCCCCAGCATCGTCTGCTTGAAGTGCGAATCCGGGGCAAAGCTGTCGAAGCGCACCTTCATCTCTTCAAATGGAATGCCCAACTGGCGCAGCACCAGCCAGGGCCGCAACGACCAAGATGAGTAGTTCTTGTTGCCTATGTACAGCTGAAGCATGGGCCGACCTTTCTGTGCCGAGAATGCGTGCAGGGGGCGGGGGAGCGCATGATGTCCTACTGTAGCCGCAGCGCTACATTTGCGGTGTGTAATCGGGCGCTATGCATACCTCGGCCCTTGTCATGTTCTCGGGCGGTCAGGACTCCACCACCTGCCTGGCCCACGCCCTTTTCAAGTACGACCGCGTCGAAACCCTGGGGTTCGACTACGGCCAGCGCCACCGGGTGGAGTTGCAGGCGCGCCACACCGTGCGCGACCGGCTGCGCGCCCAGTTTCCGCAGTGGGCCCCCCGGCTGGGCGAAGACCATGTGCTGACGCTGGATGTGCTGCAGCAGATCGGCGGCTCGTCGCTCACCGAGGATGTGGCCTTTGCCATGCAGGCCGACGGCCTGCCCAACACCTTTGTGCCCGGGCGCAATCTGCTGTTTCTGACCCTGGCCGGTGCACTGGCCTACCGGCGCGGGCTGCAGGTCATCGTCACCGGCGTGTGCGAGACCGATTTCTCCGGCTACCCCGATTGCCGCGACGACACCATGAAGGCCATGCAGCTGGCGCTGAACCTGGGCCTGGAGCGGCGGCTGCGCATCGAGACGCCGCTGATGTGGATCGACAAGGCCCAGACCTGGCAGATGGCACAGGACCTGGGAGGAGACGCGCTGGTGGAGCTGGTCGTGCGCGACACCCACACCTGCTACCAGGGCACGCGCGATGCGTTGCACGACTGGGGCTACGGCTGTGGCAGCTGCCCGGCCTGCGAGCTGCGCGCCAAGGGCTGGCAGCGCTGGCGGGCGGCGGCAACAGACTGAGCGACTGCCGCGCGGCAAGCCCGCAGCCCATGGCCCGCTCGCCAGTTGTCTTCAGCTCAGAGTGGGTACTTCCTTGTGGTCTGCCTGCAGGCCTGCTCGGGCATGCGGCTCAACGCGCCGTGTGGGTGCCTGGCCGGGGACGCAGACCACGTTCCTGCAGCTCGCCCTGCAAGGCGGTGAGCTGGGCGGCCAGCCAGGCCTGGTTTTCGGGAAGGTTCCGCAGGCAGTCCCAGAGGGCATGGTGCTGGTCCGGTGTCAGCGCCTGCGGGCCCTGGCTGCGGCCAATGGCCATCAGCCGCTGTGCTTCGGCGTAGGAGATGCGTGACTCGGAGACGGGGGGCGCAGGGGCATCCTCTACAAGACGGCCTTCCTCCAGGGGAGGGGTGGCAGCGCCGGAGGGGAAGGGTTCCGCAGCGCAGACGGGAGCAGGCGGAGCCGCAGGCTCCGCATCCAGGTCGGCAAACAGGTCGCGCGTGGGGTCCATGCCCGGCCCGCTGGCGGCGCGGGCGTCGTTGGCAGCGGGACGGGTGGGCCGGGCCATGGTGGGCCTCAGCGGGTGGGCAGATCCGGCAGGGGCCAGACCACACCGTTGTCGTTCAGCAAGGCGTCCAGCGGCTGGTCGTGGGCCTCGGGCTCGAAGTCGTCCACATAGGCTTCGCGAAAGCCCAATCCCACGGTGAAGGGCTTGGGCCGCAGCGTGGCCAGGGTGCGGTCGTAAAAGCCACCGCCATAGCCCAGGCGGTAGCCGCCGGTGCCGTAGCCCACACAGGGGACGAACAGCAGCGTGGGCTGGATCACCTCGGTGTCCTTGGGCTTGGGAATGCCGTAGGCGTCTTCCTCCATGGGGCAGCCCGGATACCAGACGTGGAAGGTCAGCGTCTTGTGTTCCTTGTTGATCACCGGCAGGCCGATGCGGCGGCGCAGGGGTTTGTCCAGCAATTCCCCATCCTCTTTCCAGCGGTGCAGAATGGGCAGCGGATCGAATTCGCCCTTGATGGGCCAGTAGGCGCCGATCACGGTGTCCGGGCGATCCACCAACCAGATGCGCATCACCTGCTGCAGCAGGTCGCTGCGGTGTAGGCGATCTTCCATATTCCGGCGCTGTTCCACCAATCGGCGGCGTAGGGCTGTTTTGTCCATCACATAATTCCCCCATGCATTGGCTGAAGATTCTGACACCGCTTTGCGCGGCCTCCCTGCTTTCCGTCGTTCCCTCTTTGGGTTTTACCCAGACGACCGGGGATGATGTGCTACTGCAAATGCAGCAAGCCTTCCGCAAGGGCGACAAAGCCGCGCTGGCGCGGCTGTTGCCAGCCGCCCAAGGCCATGCGCTGGAGCCCTGGGCCGCGTACTGGGAGCTGCGCGTGCGTCTGGATTCCGCCACACCGCAGGAGGTCCAGGCCTTTTTGCAGCGCTGGCGCGGTACCTACCAGGAAGACCGCTTGCGCAACGACTGGCTGCTGCAGCTGGGCAAGAACCGCGACTGGACCACCTTCGCGCAGCAGCACGCGGATTTCCGCATGCAGGACGACCGCGAGGTGCGCTGCTACGCGCTGACAGCGGATCTGCTGCAGGGCAAGGCACCGCAGAACATCGCGCAAGAGGCCGTGCGGCTGTGGCACACGCAGGGCGCGAACGACGACGGCTGCGCCAACCTGGCCGCCACGCTGTACGCCAACAAGCAGCTCAAGGAAGAGGTCATCTGGCAGCGTGCGCGCCTGGGCGCAGAACTCAACCGCCAGGGCCAGACCAGCCGTGCCGTGGGCATCGTCGCGCCGGAGATGCAATCCCAGGTGGGCGATGTGTTTGCCTCGCCCATCAAATACCTCAGCGGTACCAGCAAGAACGCGCGCGGCAATGTGCGGCGCGAACTGGCCCTGCTGGCCATCATCCGCATGGCCGCCAACGACCCGTCCCAGGCCGCCGACCAGATGAACGCGCGCTGGGCCAACCAGCTGCGCACCGAGGAACGCAACTGGGCCTGGGGCGTGATCGGCAAGATGGCCGCACGCAAGCTGGACCCCACGGCCGTGACCTACTTTGACAAGGTCACGCGCAGCAGCGATCTGGACGACGACGCCCTGGCCTGGAAGACCCGTGCCGCGCTGCGCGCCGGCAACTGGAGCCTGGCCCGCAAGGCCATCGACGGCATGAGCAGCACTGCCCAGGCCGACCCGAGCTGGGTCTACTGGAAGGCCAAGGCAATCGCCTCCGGCCGCGTGGTGACCGAGCACGAAAAGAACGAATCGCGCGCCCTGTTCGAGCGCATTGCCGGCGTGGACGGCTTTTACGAACAGCTGGCACTGGAAGAGCTGGGCCAGCGCGTGACCGTGCCGCCTGCCCCGCAGCCGCTGACGCCGGCGGAAAAAGAGGCGGCCGAGAAAAACCCCAGCCTGAGCCGCGCGCTGTACGCCATCCGCATGGGGCTGCGCAGCGAAGGCGTGCGCGAATGGAACTACGCCACCAACCTGCACGACAGCGGTGGCATGGGCGACCGTGCGCTGTACGCCGCCGCCGACCGCGCCTGCCGCGCCCAGGTGTGGGACCGCTGCATCAACACCAGCGAACGCACCCGCGGCTTCATGGACTGGAAGCAGCGCTACCCCATGCCTTTCCAGGAGACGGTGCTGGCGCGCTCGGGCAACATCGGGCTGGATCCGGCCTATGTCTATGGCCTGATCCGCCAGGAGAGCCGTTTCATCATGGATGCGCGCTCCGGTGTGGGCGCCTCCGGCCTGATGCAGGTGATGCCTGCCACCGCCAAATGGACGGCGCGCAAGATCGGCATGAACGACTTCACGCCCGGCATGATCAATGACCGGGACGTCAACATCCAGATCGGCACCGCCTACCTGAAGCTGGCGCTGGACGATTTCCAGGGCTCCATGGCCATGGCCGCTGCCGGCTACAACGCCGGCCCCGGCCGCCCGCGCAACTGGCGCAACGGTCCGGTGCTGGATGGTGCAATCTGGGCCGAGAACGTACCGTTCACCGAAACGCGTGACTATGTGAAGAAGGTACTGGCCAACACCACCAACTACGCCGCACTGATCACCGGCCAGCCCCAGAGCCTGCGCGCACGCCTGGGCACCGTCGGTCCCAAGCCGGTAGAGGCACCGGCCGACAACGCCGAGCTGCCGTGACTCCTCGTGTCCACCGGCACGCTGCTGGCGCTGGCCGCAACGCTGGTGCTGGGCTGGCGCGCCAGAAAGCCCTGAGCTAAGCACACCTGTGGTGGACCGCAAGCCGCTTTCCATGCCGTGAGACGGGGGAGGCGGCTTTTTTCATGGGGTGCCAAGCCGTCAGCGGTTGTGCAGCACCCCGCCCTGCACGGCGGCGGCGCCGGAGCGCTCCAGCTCGTGCACCAGGCTCTGTGCCCAGGCGGTGGGCGTGTCGGCGGCAAAGTAGCGGGTGTGCAGCGTGCGGAAGTAGGGGGTGGCCAGCATCCACCGGAGGGCGTCGGCCGCGGCAATCTGCTGCCATTCCAGCAGCTTGTATTTCAGCAGCACCTTGGCGGCGTAGCGCGCGTGTTTGCGCGGATCGGCCACAAAGCCGGTCAGCTTGCGTCGTGCCTCGGTCAGGGCTGCAGCCACATCGGTGAACAGCGCGCCGTGGCCGGGCAGCACCACGGCGGGCTGCAGTGCCTCGATGATGTCCAGCGTGGCACCGACCTCGGCAAAGGCGTGGATGCCTTCGATCTCGGGGAAGACCACGCCAAAGCCGTGCTCCCACAATGCATCGGCCGAGATCAGCAGGCGCCGCTCGGGCTCGAACAGGATGACGGAATGCGGGTCGTGGCCCGGTGCCGCATGCACCTGCCAGGGGCGGCTGCCCAGCATGACCTCGGTACCGGCCTGCAGCAGTCCCTCCACACGAAAGCGCGGACAGTCCTGGCCGGTGGGGCGGTAGCTCAGCCTCTCTTCGTCCCAGAGGCGGACCGCGGCGGCTTCGCCTGGGGGGATCCAGGTCTGCACGTCCGGGTAGGCGGCCTGCAGCGCCGCATTGCCGCCGCAGTGGTCGCTGTGCAGGTGGGTGTTGAGGATGCGCGCCAGCGGCAGGTCCCCCAGGCTGTCCTGCACCAGGGCCACGGTCTGCTCGGCATGGAGGCAGTAGCCGGTGTCCACCAGCGCGGCGGCGCTGTCAGGCCCGCTCGCCTGGAACAGGTAGTTGTTGGCGGACAGCCAGCCGCGTTCGAGGACAGTGATTTCAGGCCAGAGCAGGGGGGCAGCAGTCATGCAGTCTCAGCAAAGCAAACCCCGCGCCACCGGAGCGGGGTGCGGGGCATAGAGGAGGCACAGCGGGCAGGATCAATGCGGCGCTGGCGCAGCCGGACTGCGCAGTTCGCGCCGCAGGATCTTGCCCACATTGGTCTTGGGCAGCTCGTCGCGGAACTCCACGAAGCGCGGGCATTTGTAGCCCGTGAGGTGGGCGTGGCAGTGGCGAATCACCGCTTCTTCGGTCAGCGATGGGTCATTGCGCACCACGAACACCTTCACGGCTTCGCCCGAATGTTCGTCCGGGACTCCGATGGCCGCACATTCCACCACGCCGGGGCACAGGGAGATGACGTTCTCGATCTCGTTGGGGAAGACGTTGAAGCCACTGACCAAGATCATGTCCTTCTTGCGGTCGATGATGCGGGTATAGCCTTGCTCGTCCATGACGCCGATGTCGCCGGTGCGCATGAAGCCGTCGGCGGTGAAGGTCTTGGCAGTTTCCTCGGGCTGGTTGTAGTAGCCGGCCATCACGTTGGGGCCGCGGATGCAGATTTCGCCGGATTCGCCCAGCGGGCGGTCGTTGCCTTCGTCGTCCTTGATGGTGATGTCGATGCCCGGCAGCGGCAGGCCGATGCTGCCGGTGAAATGCTGGGATGTCACCGGGTTGTTGGTGCCGATGGCGCAGGTCTCGCTCATGCCCCAGCCTTCGATCATGGGGCAGCCCGTCACCTGCTGCCACTGCTTGGCCGTGCCTTCGCTGGCGGCCATGCCACCGGCCTGCGAGGCGCGCAACTGTGAAAAGTCCAGCGTGCGGAACTTGGGGTTTTGCAGCAGGGCGTTGAACAGCGTGTTCACCGCCGGCAGGAGGTGGAATGGCCGCTTGGCCAGCACATCGACAAATTTGGGGATGTCGCGCGGGTTGGGAATCAGGCTCAGGCTGGAGCCCTGGCGAATGGCGAGCAGGCACAGCGTGAGCGCGAAGATGTGGTACAGCGGCAGTGCGGCGATGCTGTGGACTTTCGACAGGTCGGGCAGGCCCTTGAGCGCGGGGGCAAACCAGGCTTCGGCCTGCAGCGTGGCGGCGATGATGTTGCGATGGGTCAGCACTGCGCCCTTGGACAGGCCGGTGGTGCCGCCGGTGTACTGCAGGAAGGCGATGGAGTCGTGCGTGGCCTGGCTGGGCTGCAGCGTGCGGTTGGCGCCCTGGGACAGCGCATCGCGGAAGTGGGTGAGCGTGCGCCCTTGCAGCGGCAGATCGAAGGGCGGCACCATCTTGGCCAGGTGGCGCACGGCAAAAGTGATCCAGCGGCCGAACACCGGGCCCAGCAGATCTCCCATGGAGGTCAGGCAGACATGCCGGACCTGGGTGCGCTCCAGCACCTGGGCCAGCGTGTGGGCAAAGTTCTCCAGAATCACGATGGTCGTGGCGCCGGAATCCTTGAGCTGGTGTTCCAGTTCGCGCGGGGTGTAGAGCGGGTTCACATTCACACAGGTGTAGCCGGCACGCAGCACGGCGGCCATGGTCACCGCGAACTGCGGCACATTGGGCAGCATGATGGCCACGCGAGCACCGGGCTCCAGTCCCAGGGTTTGCAGCCAGGCGCCCAGGCGGGCGGAGAGCCGGTCCAGTTCGGCATAGTCCATCCACACATCCATGCAGACCGAAAACGGATGGCTAGCATGGCGCTTGAAGGACTCCTCCAGCAAATCGGCCACCGAGCGGTACTGGGTGGTGTCTATGTCAGCGGGCACGCCTTCGGGGTAGTGCTGCAGCCAAATGCGGTCCATGCTTTCTCCTGTTGCGGGGAAATGGGTGACAAAAAGTGTGTCCATTCTGTGTGGCTGCCTGGGCTGCGCCATCGGGCTTGTCCTAGGGATTAGGGAAGGTCCGCAAAGTGCGCGCGGGGCGGCACAGGCCTGCATGGTCACAATGCAGGCAGGAGGAACTGACCCATGGTGGCCTGGTGGTTGCGGGGAATGACACTGCTGAATCTGGCAGTGCTGGTGGTCTGGCTGGCCTGGGCCTGGCCGCAATCGGTGCCATGGGCGCTGGGCGGGGCGTTGCTGTGGGCGCTGGCGGGGCGCTGGTGGCTGGGGCAGCAGTTTGTCTGCCTGGCCCTGGTGCGGCGCAGCCGGGGCGAGCCGCCGCTGCCGCTGGCGACGCTGTTGCGGGCCTGGAATGCGGAATGCCGCGTGTCGCTGCGCGCCTTTGGCTGGGACATGCCCTGGGCCGAGCACGCCCAGGCGGACTATGTGCCCGATCGTCCGCCGGGCCGGCCCGTGGGCAGCGCTGGCGTGGTGCTGGTGCATGGCTGGCTCTGCAACCGTGCTATCTGGGCCGATGCGCTGCACCAGCTGCGTGCCGCAGGGGTGCCCTGCATTGCCGTCAGCATGCCGTTGCTGCTGCACCGTGTGGGCACGGGCCGGGCGGTACTGGACGGTGCGGTCCGGCGCATGCAGGCGGCCACGGGCCGGGCGCCGGTGGTGGTGGCGCACAGCATGGGCGGGCTGGTGGTACGGGACTGGTTGCGCAGCCTGACGGATGCCGATGCCCCCCACCGCCCGCAGCAGGTGGTGACGGCGGGCAGCCCCCACCACGGCACCTGGATGGCTTACTGGGCACTGGGGCCGAATGTGGCGCAGATGCGCCCCGGCAACGCCTGGCTGCAGCAACTGCAGCGGGACGAGGCACGGCCCGGCAGCACGGCCAGCCGGGTGCAATGGCATTGTGCGCTGTCCGATACGGACAATATGGTCTTCCCCGGCACCACGGCCTTGCTGGAAGGCGCCACGCCGCTGTGGCTCAACGGCATGGCCCATGTGGAGATGCTGCAGGCCCCGGCGCTGTGGACGCTGGTGCGCCAACTGGTGGCGCAGGAGCCACAGGCCCGGCCAGCGGGGCGCCCGATGGGTGGGATAGAGACCGGGACTTCGCAGGCCGAGGCCCGGTCCATCATGTAGACGGCTGTACCCGGCGCTGCCTGTGCGCAAGGCGGTGCGGGGTCAGGCGGTTGGCGTATGGCTGGCGGGCTCAGGCGCAGCGGGCGTGGTCGGGGGCACCGGCGCCGCATCGGCCCGGTTGCGCACCAGGTGGATGTCCGTGGCCGAGGACAGCGCAATGCCTTGCTCGGCGGTCTGGCGCAGCAGCTCGAACAGCAGGTCGCTGCGCGTGCTGTAGACCTGGCGCGGGCTGGAGACATGGCCGAAGCTGGTGATGTTGATCACGCTGCCGCTGAGCGAGTCCACGTACATCGACGGAGCCGGGGCCTCCAGCACGGCTTCGTGACTGCGGTAAATGCCCAGCAGCAGTTCCTTGAGGCGGACCACATCGGTGCTCAGCGGCACCGCAAAAGCGATGGAAATGCGGCCCAAGGCGCCGTCCATCGTCAGGTTTTGCACGGACTTGGTGATCAGCTCGGAGTTGGGAACGATCAGCGTGGACTTGTCGTCGGTCTGGATCTCGGTGGCCCGCACGCTGATGCGGCGGATATCGCCCACCTGGTCGCCGATGCGCACGCGGTCGCCCAGCTTTACCGGGCGCTCGGCCAGCAGGATCAGGCCGGAGACAAAGTTCTGCGTGATGGCTTGCAGACCGAAACCGATACCCACGGACAGCGCACTGGCCAGCAGCGCCACTTTCTCAAAGCCGATGCCCAGTGCGGCCAGCGTCCACAGGCCCGAAAGGATGATGCCCACATAGCGGGCCACCGTGCTGATGGAGTTGCGCGCGCCGATGTCCAGATCGGTCTTGGGCAGATAGGTGTCCACCAGCCAGTGCTGCAGCACGCGGAAGACGGTCAGGCCGATCACCAGCACCACCAGCGCGCGGCCGATGGCCATGGGCTTGAGCACGGTGTCCCCTATCGGCAGCCCGCCCTGGGCGGCGCTGGCCGTCCAGCCCAGCAGGCTGCTGGCGTTGCCAAAAGGCGCAGTCAGTGCGGCCAGGCCCAACAGCAGCAGGCTGACGCGCAGCAGGGCCGACAGCAGCACGCCCACCTGTTCCACCCGGGTGGGGCGCAGGCCCATGCCCTGGGCCAGACCGCGGCCGGGGCGGCTTTCCGGTGAGAAGAACCAGGTGCACAGGTCGTCGGCAAACTTCATCAGCAGCGACGTGGCCAGCACCACCACGGTGATCCACACCATCTGCGTGGCCACGAACACCGAGAAGTTCAGATAGCCCAGCAGGGCCGCCACCAGGGCGGCCAGCACCGTCAGATGCCCGCCCAGCCAGGCGAACATCAGCCAGCTGCTGCGCTGCACGGGACGGCCGGCGTCTCCATGTTCGCCCTTGGTGGCGGGTGTGGCCAGGCGCTGGCGCTGCTGGGTGATGGTGACCAGCACCGACAGGATCAGGCCCACATAGGTCAGCGCGATCAGCCCGTCCAGCGCCACCGTGCTCACCGCGCTGGTGCGTGCGGCAATATCCACGGCATTGAGCATCATGGCGAACCAGGTCAGGAAGGCGGCGCCCCAGGCGTAGCGGGTGAGGGTGGGGGCGGCAATGTCGTCGATCGCCAGCAGGCGCCAGCTGGGGCGCTTGGGCACCAGCGTGCTGGCACTGATGGACAGGAAGAAGGCCGCCACGAAGGCCGCCTGGATCCAGGCGTCGGCCACGCTTTGCAGGCGCGGCGTGATGGCATCGATGGCACGCAGGTGTTCGATGAACACCAGGCTGGCCAGGCCGGGCAGCACCGTGCCCACCAGCAGCAGCCACACGGCCAGGCCGGTGCGCCGCAGGCGGCCGTCCGGGGCGCGCTCCGACGCGGCATAGCGGTAGCCCAGGTGGCGCAGGCCCATGCGCAGCGGGAACAGCAGCAGCAAGGCCAGCACGATGCCGCGCAGCGGCATGGCCCAGCCATGTTCGGCAATCGCCGCGCGGAAGCTGGCCTGGCCCAGGCGGGTGAGCCCGCTGATGCGCTGCAGGTCCAGCGGCAGCTGTTCGGAGAATTGCTTCCACAGCGCGGGCGACAGCGGCGACAAGGCCTTGCTGGCGATCTGGGCGTTGAACTGCTGGGTGCGCAGCTTCTCGATGGATTCGGCCGTCTGCGCAGCTTCCACCGACAGCAGCTTGCCGCGCTTGATGGCGGAGTCCAGGTCGCCGTGTTCCTGGGCCAGCTCCTTGCGCTGGCGGGTGAGGTCGGTGCTTTCCTCCACCCCTTCGACCTTGGTGCCGAGCTGCTCCACCCGCTGGTCCAGCTGCTTGAGCAGCGGCTCCAGGGCGGTGACGGCGGCATCGGCGTCGCGCTTGGATTTCAGCGCCTGATCGGCCAGGACCTGCAGCGTGTCGGAGGTCTCGGCGTCGTCCAGCGATTTGCGCACCTTGTCGAGCGAGGCCGCGGCGGCCTGGATCTGTGCCTGTGGCGTGACCTGGGGTTCGGGAGGGAGCAGCGCGTCGGCTGCATGGGCCACACCCATGCAGCCCAGCAGGGCCAGATGCAGGGCCAGCAGCCAGCGCAGCAGGCGGGTGGGGCAAAAGGACAGGATGGAAGTCGGCACAGTCAAAGCGGTGAAAAACAAGGGGTGCGGTGGATGGGACACAGGCGCTGCGCGCGGCACAGCCGTGCCGGCCTGCGCAGAAAAGCCGATGGTCGTGACTATAGGCACTGTACGTGCATAGCGGTTTCGGCGTGTGACGTCTGGACGGGACGGCGCCGCTGCGGCAGCTCCCAGGTGCGCAGAGGCCGGCCTTGTGCGGCGTACGGGCGGGAGCGGCGCGCAGGCCTACTGCTTGCAAAAGGGGAGCTGCCGGTGGGGTTGTGCGGGCTGTTGGTGATGCACATGCACACCAAATGAAGCACGATCGCACAGCAGCTGCTATGAAAAACAGACTGCTCCCAGCGGCATGTGCCGCTGAGCGCGCCTCAGACCGAAATGCTGGCTTCGCCTGGCAGCCGTTCATCGGCCGCGATCTCCGGCAGCTGACGCAGCCGGTCATACAGCGGTGCAAAGTCGTTGCTGGCAAAGTCCAGCAACTGCTGCAGGTCGTCGATGACGAAATAGGTGTGCTGGTAGTCGTCGATGCGGTAGCGCGTGCGCATGGTGCGCTCCAGCTGCAGTGGCAGGCGCTGGGGAATGGGGCTGGTGACGCTGTAGGCCAGTTCGCCGGCGGAGCTGAGGATGCCCGCGCCATAGGCCTTGATGCCGTCGGCTTCACGCACCAGTCCGAATTCGATGGTGTACCAGTACAGGCGCGCCAGCAGCTCGGTGGCGCCCAGATCGGCCGCCTTGAGCCCCCCCGCGCCATAGGCCTGCATGTAGTCGGCCAGCACCGGATGAAAGAGCAGCGGCACATGGCCGAACAGGTCGTGAAAGATGTCCGGCTCGACGATGTAGTCCAGCTCGTCCCGGGTGCGGATCCAGTCGGTCACCGGGAACCGGCGCTGGCTGAGCAGGCGGAAGAAATCCACTTCCGGAATCAGCCCGGGCACGCCGACGAGCTGCCAGCCGGTGGCAGCCTGCAGGCGGGTGTTGATGTCCTCGAAGTGTGGAATGCGCTCGGATGCCCCGAGCAGGGGCAGGCAGGCGATGAAGTCGCTGCTGGCCCGCCCGGGCAGCAGCGCCCGCTGGCGGGCGTAGAGCTGGCGCCAGGTGGCGTGCTCCACCTCGGTGTAGGCCGCATAGTTCTGCGTGCAGGTGTAGTCGCTGGCCGCACGGCTGTAGTCTCCGCGCGGCGGGCGGCTGGACTGGCCGTAGACGACAGGGCGGACTTCCATGGTGGCTCTCCTGACAGATTGGATATCGCAACGTGGCTGGAAGTTCTGGTGTCCCCGCTCAGAGCACACCCCGGCGCATCTGGTCGAGTTCGATGCTCTCGAACAGCGCCTTGAAGTTGCCGTTGCCAAAGCCGTCGTCGCCCTTGCGCTGGATGAACTCGAAGAAGATCGGCCCGAGCTGGTTCTCGCTGAAGATCTGCAGCAGCAGCTTCTGGCCCGTGCCGTCGATCAGGATCTTGCGTCGCTTCAGCTCGGCCAGCGGCTCGCCATGCTCGGGCAGGCGCTTGTCGATCAGTTCATAGTAGGTGTCGATGGTGTCGAGCAGGCGCACGCCGCTGGCACGCAGGTGGTCCACGGTGGTGTACAGGTCGTCCGAGCCCATGGCGATGTGCTGGATGCCTTCGCCCTGGTACATGTCCAGGTACTCCTGGATCTGGCCGGCTTTTTCCTTGCCTTCCTCGTTGATGGGGATGCGGATCTTGCCGCAGGGGCTGGTCATTGCCTTGCTCTTGACACCGGTGACCTGGCCTTCGATGTCGAAGTACTTGATCTCGCGGAAGTTGAACAGGCGCTCGTAGAAGCTGGCCCATTCCACCATGCGGCCGCGGTGCACGTTGTGCGTCAGGTGGTCGATATAGGTCAGGCCATGGCCGGGTACGTGCAGCATGTCCTGGCTGCTGATGCCCGGCAGGGGCACAAAGTCCACGTCAAAGAAGCCGATGTTGCCGATATCGCCGGGTTGTGCGTCGCCTTTGCCGCGCCAGCGGTCCACCAGGTAGATCAGGCTGTCCCCCACGCCCTTGATGGCGGGGATGTTCAGCTCGCCCGGGGTGGCCGTGCCGGCATAGCCCCAGGCGCCCAGGGCGATGGCGCGCTCATAGGCGGCCTTGGCATCGTGCACGCGGAAGGCAATCGCGCAGACGCTGGGGCCGTGCAGGCGGGCAAAGCGCTGGGCAAAGCTGTCGGGCTCGGCGTTGACGATGAAGTTGATCTCGCCCTGGCGGAACAGCAGCACGTTCTTGTGGCGGTGGCGGGCCACGGCGCGAAAGCCCATGCTTTCGAACACCTTGCCCATGGCCTGGGGGTCGGGGGCGGCAAATTCGATGAACTCGAATCCGTCCGTGCCCATGGGGTTGTCCCAGGCGGAGGTGCTGTCGGAAGCGGCGGCGGGCAGGGGGGCGTTCATGGCGGTCTCCTGTGTGCTGTGGGGCAGTGATGGTCACCAATGTAGATTTGCTGCGCGTCAAGAAAGCTGCGTCCTGTGCGGAAGGCAGGTGGTGGGTGGCAGGAAAAATGCGTCGAATGTGGTTTTGCTGCATATTTCCCAAGCTTCTAGGGTTAATACTTAGCTGTTTGGTATAAAATCCTGCGTCATGAGTTCACTCCACGCAATAGACAAGCTTGACCGCGCCATCCTGCGCCGGTTGATGGAAAACGGGCGCGAAACCTATGACGTCATCGGCGAACAGGTGGGCCTGTCGCCCAGTGCCGTGCTGCGCCGGGTCAAGCGGCTGGAGGAGTGCGGCGTCATCGACCGCTATGTGGCCCTGGTACCGCCCGAAAGCGTGGGCCTTGGCCTGACGGCCTATCTGAACGTGCGCCTGGAGAAGAACACCGAGACGCACAAGCGCAACCCCATGGACCTGTTCAAGGCCAGTGTGCAGACCTGGCCTGAAGTGGTGGAATGTGCTTCGCTGACCGGAGAGATGGACTATCTGCTGCGCGTGGTGGTGTCCGATATGCAGCACTACAGCCGCTTCATCATGGATACGCTGCTCAAGCACCCCAGTGTGTCGGATTGCAAGACCAGCTTTGTGCTGGACCGTGTCAAGGGCACTACGGCAATTCCGCTGTAACTGCGGCCCCGACCGAAGGGGCTGCTTGTGGCAGCGCAAACAAGGGCGGTGCAGGGGTAGATCCCGGGTAAACCCTGTGGCAATGTTGCCACCGAACGGCGGAACGTCCTTATTTATGTTGCAATGCAGCAATTCGTGCAGGCCGGCACTTTCCGGCCACAGGTTGGTCAACGTGCCCCGAGGGGCCCTAAACGGAAAGAGTGGGGAAGTGTCATGAGCAGTGAATGGCTGTCTGCCTCGTTGAGAGCAGGATCGAGCATCTTTTTGCCCCGGTTCGCCTCGAACCGCCTGCCCAGTCTGGTGCCCATCCGCGAGCTGGCACCGCGCCACCGCGACCGCATCCTGGCCCACCTGCTGAAGCTGGACACCGGTGACCGCTATCTGCGCTTCGGCTACGCCGCCAATGACGAGCAGGTCAAGCGCTATGTGGAACAGCTCGATTTCGAGCGCGACGACATCTTCGGCATCTTTAACCGCCGCCTGGAGCTGGTGGCCATGGCCCATCTGGCGTATGTGGACCTGGCCAACCACAGCAACTGCGCCGAGTTCGGCGTGTCCGTGCTCAAGAGCGCCCGAGGCAAGGGACTGGGTGGCCGTCTGTTCGAGCGTGCGGCGCTGCATGCGCGCAACCATGGCGTGGACATGATGTTCATCCATGCACTGTCCGAAAACACGCCCATGCTGAAGATTGCCCGCAGCGCCGGGGCCAAGGTGCAGCGTGACGGCACCGAGTCGGAAGCCTATCTGCAGCTGCCGCCGGGCGATTTCGACTCGCGCATGGCGGAGATGGTGGAGACCCATGTGGCCGCCGTGGACTACCAGTTCAAGAAGCAGGCCAAGCAGTTCTGGGAGATCCTGGCCGATGTGCAGGAAATCCGCAAAGGTGTGCAGGAAGGCCGCCACCAGGCCGGCGAGTAAGGTTTGACTCTCTGTCATCCCCAAGGGCTGCCCATGCTGGGCGGCCCTTTTTCATGGGCAGGCCATGCCTGCCCTGGGGGCCTGCGGTGGGCCGGCGTGCACCATGCCGCAGCAGTGCCTGGGGCATGGGCTTGCGGGGTGCATGGGGCCTGTGCGGGGGAATCCGCTATCCTAGGAGCCTGTTTCACTACCGCACGTCCTGCACCTCTGTCTGTGTCAGACCCCCACCCGCAGCGCTCTTCCGACCGCGAAGACAAGCGCAGCTTTCTGCAGAAAGTCGTCGAGTTCATCAATCCCGGTCCCGACAGTCCCGGTGAACTCATCGAAACCCTGGCGGATGCCGAAGACAACGAAGTCATTGGCGCCGACTCCCGCGTGATGCTTGAAGGCGTCATCCGCATGGCCGACATGACAGCCGGTGATGTGATGGTGGCCGCGCCGCGCATCGACTTTCTGGACATCAACGAAACCTACGAAGCCCTGCTGCACCAGGTGATCACCACGGCGCACTCGCGCTTTCCGGTGTACGAGGGCGAGCGGGACAACATCATTGGCGTGCTGCTGGCCAAGGACCTGCTCAAGCTGCAGCGCTCGCCGGGCCTGAACCTGCGCGCGCTGCTGCGACCGGCCATTTTTGTGCCGGAGAGCAAGCCGCTCAACGATCTGTTGCGCGTTTTTCGCAGCAACCGCAACCACCTGGCCATGGTCATCGACGAGTTCGGTGCCACTGCCGGTCTGGTGACCATCGAGGATGTGCTGGAAGAGATCGTCGGCGAGATCGAGGACGAATTCGACATTCCGGAGGAAGAGGGCGACATCTTTGCGCTGGCCGATGCCACCTACCGTGTCGCCGGCCGCACGCCGGTGGAGCGCGTGGCCGAATTCTTCGGCGTGGCGCTGGTGGCCCGCGACCCGGAAGAGGAATTTGACACCATCGGCGGTCTGGTGGCCCATGCGCTGGGCCATATGCCGCGCCGCGGCGAGCACTGGGAGAGTGCCGGTCTGCGCTTTGAAGTGCTGCACGCCAAGGGCGGCGCGGTGCACTGGTTCAAGGTCACGCGCCTGGGCTCGGGCGATTAACTGCTAATCTGCGGGGCCCGCGCCGCTGTGGCGCAGCCTTTGCGGTGGCAGAGCGTCCTGATCCTGGAACCAGGGAGCTGCCGCCGGGTGCCTCCCGCGCCGTGCCAGCTGTTCCCTGACTTCACCCGCCCATGCCTTCCGTGTTTGCCCCTTCTTCACACACCGCTGCCACCCACCGTTTTCTGGGTTGGGGCTGGTCCGCCGGCATGCTGCTGGCCGGTGAGCTGCAGGCCATGTCCCTGGCCTGGCCGGGTTCGGGCCAGGCCCTCTGGTGGCTGCAGCTGCTGAGCCTGGCGGCACTGGCGACCGGCCTGCTGCATGCGCCCACGGCGCGCAGCGCGGCCTGGCGCGGTTTTGTCTTTGCCACGGCCTGGCTGGCAGGCACCTTCTGGTGGCTGTTCATTTCCATGCACACCTATGGCGGCCTGCCGGCGCCGCTGGCGGTGCTGGCGGTGCTGGCGCTGGCGGCCTTTTTGGGCGCGTACTACGCGATTGCCGCCTGGGGCTTTGTGCGGCTGCGGCCCATGCAGCCTGCCTGGGCTGCCCTGGTGTTTGCCGCCTGCTGGACGCTGGCGGAGCTGGCGCGCGGGACGCTGTGGACCGGTTTTCCCTGGGGCGCTGCCGGCTACGCGCATGTGGACGGGCCGTTGGCGGCCCTCCCACGCTGGGTGGGCGTCTACGGCACGGGCGCTGTCGCGGCCTGGTCGGCCATGCTGCTGGCCCAGATGCTGGCCACGCCGGCACGCCGTGCGCTGCGCTGGGCAGCCCCGCTGGTCCTGACGGCCGGTGCCGTCGCCGGTTTAGGGGTCTGGCAGCAACGGGCGCTGGCCGAAGGCGATGCCCAGGCCCTGGCCGAAGGCCGCCCGGTGCTGGACGTGGCCATGCTGCAAGGCAATATTCCACAGGATGTGAAGTTCGAGCCCGGCGAAGGCATTGCGCTGTCGCTGAACTGGTACGGCCGCCAGTTGCTGCAGCCGGCCGCGCCGCTGGTGGTGGCGCCCGAAACCGCCATTCCGCTGCTGCCGCGCCAGCTGCCCGAAGGCTATCTGGATGCCGTCACCGCGCCCTACCGCTACCAGGAAGCTGGAACCGGCGCCCATGCGGCGCTGGTGGGCATGCCGCTGGGCGACGAAGAGCACGGCTATGCCAATGCGGTGGTGGGCTGGCAGCCCGGTGCCGGGAGCAGCTACCGCTATGACAAGCACCATCTGGTGCCGTTTGGCGAGTTCATTCCCCCGCTGTTTCACTGGTTTGTGCGCATGATGCACATTCCGCTGGGCGACTTTGCCCGGGGCGCCGTCGCCCAGCCTCCCATGCTGTGGCAGGGCGAGCGCCTGGCGCCGAATATCTGCTACGAAGATTTGTTCGGCGAGGAGCTGGGCGCACGCTTTGCCGACCCGGCCCAGGCGCCCACGGTGTTCGTGAACATCAGCAATATTGGCTGGTTTGGTGACAGCCCGGCCATTGACCAGCATCTGCACATTAGCCGCATGCGCTCCTTGGAATTCGAACGCCCCATGCTGCGCGCCACCAACACCGGCGCTACAGTGGCGATCGATCACCGCGGGGTGGTCACCCACCAACTGCCGGCTTTCGAGCGGGGCGTGCTGCTGGCCACCACCCAGGGCAGGGAACATTTGACCCCCTATGCCCGCTGGGTGGCTGCGGCCGGTCTGTGGCCGCTGGGCCTGCTGTGCGCCGCTGTGCTGGCGCTGGCGGGGTGGCTGCTGCGCCGCAGCAAATAGAAAGTTCGACCTGGGTCACAGGGTTTGTGGTGCACGGACAACAAAGAGCTTCGATAATGCCCGCCTGCGGCGCCCGTACACTCAGCGGCGAGCACAACATAAAAACGCGCTGGCAATCCGCCGCGCTGGAGTAAGTTTGACAATGGCCGAATCTTTTTCCTACGAACAACTGATCGCTTCCGGTGAAGGCAAGCTGTTTGGCGCCGACAGTGGCCGCCTGCCCCTGCCTCCCATGCTGATGTTCGACCGCATCACCCATATCTCGGAAGATGGCGGTGCCCATGGCCTGGGCAAGATCGTGGCCGAACTCGACGTGAACCCCGATCTGTGGTTCTTCAAGTGCCACTTCCAGGGCGACCCTGTCATGCCAGGCTGCCTGGGCCTGGACGCCATGTGGCAGCTGATCGGTTTTTACCTGACCTGGCTGCGCCTGCCCGGCCGCGGTCGCGCCCTGGGTGCCGGCGAAGTGAAGTTCACCGGCGAAGTCGGTCCCGACGTCAAACTGGTGACATACGAGATTGATATCAAGCGGGTGATCAAGCGCAAGCTGAACATGGCCATTGGCGATGCACGCCTGCTGGCCGATGGCAAGGAAATCTACGTGGCCAATGACCTGCGCGTGGGTCTGTTTCTGCGCGAAGGGGACGGCCAGGGAACGGCAGCATGAGCAAGAAGCGGGTAGTCATCACCGGCGCGGGCATCGTCTCGTGCATTGGCAACGACCTGGAGACGGTCGAAGCGTCGCTGCGTGCCAGCCGCTCGGGCATCAAGGCCGTGGCCAAGTTCACCGAACTGGGCTTGCGCAGCCAGGTGGGCGGTGTGCCGGAAATCGACATCGAAGCACGCATTGACCGCAAGCAGCTGCGCTTCATGGGCGACGCTGCGGCCTACTCGCAAATTGCGCTGGAAGACGCCATCAAGCAGGCCGGGCTGACGCCCGAGCAGGTGAGCCATCCGCGCACCGGCCTGATCATGGGCTCCGGCGGCGGCTCGCCGGCCAACCAGATCGAGGCGGCAGACACGCTGCGCGAGAAGGGCATCCGCCGCGTGGGACCGTACCAGGTCACGCGCTGCATGAGCTCCACGGTGTCGGCCTGCCTGGCGACCAATTTCAAGGTCAAGGGCATCAACTACTCCATCACCTCGGCCTGTTCGACCTCGGCCCACTGCATCGGTGCGGCGGCCCAGCAGATCGCCTGGGGCATGCAGGACGTGATGTTCGCCGGCGGCGGTGAAGAGCTGTCCTGGGGCATGTCGCTGCTGTTTGACGGCATGGGTGCCATGTCCAGCAAGTACAACGAGACGCCCGAGAAAGCCTCGCGCGCCTATGACGCCAACCGCGACGGTTTTGTGATTGCCGGCGGCGGCGGTGCGGTGGTGCTGGAAAGCCTGGACCACGCCCTGGCCCGCGGCGCCCACATCCTGGCGGAAGTGGTGGGCTTCGGTGCCACCAGCGACGGTGAGGACATGGTGGCTCCTTCGGGTGACGGCGCCATTGCCTGCATGAAGCAGGCCATGGAAAACGTGGACGCGCCCGTGGACTACATCAACACGCACGGCACATCGACCCCGGTGGGCGATATGCAGGAAGTGCGTGCCATGCGCGAGCTGTTCGGCGACAAGGTGCCTCCGTTTTCGTCCACCAAGTCACTGACCGGCCACTCGCTGGGTGCGACGGGCGTGCAGGAAGCGATCTACTGCCTGATCATGCTGAACAAGGGCTTTATCGCCGGTTCGGCCAATGTGGAAACGCCCGATCCGCTGCTGGGCGATATGCCTCTGGTCACGACCACGCGCGATGCCCAGCTGAAGACCGTGCTGTCCAACAGCTTTGGCTTCGGTGGCACCAACGCATCCCTGCTGCTCCAGCGCTGGGACGGCCAGTAAGCCGACTGCGGCCCCGCCGATTGCAGCCCAACCGGTTGCGGACCGGAGTGGCCTCCATGACAAAGCCCTGTGTGCACACACAGGGCTTTTTTCTTGTGGCCGGTTGGCCCATCAGCCCATGACAGGCGCTGCCGACGCACAGGGCGTGGTCAATGTGGGCGTTCCCGGCTGGCGGCAAGGAAGGCCGCAATCAGCGGCGCCTGGCTGCGGCTGTGCAGGCAGTACAGGTATTCGGGCAGGTGGGGCACGCTGCCGGCAAAGGCCAGTACCACCAGGTCGGGGTGTGCCGAGGCCTCATGCCGGGCAAACACGCTGATGCCCATCTGGCGAATCACGGCCTCGCGTATGGCCTCGCGGCTGGCAATCTCCAGCACGCGGCCCGGAGGCACGCCGGCGTCGGCCAGCAGCTGCTCGGTCAGCCGGCGGGTCACCGAGCCGGGCTCGCGCAGGATCAAGGTTTCGCCGGCCAGATCCGCCACGTCCACGGACGGGCGGCGTGCCAGACGGTGGCTGCGGTGCACCAGCAGGGCCAGCGGGTCCTGGCCCAGTTCCAGCCGCAGCAGGCGTGGATCGCTTTCCGGGGTGGACGAGGTGGCCAGATCCACCTGGTAGGCCGCCAGTGCCTGGCCCATCTGCTGGGAATTGCCGCTGACCATCGACACCTGCACGCGCGGGTACTGCTGGGCAAAGCGCTGCACGATGTCCAGCACGTAATACGGTGCCGTGGCCCCGATGCGCAATTGCCCGCCCTGGCTGCCATCGCCTGCGTGGCGCAGCGCCGACTCCACCTCCACGGCGCGCAGCAGCAGCAACTCCACCTGCGGCAGCAACTGCAGGCCTTCCCCAGACACGGTCAGCCGCCCGCCCTGGCGGTGGAACAGCTCCACGCCGTAATGCGCCTCCAGCGCGCGGATCTGCGTGGTGACGGTGGGCTGGCTCAGCCCGAGGTGGCGTGCCGCCAGCGTGATGCTGCCCAGCCGGGCCACCCAGAAAAAGGATTGCAGTTGCGTGACAAACATGGTGTGTGGCGCCGTCCGGCAGGGACGGCTGCCGCATTTCACCATGGCGGCCTGGACCGTGGCGCATCTCCCACTGCGATGGGGACCCAAATTTGCCAATAGGCGCTTCGGCAGATTTCGGTTCTGTGACACGCAGATTTCACATGCGATTTCTAGAGTGCAGGGCAGGGAGTTGGCCGTGTGGGTCGGCTCCGCAAAGGTTTCCATTCCCACCATTTTTCAGGAATCTGCCATGCGCCATGCCCTTGTTTCCCCCCCCCGCCGCCTTGCCCTGCTGACCGCTGCCGCCTGGGCGCTGCTGGGTGCAGCCGGCCAGGCGCTGGCCGCCAAGACCGAGCTGCTGGTCTATTCGGCCCTGGAAGCCGACCAGATCAAGGCCTACAAGGTCGGTTTCGAAAAAGTGCACCCCGAGATCGAGCTGAAGTTTGTGCGCGACAGCACCGGCATCATCACGGCCCGCCTGCTGGCCGAGAAGGCCAATCCCCAGGCCGACGTGATCTGGGGGGTGGCGGCCACGTCGCTGATGCTGCTGGACAAGCAGGGCATGCTGGCTCCCTACGCCCCCAAGAACCTGGGCAAGGTGCGCGCCACCATGCGTGACCCGGCAGCCACGCCCACCTGGGTGGGCATGGATCTGTGGTCGTCGGCCGTGTGTGCCAACACCGTGGAGGCAGCCAAGCGCAAGCTGCCTGCCATCACCAGCTGGGCCGATCTGACCAAACCCGAATTCAAGGGCACGATCACCATGCCCCACCCGGCTTCCAGCGGTACCGGCTACCTGATGGTGGCGGCATGGCTGCAGATGATGGGTGAGGAGAAGGGCTGGGCCTATATGGACGCGCTGCACCAGAACATAGGCGTCTATACCCACAGCGGCTCCAAACCCTGCCGCCAGGCCGGTGCGGGTGAGTTCCCCGTGGGCCTGAGTTTCGAGTACCGGGCCAACAAGACCAAGAAGGACGGTGCGCCCATCGACATCGTCTTCCCCAGGGAAGGCCTGGGCTGGGACGTGGAAGCCACGGCCATCATGAAGACCAGCAAAAAGCAGGAGGCCGCCAAGGCCCTGGCCGACTGGGCCGTGACGCCCGAGGCCAACCAGCTCTATGCCGCCAACTTTGCCGTGCTGGCCTTGCCCGAGGCCCAGGAAAAGCATGAATTCATTCCGGCCGATCTGGAAAAGCGCCTGGCCAAGAACGACTTCAACTGGTCGGCCGCCAACCGCGAGCGCATCCTGACCGAATGGGCGCGCCGCTATGAAGCCAAGGCGGAAAAGAAGTAACCACCGCTGGTGCCTTCTCTCTGTGGCCCATGGTGCATGGAGGGGAGGTGGGCACGCTCTGCAGAACGGCCTGGCCATGGCGCCGTGGCCGGGCGGGTGGGCTGTCTGTTGTTTTTGACGTTGAAAGAGATACATGCTGCGCATTGACCATATTGCCAAGCAGTACAAGGACACGCCCGTGCTGCGCGGCATCGACCTGGCGGTCGATGGCGGCGAGTTCGTCAGCCTGCTGGGGCCTTCTGGTTGCGGCAAGACCACGCTGCTGCGCATTCTGTGCGGCATTGAGCAGGCGGACGAGGGCCGAGTCCTGTTTCAGGGCGAGGACATCACGCGCTGGCCGGCGGCACGCCGGGGATTCGGGGTGGTGTTCCAAAGCTATGCACTGTTCCCCAATCTGACGGCGGCGCAGAACGTGGCGTTCGGCCTGCGGGGGCAGCCTGCGCACCAAGTCCAGGCCCGTGTGCAGGAAATGCTGGCCCTGGTGGGCCTGGGCGCGCAGGCGCAGCGCTACCCGGCACAGCTGTCCGGCGGGCAGCAGCAGCGTGTTGCACTGGCCCGTGCGCTGGCCCCCCGCCCCCGCTTGCTGCTGCTGGATGAGCCCCTGTCCGCACTGGATGCCCAGGTACGCACCGAGCTGCGCAGCGAGATCCGCCGACTGCAGCGTCAGCTGGAGATCACCTGCATCATGGTCACGCACGACCAGGAAGAGGCGCTGTCCATGGCGGACCGGGTGGTGCTGATGTACCAGGGGCGCATCGAACAGCAAGGCTCGCCCGAGCAGCTCTATGCCCAGCCGGTCAGTCACTTTGCGGCCGGGTTTGTGGGGCGCATGAACCTGCTGCCCGCGACGGCGGAGGCGGGTCACATGGTGCGCGTGGGGGAAGGACGGCTGGATTGCAGCACGGCGGGTTTTGTACCCGGTGATGCGGTGCTGGTGGGTGTCCGGCCCGAAAGCGTGGTGCTGCACCCGGCCCAGCCGATTGCACTGGCCAATCTGTTCCGCGCCCGGGTGATGGAGTCCTCGTTCCTCGGTTCGATGGTGCTGGTGCGGGTGTGCAGTCCCACGCTGCAATGCCAGATCGATGTGCAATGGCCGCTGCGCCACGATGCCCGGCTGCCCGACTGGTTGCAGGGGGAGGTGCTGGTGGAACTGCCCGCCGCAGCGCTGCAGGTGCTGGCGGCGCCAGAGGCCTTGCGGAGGGCTGCATGATGACGGCCGCGACACCGGCCCTGCCACTGGGGGCCGATCCGGTGGCCCCCTCTGCAGTGCCGCACACTGCCCGGCGCCACCAGGATGCAGGTCCTGCCGCGCCGCGGCCATCCCGCACCTTCCATGGGGAAAGGCTCTGGCTGGGGGTGCTGGTGCTGGGCCTGCTGGGTGTGCTGCTGATCGCGATTGCCTTGCCGGTGGGGGCGCTGCTGGGCCGCAGTTTCTGGTCGGCCGACGGACAGTTCTCGGGTCTGGCGCAGTACATGGCGTATGCCCGAACACCGGGGGTGGCGCAGTCCCTGTTCAACAGCCTGTGGCTCTCGGCCACCAGCAGCACGCTGTGTGTGGCGCTGGCCTATGGCTATGCATACGGTGTGGTGCGCAGCTGCATGCCGCTGGCCGCATGGTTCCGCGCCATCGCCCTGGTGCCGCTGCTGGCGCCGTCGCTGCTGATGGCCATCAGTCTGATCTACCTGTTCGGCGCCCAGGGGCTGCTGAAAAGCTGGTTGCTGGGTGGTTCGGCTTACGGGCCTTTCGGCATCATCCTGGGCTCAGTGCTGTGGACTTTTCCGCATGCACTGATGATTCTGTGCACCACGCTGGCGTCGGGCGATGCGCGGCTGTATGAGGCCGCAGCCACGCTGGGTGCGGGCCGCTGGCGCAGCTTCTGCCAGGTCACGCTGCCGTCCAGCCGCTACGGGCTGCTGATTGCCTGGATCGTGGTGTTTGTGCTGGTGGTGACGGACTTTGGCGTGCCCAAGGTGATTGGGGGCAACACGCCCATGCTCGCCACCGATATCTACAAGCAGGTGATTGGCCAGCACAACCTGTCCATGGGCGCAGTGGTGGCCATGCTGCTGCTGGTGCCTGCCGGCCTAGCGTTCGCTGCCGAACGCCATCTGCGCGCGCGCCAGGCCGCCACCATGGCGGTGCGTGCCACACCGCTGGTGCCGCAGCCTGCGGCGCTGCGGGACCGTGCGTTGCTGCTGTACTGCAGCCTGGTGGCCATGGGGCTGCTGGCGGTGATGGGCACGGCCGTGCTGGCTTCGCTGGTCACCTTCTGGCCCTACAACCTGAGCCTGGGGTTCAGGCACTACCAGTTCGACATGATGGACGGCGGTGGCTGGGCCAGCTATGGCAATTCGCTGGCGATGGCGGCGGCAACCGCGGTGGTGGGCGCGCTCCTGAGTTTCCTGAGTGCCTACCTGGTGGCCAAACCGACGGGCTGGGCGCGTGCGCGCCAGTGGCTGCATGGCGTGGCTACGCTGCCGATGGCGGTGCCCGGGCTGGCGCTGGGGCTGGGCTACATCCTGTTCTTCAATGCCGGCAGCAATCCGCTGCACTTTCTGTATGGCTCGCTCGGCATTCTGGCGCTGTGCTCGGTGGCGCATTTCTTTTCGGTGGCGCACATCACCCAGCTCACGGCCTTGCAGCAACTGGATGCCGAATATGAGCGCGTGGCCGATTCCATGGGCGTGCCGTTCTGGACGGTGCTGTGGCGTGTGCACCTGCCGGTGTGCCTGCCGGCAGTGATGCAGGTGGCGGGCTACTTCTTTGTGAATGCCATGACCACGGTATCGGCCGTCGTCTTTCTGTATGCACCCGAAACCTCGCTGGCCTCGGTGGCGGTGCTGGCCATGGACGATGCTGGTGACATCGCTCCCGCTGCCGCCATGGCCACGCTGATCTTTGCCACGGCGGCGGTCGGGCGCGTGCTGATTGCCGCACTGGATGCCTGGACACAGCAACGAACCCAGCACTGGCGCCACCGCTGACCGCGCCGCGCGGCCCGTTCCCCACTCTCCTCCCGTGGACTTCCCTGTGCCCTGCCTTCTGGTGGGGCGCCAGGGCGCTCCTTTGCCTTTTGTTTCCTCTCTTGGCTGTTCATGCTATGAAAAATTACGATCTGATCGTCGTCGGTGCCGGTATCGTCGGCCTTGCCCATGCCTATACCGCGGCGGTCCGCGGCAAGTCCGTGCTGCTGATTGAGCGCGACAGCGCCTGTCTGGGGGCCTCCATCCGCAACTTCGGCTTTGTCACCATCACCGGCCAGCGTGCCGGTGACCACTGGCAGCGGGCCCTGCGTTCACGCGCCATCTGGGCCGATGTGGCGTCGAAGGCGGGGATCGATGTGCTCCACTCCGGCCTGTGGCTGACCGCACGCCGCCCAGCAGCGGCGGCTGTGCTGGATGCCTTCATGCGTACCGACATGGCCGCGGACTGCGCACTGCTCACGCCGGCCCAGGCCGCCGAGCGCCACCCGGCGCTGCGTACCGGGGGGCTGCAATCGGTGCTCTACAGCCCGCACGAGCTGCGTGTGGAATCCCGCACGGCCATTCCGATGCTGGCGCAGTGGCTGCAGCAGGCGCTGGGGGTGGATTTCCGCTTCAGCGAGACCGTGACGCAAGTGGCCACGCCGCGCGTTACCACGTCACGCGGCAGCTACCACGCCGAGCGTGTGGTGGTCTGCAACAACGCCGATCCCGGAGGCCTGTTTGCAGACGCCTGGACGGAGCACCAGGTGCAACTGTGCCAGCTGCAGATGCTGCGGGTGCAACCGCAGGCCGGTTTTGCGCTGCAGGGCTCGGTCATGGGCGATCTGAGCCTGGTCCGCTACGAAGGCTATAGCGCACTGCCGGAGGCGGCGGCACTGCGTGCCGAGCTGGAGCGGGACGAGGCCGAAAGCCTGGCCCATGGCATCCACCTCATCGCCGTGCAAAGCGCCGATGGTTCGCTGGTGGTGGGGGACTCCCACCACTACGGACCGGCGCCGTCGCCTTTTGCCAGCGAGGCGGTGGACCGGCTGATGCTGCGCCATCTGCGCGAAGCATTGCGCCTGGAAGGCGACCATGTGGTGGAGCGCTGGGTGGGGACCTACCCGGTGTCGCCCGATGCGCCCTGCCTGGTCAAGGCCCCTGACGATGCGACGCGGGTGGTGGCTGTGACCAGCGGTTCGGGGGCCAGCACGGCGTTTGGCCTGGCCGAAGAGGTGTGGAGCGGCTGGTAAGCTACTTGCTGCGGCCTGGAGTCCGACCGGGTACCGGGACCCACCGCAAAACCCCGGGTGTTGGCAATCCGGAAAAGCGCATGCTGCGCTGGAATGTTGCGCAAAAAGAAGTGGCTTCCCTGCGGGAGGCACTGCTGCGGCGAGCGAATAGTTGCTGCGCTGCATCATTGGATGGGTGCTCACGGGCGGTTGCACCTGCACGCTGGGCATGGCGCCCTAGAATGCGTGCAGGCGCCGGGCCGGCTTTGCACGCAAAGCCGGGTCTGGCGGTTTTGTCTGCCACCGCTGCGGGTTTTGCCCGAATCCACCATGAAGCTCGCGATCCTGGACCGAATTGGCACCCTTCACCCCGAGGGGGAGGACGCCGTGGTGGGCGCGCGGGACTGGCAGCCCCAGGCCGGGGTGCTGGACGCGATTGCCCAGCTCAATCGTGCCGGCTGGCATGTGGTGATCGCCACCAACCAGCCGGGGTTGGGGCGGGGCAACTTCGATGTGAACGAGCTCAACGCCGTGCACCAGCGCATGCAGCGCGAACTGGCCACTGCCGGAGCACGGGTCGAGGCCGCGTTCTTCTGTCCCCATGCCCCGGATGAAGGTTGTGCCTGCCGCAAGCCCGCGCCAGGTTTGCTGCAGCAGATTGCCATCCGCTACGGGGCCGAGCCGCATGAAATATGGGTGATTGGCCAGGACCATGCCCATCTGCAGGCAGGAGCGGCCATCGGTGCCCACCTGGTGTGGGTGGAGCAGGGCAGTGGCGTGGCCACCATGCCGGCACCGGCCCTGCCACAGGCGGTGCAGCACTATGCCGACTGGGCGGAACTGGCCCAGGCCCTGGCCCCTGCGGCGACCGAAGCGCCGGCACCGTCCCCTTCCGTCTGACGCAAAACCGCGCAAGCCTTATCCTCTAGGGTCTGACGCCTGTGTCAACCGACTGTTTCTGACATCCATGCCTTTTCTCCGTTCCCTGTTGCACATGCTGTTCATGTGCGTCACCGTCATTCCCTACACCCTGGTCATCCTGCTGCTGCGGTTGTGCGGGGCCTCGCCCGACGCGCGCTGGAAAGTGGCCCGGGCCTGGTTGGCACTGTGCGTGGACGCGGCGGGCTGGTTCTGCGGTGTGCGCTACCGTGTGCAGGGCATGGAGCATCTGCCGAACAGCGATACCGACGGCGTGGTGCTGCTGTCCAAGCACCAGTCGACCTATGAGACCTTCCTGCTGCCGGCCATCATGCCGCGGCCGCTGGCCTATGTGTTCAAGAAGGAGCTGCTGCAGATTCCGTTCTTCGGCTGGTCCATCGGCAGCCTGGACATGATCCACATCGACCGCAAGCACGGTTCGCGCGCGTTCCACAAGGTGGTGGAGCAAGGCAAGCGCCTGCTGGAAAAAGGGGTATGGGTCATCATGTTCCCCGAGGGAACCCGCATGGCGCGCGGCGAAGTGGGGGAGTACAAGACGGGCGCCACCCGCCTGGCCATCATGGCCGGCAAGCCGGTGGTGCCGGTGGCGGTGACGTCGGCCAAATGCTGGCCACGCAAGGCATTTGTCAAGACCCCTGGTGTGGTTGACGTATCCATTGGCAAGCCCATTCCCACGGTCGGCCGCAAGCACGAAGAGCTGATGGCCGAGGTGCAGGCCTGGATCGAAGCCGAGATGCGCCGCCTGGACCCGGAGGCCTACCCGGCCATCCCTGCGCCGCTGCCCGCACCTGCGCAGGACTGAGCTACCGCGCGCACGGTCCACGGCAGGCAGCATGCCCCATCGCTTTTCCACACCAGCCCGGCGTGCGCCAGCGGCACTGGCTTCTGTCGCCAAGCCGGTGCCGCAGGTGGGTGGCCAGGCGCTGCTGTGGGGCGGGCAGGACTTTCAACACCCCGCGGCCACGCACCAGATTCTGCTGCGGGACGGTACGCGCGTGGCCTACCGGCTGGAGCGCGCCATGCGCCGCAGCATCGGTTTTCAGGTGGGCGCAGAAGGCCTGGCCATCCGTGCACCGCGCTGGATCTCGCTGGAGCAGCTGGAGGCTGCCATCCATGAAAAAGCGCGCTGGATTGTGCAAAAGCTACAGGAACAGCGCGAACGCACCGACCTGGCACAGGCCCAGCGCATCGCCTGGGCCGATGGCGCCGTGCTGCCTTTTCTGGGCGGCCAGATCACCTTGCACCTGCACCCGGCTGCACTGCGCGGCGGAAGTTTGCTGGCGGTAGGTGAAGGCGCCTGGGCGCTGCATCTGCCGGTGGCCGCGGACGCCGGTGCCGCCCAGGTGCGCGCTGCAGTGGCCGCCTGGTGGCTGCGCCATGCGCGCAACCTGTTCACCGAACGCCTGCGCCACTATGCCCCGCAACTGGGGGTGCAGTGGCGCAGCCTGCGCCTGTCCAACGCGCGCACGCGCTGGGGCAGCGCCAAGAGCGACGGCAGCATCATGCTGAACTGGCGCTTGCTGCACTGTCGCATGGCCGTGCTGGACTATGTGGTGGTGCATGAGCTGTCCCACCTGCGGGTGATGGACCACAGTCCGCGCTTCTGGGCCACGGTGGCAGAGGTCACCCCCGACTATGCGGCCCTGCGGGCCGAACTGCGCGAGCACGCTTCACCGTTGTGGGCCTGAGCGGCGGCGTCAGGTAGTTGGAAAGCGCCGCCCCTGCAAGTGGGTGGCGCCGATGAGCGGTGGAGTCCCCGGCAAATAGCGGGGGGCGGCAGCCGCGCATTGTTTGCATGGGTTGGGGCCGGCAACTGGCTGAAACCCGCATGATGGCAGTGCTGCCCGCTGTGCAGCAAGCTCCGCAGCGCGCACAATGCGCACCAACGTTGCCAGGCCGCACATGGCCTTGGCATGATTTGACGGATTTTTTGCTTCAGGACCGCATATGACAGCCTCCGCCACCGATCTCCAGGTCACTCCCGCAGCGGGCTATGCCGGCGATATTCCTGCGCCTCTGGCCTGGCAATGGGTGCAGGCAGGACAGGCTGTGCTGGTGGATGTGCGCACCGATGCAGAGCGCGCCTGGGTGGGCCAGGTGCCCGGAGCCATTCCCGTGGCGCTCAAGCAATGGCCGGGCATGCAAGCCAACCCCGACTTTGATGCCCAGCTGCGCGCAGCGGTACCGCCCGGTGGCAAGGTCGTGCTGCTGTGCCGCAGCGGCGTGCGCTCCGTCGCAGCGGCCCAGCGTGCGGCGGCGCTGGGCATTGAGGCCTACAACATCCTCGAAGGCTTTGAAGGCGATCTGGACGCCCACAACCAGCGTGGCCAGAAAAGCGGCTGGCGCAAGCAGGGCCTGCCCTGGCACCAGTGAAGCGCCAAGCACCCATGAAAAAAGGCTCCCGACGGGAGCCTTTTTGACAGCGGTACAGGGCTTACAGGGCCGGAATGCGCAGTTTCTGGCCGGGGTAGATCTTGTCGGGGTGCGACAGCATGGGCTTGTTGGCTTCGAAAATCGCAGGGTACTTGTTGGCATCGCCATAGTATTTCTTGGCGATGGCCGACAGCGTGTCGCCGCGCACCACGTCGTGGTACTGGGCTTCGGGTTCGGGGTTGGTGACGGACATCTGGTTGTCCACACTGGTCACGCTGGAAACATTGCCGCAGCACAGGGTGACTTTTTCCTTGGCTCCCTGGGTGGGCGCCACGCCGGTCACGGTGACCTTGCCCTGGCTGCCGTCATAGGTGACCTGCAGATTGCTCACGCCCAGGTTCTGGGCATTGATGTACGTGGCAATGGCCTGCGCGGCCTTGGCATTCAGGTCGTCCGCTGGGGTGGCTGCGTTGGCATCCTTGCCGCCGAACAGCTTTTCGCCGGCTTCCTTGATGAAACTGAAAAGTCCCATGGATTGACTCCTTGAAGTGGTGGACAGGGAAGAAAACCGCCCCACTGTAGCGGCAAATCCGCGCTTGGCAAGACAGGGCCGGCGGCTGTTCCATTTGTTCACAATTGCCCGTGTGGCGTGTCTTGTATGAGACGTTGCTGTCCGGTTGGGAAACAAAAATACAGATAATCCGCCGCATGACTTTTCTGGCCATTGACATCGGCAACACCCGCTTGAAGTGGGCCATGTACGACGATCACCGCCCCGGGGCTGCGCTGCTGGCCCATGGCGCGGAGTTTCTGGAACATATCGAGCGCCTGGCCGAAGGCTGTTGGGCCGGCTTGCCAGCGCCCACGCGCATGCTGGGCTGCGTGGTGGCGGGGGATACCGCCAAACGCCGGGTGCACGACCAGATCGAGCTGATGCTGGGCTGGACCCTGGAGCCGCAGTGGGTGGTGCCGTCGGTGGAGGAAGCCGGCGTGGTCAATGGCTACGACCATCCTTCGCGCCTGGGGGCCGACCGGTGGGTGGCCATGATCGGTGCGCGCCACCAGATGCTGCAGCAGGGGCCGGCCAGGCCGCTGATTGTGGTGATGGTGGGCACGGCGGTGACGGTGGATGCGCTGGACGCCGAAGGCAATTTTCTGGGAGGCTTGATCATCCCTGGCCACGGCATCATGCTGCGCGCGCTGGAAGGCGGCACGGCGGGTCTGCATGTACCGACCGGCGAAGTCAGGCTGTTTCCCAAGAACACCAGCGATGCACTGACCAGCGGCGGGACCTATGCCATTGCGGGAGCGGTGGAGCGCATGTACCAGCATCTATCCCAGCACTGCGGGGCGGAGCCTGCCTGCATCATGGCCGGGGGCGCTGGCTGGAAGATGGCCCCCAGCATGACGCGTCCCTTTCAGTTGCTGGACAACCTGATTTTCGATGGCCTGCTGGTGATGGCGCAACGGCGCTGGGGCTGACATCGGCGCAATGCCTGCGGGCACGTGCGCTGCAGGAGAATATCTGGGGTCGATGCAATCCCCGCATGAGGCCGTGCGAGGCAGAAAAAGCTGCTTACCCTGGCTGAAGAGTGCAGTGGGATAATCGGTTCACATTCTCAGAAAAAATCCTTCCATGATTCTTGTCACCGGTGGCGCCGGCTTTATTGGCGCAAATTTTGTTTTGGATTGGCTGGCCACACAGCAGGAGCCGGTGGTCAATGTGGACAAGCTGACCTATGCCGGCAATGTGGAAAACCTGGCCTCGGTGCAAGGCGATGCGCGGCATGTGTTCGTGCAGGCGGATATCGGGGACAGCGCCGTCATGGATGTGTTGCTGGCCCGTCATCAGCCGCGTGCGGTGATCAACTTCGCGGCCGAAAGCCATGTGGACCGTTCCATCCATGGTCCGGAAGACTTCATTCAGACCAATGTGGTGGGCACGTTTCGCCTGCTGGAAGCCGTGCGGGGCTACTGGAGTAGGCTGCAGGGCAATGCCAAATCGGATTTCCGCTTTCTGCATGTGTCGACGGACGAGGTCTACGGCACGCTGTCGCCTTCCGATCCCGCTTTCACGGAAGAGAACAACTACGAGCCCAACAGCCCGTATTCGGCCAGCAAGGCCGCCAGCGACCATCTGGTACGTGCCTGGCACCACACCTATGGCCTGCCGGTGCTGACCACCAACTGCAGCAACAATTACGGCCCGCTGCATTTCCCTGAAAAGCTGATCCCGCTGGTGATCGTCAATGCGTTGGCCGGCAAACCGCTGCCGGTGTACGGCGACGGCATGCAGGTGCGCGACTGGCTCTATGTGCGTGACCACTGCAGCGCCATCCGCCGCGTGCTGGAAGCGGGAAAGCTGGGCGATACCTACAACGTCGGGGGCTGGAACGAACAGGCCAATATCGACATTGTCAAAACCGTGTGCGCCCTGCTGGACGAATTGCGTCCGCGCACCGACGGCAAGGGCTATGCCGAGCAGATCACCTATGTAGCCGACCGCCCGGGGCATGACCGCCGCTACGCCATCGATGCCCGCAAGCTGGAGCGCGAACTGGGCTGGAAGCCGGCAGAAACCTTTGACACCGGCATCCGCAAGACCGTGCAGTGGTATCTGGACCACCCGCAATGGGTCGCCAACGTGCAGTCCGGTGCTTACCGCGACTGGGTGCAAAAGCAATACACCGCCACCGCAGAGTGAACATGAAGATTTTGCTGCTGGGCAAGGACGGTCAGGTGGGTTGGGAGCTGCAACGCAGCCTGGCACCGCTGGGGGAGCTGGTGGCGCTGGGGCGGCACGCTGCGGACGGGCTGTGCGGCGATCTGGGCCATCTGGAGGGCCTGGCGCAGACGGTGCGCCAGCTGCGGCCCGATGTGATCGTCAATGCCGCCGCCCACACGGCGGTGGACAAGGCCGAGTCCGAGCCGGAGCTGGCACGCGCACTCAATGCCTTGGCGCCAGGGGTGCTGGCCCAGGAAGCCAAGGCCGTGGATGCTTTGCTAGTGCACTACAGCACCGACTATGTGTTCGATGGCAGCGGCTCCGTGCCACGGCTTGAGACCGACGCTGTCGCTCCGCTGTCGGTATACGGTCGCACCAAGCTGGAAGGGGAGCAGCACATCCAGGCTTCGGGCTGCAGACACCTGATCTTTCGCACCAGCTGGGTCTATGCGGCGCGTGGCGGCAATTTTGCAAAGACCATGCTGCGCCTGGCGCAGGAGCGGGAGTCGCTGACGGTGATCGATGACCAGTGGGGAGCCCCCACCGGAGCGGACCTGATTGCCGATGTGACGGCCCATACCATCCGGCAGGTGGCCCGCTGTCCGCAGGACGCGGGCCTGTACCATCTGGTAGCGCAGGGTGAAACCACGTGGAATGCTTATGCCCGCTATGTGCTGGCGCAAGCCCAGCAGGTGCAGCCTGCGCTGGCGATCCAGGCCAGGGAAGTTCGCCCGGTGCCCAGCAGCGCCTTTCCGACACCGGCCCAGCGGCCGCACAACTCACGACTGGACACCCGCAAGCTGCAAGCCACATTCGGCTTGCAGCTCCCTTCCTGGCAGCAGGGCGTGACGCGCATGCTGCATGAAATTTTGTAATTCCGTTTCTTCAACGCCATGACATCTGCACGCAAAGGCATTATTTTGGCGGGTGGCTCCGGCACCCGTTTGCACCCTGCCACCCTGGCCATCAGCAAACAGCTGCTGCCCATTTACGACAAGCCCATGATTTATTACCCGCTCAGCACGCTGATGCTGGCGGGTATTCGTGAAATTCTGATCATCAGCACGCCGCAGGACACTCCGCGTTTTGAACAGCTGCTGGGTGATGGCAGCCAATGGGGCCTGCAACTGCAGTATGCGGTGCAGCCTTCCCCCGATGGCCTGGCACAGGCCTTTCTGATTGGCGAGGAGTTTCTGGCTGGCGCCCCCAGTGCCTTGGTGCTGGGCGACAACATTTTCTACGGCCATGATTTTCAGGGGCTGTTGAAGAACGCAGAAAGCCAGTCCGCCGGGGCGACGGTGTTTGCCTACCATGTGCAGGATCCGGAGCGCTATGGCGTGGCGGAATTCGATGCCCAGGGCCAGGTGCTGTCGCTGGAGGAAAAGCCGGCCCAGCCCAAATCCAACTATGCGGTCACCGGCCTGTATTTCTACGACAGCCAGGTGGTGGACATGGCCAAGTCGCTGCAGCCTTCGCCTCGTGGCGAGCTGGAAATCACCGACCTGAACCGCCTGTATCTGGAGCAGGGGCAGTTGAATGTGCAGCTGATGGGCCGGGGCTATGCATGGCTGGATACCGGCACGCACGACAGCCTGCTGGAAGCCGGCCAGTTCATTGCCACCCTGGAGCAACGCCAGGGCTTGAAAGTGGCCTGTCCCGAAGAAATTGCCTTCCGTTCCGGCTGGATTGGTGCCGCACAGCTGGAGAAGCTGGCGCAGCCGCTGCTCAAGAATGGCTATGGCAAGTATCTGGTGCAATGCCTCAAAGGCGGTGTGCGATGAAAGCCACCCCTACCGCGATCCCGGACGTGATGGTGGTGGAACCCAAGGTGTTCGGTGATGCCCGCGGGTTTTTCTACGAGAGCTTCAACCAGCAGGCTTTCAATGCCGCCACTGGCACCAATTTCGAGTTTGTGCAGGACAACCACAGCCGTAGCCGCAAAGGGGTGCTGCGTGGCCTGCATTACCAATTGCCTCCACATGCCCAGGGCAAGCTGGTGCGCGTGGTGCGTGGCGCCGTCTGGGATGTGGCGGTGGATATTCGCCAGGGGTCTGCAACCTTTGGCAAATGGGTGGCCGAGGAATTGACGGAGTACAGCCACAAGCAGTTCTGGATTCCCCCAGGATTTGCCCATGGCTTCGTGGTGCTGAGTGAGTCGGCCGATTTCCTCTACAAGACCACGGACTACTACGCGCCCGAGTCGGACCGGGGCGTTGCCTGGAATGACCCGCAGATTGGCATTGCCTGGCCGGATTTGGGCATGGATTGGCTGCTGTCGGAAAAAGACCTGAAGCAGCCTTTGCTGCAGGATGCGGATACCTTCATCGGATAAGGCACGGCACCATTGCACCACCCAAAAAGAGCTGCCAGTGGCAGCTCTTTTTTTATTCATCTGTCATCTGTTATCTGTTCTGTGCCAGGCCCAGCACGATCAGCAACAGCAGTACAGCGCATAGCACGGCGAAGCTGATCTTCACCCAGCTGTATGGGCGCTCCCCCGCAATCTGGCCGGTATAGCCATTGGCCACGATCTGGTAGGTGGTGCGGCCATAGGTGTAGCCCACCAGCCATACGGGCACCAGTGTGTGCTTGAAGGTTCTGCCGGTGTATTGGCGCTGCACCTGCAGATTGCGCATGGTGTCGCCGGGCACCTGGCGGGCGCACAGGCTGCGCAGCTGGGCATCCATGTCCTGCTCGTTCAGTTGTGCGGCTTTGGACAGGTCGACCTGGTAGCGCTCCACCGTCCAGCCACGGACGAATTCAGGGGTGTAGGGCTTGAGGTCGGTGGTGGTCGGAAAGGGCTCCACCTGGCGCAGCAAATCGGGTTGCACGCCGACGGTGCCGGGCACCAGCGCGTCGTCGAAGAAATGCTGCAACTGGCCGGAAGTCGATTCCCAGCGCACATGGCGCACCTCGCGGGTTTGCTGCGTGCCATCGGCATCGCGGTAGGTTTCGGTTCTGTAATAGTAGTAACCAGCCTCGGCCTGCCATTGGGCAGTGGCATGGGCATCAAAGGTCCAGTAAGGCAGGTAGATGCCGTGCAGCGTATCGGTCAGCGCTGCGGTTTTGAGTGTGCTGGGCGCGAACCAGCGGCTGCCATACCACTGGCGGATGCGGTCGCGGATCTGCCCGTCACTGATCTGGAACGGCAGGATGCTCTGCGGCGTGATGGCATCGTTGCGCTCTTCGTGTGCCACGATGGCCGGCGAGCCGCAGAAGTCGCAGCGCTGGGCTGCCGTCTTGTTTAGGAAGACCGAGATGGCACGGCAGTTCTGGCACTGCACCTCGTAGCGCGCATCGGTGCCCCAGCCGCGACCGCTTGCAGGGTTGCGCAGGGCTTCAGCCAGATCCTGCTCCACCACGGCGCGGCCCAGCTCTTCGCGCGTGGCTTCGCTCCAGGGCGCGGTGGTGCCGCAGTACGGGCATTTGAGTGCCTGGGCCTTGGCATTCCATTCCAGATTGCCACCGCACTCCGGGCAGGGGTGCTTGCGCACCATGGTCGGCGGGGCTGCTGGCGTAGCGGGGGCATGGCTGGAGGAGGTGGGGGCAGTGTGGTCGGTCACGGCGCAAAAATATCAGGTGCACTGCACAGGCTCTTGCTGCTGGCACTCTGGCCAGGGCGCCGCGCACCGGCCGCCTGGCAGGTTTCCCTTCAGTGGGCAGCACTGGGTTGTGGTACGCGGCCAAGCCGCTGAGAGGGCGTTGATTTACCCGCGCAGGAACTCATCGAGTGCCGCCTGGCCAATCCGCCACTGGCTGCCGATCTGGCGCGCTTTCAGGTGACCGGCCTGGATTTCGGCCAGTACATCGGCTTCGGCCACGCCCAGTACCTGGGCGGCCTGGGCCGGGGTGAAGACCTGCATGGCCGCTGGTGCGGGGGCAGCCTGGGTGTGCGCCGCCTGTGCAGCTTCAGGTGAGAAAGGGTCTGCAGAAGAAGCGCCTGCTCCGGAAGCCCCGTGCGCCCCTGCTGCGCCGCCTTGCATGCTTTTCATCATCTCCTGCGCCATACCGAAGCCCATGGCCATGGTGGCGGGCAGGGTGGCTGCCGCTGCGCCTTCACTGCCGTTCGCCATGGCCTGGCCCATCTGGTATTTCACGTAGTCATTCAGGTTGCCGATGGCCCCCATGCTGGAGCGCTTGTCGATGGCCTGCTCCACCTCGGGCGGCACGGACACGTTTTCCAGGATGAAGCTGGTGATCTCCAGGCCGTACTTGTCGGTGACAGCCGGGTTGATGATCTGCAGCAGCGCATCGCCCAGGTCGCTGTAGCGGGTGGCCACGTCGAGCACCGGCACCTGGGCCTTGGCCAGTGCTTCGGTGAAGATGCTGACAATGCGCGAGCGCATGGTGTCGGCAAATTCGTCCAGGCGGAAGTTCTGGTCCGTGCCCGCCACCTCTTTCAGGAACTTAGCCGGCTGAACGATGCGGAAGTCATACGTGCCAAAGGCGCGAATGCGCACCACGCCAAAGTCCTTGTCACGCAGCATGACGGGGTTGGATGTGCCCCATTTGTTGCCTGTGAACAGGCGTGTGTTGAGGTAGTAGACATCGCACTTGAACGGCGACTGGAAGCCATGTTTCCAGCCCTGGATGGTCGAGAGGATGGGGATGTTCTGCGTGGTCAGGGCATGCTTGCCCGGTCCGAACAGGTCGGCGTACTGGCCTGCAGAGACAAATTGCACCTGCTGCGATTCGCGCACGATCAACTGGGCGCCGTTCTTGATCTCCTTGTCCTCATCCGGCCAGCGGTAGGACAGGGTGTCGCGCGAGTCATCGGTCCACTCGATGATTTCGATCAGCTGGTTTTTGATGATATTGAACAGATTCATGCCAAACCTCGCAGGCAGGTGGGAAAGTGGGCCATTGCGCGGTCATTGTAGAACCCGGGCTGTTGGCAGAGATGATTGCGAGTATCAAAAGCGTAGCTGTTAGCGCCCCTGTAACAAGGTTTTGAAAATGATTAATTTGGGAGATGCAAGAAAGACGGGCGTAGTGCGCTCCTAATTTGTGCGTTCCGCTCATTCGTGTAACACCGTAGCCCGGTCTGGCTTCGTGAATACAGGGCGGCAGGCCTAAAATCACCCCTTTCGCGCGCGTAGCCGTGCCGCTGGTTTGTTCCTGGCGGTGGGGCACCCGCCTCCATAACGATAGATAGAGGGTGTAGCCGCCCGTCGTCTGCACCGATCCGAATAGCCCGTCATGCTGACCTTCCAACAAATCATTCTGAAACTGCAGTCCTACTGGGCCGATCATGGTTGTGCATTGCTCCAGCCCTATGACATGGAAGTCGGCGCCGGTACCTCGCACACCGCCACGTTCCTGCGTGCCATCGGTCCGGAGCCCTGGAAGGCCGCCTATGTGCAACCCAGCCGCCGTCCCAAGGATGGCCGCTATGGCGAGAATCCCAACCGCCTGCAGCACTACTACCAGTTTCAGGTGGTGCTCAAGCCGGCTCCTGACAACATCCTGGAGCTGTACCTCGGCTCGCTGGAAGCCCTGGGGTTTGATCTGAAGAAGAACGACATCCGCTTTGTCGAAGACGACTGGGAAAACCCCACCCTGGGTGCCTGGGGCTTGGGCTGGGAAGTCTGGCTCAATGGCATGGAAGTGACCCAGTTCACCTATTTCCAGCAAGTGGCCGGCATCGACTGCAAGCCCGCCACCGGTGAGATCACCTACGGCCTGGAACGTCTGGCCATGTACCTGCAGGGCAAGGAATCGGTGTACGACCTGGTCTATACCGATGGCCTGAGTTACGGCGACGTGTTCCACCAGAACGAAGTGGAGCAATCCACCTACAACTTCGAGCATTCGAACGCCGAGTTCCTGTTCAGCGCCTTTGCTGCGCACGAAGGCACGGCCAACCAACTGATCGATGCCCAGCTGGCGCTGCCTGCCTATGAGCAGGTGCTCAAGGCGGCCCACACCTTCAACCTGCTGGATGCCCGCGGTGCCATCAGCGTGACCGAGCGTGCCGCCTATATTGGCCGTATCCGCAATCTGGCCCGTGCGGTGGGCAAGAGCTATCTGGACAGCCGCGCGCGCCTGGGCTTCCCCATGGCGCCCAAGGCCCATGCCGACGAAGTGCTGGCCGAATTGGCCAAGGCCGCAGAGCAGGCCGCCAAGAAAGCGGCCTGAAGCGCCGCTACTGCAGACCGTCCACTTACACGTAATTTCAGCTGCTTTGAGCCCATCTGGTGAGCTTGAGCGGCTATCCAAATCATCATGAACGCATCGAATCTACTGGTTGAACTGTTTGTCGAAGAGCTGCCACCCAAGGCACTGCAAAAGCTGGGTGATGCTTTTGCCGCCGTGCTGTTTGACCAGCTCAAGGCCCAGGGCCTGCTGGCGTCGACCGAATCGCGCCTGACGGCCTATGCATCGCCCCGCCGGTTGGCGGCCCACATCACCGAAGTGCTGCCCCAGGCCGACGACAAGGCGGTCTCGCAAAAGCTGATGCCTGTGGCTGTGGGCCTGGACGCCGACGGCAAGCCCACGCCCGCGCTGCTCAAGAAGCTGAGCGCGCTGGGTGCGGACGCATCCGCTGTGGCCTGCCTGAAGCGCCAGGGCGAAGGCAAGGCCGAAGCCCTGTTCTACGAATCCACGGCCAAGGGTGTGCTGCTGACCGACGGCGTGCAGAAAGCGCTGGACGAAGCGCTGGCCAAGCTGCCCATTCCCAAGGTCATGCGTTACCAGTTGCAGGATGGCTGGACCAGCGTGCATTTTGTGCGCCCGGCCCACGGGCTGGTGGTGATGCATGGCACCGAGGTGCTGATCGGCGTGAAGGCCCTGGGCCTGACGGCCGGTACGGCCACCCACGGCCACCGTTTTGAAGCGGCCGTGGACCCTGTGGTGATCCGCAATGCCGACAGCTATGCCGAGCAACTGCGCGAAGAAGGCGCCGTGATTGCCAGCTTTGCGGAGCGCCGTGCAGACATTGCCCGGCAATTGCAGGCCGCGGCCGAGCGCATCGGCGGTGGCGTGCGTCCCATTGAGGATGAAGCCCTGCTGGACGAGGTGACGGCCCTGGTCGAGCGCCCCAATGTGCTGGTCTGCGAATTTGAGAAGGAATTTCTGACAGTGCCCCAGGAATGCCTGATCCTGACCATGAAGGCCAACCAGAAGTACTTTCCGCTGCTGGACGCCAGCGGCAAGCTGACCCATCAGTTTCTGATTGTCAGCAACATCCAGCCCCAGGATGCATCGGCAGTCGTCGGTGGCAACGAGCGCGTGGTGCGCCCCCGTCTTGCCGATGCCAAGTTCTTCTTCGACCAGGACCGTAAGAAGACCCTGGCCAGCCGCGTCGAGCTGCTGGATAAGGTGGTTTATCACAACAAGCTGGGTACCCAGGGTGAGCGTATCGCCCGTGTGCGTGCCATTGCCAAGAGCATTGCCCAGCAACTGGGCAACCCCGAACTGGGCCGCCTGGCTGATCAGGCCGCCATGCTGGCCAAGACCGATCTGGTGACCGACATGGTGGGGGAGTTCCCCGAGCTGCAAGGCACCATGGGCCGCTACTACGCCCTGAACGACCAGTTGGACCTGGCCGTGGCCGATGCCATTGAAGACCACTACAAGCCCCGCTTTGCAGGCGACGAACTGCCGCGCGGCGATGTCGGTGTGGTGGTGGCGCTGGCCGACAAGCTGGAAACCCTGGTCGGCATGTTCGGTATCGGCAACCTGCCCACCGGCGACCGCGACCCCTTTGCGCTGCGCCGCCATGCGCTGGGCGTGATCCGCATGCTGGTGGAAAAGGATCTGGAGCTGGATCTGGAAACGCTGCTGGTCAGTGCCTTGCCCGCCTTTGGCGACAAAATCATCGACGCTACGTCCCAACTGGTCGAATTCGTCTACGACCGCCTGGCCAACATGTTCCGCGAACAAGGCTACAGCGCCCAGGAAATCGAAGCCGTGCTGGCACTGCACCCCCAGCGCCTCTCCGATGTGCAAAAGCGCCTGGAAGCCGTGCGCGCGTTTGCGGCGCTACCGGAAGCACCTGCATTGGCCGCGGCCAACAAGCGCGTGAGCAACATTCTGAAGAAGGCGGAAGAAGCGGTTCAACCCCAGGTGAACGCAGCGGTGCTGGTGGAGCAGGCCGAAAAAGATCTGTATGCCGCGCTGCAACAGGTGGCTCCCAAAGCCGAGCAACAGTTTGCTGCAGGTGATTACACCACCAGCCTGCAGACCTTGGCAGCATTGCGCGCTCCTGTGGATGCGTTCTTTGAGCATGTGATGGTGAATGCGGAAGATGCAGCACTCAAGGCCAATCGCCTGGGCTTGCTTGCCACGCTGCACCAGGCCATGAATCGTGTTGCTGATTTGTCTAACCTGATTTGAATCTATTTATAAATAGAGGATCTATGAAAGAATATAAAATTTCCGGTAATGGAAATATTAATGTTTCTAAGTCTGCAAAGATAGGAAATGATGTTCAATTCATATTCCAATCGCCAGGAAATATATCGATTGGAGATTATTGCTCGATAGGTGATGGGGTTAAATTCATATGTTCAGGCGGTGATATTTTCATCGACGACTGGACCACACTGCACGATAACTGTCTGGTATTGAGTGGTGAGTATGTGAAGATTGGAGAGCATTGCTGGTTCGGGCAGAACTCGGTAATCGATGGTAGTGGTGGTATTTCAATCGGGCGTGGTGTGCGGGTTGGAATGTATTCGCAACTCTGGTCCCATGTTGCTGCCGGCGAGCAAATTGAAGGCTGCACCCTTTTCGGGAGACGACCTGTTGATATTGGGGACGATGTCTGGCTGGTTGGTTCATGTATTGTTGCATCTGGAGTGACCCTTGGGAAAAGAACGGTTGCCCTGATCGGCTCCAATATAACCAAGTCCTTTCCTCCTAATGCGGTGATTGCAGGGTCCCCTGCCCAGGAAAAAAGTAATTTAAGTTTTTATAAAGATATTTCCCTGGATGAGAAATGGGATCTGCTAAAAGAATGGATGCAAGCCTATTGTGCAGACAGCGGGTTGATGCTTGACGTCACAGAGGATTTTCTACATGTGAGGAATGAAAAATCGACCGATGGTGGGGAAGTTGTTTTTTCAAAATACAAAGATGGTGCAATGGATATGAGGTTCAAGTCGCTCTCCACAGTCTGTTGTGTTGAGGACAAAACATATAATAAGAAATTTTCAGAATTGGAATATAAGGTTTTGAAGTTTCTTTCGGGGAACAAAGCAAGATTCAATAAACTGGGGGAGTAAATGCTACCTATTGTTAAAGTTGCACTGCCTGCCGCAGATGAGTTGATGCCTGCGCTGGAAAAAACGCTCTACAGCGGGCAAATTGCCGAGGGCGAGCAGGTTTATGAATTTGAGAAGCAATTCTCTGAAAAATTCAACATAAAGAATGTTTTGGCCATGAGCAGCGGCACTGCCGCCCTCCATGCGGCCTTGAAACTCTGTGGGGTTGAGCCGGGTGACGAAGTCATCTCAACGCCAATGACGGCAGAGCCCACAAACCTGTCGATTTTATATTGTGGTGCGAAAGTCGTATGGGCTGACATCGATCCCCAGTTGGGTGGGATGGACCCCGAGTCAGTCAGGTCCAAAATAACCGACAAAACAAAAGCCATACTTTGCGTGCACTATGCAGGTTATCCTGTGAATCTCGCCGAGTTGAAATCCATCGCTAATCAGCATGGAATTCCATTGATTGAAGACTGTGCACATGCCCTGGGGGCATTGTATGCAGGCAAGCATGTGGGCTTGGTGGGGGATTATGCGATCTACTCATTTCAGGCAATCAAGCACATGACCACGATCGATGGTGGTGTACTGGCCATGGCCAATCCTGAAAAAATGGAGGAAGCCAAGAAATTCAGATGGTTTGGAATGTTAAAAGGTGTTCCTCGAACCGAAGTCAATATTTCTAGTGTTGGCTATAAATACAATATGAATAATGTTGTAGCCACCATTGGTCAGATTCAGCTCAGAAACATAGCAAATGTTTTGCAGCGCCATATTGAAAATGGTAAATATTTCGATGAAATGTTTGCCAAAGTGGCGGGGGTTGATTTTGCCAAATGCGACGCAAATGCTGAGCCAAGTTATTGGCTCTATACGCTGCTAAGCGATGAGTCGGAAGATCTTGAGAAAGCCCTTAACGCAGCCGGGATTTCCGCTTCCAAATTGCACCGACCCAATAATTATCACAGTATTTTTGACGAATCTAAAACTGATCTTCCTGGATTGGATAAGTTCTATAAACGCTTGTTGCATCTGCCTTGCGGTTGGTGGGTCAGCGACGAGGATCGTGCTCTTATCGTTGAAACGGTGAAAAAAGGGTAGATTCTATGAGCGTACAAGAGAGTTTGATTCCTCTGTTCTATCCTGTCAGGCTCCCCGAAATGGAGAGTGCCGCTGTCGATGTGATAAGGTCTGGGCAAATTGCAGCCGGCCCCAAGGTCGATGCATTCGAGAAAAAATTCCAAGAATACTCCGGATGCACAAATATCGTTAGTACAAATGATATGACGAGTGCTTTGATCATTGCACTTAAGTTGGCGGGAGTGAACGCAGGTGATGAAGTTGCGACGTTGGCGTTTTCTTGCCTTTCTTCAAACTCTCCCATAGCCGTCATTGGCGCTCAGGCCAAATGGATCGATATCGATCCACAGAATATCTCCATGTGCCCAAGGGATTTGGAGAAAAAGATTTCATCCAAAACCAAGGCTGTTCTGCTCTATCACATTGCAGGCTATCCAGCAAAAGTTGACGAAATTTCTGCGATCTGCCGGGCAGCAAATATTCCGTTGATCGAGGATTGTAATAATGCACTGGGTGCAATGTTCAATGATCAGCAGATAGGTACGTTTGGCGATTTTTCGGTGTTTTCGTTTTATCCAAACAGACAGATCAATGGATTGGATGGTGGTGCCCTATATTGCGCGGATGCGGGGCAGGCACGGCAAGCGAAAAAACTGCGACGTTTTGGGGTTGATTTTTCAACCTTTAGAGATTCCCGTGGAGAAATCAATCCTGATTCGGATGTTGAATGTATTGGATATTCCGCCTCTTTCAGTCAATTGAATGCCGCAGTTGCACTGTCTCAATTCCCAACCGTTTCTTCGCGTCAAGCAAAGGTGCGGGAAAATGCCAGGAAATTGACAGAACGACTGAGCCATCTCAAAGATATCCAGCCAATTCCAGTGGTGGAAAATGGAATCTCAGCATACTGGGGGATGCTGGTCTATGCCGAGCATCGTGATGCCATTTTGATGAAATTGAAATCCAATGGAGTGTTGGCATCAATAATGCATCAGCGCAATGATGTTTATACCGGATTTAATCAAATTAATGATTCCCTCCTTGGAACAGATTTCGTGATGGATAAAATCATGGCCTTGCCGTGCGGCTGGTGGTTGAATGATGAAAACATAGAGAAGATCGCGGAAACATTAGAGTCAGCAATTAATTGAATTCGTGATAAAACAAAAAATCAACGCACTACTAAAATCAGCAAATATTCTTGATTTATTAATGTTGTACATTAGTAAATCAGGTGCGATTGTGGTCGGTGTATTCATACTGCCTTGGTACCAGCAGCTTTTGGGGGCATCGGCATTTGGATGGGTTGCATTGATTTTTTCTCTGCAAACATTTTTGATTATGCTGGATTTGGGCGTATCAACGATTGTTGGGCGGGACATCGCAGCCAGTGAAAATGCAGAATCTCCCAAGCTCGTCTGGCGGGCGGGAGAATGGGTTCTGCATTCGCTGTATTTGATATTATTTTTTCTTAGCAGTGTTGCTTATATATTTTTCGATTTTTATTTATCTTTCTTGCAAGTGACATTGTGTCTGATTTTTTTCTGGTCGCTTACTGTTCAGAATGCAGGCCAGTCGGTGTTGCTGGCTCGAAAAGAGTATCGTATTGCAGCGCTGATCCAAGCAGCCGGAGTCCTGGCTCGGGCCATTGCCACGCTGGCTGCACTGTATTACTACAAGGCAGACATCAATACTTTTCTTTTTGTCCAAGTATTGTTTGCAATCGCTCAAATGTGTATCACATCCGCAGCTTGCCGGAAGATCTTGCATGAATCCATTGTTGGCATTGATGTGGAAAAAATAACATCGGTCGCCAAGAGTATTTTCATGAAAGGGCGACCGCTCGTTTTCTTTGGTATTTCAGGAGCGGCGGTTCTACAGTTGGACAAAATCATCATCGGATCATTTTCAAAGCCAGAACTTCTTGCTTCATACTATTTAGCTATGACGTTGTGCCTTGTTCCTGTCAGCGTTCTGGCAGGACCTGTAGCACAGTATTTTCAGCCAAAAATCATTAGAAGCTTCGTTTCAAAAGATATTCTTCTGTCGGAGCAGCAGATAAAATCCATGCTCACAATCCTTATCGGAGTTGTGGCACTGCCTTCGGCTATTCTTTGGATAAATAGAGAGATAATAATCCATGCGTGGCTGCATGGGCAGCCCAATTCCGCCGAAGTGGCTCACTATGCCGGAGTCTTGCTGCCTGGAATCGCATTGGGTGCCCTGGGCTATGTCCCATATACTTTATTGGTGGCGGGACAAGATTACAGAGCGCAGGCGCTCATGTCCGTTTTCATGACCGTTTGCACGCTTGCCGCGGTGACTTTCTTTGCCAGAACAAATAACATCTTGGCGATTTGCTGGGCGTATACGCTTTACCATAGCATTTCCATGCTTATTTCTTGGGCCAGAGTTTTTTATTTAAAAGCAGAATTGAACATCCCTTATGCAGCGCGTGCCGCTGCATATGCTTTTTTCCTGGTTTTTTCCGTTGTTGTTGTCTTGTCTGCAATAGCATTGGGAAAAAATATCTATTACTCGTGAAATTATCGGTCTAATATGCTAAAAGATAAAGTTCTAATGATCACTGGTGGTACAGGGTCATTTGGGAATACGGTTCTCAATCGATTCCTGAATACGGATATCAAAGAAATTGTAATATTCAGTCGCGATGAAAAAAAGCAAGAGGATATGCGTATTGCACTGAATAATCCGAAAGTAAGATTTCATATTGGAGACGTGAGAAATTACGAGAGCATTTCACGTGCAATGGTTGGTGTCGACTATGTGTTCCATGCCGCCGCATTGAAGCAAGTTCCATCTTGTGAATTTTTCCCCATGGAGGCTGTACATACCAATGTCACAGGAACCGAGAATGTTCTGAATGCAGCCATTGATCGGGGAGTTAAACGTGTTGTTGTGCTGAGCACTGACAAAGCGGTCTATCCTATCAACGCCATGGGGATTTCAAAAGCCATGGCTGAGAAACTTGTGATCGCAAAATCTCGTACGGTCCCGGATGGCGGAACTGTATTTTGTGCAACCCGCTACGGGAACGTTATGGCATCCAGGGGATCGGTCATACCGCTCTTTGTTGAGAAGCTGAAGGCAGGAATGCCGTTGACCATCACAGATCCTGAGATGACCCGCTTCCTGATGTCACTGGAGGACTCTGTGGATCTGGTGTTGCACGCATTTGAGCATGGACGGCAAGGCGACATCTTTGTGCAGAAGGCTCCTGCATCCACTATTGCTGACCTGGCGCAGGCGATTCAAGAGCTTTTTAATTCCTCCGTACCAATTAAAATTATTGGAACTCGCCATGGGGAAAAGCTCTATGAGACTTTGGTTTCCAGAGAGGAAATGGCAAAGTCTGAAGATATGGGGAAATATTACAGAGTCCCTGCGGATAATAGAGATCTGAATTATGACAAATTCATTTTGTTTGGCAAACCTGAAGCCAATGAAGTGGATGACTACACATCTCACAATACAGAGAGATTGACGGTTCATAAAATTAAAGAGCTATTGATGAAGCTTTCTTATATCAATGAAGAATTAAAATAATTGAAATGGCTGTCATGAATCCTTCGCTTTCAGTAATCATCCCAACCAGAAATAGACATGAATATTTGATTCCTGTCGTTAAGACGTTGGTGGAGCAGACTAATGCAGAAATTATTATTTGCGACAACAGCGATAATAAGCTGGCAGATGAGTCCGTAGATGAATTTATCCATGCTGGAAGGGTAATCTATCAGCATACGACAGAGAAGTTGAGTGTTGTCGGTAATTTCAAGATGGCTCTTGATATGTCGTCAGGGGATTATTTGATATTCCTTGGGGACGACGATTGTGTTGGCCCTGGTATCGAGGACATTGTGCAATGGGCAAAGAATCACGATGTTGAGGCAGTAATTTCTTATAAACAGCGATTCATTGCCAATTATTTTTGGCCCAAGATAAAGTCGAAATATTTTGGTGATGGGTATGCGGGGAAGCTTTTTCTGCGAAGTTACTCCGGTGGCATCGAAAAAATCAATGGAAAATCTGCAATTGCTTCCGTGCTCAAAAAACCAGGAACCGGGCTCGGTAGCATGGTTCGCGCATACCATGGAGTGATCAGTCGATCCTTGGTACAACGGGTCATAGAAAAATATGGCCATCTGTTTGGTGGTGTAAGCCCGGATATTTTTAGTGCCACCCTGCTGTCTTATGAGGTAAAAAAAGCCTGTGCAGTGGATTATCCTTTTGTCATACCAGGCGCATCTCCCAAAAGCACGGCGGGGGAAGGAGCGGCCCGAGAGGATACGGATGCCTTGCACGAGCGTGACCATATCAAACGCTTCGGTCCCAGCTTGCGATGGGATGAGCGCATACCTGCATTTTATGCCCCGCATACTGTGTGGGCATACTCCCAACTCAAGGCGCTTGAAGAGATAAATGATCCGCTGTATACGTTCGATTTCCCCGGGCTTTATGTGCGCTGTGCCATTCATTATCCAGAGCATTGGGGGCAAATTAAGATTGCATTCCAGAAATGGAAATCTGCCGGTGGTAAAGGAGCGGTTGTCCGTATTTTGAATTCATTGCTTGACGAAATGTCCTCGCAAGTGAAGCGCATTTACTATAGATTTTTCTCTTCTCCACGTGAGCATGCAGATATCACTGATATTGGAGAGGCATATAAAGTACTCTTCAAGATATCTGGGGACTGGAAAAATAAATAAATCCAATGCTTTTAAAATGAGCGCGAAGTGGATTGATTATATAAAGTATATCTGTAGATAACATAATGATACTTCCATTATTTTTTTGTTTATTATTTTTTCCTTCGCTGCTCATGGTTTCGCTGGGGCAAAGCTCTCTGGCATCGGGATTGCTCATGTCAATTTTGATTGTATATTTCCTGGGTTTTTTTTACATCTCTTCGAATATTTCCTCAAGAAAAAAGATAAATTTTAAAAAGATAATATTTTTTGTTTGTTTTTTTATTTTTTTACTTTTGCATTTCTCTTTGAACAATATTAGAGATGTGCCGCTTGACATCGGTCGATTTATTTGGAGTTATGTTGCGCTGATGTTTTTTGCGATCGGTTGTTTCATTTTCCATTCAGTTATTTCTGAACTGCAAGATGACAAACTGTCAAAAATTATCAGGGCAATCCTTTTCTTTATGCTCATGAATGCCATCTGTGGTGTTCTGGGTATAAAAATATTCCCGCATATGTCACACAAGCCCGTGGGTGTTTTTTCCGAGCCATCCCACTTCGCTTTGGCATTGGCGCCATTTATTATTTATAGTTGTGTGATCAAGGACCGGTGGTACAAGTTCTTTTTGTTTGTTTTTTTTGTATTTGCAGTACTGGTTCAGAATCTGACCACCATGATAGTCATTATTCTCTCGTTGAGTCTCATCACACGAGTTAGGTTAAAGACATTCGTTCCAATATTTATTGCAATATGTATTGCAGTATTATTTTTCGCAAAAAGCCAGTATTTCACGGATAGATTTTCTATCTCCGCTGAGTCTGATAATATTTCAGTCGTTGTGTTACTGCGGGGTTGGGAGATGGCTCTGCTGGCTTTTCGTGAGTCTGGGTTGTGGGGCGGAGGATTTCAGCAATTTGGCATGCTGGGGTTGGGTGGTGAACTATCGGATAAATTGGCGGCGTTGAAATTAAGTGATCAAAACCTCTATGACGGAGGCAGCAGCGCGGCGAAAATCATAGGTGAGTTGGGTGTTTGGGGATTCGCTGGATTATTTTTTTATTTGCTGCTATGCATGCGGTGTATCGTATTTTTACGACATGGGGATAACCCGAGAAAAGCGATAGATATATTTTTCGCAGCATGCGTCTTAGCGTTGCTGATTGAACTTTTCGTCAGAGGTGTAGGGTACTTTTCAACAGGATTTTTTCTTGCAACAACCGCAGTTATCGGATTAGATTTCCGAAATGCAATCAAGTGCCAAAAAAATGAAGCGTAAACACCTCGTCATTTCTGCTGTCAATCTGGTTGAGGGCGGAACTCTTACGGTATTGAGAGATTGTCTGGCTTCTGCACGTCGAGATTTATCTGCAGACTGGGATATTACCGCTATTGTACATAAGTCAGATTTGATAGGTATTGAAGGTATCAATTATATTGAACGGCCTGAGATAAAAAAATCTTGGTTTCGAAGAATTTTATTTGAATACGTTGAATCAAAGAAAATAGCTGAAGATATAAATCCTGACTATTGGCTTGCCATGCATGACATGTCACCGCGTGTCGGTAATGTGCGGCAATCGGTATATTGCCATAATGCAATGTGCTTTTATTCAATGTCTTGGAAAGAGATGTTTTATGAGCCGAAGCTGATTTTATTTTCTTGGTTGTATGGATTGTTTTACAGAATAAATATTCATTCCAATGAGTGTGTGATTGTTCAGCAAGAATGGGTTCGAAATGAATTTTTTGCAAAATTCAATCTTAATAGAATCGTCGTTGCACATCCCCTGCATGAAAATAAAAGCAATGTACTGCTGAAAAAGAGTGGGATTAGATTTTTCTATCCATCATTTCCCAGGGCGTTTAAGAATTTTGAGACACTGCTGAGTGCCTGGGAAATCATAGAGAAAACTGATGCTTTGGATTTACATTTGACCGTAACACTGAACGGAAATGAAAATAGATATTCGCGCCATTTGGTAAAAAAATTTCAGCATCTGCAATCAGTAGATTTTGTGGGAATAATTCCCAAGAGCGAGATGCAAGAGAAATATAAAAATGTGGACTGTGTGATATTTCCCTCTTTGCTGGAGACTTGGGGTTTGCCTCTGAGTGAAGCCAAAGAGCATGGCCTTGCCATCATTGCAGCTGATTTACCCTATGCACATGAAGCGATTGGTTCATATGACGCGGCTTCATTTTATTCGGCGAAAAATGCAAATGAACTGGCAGAAAAAATAATCGCATTTTCAAAAGGCGAATTGCATTTCGAAAAGATAATTTCAAAAGATGCCCAACAGCCTTTCAAAAATAATTGGAAAGATTTGCTTTCATATATCGTGAATTAATTTGGATGCGGTGTGCTTGGTAAATCAGCTTGAAGCCATGGTTTACCGAAGCCCAAGCGTGGCGATGCCATCACCGACAGTCTATGCGTCCTGCGCTTGCACCGGAGGAGCACGAATGCCCAAGCCCAGTGTGCAGCCCATGGCCATTGACTTCAGACGTCCTGGGCTCCGCCTACTTGGCTCGTTGCTGGATGCAATGCATGCTGCTGGTGCCCATCGGACAACGCAGCAGGCGGACACCTGTGTCGGTGGTCCACGGCGCAGACATGTGGCGATGCCCGCTTCCGGTTCACAACGGCATTGGTTTTTCGCCGCTGTGCACCCTTCTTGGGTGATTCTGGTCGCGGTGCCATGCACGGCCGTCGGCCACAAGCGCTGTCGCTGTGCCGCTCTGCAGAGGGGGCAGGGAAATATGCCTGTGATGGGGCTATCCCATGGAGACTCGCTGGCGTTGTTGCAGGTGTAATGCAGGCAAGGCCCTTCTGCGTGTGCGTGTGGGCAACAATGTGAGTCTGCATTGCACCTGGCAATTCGCATCGGGTTCTTGCGTTCCCAGTTGCCTTTGCTCTGGGGCATCATGCCCATGAAGCCAGACGCTGTGGGGCGGGTAAGCCACCAGTCCCCCCAGGGAGCATGGTCTGCGGAAAGCCGGCGCAGGCCAACGCCGCGAGGCCAGGCGAGCAAGGACCGCATATATCCGGGGGGCCTCGCACAGCCACGCCGAACAGGATTTGGGTGATCCGGCTGAGCTGACAGCCGCTGCATCTGCGTCAACCTGTGCTGGCTGGCCACGGACAGATTGACGCGGTCTTGCCAGACTGGGGCAGCAAACACCGCTCTGTATGCTATCCCACGGATAGGGGTCATAGCGCGCAGGGCTGGGCGTTGCGCGCCGTCCAGGCCTATCTGTAGCCAAACACCGGGCGACAAAACAACGGCTGGCAAGGTCCAGAAATGTATTTTTTAATAGATGCCAATGACTGCACAGAATGCAAGAAAAAAAGCCTCAATAGGTTTTCTTCTAGTCTGATTGAAGTTCTTGAGAAAAAATGCAACATTTCCCCCGCCTGACTCCACAATTCCAGGAGGGGTGGGGAGTTTTTGTCGGTGGATCAGCTTTGATATTTTCAGAACTTCTGCTCTGAAATTCTTGTTCTTAATTCTTTTTATTCTATTGATTTTTTGTTTTATCCCTTTGTTGGCACCCAGCTCGTTGCTGCCGTGCTGGCGATAAAACATGGAAGAATTTTCATCGATCAACCAGGTAAATCCGGATGCTCGATACCAGGCATAGATCAACCAGTCATGGTGTGTGATGGCTGAGATTTCTTGTTGATTTTTTTTATAAAATTCTTTGAATTGGGTGAAATTTTCTTTCCGAAATAGATAAGTGCACCCTGGACCAGCGGCTTCAAAAAAGTGATCCCATTTTTTTTGTGGCTGGGACTTTATGATTTCTTTGGATCTCCCATTTTCCCAGAAGGCCGTCACATTGCTTGAATAAGCATCGGAGTCTGTCTTTTCAATGAGATCTATGCCGCGGGATAATTTGTCCGATTTCCAGCGATCATCTTGATCGGAAAATCCAATAAAGTCGTAATCTGAAAAATCAACATCCTGAATCAATCTGTAAAAATTACGGGCGGCATTTCCATACCGGTTCCCGTAAGGCAAGATGGTGACGTTTTCGCTATTTAAATTATTTAGTATCTTCAGCGTTTGATCACTGGACTTGTCCACGCTGATGAATATGTGAACGGATACGCATGTCTGGGCCAATATGCTATCCAGCTGCTCTGCTATATATCTTTCGCCGTTGTAGGCAGCCAATAGAATCGCAACCTTTTTCATTTCACTTTTCATTCTTGTTCTTTGGAATCCAGCGGAAAAAAGCCAATTTGCTGTACATCAGCAGATAGATAATAAGGCTAAATAGCAAGGCCGCGAGTGTGAGCCATTTGTTGGTATGAAAGATAACTGCGGACACACAGGGCAACAGTGCATAACACCACAAAAAAGGTGAAGTCAGGCCATTTTGGGCAGTTTTGGAAAAGGTCGGGAATATTTTCTTGGCCCATCGTTTGTTGGCCAAGGTGTGCAAGTGAACTGCATCCGGCTGTGTGGCCGATGCATCCTCGCGCAAGAATTTTCTTCGGTAAATGCTGAAGCCGACTTCAATGATGGGATATGAGCAGATAAGCAAACTGGTCCAGGGAGAGATGCTTGAATTGCGTTCCGGTAAGAGCACGGCAATCCAGGCAAGCGTAAACCCCAGAAAATAGGCGCCACCATCTCCTAGAAATAGCTTTCCGCGCGGCCAATTAACAAGGAAGAACCCCATTACAGCGCCGGATATGATCATGCACGTAAAAGCCAATGGAATGTCTCCGACATGGCGAGAGATAATTCCGAATGCGGCCAGCATGATCAATGCGGTTCCGGCCGTCAACCCATTGAATCCATCGATGATATTGATGGAATTTGCTACGCCACCAACGGCAAAAGCAGTGAATATGACGGAAAACACTGTGAAGCCCAGTATGAAATCCAGTCCTGGAATATCTACATGTGTAATGGCAGTGCCTGTAATTCCCCAGCCGAGCACGCCAGATGCCATGGTGGCAAGCAGGCGGGTTTTGACAGATACCTTTTTGGTGACATCTTCGAGCAAGCCAAAAAGAAAAGCGGGCATGCCCGCTAACAAAATGGTGCTGAGGATGGCACGTTTTTCTGCGGCAGCAATACCATGGCTAGAGGCCGCAAAACCTGCAAGAACCCCTACGGCGATGCCTATGCCCCCTATGCGTGGAGTGGGGGAGGTATGCATTTTTTGAATGCCACTGTTGTGGTCCATTGAAAAACTGCCGTGCCAATTTTTGGTAAAAACGAGAAGAAGACTGGTGATAAGAGATGCAACCCCTGCAATGAAAGCATCGTATCTAAACAGTTCTGTAAAAAATAAAGGAGTATTGGGCATGCGTAGGAGTGGATATCTATCCAGTGGACAGTCTTTGTTCTATCTTATGTGTCTCTGAATCTTGCCGGTTACGAAATGCAGTTGGTGCAGTTACGGCACAATGCGAAGATTCATTTCTTGTATTGTCCCACGTGACGCGTAACTGATTGCCATGACCGACTCCATCTCCCACATCGCCCCCCGCGACAAAGCCGAAATCCTTGCCCAGGCGCTGCCCTACATCCGCAAGTTCCATGGCAAGACCATGGTCATCAAGTATGGTGGCAACGCCATGACCGATCCTGCTCTGCAGGCGGACTTTGCGGAAGATGTGGTGTTGCTGAAGTTGGTGGGTATCAATCCGGTGGTGGTGCACGGTGGGGGGCCCCAGATCGAGACCGCGTTGAACCGATTGGGCAAGAAGGGCGAGTTCATCCAGGGCATGCGTGTGACAGACGCAGAGACCATGGAGGTGGTGGAGTGGGTGCTGGCCGGCGAGGTGCAGCAGGACATCGTGGGCCTGATTCACCAGGCTGGTGGCAAGGCCGTGGGTCTGACGGGGCGTGATGGTGGTCTGATCCGCGCCAAGAAGCTGAAGATGGTGGACAACAAGGACCCAAGCGTGGAGTACGACGTGGGCCAAGTGGGCGATATCGTGGCCATCGACCCCAGCGTGGTCAAGGCACTGCAGGACGATGCCTTCATTCCTGTCATCAGCCCCATCGGCTTCGGTGAAGAAAACGAAAGCTACAACATCAACGCCGACGTGGTGGCCAGCAAGCTGGCCACCGTGCTGCAGGCGGAAAAGCTGGTGCTGCTGACCAATACCCCCGGCGTGCTGGACAAGGCCGGCAACCTGCTGACCGACCTGACGGCGCGCGAGATCGACGGCCTGTTTGCCGACGGCACCATCTCCGGCGGCATGCTGCCCAAGATCAGCGGCGCGTTGGATGCCGCCAAGGCCGGGGTGAACGCGGTGCACATCATCGATGGCCGCGTGCCGCACTCGATGCTGCTGGAAATCCTGACCGATCAGGCTTATGGCACCATGATTCGCAGCCATTGAGCGCGGGCTTGCGCTGTGCCGCAAGCTGCCATCTTGGAAACGCCTGCCCGTGCAGTTGAGCTGCGCCGGCAGGCGTTTTTCGTGGAGCATGCGGGCTGCAGTGATCGGAAGGATCAGGAAAGCCGCTCTGCAGATGCAGGGCTGGCCGCGTACACTCGCGCGCTACAGAGTGGGGGGGGGCGCCGTTTCGAACCGGAACGAAGCTGCCGACATGGCGCGCCATGGTTGCTTGTTTTACATGTGGTTGCTCTTTGGGCGGCCATGCCAGCGCTCCAGGATGCAGCCCAAGCGGTTGCATACCCCGTAGATACAGAGCGACGAGTCAGGAGTGCAGAGCATGCGTTTGCTGTTGGTGGAAGACGATGTGATGGTGGCCAGTGGCATCAAGCTGGGTCTGGCCGACGCGGGCTATGCCGTGGACTGGGTCGGCAGCGGTGAACGGGCACTGGAGGTGCTGGCGGCCGAAACCTTTGATGTGGCGGTGATCGACATCGGCCTGCCCGGCATGGATGGCTTGGAGCTGACGCGCCGGCTGCGCCATAAGGACATGGCCAGCAGCGGCATGCCGGTCCTGATTCTGACGGCACGTGATGCTCTGCAGGACCGTGTGCAAGGGTTGGATCTGGGAGCCGACGACTACATGGTCAAGCCTTTCGAGTTGCCTGAACTGCTGGCCCGGCTGCGTGCGCTGCTGCGCCGCTCTCAGGCGGCCACTTCGGCGGTGTTGAGCTTTGGCCCGCTGGAGCTCGACACGGCCGGGCGCAGCGCCGGCGTGCGCAGCAAGGACCCGGTGCTGGGGGAGCAATTGCTGCCCATCGACCTGGGGCCGCGCGAATGGACGGTACTGGAATATCTGCTGATCCACGCGCCCAAGCCCGCCAGCAAAGACAAGCTGTTGCAGGCACTGACCGGCTGGGACAAAGAAATCACCCCCAATGCGGTGGAAGTTTATGTGTCTCGCTTGCGCGGCAAGCTGGAGCCGCACGGTGTGGCGCTGCGCTCGATTCGCGGCTTTGGCTACCGGCTGGAGCTGGCGGCGGTGGATTCTTCTGCCGCCTGAGGTGGGCTGCTTTCTGCAACGTAGTGCTTTCTGCGCCACCGCCGTGGCGGTGCGGAGTGGGGGCGGACGGCGTTCATATTGCGCCATGTGGTGGTCGGCGCTTCGCATGGTCGCCGTCGTGGGCGAATCTGCTCCGGCGATCACCGTGGCGATCGGCAAGCCATCCGAAGGCCACCCATCGAAGGCCACCCATCGGCGGCGGCACCCTGTGCATCAAGGAACTCCATGCGATTCAGGTTTGAGGATGGCGCAGCAGGCGCACACACGGCGTTGACCGCGGTTTTTTTGACACGCTTGGCGGCACATGCTCCGGCGTCGCAGGATGCTGCGATATTGACTGTGGTGCTGGAGCACTGAGCCATGGCCCGCGGCACCATGACCACCACCTTGCGCAACCGGCTGCTGCTGCTGCTGGTGCTGCCGGTGTGCGTGCTGGCCGTGGCGGGCAGCTGGTGGGGCTATCGCTCGGCCGAGACTGCGGCCGGCCAGCATGACCAGCGTCTGTTGCGCCTGTTGCCACAACTGGCCGATTCGGTGATGGCACCGGCCATCGGCAAGGACATGGAGCCGTTGATGGCCTTGTCTCCGAGCATCGACGACTTTGTGCGCAACCGCAGCGGCATCACGGGCTTCGCCGTGGCCGACCTGGACGGCCATGTGCTGGCGGGCGACCCGTGGATCAGTGTGGTCGTGCCCACCACGCCGGCGGCGGAATTTCACAGCCAGGAGTTCGGTGGCATCACCTACCGCGTCGCCGTGCAGCGCTCCATGACGGCGGGTGCCGGTGAAATGGTGGTGGCCCTGGCGGATGGTTCGGACGTGCGCCAGCAGTGGCGCCACCAGTTGCTCACCCATGTGCTGCTGCCCAATATGCTGCTGGTGGTGGTGGCGGCGCTGTTGATCTACTGGTCGGTGCGCAAGGCGTTCAAACCGCTGCTGGACCTGGCCCAGGCGGTGGAAAGCCGTTCACCCCGCGATTTGAGTCCGATTGACGAAACCACCTCGCCCAAGGAAGTCCGGCCGCTGGTGCAGTCGCTCAACCGGCTGTTCGGCCTGGTGCAGGCACAGTCCGAAACCCAGCGCCGCTTTGTGGCCGATGCCGCCCACCAGCTGCGCACACCCCTGGCGGCGCTGCAGGCCCAGGTGGAAGCCTGGGCACTGATGGCCGCCCAGGTGGAACGGCTGGGGCCTGCCTCTGCTGGGGCCGAAGCCGATCAACCGCAGTCCGGCCTGTTTCTACAGACCGAGCAGATCGAAAAGCTGCGCAACGCCACCCGCCGCACTTCCCAGCTGGCCCACCAGTTGCTGGCCCTGTCGCGCGCCGATGCACGGCATGTGCAGTCCCAGGCACATGAGCGGGTGGATTTGAAGGAGCTGTGCGAAAACCTGCTGGAAGCCTTCTGGGACAGCGCTGCAGCCAAGCAGATCGACCTGGGCTTGGAGGTGGAGGCCGTGTACATCAGCGGTCAGGCCTGGCTGCTGCGTGAGCTGCTCTCCAATTTGGTGGACAACGCCATCAAATACACGCCCTCGGGCGGGCAGGTCACGCTGCGCTGTGGGCGCCGTCGCCTGGGCGGGCGCCAGCCGCAGGCTTTTCTGCAGGTGGAGGACGATGGGCCGGGCGTGCCTTTGGGCGAAACCGGGCGCATTCTGGAGCGGTTTTACCGTTTACCGGGCTCGGTGGGCGAAGGCTCGGGCCTGGGTCTGGCCATTGCACACGAAATTGCCCAGGGCCACCATGCCGCGCTGCGGCTGACGCCGGGGGCCGGCCAGCAGGGGCTGCAAGTCACCCTGGTGTTTCCAGAGTAAGAATTTCAATATTTCCTCATGCCCTCGCGGCATGTACGGGCTGCTACACTTTTTATCTGTCCCCAATGGTTGTTACGAAGGGGGATGGGCGGCTGTGACCGCTGTGCACGGGAATTGCATGTCCGCCGGGGCAGCGTTGGCCGTGCGCAGCTGGTGTCTTTGGACACCTGGTGTCGGCTGGCTGCATGGATTCGGAATGCGGCAGATGGCGTGCTTTTGCAAGCGCTGCCTCTGTGTCGGCAGGCTGGAGTCCATGGTCTCGTGGGGTACCGATGGCTCTGTGCGCAGTGCAAGGAGGCATGGTGCCCTAAACGAAATTGGCGAGTCATGACAAGCGGTTACTTTTGAAAAGTGCTGTGCGAGAATGACTGCGTTGTTACATTTAAATGCCTTATGTCAGTGTCTGAAGTGATTTGCCCGCCCGCCGAAACCGAAGAGCCTGTGGCCGTTGCCGCTGATACCACGCGTACGCGCAAACGTCCCAAGCCAGGCGAGCGCCGCGAGCAGATCCTGCAGGCCCTGGCGGCCATGTTGGAAAAGCCCGGTGCAGACCGCATCACCACCGCCGCGCTGGCTGCCAGCCTGTCGGTGAGCGAAGCGGCGCTCTACCGCCATTTCGCCAGCAAGGCCCAGATGTTTGAAGGCCTGATCGAGTTCATCGAGCAGTCGGTCTTTGCCCTGGTACAACAGATCGTCACCCGCGAAGTGGAAGAGGGCACGGTGACGCCCGAAGACGGTGCCCGCCGCGCTGCCCGCGCCGTGGGGGTTGTGTTGCAGTTTGCCGAACGCAACCCCGGCATGGTGCGCGTGATGGTGGGCGACGCCATCCTGTTCGAGCACGAGCGCCTGCAGACCCGCATGAACCAGTTCTTCGATCGCATCGAATCCACGCTGCGCCAGTGCCTGCGTCCGGCTGCCGACGCCCTGGGCTCTGCCACCCCGACGGTGGATGCCAATGTGGCCGCCAGTGTGCTGACCGCCTTCATGCTGGGCCGCATGCAGCGCTTTGCGCGCACGGGCTTCCGCCGCCTGCCTACCGAACACCTGGACGCCAGCCTGGCCATGCTGATCTAAGGCGTTCCGCCTGTACAAGCGCGGTCTGGAGGCAGCGCCTGGCCTTCGTCCGCGTGCTGGGACGGGGGCATTTTTCGTAGAGGAGTGGGGCTTTCCTCTGCCCCCAGCTGCCGACTTTCTGTCGGGTAAACGCGACAGTCTGCGGATCCAGGGTTTGAGTGTTTACCCTTGGTCAGCTTTTCGAAAGTCGGAAGTTTGCGCAAAATAGAACGATCGTTCGTTTTATTTGTGTCATGACAGCTTCCGCGCCCGCTCCCACTTCTGTTTCCGATGACCGCCCGCTCGGCGATCAACCGCTGCCGCCGGTCGCTGGTGCCCGCCCACGCGCCGCCCACAAAGGCCAGCAGACCAAGGCCGCCATCATCGACACCGCGCTCGACATGGCCATGCACATCGGCCTGGAAGGCCTGTCCATCGGGGCACTGGCCCAGGCACTGGGCATGAGCAAGTCGGGTGTGTTCGCCCATTTTGGCTCACGTGAAGAGCTGCAGATCTCTGTGGTGGTCGAATACCACCGCCGCTTCGAGCACGAAGTGTTCTTCACCGCCATCCGCCAGCCGCGCGGTCTGCCGCGCTTGCGCGCGCTGTTTGCCAACTGGATGCAGCGCACCTCCATCGAGCTGGATTCCGGTTGCATCTACATCAGCGGCGCCATTGAATTTGACGAGCGCACCGGCCCGGTGCGCGATGCCCTGGTTGAATCGGTCAGCACCTGGCATGCCGCGCTGCGCCGCGCCATCGTCCAGTGCAAGGAATGCGGCGACCTGCGCGCCGACACCGATGAATCCCAGGTGCTGTTCGAAGTGCATGGCCTGATCCTGGTGCTGCACTACGAAGCGCGCTTCATGCGCCTGCCCGACTCCCTGCCGCGTGCCCAGCGTGGCTTTGACAACATCCTGCAGCGCTACGGCATCACCCAGGCCTGAGCTGCCGCTCCATTCCAGACCCATACCTACATCCCGAGGAGACCGACCCATGCCCAGCTACAACCCGCCCCTGCGCGACATGCAATTCCTGATGCACGAAGTGTTCAAGGTGACTGACGTCTATCAGGCCATGCCCCAGCATGCCGAGGTGGATGCCGACACCATCAATGCGGTGCTGGAAGAAGCGGGCAAGTTCGCTGCCAACGTCACCTTCCCGCTGAACATCAGCGGTGACGAAGAAGGTTGCCACCTGGACAAGACCACGCACGAGGTGACCACGCCCAAGGGCTACAAGGAAGCTTATGCCCAGTTCGTCGAAGGTGGCTGGCCGGCACTATCGTGCGACACCAAGTACGGGGGCCAAGGCCTGCCCTTTGTGGTGAACTCCGCGCTGTATGAAATGCTCAACAGTGCTAACCAGGCCTGGACCATGTACCCTGGTCTGTCGCACGGCGCCTATGAAGCCTTGCACGCCCACGGTTCTCCCGAACTGCAGGCCAAGTACCTGCCCAAGCTGACCAGCGGTGAATGGACGGGCACCATGTGCCTGACCGAGCCGCATTGCGGCACCGATCTGGGCCTGCTGCGCTCCAAGGCCGAGCCCCAGGCCGACGGCAGCTACAAGATCACCGGCAACAAGATCTTCATCTCCGCCGGCGAGCACGACTTCACCAGCAACATCGTCCACCTGGTGCTAGCCCGCCTGCCCGATGCACCCGCCGGCTCCAAGGGCATCAGCCTGTTCGTGGTGCCCAAGTACCTGGTGAATGCCGACGGCTCGCTGGGTGCGCGCAACGGCATCTACTGCGGCGGCCTGGAGCACAAGATGGGCATCAAGTCCAATGCCACGGCCCAGATCGTGATGGAAGACGCTGTGGGCGAGCTGGTGGGCCAGCCCAACAAAGGCCTGCAAGCCATGTTCGTGATGATGAACGCGGCCCGCCTGGGTGTGGGCAACCAGTCGCTGGGTCTGACCGAAGTGGCGTTCCAGAACGCGCTGGCCTATGCCAAGGACCGCCTGCAGATGCGCAGCCTGTCCGGTACCAAGGCCAAGGACAAGCCGGCCGACCCCATCATCGTGCACCCTGATGTGCGCCGCATGCTGCTGACCGCCAAGGCCTATGCAGAAGGCGGCCGTGCGCTGTCCACTTTCTGCGCACTGCTGATCGACCAGGAACTGAACCACCCCGATGAAAAAGTGCGCAGCGACAGCGCCGATCTGGTGGCCCTGCTGACCCCCATCGTCAAAGCCTTCCTGACCGACAACGGCTGGATCGCCACCACGCAAAGCCAGCAGGTGTTTGGCGGCCATGGCTTCATCAAGGAATGGGGCATGGAGCAGTATGTGCGCGACAACCGCATCAACATGATCTACGAAGGCACGAACGGCGTACAGGCCCTGGACCTGCTGGGCCGCAAGGTGTTGGGCAACCAGGGCGCCTCGCTGAAGAAGTTCGGCAAGCTGATCGCCAAGCTGGTTGAGGAAGAGGGCGTCAACGAAAAGATGAGCGAGTTCATCACCCCCGTGGCCATGCTGGGCGAGCAGATGACCAAGTTCACCACCGAAATCGGCTTCAAGGGCATGCAAAACCCCGACGAAGTGGGCGCTGCCAGCGTGGACTACCTGCGTGTGGCCGGCCACCTGGTGTTCGGCTACCTGTTCGCCCGCATGGCCCAGGTGTCGCTGCGCGCCATCGCCGACGGCAACACCGATCCCTTCTACGTGGCCAAGCTGCAGGTGGCGCGCTTCTACTTCGCCAAACTGTTCCCGGAAACCGCGACGCTGATGCGCACTGCCCGCGCTGGCGGCAAGACTCTGATGGACAGCGACGCTGCACTGGCCTGATGCACTGGGGAGGCCGCTCTGCAACACCCTCAAACAGCGGAGCGGCCTGTGGAGACAAATCCTGAAGTTCGAACAGAAAGGACCTGGATATGAAGACCGTAAAAGTACTGGTAGCTGCCGTAGTGGTGATGGTTGGTGGCATGTCTGCCGCCTGGGCACAGATGACGCCTGTGGGCACCTGGCACAGCGTGGATGACAAGACCGGCGAAGCCAAATCGGAAATCCAGATCAGTGACAACGCGGGCGTGCTCAGCGGCCATGTCACCAAGCTGCTGCGCAAGGGTGCCGACCCTGCCGCCGTCTGCACCGAATGCAAGGACGGCCTCAAGGGTAAGCCCATGGTGGGCCTGCCCATCATCACCGGTGCCAAGAAGGCCGAAGGCAAGACCGTCTGGGAAGACGGCAAGATCCTCGACCCCGAGAACGGCAAGAGCTACACCCTGCGCCTGACCCCGATCGACGACGGCAAGAAGCTGGAAGTGCGCGGCTCCATCGGCCCGTTTGGCCGTACCCAGACCTGGGTGCGCGTGCAGTAAGCACCGCGCGCCTGCCCGTCTTACTCCCCTATTTCGACGCAGCCCGGCCGCTGGCCGGGGCTGCGTCTTTTCACCCAGAACACCATGTCCCGATTCAACGTCAAGAAAGTCGCCGTGCTCGGCGCCGGCGTGATGGGCGCGCAGATCGCCGCCCACCTGGTCAACGTCAAGGTGCCGGTCATCCTGTTTGACCTGCCCGCCAAGGAAGGCCCCAAGAGCGGCATTGCCGAACGCGCCATCGCCAACCTGAAGAAGCTCAAGCCTTCGCCCATCGGTGTGGCCGAAGATGCCGATCTGATCCAGGCCGCCAACTACGAGGAGCACCTGAAGCTGCTCAAGGGCTGTGACCTGGTCATCGAAGCCATTGCCGAGCGCATGGACTGGAAACTGGACCTCTACACCAAGGTCGCGCCCTTCATCGCCAAGCATGCGCTGGTGGCATCCAACACCTCGGGCCTGTCCATCACCAAGCTGAGCGAGGCGCTGCCCGACGCCATCAAGCCGCGTTTCTGTGGCATCCACTTCTTCAATCCCCCGCGCTACATGCCGCTGGTGGAACTGATCAACACCCCCACCACCCGTCCCGAGGTGCTGGACCAGCTGGAAGCCTTTGTCACCAGCGGTCTGGGCAAGGGCGTGGTGCGCGCGCACGACACCCCCAACTTCATCGCCAACCGCATCGGCATTGCCGGCATGCTGTCCACGATGAAGCAGGCCGAGAACTTTGGCCTGACGTTCGATGTGGTCGATGACCTGACCGGCAAGAAGCTGGGGCGCGCCTCCAGCGGCACCTTCCGCACCGCCGACGTAGTGGGCCTGGACACCATGGCCCATGTGATCAAGACGCTGCAGGACAATCTGAGCCCGGAGACCGATCCTTTCTACGGCAACTTCGGCACGCCCGCCGTGCTGCAGAAACTGCTGGACCTGGGGCACCTGGGCCAGAAGGCGAAAAAAGGCTTCTACCAGAAGGTGGGCCGCGAGGTGCTGCAGTTCGAGCTGGACAGCGAGGACTACGTGCCCGGTGGCCAGAAGGCCGATGAGGTCTATGGCCGCATGCTCAAGAAGCCCGCTGCCGAACGCCTGCCACTGCTGCGCAACGCCGAAGGCGCGCCCGGCCAGTTCCTGTGGGCCATTCTGCGCGACAGCTTCCACTACGCGGCCATCCACCTGGAGACCATTGCCGAATCCGCACGCGATGTGGACCAGGCCATGCGCTGGGGCTTCGGCATGAAGCAAGGCCCGTTCGAGTTGTGGCAGGAAGCCGGCTGGCTGCAGGTGGCCACGATGATCCAGGAGGATATCGATGCCGGCAAGGCGCTGTCCACGGCGCCGCTGCCCCGCTGGGTGTTCGAAGGCGCGGTGGCACAAGCCGGCGGGGTGCACACCGCCCAAGGCTCCTGGAGCCCGGTACAAAAGAAGTTTGTCGCCCGCCGCGTGCTGCCCGTCTATGAGCGCCAGATCTTCCCTGAGAAGCTGCTGGGCGAAGACAGCCTGCCGGACTGGAAGACAGCCGGCACCACTATTGCCGAGACCAAGGCGCTGCGCACCTGGACGCTGGATGGTCAGGTGCTGATCGCCAGCATCAAGAACAAGATGCACGCCATCAGCCCCGAGGTCATGGAAGGCCTGGTGGAAGCCGTGGAAACCGCCGAGAGCGATTTCGAGGCCATGGTGATCTGGTCCGGTGATGCCCCCTTCAGCGTGGGCGCCGATCTGGAAGCCACCATGCCCGCCTTCGTGATCGGTGGCGCCGACGCCATCGAAAGCATCGAAGCCGAGCTGCAGAACATGATGATGCGCATCCGCTACGCGCAGGTGCCGGTGGTGGCGGCCATCCACGGCATGGCCCTGGGCGGCGGCTGCGAGCTGGCCGTCTACAGCGCCCGCCGCGTGGCCCACATGGAAAGCTATATCGGCTTGGTGGAAGTGGGCGTGGGCCTGATCCCCGGTGCCGGCGGTCTGACCTATATCGCCCGCCGTGCGGCCGAGAACATGGCCCAGTCCACCAGCAAGGATGTGCTGCCTTTCCTGACCGAGGGCTTCACCACCGCGGCCATGGCCAAGGTGGGCACCAGTGCCATCGAATCGCGCAAGCTGGGCTATCTGCTGGATTCCGATCTGATCGTGCCGCACAAGGACGAGGTGCTGTTCACCGCCATCAACGAAGCCCGCTCCATGGCTGCGGGTGGCTGGCGCGCGCCGCTCAAGCGCCTGTTCCCGGTGGCAGGTCGCAGCGGCATGGCCACCATCAAGGCCCAGCTGGTGAACATGCGCGATGGCGGCTTCATCAGCGCCTACGACTTCAAGATCGCTTCGATGATTGCCGAGATCGTCTGCGGCGGCGACGTGGATGCCGGCTCGCTGGTGACCGAGGAATACCTGCTGGCGCTGGAACGCAAGGCCTTCTGCCACCTGATCGGCCAACCCAAGACCCATGAACGCATCTTGGGCATGTTGAACACCGGCAAGCCGGTTCGCAACTGATTGGCAAGGAGATAAGAACCATGAAACAAGTACAAGACGCCTACATCGTTGCCGCCACGCGCACGCCCATCGGCCGCTCGGGCCGGGGCTATTTCAAGAACACCCGTCCGGACGATCTGCTGGTGGCCACGCTGAAGTCCGCCATGGCCCAGGTGCCCACGCTGGACCCCAAGGCGATCGAGGATGCCATCATCGGCTGCTCCTTCCCCGAAGGCGAGCAGGGCATGAACATGGCGCGCATTGCCGTGGGCCTGGCGTTCGACCACCCCATCGGCGGCGTGACGGTGAACCGCTTCTGTGCCTCGGGCGTGACGGCCATCCAGATGGCGGCCGACCGCATCCGTGTCGGCGAAGCCGATGTGCTGATCGCGGGCGGTGCCGAGTCCATGAGCATGGTGCCCATGGGCGGCAACAAACCTTCGTTCAATCCCGAGATCTTTGCGCGGGACGAAAACGTGGGCATTGCCTACGGCATGGGCCTGACCGCCGAGAAAGTGGCCCAGCAGTGGAAGGTGACGCGCGAGATGCAGGACGCCTTCGCGCTGGAATCCCACCTGCGTGCCGTGCGCGCCCAGCAGGCGGGTGAATTCGCCGATGAGATCACCCCCATCGACATCATCGACCGCAGCCCCGATCTGGCCACCGGCGAAGTCATCACCAGGACCCGCACCGTCAGCCTGGACGAAGGTCCACGCCCCGACACCACGCTGGAGGCGCTGGGCAAGCTGCGCCCGGTGTTCGCCGCACGCGGCAGCGTGACGGCAGGCAACAGCTCGCAGACCAGCGATGGCGCCGGTGCGCTGATCCTGGCCAGCGAGAAGGCCGTCAAGCAGTTCGGCCTGACGCCGCTGGCCCGCTTCGTCAGTTTTGCCGCCCGCGGCGTGCCCCCTGAAATCATGGGCATCGGCCCCATCGAGGCCATTCCTGCCGCGTTGCGCTATGCCGGCATCAACCACCAGGACATCGGCTGGTTCGAGCTGAACGAAGCCTTTGCCGCCCAATCGCTGGCGGTCATCAACAGCCTGGGTCTGGACCCGGCCAAGGTCAACCCCATGGGCGGTGCCATCGCCCTGGGTCACCCCCTGGGGGCGACCGGTGCCATCCGTGCGGCCACCGTGGTCCACGCGCTGCGCCGCCACAAGCTGAAGTACGGCATGGTGACCATGTGCGTGGGCACCGGCCAGGGCGCCGCCGGCATCTTTGAGAGCGTCTGAGGCCATGGCCACCCTTCTGCAACCAGTCGGGTGGACCGAAGCCCAGCTGGCCGTGCCGGGCAGCGATGCCCGGCTGGCGCTGCGTCACTGCCAGCCCGCCGACGCGCCCGTGCGCGGCCGGGTGGTGCTGGCACCGGCCGTGGGCGTGCCACAAACCTTTTATGCGGCGTTTGCCGAATGGCTGGCCGCACGCGGTCTGGCCGTGACCACTTTTGACTACCGAGGCCATGCGGCCTCGCTGCAGGGCCCGCTGCGCCAGGCCAAGGCCGACCTGCTGGACTGGGCCCAGGACTGTCTGGCCGTGGCCCAGCACCTGCGCGCGCTGGACGCCGCCGAGGGCCTGCAGCGTCCGGTGCTGTGGGTGGGGCACAGCGTGGGGGCCCAGCTGCCGGGCCTGTGCCGGCCGGCGCTGCCGGTGGACGGCATGCTGACTGTTGCCAGCGGCAGCGGCTACTGGCGCGACAACGCTCCGCCGACCAAGCGCAAGGCGCTGCTGTGGTGGTGGTGCATACAGCCTGTGATCACGGCGTTGTGCGGCTGTCTGCCGGGCAAGCGCCTGGGGCTGATTGGCGATCTGCCGGCCGGCGTGGTCTGGCAGTGGCGGCGCTGGTGCATGCACCCCAGCTACAGCCTGGGCGTGGAAGGCGAGCGTGCACGCCAAAGCTATGCCGCGGTGCGCTATCCGGTGCATGCGCTGTCGATGACCGACGACGAGATGATGTCCTGGAACAGCACGCGTTCGCTGCTGAGCTGGTACCGCAACGCCCCCCAGGTGCTCGAACGGGTGCGGCCTGCCGATGCCGGTCAGCCGCGCATCGGGCATTTCGGGTTTTTCCGCCGTGACATGGCCGATACGCTGTGGCCGCGTGCGGCGGCCGTGCTGGAGCAGTGGCTGGGCCCGGCGGGTGACATGGAGGGGCTGCCGCGGCGACCGCATGGCGGTTCGGCGGTGGCGCCTGCGAGTCAGGCGGCCCTGGCGGAACCCGCTACAGTGGTGGCCAAGCATTGCCCCCCTGCTGCGCCCTCGATGGCGGCGGGGCAGGGTGATCGGTTCACGGAGGCAACATGACAGATTCGAGCACCCCCCCAGGCCATGCGCTGGACGCCATGCTGGCGCTGCAGCCACGCGAGCCCGGGGTTTACGAAGGCCATACCCACGCCGGTTACTGGAACATGGTGGGCCCCTACGGTGGCGCCACTGCTGCGCTGATGCTGCACAGCATCCTGCAGCACCCGGACTGCCTGGGCGACCCGATGGCACTGACGGTGAACTTTGCCGGCCCGGTGGCGGCAGGTCCCTACCGCATCGAAGCCACTCCGGTGCGTACCAACCGCTCCACCCAGCACTGGACGGTGGTGCTGTTGCAGGATGACGAGAACGGCGATCAGCAGGTCACCACCACGGCGACGGCCGTGACGGCAGTGCGGCGCGACACCTTCAGCATCGAAGACGGCCGTCCGCCCCACATGCCCGACCCTGCCACCTGCGAGCGTTTCGACACCACCGGCGCCATGGAGTGGCTGCAGCGCTACGACATGCGCGTGGTGACTGGTGCCATTCCCAAAGTGTGGGACGACAGCGCGCACGAGCCCGTGAGCCAGCTGTGGGTGCGCGACAATCCGCCGCGTGCGCTGGACTTTCCGGCGCTGGCGGCGCTGTGCGACGTGTTCTTCCCCCGCGTGTGGCTGCGCCGTGCGCGGCGGGTGCCGGCGGGCACGGTGTCGATCACTACCTATTTCCATGCCGACCGTGCCCAGCTCGCTGCGCAGGGCGACCAGCACGTGCTGGGCCAGGCCGATGCCCAGGCTTTCCGCAACGGCTTTTTCGACCAGAGCGCCCAGGTCTGGGATGCGAAAGGCCAGTTGCTGGCCACATCGCACCAGACCGTGTACTACAAAGAGTGAAGCATCGCTGTGTGCAGCCAGGCTGCGCAGCGTGCTGATTTTTCCTTCTCCCCAGGAAGCCTATCCATGAGCGAAACCACCACCGATATCCTGGTCCACACCGAAGCCGGTGTGCGCACCATCACCTTCAACCGCGTCGACAAGAAGAACTCCATCACGCAGCTGATGTACGGCACCATGGCCGATGCCCTGGCCAGCGCCGCCACCGATGACGCGGTGCGCGTGGTGGTGATCCAGGGGGATGCCACCATCTTCAGTGCCGGCAATGACATCGGCGACTTCCTGAACCGCCAGGACGGCCAGGGCCTGCCGCAGGAAAGCCCCACCTTCCGCTTCCTGCACGGCATCGCCAGCTTCCCCAAACCCCTGCTGGCGGCCGTGGCCGGCCCGGCCGTGGGCATCGGCACCACCTTGCTGCTGCACTGCGACCTGGTCTACGCCGGTGACAACGCTGCGTTCTCCATGCCTTTCGTGAATCTGGGCCTGTGCCCGGAAGCGGCCTCCAGCCTGCTGCTGCCGCAGATGCTGGGCTACCACCGTGCCGCCGAAGCCCTGCTGCTGGGCGAGCCCTTCATGGCCGAGGCCGCGCTGGAAGTGGGTCTGGTCAACCGCGTGCTGCCGCCCACCGAAGTCAACGCCTATGCCCAGGCCCAGGCCAAGAAGCTGGCGGCCAAGCCCTTGAGCGCGCTGATCGAGACCAAGCGCCTGATGAAGGGCGGGCAGCAAGCCGCCGTGAAGGCGCAGATGGCTGAAGAGGGCGCCAGCTTTGGCCGCATGCTGACGGCTCCGGCGGCCAAGGAAGCCTTCACCGCGTTCATGCAAAAGCGCAAGCCCGATTTCAGCCACTGCTGAGACCGGCAGGCCGGGGGCTCCGGCCGCTTCCCGCAGCGCCATCCGGTGACGCGGTGCCCGATCCCCCGTGCCACGGCCCACAGCTTCTGCTGCGGGCCTTTTTCGTGGGACCTTTGCACGCAAAAAATAGGAGCGTCCTGTGTTCTGGCGGTGCCGGGTTCCGAAGCACAAGCTCCGGAATCCGGGGCCGCATAGCCACAGGCTGTTCCTGATTGGACAGGACATGGACATGCCCCAGACCCCCGCGGTTCCCACGGCCTTCGAGCCAGAATTCATTGCTGCCATGCGCCAGCTGACGGAGGAGCTGATCAGCTTCCACAAGGTGCTGGGCCTGCAGCTGGTCTCCGTCACCCCGCAGGAGGCCCAGGCCCGCATGGTGATGAAGCCCGAGCTGGTAGGCCACTTTGGCTACAACCGCCTCCACGGCGGCGCCATCAGCGCCGCACTGGATGCCATGGGCGGCGTGGCAGTGATGGCAGCCATTGCCGCCAAGCACATGGACGAGCCGGTGGTGCAGCGCATGCAGCGTTTTGCGCGCCTGGGCACCATCGACCTGCGGGTGGATTTTCTGCGCCAGGGGATTGGCGAGGTGTTCAGTGTCCAGGCGCGTGTGCTGCGCCTGGGCTCGCGCGTGGCATCCACGCGCATGGAATTCCTGGGTGAGGACGGTACCTTGCTGACCGCCGGTGCGGCGGCCTACATCGTCTCGTAACCACGGCCGACACAAAGCTGGCCGGGCGCGGCACTGCCGTACGCACCTTGCGGTTTCATGATGTGCAAAGCCCAAGTGCTGGCGAAGCGCGCCGCGCCAGCGTCACATGCTCTCAAAATACTTGCAAACGAAAGAACTGCAAGTGCATGTTGCATGTGCGATTTTTGCTTACAACTCTTGCGATCTTGCTGTCTTCGTTGCACAACATCCTTTCTAGGATGCAGCTTTTCGCAGGAGGACCCATGGCAGTGCAGAACCCCTTTTTCGGCAAGCGCGACAACGACACTTTTTCCACCCGTACCTCGACCAGCGGCAGCGCGCTGGGCACAGGCAGTTCCAGCAGCTACGGCAGCACATCCAGTACATCCGGCACCAGCATGTCTTCCACCAGCCCCCGCTCCAGCACCTCTTCCGCATCCAGCGACAGCAGCGGGAGCAAGCTCACCGTCGGCCCCAACATCAAGCTCAAAGGGGTGGAGATCACCGACTGCGACACCCTGGTGGTGGAAGGCACGGTCGAGGCAACCATGAATTCCCGCGTGATCCAGATTGCCGAGCAGGGCGCGTTCCGTGGCTCCGCCGAGATCGACATTGCCGAAATCCACGGTGAGTTCAATGGCAACCTGACCGTGCGCCAGAAACTGGTGATCTTCAGTACCGGCAAGGTGAGCGGCTCCATCCGCTACGGCAAGATCGTGATCGAAGAAGGTGGCCAGCTCAGCGGCGACATCCAGGTGGGGGCAGGCGGCACCGCTTCCAGCTCCAGCAGCGCATTCTCCAGCAGCAGCGCCAGCGGCACCTCCAGCAGCACCTCCGGCCTGCAACTGGCCGACGAGACCTCGTCTTCGTCCTCCTCGCTGGCCGTGTAAGCCAGCCGCGCCCTCCTGTGGTGCGGGAGGGCGGTCACTGCGGAAGGCCGGGATCTTTCTCCCGCAGTGCTGCAGGCCGGCGTGCCGCCGACTCAGGCGGCACAGGTGCCTCAGTTGCCGCTGACTTCGGGCGGAATGGCGCGGGGACGGCCGGCTTCGTCGATGGCCACATAGGTCAGCGTGGCCTCGGTCACCTTGATGTAACGGCCCTGGCGCTGGATGCGCTCGGCATAGACCTCCACCTCCACCGTCACCGAGGTGCGGCCCACATGCGACAGGTGGGCATAGAACGACAGCAGATCCCCCACGCGCACCGGCTGCTTGAAGATGAATTCCTTCACCGCCACCGTGGCCATGCGGCCCTGCACGCGGCGTGCCGGCAGCACGGAGCCGGCCAGGTCGACCTGCGACATCACCCAGCCGCCAAAGATATCGCCATTGGCATTGCAGTCGCCGGGCATGGGAATGACCTTGAGCACCAGCTCCTTGTCTGTGGGCAAGGTGACATGGGCGGGGGAGTTGGGGGTGGACATGGGCACAATCTCGCAAAACAACAAAACTGCGAAATTGTCACCGCATGCGCCACCACGCCGCTCCCCCCGATCCCATTTCCACGACCACGCCCCAGGCTTCTGGCCGTGACGCCGCCACGCTGCGCCGTTTGCTGCCCTATCTGTGGGAATACAAATGGCGGGTCATCGCCGCCCTGCTGTTCATGGTGGGGGCCAAGCTGGCCAATGTGGGCGTGCCGGTGCTGCTGAAGAACCTGGTGGATGCGCTGACGCTGAAGCCTGGCGACCCGCTTGCCATCCTGGTGGTGCCCGTGGGCCTGCTGTTGGCCTATGGCCTGCTGCGGCTGTGCACCTCACTGTTCTCAGAGCTGCGGGAGCTGGTGTTTGCCAAGGCCACCCACGGCGCGGCGCGCAGCATTGCGTTGGCGACCTTTCTCCATCTGCATGCCTTGAGCATGCGTTTCCACCTGGAGCGCCAGACCGGCGGCATGACCCGCGACATCGAGCGCGGGGTGAAGGGCGTGGAGTCGCTGATCTCGTACTCGCTCTACAGCATCGTGCCCACACTGATCGAGGTGGCGCTGGTGCTGGGCATCATGGCCGTGCAGTTCGACCCCTGGTTCGCCGCCATCACCTTGGCGGCGCTGGCCGTCTACATCACCTTCACCGTCAAGGTGACGGAGTGGCGCACCCAGTTTCGCCGTGCGGCCAACCAGCATGACTCGGCCGCCCACACCCAGGCGATCGATTCGCTGATCAATTACGAAACCGTCAAGTACTTCAACAACGAAGCCTTCGAAGCGGCGCGCTACGACGAGAACCTGGAGCGCCTGCGCAAGGTGCGCCTCAAGAGCCAGAGCACCTTGACGCTGCTCAACAGCGGTCAGCAATTGGTCATTGCCGTGGCGCTGGTGGCCATTCTGTGGCGCGCCACCCAGGGCGTGGTGGCGGGCACGCTGACGCTGGGCGATCTGGTGATGATCAATGCCTTCATGATCCAGCTGTACATCCCGCTGAACTTTCTGGGCGTGCTCTACCGGGAGATCAAGCAAAGTCTGGTGGACCTGGACCGCATGTTCACCTTGATGGACAAGGAACGCGAAGTGGCCGATGCGCCGGATGCAGCGCCGCTGCAGCTGGCGGGAGAGCCGGCCGTGCGCTTTGAGCAGGTGCGCTTCGCCTACGATCCGGCGCGGCCCATTCTGCAGGATGTGAGCTTCGAGATTCCGGCCGGTAAGACCGTGGCCGTGGTGGGGCCCTCCGGCTCGGGCAAGAGCACGCTGGCACGGCTGCTGTTCCGCTTCTATGACCTGCAGGGCGGACGCATCACCATCGCCGGCCAGGACATCCGCCATGTCACGCAGGACAGCCTGCGGTGCGCGATCGGCATCGTGCCGCAGGACACGGTGCTGTTCAACGACACGGTGGAATACAACATCGCCTATGGCCGGCCAGGCGCCCGCCACGACGAGGTGGTGGCCGTGGCCCAGGCGGCCCGCATCCATGACTTCATTGCGGCCACGCCCCAGGGCTATGCCACGCGCGTGGGGGAAAGGGGCCTGAAGCTGTCCGGTGGCGAAAAGCAGCGCGTGGCCATTGCCCGCACGCTGCTGAAGAACCCGCCGGTGCTGATTTTTGACGAGGCCACCTCGGCACTGGACAGCGCCAACGAGCGGGCCATCCAGGCGGAGCTGGCCCAGGTGGCGCGCAACAAGACTACCTTGCTGATCGCCCACCGGCTGTCCACGGTGGTGGATGCACACGAGATTCTGGTGATGGAGGCCGGCCGCATCCTGGAGCGTGGCCGCCACAGCGAGCTGCTGGCGCTGAACGGGCGCTATGCCCAGATGTGGGCCTTGCAGCAAAGCGGTGAGGCGGATGGCAGCGAAGGTGGCACGGAAGCTGCACCGCTGAAGGCATAGCCTGTCCACATGTTCTCCATCAGCACGGCCACACGCAGGGAATGCGGTACGGTCGGGGCTGTGTTTCCTGCGTTCCCCTGAAAGACTCTCATGACTTCCGCTACCGCTACCGCTACCGCACCCATCGCCGCCGCTTCCCGCCCCATCCTGCTGATCAACACCGTCGTTGCCGATGAGGATCTGCTGCAGATCGCCCAGCGCCTGCCCAGTCTGGAACTGGTCTATGTGCCCGAACCCGCCGCCGCCGAGGCGGCGCTGCAGCAGCACGCTGCGCGCGTGCAGGTGGTGCTGACCATCGGCTCCGTGGGTTTGAGTGCGGTGCAGATGGACCAGCTTCCTGCTTTGCAACTGGTCTGCGCGCTGGGTGCCGGCTACGAGAAAGTGGACGTGGCCCATGCTCGCACGCGTGGCATTGCCACCGGCAACGGTGCGGGCACCAACGACAGCTGCGTGGCCGATCACACCCTGGCCTTGGTGCTGGCCAGCGTGCGCCAGCTGGACTACTACGGTGCACAGCTGCGTGCCGGTGTGTGGCGCACCACGCTGCCGCTGCCCGCCGGCATCACCGGCAAGCGCCTGGGCGTGCTGGGTCTGGGCACTATCGGCCGCAAGATCGCGCTGCGTGCCCAGGCGTTCGAGATGGAGGTGGGCTACCACAACCGCTCGCCCAAGGCCGATGCACCGTGGACCTACTTCGACAGCTTGCTGGCGCTGGCGGAATGGGCCGATGTGCTGGTCGTGGCCACGCCCGGCGGCGCCGGGACCCTACACCTGGTGGATGCCACCGTGATGCGCGCTCTGGGCCCGCAAGGCCACCTGGTCAACATCGCCCGCGGCAGCGTGGTGGATACCCAGGCCCTGGCCACGGCGCTGCGCAGCGGCGAGCTGGGTTTTGCCGCGCTGGACGTGTACGAGAGCGAGCCGCTCGCTCCCCAGGATCTGCTGGATCTGCCCAATGTGCTGCTGACGCCGCACGTGGCCGGTTGGTCGCCCGAATCGGTACAGGCCACGGTGGACCGCTTTGTGGCCAATGTGCAGGCCCATCTGGCCGGTCGCCCGCTGGTCTCGCCGGTCTGAGCGGTCTCTGCCGGCAGCATGGCGCCGGCATGCAAGGCCGCAGGGTCAAGGAGTGAGCAACTGCGGCTTGCTCAGGAACCGGTCTGCACCAGCGCGGACAGCGGCCCCGGCCCGCTGCCGCGTGCGGCCTGCACCTGGGCCGCTGCACGGTCCAGCTCGGCCAGCGTGGCGGCATCCAGGGGAATGGCCTCGGCGCGGGCACGGCGCATGGCCTGTTCGGGCTCGCCGGGCACGGCAATGCCGGGCACGCCGGGCTGGCATTCGGCGGAGCGCACCCAGTCGATGAAGGCCTGCACCTCGTGGCCCAGCGTGGCACTGCTGCCCAGGCGGGCCGGGTCGAACACAATGGCCAGCATGTTGTTCCACACGCCGGCGTTGCGCTGCAGTGTGGCGGGGCGGATGGTCTGGCCGCCCGCCACGGCGGCACCCAGCAGTTCGCACATGAAAGCCAGCGCATAGCCTTTGTGCCCGGCCACCGGGCCGCCGAAGGTCTGCAGCGCACCCATGCCGTCACCGGTGGCTGGGTACATGGCCTGCGGGTCTGTGGTGGGCGCTCCGTCGGCATCCAGCAGGCAGCCGGCCGGCACGGCGTGGCCCTGGTTCAATGCCACGCGCACCTTGCCCATGGCGATGGCACTGGTGGCGAAGTCCAGCAGCAGCGGGGGCGCACCGTCGACCGGCACGCCGATGGTGAAGGGGTTGGTGCCAAAGCGGGCCTGGCGCCCGCCCCAGGGCGCGACCAAGGCACTGGAGAGCACGTTCACGAAATGGATGGCAATCAATCCGGCGCGGCAGGCCTGCTCGGCCCAGTGGCCCACGCGGCCGATGTGGTGGCTGTGGTGCAGGCCCAGGATGCACACCCCGTGCTGCTGCGCGCGGGTGATGGCCAGGGCCATGGCTTCCTCGGCCACGGCCTGGCCCATGCCGCACTGGCCGTCCAGGTTCAGCAGGCTGCCACCGTCGTGCACCACGCGCACCGACTGGTTGAGTTGCAGCGCATCGGCCTGCCAGGACAGCACATAGCGCGGCACCATGCCCACGCCGTGGGAGTCGTGGCCGCTGAGGTTGGCCTGCACCAGGTGGTCGGCGGTCAGCGCCGCTTCGCGGGCGTTGGAGCCGGCGGCGGTCCACAGGTCCTGCACCCAGCGGTGCAGCGTGGCGGGAGCAATCAGGGCGTGGGACATGGCGGCAAGAGGAAGCGGAGGTGCTGCCAGCTTGCAAAGCACGCAGCGCAGGGGCAACCCGGGAAACCATGAGGTGCCGTCGCACAGGTGTCGCATTGCGCGGTGCCCGCGGGCGTGCTGCAATGGCGTCGCAAGAGGCGGTTGATGCAGGTCAAGTGCGGGCAGGCCCTGAGATGGACCGCTTCCGCTAAGCTCAGCCGCTTTTCCATATGCCTTCCATATGACCGCCGTATGACAACGGGAGATCCTCCGTGCTGGCCGCAGCGTATTCCACGTATTCCAAACATTCGCTGATTGCGCTGGCCGCTGGGGCACTGGCCTGGTCGTTCTGGTTCAGCCCGGGCTGGCTCACGCTGTGCGCCGGTCTGGCGCTGTTCCTGTTCGGCATGCAGCAACTGGAACAGGGGCTCAAAAGCCTGGCCGGGGGGCGGCTGCAGACGCTGCTGGCTGCCAGCACGGCCACCCCGGGCAAGGGCCTGCTGTTCGGCTGTGTGGCCACCTTCTTGCTGCAGTCCAGCACCTTGGTGTCGCTGCTGACGATCGCGTTTCTGAGCACCGGCCTGATCACCCTGGCGGGCAGCCTGGCCGTGCTGTTTGGCGCCAACCTGGGGGCCACCAGCGGCATCTGGCTGCTGGCCATGGCCGGCCAGAACCTGAGCATGGCGCCACTGGCCATGCCGCTGCTGGTGTTCGGGGTGCTGCTGGGCTTTTCCGGTGCCCGCGGCGCGGCCATCGGGCGGCTGTTGCTGGGCATCGGTCTGATCTTTCTGGGCATTGACGAGATCAAGCAGGGCTTCACCAGCTTTGGCGACATGGACCTGCAGCGTTACAGCGCCGACGGTCTGCAGGGCGCGTTGCTGTTTGTGGCCGTCGGGGCGCTGATCACCGTGGTGGTGCAGTCCAGCCACGCCACCTTGATGCTGACGCTGGCGGCCCTGGGCAGTGGCCAACTGGAGCTGCAGCAGTCGTTGTGCATCGCGATCGGCTCCAATGTGGGCTCCAGCGTGTCCACGGCCGTGATGGGCATGATCGGCAGCAGCCGCAGCGGCCAGCGCCTGGCCATTGCCCATGTGGTGTTCAACTGCAGCACGGCCGTGGTCAGCTTTGCGCTGCTGTCACCGCTGAGCTGGCTGGTGGTGCAGGCCACGGGGTGGTTTGGCGCGGGCAGCAATCTGCTGATCCAGCTGGCGCTGTTCCATACCCTGTTCAATGTGCTGGGTGTGCTGCTGTTCTGGCCCTGGCAGCCGCAGCTGGCGGCGGCGCTCACCCGCTGGTTGCCGGACAAGGCCGAGCCTGCCGTGCTGATCGCCACCCAGACCGAGCAGGCCGCCGAAGCCACGCAGGCCCGCTACCTGCAGACCAGTGCGCTGCAGACCACCGAGAGCGCGGCACGTGCCGTGGCCCAGGAGCTGCAGCACATGGGGCGGCTGAGCCTGGAAGTGATCTGCCATGCGCTGTACTGTCCCTTGGCCATGCTGGAAGACCCGCCGCGCGACGATGCCCAGTTGCGTGCCCGGGTGGAGCTGCAGCGTGTGGATGCCGACCGGCTCTACCAGTTGCACATCAAGGGCGTCTACGCCCAGCTGCTGGCCTTCATGGGCAAGGTGGACCTGCCGGCCGACCCGGCCCAGCAACAGTTCTGGCACGACAGCCAGGTGGCAGCCTTCCAGATGGTGGATGCCGTCAAGAACGCCCACCGCCTGCAGCGCAATATGCACCGCTACCTGCCGGAGCCCACCGAGAGTGCGGCGCGGCGCAGCTATATCGAGCTGCGCCACCATGTGCTGCTGGCACTGCGCGATGTGCGCGCACTGGGCCGCTCTGATGCGCCGGACACCGAATGGGCCGCCCAGCTGCAGGCACTGGACGACCGCAACCAGAACTTTGCCGACCAGTTTCGCCAGCACCTGTTCGCCGGCATCCGCAGCGGGGCCTTGCCCGGCCTGGTGGCGAGCTCGCTGATGAATGATCTGGGGTTTGCGCAGCGCATGCTGGCCAGTCTGCGCCAGGTGCTGCTGCTGGGCGAGGGCCACGCCGTGGCGCGCCAGATGGAAGTGCTGATGGGGGAGGCGCCGCTGATCGAAGGGCTGTGAGTGTGGCGCACTGCGGGCGCCAGGCTGGCAGCGCTGGGTGCGGCAGCAGAATCTGAACTGCGCTGCCGCGCCCCGTGCATCCGGGGCACGCCGCTGCCAGGCGGCAGCGATGTGCCCGTGGCGCTGTTTACTTGCGGCTGCCGGCGATGGCCTTCTCGGCCATGTCCACCAGGTTGGTGCCGATCTGGGGCTTCCACTTGGTGTAGACGCTCTTGGTGGCGTCGGCAAACACCTTGCGCTGTGCCGCATTCAGGTCGACCACTGTCACGCCCAGGCCTTCCAGGTCCTTGACCAGGGGCTTGCCGGGCTCCACCAGACCCTTGCGTGCGATGGCGATCTGTTCCTTGGCCGCGTCCAGTGCGGCCTGCTTGACGATGGCCTGGTCGGCCGGAGTCCAGCTGGCCCAGACGTCCTTGTTCACCACAAACACCAGCGGGTCGTTCATGTAGCCCCACAGCGTCATGTGCTTCTGGCCCACGGACTGCAGCTTGGCGGCCATGTACACGGCAATCGGGTTCTCCTGGCCGTCCACGGCGCTGCTGGCCATGGCGGGCTGGGCATCGGCCCAGCTCATCTGCGTGGGGTTGGCGCCCAGGGCGGTGAAGGTGTCCAGGAACAGCGGCGAACCGACGACGCGGATCTTCAGACCCTTGAGGTCTTCGGGCTTGGTAATGGCCTTCTTGGAGTTGGAGATCTCGCGGTAGCCGTTCTCGCCCCAGGCCAGTGGCAGCACGCCGGCCTTGTCGATGGTCTTGAAGATTTCCTTGCCGGTGTCGCCCTGCACCACGGCATCCACAGCGGCGTAGTCGGGGAACAGGAAGGGCAGCGAGAACAGGTTCAGCGCCTTGACCTGGGGCGACCAGTTGATGGTGGAGCCCACGGCCATGTCGATCACGCCCTGGCGGATGGCGCTGAACTCACGCGTCTGGTCGCCCTGCACCAGCGAGGTGCCGGGGTAGAGCTTGATGTTGATGCGGCCCTGGGTGCGCTCACGCACCTTGTCGGCCCAGATCTCGCCGCCCTTGCCCCAGGGGAAGGCGGTGCCCAGCACCAGGGACATGCGGTATTCGCTCTTGTACTTGGTCTCGGCCATGGCGGAAGGCAGGGCAAAGGCCAGGGTGGCGGCGGCCGCCACGGCGGTGGTCAGGAAAGTGCGCAGTTGCATGGTTTTGTCTCCTTATAGGTTGGGAATCGGAACCGGGGGAACACTCAATAGCCCAGCTTCGCCGGGAGCCACAGCGCCAGCTGCGGGAAGGCAATGACCAGCACCATGACCAGGAACATGGCCAGCAGCATCCAGCCCACCCAGCGCACGGTGGACTCCATGCGCACACCGGCGATGCGGCAGGACACCATCAGGTTGACGGCCAGCGGTGGGGTAAACTGGCCCAGCGCCACCTTGAGCGTGAGGATCACGCCGAACCACACGGGGTCCCAGTGGTAGTGGTTCATGATGGGCAGCAGCAGCGGCACAAAGATCAGGAAGATGGAGATGCCGTCCAGGAACATGCCCACGGTGATGAGCAGCAGGATCAGCAGCGCCATCACGCCGTATTCGCCCAGGCCGGAGTTCACGATGGCGGCGGCCACCGGGTCGATCACGCCCAGGGTGGACAGGGAGAAGGCAAAGATACCGGCCAGCGAGACCACGATCAGGATCACGGCGGACAGTTCGCCCGCTTCGCGCAGGATGGGGTAGAGGTCGCGCACGCGGATGGTGCGGTGTATGACCATGCCCACGAACAGGCCGTAGAACACGGCCACCACGGCGGCTTCGGTGGGGGTGAACCAGCCGGCGCGCATGCCGCCCAGGATCAGCACCGGCGCGGCCAGACCCCAGGAGGCTTCCTTCAGGCTCTTCCAGAAAGCCGGGCGGGGCAGGGTGGCTTCCAGGGCCCCCATCTTGTGCCGGCGTGCCATCCACACGGCCGGCACGATCAGGGCAATCCCCGCCAGCACGCCGGGCACCATGCCGGCGGCAAACAGGGCCGGCACCGAGGCGCCGGGCACCAGCACCGAGTAGATGATGAAGGCCACAGATGGCGGAATCAGGATGTCGGTCGCTGCGGCAGCGCCCACCACGCTGGCCGAGAAGCTCTTGGGGTAGCCGGCGCGGCTCATGGCGGCAATCATCACGCCGCCCACGGCGGCGGCATTGGCCGGGCCGGAGCCCGAGATGCCACCCAGGAACATGGCCACGCAGATGGCCACCAGTGGCAGCATGCCGGGGCCGCGGCCCACGATGGCGATGGCGAAATTGACCAGGCGCAAGGCCACGCCCGAGCGGTCAAAGATGGAGCCCACCAGAACGAACATGGGGATCGCCAGCAGCGGGTACTTGCCCAGGCCTGCATAGAAGTTCTGCGGCACGGCCAGCAGCCCGAACCACTGGGTATCGGCATTGGCCAGCGCAATCGCGGCCGCACCGGCCAGGCCCAGGGCGGCGCCAATGGGCACGCCGACGAACATCAGGCCCAGAAAGGCCAGAAACAGCAGGGTGGCAATCATGGGGCCTCCTTGCCGGAGGCTTCGATGGTCTCGTCTTCGGTGAAGGCGCCGGGCTTGCCCTGGCGCACAAACAGGCCCAGGGCGCGCAGGGTGATCAGGGCCGACACCAGGGGCAGCCAGATCGAATACCACCATTGCGGCACGCCAATGCCGGGCGAGGTCTCTTCAAAGCGGTAATCGTCCCAGACGACACGCACGCTGAGCACGGCGATCACCGCAAACAGCAAGGCCACCATCAGCGTGCCGAAGCGCGCCAGTGCACGGCGGCGGGCCACGGAGCCCCGGTCGGCAAAGAACTCGATGCGGATGTGCTGGTTGCGCGCCACCGCACCGGAGCCGGCCACCAGGGCCAGCAGGATCATCAGGAACACCGAGATTTCTTCGGTCCAGGCGAAGGAGGAGTCGGTGAAGTAGCGCACCAGCACATTGGCAAAGGTGATCAGGGCCAGTGCGGCCATGATGGCCACCGTCAGCCAGTCTTCGATGCGCAGCGAGCGAGGGTCATCCGGGCGCGCGCCGGCATCGGCCGCACCTTCGGTCTCGGGAGGAATGGAGGACATGAACGCGGGAAGTCAGAAAAACACACATGGTTGAAATGCAGTCCCTCTACCGCCGCGGCGTTGTGCACCGTGAGGTGTGGAGTGGAGAACGCACCGGTGGGTGCGCTGGGGCATTATCGAGGAACAACGCGGCACGGCCTGTCGCCAAACAATAGGCATTTCCCTTGGTTTGGAGCATCCGCGCAACGAATGTGCAAGGCCTGTCAGAGGCCGGCCGCGATCGCCGGCTGCCTGAGGCGGTCGGCGGGCACGGCAGCGGCTTCACCCCCTGAACGGCAACCGGCCCTCACAAGGGCCGGTTGCAGAGGGGCCGGGCGGCGCTGCGTTCGCGGTTGCCACGCCGGGCCCCATGGGCATGGGCAGGGGCGCGCGCCGGGTGGCAGCGCCGGGTGCCACATCACCGGCAGGGCGTCACGCCGCGGCCTTTTTACCTGCCTTGGGGCTGCTGCGCCTGGCGGGGGCGCTCGCTGCGGCAGATTTCTTGGCTGCGGTGGCGCGCACTGCCTTGGCCGGGGTTTTGGCGGGTGCGGCGACTGCCTTGGTGCGGCCCGTCTTGGCGGCGGAGGTGGTGGCGGTTTGGGTTGCCGCAGAGGGTGTTGCGCGTTTTTTGGCGGCAGGCTTGGGGGTGGCGGCGCGCGACTGCACGACCTCCTGCGCCAAATCGGTTGCCGCGCGTTGGGTGCGCGCCAGCTGCCTGGGGGTGGTGCCATTCACCCCGCGCATGGCGATGTCGGCCTTGCCTGGCGCCCGCTTGGCAGCAGGTGCTTTCTTGCTGGCCTGGCCGGGGGGGCTTTGCACCTTCTCGAATTGGGCCTCGAAACGGCCCAGCACTTCCTGCATCACATCGGCTTTGACGTCGGTGCGGATATTGGCTGTGCCCGTCACCTTGCGCGGGGTGGCCGGGGCGGTCGCGGTGCGCACGGTCTGGCGCTGGTAGAGGTCGCGGTACTTGTCGCGCAGCGCACGTGCACGGGAAATCTTGCCCACCAGCTGCCGTGCATTGAAGGCCTTGATGGCGCCGATGCGGCTGGCCTGGAACAGTTCCAGCTCCGGCTTGGTCAACAGATTCTGGACTTGGCGTGTGGTGTAGCTCACGGCTGCTCCTGGTTGGGAGATGTGCCGTGCCAGAGCGACACGGCGGATCATGCTGCTATCACTTCGATAGTCATCGGAAGTTTCTCGAGATGTCGTAGGACAGGGGCAGGCATTCGCTTCAGACAGTGCCTGCAGCACCATGCCGGTGCGTGGCGATGTGGAAGCGGGAGTTGTGCGTGCGAGGGCCGCTGGATACAACGGTTTTACGCACTTCTCTGGCGCGCGGGAGGGCGTTGCATGCCAACTATGCATTCCATGCATAGCGCTCGCGGATAATGGCGGGCATGGAAACCAAATGGCTCGAAGACTTTGTCAGCCTGGCTGAAACCCGCAGTTTCAGCCGGTCCGCGCAACTGCGTCATGTCACCCAACCGGCGTTCTCGCGGCGCATCCAGGCGCTGGAAGCCTGGGCAGGCACCGATCTGGTGGATCGCAGCTCCTATCCCACGCGGCTGACGCCCGCGGGCAAGACCATGTACGACCAGGCGCTGGAGATGCTGCAGTCGCTGCAAAGCACGCGCACCATGCTGCGCTCGCACGTCAGCGCGGGCAAGGGCATGGTCGGTTTTGCGGTCCCGCACACGCTGGCGTTCACCTTTTTCCCGGCCTGGGTGTCGGCCTTGCACGAGCAGTTCGGCCCCTTCAAGAGCCGCCTGATCGCGCTGAATGTGCATGACGCGGTGATGCGCCTGGTGGAAGGCGGCTGTGACCTGCTGATCGCCTACCACCACTCTTCCCAGCCGCTGCAGCTGGACGCCAACAAATACGAGATGGTCAGCCTGGGCCAGGAACTGCTGGCCCCGTACTCCAAACCCGACGCACAGGGGCGCCCGCTGTACGCGCTGCCCGGCACGGCGGGGCAGCCGCTGCCTTTCCTGGGCTATGCGCCCGGCGCCTACCTGGGCCGGGTGACCGAGCTGATCCTGAAGGATGCGGGCATCCCCATCCACCTGGACCGGGTGTACGAAACGGATATGGCCGAAGGCCTGAAAGCCATGGCACTGGAAGGCCATGGGATTGCCTTCCTGCCCTTCAGTGCCGTACGCAAGGAACTGGAGAGCGGGCGCCTGGTGCAGGCGGCTCCGGCCGAGCTGACCCAGTTCCAAATGCCTATGGATGTCAGGGCTTATAGGGAAAAACCTGTCGGCAAGGATGGGGGCAACAGCGTTGCCCATGCACTGTGGACGTTTCTGCAGGAGCAGGGTGCAGGCACACTGCCCACCTGATGCAGGCTGCGCATACTTTCCAAACAACGCGGCATTGGCGGAGAGTGCCTACTTGCATATGATGCGGCAACCCGGCGCCCGGGCAGAACCTGGCATGAAAATTTCTTACCTAGAGATTTACACGCATACAGGTCAAATCCTGACGACACGGTCACGTGGTGGACACATACTGCGATCCAGCGCAAGCTTGGTTGCACAATGTGCTCCCAGGATGTGAGCATGGCAGGCATCGCCGGTGGTGCGGCCTGCCGTCCTGCGTTGGACCCTATCTATTGAGGAGATACAGATATGAAGAAGCATTTGCTGGCCGTTGCTGTGGCCGCTCTGGCTGCAGGCAGCGCGATGGCGCAAGCCAATGACACCCTGGCCAAGGTCAAGTCCTCCGGCAGCATCACGCTGGGCGTGCGCGAGTCCTCGGGCGCCCTGGCCTATACGCTGGGTGACGGCAAGTACGTGGGCTTCCACACCGAGATGGCCGAGAACATCGTCAAGGACATCCAGAAGCAACTGGGCGTGGCCAAGGTCGACGTCAAGTACCAGCCTGTGACTTCGCAGAACCGTATCCCCCTGGTGGTGAACGGCACGGTGGACCTGGAGTGCGGCTCCACCACCAATGACCTGAACCGCCAGAAGGACGTGGACTTCGCCAACACCACCTACATGGAGCAGGTGCGCATTGCGGTGAAGGCCAATTCCGGCATCAACGACATCAAGGACCTGAACGGCAAGACCGTGGCCACCACCACGGGCACCACTTCGGTGCAGCTGCTGCGCCAGAACAAGCGTGCCGAAGGCATCGACTTCAAGAACATCATGGGCAAGGACCACGCCGACAGCTTCCTGCTGCTGGAAACCGGTCGCGCCGATGCGTTCGTGATGGACGGCTCCATCCTGATGGGCAACATCTCCAAGTCCAAGGCTCCCAAGGACTTCAAGCTGGTGGGTGAACCCCTGTCGACCGAACCCATCGCCTGCATGGTGCGCAAGAGCGATCCTGCCTTCCTGAAGGCCGTGAACGACTCCATCGCCCGCCAGGTCAAGGACGGCTCGCTGGAGAAGCTGTACGACAAGTGGTTCATGCAACCCATCCCGCCGGCCAACCAGAAGGTGGGTCTGCCGCTGTCGGAGTCGACCAAGAACGCCTGGCTGCACCCCAACAACAAGCCCAAGGAAGATTTCAACAAGTAAATCGGCCCGGTGACGCCCCTGCGGTGCCTGGCATCGCCAGGGGCGTTTTTTGTTGGGCGGGCGCCGTGGGCCGCGCCCGTAGTTGAAATTTTGTGAAGGAAATCCTATGGCATGGGATTGGCAGATGTTCTGCGAAGACACCCTGGAGCGCACGCAGGTGCAAGGGTGTTTCGGCAAGAACGGTGACATCACCTACCTGGACTGGATGTTGTCGGCCTGGGGCTGGACCATCTCGGTTTCGTTGCTGGCGCTGCTGCTGGCATTGGCGGCGGGTATCGTGATCGGCACATTGCGCACTTTGCCCGACCACCCGTGGGTCGTGCGCTTTGGCAATGCATGGGTGGAGTTTTTCCGCAACATCCCCCTGCTGGTGCAAATTTTTCTCTGGTACCACGTGGTGCCTTCGCTGTTCCCGGCGATGAAGTCGGTTTCCGGCTTTGTGCTGGTGGTGCTGGCTCTGGGCTTTTTCACCTCGGCGCGTATTGCAGAGCAGGTGCGCTCCGGCATCCAGGCGCTGCCGCGTGGTCAGCGTTATGCCGGCATGGCCGTGGGTTTCACGACCTGGCAGACCTACCGCTATGTGCTGCTGCCCAATGCGTTCCGCATCATCATTCCGCCGCTGACCAGCGAGACGATGAACATCTTCAAGAACTCGTCCGTGGCGTTTGCCGTGTCGGTGACCGAGCTGACCATGTTCGCCATGCAGGCCCAGGAAGAAACCGGCCGGGGCATCGAGGTCTACATGGCGGTGACAGGTCTGTATGTCATCTCGGCCTTTGCGATCAACCGCATCATGGCTTTCATCGAGAAGCGCTCCCGCGTGCCGGGCATGATCAGCGCATCGGGTGCGGGAGGACACTGATATGAACTTGGCACTCGACTTCTCGTTCTACAACTGGGACCTGGTCCAGAACTTCATCCTCAAGGGGCTGATGTTCAGTGTCACCCTGACGGTGGTGGCCACGCTGGGCGGCATCTTCTTCGGTACCCTGCTGGCGCTGATGCGCCTGTCGGGCAGGCAATGGCTGATCGTGCCGGCCACGATCTACGTCAACGGCATGCGCTCCATCCCGCTGGTGATGGTGATCCTGTGGTTCTTCCTGCTGGTGCCGCTGGTCATCGGCCGCCCGATCGGTGCGGAACTGTCGGCCGTCATCACCTTCGTGGCATTCGAGGCAGCGTATTTCTCGGAAATCATGCGGGCCGGCATCCAGTCCATCCCGCGTGGCCAGGTGTTTGCCGGCCAGGCGCTGGGCATGACCTATGGCCAGAACATGCGTCTGGTGGTGCTGCCACAGGCTTTCCGCAACATGCTGCCGGTGCTGCTGACGCAGACCATCATCCTGTTCCAGGACACCTCGCTGGTCTACGCCATTGGTGCCTACGACATGCTCAAGGGCTTTGAAGTGGCGGGCAAGAACTATGGCCGCCCGATGGAGGCCTATATCGCTGCCGCCGTCATCTACTTCATCATCTGCTTCGCGCTGTCGTGGCTGGTGAAGCGTCTGCACAAGAAGATCGCCATCATTCGCTGAGCGGCGTATCACCCAGACTCTGAGGAATACTCATGATCGAACTCAAAAACGTTTCCAAGTGGTACGGCAGCTTCCAGGTGCTCAACGACTGCTCCACCAGCATCAACAAAGGTGAGGTGGTGGTGGTGTGCGGCCCGTCGGGCTCCGGCAAGTCCACGCTGATCAAGACCATCAACGCGCTGGAGCCGGTGCAAAAAGGCGAGATCTATGTGAACGGCACCGCCGTGCACGATCCCAAGACCGATCTGCCCAAGCTGCGCTCCAAGGTGGGCATGGTGTTCCAGCATTTCGAGCTGTTCCCCCACCTGACGGTGACCGAGAACCTGACCATCGCCCAGATCAAGGTGCTGGGTCGCTCGGCTGACGATGCCAAGGTGCGCGGCCTGAAGATGCTGGACCGCGTGGGCCTGACCGCCCACAAGGACAAGTTCCCTGGCCAGCTCTCCGGTGGTCAGCAGCAGCGCGTGGCGATTGCCCGTGCGCTGTCCATGGACCCCATCGTGATGCTGTTTGACGAACCCACTTCCGCGCTGGACCCCGAAATGGTGGGGGAAGTGCTGGATGTGATGGTGGGCCTGGCCAACGAAGGCATGACCATGATGTGCGTGACGCACGAAATGGGCTTTGCCAAGAAGGTGGCCAGCCGCGTGATCTTCATGGACGTGGGCGGCAAGATTCTGGAAGACTGCACCAAGGAAGATTTCTTTGGCAAGCCCGACGAACGCCAGCCGCGTACCAAGGACTTCCTCAGCAAGATCCTGCAGCACTGACCGGGCCGCATGTCCCGCACAAAAGGAGCACCCCGGGTGCTCCTTTTTTTGTCATGGCGCCAGAAAAAGGCGGCGTGGACCGCCTTCAGAAGGTGAAGCCATGAAAGCGCTCTCGCCCTGCGATCAGGGCTTCCAGCTGCTGGGCTGCGGCTTGCAAGGGCGGGAGAAAGCGCGACTGGATGTCGTGCGCGCTGTGGCGTCCCTGCACCATGGTGATGCTCAAGGCCGCCAGGGTCTTTCCCGAGGCGCCGTGGATGGGGACGGAGATGCCGCAAAAGCCTTCGGCCAGCTCGCCCGTGAGCAGGCACCAGCCTTGCTGGCCGACCTGGTGAAAGATCTGCAGCAGCTGGGCCGTGTCCGTGACCGTCTCCCTGGTGAACGCCCGGGGAGGGTGGGCACGCAAGTGGGCCTGCTGTGCCGCGACGGGTTGCGCGGCCAGCAGCACCCGGCCCATCGAGTGTGCCGATGCCGGGAGCCGGCGGCCGATGTCGACGTTGACGCGCAGCATGCGTGCCGGTTCGTGCCGCGCCACGATCACCACATGCCCCCCATCCCACACCCCCAGCGAACAGGCTTCCGTGACCTGTTCACCCAAAGCCTGCAAGGTGCCATGGGCGAGTTGCGGCAGGCTCATGGCGGCGTAGTAGGCAAAGCCCAGGTCCATGACTTTGGGAGTGACCCGGTATTCGGTGCCTTCGTTGCACAGATAGCCCTCCAGCTGCAGCGTGATCAGCAGGCGCCGGGCGGCCGCACGCGTCAGGCCCAGCCGCAGTGCGGCTTCCTGGGCGGTCAGCGTCGGTGTGCCCTCCGCAAAGACACGCAGCAGGGCCAGGCCGTTGGCCAGTGACTCCAGGCGTTCGCTGTGCAAGGCAGAGGTGGGCGATGTGTCCGCGGCGGCAGAGGATGGGGGGCGTGAAGGCATGGTGCGGGCGGTTGGCAACTGTCACCTGCTGGACGCAGGAATGGAAGGAAGTCCGATAGCATTATTTCCGAACAAATGTTCGCAATCTAATGCTGCTTGGCAGATACGCGACACCTCAGAAATTGCGTACGCCATTTTTCGGAGACTTTCCCATGTCCATCACTTCCTCTCTTCTGGCCCGTCGTTCGGCCTGCATGGCAGCCGTCGCGCTGCTGGCAGGCGCCTGGAGCGCGCCGGCGCTGGCGTCCAATGCCGGGGCCTATCCCAACCAGCCCATCAAGCTGATCGTACCGTTCCCGCCAGGAGGGCCGACGGATACGGCCGCGCGCATTCTGGGTCAGCACATGGGTGAGACCCTGGGCAAGCCCATGGTGGTGGAAAACCGCGCCGGTGCTTCGGGCCTGGTGGGGACCGAGACCGCCGCCAAGAGCCCCGCGGACGGCTATACGCTGGTGATGCTGGCCTCTCCCACCGTGCTGGGAGACAAGCTGTATGGACAGAAACGCTACGACCTGCTGAAGGATTTCGCCCACATCGGGGTGGCCTACGACCTGCCCATCGTGATGGTGGTGAACCCCAAGGTCCTGGATGTGCAGGACATTTCCCAGTTGATTGCGGCCTCCAAGAAGCAGGTGCTCAACTACAACAGCGCCGGCTCCGGCAGTTTCGGGCACCTGTCGACCGAGTTGCTGAAGAGCCAGGGCAAATTCGAGATGCTGCACATCTCCTACAAGGGCAGCGCCCCGGCCATGACCGACCTGCTCGGCGGCCAGGTGCCCATGATGTTTTCGGACATGATTGCCGCGCTGCCGCACATCAAGTCCGGCAAGCTGCGTCCGATCGCGGTGGGCTCGCCCCAGCGCGTGGTGTTCACTCCGGATGTGAAGACCGTGGCCGAACAAGGCTTCCCGGGCTTTGACGCGGTGGCATGGGGCGGTCTGATGGCGCCCCGCGGCACGCCGCAACCCGTCATGGACCAGTTGACCGCCGCCCTGAAGAAGGCGTTGGACGACAAGAGCGTGCAGGAGAAGCTGCAGCAGGTGGGTACCACGGCGGCCTTTGCCCCCGGTGCCGCCATGCACAAACGCATTGCCAGCGACCTCGGCAAGTGGGGCAAGGTGATTGCGGACAACCACATCACCAACAACTGATGCGCGGGCGGGGCATTGCCCCGCTGCCGTCAATGGACATACAAAGCGCTGGCGCTGCCCAGCGCAGAGTGGGGCGGTAATGGGACAATAGGGCCCCATGACCGCCCCACTCGACACCCTCACCATCACCCGTCCCGACGACTGGCACCTGCATGTGCGCGACGGGGAAGCCATGCGCGCCGTGGTGCCGCACAGCGCCGCCCAGATGGGTCGCGCCATCATCATGCCCAACCTGAAGCCGCCGGTGACCACGGCGCAGATGGCGGCCGATTACCGCGAGCGCATCCTGTCCGTCCTGCCCGCCGGCAGCGCTTTCCAGCCGCTGATGACGCTGTACCTGACCGACAAGCTCTCGCCCGCCGACATCGTGGCCGCGAAGGCCGCCGGCGTGGTGGCCTGCAAGCTGTACCCGGCAGGTGCGACGACCAACAGCGACCATGGCGTGACCGATATCCGCAAGATCTATCCCACGCTGCAGGCCATGCAGCGCGAAGGCCTGATCCTGCTGGTGCACGGCGAGGTGACCGATCCCGCGATCGACCTGTTCGACCGCGAAGCCGCCTTCATCGACCAGCAACTGATTCCGCTGCGCCGTGATTTCCCTGAGCTGAAGATTGTGATGGAGCATGTCACCACGCTGGAAGCCGCCGAGTATGTGGCGGCTTCCGACCGGTTCCTGGCCGCCACCATCACTCCCCAGCATCTGCTGTTCAACCGCAATGCCATCTTCATGGGCGGCATCCGCCCGCACTACTACTGCCTGCCGGTGCTGAAGCGCGAAACCCACCGCTTGGCCCTGGTCAAGGCCGCGACCAGCGGCAGCCCCAAGTTCTTCCTGGGCACGGACAGCGCGCCGCACGCGGCCCACCTGAAAGAGCACGCCACCGGCTGCGCGGGTTGCTACAGCGCACATGCGGCCGTCGAGATGTATGCAGAGGCGTTTGACAACGCCGGCGCGCTGGACAAGCTGGAAGGCTTTGCCAGCTTCCATGGCGCCGACTTCTACGGCCTGCCGCGCAACACAGGCACGCTGACGCTGCGCCGCGAAAGCTGGACCCCGCCGGACAGCTTTGCCTACGGTGAGGCGCAGCTCAAGCCGCTGCGTGCCGGCGACGCACTGCCGTGGCGCGTGGTGTCGACGCAAGACTGAGCGGCATGGCGCCGCCTGCTGCCGGGCTGGATCCGGCGGTGGGGGCGAATGGCTGGGGGCTGGTGCACGGGCGGCAAAGGCCTGACGGCCAGCACCCTCACACCCAGTGGCCGGCCCCGCTTGCGAAGGTGTCCGTGGTGCCTGCTAGGCTGCACGGCCCTGGGCTGGCTGGGTTTCGCCGAGACGGGGGCTCGTGTAGGCTGTGGGCAGATTCCTGAAGGAGAGCCTGCAGCCATGGCAGAAACCCAGTTGCGCATCGCCCTGTTGATCGACGCCGACAACGCGCCGGCCGAGATGATCGACGAGATCCTGAACGAGCTGTCCACCCTGGGGGTGATCAACATCCGCCGTGCCTACGGCAACTGGACCAAGGCCGGGCTCAAGAGCTGGGAATCCAAGCTGCTGGAATTTGCGCTGCGTCCCATGCAGCAGTACGACTATTCCAAGCGCAAGAACGCCACCGACATGGCCATGACGGTGGATGCCATGGAGCTGCTGTACACCGAGAAGCCGGATGCGTTCGGCATCGTCTCCTCGGACGCCGACTTCACCCCGCTGGTTATGCACCTGCGTGCCAAGGGGGCGGCCGTCTATGGCTTTGGCATGGCCCAGACACCCAAGCCCTTCGTCAACGCCTGCTCGCGCTTTCTGTACCTGGAGGCGCTGGGCAGCCTGTCGGGCAAGGATGCGGAAACCCAGATCGAAGGCGAGGGTGGGACCGGCAGCAGCACGGTGGAGCCGCGGCCCGCGCCGCCACGCACCGAGGCGGCGGCAGCTGGCGGGAAGCCGGCGGAGCGGGCGATCTCTGTGCCTGCTCCGGCGCCGCCACCGGCCCCGGCGGCCCATGCCGGTCCCCCGGTGGCGGTGGTGGCCCCTGCCAGGCTGCCCCAGCAAGGGCTGCGTGTGCCGGGCGGTGAACTGCGCCAGGACCACCGACTGATGCACCTGCTGCGCGATGCCGTGCAGGCCATGCAGGACGAAGAGGGCTGGGCCTCGGTGGGTGCACTGGGCACGCAGATTGCCAACAAGGCCTCGTTCGATGCCCGCAACTATGGCTATGCCACCTTGTCCAAGCTGCTGGCTGCCACCCAGGCCTTCGAGATGCGCGACGAAGGCACCTCGCGCGTGGCGGTGCGCGGCAAATGGGCGCACAAGGCGAATGCTGGCAACGGCAACGGCAACGGCAACGGCAACGGCAACGGCAACCACCGCACCGTCGGCAACTGAGCCGTGGCCTGACAATCGGGGCCATGTCTGCCGCTTTTTCCGCCTGCCCACCCGGCCCGTCGCTTGTCTTGCACCCGGACTGGTGCGCCATCGACTGGTCCCGCCCCTGGCTGGAGAGCCTGCGTGCCGTGGGCGCGCCTTTGGCGCAGCAACTGGGCCAAGGGCTGCCGGTGCATGCCGTGCTCAACAGCGCGGTGCCTCCTGCGCTGCAGGCCATCGGCCTGCGCTTTGTGCCCCAGGCCGATCTGCCCGCGGGCATGGCCTATGAAGCCTTCATCCATGCGCAGCGCTGCGTGCCCACGCGGGACAACCTGCACGATTTTTTCAACGGACTGGTGTGGCTGCACTGGCCCCAGCTCAAGCTGCAGATGAACCGGCTGCAGGCGGCTGAAATTGCCAGCGCGGGCGTGGGAGCGCGGCGTGGGCCTTTGCGCGATGCACTCACGGTGCTGGACGAGAACGGTGCCGTCTGGTGGGCGCCGCAGCCGCTGATCGATGCGCTGCATGCCCGCGACTGGCAGCGCCTGATGGTGGCGCTGCGCCCGTTGTGGGTGCACAGTCGCCTGCTGCCTGTGGGCCATGCACTGCTGGAGAAGCTGGTGGCACCGCGCAAGCCCATCACCGCCCACCTGCTGTGCCTGCCGACAGACGGTACGCAGGCGCTGCCCGGCTGCGCCGACATGCCTGCTCTGTGCGATGCTGCGCTGGCCCGCCAGCCCCTGCTGCAGGCCGCCGCCTTGGCGGCCAAGCCATTTGCCCCGCTGCCGGTGCTGGGGGTGCCGGGGTGGTGGCCGGAAAATACGAACTTTTCCTTCTATGATGACTCCCTCGTATTTCGCGGCCAGCGTCCCAGCAATACCACGATAACTTTGGGGCCTGCAGAGGTGACAACCGCTTGAAATTGCAGGGTCCGGCCCCATTTCACCTGCTGTAGGGCTTTGTCCTGTTTTCCCCCGCGTGGAGCAACAACCCCCATGAAACGTATTGCACTTTTTCTTCTGACCAACATCGCCGTCGTGGCGGTGCTCGGCATCACGGCCAGCCTGCTGGGCGTGAACCGCTTTCTGACCGCCAATGGCCTGAACCTGGGCGCCCTGCTGGGCTTTGCCTTCATCATGGGTTTTGGCGGCGCCATCATCTCGCTGCTGATCTCCAAGCCCGTGGCCAAGTGGAGCTCGGGCGTGCACGTGATCGACCAGCCCCGCAACGCCGATGAAGCCTGGATCGTGCAGACGGTGCAGAACTTTGCACAGAAGGCCGGCATCGGCATGCCCGAAGTCGGCATCTACGAAGGCGAGCCCAATGCCTTCGCCACCGGTGCCTTCAAGAACAACGCGCTGGTGGCGGTGTCCACCGGTCTGCTGCAAGGCATGACGCGCGAAGAGGTGGAGGCCGTGATCGGCCACGAAGTGGCCCACATTGCCAACGGCGACATGGTGACCATGACGCTGATCCAGGGGGTGATGAACACCTTTGTGGTCTTCCTCTCGCGCGTGATCGGCTATGGCGTGGACAGCTTTCTGCGCAAGGGCGAATCGAGCAGCTCCGGCCCCGGCATCGGCTACTACGTGACCACCATCGTGATGGACATCCTGCTGGGCTTTGTGGCAGCCATCATCGTGGCCTGGTTCTCGCGCCAGCGTGAATTCCGTGCCGACGCCGGTGCCGCCCAGCTGATGGGCCGCAAGCAGCCCATGGTCAACGCCCTGGCCCGCCTGGGCGGCATGGTGCCCGGCGAGCTGCCCAAGAGCATCCAGGCCATGGGGATCACCGGCAATATCGGCAAGCTGTTCTCCAGCCACCCGCCGATTGAAGAGCGCATTGCTGCGCTGCAAAACAGCGCCCAGTAAGCCGCTCGCTGCTTGCGGGCGGGCGCCGCCTGAACAGGCGGGCAGCAACAATTCGAGCGAGGTCTTTACCCTCGCTTTACGCCCCAGATGACAACCCCGGTCAGCATATGACCGGGGTTGTTCGTTATAGGTGTATCTACTGGAGCCACTGTATGACTCAGACCGTTGTTTCCCCTGCTGCTGGCCCTGTCCGGCATGCGGCACGGCCCGCAGGCCGGGTGCTGGCGGTTTTGGTGGCTGCCGTCGGCGCTGCCGCACTGACTGGCTGTGTGGTACCGCCGGTGGACAGTGGGTACAGCAGCGCGGGCTATTACGACTCCAGCACCGTGGTCTACACCCAGTACGGCTCGCCCCCGCCACCCCGCGTGGAATACCGCACGGTGTCGCCGTACCCGGACTATGTCTGGGTGAGTGGGGACTGGTTCTGGGGAGGCAGCCGCTACGACTGGCGCCCGGGGCGCTGGGAGCCGCCGCACCGCGCACCGCTGTGGCGGGAGCCGGCACGGCCGGGCTGGGGCGTTCCACCCCCACCGCGCCCGAGTTTCCAGCCCCCGCCGCCGCCTCCTCCGCGGCCGGAACGACCGGGATGGGGCGTGCCGTCGCCATCGCGGCCGGGTTTTCAGCCGCCGCCGCGTCCCCAGCCTCCGCCGGAGCGGCCGCAGATTCAACCGCCTCGTCCGGGGCCTGGAGCGGGCCCGGCTCCGGGGCCGCGACCGGAATGGGGAGGGCGCCCCGATCGCCCGCGTCCAGAACAACCGGCTCCGCCCCCAGGTGCGCGCCCACAGCCGCCCCAGGCGGCGTCACCTGCACCAGGACCCCGGCCGGGACCGGGCGGGCGCACGGACAGGGAGCGTTCTGAAAATCGCCGCCATGGACCGGACCGCGACCGGGATTGAGTCCCGCTGCCGAGAGTTTCCGCCTGCAGCCCTGCATGCACTGTATGGAAGGAGTGGCCATGACCACCTTGTTGAATCACACCCTGCGCCGTTCGCTGGGAGCGGCATTGCTGGGCAGCGCCGCGTTGCTGGGCGGCTGCGTGGTGGCGCCGGTGGATGCCGGTTACGGCTACACCACCTATGGCTCGCCGCCACCGGCACGCTATGAGGTGGTGCCGGTGGCACCCAGTGCCGCCTATGTCTGGACGCCGGGGATCTGGCTGTGGGGCGGATCGCGCTATGACTGGCGGCCCGGTTACTGGGGCCCTCGCGGTCATGGCTGGGGGCCGGGGCCGCGTGGCTACGGCCGTGGCTACGGTCGCCATTGACCCTCACCCTCCTTCTGCGGAGGCCAAAAAGGAGTGCCGAAGGCGCTCCTTTTTTTCATGCTGTTTGGTGTTTCAGCTGGCGCTGGTGTCGCCCCGGCTGCGGGCCTTTTCCAGCAGGAAATCGATGCAGGTGCGCACCGCCCGGGTCTGGTGGCGGTTGGGCAGGTACAGCAGATACAGGTGGGTGCCGAAGATGCTCAGCCGGTATTCCTGCAGCGTGGTCAACACCTCGCCGCTGGCCACGGCATCCTGCACCACATAGTCGGGCACCAGGCCCACGCCCAGTCCGGCCAGAATGCCCTGGCGCAGAAACGGAAAGTGCTCGGAAATCAGTGTGGGCTCCAGCACCACTTCCTGGCGCTCCAGCCCCTGATAGGCCGACAGGCGCAACTGGCGGCCCATCACCCCGGCGGTGATCAGTGGCGCATTGCGCAGCTCCAGCAAGGTCTGTGGCAGGCCGTGCTGGGCGGCATAGTCCAGCGATGCACAGGCCACATAGCGCACATTGCCCAGGCTGCGTGCCACCACCGACAGCGGGGGATCCTGGATCACGCGGATGGCGATGTCCACCTCATCGCGCAGGTTGTCGGCCCGGTTTTCGAACAGCACGTCCAGCACGATGCCGGGATACAGGCGCTTGAATTCGATCAGCCAGTCGCTCATGACGATCTGCCCGTAGCCGCTGGGCACGCTGATGCCCACGCGCCCCTGCAGTTCCTCGCCCAGGCTGGTGATGGTTTCCTGGGCCGCGGCCAGTTCGTTGCGGATGTTGCGGCCATGCTCGTACAGGCGCAGACCCACTTCGGTGGGCTCCACCCGCCGCGTGGTGCGTTTGACCAGCTGCACGCCCAGGCCTTTTTCCAGCTGGGTCAGGTGGTAGCTGACGTTGGCACGGGTCATCTTCAGCTTGCGGGCAGCCTGGCTCAGGTTGCCGCTGTCGATGATCTCCACCAGCAGTGTCAGGGCATTGAGGTCCATGGAGGTGTGGTGTGCGGTCGGGGCTATGCGTTGCGGGGCATCCCCGGCTGTGCCCAGGTATACGCAGGTCTGGCCCGCGCCGGCGCAGGACGGCATCGCTCAAGGATGAGTGTCAAATAACTTTTGACGGTCTGTCAATAATTCAGGGGATTGTAAAGAAGCTTTGTCGGGGAAAGAATGCCGGCTCCTGTTATCGAAAAATATTGGAGACCTGTGCCATGAACGCTGAAGTCCTCATCCCCGCCGTCCAGACCCGCCGCGAAGGTGCGGTGCTGGTGGTCAGCATCCACAATCCTCCTGTCAATGCCCTGGGCCAGGCCGTGCGCGCCGGTCTGCTGGTGGCGGTGGAACAGGCGGATGCCGATGCCGCCGTGCAGGCGGTGCTGATCGTGGGTGAAGGCAAGGCCTTCATCGCCGGCGCGGATATCCGTGAATTCGGCAAGCCGCCCGTGCCGCCGTCGCTGCCCGAGGTGTGCAACCGCATCGAAGCCTCGAACAAGATCGTGGTCGCGGCCATCCATGGCGCAGCCCTGGGCGGCGGCCTGGAAGTGGCCATGTCGGCCCACTATCGCGTGGCACTGCCCGCCGCCAAACTGGGGCTGCCTGAAGTCAGCCTGGGCCTGCTGCCCGGCGCTGGCGGCACCCAGCGCGCTCCGCGCCTGATGGGCGTGAAGGCCGCCACCGAGCTGATGCTCAGCGGCAAGCACCTGTCGGCCAAGGCCGGTCTGGCGGCCGGTCTGGTGGACAAGCTGGTCGAGGGCGAAGACCCCCAGGCGGCCGGTCTGGCGTATGCCAACGAGCTGCTGGCCGCCAAGGCTGCCGTGCGCCGCACCCGCGACATCGAAATCACCGACAAGGCCATGGCCCTGGCCGACCTGCAGATGCTGGCGCTGGACACCGCCAAGAAGGCGCGTGGCCTGTTTTCGCCGCTGAAGATCATCGAATGCGTGCAGGCCGCCGTGAACCTGCCGTTTGACGAAGGTCTGGCCAAGGAACGCGCCCTGTTCACCGAATGCCTGAACAGCCCGCAGCGTGCCGGTCTGGTGCACGCTTTCTTTGCCGAGCGTGAAACCGCCAAGATCCCCGAAGCCAAGGCCGCTGCACCGCGCCACTTTGCCAAGATCGCCATCATCGGCGGCGGCACCATGGGCGCCGGCATCACCGTGTCCGCGCTGGACGCCGGTCTTACCGTGACCATGATTGAGCGCGATGCCGACTCCATCGCCCGTGGCCAGGCCAATGTGGAAAAGGTCTACAACGGCCTGATCGCCAAGGGCCGCATGACCGAAGAGGCCAAGGCTGCCATCATGGCGCGCTACACCCCTTCGACCAGCTACGATGAGATTGCCGACGTGGACCTGGTGATTGAAGCCGTGTTCGAGGACCTGGAAGTCAAGAAGGCCGTGTTCAAGGAGCTGGACCGCGTCTGCAAGCCCGGCGCCGTGCTGGCTACCAACACCTCTTACCTGGACATCGATGCCATTGCTGACGCCACCAGCCGTCCGCAAGACGTGATCGGCCTGCACTTCTTCAGCCCGGCCAACATCATGAAGCTGCTGGAGATCGTGGTGCCCGCCAAGGTGGCCCCCGATGTGGTGACCACGGCTTTCGAGCTGGCCAAGAAGATGAAGAAGGTGCCGGTGCGCGCCGGTGTCTGCGATGGCTTCATCGGCAACCGCATCCTGGCCGTGTACAAGCAGGCGGCCGACTACATCATGGAAGACGGCGCTTCGCCGTACGAGATCGACGAAGCCGTGCGCGGCTTTGGCTACCCCATGGGTCCTTTCCAGGTGACCGACCTGGCCGGTGGCGACATCGGCTGGGCCACGCGCAAGCGCCGTGCTGCCACGCGTGACCCCAAGGCCCGCTACGTGGAAGTGGCAGACCGCATCTGTGAAAACGGCTGGTTCGGTCAGAAGACCGGCCGCGGCTTCTACCTGTACCCGCAAGGCGCCCGCGTGGGCCAGGCCGATCCCGAAGTGCTGGCCATTGTGGACAAGGAACGCGCCAAGAAGGGCGTGACGCCGCGCCAGTTCAGCGCCGACGAAATCATGCGCCGCTACATGGCTGCCATGGTCAATGAAGGCGCCAAGGTGGTGGAAGAAGGCATTGCCCTGCGCCCCCTGGACGTGGACGTGACCTTCCTGTCCGGCTACGGCTTCCCGCGCTTCCGCGGTGGCCCGATGAAGTACGCCGACATGGTGGGCCTGGACAAGGTGCTGGCCGACATCAACGAGTTTGCCAAGGAAGACGCGCTGTTCTGGAAGCCCGCCGCGCTGCTGCAAAAGCTGGTGGCCGAAGGCAAGAACTTCGACAGCCTGAACAAGGCCGTCTGAGCGTTTCCGGGCCTGCGGCCGTGAACGCTGCCGCCAGCCCCTCGGTTTCTCCCCCCTCCAGCGGTTCGCAGAGCCGCTGGCAGTCTCCCACCGGCTGCTGCCTTGGCAGCGCCGGTGTGGAGGGCTGCGACTCCAATCTGCAAAAAACGGAGCTGCCTGGCCTTTGAAGGCAAGGATTTCAGATCAAAAGATCCGAAATTCGGGCCCCAGGGACACAGGCAGCGATTCAAACCTATAAGCACAGAGAGACAAACACCATGCGCGAAGCCGTCATCGTTTCCACCGCCCGCACTCCGTTGGCCAAGTCCCACCGTGGTGAGTTCAATGTCACCCCGGCGCCCCAGCTGGCCGCCTACTCGGTCAAGGCCGCCGTGGAGCGTGCCGGCATCGATCCCGCCATGATCGAGGACCTGATCCTGGGCTGCGGCAATCCCGAAGGCATGCAGGGCAAGAACCTGGGCCGCCAGACCGTGCTGCGCGCGGAACTGCCGCTGTCCATCGGTGGCACCACGGTCACGCGTTTCTGCGCTTCGGGCCTGCAGTCCATCGCGATTGCGGCCGGCCGCATCGTGGCCGAAGGAGTGGATGCCATGATCGCCGGCGGTGTGGAAAGCATCTCGGGTGCCCGCGCCCTGGGGACACCTGCCGACCTGGACCCCTGGCTGGTGGAGCGCAAGCCCGAGCTGTTCATGGCCATGATCGATACCGCTGACGTGGTGGCCAAGCGCTATGGCATCAGCCGCGAAGACCAGGACGCCTTCTCGCTGCTGAGCCAGCAGCGCACGGCGGCGGCGCAGGAAAAAGGCCTGTTCGCCAATGAAATCATCGCCTGCGCCGCGCGCATGGCCGAGAAGAACAAGGACACGGGCGAAGTCACCTACCGCGATGTGGTGGCGACCAAGGACAACTGCAACCGCCCCGGCACCACCCTCGAAGGCCTGGCCAAGCTGGAACCCGTGAAGGGCGCAGGCAACTTTGTGACCGCAGGCAATGCCTCCCAGCTGTCGGATGGCTCCAGCGCCTGCGTGCTCATGGAAGCCAAGCAGGCCGAACGCCTGGGCCTGCAACCCCTGGGTGCTTTCCGGGGCATGGCCGTGGCCGGCTGCGAGCCCGATGAAATGGGCATCGGCCCGGTGTTTGCCGTGCCCAAGCTGCTGCAGCGCCATGGCCTGAAGGTGGAAGACATCGATCTGTGGGAGCTGAACGAAGCCTTTGCCTCGCAGGCCCTGTATTGCCAACGCCAGCTGGGCATTCCGCTGGAACGCCTGAACGTCAACGGCGGCGCCATCTCCATCGGCCACCCGTTCGGCATGACCGGTGCCCGTCTGGCCGGCCACATCCTGCTGGAAGGTCAGCGCCGCAAGGCCAAGTACGGTGTGGTGACCATGTGCATCGCCGGCGGCATGGGCGCGGCCGGTCTTTTCGAAATTTTCTGATCTAGTTTTGCCGAGGAATCGAGATGGATCTCCAATTCACCCCCCAAGAAGAGGCGTTCCGCGCCGAAGTGCAGACCTTTCTGAAGGAAAAGCTGCCTGCCAACATCGCCAAGAAGGTCAAGGCCGGTCAACGCCTGACCAAGGAAGACCAGGCGCAATGGCATGCCATCCTGAATGAGCGCGGCTGGTATGCCAACCACTGGCCCAAGGAGCATGGCGGTCCGGGTTGGGGTGCGGTGGAAAAATTCATCTTCGATACCGAGTGCGCCCTGGCTGGCGGCCCCCGCATCGTGCCGTTCGGCGTGAACATGCTGGGGCCGGTGCTGATCAAGTACGGCAGCGAAGCGCACAAGAACTACTGGCTGCCCCGCATCCTGAGCGGGGAAGACTGGTGGTGCCAGGGCTATTCCGAACCCGGTGCGGGTTCGGACCTGGCATCGGTCAAGACCACGGCCGTGCGCGACGGTGACCACTACATCGTCAATGGCCAGAAGACCTGGACCACCCAGGGCCAGCACGCCAACATGATCTTCTGCCTGGTGCGCACCAACCGCGAAGTGAAGGCGCAGGCCGGCATCAGCTTCCTGCTGATCGACATGAACTCGCCAGGCGTGGAACTGCGCCCCATCCGCACGCTGGATGGCGACCACGAGGTCAATGAAGTCTTCTTCACCGATGTGAAGGTGCCGGTGGAAAACCTGGTGGGCGAAGAAAACAAGGGCTGGACCTACGCCAAGTACCTGCTGACCTATGAGCGCACCGGCATTGCCGGCGTGGGCTTCTGCATCTCGGCCCTGGCCAAGCTGCAGGTGATTGCCGCCAAGGTTTACAAGAACGGCAAGCCGCTTAACCTGGATCCGCTGTTCGCAGCCCGCATGGCCAAGGTCGAGATCGACCTGGAGAACATGAAGACCACCAACCTGCGCGTGATCGCTGCAGTGGCCGGGGGTGGCGTGCCGGGTGCGGAAAGCTCGATGCTGAAGATCCGCGGCACGGAAATCCGCCAGGAAATCCTGTCGCTGATCCGCCGTGCCATGGGTCCGTACGCTGTGCCCTATATCGACGCAGCCCAGTACGAAGGCTATGCCGAGGCCCCGATCGGCCCGGACGAAGCCGCCACGGCCGCTGCCAACTACTTCAACTACCGCAAGCTGTCGATCTTTGGCGGCTCCAACGAAATCCAGAAGAACATCATCTCCAAGATGATTCTGGGTCTCTGATTGCAGACAGAGAAATCAGAGAAGGAATACGGACATGAACTTCGCACACACCGAAGACCGCCGCATGCTGGCGGACACCCTGAACCGCTTTGTCTCCGAGCAGTACGGCATCGAGCACCGCAACCAGCTGGCCTATGGTGACGAAGGCCACAGCCCTGCGCTGTATGCGCAATTCGCCGAACTGGGCGCCATTGGTGCACTGTTCCCAGAGAGCGAAGGCGGCTTTGGCGGCGCTGGCTTTGACATCAGCGTGGTGTTTGAAGCCCTGGGCCGCGGCCTGGTGGCCGAGCCCCTGCTAGGCGCGCTGCTGGTCGGCCAGGCCCTGATCGCTGCCGGTACGCAGGCGCAAAAGGCCAAGCTGGAAGACATCGTTGCCGGCGGCCTGATTGCCACCCTGGCACACGAAGAGCCGGGCAGCCACTACGAGCTGAGCAATGTGGCGGCCACCGCCGCCAAGTCGGTCACGGGCTGGACGCTGAACGGCGCCAAGGCCGTGGTGGCGTTCGGCGAAAAGGCCGATCTGCTGCTGGTGTCGGCCCGCACAGCCGGCGGCCAGTTCGACACGGCTGGCATCAGCCTGTTCCTGGTGGACGGCAATGCCGCCGGCATCGCCAAGCGTGGCTACAGCCGCTTTGAAGGCGGCCGTGCGGCCGAGCTGACGTTCACCAACGTGCAGCTGGATGCCGACGCGCTGCTGGGCGCCGAAGGCCAGGGCCATGCCGTGCTGGAACGCATTCAAGGCTATGCGCTGCTGGCGCTGGCGGCCGAAGCGCTGGGCGCCATGGACGTGGCCAAGCAAAGCACGCTGGAATACCTGCAGACCCGCAAGCAGTTCGGCGTGGCGATTGGCACCTTCCAGGCACTGCAGCACCGCATGGCCGATCTGCTGCTGGAAGTGGAACAGATGCGCTCAGCAGTCATCAATGCTGCGGATGCCATCGACAACGCCGAAGGCGTGGCCCGTGAGAAAGTGCTGGCGGCAGCCAAGTACACCGCCGGCTATGTGGGCGCGCTGGTGGCCGAGGAAAGCATCCAGATGCATGGCGGCATCGGTATGACCTGGGAACTGCCGCTGGCCCACTATGCCAAGCGCCTGGTGCTGCTGGACCACCAGTTCGGCGACGAAGACCACCATCTGGAGCGCTTCATGGCGCTGAGCCAGCAGGCCTGAGGCCTGCGCTTATAAGCCGGCTTTTCCGCGCCACAGCCCTGCCGTGCACCCCCGGGTGTGCAGGCCGGGCGGTGCGCCTGCTTTCATTGCACACGGAGACAAGAACATGAGTGAACCGCTGCTGACCCGCCGTGAGGGCGAGGTACTGATCCTCTCCAACAACAACGTGGCGGCGCGCAATGCGCTGTCGCCGGAGTTTTATGCCGCGGTGGCCACCGCGCTGACGGCTGCAGCCACCGATCCCACCGTGGGTGCCGTGGTGCTGACGGGCGAGGGCGGTCATTTCTGTGCCGGCGGCGATTTGCGCCAACTGGCCAAGCGCCGTGAGCTGCCAATGGAGGAACGCCGTGCCAAGCTGGAAGGCCTGCACGACCTGATCCGCGCCGTGCGTGACTGCCCCAAGCCGGTGATCGCGGCCGTGGAAGGCGCGGCAGCCGGTGCCGGACTGTCGCTGGCGCTGGCCTGCGACATGCTGGTGGCGGCCCGCAACAGCGTGTTTTCCGTGGCCTATGTGAAGGTGGGGCTGACACCGGATGGCGGCGCCACCGCGTTCCTGGCCGAGTTCGTCTCGCGCCAGGTGCTGACCGAGCTGTGCCTGACGGGCGAGCGCATCAGCGGTGAACGCCTGGCCCAGCTGGGCCCGGTGAACCGCCTGACCGAGCCGGGTGCGGCACTGGAGCAGGCCGTGCAACTGGCCCAGCAGATTGCCTCCGGCCCCGACCAGGCCATGGCCCGCATCAAGGACCTGTGTCGTCAGGCTCCCCGGAACACGCTGGAGCAGCAGCTGGAGCTGGAAGCCCAGTACATGGTGCGCGCCCAGGAGACCGACGAATCCCGCGAAGGCATTGGCGCTTTCCTGGAAAAACGCAGCCCCGATTTTGTGAAGCTGCGCCGCCAGCAGCACTGAGCGCGCGCAGATCCAAGGAGACAGAGCAATGACAGAAAAGATGGCGCAGGCCCAGGACCAAGAGATGGATTTCCCGCTGGAAGGCGTGCGCGTGCTGGACCTTTCGCGTGTGTTTGCCGGCCCGTTGTGCGGACAGGTGCTGGCCGACTTCGGCGCGGAAGTGATCAAGGTGGAACACCCCGGCCGCGGTGACGATACGCGCGACTGGGGCATGCGCATCGGCAAGACCGAGACCACCTACTACAACAGCATGAACCGCAACAAGCGGTCCATCACCCTGGATCTGCAGACCCCGGAAGGGGTGCAGCTGGTCCATGACCTGCTGCCGCAGTTTGACGTGGTGATCCACAATTTCAAGCACGGCGGCGCCGAAAAACTGGGTATCGGTTACGAACAGCTCAAGGCCATCAAGCCCGATCTGATCTACTGCAGCGTGGCCGGCTACAACAGCAGCACACCCGAAGCCAAGCGCCCGGGCTACGACCTGGTGATCCAGGCCGAAGCCGGTCTGATGGCCATCAACGGCGAAGCGGGCACGCCGCCGCTGAAGTTCGGGGTGGCCGTGGTCGATCTGATGACCGGCATGTACGCCGCGCAGGCGGTGCTGGCAGCCCTGTTCCGCCGTGAACGCACAGGCCGTGGCCGCCAGGTGGAGCTGTCGCTCTACGACTGCGGCCTGGGTATCAACGGCTACTACGCCCTGGATGCCATGCTGCTGGGCCACGACACCCAGCGCTACGGCAATGCCCATCCGTCCATCGTGCCCTATGGCATGTTCGAGGCCGCGGACGGCCCGCTGATCATTGCGGTGGGCAACAACAGCCAGTTCGACAAGTTCTGCCGCCAGGTGGTGATGCGCCCCGACATTGTCGAGAACCCGCGTTTTGCCACCAATGTGGAGCGTGCCAAGAACCGCCTGGAACTGCTGCCCATCATGATGGCCATCATTGCCGGGTTCGAGCGCGAGGTGCTGCTGGAGCGCATGGCCGCCTGCGGCATCCCCAGCGGCCGCGTGGCCGGTCTGTACGACGCCCTGACCAGCGAACGCACGAAGCAAGCCGGAGTCTTCCAGCAAATGCCCCACCCCGTGGCGGGCCAGACCTGGGTGTTTGCGCCCCCGTACCGTCTGGACGGCCAGCGCCTGCCCATTCGCAATGCGCCCCCCACGCTGGGCGAAGGCACGCGGGAAGTGCTGCAGCAACTGCTGCAGCTGCCCGAAGCAGAACTGCAGGCCCTGCAAGCCAAGGGCGTGCTGACCTTGCCACAGGCCTGAATGAAGGCCGCCCCACGGCGGCCAGGACCGCGATTCCCGCAAGGGCCACAGCTCGATGGCCCGGGAAGCGCTTTCACTTCCCCCATACCGACTGCAGAAGGAGACAACGACATGGGTACCCCGAATTTCAACCGCCGCACCGCCTTGCAAGGCATGGCCGCCCTGGCAGGCAGCAGCTTGTTGCCCCACGCAGCCTGGGCCAAGACCGCCTATCCGAGCAAGCCTGTGCGCTTCATCGTGCCTTTCAACCCCGGTGGTGCGACCGACATCGTGGCCCGCGTGCTGGGGGAGTCCATGTCCAAGCGCATGGGCCAGCCCATCCTGGTCGAGAACAAGGGCGGCGCAGCCGGCATGCTGGGCACGGACCAGGTGGCCAAGGCGGCCGCGGACGGCTACACGCTGGCCTTGTCGCTCAGCACCTCGCTGATGATCAACCAGTTTCTCTACACCAAGATGGCCTACAACCCGCAGAAGGACCTGCTGATGCTGTCGCAGATCGCGTCGGCGCCGGTCACGCTGGTGGTGCACCCTTCGGTGCCGGCCAACAACATGAAGGAGCTGCTGGCCTGGGTCAAGGCCAACAAGGGCAAGGTGTCCTATGGTTCCTGGGGCGTGGGTTCGTACGCCCACCTGGGTGGTGCCTACATGAGCAAGACCACCGGTGCCGAGATGACGCATGTGGCCTACAAGGGCGAAGCGCCGATGATCCAGGAGCTGATTGGCGGCCAGCTCCAGCTGTGCTTCTCCAGCGCGCAGAACACCAAGGCCTTCATCGATTCCGGCCGCCTCAAGGCCATCGGCGTGACGGGCCGCCAGCGCATGACCGTGCTGCCCAACCTGCCCACGATCCACGAGCAGGGCGTGACCGATGAGGCCTACGCCATTGCCGGCTGGGTGGCCATGGCGGCACCGGCAGGCACGCCCAAGGACATCGTGGACCAGATTTATGCCCAGGTGCGGGAGTCCGCCAAGGACCCGAAGGTGCAGGAACGCATTGCCGGAGCAGGCTTTTTGCCCATGTTCAGCAGCCCGGAGGAGTTTGCCAAGGCCTATGCCCGCGAAATGCCGGTGTGGAAAAACCTGATCGAGCTGGCGGAAGCCCGCCTCGACTGAGTGGAAAAGGGCTTCGGCAACTTGTCACCGTGCATGCATGCTGCAGTTGCAGCTTTTCAAAAGCGGAATTCGTACATCTGGAAGACAGATTTCTGAATTCCTGAATTCATAGCTGCCAGTGCTTGCTGTATAAGTGCTGGCATCCATTTCAATCACTTATTTGTGGAAAGAGCAAAGCCATGAAGGTACTGGTCCCAGTCAAGCGGGTGGTGGACTACAACGTGAAGGTCCGCGTGAAGTCGGA